>Ga0308168_1000065_pt1 | contig 223151 bp, 195 predicted proteins | sample PhyCR2_FD_202133 | JGI IMG/M metagenome (GOLD analysis project Ga0308168, IMG submission 202133) | Phyllosphere microbial communities from UC Gill Tract Community Farm, Albany, California, United States - DLSLRC.R2 | ecosystem: Host-associated > Plants > Phyllosphere > Unclassified | place...
TTACGCTTTCCTCCTTCAGAGTCAAACACTTTTTTCAGCGTTTTTCTCCGGCGGGGTGAATCGCTTCACGCCCTGCTGAGCCGTCTGCGTTGCCGCTTTGCCGTCTCAGTGGTGGCGCATTATAGGGCGAACTTATGGAAGCGCAAGTGCAAATTTCAACTTTTTTACTGTTCGCTTAAGATTTGTGCAGAAGGCCTGATTTCAGGCCTTTTTCATGCGCGCCGGCAGGTCTGCGAGACTATCAATCACCCAGTCCGCGGCCGCTTCGCCTTCGGCGGTGACCGGCTTACCACTGCGCACCAGCACTTTGGTTCCCACACCTGCCGCCTGCGCTGCCAGCATATCTTCCAGCTTATCGCCCACCATATAAGAAGCCGCCATATCGATGTTCAGGTGTTTCTGTGCCGAAAGCAGCATGCCCGGTTGCGGCTTGCGGCAATCGCAAGTCTGGCGGTACTCCACGACCGTTGCATCTGGCAGATGCGGGCAGAAATAGATGCCGTCGAGATCGACATCGCGATCGGCCAGCGACCAGTCCATCCACTCGGTGAGTTGCATAAACTGATCTTCGGTAAACATGCCGCGCGCGATGCCAGACTGGTTGGTCACCAGCACCAGCGCGTAGCCCATCTTCTTTAACGCCTGCAGCGCTTCAATGGTGCCATCAATAAACTGAAAATTATCGATCTCATGAACATAGCCGTGATCGACATTCAGGGTGCCATCACGATCGAGAAAAATAGCCGGGACTGGGTTCGCCACGTAGAAACTCCTGCTGCAAATAGTGCCGCGCAGTATCGCATGATTGCGCGTACCGTGAGAATGGCAGATTGAATGACTTTGATTGATTTAGCCGTCTGGATGCCTTACCATCCATCCAGATTTCGCCTGCCCCGGCGGCGCGAAGACCGATACACCACGGACAACGCAACACGATAACAATTAAACTAATGATTATACTCGAAAATATAACCAAAGTGTTCCAGCAGGGTTCACGCACTATTCAGGCGTTGTCAAACGTTAGCCTGCACGTGCCTGCCGGACAAATTTATGGCGTCATCGGTTCATCCGGTGCCGGTAAAAGTACGCTCATCCGCTGCGTCAACCTGCTGGAGCGCCCGACATCCGGTCGCGTGCTGGTTGACGGTCAGGATCTCACCGCGCTCTCTTCCGGGCAGTTAACACTGGCGCGCCGCCAGATTGGCATGATCTTCCAGCACTTCAACCTGATGAACTCCCGCACCGTGTCGGGCAACGTTGCGCTGCCGCTTGAGCTGGGTAACCTGTCACGCGAGGCGATCAAAAAGCGCGTCAGCGAACTTCTGGAGCTGGTCGGTCTGGCGGACAAACACGACAGCTGGCCGGCGAATCTGTCCGGCGGTCAGAAACAGCGCGTCGCAATTGCCCGTGCGCTGGCCAGCAATCCGAAGGTCCTGCTGTGTGATGAAGCCACCAGCGCACTGGACCCGGCCACCACCCGTTCGATTCTGGAGCTGCTGAAAGACATCAACCGTCGTCTCGGTATCACCATTCTGCTGATCACCCACGAGATGGATGTGGTGAAACGCATCTGCGATCAGGTAGCGGTGATCAGCAACGGCGAACTGATTGAAAAAGACAGCGTCAGCGAAGTGTTCTCCCACCCGAAAACGCCCCTGGCCCAGCAGTTTATTCAGTCAACGCTGCATCTGGATATTCCGGATGATTACCAGCAGCGCATGCAGGCGAGCGCGGGCAGCGAGAGCGTGCCGCTGCTGCGACTGGAGTTCACCGGTAAATCGGTGGATGCGCCGCTGCTGTCAGAAGCCGCGCGCCGTTTCAACATCAATAACAACATTATCAGTGCCCAGATGGATTACGCCGGTGGCGTGAAGTTCGGCATCATGCTGGCCGAAATGGACGGCAGTGAAACAGATACACAAGCCGCGATTGCCTGGCTGAAAGAAAATCATGTGAAAGTAGAGGTGCTGGGTTATGTCTGAAGCGATGCTGTGGTTACTGACGCGTGGCGTCTGGGAAACGCTGATGATGACCTTCGTTTCTGGTTTCTTTGGCTTTGTGCTTGGCCTGCCGGTTGGCGTACTGCTGTACGTCACGCGTCCGGGGCAGATTCTGGCCAACACTGCGCTGTATCGCGTGCTGTCAGCGATCGTCAATATTTTCCGTTCTATTCCTTTCATTATCCTGCTGGTGTGGATGATTCCGTTTACCCGCGCCATCGTTGGCACCTCCATTGGTCTGCAGGCGGCCATCGTTCCGCTGACCGTGGGCGCAGCGCCGTTTATCGCCCGTATGGTCGAGAACGCGCTGCTTGAGTTGCCGACCGGACTGATTGAAGCCTCGCGCGCCATGGGTGCCACACCGCTGCAGATCGTGCGTAAGGTGCTGCTGCCGGAAGCGCTGCCAGGGCTGGTGAATGCCGCTACAATTACCCTGATTACGCTGGTGGGCTACTCCGCCATGGGCGGTGCTGTGGGCGCGGGCGGTCTGGGCCAGATTGGCTATCAGTATGGTTACATCGGCTATAACGCCACCGTGATGAATACCGTGCTGATTTTGCTGGTGGTGCTGGTGTATTTAATTCAGTTCTGTGGTGACCGCATCGTGCGTGCGGTGTCACATAAATAAGCAAACAACATCAATAGTCCTCTATTAAGGAAAGGATATGTCTTTCACATTTAAAAAGATTGCCGCTGTGGGTGCTCTGATTGGCGCGATTGCGCTGGCAGGATGCGATCAGAAAGAGAAAGATCCCAACCACATTAAAGTGGGTGTGATTGTCGGGGCTGAACAGCAGGTTGCGGAAACTGCCGTGAAAGTCGCGAAAGAGAAATACGGTCTCGATGTTGAACTGGTTACCTTTAACGATTACGTGCTGCCTAACGAAGCGCTGAGCAAAGGCGATATTGACGTTAACGCCTTCCAGCACAAGCCGTACCTCGATCAGCAGATCAAAGACCGCGGTTACAAACTGGTGCCGGTCGGCAACACCTTCGTTTATCCGATTGCCGGCTACTCGAAAAAAATCAAATCGCTGGATGAGCTGCAGAACGGTGCGCAGATCGCTATCCCGAACGATCCAACCAACCTCGGTCGTTCTCTGCTGCTGCTGCAGAAAGTGGGCCTGATCAAACTGAAAGATGGTGTGGGCCTGCTGCCAACCTCACTGGATATCACTGAGAATCCAAAGAACCTGAAGATTGTTGAGCTGGAAGCGCCACAGCTGCCACGTTCACTCGACGATCAGCAGATTGCGCTGGCGGTGATCAACACCACTTACGCCAGCCAGATTGGCCTGACCCCGGCGAAGGACGGCATCTTCGTAGAAGATAAAGACTCGCCGTACGTGAACCTGATCGTTAGCCGCGAAGACAACAAAGACGCGGAGAACGTGAAGAAGTTTGTTGAGGCTTATCAGTCAGACGAAGTGTCTGAAGCCGCCAACAAAATCTTCAACGGCGGCGCAGTGAAAGGCTGGTAATTATCCCTTTCATGCGGTGCAGGGCGGCTTCGGCCGCCCTTTCTATTTCAGCATGTGGCAGCTGACTTGTTATTTCTGGTCGTCCTTGTTTCAATAACGCCACTTTTTATTACATGAGGATGTTGCCATGCGTTTTTTACCGCTCTGCTTGTTGGCATTGATGCTGACCGGGTGCGTGCGTGAATATCACCCAATAAGCAGTGCTCCGTCTCGCCCGCAGCAATCAACCAGCGAACCTCAGCGCAAACCGGCTGCGCGTCCGGCCCCGGTGAAGATCTATACCGATGCGACCGATCTGGTCAGCAATCCGTTCCGCGATCTGGGCGAAGTGTCAGGTGATGATTGCCAGAGCAGCACCCAGGACTCGCCGCCGAACCTCAATACCGCGCGTAAACGCCTGCAGATTAAAGCGGCCGGCATGAAAGCCAACGCCGTGCTGCTGCACAAGTGTGAAATTGTCTCCAGCACGCCAGGCTGCTATCGCCAGGCCGTATGCCAGGGCTCCGCGCTGAAAGTCTCGAATCAATGAGTGAATTTGCCTTTGCGCAAATCGGCGTGATCCGTTCGCCGTGGAAAGAGAAATTTGCCGTACCGCGCCAGCCGGGTCTGGTGCAGGACGGCGGTGGCGAACTGCATCTGCTGGCGCCGTACAATCAGCCTGACGCGGTGCGTGGACTGGAGGCATTCAGCCATTTGTGGGTGTTGTTCGTCTTTCACCAGACCATGGCCGGCGGCTGGCGCCCAACCGTACGCCCGCCGCGCCTCGGCGGTAATGCCCGCATGGGCGTATTTGCCACCCGCTCGACCTTTCGCCCCAATCCTATCGGCATGTCGCTGGTTGAGCTCAAAGGCATCCGCTGCGAGCAGCAACAGGTAGTTCTGCAATTAGGCAGCCTCGATTTGGTGGACGGCACCCCTGTGGTGGATATCAAGCCTTACCTGCCCTTCGCCGAAGCGCTGCCTGAGGCGCGCGCGGGGTTCGCTCAGAGCGCGCCCGACGCCAGCATGCCGGTGCGTTTCTCCGCGCAGGCGCAGCAGCAGCTGCAGCAGCAGCAACGCCACTACCCGCAGCTGGCGCGCTTTATCACTGAAGTGCTGGCGCAGGATCCGCGTCCGGCTTATCGCAAAGGCGAAAGCCCTGGCCGTGAATATGCCGCGTGGCTGCTCGACTTTAATGTGCGCTGGCGCATTGACGCGGCGGGAACCGAGGTGATCGCGCTCGATCCGCGCTAAAACAAGCTTTTGAGTGACGGATCTCGCTGGTACACTAGCCGCCAGCAAATTTTTGTTCGTATCCTTCCGTACAACTGGAATCGTAAATTAATGCGTACTACTCAATATCTGCTCTCCACCCTGAAGGAGACGCCTTCCGATGCTGAAGTGATCAGCCACCAGCTGATGCTGCGCGCCGGTATGATCCGCAAACTGGCTTCCGGTCTCTATACCTGGCTGCCGACCGGTATTCGCGTGCTGCGAAAAGTTGAAAACATCGTGCGCGAAGAGATGAACAACGCCGGTGCGATTGAGATCTCCATGCCGGTGGTTCAGCCAGCCGATCTGTGGGAAGAGAGCGGTCGCTGGGAGCAGTACGGCCCGGAGCTGCTGCGCATTAAAGACCGCCACGAACGTCCGTTCGTGCTGGGTCCGACCCATGAAGAAGTGGTCACCGACCTGATCCGCAACGAGCTGAGCTCCTATAAGCAGCTGCCGCTCAACGTCTATCAGATCCAGACCAAATTCCGTGATGAAGTACGCCCGCGTTTTGGCGTGATGCGTTCGCGCGAATTCATCATGAAGGATGCGTACTCATTCCACACCTCGCAGGAGTCGCTGCAGGAAACTTACGATGCGATGTACCGCGCCTACAGCCAGAGCTTTAGCCGCATGGGGCTGGATTTCCGCGCCGTGCAGGCCGATACCGGTTCGATTGGCGGCAGCGGCTCGCATGAGTTCCAGGTGCTGGCGCAGAGTGGTGAAGATGATGTGATCTTCTCCAGCGAGTCCGATTACGCGGCCAACATTGAGAAAGCCGAAGCGCTGGCTCCTGCCGGTGAGCGCCCGGCGGCAACGCAGGCGCTGACGCAGTTCGCTACGCCAAACGCGAAAACCATCGCCGAGCTGGTCGAACAGCACCAGATCCCGGTAGAAAAAACGGTGAAAACGCTGATTGTGAAAGCCAGCGAAGAGAGCGGTCATTCGCTGGTTGCGCTGCTGTTACGCGGCGACCACGAGCTCAACGAAATCAAAGCCGAGCATCTGGACATCGTGGCCGCGCCACTGGAAATGGGCAGCGAGGAAGAGATTCGCGCCGCCATCGGTGCCGGTTTTGGTTCTCTCGGTCCGGTCGGTCTGACCATCCCGGTAATTGCTGACCGCACCGTGGCAAAAATGAGTGACTTCGCGGCAGGCGCCAACATTGATGGCCAGCACTATGCCGGCATCAACTGGGGTCGCGATCTGCCAGAAGCACGCGTAGAAGATATTCGTAACGTGGTAGAAGGCGATCCGAGCCCGGATGGCAAAGGCGTGCTGATGATTAAGCGCGGCATTGAAGTCGGCCACATCTTCCAGCTCGGCACCAAATATTCGGACGCGATGAAAGCAGCGGTACAGGGTGAAGATGGTCGCAATCAGATCATGACCATGGGCTGCTACGGTATCGGTATCACCCGCGTGGTGGCGGCGGCTATCGAACAGAACCACGACGAGCGCGGGATTATCTGGCCTGCAGCGCTGGCACCGTTCGAAGTGGCGATTCTGCCGATGAACATGCACAAATCCTTCCGCGTGAAAGAGCTGGCGGAACAGCTGTACAACGAGCTGCGCGCTAAAGGCATCGACGTCATTCTTGACGATCGTAAAGAGCGTCCGGGCGTGATGTTCGCCGATATGGAACTGATCGGCGTACCGCACACTATCGTGATTGGCGACCGCAACCTGGATAACCAGGAGATCGAGTACAAAGCCCGCGCCGCCAGCGAGAAGCAGATGATTAAGCAGCACGACATCGTCGACTTCCTCAGCCGCGCCCTCAACAAGTAATCCTCTGACGCCTCCTGCCGGAGGCGTTTTTTTTAGCGTAGCTTGCCGCGCAGCGCCTTCACATTGCTGCGTCGTGATTTACCTTCCAGCCGCCGCTCTCGGGACGCCCGCGTCGGGCGCGTCGGGCGGCGCACTTTCTCCACCGTCGTCAGCTCGCGTATCAGGTTGATCAGCCGCTGCAGCGCCGCTTCGCGGTTCATCTCCTGGCTGCGATACTCCTGCGCTTTGATAATCACCACGCCATCGGCGCTGATCAAATGGTGGTTCGCCTCCAGCAGCCGCTGTTTATAAAACGGCGGTAGCGACGAGGCGTGAATATCGAAGCGCAGATGGATAGCGGTCGACGTCTTATTGACGTGCTGGCCGCCCGCGCCCTGAGCGCGAATGGCACTGAGCTCCACTTCATTGTCCGCAATTGAAACACTACGTGACAGCACAATCATCTGCCACCTGCCGTTATCAGCGCGGTTGTATCCGGAAATAACCTGTTCATCAACTTAACCTTTTGTGCGCCGCCAGGCTGGCTGAGACCAGTGCTGGCTGTCACTTTTTGCCCTTTCTTTGCCACCTTCCCTGCGCCCCCTGGCTGATTTCCAGCGAACCCCTGTGATATAGTCGCATATCAACCAGAGTATTGATGCTCTGCTGAGGAGGTGTATGTGCAAAAGTATTGTGAGTTAGTTCGCCAGAAGTATGCCGGGATTGGCAGCGGCGACCTGGGGTATGTGCCAGACGCGATCGGATGCGCACTGAAAGCACTCAATGATATTGCCGCTAATTCTGCGCTAAACTCTTCTGTCAGGGAACAGGCAGCGTATGCCGCTGCAAACTTATTGGTGAGCGACTATGTTGACGAATGAAGCCTACAAACCCATCAACTGTGATGACTACGACAACCTCGAGCTCGCCTGTACCAAACACTGGACGCTGTCGCTGGAGCTCAAAAACGGCGACCAGCTGAAAGCGAAAGCCGTGGACATGGTCTCACGTAAAAACGTCGAGTATCTTGCGGTCGACCTCTCCGGTGAAACGCGCGAGCTGCGTCTCGACCACATCGCCAGCTTCAGCCATCCTGAGCTGGGCACCGTAATCGTCAGCGAAGACGAATAATCTCTCCCCGGGCGGGAAAGCTGTTCCCGCCCACCTCGCTTAAGGCTGCAGCGAAGCGTAGTACGCCGCTAAATCATCCATATCCTGATCGCTCAACCCGGCCACAAAGGCTTTCATCACCTCTGCCTGACCGCCACTGCGCTCGCCTTTTTTGTAGGCCTGCAGCGAATGCAGCAGGTAGGGCGCATGCTGCCCTGCCAGATTAGGGTAAAGCGGCACCGCGCTTTTACCTTCCGCGCCATGGCACGCCATACAGCTGGCGGCTTTCTGCGCGCCAGCCTTGACGTCGCCCTGCGCAAACGCCGGCAGCGCAGCAGCCAGTAGCGCCGCGACAATCCACTGTTTCATCATTGCTGTTCCTTTTTAGGGTGTTGACCAGATCGCCTGCCAGCCTTGCGTCTCGCCCGCCGCGCCTGCGCGGGTGACAAACAGCCCGGGCGCAGCAATCAGCGTCTGGTTGTAGTAAATCAACGGAATGCGTTCGCGCTGCCACGGCGGGACGCCCAGCTCCTGCCACAGTTTTTTCATTTCGCGACCACCAGCCCGGCCGACAACATGGTGATAGCCGCGGGCCTGAAAGCGCACAATAACCTGCTCATCCGCCGCCGGCTGGCGCAGTTCCGCCTGCGCCGGGCTGGCGCGCAGTTCACCCAGCCCATCAGGCAAAATTAATGGCTGCGTCAGCGGCTGCCAGGTTAGCGAGTGCTGACTCAGTGAGTGCTGTCGCGGCAGCCAGTAAAGCCGCTCCCGGTAGCGCCGCAGTTCGTGCGCGCCAAAGCGCAGACACGGCTGCGCATCTTCACGGCTGTGCATCACCTCATCGGTAATGCGCTGCAGCGCGTCGCGCGCGGGCATTGCGCCACCGCGTTCGCCTATCCAGCGCCGCAGCAGCGCGTGCCGTCGCGCCTCGCTACAGGCCAGCAGCGGCGGAAAACGCAGCGCGCCCTGGGCATCGGTCAGCTGCGCCAGCTGCTCGCTGAGCAGCTCATCCAGCAGTTGCTCCTGCTCACCGCATAGCGCTGCGCTGCGGGCACTGGCCGCGCTGAAGTGCGGCCAGCGCGCCTGCAGCAGCGGCAGCACGTCCTGGCGCAGGAAATTGCGATCGTAGCGACGGTCAGCGTTGCTCTCATCGTCAATCCAGTCCAGCTGGTGCCCGACAGCGTAAGCTTCCAGCTGCTGACGGCTGAGGTTGAGCAACGGGCGCAGATGCCAGCGGCCGTTAACCTGCCGCTGCTGCGGCATCGCCGCCAGACCCGCCGGACCGCTGCCGCGTTTCAGCGCCAGCAGCAGCGTTTCAGCCTGGTCATCGAGGTGCTGAGCAGTAAGTAAGTACTCACCGGGTTGCAGGTGAGTGAATAACGCCTGATAGCGCGCCGTGCGGGCTGCGGCTTCGATACCGCCGGCGCGAGCGTCCACATGCACGCGCAGCACCTCGCAGGGAATGTGCCACTGCTGACACTGCTGCTGGCAGTGCGCCGCCCAGCGATCGGCGTTGGGGCTTAAACCATGATGCACGTGTAATGCGCGCACGCGCAGCTGCGGCTGCTGGCGTTGCCAGCTCACTAACTGATGCAGCAGAACGCTGGAATCGAGCCCGCCGCTGAATGCCAGCACGCAGCGGGCATCGGCTGGCAGCAGCGCAGCAAGATGAGAAAAGGACATGCACGCATTCCGTTGAGGTGAACCGCCGGATTGCGGCTCACTGCGCGCGCTATTTTACGCCTGATACAGCTCCAGCGGCAAACCATCCGGATCGGGGAAGAAGGTGCAGACTTTACCGGTGAGAGCATCGATGCGGATCGGCTCGCACACCACGCCCTTTTCTGCCAGCGCGGCAACCGACTGTTCGACATCATCCACACAAAACGCCAGATGGCGCAGCCCGCACGCTTCCGGCCCGCTGACGCGCGGCGGCGGCGCAGGAAACGAGAACAGCTCAATGGTATAGACGCCATTAAGGCCAAGGTCGCCTTTCCATGAGTCGCGCTCAGCGCGATAGTATTCACCCAGTAGCTCAAAGCCCAGCACGTCGCAGTAAAACGCCTTACTGCGCTGATAATCGGTGGCAATAATGGCGATGTGGTGGATCTGTTTTATCTGCAGCATAGCGGCTCCGAAAGTATTCTGAGCCGCTTAGCCTACGTGCCCGGCGCGACGCTGAAAAGAGGCAATTATCTGAAGTTAGCGCACAGGCTCGTCACGCAGCACGCGCACCAGATAGCGACCGTCGTCGGTGAGCGTGGCACCGTGAATATCCGTTTCAAAGCCGGGATAGTGCCGCCCGATGGTGCAGAGCATCAGCAGGAAATCCAGCACCGCCCGGCTCTGTTCGGTAATCATCTCGCCCGGCATCACCAGCGGCACGCCTGGCGGATAAGGCAGGATCATGTTGGCTGAAATCCGCCCGACCAGCTCGCGAATGTCCACGGTTTCCACCTGCCCCTGCACCTGCCGCTGAAACGCCTGGTGCGGCGTCATCTTCATCTCCGGCAGAACGTCAAATGCCCGCAGCATCAGACGCGGCAGATCGTGCTGCAGGATCAGCTGATGAATGCCCTGCGCCAGCGTCTGGATGCGCATGTTACGGTAGAAGTCAGGATCTTCAGCATAGAGATCCGGCAGCATGTTTTTTACCCGCAGGTTGAGATCGTAGGCGCGTTTAAACTCCGTCAGTCCGCGCAGCACGCTCATCGCTTTGGTTTTATCGATGCCAATGCTGAACAGGAACAGCAAATTGTACGGTCCGGTCTTTTCCACCACGATGCCACGCTGGTCGAGGAATTTCGCCACCAGCGCGGCCGGAATGCCCTCTTCCGCCATCTGGCCCAGTTCGCTCATGCCCGGCGTGAGAATGGTGACTTTGATGGGATCGAGATACATATGATCGCGATCGGCGTGGGTAAAGCCGTGCCACGCCTCGTCGCCCGGCTGAATCGGCCAGCATTCGGCTTCATCCACCTGCTCCGGCTGCCAGATATCAAAGAACCAGCCGTCACACTCTTCGCGCAGCCGCTGGATCTCGCGGCGAAAATGCAGCGCGCGCTCCACCGAGCGATTAATCAGCCGCCGGCCCGGATTACCGCGCAGCATCGCCGCCGCGGTCTCAATCGAAGAGACGATCGCGTAGCTCGGCGAGGTGGTGGTGTGCATCATGTAGGCTTCGTTGAAGGTGTCGTGATCGTAATCGCCCTTGATGTGAATCAGTGACGCCTGTGAGAACGCCGCCAGCAGTTTGTGGGTCGACTGGGTTTCATAGATCACTTTGCCGGGAATGCGCTCGCCGCTCATGCCGCTTTTGCCACTGTAGATGGGATGAAAATTGGTGTACGGCACCCAGGCGGAATCGAAATGGATGGACGGCACGTCCAGCGTCTGTTTGATGTATTGCGTGTTATACAGCAGACCATCGTAGGTTGAGTTGGTGATCACCGCATGCACCGGCCAGCTGGCGCGCGGGGTATCGTTAACTTTCTGCTGGATGCTGTCGCGGGTGAATTCGCGCTTAGGGATGCCACCCAGGATGCCCAGCGCGTTACGCGTCGGTTTGAGCCAGATGGGGATGATGTCGCTCATCATCAGCAGATGGGTCAGCGATTTGTGGCAGTTGCGGTCAATCAGCACCGTGCTGCCGGCCGGTGCGGCGTACATTCCGACGATTTTATTCGAGGTCGACGTGCCGTTGGTGACCATATAGCTCTGCTCAGCGCCAAAGGTGCGCGCCACATACTCTTCTGCTTCGAGGTGCGGACCGGTGTGATCGAGCAGCGAGCCCAGTTCGGTGACCGAGATCGATACATCCGCTTTCAGCGTGTTGGCGCCGAAGAAATCATAGAACAGGCTGCCGACCGGGCTTTTCTGAAACGCCGTGCCGCCCATGTGGCCCGGCGTGCAGAAGGTGTATTTCCCCTCTTTGACGTAGGTGAACAGCGCTTTGGTCAGCGGCGGCATAATTTTGTCGATGTACTCATCGGTGTACTGCCGGATATGCAGCGCGATATCGTCAGCGGCGTTGAGCGCGTATTCGAAGAAGTGCAGCGCCATGCGCATTTCATTAATGCTGACATCCATCTGCGAATGGGTGTTGATGAAGGCATACAGCGGCAGCGATTCGTTGAGCTGATTGATGTCGCTGCACAGCGCCAGGCTGTAGTCGTCCCAGTCAAATATCACCCCGCAGACGCGCGGGTTGTGTTCAATCAGTTTCAGCAGGTCGCTGGCATTGTTGGGATAAACGGTCTGGAAACCCTGCAGCTTCAGCGCCGCGTCCAGTTCGCGAATCGGTTCATCTTTGTAGAACGCGCCGTGCGGTCCCATGATCGCAATAATATTCAATGCTCACCTCCTGTGGTGTTGTGGCACGGAATAAGGATAGCGAAAAGTGGCGGGTGAATGTTCCGGAATCGCGCCGTTGTTGGCCTGATGTTTGCCAGCGATGCATCTCAGGTCGCCATGAATGGCGCCCCTACGGTGAACGCAAGCCTGATCGTGGAAAACAGGCATAAAAAAAGCGGACCGGGGTCCGCTTCTGTGAAGGCTTTTTGGCGCTTACGCGTAGCCGTAGCTCATCAGGCGCTGATAGCGGCGGTTGAGCAGCTCTTCCGTGCTCAGCACATCGAGATCGGCCAGATCGGCCAGCAGCTGCTGCTTGAGCGCTGCCGCCATGTCCACCGGATGACGGTGCGCGCCGCCCAGCGGTTCCGGGATGATCGAATCGATCAGCTTCAGCTCTTTCAGACGCCCGGCGGTGATGCCCATCGCTTCTGCGGCCAGTGGCGCTTTGTCGGCGCTCTTCCACAGAATCGATGCACAGCCTTCCGGTGAGATCACCGAATAGGTGCTGTACTGCAGCATATTCACTTTATCGCCAACGCCAATCGCCAGCGCGCCGCCGGAGCCGCCTTCGCCGATCACGGTACAGATCACCGGGATCTTCAGGCCTGACATCTCGCGCAGGTTGCGGGCAATCGCTTCAGACTGACCGCGCTCTTCCGCGCCCACGCCCGGATAGGCACCCGGCGTGTCGATGAAGGTGATCAGTGGCATCTTAAAGCGCTCGGCCATCTCCATCAGACGCAGCGCTTTACGGTAGCCCTCGGGTGCTGGCATACCGAAGTTACGCCGGATTTTCTCTTTGGTTTCGCGGCCTTTCTGATGGCCAATGACCATCACAGGACGCCCATCCAGACGAGCGATGCCGCCGACAATGGCTTTATCATCGGCATAGGCGCGGTCACCGGCCAGCTCGTCAAAATCGTCAAACGCATTGCGGACATAGTCCAGCGTATAAGGACGCAGCGGATGGCGCGCCAGCTGCGCAACCTGCCATGCACCCAAATCGGAGAAGATTTTACGGGTCAGCTCAACGCTTTTCTCGCGCAGACGCTGCACTTCTTCATCCAGATTAATATCGTGTTTCTCATCCGAACGACCAATCGATTTCAGCGAGTCGATTTTCGCTTCCAGTTCAGCGATTGGCTGTTCAAAATCCAGGTAATTAAGACTCATAATGTTCCTGTTTTAGTCAAACTCCAGTTCCACCTGCTCCGACCCTACTAACGACCGCAAATCGTTGAGTAAACGATCGCTGGGCGAAATACGCCACGCTGCACCAAAGCGCAGCTTCGCCCGCGCATCTGCTCTCTGATAATAGAGATGCACCGGAATGGTCCCGGAGCGATGAGGCTCCAGAGACTGGCGGAGACGGTTTAAAAGCTGGTCATCAATTTGCCTGTCCGTCAGCGAGATAGCAAGTCCGCGCGCGTATTTTTCCCGCGCTTCGTCGATGTCCATGACTTCCCGGGCGGTCATTTTAAGCCCACCGCTAAAGTCATCAAAGCTGACCTGTCCACTGACGATCAGGATACGGTCCTTCTCCAGCAGCTGCTGGTATTTATCTAACGCATCGGTAAATAACATCACCTCAAGACGGCCAGAGCGGTCGTCAAGAGTACAGATACCAATTCGGTTGCCGCGCTTGGTGACCATGACGCGGGCGGCAATCACCAGCCCGGCCGCAACGGTCACTTTACCACGTTCTGTTGGATGCATGTCTTTCAGGCGCATGCCGCCAACGTAGCGCTCAATTTCTTTCAGATACTGATTGATCGGATGGCCGGTGAGATACAGACCGAGCGTCTCACGCTCGCCGTCCAGCTGCACCTGCTCCGGCCACGGCGTAATGGCCGCATAAGATTGCTCAACCTGCTCGGGCTCTTCCGCCAGCACGCCGAACATATCAGCCTGTCCCGTCGCTTCGGCTTTGGCATGCTGATCCGCCGCCTTCAGGGCGTCACCCAGCGCGCTCATCAGCGCCGCGCGGTGCGGGCCAAGACGATCGAACGCGCCGGACATGATCAGTTTTTCCATCACGCGACGGTTGATCTTTTTGGTGTCGGTGCGGGCGCAGAGATCAAACAGCTCTTTAAAGTAGCCGCCCTGATTACGCGCTTCGAGGATCGCTTCGATCGGCCCCTCACCCACGCCTTTGATGGCGCCGATGCCGTACACGATCTCCCCGTCATCATTGACGTGGAACGGATAGAGCCCGGAGTTAATGTCTGGCGGCAGCACTTTCAGCCCCATGCGCCAGCACTCATCCACCAGTCCAACCACCTTCTCGGTGTTATCCATATCGGCGGTCATCACCGCCGCCATGAACTCGGCCGGATAGTGCGCTTTCAGCCACAGCGTCTGATAGGAGACCAGCGCATAAGCAGCAGAGTGCGACTTGTTAAAGCCGTAGCCTGCGAACTTCTCCACCAGATCGAAGATTTTCATCGACAGTTCGCCGTTGATGCCCATCTTCTCAGCACCGTCCTGGAACACCGAACGCTGCTTGGCCATCTCCTCCGGCTTCTTTTTACCCATGGCACGACGCAGCATATCCGCGCCGCCCAGCGTATAGCCGGACAGCACCTGGGCAATCTGCATCACCTGTTCCTGATAGAGGATGATGCCGTAGGTCGGCTCCAGCACCGGCTTCAGGCTCTCATGCTGCCACTGAATATCCGGGTAAGAGATGGCTTCACGGCCGTGCTTACGGTCAATAAAGTTATCGACCATGCCCGACTGCAGCGGCCCCGGACGGAACAGCGCCACCAGTGCGATCATATCTTCGAAGCAGTCCGGCTTCAGGCGCTTGATCAGATCTTTCATGCCGCGCGATTCAAGCTGGAACACCGCGGTGGTTTCCGAGCGTTGCAGCATGTCGAAGCTTTTTTTGTCATCCAGCGGGATGGCGGCGATATCGATCGGCGGTAAACCCTGCTTTTCACGCCGCGGATTGATCATCTTCAGCGCCCAGTCGATGATGGTCAGCGTGCGCAGGCCGAGGAAGTCAAACTTCACCAGTCCGGCGTATTCCACGTCGTTTTTATCGAACTGGGTGACCGGGAACTGGCCGTTCTCATCGCAGTACAGCGGCGCAAAATCGGTGATTTTGGTCGGCGCAATAACTACGCCACCGGCGTGCTTGCCGGCGTTACGCGTGACCCCTTCCAGCTTGCGCGCCATGTCGATCAGCGCTTTGACTTCTTCGTCAGCTTCGTAGATCTCCGGCAGCTGCGGTTCCGCCAGGAACGCTTTTTCCAGCGTCATGCCGGGATCCGGCGGGATCAGTTTTGAGATGCGATCAACAAAGCCGTACGGATGACCCAGCACCCGGCCGACGTCGCGAATCACCGCTTTCGCCGCCATGGTACCAAAGGTGATGATCTGCGACACCGCATCGCGGCCGTACATCTCAGCCACGTGATCGATCACCTGGTCACGTTTTTCCATGCAGAAGTCGACGTCAAAGTCGGGCATCGAGACACGTTCCGGGTTAAGGAAACGTTCGAACAGCAGGTCAAATTCCAGCGGATCGAGATCGGTAATTTTCAGCGCATAGGCCACCAGTGAACCGGCACCGGAACCACGCCCCGGCCCGACCGGAATGCCGTTGTCCTTCGACCACTGGATAAACTCCATCACGATCAGGAAGTAGCCGGGGAAGCCCATCTGGTTAATGACGTTGAGCTCGATGTCGAGACGCTCGTCATACTCCGGCCGGCGTTCGGCACGTACCTGCTCATCCGGGAAGAGAAACGCCAGGCGCTCCTCCAGCCCTTCGCGCGACTTCATTACCAGAAAATCTTCGGTCGACATGTCGCCGGTCGGGAACTGCGGCAGGAAGTATTCGCCGAGGCGCACCGTGACGTTACAACGCTTAGCAATCTCTACGCTGTTTTCCAGCGCTTCCGGGATGTCCGAGAACAGCTCGCACATCTCCTCTTCGCTGCGCATATATTGCTGAGGACTGTAGTTGCGCGGACGTTTAGGATCGTCCAGCGTGTAGCCGTCGTGAATCGCCACGCGGATTTCATGGGCATCAAAATCTTCTTCGTTGAGGAAGCAGACTTCATTGGTGGCCACCACCGGCACCGATTCAGCAATCGCCAGCTCAACCGCGGCGTGCAGATAGGCCTCTTCATCTGGCCGGCCGGTACGCGTCAGTTCCAGATAGTAGCGGTTAGGGAAATGCTGCTGATAGAAACTCAGGCACTGCGCCACCAGCGCATTATTGCCGCGCAGCAGGCTGCGGCCGACGTCGCCGCGCCGTCCGCCCGACAACAGAATCAATCCTTCGCCCAGCTCCTGGAGCCAGTCGCGATCGATAATCGGTCCGGCGATACCGTAACCGCGCTGGTAAGCGCGCGAAATCAGCAGCGTCAGATTCTGGTAACCGGTGTTATTAGCGGCCAGCACGGTGAGCTGCGTCAGCTCATCGCCCATCAAATCGCTGGCCACCTGGAAGTCAGCCCCGACGATCGGTTTGATACCGGCGCTGTGCGCGCTGCCATAAAAGCGCACCAGCCCGCACAGGTTGGTGTAGTCGGTGATGGCAATGGCTGGCATGCCGAGCGCGGCCGCCTTTTTTACCAGCGGCCCGGTCTTGGCCAGACCATCAACCATGGAGTAATCGCTGTGTACGCGCAGATGTATAAAACGAGGTTCAGCCATATCAGTTTCCGGTTAAAACAGCGTCAGGCTATTAAAGCGTAGTCGGCTGGCGCGCGGCCAGCACATCAGCATCAATCAGGGCGTTACGCACCGGCGCAAAGCTGCGGCGGTGGTGAGGTGTGGCACCAAACTGCGTCAGTTTTTCCATGTGCAGCGCGGTCGGATAGCCTTTGTGCTGGGCGAAACCGTACTGCGGAAACAGCAGGTCCAGCTCGGCCATTTCACGGTCGCGCGTGACTTTGGCGATGATCGAGGCGGCGCTGATTTCCCGCACCAGACTATCGCCCTTCACCACTGCCTGCGACGGCATCGGCAGCGCCGGACAGCGGTTGCCATCAATCAGGACAAAATCCGGTGCAATATGCAGACCGGCAACCGCGCGCTGCATCGCCAGCATGGTGGCGTGCAGGATGTTCAGCTGATCAATCTCTTCCGGTTCAGCGCGGCCCAGGCTCCACGCCAGCGCTTTCTCTTTGATCTCATCAAACAGCGCAAGGCGGCGCTTTTCAGACAGCTTTTTGGAATCCGCCAGGCCGGCAATCGGCCGCGCCGGATCGAGGATCACGGCGGCGGTCACCACGGCACCGACCAGCGGGCCACGTCCGACTTCATCAACGCCGGCAATCAGCCGGGCGTCAGGATAGATAAATTCAGCCATTGGCAATCTCCAGTACCGCATCCGCCGCCTGTTCGTCGGCGTTCCAGCGAATCTGCTGATGCAATTGGGTGAAAGTGGCCAGCAGCGCATCACGCTCCGGACCGGCATGCAGCAGCGGCTCCAGCGCCGCGGCTAACGCTGCAGGCTGGCACTCCTCCTGCAGCAGCTCCTGCACCAGCTCACGGCCGGCCAGCAGGTTAGGCAGCGAAACGTACGGGGTTTTCACCAGCCGCTTCGCCAGCCAGAAGGTGAACGGCTTCATACGATAGCCCACCACCATCGGGCATTTCGCCAGCATGCACTCCAGCGCGGCAGTGCCGGAAGCCAGAATCGCCGCGTCGCTGGCGATCATCGCCTGGCGCCCTTTGCCATCCAGCAGGTGCATCGGCAATTCCGGCGCGACGCTGGCTTTGTTCTGCTCGAACTGCGCGCGCCGCTTCGCGTTAACCAGCGGCACCACGATCTCCAGCGCCGGATAGCGCTGGCGCAGCAGCTGTGCAGCGCGCAGGAAATCGGCGCTGAGCATCTCCACTTCCGCGCCGCGGCTGCCCGGCAGCAGGCCAAGGCACAGCGCATCGTCAGCGATACCTAATTCACGCCGCGCGGCCAGCTTGTCCGGCTGCAGCGGCATCGCATCGGCCATGGTATGCCCGATGAAGCGGCACGGCACGTTGTAGCGATCGTAAAACGCTTTTTCAAAAGGCAGAAACGCCAGCACCAGATCGGTGTTGCGACCAATTTTGAATACGCGCTTTTGTCGCCAGGCCCACACGGAGGGACTGACGTAATGAATGGTGCGAATGCCGGCACGCTTGAGGTTGCCTTCCAGCGTGATATTGAAATCCGGGGCATCGATGCCGACGAAGACATCCGGCCGCAGCTCGGTAAAGCGCTGGGTTAAATCCTTGCGGATGTGCAGCAAACGGCGCAGGCGGCCAAGCACCTCAACGATGCCCATTACCGCCAGCTCTTCCATCTCATACCAGGCTTCGCAGCCTTCGGCCTGCATCAGCGGACCGGCAACGCCAACGAAGCGCGCGTCAGGATGGCGCGCTTTCAGCGCACGAATCAATCCGGCACCAAGAATATCGCCGGAGGTTTCTCCGGCGACCAGGGCAATCGTTAAGGGACGCACTGACATGAATTAACGAATCAATCCACGGGTAGAACGGGCAAAGAAGTCGTAGAAAGGCTGCACTTCGCTATGAAGTTTGGCCAGTTCTTCAATCTCCGGCTTCACTTCATCCAGCGTTTTACCGCTGCGGTACAGCAGCTTGTACGCGTTACGAATGGCGTGCAGTGCTTCTTTGCTGAAGCCACGACGCTTCAGGCCTTCGATATTGACACCGAACGGCGTGGCATGGTTGCCCTGCGCAATCACGTACGGCGGCACGTCCTGCGCGACGCCGGAACAACCGCCTACCATCACGTGGGCACCAATGGTGCACCACTGGTGCACCGCCGTCACGCCGCCGATGATGGCAAAATCATCCACGGTAACGTGGCCGCCCAGCGTTACGTTGTTGGCCAGAATACAGCGATTGCCGATCACGCAGTCATGGGCAATGTGCGCATTGACCATCAGCAGGTTGTCGCTGCCGACTTTGGTCAGGCCGCCACCCTGCGTGGTGCCACGATGAATGGTGACGCTCTCGCGGATGCGGTTGCGATCGCCGACTTCAACGCGGGTCGGTTCACCGGCATATTTCAGATCCTGATTCACTTCGCCAATCGAAACGAACTGGTAGATCTGGTTATCTTTACCGATACGCGTGTGGCCATTCACCACCACGTGCGATTTCAGCACCGTGCCTTCGCCAATTTCCACGTTCGCTCCGACAACACAAAACGGACCGATTTGGACGTTGGCGCCGATCACCGCACCTTCTTCAATGATGGACGTTGGATGGATGCTGGCGGTTGAATCAATCACTAATTATGCCTCCCGGCTACGGGCACACATCATGGTCGCTTCACAGACAATCTTACCGTCTACGGTTGCCACGCCTTTGAAGCGCGTCAGGCCACGGCGGGTCTTCTCGAAGGTGACTTCCATGATCATCTGGTCGCCCGGCACTACCGGACGCTTGAAACGGGCTTCGTCGATACCGGCGAAATAGTACAGCTCGCCCGGTTCCAGTTTTCCAACGCTTTTAAACGCCAGAATACCGGTCGCCTGCGCCATCGCTTCCAGGATCAGAACGCCTGGGAAAATCGGTTTACCAGGGAAGTGTCCCTGGAAAAACGGTTCATTAACAGAAACGTTCTTTACCGCACGCAGATATTTATGCTCTTCAAATTCCAGCACGCGGTCAACCAGCAAAAACGGATAGCGGTGCGGCAGCAGTTCTAAAATCTCTTCAATTTTCAGAGTATGCGTTTCAGTTGTCAAAATACTCTTCCTGTCCTAAAAAATCTGATGGCAACAATAACACGGCCTGCACCGATCAAAATGATCTTTCGCAGGCCGCAAATCAGTTCAGTGGCGTTTCGCTTACCATGATACCTGCTGCCGCACTCTGGTTAACCCCGAGGTGAAAGAAGGTACGCTGCTTTATTATGAAAGCGGGTAGAGCCGGGATGTGCTCAGTCGTCTTTACCGACCTTGCGTTCGATGGCTTTTAAGCGTTTGCTCATGTCATCGATGTTCATCACCAGCGCTGCCGTTTTACGCCAGGTTTTGTTGGGTTGCAGCGGGATACCCGATGAGTATACCCCAGGCTCTGTGATGGGACGCATGACCATGCCCATGCCGGTTACCGTCACTTTGTCACAGATTTCCATATGGCCGTTAATGACGCTGGCTCCGCCAATCATACAGTAACGCCCAATCTTCAGACTACCCGCCATGATCACACCACCGGCAACCGCGGTGTTATCACCAATCACGACGTTGTGCGCAATCTGACACTGGTTGTCTATGATAACACCATTGCCGATCAGAGTGTTATCCAGCGCACCGCGATCAATCGTGGTACAGGCACCAATTTCTACCCGATCGCCAATCACCACGGTGCCCAGCTGAGGAATTTTCACCCAGTTGCCGCGGTCGTTAGCATAACCGAAACCATCGGCACCAATCACGGTGCCAGACTGAATCAGACAATCCTGACCAATCTGAATCTCATGATAAACCGTAACGTTGGCCCACAGACGGGAACCACGGCCAATGCGCGTGCGCTTGCCGACAAAGCAGCCGGCGCCAATCACCACGTCATCACCCAGCTCAACGCCGGACTCGATGACCGCGTTAGCGCCCACCGAGACATTGTTCCCCAGCTTCGCGCTCGGATCGATCACGGCGCTGGGCGCGATATTTTGCGCGGGCTGCGGCGTGGTGTCCAGCAGTTGTGCCATGCGGGCATAAGTCAGGTAAGGGTTTTTCACCACCAGCGCGGCGGTTTTACACCACTCCAGATCCGCTTCCGTCAGCACCACGGCTGAGGCCTGAACCTGTGCGAGCTGCTCGCGGTAGCGGCTGTTGGCAAGAAAAGTGATTTGACCAGGGGTGGCGGATTGCATAGAAGCAATGCCGGAGATGGCGATATCGCCATCTCCGTGCAATTCTGCATCCAACTGCTGGGCTAAATCAGCCAGTCGAATTGATGACATCGATTATTTAACCTGTTTCAGCACGTCAGCAGTAATGTCTTTCGCGTTAGAAGCATAGGCAACGGCATTGGCGTCGATTACCACGTCATACCCTTCGCTGTCCGCCACTTTCTTCACTGCGTCCTGAATACGGCTCAGCAGTTTGTTACGCTCTTCCATCTGACGACGGCGGTTATCCTGATCGAAAGCCTGCGCTTTCGTCGAGAATGCTTCGCGCTGTGACATGATGTCTTTTTCCATGCGGCTGCGGTCGCTGGCCTTCATGGTTGAACCATCACGCTGCAGTTTCTGCATTTTAGTCTGCAGATCACGCTCCTGGCTCTGCAGCTCAGTGGCACGGCCCTTGAATTCGTTTTCCAGCTGTTTAGCAACGGTCGCACGTTGCGGTAACTGTTGGAAAATGCTGGACACGTTTACCACTGCAATTTTGTCAGCAGCCTGAACGCCCGCGGAAACCGCTAAAGCAAGACCCAGACCTGCGGCACACAACAACTTTTTCACTATAAACTCCTTACCATCAACGTTTGTGTCAGCGACACAGTGTTGGCATCGTCCGGCTCCCGTCTGGCGCCGGCGCGATGCCGTACTACGACTCTGCTTCCGTGCTCAGAACCTTACCAGGTTTTACCGATGTTAAACTGGAACTGTTCTGCTTTGTCTCCCTCGACTTTTTTCACTGGCTGTGCGTAGGAGAACACCAGTGGTCCAAGTGGCGACATCCACTGCAGCGCAAGACCGGCAGAGACGCGAATGTTGTTCGGGTCGCTGTAGTCCGGAATGCCCGCCGCGCGGGTTTCCGCGGTATTCTGCCACTTGGTATCCCAGACGGTACCGGCATCCATAAATACCGAGGTACGTACTGAGTTTGCATATTTCTCGCTCAGGAACGGCGTTGGCGTAATCAGCTCAAGGCTGGCGATCGCCATGGCGTTACCGCCCACCGCATCGTCAGACTTACAGATGCCGTCCGGATCGGTCAGATTACAGCTCGACGAACGATCGTTCAGGTAAGCGGCTTTCGGACCAATGGTGTTGGACTGGAAGCCACGCACGGTGCTGGAACCGCCGGCGTAGAAGTTCTCATAGAACGGCATCTCTTTGCCACCGAGTCCGTCACCGTAGCCAACACGGCCACGACCCAGCACCACCCAGGTGCCATCACGGTTCAGCGGCACGTACTGCTGGGTGTCCAGCGTCGCTTTGTAGAACGAGTTATCCGAACCCGGAATGGTCACTTTACCGTTCAGGTTGGTACGGTTACCGCGCGTCGGGAAGAAACCACGATCGAGCGTGTTGTACGTCCAGCCGTAGTTGAAGGTGAAGTCATCCGCAGAGAAATCACCGTCATCATTCAGCCCCTGATGACGACCCACCGAGTCAAGGTAACGCCACATCGCCACCTGCGGACGCATGTTGGACAGGTCGTTGTGCACATAACCTAAGCCGACGCGCAGCGTGTTGTTTTCGTTAACCGGGAAGCCGAGCGTACCGTCCACACCGTAACTTTTGTTGGTGTAGTCGGAGAGATCAGCATCATCCGCTTTAAAGTCGTTGTAGAAGAGGCGGCCGCCGAGGCTCACACCGTCCACCGTGAAGTACGGATCGGTGAGTGAGAATTCTGCGTAAGTCTGGTAGTCGTTCTTGGTACCGCTGATGCCGACGGTATTACCGGTGCCGAGCCAGTTCTCCTGGGTCACGCCGACCTGGAAGCTGACGCCACTCTCAGTACCGTAACCCACACCAAAGTTGAAGGTACCGGTGTTACGCTCTTTGACTTTGTAAACCACGTCAACCTGGTCTGGCGAGCCCGGAACGCGCTGGGTATCAACGTCCACGGTTTCGAAGTAACCGGTACGGTTCAGGCGCTCCTTGCCCTGATCGACGAGGTCGCTGCCCAGCCATGCGCCTTCCATCTGACGCATTTCGCGGCGCAGTACGGCATCTTTCGAGGTGTCGTTACCTTCAAAACGCACTTTACGCACGTAGTAACGGTTACCGGCATCAACGTTGATGTGCAGCTTAACGGTTTTATCCGCATCGTTGATTTCCGGCTGCGTCACCACGCGTGGATAGGCGTAGCCATAACGGCCCAGCAGCTTCTTGATGTCATCTTCCATCTGGGTGACTTTGGTGCCGTTATACAGCTCACCGTTTGGAATCTGCGTCAGGTGCTCAATTTCCGCCGAGTGGCCCGCCATGCTGCCGTTGACGATCACGCCGGCAATCTTGTACTGATCGCCTTCAGTGATGTTGACGGTGATGTAGATGCCTTTCTTGTCCGGCGTCAGGCTCACCTGCGTGGAATCAATATTGAAACGCGCATAACCGCGATCCAGATAGAAGCTGCGCAGGGTTTCGAGATCGCCCGCCAGTTTCTGTTTCTGGTATTTACGATCGCCCACCACGTTCCACCACGGCACTTCATCGCGCAGCTGGAAGCGGGAGATCAGTTCGTCTGAGCTGAACGCTTTGTTGCCGACAATGTTGATCTGCTGGATCTTGGCCGAGACGCCTTCCTGGAAGACGAATTTCAGATCGACACGGTTACGCGGCAGCGGCGTCGCGATGGCTTTGACGCTGGCGGTATATTTACCGACGCTGTAGTAAAAGTCCTCCAGCCCCTTCTCGATGGAAGAGAGCGTGGTGCGGTCAAGCGCTTCGCCAACGCGCACACCGGAGGCCTCAAGGTTCTCCTTCAGCTGATCCTCTTTCACCGCTTTGTTACCGGAGAAGGTGATGCTGGCAATGGTCGGACGTTCCTTCACCTGAACAATCAGGGTGGTGCCGTCACGCAGAACCTGGACATCTTCAAAGTTACCGGTAGCGAACAGTGAGCGAATGGTGTTTCTGATGTCATCATCATTCACCGTATCACCGACGCGTACCGGCATGCTGAGCAGAGCCGCGCCGACGGCGACTCGCTGTAGACCTTCGAAATGAATGTCCTTCACTACGAAATCGTCTGCACCGTAAACGGTGGCGCTGCTAAACAGCAGCGACGCTATGAGCAACTTTTTCATCGCCATCGTTGTTATGCGTTTTCCTAACACATCCCGCGCCTGTCTGCGTTCCAGCGATTACAGGCGAGAGAAATCATTGAAAAGTGCAAGCCCCATTAAAAGCACCAGCAAAATTGAGCCGATGCGATAACTGAAGTCCTGCACTCGCTCGGACACCGGTCCACCTTTGATCTTTTCGATCGCCAGAAAGAGCAGATGTCCACCATCTAAAACCGGCAGAGGGAACAGATTGATGATCCCTAAGTTGACGCTAATCAGCGCGAGGAACATCAGGTAATAAATCACCCCATATTCAGCTGATAATCCGGCACCCTGCGCAATCGAAATTGGCCCGCTCAGGTTATTCAGCTTGACGTCCCCGGTTATCAACTTGCCCAGCATCGAAACCGTCAGCTTCATCAGTTGCCAGGTTTTGACACCGGCTTCACCAATCGCGGCGAAAGGTCCGTACTGTTTTACCGTTTTGTACTCATCCGGCAGCGGGATAACACGCGGGATCACCCCGGCAAAACCTTCCGCTGCGTTGCCCGGTTTCGCTTCCGGCGTTAGCGTCAGCGTTAACGGTTCACCGTTACGCTCAACCTCCAGCGCCATGTTTTTGCCGGGATTATCCCGAACCTGAGCCGCAAAAACCTGCCATTGCGTTAATGGCTGACCATCGACTTTAACGATCCTGTCGCCGGCTTGCAAACCGGCAGCACTTGCCGGTGAACGCGCCTGCACTTCTGCCAGCGTGGTTTCGATTTGCGGCCCGCGCGGTCGAATACCTAAAGCGACCACCGGGTCCTGTTTGTCCGGTTCAAATTGCCAGTCACGCAGATTGAGCTGTTTCTGCTGCGTCGCCTGCTGACCAAACTGTGACACGGTCAGCGTGGCGCTGCTGTCGCCGATTTTACCGATCAGCGCCAGGCGCACAGCATCCCAGTCAGGCGTTTCGATACCGTCAACCGCTTTAAGTTCCATGCCGGAGGTAATTTGCGCTTCTGCCGCGACGGAACCGCTCATAATTTCGCCGACCACCGGGCGAACACCCGGCACACCATGGATGAACACCACCCAGTAGGCAAACACGGCAAAGATGAAATTGGCGATGGGACCGGCGGCAATGATTGAGGCACGCTGCAGCACGGTTTTATTGTTGAAGGCCTGATGACGCAGCTCAGCGGGCACGCTCTCTACGCGCTCGTCGAGCATTTTGACGTAGCCACCGAGCGGAATCAGCGCGATCACGTATTCCGTGCCCTGGCGGTCAGTGCGACGCCACAGGGCTTTGCCGAAACCGATCGAGAAGCGTTCTACTTTGACACCGCAGCGACGCGCCACCCAGAAGTGGCCGAACTCGTGCACCGTAATCAGCACGCCGAGCGCCACGATAAAGGCGACAAAACTCCAGAGTATGCTCAACATCGTCGCTTATCCTCAGAGGGTGCGGAACACCAGCAGCAGCAGGCAGGCAAATACCGGCACCGCGGCTGTCAGGCTATCAATGCGATCGAGGATACCACCGTGCCCCGGAATCAGGTTACCGCTGTCTTTGATACCGGCTTCACGTTTGAACATACTTTCCGTGAGATCGCCCAGCACGGAGGCCAGCGTGGCAATCACGGCGCAGATAATCAGCGTGCCCGGCGCCACCGATAGCGGGGCCAGCAGCGCAAACAGCCAGGCGATAATCGCCGATGACAGCAGTCCGCCAAAGAAGCCTTCCCAGGTTTTGCCCGGCGAGACTTTCGGCGCCAGCTTATGCTTGCCGAACAGACGACCAAACATGTAAGCACCGGAATCCGCGCCCCAGACGAGGAACATCACGAACAGCAGCCACCAGGCGCCGGCGAAATGGTCGGTGTCATAGTGATACTGGCGCAGCGCCATCATGCCCCAGAAGAACGGCACCACGGTCAGCACGCCAAACAGCAGGCGCAGCGGACGCGATGCGCGCCACAGCGCAGCGGAGGCCGGATAAAACAGCACGAGAAACAGCGCGACAATCCACCAGCCCAGCGAGGCCCAGAGCGAGCTCTCCATCTGGAACTGGTGCAGATTACGTTGATAGGGTTGCAGGGTGAACAGCATCACCGCAAGCAGCAGGCCGCATAGCACCGCCAGCCAGATACGCTGCTGACGCGTTGCCATCCCCGCCAGCTGCCCCCACTCCCAGGCGGCAAGCATGCAGATGATGATGGTGGTAATCGCAAAACCGGACAGCGGCAACCAAAACAGAGCAGCGATCACCAGCGGAATCAGAATAAACGCGGTGATCAGACGAGACTTCAGCAAAGGTTACCCCCAGGTTGCTCAGGCGCCGCCTGGTGCAGCGCCGCCATAGCGTCGCTCCCGCAGAGAGAATGCATTCAGTGCACCTTCAAAAACGTGTTCATCAAAATCAGGCCAGAGAACATCGGTAAACCAAAACTCAGCATAGGCGATCTGCCACAGCAGGAAGTTGCTGATCCGATGCTCTCCCCCGGTCCTTATCACTAAATCCACCGGCGCCAGCTCCTGCATACACAGATGCGGAGCCAGACTTTCTTCAGTTATCTGGTCAGGACGTAGCAGTCCTTCCTGAACCTGTTCAGCCAGTTTTTTTACACCCTGGATAATATCCCAACGGCCGCCATAGTTGGCAGCAATGTTGAGGGTGAGTCCATCATTTTGCTGAGTCAGTTCCTCGGCGCGGCGAATGCGTTCCTGAATGCGGTTATTGAAACGGCTGATATCACCAATAATGCGCAGACGCACATTGTGCTTGTGCAGGCTTTTGACTTCGCTGTCGAGCGCCCAGACAAACAATTCCATTAAGGCCGTCACTTCCTGTACCGGTCGGCTCCAGTTTTCACTGCTGAACGCATAGAGCGTGAGCGCTTCCAGCTTGTTGCTGACCGCAAAGCTGACAGCCCGGCGTACTGATTTTACCCCGGCTTTGTGGCCTGAAATACGCAGTTTGCCCTGATTTTTTGCCCAGCGACCATTACCATCCATAATGATGGCCACGTGACGTGGCGTGCAGTACGACCCGTCATCGATTGTATTGTGATTGTTGGACGACATAACGCGTAATAATTCCTTTCATCAGAAATGCTGTGGTTTCTGAATACATTGCGCCTGCGGCAAACGCCGGTAACCTCACCGGATGACATCGAAACAATGTCGGGCCGTAAAACGCGAGCGAGCGACTATACCATTTTCACCCTGAGCGAACAAATAGCGCCACCATCAACCGGCTAAACGAAAGCGCGGCAGCAACGCCGTAGCCCGCACGCGTGCGATCCGATCAATCTCCATCACGTCATCCACGCTGCCCGGCTCCTGACACTGCAGGGTTGCCAGCACTTCACTGTTGATGGCCGCGATATCGGTAAAGCGAATCTGATGCTGCAGAAATGCCGCTACCGCGACTTCATTGGCTGCGTTCAGCGTGGTGGTGGCCGCCTGTCCGGTTGCGCATGCATCGATTGCCAGCTTCAGGCAGGGATAGCGTGCGTAGTCCGGCTCAGCAAACGTCAGCGCCTTCATTCGGGTGAAATCAAGCGGCGTTACGCCTGCGGTAATACGTGCCGGCCAGGCCATGCTGTGGGCGATTGGCGTGCGCATATCGGGTGAACCCAGCTGTGCCAGCACGCTACCGTCGCAGTATCGCACCATGGAGTGAATCACCGACTGCGGATGCAGGATGACCTCCATTTGTGCGTCGGTGGCGTTGAACAGCCAGCGGGCTTCAATGTATTCAAGACCTTTATTCATCATGGTGGCCGAATCAACGGAGATTTTACGCCCCATTGACCAGTTCGGATGCGCACAGGCCTGATCTGGCGACATAGCGGCCAGCTCGGCTAATGGCGTGTCACGAAAAGGACCACCCGATCCCGTAAGGAGAATCGACTCGATGCCATTCTCCCGCAGATCAGCGTACCCCAACTGATGCTGTATGGAAGCGGGCAAACTCTGAAAAATGGCGTTGTGCTCGCTGTCGACCGGCAGCAGCTGCGCCTGATGCTGGCGTACCGCCTCCATAAACAAACGGCCGCATGTGACAAGTGATTCTTTATTGGCAAGCAGGACGGTTTTGCCGGCGCGAATGGCGGCCAGCGTCGGTTGTAAACCGGAAGCACCCACAATGGCGGCCATCACCTGATCGACCTCGTCCAGTGCGGCCAGTTCGCAGGCGGCCTGAACGCCGGAGAGCACTTCCGTATCGATGTTGAGTGCTTTCAGTCGTTCACGCAGCGCCGCAGCGGAAGCGTCGTCAGACATCGCCGCGTAGCGCGGTTTAAATAGCTGACACTGTTCGGCCATCAGCGCCACATTCTGACCGGCCACCAGCGCAGTCACCTGATAGCGCTCAGGATGCGCCGCCACTACCGCCAGCGTGCTGGTGCCAATTGAGCCGGTCGAACCCAGCAGAGTTAATCGCTTCATGGTGCTGTCCCTGTGAAGTCGTGGTGCGCGCCCGCGCGTACGCCGGGCACAATGTAAAACGCCGCCAGAGTCGTACTACGTCTCTGAACGGCGTTTTGTCAGGCAAATGACGGAATCAGAATTCCATCAGTTCCTTCTCTTTCTCGGCCAGCGCCGCATCAACGTGCTTGATGCGAACGTCAGTCATTTTCTGGATCTCGTCCTGCGAGCGACGTTCGTCGTCTTCGCTGATCTCTTTGTCTTTCAGCAGCGCCTTGATCTTGTCGTTCGCGTCACGGCGCACGTTGCGCACGGAAACACGGCCCTGCTCGGCTTCGCCACGCACAACCTTGATCAGATCTTTACGACGCTCTTCGGTCAGCGCAGGCAGTGGAACACGAATGTCGCTACCGGCTGAGCTTGGGTTGAGGCCGAGGTCAGAAGCCATGATGGCTTTCTCGACTGCCGGACCCATTGAGCGATCGAACACGTTGATTTTCAGCGTGCGTGAATCTTCAACGGTGACGCTGGCCAGCTGACGCAGCGGCGTTGGCGTACCGTAATATTCCACAACGATGCCGTCGAGCAGTGAAGGCGAAGCACGACCGGTGCGCACTTTGCTGATGGTGTTTTTGAATGCTTCCACGCATTTGTCCATGCGCGTTTCAGCATCTTTTTTAATATCGTTAATCACGTTGAAACCCTTGGATTCGGTTTGACCTGGCCACTTCCGGACGCAGCGGAACGGAAACGGTATCGATAAACATCGATCATCCTGAATGCTGCGCGACAGCAGTGCAGCGCGCCAACAGAATATACCTTATTTTATCCTGCGTCGGGTATTAATGCGTAATCAGGGTGCCTTCTTTTTCACCCATCACCACGCGACGCAGCGCGCCAGGCTTGTTCATATTGAAGACGCGGATCGGCAGTTGATGGTCGCGCGCCAGCGTAAAGGCGGCCAGATCCATCACTTTCAGCTCTTTTTCCAGCACTTCACCGTAGGTCAGCTGTTCGTACAGCGTGGCATCCGGATTTTTCACCGGGTCGGCTGAGTAGACGCCGTCGACCTTGGTGGCTTTCAGTACCACGTCCGCTTCGATTTCGATGCCGCGCAGGCAGGCCGCTGAGTCGGTGGTAAAGAACGGGTTGCCGGTACCGGCAGAGAAGATCACCACGCGGTTATTGCGCAGCAGGCTGATGGCTTCTGCCCAGCTGTAGTTATCACACACGCCGTTCAGCGGAATCGCCGACATCAGGCGCGCGTTAACGTACGCACGATGCAGTGCGTCACGCATTGCCAGGCCGTTCATCACGGTCGCCAGCATCCCCATGTGGTCGCCGACCACGCGGTTCATACCTGCCTGCGCCAGACCCGCGCCACGGAACAGGTTACCGCCACCAATTACCACACCCACCTGAATGCCCAGCTCAACCAGCTCTTTCACCTCTTGCGCCATACGGTCAAGTACGCTCGCGTCGATACCAAAACCTTCGGCACCCTGCAGTGCTTCGCCGCTCAGTTTCAGTAAGATACGTTGATATACAGGTTTTGCGTTGGTCGCCATGGTCAATTCTTCCTGGAAGATAAGATGAATGAGAAGTTAAATCTGATCGATCATCCGCTTAGCGCGTGAGAAAAGCTATTGGGATGAGACTGAAAATTGCTGCGCCAAAACGCAGACAAAAAAGAACCGCCTCTCGGCGGTTCCTGCAAACCATTAAGACTGTTTGGACATGGCAGCAACTTCGGCTGCAAAGTCAGATTCGACTTTCTCAATGCCTTCGCCCACTTCGAAGCGGATGAAGTTGATCACGTCAGCGCCTTTCTCTTTCAGCGCCTGGCCAACAGTTTTGCTCGGATCGATAACGAAAGCCTGACCGGTCAGAGAGACTTCGCCGGTGAATTTCTTCATACGGCCTTCAACCATCTTCTCTGCGATCTCTTTTGGCTTGCCAGACTGCATCGCGATGTCCAGCTGAACCTGGTACTCTTTCTCAACCACGTCAGCAGAAACGTCTTCTGGCTTCACGAACTCTGGCTTGCTGGCAGCAACGTGCATCGCAATCTGCTTGCTCAGCTCTTCATCAGCGCCGGTGGTAGAAACCAGTACGCCGATGCGCGCGCCGTGCAGATAGCCGTTCAGCTCAGCACCTTCGAGGACAGCAACACGACGGATGTTGATGTTCTCACCGATTTTCGCAACCAGTGCCACGCGCTCTTCTTCGAACTGCGCTTTCAGAACTTCCACATCAGTCACTTTACCGGCAGCAGCAGCGTCCAGCACTTTGTCAGCAAAGGCCTGGAAACCGGCATCTTTTGCCACGAAGTCAGTCTGGCAGTTCACTTCCAGAATCACGGCGTAGCCGTCAGCGATTTTGGTTTTGATCACGCCGTCAGCAGCCACGTTGCCTGCTTTCTTAGCAGCTTTGATTGCACCAGACTTACGCATGTTCTCGATCGCCAGCTCAATGTCGCCGTTCGCTTCGGTCAGCGCTTTTTTGCAGTCCATCATGCCTGCGCCAGTACGCTCGCGCAGTTCTTTTACCAGTGCAGCGGTAATTTCAGCCATTCCAGAATCCTCGATTCGTCTCGCAGTGCTTTCACACTGTCAGAAACTTGTTGCGGAAAATTTACTTGCCCCGCCAGCCCGAACAGGGTGCGTGACTAAGTGAGATAAATAAAGGGGCCTTCACGGCCCCTTAACAGATCACATCTGATGTCTAAGGGCTCTCAGAAAGAGCGAACCTTATTAAGCTTCAGCAGCTTCTTCAGCCTGCTCAGCCAGGTCCTGTGAACGGCCTTCGCGCACGGTAGTGGCAACGGCAGTCAGGTACAGGCTTACAGCACGGATCGCATCGTCGTTACCTGGGATAACGAAATCAACGCCGTCTGGATCAGAGTTAGTATCAACGATAGCAAATACCGGGATACCCAGGTTGTTTGCTTCTTTGATTGCGATGTGTTCGTGGTCAGCGTCAACAACGAACAGTGCATCCGGCAGACCGCCCATATCTTTGATACCGCCCAGGCTGTTTTCCAGCTTGGCCAGCTCACGAGCACGCATCAGTGCTTCTTTCTTGGTCAGTTTGTCGAAAGTACCGTCCTGAGACTGAGTTTCCAGATCTTTCAGGCGTTTGATTGACTGACGAACGGTTTTCCAGTTGGTCAGCATACCACCCAGCCAGCGGTGGTTAACGAAGAACTGGTCGCAGCTCAGTGCAGACTCTTTTACCGCTTCGGCAGCAGCGCGCTTGGTACCAACAAACAGAATCTTACCTTTACGGGAAGAGATCTTGTTCAGCTCAGCCAGGGCTTCGTTGAACATTGGTACGGTTTTCTCAAGGTTGATGATGTGAACTTTGTTACGCGCACCGAAAATGAATGGCTTCATTTTCGGGTTCCAGTAACGGGTCTGGTGACCGAAGTGAACACCAGCCTTGAGCATGTCGCGCATGGAAACAGTTGCCATGATTACCTCTAAAAGTTTGTTTGGGGTTGGGCCTCCATGTATCCCATACAACCGACCTCTTACGAGGCACCCCGGCGTACGTGTCGATACATGTGTGTTTTAGTACACATAATGAGATTTATGCGTTTCCTGCCCTCTCATACGAGGTGACAGAGAATCGTCGGCGCGCTTTATACCACAATGCGCAGGAATACGCCAACAGTTGTTAGCATGAGCGGCAAGCTGTAATCCCGATTTGGCAGCCCATTTGCTGACTGCTAACATGACTGCCACAGAACTCATTATTGTCGAAAATTGCGGCGATTGCGGATTATTTAATGGCCATTTCAATCAAAACCCCAGAAGAAATCGAAAAAATGCGCGTGGCGGGCCGTCTGGCTGCAGAAGTGCTGGAGATGATCGCTCCACACGTCGTGCCCGGCGTCACCACCGGCGAGCTTGACCGTCTGTGCCACCAGCACATCACCGAAAAGCAGCAGGCCATTTCAGCCTGTCTCGGCTACCACGGCTTCCCGAAATCGGTGTGTATTTCGGTCAACGAAGTGGTATGTCACGGTATTCCCAGCGACGATCGCGTGCTGAAAGACGGGGATATCGTTAACGTCGACGTCACGGTGATCAAAGATGAGTACCATGGCGATACGTCAAAGATGTTCATCGTCGGCAAACCGACGATTCAGGGCGAGCGCCTGTGCCGGGTTACGCAGGAGAGCCTGTACATTGCGCTGCGTCTGGTGAAGCCGGGCATTCGCCTGCGTGAACTGGGCCGGGCGATTCAGAAATACGTGGAAGCACAGGATTTTTCCGTGGTCCGCGAGTATTGCGGACACGGCATCGGTAAAGGCTTCCATGAAGAGCCGCAGGTGCTGCATTACGATGCCGACGACAGCGGCGTGGTGCTGCAGGCTGGCATGACGTTTACCGTCGAACCGATGGTAAACGCCGGTGATTATCGCATCCGCACCATGAAAGATGGCTGGACGGTGAAAACCAAAGATCGCAGCTTGTCCGCACAGTATGAGCATACTATTGTGGTGACGGAAAACGGCTGTGAGATCCTGACGCTGCGCGCCGACGACACTATTCCAGCGGTGCTGGAAAACAACGCGTAACGCTCGTCATCAGGATAACAGGCCGGCTCAAAACGAACGCCTGTCAGTTTAGGTTCACCCATCCCTGCACCTCCCGTAGCGGCGCCATCAGTTGCGCGTTAATCCGCGCCGCTACTGCGGTGATGTCACGGACGGTGGCTAACTGAACGGCATCACGGCGTTAAGCCCGCTTTTTATGGCGCAGAAGAGGCATGTTGATGAGTGGTAGTGTGACCGAAGCAGTACACAAAGGCCTGACCGATTCCCCCGCCAGCTGGCCAGACGACGCGCTGACGCGCGACAAACTCAAACAGTATCTTGAACAGTTCCAGCAGCATCTGGGCAGCGCTTTTGATGCCGGCAGCGATATCGAATCGCTAATTGATGCGCGCACGCTGTTTATCGATCGCCTGCTGCGCCGGCTATGGCGACTGTTTGGCTTTGACCAGATGAAAGAGATCGCGCTGGTGGCGGTGGGCGGCTATGGCCGCGGCGAGCTGCATCCGCTGTCGGACATCGACGTGCTGATCCTGAGCCGTCAGCCACTGGACGAAGCTGCCGCGCAGCGCACCTCAGAACTGCTGACGCTGATGTGGGATCTCAAGCTGGAGGTCGGCCACAGCGTACGCACGCTGGAAGAGTGTCTGCTGGAGGGCTTATCGGATCTCACCGTCGCCACCAACCTGATTGAGTCGCGCATGCTGACCGGCGACGTGGCGCTGTTTCTCGAACTGCAAAAGAATATCTTCAGCGACGGTTTCTGGCCGTCGTCACGCTTCTTCGCCGCCAAAATTGAGGAGCAGCTGGAACGTCATCAGCGTTATCACGGCACCAGCTACAACCTCGAACCGGATATCAAAAGCAGCCCGGGCGGGCTGCGCGACATTCATACTCTGCAGTGGGTCGCGCGCCGCCACTTTGGCGCCACCACCATGGATGAGATGGTCGGCTTTGGCTTTCTCACTGAAGCCGAACGCAATGAGATCAATGAGTGCCAGGAGTTTCTCTGGCGCATCCGTTTCGCGCTGCACCTGACGCTGCCGCGCTACGATAACCGCTTACTGTTCGATCGCCAGCTCAACGTGGCACAGCGCCTCAACTATGGCGGCGAAGGCAATGAGCCGGTTGAGCGCATGATGAAAGATTTCTATCGCGTCACGCGCCGTATCGGCGAGCTGAACCAGATGCTGCTGCAGCTGTTTGACGAAGCCATTCTGGCGCTGTCGACCACCGAGAAGCCGCGCAGCATCGATGAGGATTTTCAGCTGCGCGGTAATCTGATCGACCTGCGCGATCCCACGCTGTTTGAGCGCGAGCCGCAGGCGATTCTGCGCATGTTTTACGTGATGGTGCGTAACGAAACCATCACCGGCATCTATTCCACCACGCTGCGCCAGCTGCGCTACGCCCGCCGTCATCTGCAACAGCCGCTGTGTCAGATCCCCGAAGCGCGCCGCACCTTTATGGCGATTCTGCGCCATCCAGGCGCGGTAAAGCGCGCGCTGCTGCCGATGCATCGCCACAGCGTACTGTGGGCTTATACGCCGCTGTGGGGCAACATTGTCGGCCAGATGCAGTTCGACCTGTTTCACGCCTACACCGTGGATGAGCACACCATCCGCGTGTTGCAGAAGCTGGAAAGTTTTGCCGACGAAGCCACGCGCCCGATGCACCCGCTGTGCGTCGAGCTGTGGCCGCGTCTGCCGCAGCCGGAGCTGCTGCTGATGGCCGCGCTGCTGCACGATATCGCCAAAGGGCGCGGCGGCGACCACTCGATTCTCGGCGCCCAGGACGCGCTGGACTTTGCTGAGCTGCACGGCCTCAATTCGCGCGAAATGCAGCTGGTGGCCTGGCTGGTGCGTCATCACCTGCTGATGTCGGTGACTGCTCAGCGTCGCGACATTCAGGACCCCACGGTGATTCAGCAGTTTGCTGAAGTGATGCAAAATGAAAACCGGCTGCGCTATCTGGCCTGCCTGACGGTTGCCGACATCTGCGCCACCAATGAAAGCCTGTGGAACAGCTGGAAACAGAGCCTGCTACGTGAGCTGTTCTTCGCCACCGAAAAACAGCTGCGCCGCGGTATGGAGAACAGTCCGGATCTGCGCGAGCGCGTGCGTCATCACCGGCTGCAGGCACTGGCGCTGCTGCGCATGGAAAATCTCAACGAAGAGCGCCTGCACCATATCTGGAGCCGCTGCCGCGCCGACTACTTCCTGCGCCATACGCCCAACCAGCTGGCGTGGCACGCGCGGCATCTGATCAATCATGACCTTAGCAAACCGCTGGTGCTGGTAAGCCCGCAGGCCACGCGCGGCGGCACCGAGATCTTCATCTGGAGCCCGGATCGCCCTTACCTGTTTGCCGCCGTAGCCGGAGAGCTCGACCGCCGTAATCTGAGCGTGCACGATGCGCAGATCTTTACCAGCCGCGACGGCATGGCCATGGACACCTTTATTGTGCTGGAGCCGGACGGCAGTCCGCTGGCAGCAGATCGCCATCCGCTGATTATCCAGGCGCTGGAGCAGGCGATCACGCAAACGCAGTGGGTGCCACCGCGTACGCGCCGGCCGTCGTCACGTCTGAAACACTTCAGCGTCGATACCGAAGTCAACTTTTTGCCCACCCATACCGACCGCCGCAGCTATCTGGAGCTGGTGGCGCTGGACCAGCCAGGTTTGCTGGCGCGCGTCGGCGAAGTGTTTGCTGACCTCGGCGTTTCGCTGCACGGCGCCCGCATCAGTACCATCGGCGAACGGGTGGAAGATTTGTTCATCCTTGCCAACAGCGAACGACGTGCGCTGGATGCCGAAATGCGCTCCGTGCTGCAACAACGGTTGACAGAGGTACTTAATCCAAACGATAAAATGTGACCCGGCTTCCATTCTTCACGTTGCCGATGCATTGGCCTGGTGACCCGGCCCATCCGTGGATCTCGCTCCGATAGGCGCGCCACCGTTCTGCAGCATGAAGGATGTTTGCCCAATAATTTTACTCTGCACGCCAGCTGGCGTGCATCCGCAATGACAGACTCAGGAATTAAATATGCAACAGTTACAGAGCGTTATCGAATCTGCCTTTGAGCGCCGCGCCGACATTACGCCGACCAGCGTAGACAGCGCCACCCGTGAAGCGATCAACCAGGTGATTGGCCTGCTGGACAGCGGTGAACTGCGCGTGTCAGAAAAGATCAACGGCGAATGGGTAACGCATCAGTGGCTGAAAAAAGCGGTACTGCTGTCGTTCCGTATCAACGACAACCAGGTGATCGACGGGGCAGAGACCCGCTTCTACGACAAAGTGCCGATGAAATTTGCCGGCTGGGATGAAGCGCGCTTTAAAAGCGCCGGCTTCCGCGTCGTGCCACCGGCCGCAGTGCGTCAGGGTGCATTCATCGCGCGCAACACCGTGCTGATGCCGTCCTATGTCAACATCGGCGCGTATGTCGATGAAGGCACCATGGTAGACACCTGGGCCACCGTCGGCTCCTGTGCGCAGATTGGTAAAAACGTGCATCTGTCCGGCGGCGTCGGCATCGGCGGCGTGCTGGAACCGCTGCAGGCAAACCCAACTATCATCGAAGATAACTGCTTTATCGGTGCCCGTTCCGAGATCGTTGAAGGCGTGATCGTCGAAGAAGGTTCGGTGATCTCCATGGGCGTTTACATCGGCCAGAGCACCAAAATTTATGACCGCGAAACCGGTGAAGTGCACTACGGTCGCGTACCGGCGGGTTCGGTGGTGGTTTCCGGTAATCTGCCGTCTAAAGACGGTAGCTACAGCCTGTACTGTGCGGTGATCGTGAAGAAAGTCGACGCGAAAACGCTGGCAAAAACCGGCATCAATGAACTGCTGCGTACCATCGATTAAGTTTTTTCTTCCCGCTTAGTTTCATACCCACGGGCCTGTATTCAGGCCCGTCATTTTTTCTTTACACTCCTGCCGCCATTACCTGTTTCGCGACGCGAATTAACAGGTGCGTTTGTTTTTCAAACAGGTCATAATCCGCGCCAGTTAACTCCGGTCGCGCACTGTTCATCCCGGTTTTTGTGTCTACAGTTGATTAAGTATGCCGTAAGCGTTCGGTTCGTTGCGCTTATTACGCAGCCGAATGATGATGATAATCCTGCGCGCTCACTCACTCTCAGATGGAATATAAACGCTATGTACGACAACCTGAAAAGCTTAGGTATCAGCAATCCTGAAGACATTGACCGCTACAGCCTGCGTCAGGAAGCCAACAACGACATCCTGAAAATCTACTTCCGCAAAGACAAGGGCGAGTTCTTCGCCAAAAGCGTGAAGTTTAAATACCCGCGTCAGCGCAAAACCGTGGTGGCCGATCACACCACCCAGGGTTATAAAGAGATTCAGGAAATCAGCCCTAATCTGCGTTACGTGATCGACGAACTGGATCAGATCTGCCAGCGCGATCAGGTAGAAGTGGATCTGAAGCGCAAAATCCTCGCCGATCTGCGCCATCTGGAGAACGTGGTGTCGAACAAAATCGCGGAAATCGAATCCGATCTCGATCAGCTGACCCGCAACGGTCGCTAATTCCCGCCACTTCTCAGGCCAGCCATTGCTGGCCTTTTTTATGCCTGCTCATCAAGCTGCAGCGCCACATACAGCAGCAGCCGATCGTCAAAGTTCGCCAGGTTGAGGCCGGTCAGTTCCGAGATGCGGTTCAGGCGGTACTCCAGCGTATTACGATGAATAAACAGCGCACGCGCTGTGGCGCTCGGCTGCACGTTATGACTGAACCACGCAACCAGCGTGCGCCGCAGCAAACCGTTATTGTCCATACTTTTCAGCTTTGCCAGCGGACGTGCCAGCTCGCTGGCCTGCCAGCCGCCGCGCAGGCTATCCAGGAGTACAGGCAGCACCAGATCCTGATAGAAGAAGCTCCGCTGCTGCGGCATGCGCTGTTTGCCCACCATCATGGTGGTGCGGGCGGTGCGATAAGAGCGCGCAATGCTGCCGGGCCCGGTAAAGAAATTGCCGAGCGCGATGCGCATCCGCACCTGACCGCTCTCTTTCATGCGCTGCAGCAATTGATCGACGCGGCGGCGATGATCGTCCTGATCGTAACGGCCATGGGCATTCAGCGCTGGCTTCAGCACCACCATTTCGGTGAGCGAAACAATGGCGATCAGGTTGTCGCGATCGGGCGTGGTCAGCAGCGTCTGTAATTGCTGCAGCTCCGACATCGCGCTATCGACCCCCAGCTGTCCGCTGTCCACTTCCACCACCGCCACCACGCGCGGCTGATTGAGATCGATGCCCAGTCGCTGCGCCCATTCGTTCAGCGCTGGCGACAGCGTATCGCTGCGGATCAGGTTCAGCACCAGCTCCTCACGCAGGCGGCTGTCCTGCGCCAGCATATGCAGCAGGCGCGCCTGTTCCAGCATCATCTCTGCCGTCATGCACACCAGCTCGCCGTAATGGCGTAACGTGCTGGGCTGGCCGGTGAGGCCAATCACGCCGACGATGTCGCCGTCAATGCGCAGCGGTAAATTGATGCCCGGCCGCACGCCGTGCAGGTGTTTAGCCACCGCTTCGTCAATATCAACCACCCTGCCCTGTGACAGCACCAGCAGCGCGCCCTCGTGCAATTCGCCAATACGCTCGCGATCGCCACTGCCAATAATGCGGCCGCGCGCATCCATCACATTGACATTGCTATCGATAATTTTCATGGTGCGGGCAACGATATCCTGAGCCAGTCGCGCATCAAGATGATAGGTGGCCATCAAACACTCCAGAATTCGGGACGAACCGACAGAATACGCATCCCGATTGCCCCTGGCATTGTGCAACTGCACATAGCCGCAGGGCGATTACCGGAATTGCGGCAGCGGTCACACTGGGAAGGCACAGATGACTGGGGCGCAGCAGCATACAGGCAATAAAAAAGGCGAGCCGAAGCTCGCCTGAGAGACCAATACAAGGATTACTGCATCAGCAGATAGAGGCTGCTGTCGCCGCGCTTGACGTTGAGCGCCAGCACCGACGGTTTGGTGTCGAGGATTTTACGCAACTCGCCAAGGTTGCTTACCGCCTGCTGGTTCACACCGAGGATCACATCGCCTTTCTTCAGGCCGATACGTGCCGCTGCGCTGCCGGCTTTCACGCTGTCCACGCGCACGCCCTTCTGGCCGTTGCTGTCGACGTTGCTGAGATCGGCGCCTTCAATGCCGGTGTAAATCGTCGCGGACTGCACTTTATCCTGTGAGCTCTGCTGCAGCTCAACCGTCACGTTGAGCGGTTTGCCGTCGCGCAGCAGGCCCAGCTGCAGTTTGGTGCCGACCGGCAGCGAGCCGACTTCCGCACGCAGCGCCGCAAAGCTGGTCAGCGCTTTACCGTTCATAGAGACCACCACATCGCCCGCTTTCACGCCGGCTTTCGCCGCCGCGGAGTTTGGCAGCACCTGGCTGACAAACGCGCCGCGCTGCGCATCCACTTTCATCGCTTTAGCCAGCTCGGAGTTGAGCTCGGTGCCCATAATGCCCAGCTCGCCGCGTTTCACCTGGCCATACTCCACCATCTGCGCGGTCAGGTTTTTCACCATGGAACTCGGGATGGCAAAGCCGATACCGATGTTGCCGCCGTCCGGTGCAAGGATCGCGGTGTTAATACCGATCAGCTCGCCGTTCAGGTTAACCAGCGCACCGCCGGAGTTGCCGCGGTTGATGGCGGCATCGGTCTGGATAAAGTTTTCGTAATTTTCGACGTTAAGGCCGCTGCGCCCCAGCGCCGAGACGATGCCGGACGTGACCGTTTCGCCCAGGCCGTACGGGTTACCGATGGCCACGGTGTAATCACCGACGCGCAGATTGTCGGAGTCTGCGATCTTAATTGCCGTCAGGTTTTTCGCATCCTGCAGCTGGATCAGCGCGATGTCAGACTGCGGATCTTTGCCGATGACCTTAGCATCGTAGCGACGGCCATCACTCAGCTGTACCTGAATTTTGGTGGCGTTATCCACTACGTGGTTGTTGGTAACCACATAGCCTTTGTCGGCGTTGATGATTACGCCGGAACCGAGCGCGCGGAACTGCTGCTTCTGCGCGTTGGCGCCATCGTCGCTACCGTCACCGCCGCCGCCCTGGCACATGGGTGAACCCTGGAACGGCGATCCGTCCTGACAGAACGGGGAATTATCGCCAAAGAATTGCTGGAACTGCTGCGGCATGCGCGGGGTTTTCACCGTGGTGCTGCCTTCCACGCTGATACTGACCACGGAAGGCATCACTTTTTCCAGCATGGGTGCCAGGCTGGGCAGTTGCTGACTGGAGGAAGACGCTGTCTCCGCCGCGAAAACACTGACAGGGCTTAACGCCATGCCCAGACTAAGCGCCAGCGCACTTAACATTAATGTGCTTTTTTTCATTCGTCTGTGTCTCTCTGAAATTAACGTGCAGACCATTGCTGTGGTCGTGATGATGAGATTAAGTTTTTAGCGCGAAGTTCCTGATAAAGTATTGGGCAAAGGTAAAAATTTATTCTTCGTCTTTACAAAACTGCGCTTATTCCACCGCCATCAACCGACGATACTCATCCCAGGCGTAATTGTCCGTCATCCCGCTGATATAGTCCTGAATCAGCCGCGAGCGATAATAACGTTCCCATAACAATCGCTGATATTTATGCTGCACCACCAGGTTACGCATCTGTTGCTGATAAGCTTTACGATGTTTACCGGAAAGTTTATGAAACAGTCGGGTTTCGATCGGATGTTTCGCGATAAAATCCTCATTCATTAACGTGGTAAACTGTTCATAATCGAGCTGCATCAGCGACTGATAAATTTCCAGTAATCCTTTAATGACCCGATAACCCTGTAATTCCAGCTGCTCAACTTCAGGGTGATTAAACACCTGCTGGCGCGCCACGGTTTTAAATAATTTTAACAGGCGCCCTTCATCACCGTCGTCTTCCAGCAGCGCATGGTTAAAGTTGCCGGCAAAAATGGCAGGTAAATTATCAACAAAGCGGCGCACCGCATGGCTGACCAGCACGCTCTGGACGTTAACCCGCAGCGACATGAAAAATTGATCGCTAATACTGCGACGCTTTTTCTGATTGGCCTCTTTCCATGCTTCATTAATGGTGCGGCTGAACGCGTCGCCGGGTTTCACCGGGCCCCAGGCGTTGAGCAAAGAATGATAGAGCGTATCGACGGTGAAGATGTCTTTTTCTACGGCGTCATCAAGGTCGGCAATACAATAGGAGATATCGTCAGCCGCTTCCATTATCCAGGTCAGCGGATAACGGTGGTGCTCAGGTATATCCGTTGCCGCGCGGAGATCGGCCACATATTCACGTTCGGATAAATAGAAACCCGGCTTTTTCATTAACACGCTGAACTCCGCCGGCTTATCGCCCTGCCACCACGCCGGCGCGGTGTATTTTAAAATACACGCTACCTGCGCATAGCTAAGATTTAGCTGCAGCAGGGTATGCACCAGCCGAATGGCCTGCGCATTCCCTTCGAAATGGCACAAATCCTGACGAATCATTGCATTTAACCGGTCGAAATCGGCACGCTGCGCGTCATCCGCCACGCCCGCCACCAGCGGATCCACCAGTTCGGCCGGCAGATTGTCATCAAACCAGTCATTGATCGCCGCTTCACCAAAATGGCCAAACGGCGGGTTGCCGACGTCGTGCAGCAGGCAGGCCATCTCCACCAGGCTCTCGACCGCGCCCTCAAAGCCATCGAGGCCGTAAGCCGCCAGCCCACCGCCCTGAGTTTTCAGCGTATGCAGAATCTCTTTGGTGATGTAACGCCCGGTTTGCTGCACCTCAAGCGAATGGGTCAGGCGCGAGCGCACGGCCGCATTCCGCTCCAGCGGAAACACCTGGGTTTTTTGTTGCAGACGGCGAATCGCGGCAGAATTAATAATGCGTCCACGATCGCTTTCAAAGTGGCGGGTAATAAAGTATTCGCCCTCGGGATCTTTGCGGCTGGTATAAGGGCGGGTGAAACTGATCTTCTTCCTGAAATTGATCGTCGCCATTGTTACCCCTTATTTTTTCCTGAATTGATCCCCATTGAGCCATGTTAGACTATGCCTCACTTTAGCCTTATACATCCATAACTACAGCGAGATTCTTTATGAAAGCAGGCATTATTGGCGCGATGGAGCAGGAAGTCACACTGCTGCGTGACAAAATTGAAAACCGTCAGACGCTGACGCTGGCCGGCTGCGAAATTTACACCGGTACGCTCAACGGCGTTGAGGTGGCTCTGCTGAAATCGGGCATCGGCAAAACCGCGGCGGCGCTGGGTACCACGCTGCTGCTGGAGCTGTGCAAACCGGATCTGGTGATCAACACCGGTTCCGCAGGCGGTCTGGCGCCAACCCTGCAGGTGGGTGATATCGTGGTGTCCGATGAAGTGCGTTATCACGATGCCGATGTCACCGCTTTTGGCTATGAGCCTGGTCAGATGGCGGGCTGCCCGGCGGCGTTTGTCGCGGACAGCGCGCTGATTGCCGCCGCAGAGCAGGTGATCAAACAGCTGGATCTCAACGCGGTGCGCGGTCTGGTGGTCAGCGGTGACGCCTTTATCAATGGCGCCGCACCGCTGGAGCGTATCCGCAGCACCTTCCCGCAGGCGATTGCGGTAGAGATGGAAGCCACGGCGATTGGTCACGTTTGCCATCAGTTTAAGGTGCCGTTCGTGGTGGTACGCGCTATTTCTGACGTGGCCGATAAAGCGTCGCATCTGAGTTTCGAAGAGTTCCTCAGCGTGGCGGCTAAACAGTCGTCGCTGATGGTGGAAAACCTGCTGGCACAGCTGGCGCGTGGCTAAATATCTGCTGCTCGGGCTGTGGCTGCTGTGCCACAGTCTGCTGGCCGCACCGCGCGTCATTACCCTGTCGCCGCATCTCACCGAACTGGCGTTTGCCGCCGGCATCACGCCGGTGGCGGTGAGCGCGTGGTCAGACTATCCCGCCGCTGCTCGCCAGCTGGAGCAGGTGGCGAACTGGCAGGGCATTCGCGTTGAACGCATTGTGCAGCTCAGGCCGGATGTGGTGCTGGCCTGGCGCGGTGGCAATCCGCTGCGCCAGGTGGAGCAGCTACAGCGTCTGGGCATCCATGTGGAATGGATCGATCCGCAATCACTCGACCAGATGATTGACGCGCTGGCGGCGCTGCAGCGCTGGAGCCCACAGCCCCAGCGGGCCACCGCGGCCGCACAGGCGTTACACCAGCAGCTGCAGACGCTGCGTCATCGCTATCAGCAGCAAACGCCGGTGCCGCTGTTTCTGCAGTTTGGCCAGCAGCCGCTGTTTACCGCCGCGCGCAGCACGCTGCAGAATGAGGTTATCACCCTGTGCGGCGGTCGCAATATCTTTGCTGACAGCAGCGTGAGCTGGCCTCAGGTGAGCCGGGAGCAGGTGCTGACGCGGCACCCGCAGGCGATTGTCACTGGCGGTGATGCCAGCCGCGCCGCCAGCGTCGCGCGCTTCTGGCAGCCGCAGCTTAACGTGCCGGTGATTGCGCTTAACGATGACTGGCTGAGCCGGCCGGGTCCGCGCCTGCTGCTGGCGGCAAAACAATTGTGCGAAGCTTTACATCCGACGAAAAATAAAGCATTACCAGACTAAAGATTCGACGATTCATGTCGAAAATCAAATGACAAGGCACAGCGGCCACGTATGCTCTGTGCCCTTTTAGCGCGTAGCGCACTTTTGACATCACCAGGATTTCACCATGACCAGAGCGCTGCTGCTGGCCATAGGGCTGATCGTGGCTGCACCGATCGGTGCGGCAACCACCACGGGCTCTATCGCCGTCTCGCTAACGATTTTCTCCCGCTGCGATATCTCACGCCCGAGTGAGCAGACGCTGCCGTCTGTTGACTGTGGCCGGCATTTCAGCGCGCAACCGCGCGTGACACAAAGCGTATTGAACCGCGATGCGATGCGCCGTGAAACGGCACGCCTGGTGACGATTGAGTGGTAAATCATGGCTGCCAGAACGGCAGCCAGCCCAGCATCAGATGCTGAAAGAGGAGCCGCAGCCGCAGGTGGTTTTGGCGTTGGGATTGGTCACGATAAAGCGGGAACCTTCCAGACCTTCGGTGTAGTCAACCGATCCACCCACCAGATACTGCAGGCTCATCGGATCAACCACCAGCGCTACACCCTGCTTCTCGATGGTCATGTCGCCGTCATTCATTTGATCGTCAAAAGTAAAACCATACTGGAAGCCACTGCAGCCCCCGCCGGTGATATATACGCGCAGTTTCAGCGCCGGATTCTCTTCATCCGCAATCAGGTTTTTTACTTTTTTCGCTGCTGCATCGGTGAACTGCAGAGGCAGCGCGGCTACGTCGTCACTCATCTTTTACTCCGGGTAAACGTCCAGGTCAGAAAACGACCTCAATTTCGCTATTATCTGCCAGCCGTCCAGTGCAATCAAGTAGCGCCCTTGACACTGTGTGCCGCCAGTTATGGCATAAAGTATAGCAATGTCGCAGGCGCAAGCGGCCGCGCGCCTTTCTTCACCGGCCGCTCTTCCGTAGAATGGCGCCAGATTTTTTCCAGAACAGCAGGAGCCGAACCATGAGTAAGTCAGAAAACCTGTATGCCGAAGCACAACGCCTGATCCCGGGCGGCGTGAACTCCCCGGTGCGTGCCTTTACCGGCGTGGGCGGCGTGCCGCTGTTCATCGAACGCGCCGACGGTGCCTATCTGTATGACGCCGATGGCAAAGCCTATATCGATTACGTCGGCTCCTGGGGACCGATGGTGCTGGGCCACAATAACGCCACCATTCGCAATGCGGTAATCGAAGCCGCCGCGCGCGGCCTGAGTTTTGGCGCGCCGACCGAGATGGAAGTGAAGATGGCCGAGCTGGTGTGCGAGCTGGTGCCAAGCATGGATATGGTGCGTATGGTTAACTCCGGCACTGAAGCTACCATGAGCGCCATCCGCCTGGCGCGCGGTTTCACCCAGCGTGACAAGATCATCAAATTTGAGGGCTGCTACCACGGCCACGCTGACTGCCTGCTGGTGAAAGCCGGTTCCGGTGCGCTGACCCTTGGCCAGCCCAACTCGCCGGGCGTGCCGGCGGATTTCGCCCGTCACACCCTGACCTGCACCTATAACGATCTCGACTCGGTGCGCGCGGCGTTTGAGCAGTATCCGCAAGAGATCGCCTGTATTATCGTCGAACCGGTGGCAGGCAACATGAACTGTATCCCGCCGCAGCCGGAATTCCTGCCGGGCCTGCGTGCGTTGTGCGATGAGTTTGGCGCGCTGCTGATTATTGATGAAGTGATGACCGGCTTCCGCGTGGCGCTGGGCGGTGCCCAGGCGTATTACGACGTTACGCCAGACCTGACCTGTCTCGGCAAGATCATCGGCGGCGGTATGCCGGTTGGCGCCTTTGGCGGCCGCCGCGAAGTGATGGCCGCGCTGGCCCCCACCGGCCCGGTGTATCAGGCGGGCACGCTGTCCGGCAACCCGATTGCCATGGCCGCCGGTTTTGCCTGCCTGTCGCAGATTGCGCAGCCAGGCACCCATGCGACCTTAACCGCGCTCACCGACCAGCTGTGTGCTGGCCTGCTGGCGGCGGCAGAGGCAGAAAATATCCCGCTGGTGGTGAACCACGTCGGTGGCATGTTCGGTATTTTCTTCACCGACGCCGACAGCGTGACCTGCTACGCCGACGTGACAAAGTGCGATGTGGAGCGCTTTAAGCGTTTCTTCCATCTGATGCTGCAGGAAGGTGTTTACCTCGCGCCATCGGCCTATGAGGCCGGTTTTATGTCACTGGCGCACAGCCAGGAAGATATTCAGCGCACCGTCGATGCCGCCCGCCGCTGCTTCGCGCAGCTGTAAACCTGCCGGGGCGCCATTCATAGCGCCCCGCTTCACTAAGCGCGCCTTAGCAGCCAGATAAAATACGGCGCGCCGAAGAAGGTCGCCATCAGGCCTGCCGGGATTTGATCCGGGAAGGCCAGCATGCGGCCGCACCAGTCGGCGAACACCAGCAGGCCCCCCCCGAGCAGGCCAGCCATCAGCAATTGCGGCAGCGCGCGACGGAAGCCGAGCATGCGCACAATATGTGGTGCCATCAGGCCAATAAAACTCAGCGGACCGATAGTGAGCGTCGCGGTGGCGGTCAGCGCAGCCGCCAGCAACAGCAGGCTGAAGCGCGATCGGTTCAGCGCTATGCCGGCTGAGCGCGCCGTGGCACTGCCGAGCGGCAGCAGCGTCAGCCAGCGGCTGGCCAGCGGTGCCAGCGCCACCAGTATCATGCCTACGACAGCACTCTGCAGCGCCTGTGTCATTGAGATGTTGTACGTCGAACCGGAAATCCAGCTCAGCAGCCCGGCCATGCGCGGATCGCCGCTCGCCAGCAACACCATCAGTAACGTGACGAACGCACTGTTCAGCGCCATTCCGGCCAGCAGCATGCGCTCCGGTGAAAAACCGCCGCGGCTGGCCACCAGCATAATCACCAGCAGCGTCAGCGCGGCGCCCAGTACCCCGGCAGGCAGCAGCCAGGCGACCGCGTTGCCGGGCACAAAGAACAGCATGACCACCACCCCGCAGGCCGCCCCGGAGCTGATGCCCAGCACTTCCGGACTGGCCATCGGATTACCGGTCAGGCGCTGAATCAGCACCCCGGCGACGCCCAGCATCGTGCCGACCACCAGCGCCGCCAGCACGCGCGGCACGCGCCACGGCAGCAGCTGTTGCAGCATATCGCCGCTGACCCACGTCCAGCCGTGTGCGTCGCGCCCAAATGCAATGCCTGCCAGACTGCACAGCGCCAGAATCATCACGCCCGCCAGACACCAGCGCAGCACGGCCTGCCGCTCCTGCGGCACTGTGTCGCCGGCATTCATCGCCGGTGGCAGCGAGCCCGTGCGCAGACGCGGCAGCAGCCACAGCAGTATCGGCACGCCAATCAGCGCGGTGGCCGTCCCGGTTGACACTTCACGCCAGTGCGCAGTCAGCCACAGCACGCACTGATCGGCCAGCCACAGCAGAAGTGCGCCAATCAGCGGCGCCAGCAGCAAGCGGCTCAGCAGACGACGCGCCCCCAGCATCTTCGCCAGCAGCGGCGCGAACAGCCCGATAAAGCCGATGATACCGGCGACGTTAACCAGCTGCGCACTGAGCAGGATCGCCAGCGCCAGCGCGGCAATGCGCGCCGCCGACAGCGCCAGACCGAGGTTTTTTGCCACGCCATCATCCAGCCCCATCAACGTCAGCGGACGCAACAGCGCCAGCGCCAGTGCGAACGCCAGCAGCAGGCGCGGCCACAGCAGCGCCACGTTGTGGCCGTCGAGCTGGTTCAGCGCGCCGGTGCTCCACAGAAACATGTTTTGCAGCTGATCGTGATTGAAGATGGCAAAGATTTGATTAACCGCGCCGGCATACAGGCTCAGTACCAGACCGGCCAGGATCAGCGTCACCGGCGACAAACGCTTGCCCCAGGCGATGCCAAACACCAGCACGCCGACCAGCACCGCCCCGCCCATCGCGGCAAACTGCTGCGTCAGCTCGCCGCCCGGCAGTTGCCACAGAGTGGCGACGGTCAGACCAAGCTGCGCGCCGGAAGAGACGCCCAGCGTGGTCGGCTCCGCCAGCGGATTGCGCAGCACCTGCTGAAACAGCAGGCCCGCGAGGCCAAGTCCGGCCCCGACCAGCAGCGCCAGCGCCAGCCGCGACAGCAGGCTGTAGTGGAACACCACCTGACGGATGTTATCGATATCCGGCGCGAACATCGCCTGCTGCCACTGCGCCAATGGCAGCGCCTGGCGCAGGTTGATAAACGTGAGCGCCAGCGCCAGTAAACTGAGCACGCTGAGCAGCGCGACGGGAAACAGACGGTTGCGCATCAGTGCGACTCCAGCGCGCGTTCCAGCACGCGAATAAATTTGATGGCTGAGTAAGTGGCGCCGTAGTACCACACCGCCGGCACCCGCCGGAAACGGCCGGAACGGACAAACGGCAGCGCCTGCCACAGTGCGCTTTGCGTCACCTGCTGCATATCGCGTTCGTTATCGTGATCGAAGCAGATCACCTCAACGTCACCGACCTCCGCCAGCCGCTCCAGCCCGACCACCGCACTGCCCCAGAAGTTGGTTTCGCCCCGCCAGGCATTGCGCAGGCCAAGCTGCTCCATCACCTCGAGGAACAGGCTGCCTTTACCGAAGGTAATGGCGTGACGCGGATCCATCAGCGACATCAGCAGCAGCGGACGCTGCGCCCACGGACGTAACCGCTCACGCGCGGCCGCCACTTCACCATCCACCCATTGCAAATGGGCCTGTGCCTGCGCTTCAAGGCCAAGCCGGGCACCCAGCGCATGCAGCGATGTGCGCGCGGTGGTGAACGGTTTGCCATCGCCGCTGTTGAGGTCAAAGCCCATCGTCGGCGCAATGCGCTCCAGCTTGTCGACCGCCGGGCCGTAACCGTTGGAGTGCAGGATCAGCGACGGTGCCAGCTGGGTCATCAGTTCCAGATTGGGTTCGGTGCGTAAGCCGAGATCGAGGGTGCCGGCCGGCAAGACCGGGTCACCCACCCAGATGGCGTAGTTATGCAGATCGGCCACGCCGAGCGGGGCGACGCCGAGCGCCATCAGCAACTCCACCGGCAGCCACTCCAGCGCCAGGATGCGCTGGCTGTCCGGCGGCGCGGCGCGCAGCGGTGCAAGGTTCATCAGCGGTGAGAGCGCCAGCGCGGTCAGCAGACGGCGACGGGAAAGGTCGAACATCACGAGGCCTCAGTAGACAAAGCTGACGGGCGCGCCGCCCTGCGGATGCGGCAGAATGCCCATCGGAATGCCATAAATATCACCCAGCACCCCGGCCTGCATAATCGCTTCCGGTCCGCCTTGCGCGATCACTTCGCCCGCGCGCAGCGCCACCAGCTGGTCACAGTAGCGAGCCGCCATGTTGAGATCGTGCAGTACCGCTATCACCGTCAGGCCGCGTTCGTGGCTGAGGCGCTGAATCAGCGCCAGCACATCAACCTGATGGGCGATATCCAGCGCCGACGTGGGTTCGTCCAGCAGCAGGCAGCGGCTGTTCTGCGCCACCAGCATCGCCAGCCACGCACGCTGCCGCTCGCCGCCGGACAGGCTGTCCACCAGCCGCCCGGCGAAGGGTTTCAGTCCAACCAGCGCAATCGCCTCGTCTACCCGATCGCGATCTTCCTGGCCGTAGCGCCCCAGCGCACCGTGCCACGGATAGCGCCCAATCGCCACCAGCTCGCGCACCGTCATGCCCTCTGCCGCGGGCAGCTGCTGCGGCAGATAGGCTACCTGACGTGCAAAAGCTTTACTGCTCCAGGTATCAACCGCTTCACCGTTCAGCATCACGCGCCCTTCGCTGGCGGCATGGTGACGGCCGAGCATCTTCAGCAGCGTGGATTTACCGGAACCGTTATGCCCGATCAGCGCGGTGACTTTGCCCGGGGCGAAAGTCAGCGACAGCGGATGCAGCAGCGTGCGGCCGGGTACACGGAAGCTGACGTTTTCCAGTGAAAAGGTGGTTTCTGCGTGGTGCGGATGCTGCATGATAATCCCTGGTTAACGGGCGCCGCAGCGCCCTGTGTTCAGTATCAGAAGCGGAAGGTGGCGGTACCGACGATCTGGCGCTCTGCGCCCCAGTAGCAGGCGTAGTCGCGGTAGCAGCTGGCAACGTATTCGCGATCGAACAGGTTGTTGATGTTGACGCCGACGGTTGAGCCCGGCAAGCCGAAGCGGCCCAGATCGTACTTCAGTGCGGCATCTACAGTGGTGTACGCGGCGACGTCAAAGTTCTGGTTGGCATTTGGGCCGCTGGCGTACAGGCCTTTGCTTTCACCCACGTAGCGCACCCCGGCACCCACGGTGAAGCCCGACAGTGCGGTTTCGTGGAAGGTGTAATCGCCCCACAGCGAAGCCATATGCTTCGGCACCTGCACCGGCGTACGGCCTCTCAGCAAGGTGTCTTCGGTGTATTCCGCATCGGTATAAGAGTAAGCCGCCGTCAGGTTGATGTTGGCGTTAAGCGCCGCTTTGGCTTCCAGCTCGACGCCGCGTGAGCGGATTTCACCGCTTTGCACGCTGGCAAATTGATGGCTTGCATCGGGATCGGCCGTCAGGTTCTTCGTTTTGGTCAGCTGATAGATCGCCGCCGTCATGACAATCGGACGATCTTTGGGAACGTATTTTACGCCCGCTTCATATTGTTTAGCGCGTGACGGATCAAACGCTTCGCCGCCCCATGTTGCGCCAGCATTAGGAATAAACGCTTCGCTATAACTGAAATAAGGTGCAATGCCATTATCGAACACATAGTTAACGCCACCACGCCAGGTAAAGGCCTGATTGTTCTGGCGATCAACGCTCTGCGCTACGCGGTCGGTAACGGAGTTCATCGCGTAGTCGTAGCGGCCACCGAGCGTCAGCACCCAGCGGTTCCACTCCATTTGATCCTGCGCGTACAGACCGGTCTGGCGTTGCTGGTTCAAACGCTGATAAGGATCGTCATAAGGGGTGTAGCTGTCGTTGCCATATTGCGGATTGAATGGACTCAGGCCGGTGGCGGTGCCGAACTGACCATCAATATCGTTACGGGTGCGCTGAAAATCGACGCCCAGCAGTAACGTATGGGCTAAATCACCGGTTGCGAATTTAGCCTGCGCTTGCGTATCCACGGCAAACTGGTTGAGTTTTTCTTTTGAGAATGCGGCATTGCGGGTAATCAGTTGATTCTCAGGGTTATAACCGAAGCCATAAATACTGCGATAATCGGTCTGCATTTCGGCATAGCGCAGATTCTGGCGCACCGTCCAGGTATCGTTAAAGCTGTGCTCAAAGTTGTAGCCAACCATTTTGGTGTTGCGCGAGATCTTATTGCTGTCTTCGCCTTCATCGAAATTGGTGGGCAGCTTATAGCTGCTGCCGTCCGGCCGGGTGATGCCCACCACGGTGCCTTCACGCGGCAGCCAGCCGTAATAGCCGGTTTCCGGTTCGTTCTGGAAGTAGGTCAGCAGGTCAAAGCGGGTATTGGCATCGGGACGCCAGCTGAACGAAGGCGCAATCGTATAGCGCTTCTCTTTGTTCATCTCCTGTTGCGCATCGGCGCTGCGCGCCAGGCCGGTCAGGCGATAGCTGTAAACGCCGTCATCATCCAGTGAGCCGCCAAAATCGAAGCCGGTGGAGAACAGGTTGTCGGTGCCCATCTGGAACTGGACTTCACGCAGCGTCTCCTGGGTCGGCCGCTTGCTCACCAGTGACACCACACCGCCCGGGTTGCTCTTACCGTACAGCACCGACACCGGACCGCGCAGCAGCTCCGCGCGCTCGAGGAAGTAAGGATCGATAGCGAATTCGGAGTAGTTGTCACCCTGCAGCTTCAGGCCATCCAGATACTGGTTGGTGTTGGTTTCGCTGAAGCCGCGAATCGACAGCGCGTCGATAACGTCCGAGCTGCCGCGGTTACCGGTCAGCACGCCTGGCGTGTAATTGAACGCACCTTTGACGCTGGTCACCGCATGCATTGACATCTCTTCCTGCGTCACCACCGACACCGACTGCGGATTCTTCTCGATTGGCGTATCGGTTTTGGTGCCGGTCGCGCTGTGTTTGGCGGCGATGGTCGGCGACGGTCCCCATGCGCTCTCCTGCACTACGCCGCTGCCGCCATCAGCCGTCACCACCACGGTATCTTCGGCCAGCGCCTGCATGCTGAGTGTGCCCAGAGTCAGGGAAATCAATAACGCGAGCGGTCGACGGGTGGTCACCGCGCGCAGAGAACAAGGAAAAGTGTTTCGCGCATTCATAGTGGGATCTCATGAAAATAGAACAATGCAGGCGAATGGAAACGAGAATGATTATTAGACGCACGGATTTTAGGCGAAACCCGGCAAGCACCGCAAGATGTAATGCCTGCTGGCGGTGAGTTTGCCAGCGGATCGCACATATCCATGATCGCGGCTAAAAAAATGGCGGGCAAAGAAAAAGGCGCCGCAGCGCCAGAGGGAGTTAAATTCAGCTTTTATGCAAGACTCAGGCTGGAGCGCCGCCATGTATCTGGCACCGCCACGTGGTGGTAAAACGCCGGCACTGCACAGGCTCTGAAGGTATAAAGCCGGTGCAGTGCCGGATGGCTTATTTACTGCCAAACATATCTTTAATCCAGCCCGCGACGCCGTCAGAGTCTTTCTGCTCGCCCTGCGGCTGTTGCTGTTGCTGCTCTTGCTGTTGCTGCTGCTGAATCTGCTGCTGTTGCTGCTGGCACAGCGCGTTCGGATCCAGCGCCCACACCGGCAGCGAACGCCAGGTGCTGCTGCCGCTGCCGCAGACAAAGTTACCGGCCGAATCGATATTCATCTGAGTGATATCTTCCGGTGGCGTCAGGACCAGTGGCATCGGCGCCTGGTTGTCGAGGTAGCGACGATAGATCTGCATCGCACCGCTGGCACCGTACAGCTTCGAGGTCTGGTTGTTGTCGCGGCCAACCCAGGTGATCGCCACTTCTTTGCCATCGATACCGGCAAACCAGCTGTCGATCAGGTCATTGGTGGTACCGGTTTTCGCCGCCAGATGCGCGCCCGGGAAGCGTGCGCCCAGCGCCCGCGCCGTACCGTGATCGGCCACCTGCTGCATGGTATACAGCGTCAGATACGCTGCCTGCGCCGGCTCAACGCGCTGCGCCTGCGGGAAGCTCTGATACAGCACCGTGCCATCTTCCGCAATTACCGAGCGCACCGCCGACAGCGCAGCGCGGTTACCGCCGCTGGCAATTGACTGGAACGCCTGCGCCACTTCAATCGGCGTCAGGTTAAGCGCCCCCAGCAGCATGGCCGGTACCGGATGCAGCTGATCTTTTGGCACGCCCAGTTTGGTCCAGGTATCCACTACCGCGTCGAGTCCCAGCGTCATACCGAGGTTAACGGTTGGCACGTTCATCGAGTTAGTTAGCGCATCCACCAGCATCACTTTACCGCTGAAGCGACGATCGTCGTTCATCGGCTTCCACACCGAACCGTTTGGCTGTTTCAGCGCGATCGGCTCGTCGGCGATCCAGCTGTTCAGGCGGTAGCTGTTTGGCTGGCTGAGGGCGGTCAGATAGGTCGCCGGTTTTGCCAGTGAACCAATCGAGCGACGCGCCTGCAGCGCGCGGTTATAGCCGGCAAACTGTGGATCGGCACCGCCGACCATGGCGCGCACTTCACCACTGAAGCGGTCGACCACCACCATCGCGGTTTCCAGATCTTTCAGCCCGCGCTGTTTCTTCAGCGTGGGAATGCCGTCTTCAACCGCTTTTTCCGCCGCATCCTGCGAAATCGGATCGAGCGTGGTGAAGATCTTCACGCCGGAGAGGTCTTTGACCTTATCGCCCAGCTTCGCCTGCAGCTCGTTACGCACCATCTGCATAAACGCCGGCTGCGGCGTGATCACCCCACCTTTCGGCTGGACACCAAGCGGCCGCGCCGACAGCATGTCGTACAGCTCCTGGTCGATCACCTTCTGCTGTTGCAGCAGACGCAGCACCAGGTTACGACGCTCCAGCGCCAGCTGCGGATTGCGCCACGGATTGTACAGCGACGCACCTTTGACCATGCCGACCAGCATCGCCTGCTGATCAAGGCTCAGTTCGTCCACCGGGCGGCCAAAGTAGTACAGGCTGGCCAGCGGGAAACCGCGGATTTGGTCATTGCCCGCCTGGCCGAGATACACCTCGTTCAGGTAGAGCTCAAGAATGCGATCTTTGCTGTAGCGCGCATCCATGATCACCGCCATATAGGCTTCACGCGCTTTACGCCACAGCGAGCGTTCGTTGGTGAGGAACAGGTTTTTCACCAGCTGCTGCGTCAGCGTACTGCCGCCCTGCACCGCTTTACCGGCGGTGATATTGGCGAGGAAGGCGCGACCAATCGAGTACGGGCTGATGCCGTCATGCTCGTAGAAGTGGCGGTCTTCGGTGGCGATCAGCGTATCGACCAGCAGATCCGGAAACCCGGCGCGCGGCACAAACAGACGCTGCTCGCCGTTTGGCGACTGCAACATGGTGATCAGCCGCGGATCGAGACGGAAGAAGCCAAAGTCGCGTCCGGTATCGAGGTTTTTAATCTCGCTCAGCTCGTTGTTGCTGAAGGTGAGACGCGCGTTAATCTGGCCCTCTTTGCTGTCCGGAAAATCAAACGGACGGCGCAGCAGGTCGATGGTGTTGCCTTTCACGCTGAACTCACCCGGACGGGTAATGCGCGACACTTCGCGATACTGCGTGCCTTCCAGCAGCGCAATCATCTCTTTCTTGTCGTAAGCCATGCCCGGTTCGAGGCTGACCATGCGCCCGTACACGGCCGCTGGCAGCTGCCACACTTTACCGTCAATGCGGCTGCGGATTTCCGAATCGAGATAGACGCCCCAGGCGGCCATCACCACGACAAACACCAGGAAGAGTTTAATCAACCAGCCTAACCAGCGGCGTTTGCCACGCGTTGGACGTTTTCCTTTACCTTTGGGTGGCACCGGCGCACTCTCCTCATCATCTTCGTCAAAATCGTCCTGATCGATATCATCTTCAGGCTCCCTGCGGCGACCCCGGCGCGTAACGTTACGCGGCGGCTTTGGCGCTTTTCCTTTGCGCCCAATAGGTTCGCGATCGTTCCCAGACATGCTTTGTTTTCTCCAGGCATAGCTACGGCAGCGCCGCTACTCTAACTGCTTTCTCGTGCCGCGCATGGCAGAACCCTCTGAATTCGATCCACTGCGGGCTACGAGGAATATTTTTTGGTACGCCTCGTCGGCAAGGCGCTGGCCGGATCGTCCGGCCACGGATGTTTGGGATAGCGCCCTTTCATCTCTTTCTGCACTTCAGGATACGCACCGCGCCAGAACGCCGCGAGGTCACGGGTGATCTGCAGCGGACGGTGCGCCGGCGAAAGCAGCTCCAGCACCAGCGGAACGCGCCCATCGGCAACCGCCGGGTTCTGCGCCTCGCCAAACATCTCCTGCATACGCACCGCCAGCGCGGGGGGCTTTTCCGCGTCGTAGCGAATCGGCAGGCGACTTCCGGTCGGCACAGTGTAATGAGTTGGCAGCACAGTATCCAGCCGCTGCCGCTGTGACCATGTCAGCAAATGTAATAAAGCGCTGACAAGATTAACGCTCTGCAGCCCTTTTAAATCGCGTACTGTGCCCATCTCCGGCAGCAGCCAGTGCTCCAGCGTGGCCAGCAGTGTGTCATCATCCAGCGTCGGCCACGCCTCTTCCGGCAGCCACTGCGCGGCGCACTGCAGGCGCAGACGCAGCTGCTCTGCCTCTGGCGTCCAGCCGAGCACCGCCAGCCCTTTTTCGCGGATCCAGCGCAGCATCGCCGCATGCAGGATCTCCGGCTCGGGCCGCGCCTGCGGCTGGGCCCGCAGGATCAGCGCACCAATCGCTTCCCGCTTCCACGCGCGCAGCGTGCCTTTGTCTTCATCCCAGTCGACATCGGTACGCTGCTCCACCAGCTGCGGGCACTGCTGGCGTAACGCATCCATCTCTACCGGCAGCGCCAGCAGCATGCGCGCATCGGCGCTGCTGGCCCCCTGCAGCAGGCTCGGTGCAATCAGCCACTCATAGCGGCTCAGGCCGTCGTGCTCATCCAGCATCGCGCCGATACCATTGGCGAGCTGATAGCGCGCGCTGTCACCGCGACGCTGCGCCAGCCGGTCAGCAAATCCGGCGGCCAGCAGCGCCGGGAAGCGATCGGCGTCAACGCGCCCCTGACCTGCATTCAGGCGCTGCTGCCAGTGGCGCGCGCGCCGCAGCCACTGCGGCTGTGGCTGGTTGAGCGCATCACGCAGATCGACACTGCCGCTGCGCGGCGGATCCTCCAGAATCGCCACCAGCAGCGCCGCGCTGGCGATGGCGTGCACATCGTCGCCGGCGGCGCACAGCATCGCCGTGAGACGCGGATCGCTGCCGAGCTGCGCCATTTTACGGCCGCGCGCGCTGAGCCGCCCTTCGCTATCCAGCGCGCCGAGCCGCTGCAGCTGTTGACGTGCCGCCTGCAGGCTGCGCGCCGGTGGACTATCCAGCCATTGCAGCTGAGCCGCGTCCTGACAGCCCCACTGCAGTAAATCCAGCTGCAGCGAGGCCAGATCGCTGGTGAGTATCTCCGGTTCACTCTGCGCCGCCGCACGCAGCGCCTGCTCCTGCGGCAGCAGATGCAGACAGATCCCCGGCGCCAGGCGACCGGCGCGGCCAGCGCGCTGCGTCATCGATGCCTGGCTGATGCGCTGGGTCAGCAAACGCGTCACGCCGCTGCGCACGTCAAACTGCGCCGCGCGCTCCAGCGCGCTGTCCACCACCAAACGGATACCTTCAATCGTCAGGCTGGTCTCGGCGATATTGGTGGCGAGCACCACTTTACGCCGGCCCGGCGCGGCCGGCAGGATGGCCCGCCGCTGTGCCTCCAGCGACAGCGCACCATATAAAGGAGATAAATCCACCTCATCACTGACGCGCGACGCCAGTTCACGCTTCACCCGTTCAATCTCCGCCACGCCGGGCAGAAACAGCAGCAGCGAACCGGGCTCATCCCGCAGCAACTGTGCCACCTCGCGCGCCACTGCCTCTTCAAACCGCTGCTGCGGATTGAGCGAAGCGTAACGTCGCATCACCGGAAAGCTGCGCCCCTGTGACGCAATAAACGGCGCGTCGGGCAGTAGCGTGCGTAGCTGCTGATTATCCAGCGTTGCCGACATCAGCAGAATTTTCAGGTCGTCGCGCAATCCCTGCTGCACATCAAGCAGCAGCGCCAGCGCCAGATCAGCCTGCAGGCTGCGCTCATGGAATTCGTCGAGGATCACCAGCGATACGCCCTCCAGCAGCGGATCGCGCTGCAGCATGCGCGTCAGAATGCCTTCGGTGACCACCAACAGACGCGTCGCTGCGCTGCTGCAGTTTTCCCCGCGCAGCCGATAACCTACCGTCTCGCCTGGCTGTTCACCCAGCTGTTCCGCCAGCCGCTGTGCCACGTTGCGTGCCGCCAGCCGGCGCGGCTCCAGCATGATGATTTGCCCTGGCAGCTGCGCCTGTTGCAGCAGCTGTAGCGGCAGCCAGGTGGATTTCCCGGCGCCGGTCGGGGCCGCCAGCAGCACCTGTGGCGACTGCGCCAGCGCGGCCAGCAATGCAGGCAGTACCTCGCTTACCGGTAACTCACTCACACTCAACTCCCACTCTGCCTGTGCTAAGATGGCGCGCATTGTACACCACCCGGCGCCAATTACCGGAGTTCAGCATGGCCACGCAACGACTGTTTTTTGCCCTCGAATTGCCTGATGCCCTCCAGCAACAGCTGGTGCAATGGCGGGCCGATTGCTTCGCCGCAGACGCGGGTAAACCGGTGGCGGCGGCGAATCTGCACCTGACGCTGGCGTTTCTCGGTGAGGTCAGCACGGAAACGGCGGAGCAGCTGCAGCAGCTGGCGGCACGCATCCGCCAGCCGGGCTTTACGCTGGATCTCGATGACGCCGGTCACTGGCCGCGTCCCGGCGTGGTGTGGCTTGGCTGCCAGCGCGCGCCGCGCGGTTTACTGCAGCTGGCCAACCTGCTGCGCGCCCAGGCCGCGCGTCATGGCTGTGCGCAGAGTACGCAGCCGTTCCATCCCCACATCACCCTGCTGCGCCACGCTGCGCAGGCCGTGGCGCTGCCGCCGCGCGGTTTTCACTGGCGCGTTGAGGTGAGTCATTTCGCGCTGTTTGCGTCCAGCTTCACGCAGGGACGCACGCGCTATCGCCGGCTGGCGCGCTGGCCACTGTTATCTGCCGCAGGAGCATAAATGCAGTTCGATCCGCCGTTACAATCAGCCCGCTTAATCACCCGCTATAAACGTTTTTTAGCCGATGTCATTACGCCGCAAGGTGACACCTTTACTCTGCACTGCGCCAATACCGGTGCAATGACCGGCTGCGCCACGCCAGGCGACACCGTGTGGTACTCCACCTCGGCCAGCGCGACGCGCAAATATCCGCACAGCTGGGAAATAACGCAAACCGCGCAGGGCCACTGGATTTGCGTCAACACCCTGCGCGCTAACCAACTGGTGCGCGAGGCGCTGCTGCGCGACGCAATTCCGGAATTATCCGCTTATAGCCACTGCCAGGCTGAGGTGAAATACGGCACGGAAAAAAGCCGAATTGACTTCCTGTTGCAAGCGGAGGGCAAAGCCAACTGCTATATTGAAGTCAAGTCCGTCACCCTTTTACAAAATGGTAAAGGCTATTTTCCGGATGCGGTGACGGCTCGTGGACAGAAACATCTGCGCGAATTAAGCACTATCGCGGCAGAAGGCCACCGGGCCGTTTTGTTGTTTGCTGTTCTGCACACGGGGATTGAGGACGTTTCCCCGGCGCACCATATCGATGCGCAATACGCAGAACTACTGGTACAGGCGCAGCGCTGCGGTGTGGAAGTGTTGGCGTATCAGGCTCAGATTTCACCGGCAGAAATGTTACTTACCCGGCCGTTAACGGTAACGATTAACGCACAGTTGTAATATTTAACGTTATTTGCTGTGATAAGAATGTTCTGAGCGGTGCGCTAAATACGCTGTTCCTCACAGGCTTGTCAAGGTGCGTTCATGAATAATTGCCAACCTTGATTGCTTCTGCTATTTATAGCGGCCTGTTTTTTTCCCTGATGGGAATCGATATGCCCCGCATGCGTCGGGTTGCAGGCAAAGGCTTTCGCAATCTGAAACAGAACGGGTAGTGCGTGTTATCCAGGAGAAACAACATGCAAGAAGGGCAAAACCGTAAAACATCGTCCCTGAGTATCCTCGCCATCGCTGGGGTGGAGCCGTATCAGGAGAAACCGGGCGAAGAGTATATGAATGACGCCCAGCTGAGCCATTTCCGCAAGATTCTGGAAGCCTGGCGCAACCAACTCAGGGATGAAGTAGACCGTACTGTGTCGCATATGCAGGACGAAGCTGCCAACTTCCCGGATCCGGTTGACCGTGCCGCCCAGGAAGAGGAGTTCAGCCTGGAGCTGCGTAACCGCGATCGTGAGCGCAAACTCATTAAAAAGATTGAGAAAACGCTCAAGAAAGTGGAAGACGACGACTTTGGCTACTGCGAATCCTGTGGGGTCGAAATTGGTATCCGCCGTCTCGAAGCGCGTCCGACCGCCGATCTCTGCATTGACTGCAAAACGCTGGCAGAAATCCGCGAGAAGCAGATGGCAGGCTAATGGCCGTTAACAGACTGTCGCCGCACAGCCGGGAAAACCACTGTTTTCCCGCCGTGCGGTGTACCACAGCATGATGTCCGCCACGCTTCCCTGCATCGGGCGTTTCGCCCCCTCTCCTTCCGGTGATCTTCATTTCGGTTCGCTGATAGCCGCATTAGGCAGCTACCTGAGCGCGCGCGCGCAGCAGGGCCGCTGGCTGGTGCGCATTGAAGATATCGATCCGCCGCGTGAAGTCGCCGGTGCCGCAACGCGCATCCTGCGTCAGCTGACGCATTATGGGCTGCACTGGGACGGCGACGTGCTGTGGCAGTCGCAGCGCCACGAGGCCTATCGCGCGGCGCTGAGCTGGCTGCGCGAACATCGTCAAAGCTACTTCTGTACCTGCCCGCGCAGCCGCATTCAGCAGCTGGGCGGCTTTTACGACGGTCACTGCCGCGATTTACATCTGCCGCCGGACGGCGCCGCGCTGCGGCTGCGTCAGCATGCGCCGGTGTACGGTTTTGACGATCGCCTGCGCGGCCATCTGCAGGCGGAGCCGCGTCTGGCGCAGGAAGACTTTATTATTCACCGTCGTGACGGCCTGTTCGCCTATAACCTTGCGGTGGTGGTCGATGACCATTTTCAGGGCGTGACGGAGATAGTGCGCGGTGCGGATTTGATTGAGCCAACGGTGCGCCAGATTGCGCTGTATCAGCAGTTTGGCTGGCCGGTGCCGGCTTATCTGCATCTGCCGCTGGCAATTAACCCGGACGGTAATAAATTGTCGAAGCAAAACCACGCGCCGGCTTTGCCGGACGGCGATCCGCGACCGGTGCTGGTGCAGGCGCTGAGCTTCCTGGGGCAGTCGGTTTTGCCTGGCTGGCAGGACCATGGGCTGGGGGCGCTGCTGGACCATGCCGTTACACACTGGGATAGCGCATTGATTCCGCGGCATGATGCGCAACAACCGGATGAGGCGACAACGCCATTCCTAAATGGTTCGCAACAGGCTATGATTAGCCGCTGATTTTATTCACACCCATTTTCTCACTGTCGAGGTGTCCCATTTTTACCCGAGTCGCTAATTTTTGCCGGAGAGTCCTCAAGCGTGATGAGGAGGCCCCTGAAGAGGTGGAAACCGTAAGTCTGATGACCGTTATCCCCCGGGAAAGCCACAATATCTCACGCAAAGATATCAGCGAAAACGCTCTCAAAGTGCTGTATCGCCTGAATAAAGCCGGATACGAAGCCTATCTGGTTGGCGGCGGCGTGCGCGATTTGCTGCTGGGTAAAAAGCCGAAGGACTTTGACGTGACCACCAACGCCACGCCGGAGCAGATGCGTAAGCTATTCCGCAACTGCCGCCTGGTCGGGCGTCGCTTCCGTCTGGCGCATGTGATGTTCGGTCCGGAAGTGATCGAAGTCGCCACGTTCCGCGGCCACCATCAGGAAGAGAGCGTCGACGATCGCAACGGTTCGCAGCGCGGTCAGAACGGCATGCTGCTGCGCGACAACATTTTTGGCAACATTGAAGATGATGCGCAGCGCCGCGATTTAACCATCAACAGCCTCTATTACAGCGTGGCTGATTTCACCGTGCGCGATTACGTCGGTGGCCTGCAGGATCTGCAGGAAGGCATCATCCGCATGATTGGCGACCCGGAAACGCGCTACCGCGAAGATCCGGTGCGTATGCTGCGCGTGGTGCGCTTCGCCGCCAAGCTGGACATGAGCATTGCGGCGGAAACCGCCGAGCCGATTCCCCGCCTCGCCACGCTGCTGAATGACATTCCGCCGGCGCGCCTGTTTGAAGAGTCGCTGAAGCTGCTGCAGGCCGGTTACGGTTATCGCACCTATCTGATGATGCGTGAATACCAGCTGTTCCAGCCGCTGTTCCCGACGCTGGCGCGCAACTTCACCGAACAGGGCGACAGCCCGATGGAGCGCATGCTGGCCCAGGTGCTGAAAAACACCGATACCCGCCTGCACAACGATATGCGCGTGAATCCGGCGTTCCTGTTTGCGGCGATGTTCTGGTATCCGCAGCTGGAGTCAGCCGAGCAGATTGCGCAGGAGAGCGGCCTGACCTATTTCGACGCCTTTGCGCTGTCCATGAACGAAACGCTGGATGAAGCCTGCCGTGCGCTGGCGATTCCGAAACGTATCACCACGCTGATTCGCGATATCTGGCAGCTGCAGCTGCGCATGTCGCGCCGTCACGGTAAGCGCGCATGGAAGCTGATGGAGCATCCTAAATTCCGTGCCGCCTACGACCTGCTGGCGCTGCGCGCAGAAGTCGAGAACAACGCCGAGCTGCTGCGCCTCAGCCAGTGGTGGGGCGAGTTCCAGTCGGCGGTGCCGACACAGCAGAAGACCATGCTCAATACTTTGGGTGACGATCCGGCTCCGCGCCGTAAACCACGCCGTCCGCGCCGTCGTCCAGCTGGCCCGCGCCGCGACAGCAACCACAGCGCGTCATGACGCGGGTCTATCTCGCCTTAGGCAGTAATCTCGCCGATCCGCTGCATCAGGTTGATGCAGCGCTGGCCGCGCTGGATGCCATTCCCGATACCCACCGCGTAGCCACCTCCGCGTTTTATCGCACGCCACCGTACGGCCCGCCGGATCAGCCGGATTACCTTAACGCCGTGGTGGCGCTGGAGACCACACTGGCCGCGGAAACGCTGCTCGATCACACCCAGCGCATTGAGCTGGAGCATGGCCGGGTGCGCAAAGCCGAACGCTGGGGACCGCGCACGCTGGACCTCGATATTATGCTGTTCGGCAATGCAGTGATCCACACGCCGCGCCTGACGGTGCCGCACTACGATATGCACAACCGCGCCTTCATGCTGGTGCCGCTGCTGGAGATCGCGCCGACACTGCGCCTGCCGAACGGCCAGCCGCTGGCCGGCATTCTGGCGACGCTGGACCGCAGCAGCATTCGCTTGTGGTCCGCCTGACGCGGCAGAATCGCACGCCCGTCGTATCGCCTTTGCAATCAATCCAGTACACTGCGCGCATCAGAAAATGCTGGAGATTGCGATGAAACCCACCACCCTCTCTCACTTACGCCAGCTGAAAGCCAGCGGCCGCAAGTTCGCCACGCTGACCGCCTACGATTTCAGCTTCGCGCGCCTGTTTGCCGACCAGGGCATTCCGCTGCTGCTGATTGGCGATTCGCTCGGCATGACCATACAGGGCCATGATTCCACGCTGCCGGTGACGGTCGACGATATTGCTTATCACACCGCCGCCGTGCGGCGCGGTGCGCCCAACGCGCTGGTGATGGCCGACCTGCCATTTATGAGTTACGCCACGCCGCAGCAAACCTTTGACAGTGCCGCGCAGCTGATGCGCGCCGGTGCCAACCTGGTAAAACTGGAAGGCGGCGCCTGGCTGGCAGAGAGCGTGCGCATGCTGACCGAACGCGCCGTGCCGGTGTGTGGTCATCTGGGATTGACACCGCAGTCGGTTAATATCTTCGGTGGCTACAAGGTGCAGGGGCGCGATGAAGCGGCAGCCGAGCGCCTGCTGGCGGATGCGCTGGCGCTGGAAGCGGCCGGTATGCAGCTGCTGGTGCTGGAATGCGTGCCGGTCGCGCTGGCTGAGCGCGTCACAAAAGCGTTGTCGGTACCGGTGATCGGCATCGGTGCCGGTAACGTCACCGACGGCCAGATTCTGGTGATGCACGACGCGTTTGGTATTACCGGCGGCCACATTCCAAAATTTGCCAAAAATTTCCTTGCGGAAACCGGCGACATTCGTGCGGCAATTCGCCAGTATATGGCCGACGTTGAGGCAGGCACCTACCCAGCTGCCGAACACAGTTTCCAGTAAATCAGGAGATTTGCAGTGCTGATCATTGAAACGCTGCCGCTGCTGCGCCGTGAGATTCGACGCTGGCGCCAGGCAGGTAAACGCATCGCGCTGGTGCCCACTATGGGCAACCTGCATGAGGGGCATCTGACGCTGGTGGATGAAGCACGCCAGCGCGCAGATATCGTGGTGGTATCGATCTTCGTTAACCCGATGCAGTTTGATCGCGCCGACGACCTGGCGCGCTATCCGCGCACGCTGCAGGACGATTGTGAAAAACTCAATCGCCACAGCGTCGACCTGGTCTTTGCCCCGGCGCCGGCCGATGTCTATCCGCAGGGTCTCGACAGCCAGACGTTTGTTGAAGTCCCGGGTCTCTCTTCGCTGCTGGAAGGTGCCAGCCGTCCCGGTCATTTCCGCGGCGTGGCCACCATCGTCAGCAAGCTGTTTAATCTGGTACAGCCGGATATCGCCTGTTTTGGCGAGAAGGATTTTCAGCAGCTGGCGATCATCCGCAAGATGGTGGCGGACATGGGCTTTGACATTGACATCGTTGGCGTGCCGACGGTGCGCGCCAAAGACGGTCTCGCGCTCAGCTCACGTAACGGCTATCTTACTGCCGATGAACGCAAGCTGGCGCCGGTGCTCAGCCAGGTGATGAACAGCATGGCGCAGCGCCTCAGCAACGGCGAGCGGCACGTGGATGAGATTATTGAGCACGCCGAACAGACGCTGCGCGATCAGGGCCTGCGCCCCGACGGCCTGGCCATCTGCGATGCCGATACGCTGCAGCCGCTGACGGTCGACAGCCAGCGCGCAGTAATTCTGATGGCCGCCTGGCTCGGCAATGCGCGTTTGATTGATAATCAGCAAGTGGATCTGACGGTTTAACGCCGTCGTTTATGGGCAGCATGTACCCGCTACACACTGCGCGGTGGAAACCGGCCGCGCACGGGTATAACAAAGGTATCACGCTATGATTCGTACCGTATTACAAGGCAAACTGCACCGCGTAAAAGTGACGCAGGCGGATTTGCATTATGAAGGCTCCTGCGCCATCGATCAGGATTTTCTTGATGCCTCCGGCATTCTGCAATACGAAGCCATCGACATCTATAACGTCACCAACGGCCAGCGCTTCTCTACCTATGCCATTGCCGCCGAGCGTGGCTCGAAAATCATTTCGGTCAACGGTGCGGCCGCGCGCTGCGCCTGTCAGGGCGATCTGCTGATCATCTGTTCTTATGTGCAGGTGGAAGATGAAGTGGCGCGCAGCTGGCAGCCCAAAGTGGCCTACTTCGACGGCGATAACGAGATAAAACGTATCGCTAAAGCGCTACCGGTGCAGGTGGCCTGATCATCCCGCGCGCTGTACGGACAGCGCGCCTTTCCCTTATACGCCCGCCAGCCGCGGCTGCCCTTTGCGCTTCAGCGTAAACAACCAGTCAAACCATCCTTTCGCCCGCAGTACGCACAGCGCCGTTGGCAACGCCAGTGCGACGCTGAACGCCAGCACAAAATGCAGGTCAGCCAGCCACGCAGAGTGGCCGTCATGGCGCAGCAATTTACTGCACACCTGAATCGCCAGATAGTGCGACAGATAAAACACAATCGAATGGCGGCCAACGTAGTTAACCGCCCGCAGATTGATACGACAGGCCAGTGCAACGAACAGCGGGATTGAGGGCAGCGCCAGCGGCAGCAGCCACGGCGAATGCTGACGCAGCCCGCCCCACAGACTGAACGCCGCGAGCAGCATAAAGGCGATCAGTGACAGCAGCAGCGGCGTACGACGCTGCGCGAACGCGGCAATATCAACATCCTTTCGCACCAGCCAGTCGGCGCTGTAGAAGAAGGCAAACAGCACCAGCGACTTGTTCAGATGCAGGTTGTCGAAACTGGCAAACAGCGAGTCAGGCGGCACCGGTGGCAGCAGCACCGCACCGGCAACGCACAGTGTCAGCACCAGCGCCGCAGGCAGGCGGCGCGCCGGGATAATCAGCACAAAGAACAGAAACAGCGAGTGCAGAAACCAGGTGATATCGCCGCCGCTCAGATGGCCGAGCGCGATAGCCAGCGGCGACTGTGGGTGATTGGCCATCGCGCTGAAGGTCCACTTCAGCCCGCCGTAGATCAGCGCCCAGACGGCAAACGGATAGAGAATGCTGCTGACTTTGTTTCGCAGATAGCGCGCCTGCCCGTGGCGTAAACCGCTGGCAACGAACAGTCCGGAGACAAAGCACATCAGCCCCATACGCACCGGCGCCAGCAGCTGATTCGCCAGCTCGTTAAAGGCAGTGAAGTGCCCGGCCTGCTGGTTCACTGCAATCATGCAGTGCAAAAAAATCACGGCCAGAATGCTCATGCCGCGTAAATTATCAATCCATGATACCCGATTCACTCTTTGCTTCCCCGCTGCTTTTTTGGTCAGCGGCCACTATGGGGAAAGCCACGGGCTGAAAGCACAAGACGCGTCTGGAACTGCAAAGAGCGGGTAAAAAAAAGCCGCCGCCGGACGACGCCGGCAGCGGCTTCTTATTCGGAGCTGCGCCTCATGTGCGCAAGCCGCGTCCGCGCTGAATCAGCGCATACACCAGCACGTAAAACACCACGATAAACGCCACCAGCACTGACAGCGTCAACACCAGCGGAACATCGTTGATGCCAAGGAAGCCATAGCGGAACCCGCTAATCATGTACACCACCGGATTGAGCTTCGACACCGCCTGCCAGAACGGCGGCAGCAGCGCCAGCGAGTAGAATACGCCACCGAGGTAAGTTAACGGCGTCAGCACGAAGGTCGGGATCAGGCTGATATCGTCAAAGGTGCGCGCAAACACCGCATTCAGCAGGCCCGCCAGCGAGAACAGAATCGCCGTCAGCAGCAGCGTGATCGCCACCATCGGCCACGAGAATACGTGGAACGGCACGAAAAACAGCGACACCGCCGTCACCAGCACGCCCACGCACACGCCGCGCGCTACGCCGCCGCCGACATAACCGGCGATAATGATGTGCGTCGGCACCGGCGCCACCAGCAGCTCTTCAATGTTGCGCTGGAACTTGGCGCTGAAGAATGACGAGGCGACGTTGGCGTAAGCGTTGGTGATTACCGCCATCATAATCAGGCCCGGCACGATAAACTGCATGTAGCTGAAGCCGTGCATATCGCCGATGCGTGAGCCGATCAGATTGCCAAAGATAATGAAGTACAGCGTCATGGTGATCACCGGCGGCACCAGCGTCTGAATCCAGATGCGGGCAAAACGGTTGATCTCTTTGCTCCAGATACTCTTGAGCGCCACCCAGTACAGATGCGTCATGCGGTTACTCCTGTTTTTCCCTGCGTCAGGCTGACGAACAGCTCTTCCAGACGATTCGCTTTATTGCGCATGCTGAGCACCTGCACGCCCTGCGCGCTCAGCTGGCTGAATACGCTATTCAGCCCCTGTTCACGCATCACTTCCACTTCCAGCGTTGAGGTATCAACCAGACGATACTGGAAGCCCTCCAGCTGCGGCAGCGGGCTGCGCGGCGCCAGGTCGAGGATAAAGGTTTCCGACTGCAGCTTGGACAGCAGCCCTTTCATTGAGGTGTTCTCCACCAGCTCGCCGCTCTGGATGATGCCGATGTTACGGCACAGCATTTCCGCCTCTTCCAGATAGTGGGTGGTCAGGATGATGGTGGTGCCTTTGGCGTTCAGCTCTTTCAGGAACACCCACATTGAGCGGCGCAGTTCGATATCCACGCCAGCCGTCGGCTCATCAAGAATCAGCAGTTTCGGTTCATGCATCAGCGCCCGGGCTATCATCAGCCGGCGCTTCATGCCGCCGGACAACATGCGCGCCCGTTCGTTACGCTTGCCCCACAGGTCGAGCTGATTGAGGTATTTTTCCGCGCGCTTGTTCGCTTCGGCGCGTTCCACGCCGTAATAACCGGCCTGGTTAACCACAATCTGCATTACGGTTTCAAACGGGTTAAAGTTGAATTCCTGTGGCACCAGCCCAAGCTGCCGCTTGGCGTTGACCACATCTTTCTGCAGGTCGTAGCCAAACACGCGCACGCTGCCGCTGGATTTGTTCACCAGCGAGCTGATAATGCCAATGGTGGTGGACTTACCGGCACCGTTAGGGCCCAGTAAGGCATAAAAGTCGCCTGCTTCCACGTTGAGATCGAGGCCTTTCAGCGCCTGTACGCCGCCGGGATAGGTCTTGGTCAGCCCGGAAAGTTCCAGTGCATAAGTCATTGCGAGTCCGTACCCTGTTGTAGTGACATCATAGCCATATGAAATGATAGTGCGCTCGCGTCGAGCGTGCGGGGTTATTCAGCGATAACGGTTGTGAAATCAAAGGAATTGCGCAGAGTGATAACCCACCACACTCTACCACTCTGCGTGCCGCAGGAAAACGCGTGCCGAGCCCGTAAGTCATTGAGTTACGGGCTGCGCATCTTATCGCAGGCGGAGGGAATCAGCCTTGGAAGATTGTGCGGTTATTCGTCCAGCAGCGTAACTTTGCCGATATACGGCAAATGGCGGTAGCGCTGTGCGTAGTCGATACCGAAGCCGACCACGAACTCATCCGGAATGGTAAAGCCGACAAACTCGACCGGCACCTCAACTTCACGACGCTCCGGCTTATCCAGCAGCGTGCAGATCGCCAGCGATTTTGGCTCACGCAGCTGCAGAATTTCACGCACTTTGCTCAGGGTGTTACCGGAATCGATGATGTCTTCGACGATCAGCACATCTTTGCCGCGAATGTCTTCATCAAGATCTTTGAGGATTTTCACGTCGCGCGTGGAGGACATGCCGCTGCCGTAGCTGGAGGCGGTCATGAAGTCGACTTCGTGCGCGACATCAATGGCGCGGCACAGGTCAGCCATAAACATGAAGGAGCCGCGCAGCAGGCCGACCAGCACCATTTCGCTGCCGCTGTTGCGGTAGTGCTCGCTGATCTGCTTGCCCAGTTCGGCAATACGGGTTGCGATCTCCTGCTCAGAGATCATCACGTCGACGGTGTGTTTCATTGCATTCGCCTAAGAAGGTTTTCAGAAAGCCGCGCATTCTATCATAGTCGACGCACAGGCTAACGCCGCGCACAGAACGCAAACGTTATCGTGGCGAAATTTATTGCGCTGGCGTTAACTGTAAGCATCCTGCCCCGCTCTCTCTGGAGATCCCTATGGCCGCTTCATCAGGTAAAAAAACGCAGATCGGCACGCGTGAACTGCATCCGGAAACGCAGATGCTCAACTACGGTTACGATCCGCGCCTGTCAGAAGGTGCGGTGAAGCCGCCGGTGTTTCTGACGTCAACCTTTGTGTTTAACAGCGCCGAAGAGGGCAAAGAATTTTTCGATTTCGTTGCCGGCCGCCAGCAACCGCCGGCGGGCAAAAGCGGCGGGCTGGTCTATTCCCGCTTCAACCATCCTAACAGCGAGATCGTCGAAGATCGGCTGGCCATTTATGAAGGTGCCGAAAGCGCCGCGCTGTTCTCTTCCGGCATGTCGGCGATTGCCACCACGCTGCTGACCTTTGCCCGTCCCGGCGAAGTGATCCTGCACTCGCAGCCGCTGTACGGCGGCACCGAAACGCTGCTGAGCAAAACGCTGCACGATCTGGAGATCAAAGCGGTGGGATTCAGCGACGGCACCGACGAAGATAAAGTGTATGAAGCCGCGAAGCTGGCGTGGCAGCGCGGGCGCGTCGCGATGATTCTGATTGAAACACCGGCCAACCCCACCAACAGTCTGGTAGACATCCAACTGATGCGTCAGGTGGCGGAGGTGATCACCCAGCAGCAGGGCTCCCGGCCGATTCTCGCCTGCGACAACACCCTGCTCGGCCCGCTGTTTCAGCGTCCGCTGCAGCACGGCGCGGATATCTCCCTCTACTCGCTGACCAAATATGTCGGCGGTCATTCCGATTTGATTGCCGGCGCCGCGCTGGGCAGCCGGGCGTTAATCAACAAAGTGCGTTCGCTGCGCAGCGCGATTGGCACCCAGCTCGATCCGCACTCCAGCTGGATGATTGGCCGCTCGCTGGAAACGCTGTCGCTGCGCATGGAGAAAGCCGCCAGCAATGCGGAACAGGTCGCGGCATTTCTACGCGATCACGCGCAGGTGGCGAAACTGCACTGGCTGCCCTATCTCGACGCCAGCAGTCCGGCAGGAGAAACCTGGCAGCGCCAGTGCAGCGGCGCCGGTTCCACCTTCTCCTTTGATATCGAGGGCGGCCAGGCTGCGGCATTCCGCTTTCTCAACGCGCTGGCGCTGTTCAAACTGGCGGTGAGCCTCGGCGGCACCGAGTCGCTCGCCAGCCATCCCGCCAGCACCACCCATTCCGGCGTACCGCAGGAGGTGCGGGAGCGCATTGGCATCACCGACGCGACGGTGCGCCTGTCGATCGGCATCGAACATGCCGATGATTTGATTGAGGATATCCGCCTGGCGCTGGAAGCAGCCGTCAGCTCACCGTAAAGCCCAGCATCATGCCGGTATCCTCATGCTCCAGCAGATGGCAGTGCGCCATATAGGCATTTTCGCTATCGGCGACGTAGTTGAAGCGCACCAGCACTTCACTGCGCCAGCCGTTGACGCTGACCATATCTTTCCAGCCGGCGCGATGCGCCGCAGGCGGCTTGCCGTTCTCGGACAGAATGCGGAACTGCGTGCCGTGAATGTGGAACGGATGCAGCATGGCGTCGCCTTCGCCGGAGATGGTCCATTTTTCATATTTGCCCAGCGGCACGGCAAACATGGGCTTTTCCATGTTGAAGGCCTGGCCGTTGATTTTGTTGCCGTTGTGGAAATCATATGCGGCGCTGCTGGCGTGGTTACCCTGATCCATCGTCATATCGCCGTGATCCATGTTGCCATGCTCCATCGCGCCATGATCCATGTTCATGCTGCCGTGATCCATCGCTTTGCCCGCGCCGTGCTGGCTGCCCATCGCTTTGGCACCGTAGCGCTGCTGCAGCGCCTGCATGCCCTGCTGATCCAGCTGCGGATCCATCATCAGCTGCAGCCAGCGGCTCTGCAGCCCTTCCGTTGCCGGCAGCGGCGGCACATCCACCAGCTGGTCTGGCAGCGTACCGCTGGCCATCACGCGCAGCGGCAGAATCTGCACCAGCGGCAGCGGCTGATCGAACGGCGCCAGCGTCATGCCCATCTGCGTGACCGGCAGCGTTACGATATCGAAGGTTTTGCCGTCTGAGGTATCCACCAGCACTTCAAAGCGCTCGCCCGGCAGCAGCGGCAGGCTCTCCACCTTCACCGGTTCAGCCAGCAGGCCACCGTCACTCGCCACCACGTACAGCGGACGTTTATCGCTGGCGGCGATGTGCAGCGAGCGCGCATTGCAGCCGTTGAGCAGGCGCAGGCGTAGCCAGCCGCGCGGCACCGCGTGCTGTGGATACGGCACGCCGTTGGTCAGCATCAAATCGCCAAACCAGCCCACGGCGGCGCGCATGATATCCAGCTGATAATCGATACGCGTGCCATCCTGAGTGAGCTGCTTATCCTGGAAAATCAGCGGCACATCATCTTCGCCCCACTGCATCGGCAGCCGCAGCTTGCCGGACGCCTCATCTTCCAGCAGTACCAGCCCTGCCAGCCCCTGCGCCACCTGATAGCCGGTTTTGCCGTGCTGATGCGGATGGAACCAGCAGGTCGCCGCCGGTTGATCGGGGGTAAAACTCACCTGACGCGTGGCGCCGGGCGCAATCAGCGCCTGCGGACCGCCATCCACCGCGCCGGGAATTTCCAGCCCGTGCCAGTGCAGCGTGGTGGCTTCCGGCAGGCGATTATGAATATTGACGGTGACGCTTTTCTCACGCTGCAGGCGCAGCGCCGGGCCGAGCAGGCTACCGTTGTAACCCCAGGTTGGGACGGATTTGCCGTTCCACTGGCTTCTGCCGGTCATGGCGGTCAGCGTGTACTGGCCGTGTGCATCGGGCTCCAGCAGCGACGGGATGGGCAACAGCGGGCGCGTAGCGGCCATCAGCGAGCGGCTCCAGAAGGGCAGCGCGCCGGCTGCACTGAGGGCGGCGGTCAGCTTGAGAAAATGACGACGTTGCATATTCATATCCTTATCGTGAATAGGGGCACAGCGTAAACCTTTCCCCTGCGGGAGGGTCAAGCGATGAAGGCGCCCGCCGGGATAAAAAGCGCGCCAGTGGCCCATTTAGCCAAATTTAGCGGAATCCCGGCAATAACTGTGCTAACGTCATTAAATTGTCCCTTGTTGAGAACGATTATGACGAAAAGCATCAAGATCCTGCTGCTGGCGGGACTCCTTGGCTTCTCCTCCACCAGTTTTGCCCTGAGCGAATCCGAAGCAGAAGATCTGGCTGACCTCACCGCGGTGTTTGTCTATCTGAAAAATGATTGCGGCTATCAGGATCTGCCCGACGCGCAGATTCGTAAAGCACTGGTGTTTTTTGCCCAGCAAAACCGCTGGGATCTGAGCAATTACAGCGCTTACAACATGAAATCCCTCGGTGAAGAGAGCTACAAAGATTTGAGCGGTATCGCCATCACCAACGACAAAAAATGTAAGTCGCTGGCGCGCGACTCCCTCAGCCTGCTTGCCTACGTGAAATAATCCTCCGCCCTGCGCTGCTGTTAACGCCCTGACCGTGCAAGCACGGTCATAATTCGTTATGCTTTTTTCTGGCATTATTGCGCGTTAACAGCATAAGGAGCGCTCCGGCATGGCCGAAAAAGAGACCTGGCATGAGACGCTGCATAGCGGCTTTGGCCAATATTTCAGCGTAGACAATCTGCTATACCGCGATAAAACCGCGCATCAGGATCTGGTGATCTTTGAGAACGCCGCGTTTGGCCGCGTGATGGCGCTGGACGGCGTGGTGCAAACCACCGAGCGCGATGAGTTTATCTATCACGAAATGATGACGCACGTGCCGATTCTGGCGCACGGCAATGCCCGGCGCGTATTGATTATCGGCGGCGGTGACGGCGCGATGCTGCGCGAGGTAGCCCGGCATCAGCGCGTTGAGCACATCACCATGGTGGAAATTGATGCCGGCGTGGTGAATTTCTGTCAAACCTATCTGCCTAACCACAGCGCCGGCGCTTACGACGATCCGCGTCTGCAGCTGGTGATCGACGATGGCGTTAACTTCGTCAGCCAGACGCAGGAACGGTTTGATGTGATCATCTCCGACTGTACCGATCCAATCGGTCCCGGCGAGAGTCTGTTCACCTCGGCGTTTTATGCCGGCTGCAAACAGGCGCTCAATCCCGGTGGCGTGTTTGTCGCGCAGAACGGCGTCTGCTTCCTGCAGCAGGATGAAGCGGTCAACAGCCACCGCAAACTCAGCCACTATTTCGCTGACGTCAGCTTTTATCAGGCGGCGATTCCGACTTACTACGGCGGCATCATGACCTTCGCCTGGGCGAGCGATAATTCGGCGCTGCGCCAGCCGGACCTTGCGACGCTGCAGTCACGTTTTGCCGCGGCCGGACTGCCCTGCCGTTACTACACGCCACAGCTGCACATCGGCAGCTTTGCCCTGCCGCAATATCTTTTAAACGCGCTCAGCTGATCTCAGGAGGTGAACCCAATTGCAAAAGCTAAAACTACATGGCTTCAATAATCTGACCAAAAGCCTGAGTTTTTGTATCTACGACATTTGCTATGCCAATAGCGAAGCCGAACGTGATGGCTATATCGCCTATATTGATGAGCAATATAACGCCAACCGCCTGACGGAAATCCTCACCGAGACCTGCTCGATCATCGGCGCTAACGTGCTGAATATCGCGCGCCAGGATTATGAGCCGCAGGGTGCCAGCGTGACGATTCTGGTCAGCGAGGAGCCGATCAATCCGCAGGATATCGATAATTCCGAGCATCCCGGCCCGCTGCCCAGTTCGGTGGTGGCGCACCTCGACAAGAGTCACATCTGCGTGCACACCTATCCGGAGAGTCACCCGGAAGGCGGTTTATGTACCTTCCGCGCCGACATTGAAGTCTCGACCTGCGGCGTGATTTCGCCCCTGAAGGCGCTGAATTATCTCATCCACCAGCTGGAGTCGGATATCGTGACCGTGGATTACCGCGTGCGCGGCTTCACGCGCGACGTCAATGGCGTGAAGCATTTCATCGACCATGAGATCAATTCCATTCAGAACTTCATGTCCGAGGATATGAAAGCGATGTACGACATGGTGGACGTTAACGTTTATCAGGAAAACATCTTTCATACCAAGATGTTGCTGAAAGAATTTGATCTGAAGTATTACCTGTTCAACACCAAACCTGAAGAGCTGAGCCCGCAGGAACACAAGCGCATTACCAATCTGTTGTGGAAGGAGATGCGTGAGATTTACTACGGACGCAATATTCCGGCGACGGGATTGAAGTTGTTATAACTCCGCGCCAGCAGTGGGTGAAGGCTGCGCCGCCGTAGCGCAGCGCACGTCATTCACCCGCTGATGCGGGCGGCACATTTACGCGGTCAGCTGCAGGCCAATGCCGCGCTCGCGCAAATCACGGCATACCGCTTCATCAAGGCGGGAATCGGTCACCACATCGGTCAGGCTATCAATCGGTGCCGCGCAGTACAGCGACCATGAGCCATATTTACTGCTGTCGGCCAGCAGAATGCGCCGGCGCGCGTTGGCCAGCAGATCCATCTTCAGCCCGGCTTTGTCTTCCGTCGGCGTGGTAATACCGCGCTCAATACTCCATGAGTTACAGCTGACAAACGCAATGTCCGGATTGATACTGCGCAGCAGGCGCCGGCCGTGCTCACCAATGCACGACTGACTGGAGTCGTCGATGCGGCCGCCGATGATGGTGGTCTCAATCTGTTTAAACTCCGACAAAAACAGCGCAATGTGCAGATCGGCGGTGATCACCCGCAGCTGCAAATGGGTCAGCTGTCGTGCCAGTTCCAGCATGGTGGTGCCGGCATCCAGCACTACCGCATCGCCGGACTGCACATAGCTGGCGGCGAACTGGGCGATGGCCTGCTTCTCCGCCAGGTTACGCTGCATCTTCTCCAGCGTGGTCGGCTGCGTCGGGATAAAGCGGTTCAGCGTGACGCCGCCGTGGCTGCGGCTAATCACCCCTTCCTTGTCCAGCTTAATCAGATCGCGGCGAATGGTGGCTGGCGAAGCAGAAATGGCGCTCACCAGCTGTTCAACAGTGACCAGATTATGACTTTTGAGATAGTCCATAATCTGGTCGAGACGGCTTTGTCCCTTCATATTTCCCTATGCAAGCTGCATCGCGAGTTTTATCGAGATCGCCATGCTCGCAGAGTTCGCTTTACCTGTCCAGGCGATATCAAATGCCGTGCCGTGGTCGGCGGAAGTGCGGATAAACGGCAGTCCCGCCGTGATGTTGACGCCATCGTAAAAGCCAAGCAGTTTCAACGGGATATGCCCCTGATCGTGGTACATCGCCACCACCATATCGTACTGCCCCTGCTGGCACTGTAAAAACACCGTATCCGGCGGGCACGGGCCATAGACATCAATGCCCTGCTGCTTCATTGCCTGGATCGCTGGTGTCACCGTGGTGATCTCTTCATCACCAAACAGGCCATTCTCGCCCGCGTGCGGATTGACCCCGGCGACCGCGATGCGCGGTTGGTCATAGCCCACGCGGCGCAGGAAGCTGTCAGCCATGCCGATCACCGTCTGAATACGTTCGCCGTTCAGCGTGTCGAGGAACTTACGCAGCGCGATGTGCGTGGTCACGTGGATCACTTTCAGATGGTCGGTATACAGCACCATGGCGTAATTTTTGGTCTGGGTCAGCTGTGCCAGCAGTTCAGTGTGACCGGGATAAAGGTGGCCCGCCGCGTGCAGCGCCTCTTTGTTCAGCGGAGCGGTGGCAATCGCCTGCACGTCGCCCGCCAGCGCCAGTTCGGTGGCGCGCTTCACGCAGCGCCAGGCCAGATCGCCGGCCTGCTTCTGCACCTTGCCCGGCTGCAGCGCGTCAGGATCGGCCAGCGGCTCATCGATGACGTTAATGATGCCCGGTGCGAAATGCGCATCCTGCACGCTGTCCAGCACGCGCAGCTCGGCGTGCGGCGTAATATTCAACGCCAGCACCCGACGCAGCGTCGCGGCACAGCCGACCACCACCGCCGGAATGCCCGCCAGCTCCCCTTCTGCCAGCGCTTTAATGATGATTTCCGGGCTGATGCCCGCCGGATCGCCCATGGTCACCGCAATAGTGTTATTCACTCGACTTCTCCTCAATAAAACGAATGGCTTCTGCCAGGGTGTTTTCATCACCAAAGCCACCCGCTTTGGTCATCACCGGCAGGTGTAATTCACTGTTAAGCAGAACCCCGTGCGGCACACAGCCCGCTACCTGGCCCTGAATCTGAAAGCCGCTGGCCCCGAGTGCCTGCGCCACTGCGATGGCCACGTCACCGCCGGAAAGAAACAGGCCGGCAGGCTGAATGTGTGCACAGACGGCGCGCGTCAGCTGCGCCAGGAACTGGCAGATGCGCTCACCGAGCTGCTGGCGCGTAATCTGCTGCTGCTGACACAGCTGCGCAATCGCGTGGCGCTGGTCAGCCTGTTGCGTAGTGCGCACCACACAGTGCACGCCCTCGCGCAGCGCCTGGATCATCGCCTGCTGCCAGGCCGCCGCCTGTGGCCATGCCGGTGTGGCAAACAGCTGGCAAATATCAATATCAATCAAGCGAATGTCACGCTGGCTGGCGAGCCGGGCGATTTGCTGCTGCGCCATGGCGCTCATCGAACCGACTATCGCCAGCACCGGGCGAGAGGGCCGCGCAGCAAGATGCGCACCCAGCGCATCGCTTAACCCGGACGCGCCGACCAGCAGCGGACGTTCCGGCAGCGTCGCGGCAGCCGCGATAATGGCGTCGATATCCGCCTGCTGTTCCGCGTCCAGTACCAGCAGGCCCTGACTGGTCGCCAGCCGTGTGGCCAGCGTGCCACTGCGTACCGTGGCAAGATCGATCTGCTCGCCCGGCAGGTCGCATTGCATCTGCAGCCGCGTCAGCACGTTACTGCTGGTCACCGGGGTTTTAGGATCGCTGGCAAATTCGGTATCAGTCAGGCGCTGTTGATGGATCCACACTTCCCCGCCGCGCGTGATGCGGCCCAGCTTAGGCACCGCCGGCACCACCAGCGCCAGCCGTTTCGCGCTGACCTGCAGCGCGGCCGCCACCTCAGCGCCTGGATTGCCGCGCAGCGTTGAGTCAATCTTCTTAAACAGCCAGCCGTGTTGCGCTATCTGCTGATGCGGCTGCATGGCGGCATGTGTACGGCTGGCGGCTTCCGCTGCGCTGACCGCACGGCTATCGGTGCTGATCACCAGCACATCCGCAGCGCCGGCCTCCGGGGGTGTCAGGTTATTGAACAGCACGTGGACGCGCGCGCCGGCCAGCGCGAAACCGCTGCCTGCGTCATTGGCGCCGGTAAAATCGTCGGCAATCACCAGAACGGGCGTTTTCCATGGCGATGAAGTCATTCTCTCTCCTGTCACGGCCCCTTGCCGTGCTGCATTTGATTATATTCAATCATGATTGATTATATGTGAGCAAGATCAAATTAATTGAAATCGATATCGCCTATAAATTTAGCCTCAGAAAGGGATACATCCCGCACAGCATTGAGCAAACCTAATCATAATGTGCAAAACGGTTATAAGGGCATGACATGAATATCAACAGCACCGTGATCAGTGGCTACCAGGCTTTGAACGATCTCAGCTATTTACTGCAGGATAAGCAGAAGGCGTTGCTGGTCACGGATAAAAACATTCTGGGTATTCCGGCGGTGCAGGCGCTTATCGCCCGGCTGCAGCAGCAGATCGCCAGCCTGAGCCTGGTTGATACGGTGCCGCCCGAGCCGAGCCAGCATGATGTGGCGGCGATTGTTGCGGCGCTGCCGCACGGCGACGTCGATCTGGTGATCGGCATTGGCGGCGGCAGCGTACTGGATGTGGCGAAGCTGCTGTCCGTGCTGTGCGTGGCCGATGCGCCAACCCTGACGGCGCTGCTGGCCGGTGAGAAGCCGCACACGCGTACCGCTTCTTTACTGATCCCGACCACGGCCGGCACCGGCTCGGAAGCCACGCCCAATGCCATCCTTGCCATTCCGGAGAAGGAGACCAAGGTCGGTATTATTTCGCCGGTGATGCTGCCGGACTACGTGGCGCTGATTCCGGAACTGACCACCAGCATGCCGGCGCACATCGCCTCGTCGACCGGGATTGATGCGCTGTGCCACCTGATTGAGTGCTTTACCGCCACCGTGGCCAATCCGGTGAGTGATAACTATGCGCTGATCGGCATGAAAAAGCTGTTCGCCAGCCTCGAAAAGACCCTTGCCGAACCGGACAACCTGGAAGCACGGCTGAATATGTTGTGGGCGTCCTACTACGGCGGAGCGGCGATCGCCCATGCCGGGACACACCTGGTGCACGCCATGTCGTATCCGCTGGGCGGCAAGTATCATCTGCCGCACGGCGTGGCCAACGCCATTCTGCTGGCGCCGTGCATGCAGTTTGTGCGTCCGGCGGCGGTGAGCAAGTTCGCGCAGGCCTACGATCTGCTGCCGGATGCCGATAGCGCACTGGATGAAGAGGCCAAATCGCATGCGCTGGTGGCCTATTTCGCCGCGCTGGTGCAGCGCCTTAAACTGCCGGCCAGCCTGGAAGCGCTGGGTATCGGGCCGGATCATCTGCCGTATCTGGTCGAAGCCGCGCTGGATGTGCAGCGCCTGATGAAGAATGTACCGATGAAAGTCAGCGCCGACGATGTGCGCAACGTCTACCTGACGCTGTTTCCGGCGTTAAATCACTCAGCATGAGCGGGGAAATCATGAGCAACACCATTCAGGGCGTACTGACCGCCATCGTCACCACTTTTGATCGCGACGGAGCCTACAATCCTGCCGCGCAGCGTGAACAGATTCGGCGTCAGCTGAGCGCCGGTAACGGTATTTTCTGCGGCGGCACCAACGGGGAATTTTTCGTGCTGAACGAGCAGGAGAAGCTGGCGGTGACCGAGACCTGCGTCGACGAAGTAAACGGCAGCGCACCGGTGGTGGCGCACATTGGCGAGATCTCGACGCGTGACACTATACGGCTGGGCAGGCAGGTGGCAAAGCTGGGCGTGGATGCCGTCTCGGTGATCACCCCTTACTTTGTCCCGCTTAAACAGGAAGAGCTGATTGATCACTACCGTGCCGTGGCCGACGCTATCGACGTCCCGCTGTTTCTCTACAACATTCCGGCGCGCACCGGTAATACGCTGCTGCCGGAAACCGTGCGCACGCTGGCAGCGCATCCCAACATCATTGGCATCAAAGACAGCGCCGGCAGCTACGAAAGCCTGAGCGGCTTTCTGCAGGCAGCGGCAGGTATTGCGCATTTCAACGTGCTGAACGGGCCGGATTCACTGATTCATCAGGGCTTCGTCGATGGCTGTTCCGCCTGTATTTCCGGGCTGGCTAACGTGGCGCCGAAAGAGATTAACGCCATCTGGGCGCGCTTCCATGCCGGTGACATCGCCGGATCGCGCGCCGCTCAGGAGAACGTCACCGGCCTGCGTACCGATCTCTACAGCATTGGTTTTTCCCCGGCGGCGGTGAAAAAAGCCGTGGCGCTGCTCGGCTATGAGGTCGGCGACAGCCGCTATGCGGTGCGCTTCTCTGCGGAGGAAGAGCAGAAGATCCGCCAGATCGTGAATCAGTATTTGCAGTAAAGCCAGGTAATTCAAAGCACTTACCGCACGCAGCTGTGGTAGCGGCGCGATTCATCGCGCAATACAGGCGCCGCTCCCCCCTGCCGCCATCAGGGTTAGGGTTAATCTGACGGTGGCGGGGCGGATTCAGGCAGCGATGGCTGCCGTTATTAACACCGGGACGCATTTGCTATGAAAGTCATCTGTACTTCACCTTCGTTCGCCCGCTATGACGCCGCGCCGATCGACACACTGCGCCAGCAGGGCTTTGAGCTGATTACGCTGCCCGCCGACGCGCCGCTCAGCGCGCTGGCGCCGCATCTCGCCGACACCGTCGCCCTGATCGTGGCCTTTACCGAGGTCAACGATGCGCTGCTGTCGCTGGCACCGCAGCTGAAAATTGTCTGCAAGCACGGCGTGGGCGTCGATAACATCGACCTCGACGCGACGCGTGCGCGCGGTATTTACGTGACGAACGTGCCGGACGCGAACAAACACGCGGTTGCCGATTTCGCCTTTGCGCTGATTCTCAATAGCGCGCGCCAGATCACCACCGCCGCAATAGAGACCCGCGCCGGCCACTGGCCGCGCATTTTTGCCACCGACGTCTACGGCAAAACGCTCGGCATCATCGGCCTGGGCAATATCGGTAAGCAGGTGGCACTGCGCGCTAAAGGCTTCAATATGCGCATCCTCGCCTTCGATTTTTATCCCGATGACGCCTTCGCCGCCGAACACGGCGTGACGTTTGTCAGCCTCGATCAGCTGACGGAGCACAGCGACTTCATCACCTTACATATGCCGCTCACCGACCAGACGCAAAACCTGTTCGACGCCGCGCGCCTGAAGCGCATGAAGAAGAGCGCGTTTCTCATCAACGCGTCACGCGGTGGCGTAGTGAATGAGGAGGATCTCTACCAGGCATTGCAGGATAACGTGATTGCCGGTGCGGCGGCGGATGTCTTTGTGCAGGAGCCGCTGGCGCAGCATCCGCTGTTCACCCTGAGCAACTTTATCCCCACGGCGCACCTTGCCGGTTATACCGACGGTGCCATCAGCGCCATTGGTGAACGCTGCGTGACGCAGATTGTGCAGTGTATAAAACAGGGCGAACGCCCGATGAATGTCATGAACGGGCTGGCCTGACGCCGCCCTCCTCTGTCACCCTTTTCGCGTGGATAATGATTATGACCAACACCGCACGCTCAACACGCATCAGATGGTGGATCGCCGGCCTGATGTGGCTGGCCATTGCCATTAACTATATTGATCGTACCGTACTCTCTGCCGCCGCACCGCACCTGATCACCGAGCTCGACATCAATCCGGAGATGATGGGCTTTATCATGGCGGCGTTTTTCTGGTCTTATGCGCTGTTGCAGATCCCGGCAGGCTGGTTTGCCGACCGCTTCGGCCAGAAAAAAGGCCTCGGCATCGCTGTCGGCTGGTGGTCGATTGCCACCATGGCGATGGGGCTCGCTACCGGCTTTAAATCGCTGCTGGCGCTGCGTCTGGCGCTCGGCGTGGGTGAAGCGGCGGCTTATCCCAGCAACGCCGGTATTACCGCGCGCTGGTTCCCGGATCGCGAGCGCGCCACCGTCTCCGGCCTGTTCGACAGCGCATCAAAATTTGGCGGGGCCGTCGCCATGCCGCTGATCGTCTTTATGATCGCGCTGTTCGACTGGCGTCTGACCTTTCTGGCGATTGGTGCCGTCGGGCTGATTTGGGTCATCGCCTGGTACTTCATTTATGCCGAGAACCCGGAAGACCACAAAGCGATCAGCGCCGATGAAGTGCGCCTGATCCGCGATGGCCAGGCGCAGAAGCACGGCGATAAGAACGTGCGGCCGATGAAGTGGTACAAGCTGCTGCGTTACCGCAATATCTGGGCGATGTGTATTGGCTTCTTCACCATCAATTACACCTCCTACTTCTTTATTACCTGGCTGCCAACTTACCTGGTGAAAGACAAAGGGATGGATTTCCTGAAAATGGGCATGGTGGCGGCGCTGCCGCTGATCTGCGGCATGGTGATTGAAGTGCTGGCGGGCTGGGCGTCGGACCGTATGGTGCACAAAAAAGTGCTGTCGCTGACCGCCACGCGCAAGCTGTTCCTGACGATTGGCCTGCTGATGGCGCTGTGCATCGGGTTCGCGCCATTCACCGATTCCGTGTTCATGACGGTACTGCTGCTGTGTATTGCCAAGTCCGGCACCACCGTCGCGGCATCTCAGGTGTGGGCGCTGCCGGGCGATGTTGCGCCCACCAACAGCGTGTCAATTGTTGCCGGGTTGCAGAATACCGTCTCCAATATGGGCGGTGCGGTCGGGCCAATCATTACCGGCGCTATCGTCGGTGCCACCGGCCACTTTACCTGGGCGCTGGTGTTCTCGGCGGTGCTGGTGGTGATCGGAATCCTTAACTACCTGTTCCTGCTCGGTAAGGTCGAACCGATTGTGGATGAGGAACCTTTATCCCACGCCCGTTCCGCCATTAACGGCGTGTAACCAGCGCAACGGCAGTGGCGCCCCGGCTGCGGGCGCCCGTTAGCGGCCGGCCATAAACCGGCGATAAGCAGCAATCACCGCGAGAAAATCCTCCACGCCGCAGAACGACAGGCTCTCCTCATCGTAGTAAGTCATGCCCTCTTCCAGGCCGTCATCCTCTAACGCCAGCTGATTGGCGCGGATCATCACCTCTTCCTCATCCAGCCACAGCGTATATTCGTGCCCGACGCGCTGCCACTGCTGCTGTGTGCCTTTGACTGCACGCACCGCGGCTTCGACTTCATCCAGCAGCGCAAAGTTCTCTTTCACTTCTTCATTGAACCAGTGCCCCACCGCTTCGTGGTCCATCGACATGCGCACCCGGACCTGACCGGTCACGTCACGCAGAAATTCATATTCCATGTTGGCCTCATACCAGTGGCGCGCCAGACGGCACGCTTTCGTGCATTTTGTGCGCAGCGCGCGCAAGAAAGTGGGATCGCGCTCGCATTATGCCTGGAGACGGCGAGGGAAAAAAGCGCATAAAAAAAGGGACGATGCGCTCGTCCCTTTTTCACTGGCAGGCGTATTTTACACCGCGGTCTGGAAAATCACTCCGTCCGCTTTTTCGGTGTACTGGCCCAGCTGATCGAAGTTCAGGTAGCGGTAGGTGTCGGCAGCGGTTTTATCCACCTGCACCATAAACTGCTGATACTCGTCCGGCGTAGGCAGTTTACCCAGCAGGGAAGCGACCGCAGCCAGCTCGGCTGACGCCAGGAACACGTTGGCACCGGTACCCAGACGGTTCGGGAAGTTACGGGTCGAGGTGGAAACCACCGTCGCACCGTCTTTCACGCGCGCCTGGTTACCCATGCACAGTGAACAGCCCGGGATCTCAATACGCGCACCGCTCTTACCAAAGACGCTGTAGTAGCCCTCTTCCGTCAGCTGCGCGGCATCCATCTTGGTTGGCGGCGCCACCCACAGGCGGGTCGGCAGCTGGCCTTTGTGCGCGTCCAGCAGTTTACCTGCCGCACGGAAGTGACCGATGTTGGTCATGCACGAACCGATGAACACTTCGTCGATCTTCTCGCCCTGTACGTCAGACAGCCAGCGCGCGTCGTCCGGATCGTTCGGCGCACACAGGATGGGCTCTTTGATTTCCGCCAGATCGATTTCGATCACCGCTGCGTATTCCGCATCGGCATCGGCTTCCAGCAGTTGCGGATCGGCCAGCCATTTTTCCATGCCCTGAATACGGCGCTCCAGCGTACGACGGTCGCCGTAGCCTTCGGAGATCATCCACTTCAGCAGTACGATGTTGGAGTTCAGATACTCGATGATCGGCTCTTTATCCAGCTTGATGGTACAACCCGCCGCAGAACGCTCGGCCGAGGCATCGGTCAGCTCAAACGCCTGCTCAACTTTCAGCTTCGGCAGACCTTCGATTTCCAGCACGCGACCGGAGAAGATGTTTTTCTTGCCTTTCTTCTCAACGGTCAGCAGGCCCTGCTTGATGGCGTACAGCGGAATCGCGTGCACCAGATCGCGCAGCGTGATGCCCGGCTGCATTTCGCCTTTGAAGCGCACCAGCACTGACTCCGGCATATCCAGAGGCATTACGCCCGTCGCGGCGGCAAATGCCACCAGACCAGAACCGGCCGGGAACGAGATGCCAATCGGGAAGCGGGTGTGCGAGTCACCGCCGGTGCCGACGGTATCCGGTAGCAGCATACGGTTCAGCCAGCTGTGAATCACGCCATCGCCCGGACGCAGCGAAACACCGCCACGGTTCATGATGAAGTCCGGCAGCGTGTGGTGTGTGGTGACATCAACCGGCTTCGGATAAGCGGCGGTGTGACAGAAGGACTGCATCACCAGATCGGAGGAGAAGCCCAGACACGCCAGATCTTTCAGTTCATCACGGGTCATCGGACCGGTGGTGTCCTGAGAGCCGACCGAGGTCATTTTCGGTTCACAGTAGGCGCCAGGACGAATCCCTGCCACGCCGCAGGCGCGGCCCACCATTTTCTGCGCCAGCGAGTAACCACGGTTGCTTTCGGCCACATCTTTGGCTTTGGTGAACACATCGCTGTGCGGCAGACCCAGCGACTCACGCGCTTTGGTGGTCAGGCCGCGACCGATAATCAGCGGAATACGGCCACCGGCGCGCACTTCATCCAGCAGCACGTCGGTTTTCAGCGCAAAGGTCGCCAGCAGTTCATTGGTCTCGTGATTGCGTACTTCACCCTTGTATGGGTAAACGTCAATCACATCGCCCATGTTCAGGCGCTCAACGTCGAGTTCGATCGGCAGCGCGCCGGCATCTTCCATGGTGTTGAAGAAGATCGGCGCGATTTTACCGCCGAGGCACAGACCGCCGCCTTTTTTGTTCGGCACATACGGAATGTCGTCACCCATGAACCACAGCACTGAGTTGGTCGCGGACTTACGTGAAGAACCGGTACCAACCACGTCACCGACGTAGGTCAGCGGGAAGCCTTTCTGCTGCAGAGCTTCAATCTGTTTGATCGGGCCAACGTTGCCAACATCGTCGGGTTCGATGCCGTCACGTGGGTTTTTCAGCATCGCCAGCGCGTGCAGTGGAATATCCGGACGTGACCATGCATCCGGCGCCGGAGAGAGGTCGTCGGTGTTGGTTTCGCCGGTCACTTTGAACACGGTGGTGGTGATTTTTTCTGCCAGCTTAGGACGCTTAAGGAACCATTCTGCATCAGCCCAGGACTGGAGGATTTTCTTCGCGTGGGGATTACCCGCTTTGGCTTTCTCTTCGACGTCGTAGAAGTTATCGAACATCAGCAGCGTGTGGGACAGTGCTTCAGCGGCAATCGGTGCCAGAGCCTCATCGTCAAGCGCCTCGATCAGCGCATGGATGTTGTAGCCGCCCTGCATGGTGCCCAGCAGTTCGACTGCTTTTTCACGAGTGACCAGAGGAGAGTGGGCTTCGCCCTTTGCGATAGCTGCCAGGAATCCGGCTTTTACATACGCCGCTTCATCAACACCCGGCGGGACACGGTTGACCAGCAGGTCAGTCAGGAATTCTTCTTCACCCGCTGGCGGGTTTTTCAGCAGTTCAACCAGCGCGGCCATCTGGGAAGCATCTAACGGCTTAGGTACGATTCCCTGGGCAGCACGCTCGGCAACGTGCTTACGGTATTCTTCTAGCACGACGTTCTCCTCGCTCTCATTGTATAGCTTTCCGGTGCACCTGTTGATGCTGTCAAACAGTAGGGTGAGGTGCCCGGTTCTGCGTCGGCCAGCATAGCAGGATTTCGGCTGATTGTTAATCCGTTTACAAAAAAGCAACATCCGCGCGTTATTTAGCAGATTTGTCTGCGCTTTGCGCCAGGAGAGAAGCCAGAATGGCCGTGACAGCGGCTGTTCGCGCCTGTGCCGATAGCCAGCGGAGCCAGGTTGTAGCGCGTAATTTGTTGCATCCGGCCTTCACGCAGCGAATCCATAACCTGCAATCCCCTTTCAGGCCGGTTCATTCACTTTTGGTTATGTGCTAATGCGCTTGCACTAAACGGCTACCGTTCAGCTTCCCATACGTTTTCCTGAGGAAAAATTAATACCACATCACCTGATAAATATTGAACGCAATGCCTTGCGCACATCTAATTAATTATCAACGCAGTGCCGGTTTAAATGAATCTTTAAACTTAGTCATTCAATTAAAATAAACCCTTAAAAAATAACTGCGATTTAAAAAAGAGATAAAAAATAAAAGAGGAAATGATAAATAAATAGCGTAGACTGCCTGCGGGCGCTTGAGGCTATCTGCCTTAAGATCTGCAAAAGAAATTGAGGTGGATGGTGGAAGGTGAACCGTGCGATTAATTTTCATTAACCGCACGGGTGAGCCACTACCCTACACCCAGACAGTGTCAGGGTAATGGCTTGCTCGTGCTAATGCAAGGAGTAAGTGATTATGAAGGTGAAATTCAGCACGCTGATTATCAGCGGGCTCATCCTGTTAGGTTTATGCCTGGCAAATCGCAGTTCACTGTGTGAATTACGATTGCGGATATTCGCGGCTGAATTATCGGCTGTCATGGCTTACGAAGCACAACAGTAAACTTCAATAGCGGAGGGTTTCCTCCGCTATTCCGGCATCGTTTAACGTGTTGCTCCTGCGCCCGCTTTTATCTATTCAACTTACTTTTTCAATTAATAAAAAAACGGCTCCTTACAGGAGCCGTTAATAAACCTAAGCCTCAGGCGAAATTATTTCTTTTTCGCTTTTGGATTTGGCAGGTCAGTAATGCTACCTTCAAACACTTCCGCCGCCAGGCCAACCGATTCGTGCAGGGTTGGGTGCGCGTGGATGGTCAGCGCGATATCTTCGGCATCACAACCCATCTCGATAGCCAGACCGATTTCACCCAGCAGCTCGCCGCCGTTGGTACCGACAATCGCGCCACCAATAACACGGTGCGTCTCTTTGTCGAAGATCAGTTTGGTCATACCGTCTGCACAGTCAGACGCGATAGCACGGCCCGATGCCGCCCACGGGAAGGTGGACACTTCGTAGCTGATGCCTTTCTCTTTGGCTTCTTTCTCGGTCAGACCCACCCAGGCCACTTCTGGCTCGGTATAAGCGATAGAAGGGATCACTTTCGGGTCGAAGTAGTGCTTCAGACCGGAAATCACTTCTGCCGCCACGTGACCTTCGTGCACGCCTTTGTGCGCCAGCATTGGCTGACCGACGATGTCACCGATAGCATAGATGTGTGGCACGTTGGTGCGCATCTGTTTGTCGACGCGGATAAAGCCGCGATCGTCCACTTCCACGCCTGCTTTGCCAGCATCCAGACCTTTACCGTTCGGTACACGGCCAATCGCCACCAGCACTGCGTCGTAACGCTGTGGTTCAGCCGGCGCTTTTTTACCTTCCATTGATACGTAGATACCGTCGTCTTTCGCTTCTACCGCGGTGACTTTGGTTTCCAGCATCAGGTTGAATTTCTTGCTGATACGCTTGGTGAACACTTTCACCACGTCTTTATCGGCGGCCGGGATCACCTGGTCAAACATCTCGACCACGTCGATCTCTGAACCCAGCGCATGGTAGACGGTACCCATCTCCAGACCGATGATGCCACCGCCCATAACCAGCAGACGCTTCGGAACTTCTTTCAGCTCCAGCGCATCGGTAGAGTCCCACACGCGCGGATCGTTATGTGGAATGAAAGGCAGTTCGATTGGACGCGAGCCGGCAGCGATGATGGCGTTGTCGAAGTTGATGGTGGTTGCGCCGCCCTCTCCTTCCACTACCAGCGTGTTGGCGCCGGTGAATTTACCCAGACCGTTGACCACTTTCACTTTGCGGCCTTTTGCCATGCCAGCCAGACCACCGGTCAGCTGAGTGATGACTTTCTCTTTCCAGGTACGGATTTTGTTGATGTCAGTCTGCGGCTGGCCAAACACGATACCGTGCTCTTCCAGAGCCTTAGCTTCTTCGATGACTTTCGCCACGTGCAGCAGCGCTTTTGACGGGATACAGCCGACGTTCAGACAGACACCACCGAGGGTGCTGTAGCGCTCTACCAGTACGGTTTCCAGACCTAAATCAGCGCAACGGAAGGCTGCAGAGTAACCTGCAGGACCTGCCCCAAGTACCACGACTTGAGTTTTAATCTCTGTACTCATCATGACCTCTTGTTAGATTGCCGGCGGTCAAAAGCGACCCTTTCCCAGGCTCTTGATGCCCTATCTCCACCGGGACATTTCACCGCGAGAGTTTACAGAATTGTTAACAAACTGCCAACCGCGGCAACTCCGAATGCTTACAACAAGGCCGGCATTTGCCGGCCTTGATTAATGTCACATCACCAGACGGCGAATATCAGACAGCATATTGTTAATGATGGTGATGAAGCGCGCACCATCCGCACCGTCGATGACGCGGTGGTCGAACGACAGCGAAATCGGCATCATCAGGCGCGGAGCGAACTCTTTGCCGTTCCACACCGGCTCCATCGCCGACTTAGACACCCCGAGGATAGCCACTTCCGGCGCGTTAACAATTGGCGCGAAGTGCGTGGTGCCGAGGCCGCCAAGGCTGGAGATGGTGAAGCAGCCGCCCTGCATATCGCTGGCGGTCAGTTTGCCATCACGCGCTTTCTTCGACGTCGCCATCAGCTCACGCGACAGCTCAGTGATGCCTTTCTTGTTCACGTCTTTGAACACCGGAACCACCAGACCGTTTGGCGTATCGACCGCCACACCGATGTTGATGTACTTTTTCAGCGTCAGCTTCTGGCCATCTTCCGACAGCGAGCTGTTGAAACGTGGCATCTGCTCCAGTGCCGCGGCGACCGCTTTCATGATGAACACCACCGGGGTGAACTTCACGTCCAGCTTGCGCTTCTCGGCTTCCGCATTCTGCTGCTTACGGAACGCTTCCAGATCGGTGATATCGGTTTTGTCGAAGTGGGTCACATGCGGAATCATTACCCAGTTACGGCTCAGGTTAGCACCCGAGATTTTCTGGATACGACCCAGTTCCACTTCTTCGATTTCACCGAACTTGCTGAAGTCCACTTTCGGCCATGGCAGCATGCCCGGAATACCGCCGCCTGCGGCCGCAGCCGGTGCCGCTTCAGCGCGTTTCACCGCGTCTTTCACGTAAGCCTGCACGTCCTCTTTGAGGATGCGACCTTTACGGCCGGTGCCTTTGACTTTCGCCAGGTTAACACCGAACTCGCGCGCCAGGCGACGAATCACCGGCGTGGCGTGCACGTAAGCATCGTTTTCAGCAAATTCGCTCTTCGCATCGGCTTTCGCCGCTGCTGGCGCAGGTGCAGCAGCCGGTTTGGCTTCTGCAGCGGGTGCGGCTTCCTGTTTCGCTGCCGGTGCCGCAGCAGTCGGCGCAGCGCCTTCTACTTCGAACACCATGATAAGCGAACCGGTGCTGACTTTATCGCCGGTAGCCACTTTCAGCGCTTTAACCGTACCGGCAAACGGCGCCGGAACTTCCATTGACGCTTTATCGCCTTCCACCACGATCAGTGACTGCTCAGCCTCAACTTTATCGCCTACTTTGACCAGCACTTCGGTGACTTCCACTTCGTCGCCGCCGATATCCGGGACGTTAACGTCTTTGGCACCCGCAGCCGCGGCTGGCGCGGAGGCCGCCGCTTCTTTCACGGCAGGTTTGGCAGCTGTTGCTGGCGCCGCGCCTTCGGCTTCAAAGATCATGATCAGTGAACCGGTGTTCACCTTGTCGCCCGTGGCGATTTTGATCTCTTTCACCACACCGGCAAACGGTGCAGGCACTTCCATGGAGGCTTTGTCGCCTTCGACGGTGATCAGCGATTGCTCAGCCGCCACTTTGTCGCCCACTTTAACCAGAATTTCGGTGACTTCTACTTCGTCGCCGCCGATATCCGGTACGTTAACGTCTTTCGCTTCGCTGGTGGCGGCCGCAGCAGGTGCCGCTTCCGCTGGTTTCTCTTCGGCGGCCGGTGCCGCAGCAGCTGCACCTTCGGCGTCGAAAATCATGATCAGTGAACCGGTATTCACTTTGTCACCGGTCGCGATTTTGATCTCTTTGACCACGCCGGCCTGCGGCGAAGGCACTTCCATCGAGGCTTTATCGCCTTCCACGGTGATCAGCGACTGTTCGGCTTCAACCTTGTCGCCCACCTTGACCAGAATCTCGGTGACTTCAACTTCGTCTGACCCGATATCCGGTACGTTAATTTCGATAGCCATTACTCTCTTACCTCTTAAGCCAGACGCGGGTTAACTTTATCGGCATCGATGTTGAATTTCGCGATCGCATCCGCCACCACTTTCTTCTCGATTTCGCCGCGTTTAGCCAGTTCACCCAGGGCTGCAACCACTACGTATGACGCATCCACTTCGAAGTGGTGACGCAGGTTTTCGCGGCTGTCTGAACGGCCGAAACCATCGGTACCCAGCACGCGATAATCGCTGGCTGGCACGTAGCTGCGAACCTGCTCTGCGAACAGCTTCATGTAGTCGGTCGATGCCACCGCCGGCGCGTCGTTCATCACCTGAGCGATGTACGGTACGCGTGGAGTTTCCGTTGGGTGCAGCATGTTCCAGCGCTCACAATCCTGACCGTCGCGTGCCAGCTCGGTGAACGAGGTCACGCTGTAGACGTCAGAACCGATGCCGTAATCCTTCGCCAGGATCTGTGCCGCTTCGCGCACGTGACGCAGGATAGAACCTGAGCCCAGCAGCTGCACTTTGCCTTTGCTGCCTTCTACCGTCTCCAGCTTGTAGATACCCTTACGGATACCCTCTTCCGCACCCTGCGGCATCGCAGGCATGTGGTAGTTTTCGTTCAGCGTGGTGATGTAGTAGTAAATATTTTCCTGCGCTTCGCCGTACATACGTACCAGACCGTCATGCATGATGACTGCCACTTCGTACGCGTAAGACGGATCGTAAGAGATACAGTTCGGGATAGTCAGCGACTGAATGTGGCTGTGACCATCTTCGTGCTGCAGACCTTCACCGTTCAGCGTGGTACGACCGGACGTGCCGCCCACCAGGAAGCCGCGCGCCTGCTGGTCGCCTGCCAGCCACATCAGATCGCCGATGCGCTGGAAACCAAACATCGAATAGTAGATGTAGAACGGAATCATCGGCAGGTTGTTGGTGCTGTAAGAGGTCGCCGCCGCCAGCCAGGAAGACCCTGCGCCCAGCTCGTTGATCCCTTCCTGCAGAATCTGGCCTTTCTCGTCTTCTTTATAGTAAGCAACCTGCTCACGGTCCTGCGGCGTATACTGCTGGCCGTTCGGGCTGTAAATACCAATCTGACGGAACAGACCTTCCATACCAAAGGTACGCGCTTCGTCCGCGAGGATCGGCACCAGACGATCTTTGATCGACTTGTTCTTCAGCATCACGTTGAGCGCACGCACGAAGGCGATGGTGGTAGAGATCTCTTTGCTCTGCTCTTCCAGCAGCGCACTGAACTCTTCCAGCGCCGGCATTTCCAGCTTTTCGCTGAACTCAGCCTGACGGGTTGGCAGATAGCCACCCAGCTTCTCGCGCTGGCCGTGCAGGTAGTTGTACTCTTCTGAGCCTTTTTCGAAGGTCACATACGGCAGCTGTTCGATCTTGTCGTCAGCCACTGGCACGTTGAAGCGATCGCGGATGTAGCGAACGCCATCCATGTTCATCTTCTTAACCTGGTGCGCGATGTTTTTACCTTCCGCAGTGTCACCCATACCATAGCCTTTAATGGTATGCGCCAGGATCAGCGTTGGCTGACCTTTGGTCTCCTGCGCTTTCTTCAGTGCCGCGTAGATTTTCTTCGGATCGTGACCACCACGGTTCAGGGCGAAGATCTCTTCGTCTGACCAGTCTTTCACCAGCGCTGCGGTCTCCGGGTATTTACCGAAGAAGTGCTCGCGCACGTACGCACCGTCGCGTGATTTGAAGGTCTGATAGTCGCCGTCAACGGTTTCGTTCATCAGCTGAATCAGCTTGCCGCTGGTGTCTTTCTTCAGCAACTCGTCCCAGCGTCCGCCCCAGATCACTTTGATCACGTTCCAGCCAGCACCGGCAAAGATGCCTTCCAGCTCGTTGATGATCTTACCGTTACCGGTGACCGGACCGTCGAGGCGCTGCAGGTTACAGTTGATGATGAACACCAGGTTATCCAGCTTCTCACGGGTAGCGATGGTGATCGCCCCTTTGGATTCTGGTTCGTCCATCTCGCCATCGCCAAGGAAGGCGTAAACGGTCTGCTTAGAGGTATCTTTCAGGCCGCGGTGTTCCAGATATTTCAGGAACTTCGCCTGATAGATGGCGTTCAGTGGGCCGAGACCCATCGACACGGTCGGGAACTGCCAGAAGTCCGGCATCAGTTTTGGATGCGGATAGGAAGAGAGACCGTTGCCGTGGACTTCCTGACGGAAGTTGTTCATCTGCTCTTCAGTCAGGCGTCCTTCAAGGAACGCACGCGAGTAGATGCCCGGAGAAATGTGGCCCTGGAAATAGACCAGATCGCCGCCATCCTGCTCGCTACGCGCGCGGAAGAAGTGGTTGAAGCACACTTCATAAATGGTGGCAGAAGACTGGAAAGACGACAGGTGACCACCCAGCTCCAGATCTTTCTTCGACGCACGCAGAACCGACATAATGGCGTTCCAGCGGATTGCGGAACGGATACGACGTTCAAGAGAGGTGTTCCCCGGATATTCCGGCTCATCTTCGACCGCAATGGAGTTGATGTAGTTGCTGACGGCGTTGCCGCCCGCTGCCACTTTCACACCGCCTTTGCGTGCAGCACTCAATACCTGATCAATCAGATACTGCGCGCGCTCAACACCTTCTTCACGGATGACCGATTCGATCGCCTGTAGCCAGTCACGAGTTTCGATCGGATCCACGTCATTCTGTAAACGTTCTGACATGGGGTGTATTCCTTATCTGTGTCTAATACGTTGAATTATCAGGAGCCTGTCTGCTTGTGCTTTGCTTCTGATTCACAGCACAAGAAGACAGGCCCGTCGTTTATGTCGCACGTTCATTGCCGTGCGTTATTCCTTACGTTGCTGTAAACGACGCAGGGAGCGTTCACGACGGCTCTGCTCCCGACTTCTGTCCAGCAAGATTTCCTCAATGAACGCCAGGTGACGATGGGATGCCTCGCGTGCTTGTTCTGGCTCACGAGCCACAATCGCCTCAAAGATACTGGCGCGGTGACCGCTCACTTTCGCCAGCATTTCGCGGCGAGCGTAGAGCAATTCGAAATTCTGACGGACGTTCTGTTCCAGCATAGGGCCCATCGAACGCAGCAAATGCAGCAGCACCACATTATGGGCGGCTTCTGTGACAGCGATCTGATACTTCATGACCGCATCGGCCTCAGCATCTAAATCGCCGCTGTCCTGCGCCTGCTGGATGTTGACGTGACAGTCGCGAATACGCTGCAGGTCTTCATCGGTGCCGCGCAGCGCAGCGTAGTAGGCCGCAACGCCTTCCAGCGCATGGCGGGTTTCCAGCAGGTCAAACTGGGATTCAGGATGTTCAGCAAGCAGGCCGACCAGCGGGTCGCTCAGGCTTTGCCAGAGATTCTGCTGTACGAAGGTGCCACCACCCTGACGGCGCAGCAGCAGGCCTTTGGCTTCCAGACTCTGGATCGCTTCGCGCAGCGATGGACGTGAGACATCAAACTGTTTGGCCAGTTCACGCTCGGGAAGCAGTTTTTCACCCGGCTGGAGCGTCCCTTCCATAATCAGGGATTCCAGCTGCTGCTCAATTGCATCGGAGAGCTTGGGTTGGCGAATTTTACTGTAGGCCATCATCCCTTCTTATGAGCCAAACGTCCGGAGTAAATTGGTAATACCAATTGAAAAATGGTGCCCGTAAAGTAACAAAGTATTCACCTTGTGTCTATATGGCCCCCCGCACACTTTCACCGCAGACACCGGTTACCGTGCGCTAACTTACCGGGATCTGGCAGAAAAGCGTCTCAGCCCGGCAAATGTTAACAGATTTCACTTTTACCAAACCTTACACTGCATTAGCGCGCACCAGGCTGCGTAGCCATAAGCGAATGCTATTCGTGTTTAAGCCTTATTCATGGCAGAAATAGCGCAAGGGAAGCGCAGAGGATGCTGCTGCTTTTTCAGCCATCTCTCAGCACAAAAAGCAAAAGCAGGTGCAAAGCGGCGCGCTTATCACTATTCTGGTCGCCAGGGTAGCTCAGGCTTGCACACAGCCCGCCGGATACCGTAAAGAAAAACGTACACAGATAGAACAGCCTTACAGTGCGCGCACTGCAGGTGCACAATAACAACATCATGAGGTTTGTATGGAACAACAGCATGGCGAAACGCTGCATCGCGGCCTGAAAAATCGCCATATTCAGCTGATTGCGCTGGGCGGTGCCGTCGGTACCGGTCTGTTTCTGGGCAGCGCATCAGTGATTAAATCGGCCGGTCCGGCCGTGATTCTCGGCTATGCCATCGCCGGTTTTATTGCCTTCCTGATCATGCGCCAGCTCGGTGAAATGGTGGTGGAAGAGCCGGTGGCCGGCAGCTTTAGCCACTTCGCCTATAAATACTGGGGCAACTTTGCCGGCTTTGCCTCCGGCTGGAACTACTGGGTGCTGTATGTGCTGGTGGCGATGGCTGAACTCACCGCCGTCGGCAAATATATTCAGTTCTGGTGGCCGGAATTCCCCACCTGGGCCACTGCGGCTATCTTCTTTGTGGTGATCAACGCCATCAACCTGACCAACGTTAAAGTGTTCGGTGAGATGGAGTTCTGGTTCGCGATTATCAAAGTGGTGGCGGTCATCGGTATGATCCTGTTTGGCGGCTGGCTGCTGTTTAGCGGCAACGGCGGCCCACAGGCCAGCGTCAGCAACCTGTGGAACCAGGGCGGTTTCCTGCCGCACGGCTTCAGCGGGCTGGTGATGATGATGGCGATCATCATGTTCTCCTTCGGCGGCCTTGAACTGGTGGGGATCACCGCCGCAGAAGCCGACAATCCACAAGAGAGCATCCCTAAAGCCACCAACCAGGTGCTGTGGCGTATCCTGATTTTCTACATCGGCTCACTGGCGGTGCTGCTCTCGCTGCTGCCATGGACGCGCGTCACCGAAGAGACCAGCCCGTTTGTGCTGATCTTCCACGAACTGGGCGATGCGCTGGTGGCGAATGCGCTCAACGTGGTGATCCTGACCGCCGCGCTGTCGGTGTATAACAGCTGTGTTTACTGTAACAGCCGCATGCTGTTCGGCCTCGCGCAGCAGGGCAACGCGCCAAAAGCGCTGCTGAAAGTGGATCGTCGTGGTGTGCCGGTGGCGACCATTCTGGTCTCGGCGGTAGCCACTGCGCTGTGCGTGTTGATTAACTATCTGATGCCGGGCGAAGCCTTCGGCCTGCTGATGTCGCTGGTGGTCTCCGCGCTGGTCATCAACTGGGCGATGATCAGCCTCGCGCACCTGAAATTCCGCAAGAAAAAAGACCAGCAGGGCGTGACAACCCGTTTCAGGGCGGTGCTGTATCCGCTGGGTAACTGGATCTGCCTGCTGTTCCTGGCGGCCATTCTGGTGATCATGCTGATGACGCCGGGCATGGCGATTTCAGTGTGGCTGATTCCGGTGTGGCTGCTGGTGCTGGCCGTGGGTTATACCGTTAAAAATCGGGTACAGAAAGCCTGATGCTTCACCGGGCCCGGCACGCTGCTGCCGGGCCGATCCGCTTCACACTTTTCCCCGCCCGCGTATTTTGTCCATCATCCTGACCGATTGTTCCCCACCAGGTTACTGATTTAACGCTGATAATTTTTGCTCCACTTGTCGCAGGAGACGACTGATGAAAGGAGCAGCCCTCTCGTTCAGAGAAAAACTGGGATACGGCATGGGTGACGCCGGATGCAACATGATCGGCGGTGCCATAATGCTGTTCCTCAACTACTTCTACACCGACGTATTTGGCCTTGCTCCGGCGCTGGTCGGCACGCTGTTGCTGTCAGTACGGGTGCTGGATGCGGTGACCGACCCGATAATGGGCGCGATTGCCGATCGCACGCAGAGCCGCTGGGGACGCTTTCGCCCGTGGCTGCTGTGGATATCGCTGCCCTACGTGCTGTTCAGCGTGCTGATGTTTACCACCCCGGACTGGAGCTACGACAACAAGGTGATCTGGGCATTTGTCACCTATTTCCTGATGTCGCTGACCTACACCGCCATCAATATTCCTTACTGCTCGCTGGGCGGCGTCATCACTAACGATCCCGGTGAACGCGTCTCCTGCCAGTCATACCGCTTTGTCATGGTGGGCATCGCCACGCTGATCCTCTCGCTGTCGCTGCTGCCGATGGCCGAGTGGTTTGGCGGCGACAACAAAGCGCGCGGCTATCAGCTGGCAATGAGCGTGCTGGCGCTGATTGGCCTGGTGATGTTTCTGTTCTGTTTTGCCACGGTGCGCGAGCGTATTCGTCCGGCGGTACCGAGCAACGATGATCTCAAGAAAGATTTGCGCGATGTATGGAAGAACGATCAGTGGGTGCGCATTCTGCTGCTGACGTTCTGTAATGTCTGTCCCGGTTTTATTCGCATGGCCGCCACCATGTATTACGTCACCTGGGTGATGGGCCAGTCGACGCACTTTGCCACGCTGTTTATCAGCCTGGGCGTCATCGGCATGATGCTGGGCAGCACACTGGCGAAAGTCCTCACCGATCGCTGGTGCAAGCTCAAGGTGTTTTTCTGGACCAACATTGCGCTGGCGCTGTTCTCCAGCGGCTTTTACTGGATCGATCCGCACGCCACCGTCACCGTGGTGATCGCTTATTTCCTGCTGAACATCCTGCACCAAATCCCGTCACCGCTGCACTGGTCGCTGATGGCTGATGTCGATGACTACGGCGAATGGAAAACCGGTAAACGCATCACCGGGATCAGCTTCTCCGGCAACCTGTTTTTCCTCAAGGTCGGACTGGCGGTAGCGGGTGCCATGGTCGGGTTTTTATTGTCGATGTATGGCTATGACGCAGCGGCGAAGCAGCAGTCTGCCAGCGCGCTTAACGGCATTGTGATGCTGTTTACCCTGATCCCCGGCGTCGGCTATCTGATCACCGCCGGCGTGGTGCGCCTGCTGAAAGTGGACCGCGCGCTGATGCGCACCATCCAGCAGGATCTCGCCCTGCGTCGCGCCAACTTCCATGACCTGTCTGCCCCCGTTCGCCGCGCAACCTCACAACCAGGAGAAATTAAATGAGCTGGCCTAACCCGTTTATTACGCAACGTGCCGATCCGTTTATTTTGCGCCACGGCGATGGCTACTACTTTATCGCTTCGGTGCCCGAGTACGATCGACTGGAGCTGCGCTATGCCAGCACGCTTAACGGCCTGATTACCGCCCCGGCCACTACCGTGTGGCATAAACCGGACAGCGGTCCCTGCAGCGCCCTGATCTGGGCACCGGAACTGCACCTGATCAATGGCCAGTGGGTGATTTACTTTGCTGCCGCGCCGTCCCGCGAAATCAAAGAGGGGCTGTTTCAGCACCGTATGTACGCGCTGGTATGTGATGATGCCGATCCGCTCAGCGGTCACTGGCAGCCGTGCCGCCGCGTGCAAACCCACCTCGATACCTTCGCCCTCGACGCCACCCACTTCGTGCATCAGGGTAAAAACTGGTATCTGTGGGCGCAAAAAGACCCGGCCATTCCCGGTAACTCCAACCTGTATCTGGCAGAATTACTGAATCCGTGGACACTGAAAACCCAGCCGCTGATGCTCAGCCGGCCGGAGTATGAGTGGGAGTGTGCCGGCTTTAGCGTCAATGAGGGACCGGCGGTGATTCGCCATGGCGAGCGGCTGTTTGTCACCTACTCAGCCAGCGCCACGGATGAAAATTACTGCCTCGGCATACTGAGTATTGACGCGCAGGCCGATCCGCTCGACATCAGCGCATGGCACAAATCGGCGCGGCCGGTATTTGCCACCAGCTGGGATAATCATCAGTACGGTCCGGGGCATAACAGTTTTACCGTGGATGAAGCAGGACGGGATGTGCTGGTGTATCACGCACGGAATTACACCGAAATTGAGGGCGATCCGCTGTGGGATCCCAACCGCCATACGCGGCTTAAATATTTTGTCTGGCGCGAAGACGGCACACCGGATTTCGGCGTGCCGCCTGCCGATCACACTAACGTGCCGTAGATGGTCAGCAGCGCCACTACCACGACCAGTACCAGCGAAACGCGTTTGGCCAGCGCCACGGCGACCCGTGGCGTTTCCACTTTATCCAGATGCGGATCGCGCGCCAGCGAGAACTGCGCCAGGCTGGTCAGCACCTGATACTGTGGACGATGCACATCGCTGAGCGCGGCAAACCATGCCGGCAGCGCACGCTCGCCGTGGCCCAGCAGCGCATAAGCCACACCGGCCAGCCGCACCGGAATCCAGTCCAGCACGTGCAGAATGCGATCGATGCCGGACTGTGCGCGTTCCAGCGGGGAACGGTGTTTTGCCAGCCAGCTCTGCCAGGCGCGCAGAAACGCATACCCCACCAGCAACACCGGCCCATATGGGCCACCGACCACAAACCAGAACAGCGGCGCAAGATAGAAGCGGAAATTAATCCAGATCAGCGCGTTTTGCAGCGCCTGCAGAAATTCGCGCTCGCTACAGTCAACCGGCACGCCGTGAATCAGCGTCAGCTCTGCCGCCATCGCCTGATGGGCCGCTTCATCATCGTGGCTCGCCGCTTTAAGATACTGGTGGTAATGCAGCCGCACCGAGCCGGCACCAATGCACAGCAAACCGACCACAATCCAGAACAGCAGCTGCGCCACGCCAAACAGAATACCCTTCAGGCTCCACACCACCAGCCAGACCAGCAGCATGGCGATCACGGTCATCAGCAGCGTACGCAGCAACGAGAAGCGCTGGCGACCGCGAAACAGCGGCTCAAGCCGATGATCCAGCTGCCAGTGTTCACCTAATTTAAAAAGGCGTTCCCAACCCAAAACTAACAACAAACTAAACAACGTCATACCTGCTCCTGCGGTGTCAGGGGTGCTCCTGCCCGATAGCCTGTTTATAGCGTATCCAGTCAAATGCCGGACCGGGATCGGTCTTGCGTTCCGGCGCAACATCGCTGTGACCGGTGATACGCTGCGGCGTCAGCGGATAATGCTGCATCAGCAGGCGGGTAACCTGCTGCAGCGTAGCGTACTGGTCATCGGTGTAGGGCAGCGTGTCAGTGCCTTCCAGCTCAATGCCCATGGAAAAATCGTTGCAGTTTTCCCGTCCGGCAAACTGCGAAATGCCGGCATGCCAGGCGCGCTGGTCAAAGGAAACATACTGTACCAGCTCACCGTCACGGCGAATCAGACAGTGCGCCGCCACGCGTAACTGGGCGATATCCGCAAAATAGGGATGCGCATCAGCCGGTAGCGTACCGGTGAACAGCCGGTCGATCCACGGACCGCCAAATTCGCCCGGCGGCAGACTGATGTTATGAATGATCAGCAGCGACGGCGCTTCGTTATCCGGCCGCGCATTGAAGTGCGGCGACGGCACCTTGCGTGCGCTCGTGATCCAGCCGTGTTCCAGTTTCATGCCTGTTATCCTGAACAAAATCTGGCTGAGAATACCATGATTCCACCTCGCTGCTTGTGACTTAATGCGTTATGGCATGAGCAAGTTAAGGATACTAAACATTTCACCTGGCGTGTCTGGCAATAGCTGCAAAATCAGGCTAAGGTGAGCGCACGTAATCTACAGGGTGGAGCCGCAAAATCATGGTGTCGCGTCGTTATAATCCCGAACATCGTCGTCAGGAACTGCTTAAACGTATTCAGCTGGATATCCCGGAAACCGTGGCGCGCGCGCTTCAGGAGGATTTAGGCGGTGACGTTGACGCTGACCGCGACATCACCGCCCAGCTGTTGCCGCAGGCGGCGCAGGCTGTAGCGCGCGTTATCACCCGCGAAGCCGGTGTTTTCTGTGGTAAACGCTGGGTGGAAGAGGTGTTTATCCAGCTGGGCAATAACGTTTCCATTACCTGGCACGTCGAAGACGGCCAACCGCTGGTGGCCGATCAGCTGCTGTTTGAATTACAGGGACCGGCGCGGTTGCTGCTGACCGCAGAACGCACCGCGTTAAACTTTGTGCAGACGCTCTCCGGCGTGGCGACAGCCGTGAACCGCTATGTGGCGCTCTTGTCTGGCAGCAATACCCAGCTGCTGGATACGCGCAAAACCCTGCCCGGGCTGCGCACCGCGCTCAAGTATGCGGTGCTGTGCGGCGGCGGGCAGAATCATCGCCTGGGCCTGTCCGACGCTTTCCTGATCAAAGAAAACCACATCATTGCCAGCGGTTCGGTCAGTAAAGCGGTGGAGAAAGCCCTGTGGCTGCATCCGGATGTGCCGGTCGAGGTGGAAGTGGAAAATCTCAGCGAACTGCAGCTGGCGCTGGCGGCCGGTGCCGACATCATCATGCTGGATAACTTCACGCTGGCGATGATGCAGCAGGCGGTTACGCTGACGGCGAAGCGCGCACTGCTGGAGGTGTCCGGCAACGTGACGGAGACGACGCTGCCGCAGATCGCCGCCACCGGAGTGGATTATGTCTCGGTGGGCGCGCTGACTAAGCACGTGCAGGCGCTCGATCTGTCGATGCGTTTTCGCGAAGTCTGACGTCTGCCCGTGCCGCCGGTGCTGGCGGCAAATTGCGAGCGGGCTTCCATCATCATGTGGCTTCGCCTGTAATGCGCCAGATTGTCTGCGCGCCCCTTTCCGGGATTGAAACGCGCCCCCTTCCGCTTTTCCCCGCCCTTTCTTACCGTTGCGGCTCCACAACAAGGAGCCTCATTATGGATAAACAACGCGGTTTTACCCTGATCGAGCTGATGATTGTCATCGGTATCGTCGCCATCCTCAGCGCCATTGGCCTGCCCGCTTACCAAAATTATCTGCAACGTGCCGCGCTGACCGACATGCTGCAAACCATGGTGCCCTATAAAACTGCCGTGGAGCTGTGCGCCATTGAGCGCGGCGGACCGGCGCAGTGTCAGGCCGGCGAGCGCGGTATTCCCGCCGCCAAAGGCTCACGCTATGTGGCGAGCCTGAGCGTGGTGAATGGTGCCATTACGCTGACCGGCCAGGAGAGCCTGACGGGGTTAACCGTTGCAATGTTGCCGATATGGAATGCGGCGGAAGGCGCACTCAGCTGGCAACGCAGCTGCACCAGCGACAACGCCAGCCTGCGCGACAGCTGCCTTGAGCAGTTCCGCTTTGCCGACAAGGAAGAAAACAATGGATAAGCCGGATAGCACCCTGCAGGCGCTGTGTGCCCGCTATCAGGCCGTAATACTGCACCATGACGCCACGCAATTGCGCGTGGCGGTCGCGGACGCGCCAGACCCGCTGTTGTTAGAGGCGCTGCAGTTTGCCAGCCAGTGCGCAGTCGAGGTTGAGTGCTGGCCCGCCGCACGGCTGGAGCAGCTGCTGCACCAGCCAGAAAGCAGTGCGGCACCGCGCGAACAGGCCAGCGCCGAGTCCGCCATTCACGCGGTGGATCAGATTCTGCGCCAGGCCATACAGCGACGCGCCTCCGATGTGCACTTTGAACCGCAGCGTCACGGGCTGCGCGTACGGCTGCGGATTGACGGCGTGCTGCATCCGCTGCCGCAGTTACCGGATGCCCCACCCGCCGCCGTGCTGGCACGGTTGAAAATTCTCGGCGGTCTGGATATCGCGGAGCGTCGGCTGCCGCAGGATGGCCAGTTCAGTCTGGAGATGGATGACAAACCGGCGGCGTTCCGCCTGTCGACCCTGCCGGTCAGCCAGGGGGAAAAAGCGGTGGTGCGCCTGCTGCAAAGCGAAAACAGCGCCATTGCGCTCGATAAGCTGGGCATGCCGGCGCCACAGCTGCGCCTGCTGAAAAACGCGCTGGCCAAACCGCAGGGGCTGATTCTGGTCACCGGCCCAACCGGCAGCGGCAAAACCTTTACGCTGTACAGCAGCCTTAGCGCCCTCAACGTGCCGGAGAAAAACGTCTGCAGCGTGGAGGACCCGCTGGAAATTCCGCTACAGGGGATTAACCAGACACAGGTACAGCCACGGAGCGGTCTCGATTTTAACCGCGTATTGCGCGCGCTGCTGCGGCAGGATCCGGACGTCATAATGATCGGTGAAATCCGTGATGCTGAAACCGCCAGCATCGCCGTAAAAGCGGCGCAGACTGGACATCTGGTGCTCTCGACTTTGCACACCAACTCGACGGCCGAAACCCTGACCCGCCTACGGCAGATGGACATTCCCGGCTATCTGCTTGGCCCGGCGCTACAGCTGGTGGTGGCGCAGCGGCTGGTGCGCCGTTTGTGCGTGCACTGCCGTCAGCCCGGCCAGGCGATTGCCCATCTGCCCGGCGACATGTGGCCCGGCACGCTGCAAACCTGGCGTGCCCCCGGCTGCGATCACTGCTTCTCGGGTTATTACGGCCGCCTGGCGCTGTTTGAAATCCTGCCGATGAGCAGCAGGTTGCAGAACGCTATCTCGGCTGATATGCCGCTGGAGCACCTGCTGACGCTGGCCGCGGAGCAGGGAATGAAAACGCTGCTGACCGCCGGGCTGGAGGCGGTGAGCCGCGGCGATACCTCTTTCGAGGAGATGCAGCGCGTGGTGGGCCTTGGCAATGGCTAATCGCTACCAGTTTCACTGGCAGGCACTGGACAGCATGGGCCTGCTGCAGGAGGGCGAGTCGCTGCAGCCCACGCAGGATGCCCTGCTCGGCCAGCTGGGCGATCGCGGCATGCTGGTGGTGAGCTGGCAGCGCGGGAAATGCTGGCGCGCGCGTGACTGGAAGTGGCAGCAGAAAATTGACCTGATGCGCCAGCTGGCGACGTTGCTGAAAGCCGGGCTGCCGCTGGCGGAGAGTCTGACATTACTGGCCAGCGGCCATCCCCATGCAGGCTGGCGCGTGCTGCTGAGCCTTCTGCAACAGCGGGTCATGGCCGGAGAGCCGTTTTCTCAGGCGCTGCGCGCCTGGCCGGATATCTTCCCGCCGCTGTTTCCGGCGCTGATGCAGGTGGGTGAGCTGACCGGACAACTGGACGAGTGCTGCCGCCAGCTGGCACTACAGCAGAGCAGGCAACAGTTTCTGCGCCAGAAAGTGGTGAAAGCGTTGCGCTATCCGCTGTTCATCCTGCTGGTGGCGCTGGCGGTCAGCGCCGGGATGCTGCTGTTTGTACTGCCGGAATTTGTTGCGGTGTACGCCAGCTTTGACGCACCGCTGCCGGCCTTTACCGCCGGCGTGATGGCGCTGTCAGCACTGTTGCAGCAGGCGGCGCTGCCGCTGCTGTTGTGCGGTGTGGCGTCCGGGTGGCTGGCGCGTCTGGCCTATCGGCGATCCGTTGCGTGGCAAAAGCGCAGCCAGCAGTGGCTGCTGCGGCTTCCGCTGCTGGCCCCGTTGTGGCGCGGCGGTCAGCTCAGCCAGATATACGCGATTCTGCAACTGACGCAGCAGGCCGGGCTGACGCTGCTGCAAAGCCTGCAGGCGGTGGAAGTGACGCTGGCCGCGCGACTGTGGCGCGATGCCATCGTGGCATTACAGCAGCATATTGCCGCTGGCGCACCGCTGCATCAGGCGCTACAGGGACATCCGCTGTTTACGCCGCTGTGCGCTCAGCTGATCCGCGTCGGTGAAGAGGCCGGTGCGCTGGATGTGATGCTGGCGCGGCTGGCGGAGTGGCACGAAGCGCAAACGCTGGCGCGCGCAGACAGCCTCGCCGCTTCGCTGGAGCCATTGATGATGGTGGTGATTGGCGGCATTGTCGGCACGCTGGTGATTGCCATGTATCTGCCGGTATTTGGTCTGGGAGACGCCATACGTTAAACGGGCGCACGCGGCGCCCGTTGCGGCACATCAGCGGTTAAAGACGCGGTTTTCCTGCTCTGCCACACGAATAAATGTCGTGCGCTTAGTCAGCTCTTTCAGGCGCTCTGCACCGACGTAAGTACAGGCCGAGCGCAGCCCGCCGAGGATATCTTTCACCGTCTCCGCGACCGGTCCACGCAGCGGCAGACGAACGGTTTTACCTTCTGCGGCGCGGTAGCCCGCCACACCGCCCACATGACGTTTCATCGCGGATTCGGAGCTCATGCCGTAGAACAGCATGAACTGCTCGCCCTGCTCTTCAACAAGAGTGCCTTCGCACTCATCGTGTGCCGCCAGCATGCCGCCGAGCATCACGAAGTCAGCGCCGCCGCCGAACGCCTTGGCGATATCGCCCGGCACGGCGCAACCGCCATCGCTGACAATCTGCCCACCGAGGCCGTGCGCCGCATCAGCACACTCAATCACCGCAGAGAGTTGCGGGTAGCCAACGCCGGTTTTGACGCGCGTGGTGCAGACCGAACCCGGACCGATTCCCACCTTCACAATGTCGGCACCGGACAGAATCAGCTCTTCGACCATTTCACCGGTCACCACATTCCCGGCACAAATGGTTTTCCCCGGGAAGCTTTCCCGCGCACGCTGCAGGAAGGCAACAAAGTGCTCGGAGTAGCCGTTTGCCACATCAATACAAATAAAATTGAGTTGGGGCGACAGCGCGAGGATCGCGCTTAACTTTGTGAAATCTGCTTCTGAGGTGCCGGTAGAGACCATTACGTGGCTGAGCACCGTGGCCGGTACGCGCTGGATAAAAGTCTGCCACGCTTCAACACTGTAGTGCTTGTGAACGGCGGTCAGCACGTTAAAGCCAGCCAGCGCTTCGGCCATGGTAAAGGTGCCGACGGTATCCATGTTGGCGGCAATCACCGGAACGCCGGACCAGGCGAGGCCTGAATGTTTGAAGGTGAACGTACGTTCCAGCTCAACCTCGGAACGGCTTTTCAGCGTGGAGCGTTTCGGGCGGATCAATACATCTTTAAAGCCCAGTTTTACATCTTCTTCGATACGCATAGCAGAGTGTCCTGGTTAGTGACGACGAACCGCAGTTCGGGTAGCGCTCACGGCTCCAGTGTCGTTATCATACGCGCCATTCGTTCCGCGACAAGACTGCGAATTTCACTTTATTTAAGCTACAATCCGTTAAATTTAGCTGAGAAAACCGATTGTGATCGGGCTCTCATCACGCTGCGGCAGATGAGAAAAATGTTGAGAGAACGCTATGCCTTTTACCGTTGCACTGACCGGCGGCATTGGTAGTGGTAAGAGCACCATTGCTAACGCTTTTGCCGCGCTGAACGTCGACATCATTGATGCCGATGTGATTGCCCGCGAGGTGGTTGAACCGGGCACACCTGCGCTCAATGCGATTGTGAAACGCCACGGAGAATCGATTCTGACCGCAGAAGGCACGCTTTATCGCGCGCGGCTGCGGGAAATTATTTTCCAGCAGCCGCAAGAGAAAAACTGGCTCAATCAACTGCTGCACCCGCTGATTAACGCCCGTACCCAGCAGCTGAAGGCGCAGGCAGCTTCGCCTTACGTCATGTGGGTAGTGCCGCTGCTGGTAGAAAATGGTCTGCAGCATCAGGCTGATCGGGTATTGGTCGTGGATGTCGATGAGGCCACGCAGCTGCAGCGCACCCGCCAGCGTGATGGTATCTCTCTCAGCCAGGCGCAACAGATTCTTGCCGCGCAGGCCAGCCGTCAGCAGCGTTTAGCCTGCGCGGATGACATCATTGATAACAGCGGCACGCCGGAACAGGCTTTGCCGCGCGTTGCTGAACTTCACCAGCGCTATTTACGCCTGGCAGCAACCGGACGGGATTAATATCATGAGCACAGTGGTTCTGTTTGAACACCCATTGAATGAGAAAATGCGCACCTGGCTGCGCGTGGAGTTTTTGATTAACCAGCTGCACGAAACGCTGCCGGTTAACAGTTCAGTTGCGGCATTGGGTGTGTTTCGTATTATTGGCGACCTGCTGGATATCTTCGAACGCGGCGATATGCGCACCGAGCTGTTAAAAGAGCTGGAGCGTCAGCAGCAAAAACTGCGTGCCTGGCTGGATGTGCCGGGTGTCGATGAACACACCGTCAGCCAGCTGCGCGAACAGCTAAAGCAGCAGTCCAGCGAGCTGATGGCCGCGCCGCGCATGGGTCAGCAGCTGCGCGAAGACCGGCTGATTGCCTCCGTACGTCAGCGCCTGAGCATTCCCGGCGGCTGCTGCAGTTTTGATCTGCCGGGTTTACACATCTGGCTGCACCAGCCACAGGCGCTGCGCGATACCCTGGTGAATAGCTGGCTGGCCTCGCTCGATCCGCTGCGCAACAGCCTGACGATGATCCTCAACCTGATTCGTCAGTCAGGCGTGTTTCGCCATCAGACCAGCCTCAACGGCTTTTATCAGGATAACGCCGAAGGGTCCGACCTGCTGCGCCTGCAGCTGACGCTGGAAGATGCGCTCTATCCGCAGGTCTCTGGTCATAAAAGCCGCTATGCCATCCGCTTTTTACCGCTCGATAGCGAACGCGGTGAAGTGCCGGCGCGACTGAATTTTGAATTAGCCTGTTGTTAGAGGATGTTATGCAGGAAGAGATGATTACCGTACCTTGCCCCAACTGCGGTAAAGCCGTGATGTGGGATGAACTCAGCCCGTGGCGCCCGTTTTGCAGCAAACGCTGTCAGTTGATCGATCTGGGTGAGTGGGCCGCTGAGGAGAAACGCATTCCCAGCAGCGGAGACATGACGGAGAGTGACGACTGGAGTGAAGAGCAGTCGTGATCGGCAGGGGCACGCGGCCCCTGAGTTTAAATCTCGCCCGCCACTAAGCGGGCAATCAGGGCGTGGTTGGCCGGTGGAAATTCATCGGCCAGCAAATCACGCTGCTCGACCCAACGCTGCGGCTGACCTTCGCGTCCCCACGGCTCACCCTGCCAGCCCTCCACCAGGAAGAAATGCAGCGTAACACGCAGGTCATCGTAACTGTGGTCGGCCTGACCAATCGCTTTCGCCGCCGTCACCTTAATACCGGTTTCTTCCATCAGCTCACGTTTTAACGCCTGTTCTGCGCTTTCGTGCTGTTCAATTTTTCCGCCCGGGAACTCCCATTTGTTGGCCATGTGGGAGCTTGCTGCGCGCTGGGCAAGAAAGATCTGACGACTGGCATTGCGAATGATGCCCACCGCAACCTGCAGGTGTTTCATAAGCTGGATTCCGCTTGTAGTGAGTGAGCGCTGATTTTAAAGCAGACGCCGGACGATGTTAACTGCTGTCGGCTTCACCGCGATCCTGTCGCACAGATTCCAGTTATTAAGACAGGTCGTAATGATCGCACCGCGCCATGTTGGGAATACTCGCAGCCACTTTACTCTAGCCAGGCCGACTACACATGGAACGCAAACTAACAACGTTTCTGGCGCAAGACGCACAGAAACAGATGAATACCTTACGCCATTTGGTTTTTCACGACATCCTGACGCTCGACAGCGCGCAAAACACTTTAACCTGGTGGCCAGAACAGAAGACCATCCCGCTTAATGAAGCACAGAAGCGCTTCTTCTCCTGCCTGCTGCTGCGCATCACGTCGAAACGGCAGATTATTGCCACGGTATGGAATGAGAGCTATCCGGGGATCAGCGACAACAACTATCACCAGCTGCTGTTTCAGAGCCGGGCGTTGCTGAAACGCTATGGTTTGCCGGATGGGCTGCTGGTTACGCTGCCCTATCATGGCGTGCGGCTGAATGAGGAGAAGCTGATGGCGATTACCCGCTAATCAGCCAAAGAAAAAGGAGCCCGCGGGCTCCTTGTTGTTATCAGGCCAGACGACCGTGACACTGTTTGTATTTTTTACCTGAGCCGCATGGGCACGGATCGTTACGTCCCACTTTCCGCTCACCGCCCTGTGCCGCCAGTGCAGCGGCCGCTGCGGTGTCGTCATCGACGTGACTGAGCTGCTGCTGCTGTGCCAGACGCTCTGCTTCTTCACGACGCTGCTGCTCCATCGCTTCCACTTCTTCCGGCATCCGCACCTGCACTTTGCTCAGGGTGCTGATCACTTCGTACTTCAGCGACTCCAGCATCGCGGCAAACATGGCGAAAGATTCACGTTTGTACTCCTGCTTCGGATCCTTCTGCGCATAGCCACGCAGATGGATACCCTGGCGCAGATAGTCCATCGCCGCCAGATGCTCTTTCCACAGCGAGTCGAGCGTTTGCAGCATCACGCCTTTTTCGAAGTTGCGCATCATTTCTGCGCCGACCACTTCTTCTTTCGCCGCATAGTTTTCGCTGGCGCGGCTCATGATGCGCTCACGCAGCGTCTCTTCATGCAGATCCGGCTCTTTATCCAGCCACTCGGCAATCGGCAGATCCAGGTCGAAATCATTGCGCAGACGCTCTTCCAGTCCCGGGACGTCCCACATCTCTTCCAGCGACTGCGGCGGAATGTAAGTGTCGATAGTGGCTTTGAACACATCTTCACGGATGCTGTTGATGGTGTCCGAAACGTCAGAAACATCCAGCAGTTCGTTACGCTGGCTGTAAATGGCGCGGCGCTGATCGTTAGCGACGTCATCGTATTCCAGCAGCTGTTTACGGATATCGAAGTTGCGGCTTTCCACTTTGCGCTGCGCATTAGCAATCGCTTTGGTTACCCACGGATGCTCAATCGCTTCACCCGGCTTCATACCCAGCTTACGCATCATGTTGGACACACGATCGGAGGCAAAGATACGCATCAGCGCATCTTCCATCGACAGATAGAAGCGCGAAGAACCGGCGTCACCCTGACGGCCCGCACGGCCGCGCAGCTGGTTATCGATACGGCGTGATTCGTGGCGTTCGGTACCGATAATGTGCAGACCGCCTGCCGCCAGCACCGCATCATGGCGCAGTTTCCACGCCGCCTTGATGGCTTCAATCTGCTCTTCCGTCGGGTTTTCCAGCGCGGCCACTTCCGCCTGCCAGCTACCGCCGAGCATGATGTCCGTACCACGACCGGCCATGTTGGTCGCGATGGTTACCGCGGCTGGCTGACCTGCCTGTGCCACGATATCCGCTTCGCTGGCGTGGAACTTGGCGTTCAGTACGCTGTGCTTAATACCCGCGCGCGTCAGCTCCTGAGATACCACTTCCGATTTTTCAATCGAGATGGTGCCCACCAGTACCGGCTGACCGTTAGCCGTACAGGTACGAATATCTTCGATAATGGCGTCGATCTTCTCTTTCTCGGTCATGTAGACCAGATCGGCCATATCTTTACGCACCATCGGACGGTTGGTCGGCACCACGATGGTATCGAGTTTGTAGATGGAGCTGAATTCAAACGCTTCAGTATCAGCGGTACCGGTCATACCGGCCAGTTTCTCGTAGATACGGAAGTAGTTCTGGAAGGTGATGGAAGCCAGCGTCTGGTTTTCATTCTGGATCTCCACACCTTCTTTGGCTTCGACCGCCTGATGCAGGCCATCAGACCAGCGACGTCCCTGCATGGTACGGCCGGTGTGTTCATCAACAATGATCACCTCGCCGTCCTTCACGATGTAGTCAACGTCGCGGGTGAACAGTGCATGGGCGCGCAGTGCTGCCGTCACGTGGTGCATCAGCATGATGTTGGTCGGCGAGTAGAGTGATTCGCCCTCATCCATGATGCCCTGACTGACCAGCAGCTCTTCCACTTTCACCAGACCGCGCTCGGTCATGTGCGCCTGACGGGCTTTTTCATCCACCCAGAAGTCACCTTCGCCCTGGAAGTTATCCGAGTCTTCTTTTTCCTGGCGCACCAGGTGCGGGATGATTTTGTTGACCTTGATGTAGAGATCGGAGCTGTCTTCGGCCGGACCCGAGATAATCAGCGGCGTACGCGCTTCATCGATCAGGATCGAGTCCACCTCATCCACCAGCGCATAGTGCAGTTTACGCTGTACGCGCTCTTCCGGACTGAAGGCCATGTTGTCGCGCAGATAATCGAAGCCGTATTCGTTGTTGGTGCCGTAGGTGATATCGGCTGCATAGGCAGCGCGCTTAGCCACCGCCGGCATGCCCGGCAGGTTGATACCGACTGTCAGACCAAGGAACTCAAACAGCGGGCGGTTGTTTTCGGCGTCACGCTGCGCCAGATAGTCGTTGACGGTCACAACGTGCACGCCCTTGCCGCTCAGCGCGTTCAGGTAAGCTGGCAGCGTCGCAGTCAGGGTTTTACCCTCACCGGTGCGCATCTCCGCGATGCAGCGTTCGTTGAGCACCATGCCGCCGATCAGCTGCACGTCAAAGTGGCGCATGCCAAACACGCGCTTACTGGCTTCACGCACGGTGGCGAAGGCTTCGGGAATCAGGCTCTCCAGCGTTTCACCTTTTTTCAGGCGCTCGCGGAATTGATCGGTTTTCGCTTTCAGTTCGTCGTCAGACAGTTTGACGAACTCCGGCTCCATCTTGTTGATGACATCGACCACTTTACGCATGCGGCGCAGAGTACGATCATTGCTGCTACCAAAAACTTTCGTTAACAATTTGATTAACATAATAAATTTATCTCAATTCAGCCGTAACAATACGGGCTGCAAAGGCAAAAAACAGAAACAGGAAAATAACGTTAGCTTTGAGCAATGAAAGGTCCGGCGCGGATGCCATGAATAGCAGCCTGCCAGTCAGCAGAAGAGTGAACGTTGGGCGAAACATGATGCGCTCGCGACGGCGGTGCCATCGTGGCTAAAGGTTGCGCGGGTGAAGTCAGCAGCGCCTGCAGCGAGTCAATCAGAGCCAGCTTTTGCGCCGCCAGCGGCAATGCATGTTCCGCTTCCGCTGTTGCGGGCGGCGTCATGCTGAATGAGAGATGGCGAATGACGGTGCGGATGGCGTGCTGATGCCAGTAATCAACGTTGAAACTGGGACGGCGCGCGCTTTCCTGCAGGCGAATCAGGTGATCAAACCGCACCACCTTGCCGGTAAACAGGCTGCTGACCGGCGAATCGCTGCTGGTGGGCTCTGCGCTTTGTGCACAGGCAGGCAGGCCGAGACTGGCCGCCACCATTCCCAACAGGAGATGAGGCCAGAAATAGCGTCTGCCGAGTTGTCGCCAGCGTGAGAAAATCCCGATCACCTTTCGTCCATCATGCCAGTCATTAAGCGCTAAGCCAGAGTTGCGTTACGCACCCTGCTTACATGAGCGCCAGATAATAGCACTTATGTGGGGCTTCGACATCAGGGATTAAAGGGCTTACGGCGGATTTCACGTTTTTTTGCGCAGGGTTTGGTCGCTGACAACAGGGTTTTGCGAGCGGGATTACAGCGCCAGCGGCAGGCAATAAAAAACGGCGGGTTCCACTGACCGGAGAGGGTGTCAGGGAAGCCCGCCGTTTGATGGCTGACTAATTAAGCCAGCACTAAATTTGGCGCTTTGAAGGCCAGTGGCAGTTCAGCTTCGTCTTCAAAGGTCGCCCATTCCCAGGCTTCCTGTTTCGCCAGCACCGCCTGCAACAGTTTGTTGTTCAGCGCATGGCCGGACTTGAACGCAGAGAATGCGCCAATCACGTTATGACCACACATGAACAGGTCGCCGATGGCGTCCAGCATTTTGTGACGCACGAACTCATCTTCAAAGCGCAGGCCATCTTCATTCAATACGCGGAAGTCATCGAGGCCAATCGCACAATCTAAACTACCGCCCAGGCACAGGCCTTTAGACTGCAGATATTCGATTTCACGCATAAAGCCGAAGGTGCGCGCACGGCTAATCTGACGCACAAAGGATTCAGCCGAGAAATTGAGCTGGTAACGCTGCGAGCTTGAGTCGATCGCCGGATGTTTGAAGTCGATGGTGAAGTCGAGTGAAAAACCGTTGTACGGTTTGATCTCGGCCCACTTATCGCCATCTTCTACCCGTACCGTTTGCTTCACGCGCACGAATTTCTTCGCACTGTTCAGCTCTTCGACACCGGCATCCATCAGCAAATAAACAAAAGGCGCGGCACTGCCATCCATGATCGGAATTTCTGGCGCATCAACTTCAACAATAATGTTGTCGATACCCAGACCTGCCAATGCAGCATTCAGGTGTTCAACCGTCGAAATACGCACGCCTTCATCATTCACCAGGCAGGTACTCAGCATGGTGTCGCGCACGTATTTTGCATCAGCCGGGAAATCAACCGGTGGATTCAAGTCAGTGCGACGATAGATGACCCCGGTATTAGCCGACGCAGGGCGTAAAGTCAGCGTGACTTTTTTGCCGGTATGCAAACCGACGCCAGTCGCCTGAACAATACGTTTTAATGTCCTTTGTTTGATCATCGCATTATCTCGCAATATTACCCATCCGACCGCCAGTATAAATTACCGGCGGGCGAATACTTTAGCACAAAGAGCGGAGATTCCCAATTCTCAGGATATTCTTAGTCTGCCTGTTTACGCAGGAAGGCTGGAATATCAAGATAGTCAGGCTCTTTGCTGGATGACGCTGGCTGGTCATTCACCACTTTCGCGGCCGGTTTCTGCTCCTGCGGCAGCGGCGCCATGCCGTGCTGCTGGTAGCGATGATCCATGACCGGCTGAGTCGCAGGCTTGTTAGTCACCAGGGTGATTTCCGGACGTTTGTCCATGCCGATACCGGTCGCCACCACGGTGACGCGCAGCTCGTCGTTCATCTCTGGATCCAGCGAGGTACCGATAACCACGGTCGCGTTGTCCGAGGCGAAGGCGCGGATGGTGTTACCCACGGTTTCGAACTCATCCAGGCGCAGGTCGAAGCCCGCCGTGATGTTGACCAGCACGCCACGCGCACCCGACAGATCGATATCTTCCAGCAGCGGGCTGGAGATCGCCATTTCGGCCGCTTCTTCAGCACGGTCTTCACCACAGGCAACGCCAGAACCCATCATCGCGTAACCCATTTCTGACATCACGGTACGCACGTCGGCGAAGTCGACGTTCATCAGACCCGGACGGGTAATCAGTTCTGCGATACCCTGCACCGCACCTTTCAGCACGTCGTTAGCCGCACCGAAGGCATCCAGCAGAGAGATACCACGGCCCAGCACTTTCAGCAGCTTGTCGTTAGGAATGGTGATCAGTGAATCAACATGCTTGGACAGCTCAGCGATACCCTGCTCAGCAAACGCCATGCGTTTTTTCCCTTCGAAGTTGAAGGGCTTCGTCACCACCGCAACCGTCAGGATACCTAAATCTTTGGCTACTTCAGCCACCACAGGAGCTGCACCGGTACCGGTACCGCCACCCATGCCCGCGGCGATAAACACCATGTCTGCCCCTTCCAGCGCAGAACGCAGTGCTTCGCGATCCTCTTCCGCCGAGGTACGGCCGACTTCCGGGTTAGCACCCGCACCGAGACCTTTGGTGATATTGGTCCCGATCTGAATCGTCTGGCCGACCGCCGTTTTACGCAACGCCTGCGCGTCGGTATTCACAGCGAAGAATTCCACACCTTCGATACGCTCGCGTACCATGTGCTCTACGGCGTTGCCACCGCCACCGCCGACGCCGATGACTTTAATCACCGCGTCATTGGTTAATTCCATAGGTTCAAACATGATTTCTCTCCGTTATGTGCCTGTCGCCTGGAGATCATAAACATTGCCTGATGATCTCCTTTTTCAAAAAATTAAAACTCTTTCTTCAGCCAGCTGTTGATGCGTTTAAACCAATTGCCCACTGAAGCACGTTTTTCCGTTTCTGCATCACCGTTCATGTGTGACTCTTTGCCGTAATGCAGCAGGCCAACCGCCGTCGAGTAGTACGGCTCCTGCGCATAATCCGTCAGGCCGGTGATGTTAAGCGGCTGACCGATGCGCACCTGGGTGTGGAACACCCGCTGTGCACAGGCCGCCAGACCTTCAATCTGCGCCGCACCGCCGGTCAGCACAATACCGGCTGCCAGATGGTGCTTCACGCCCTGCTGGCGCAGTTGCTCCTGCAGTTGCAGAATCTCGTCGTTCACCAGATTCAGCAGTTCGGTGTAACGCGGCTCAATCACTTCGGCCAGCGTCTGGCGCTGCAGGCTGCGCGGTGGACGTCCACCCACGCTCGGCACCTCGACGTTTTCGTCTTTGCCGACAATCGAACCCAGCGCACAACCATGACGCACTTTAATCGCTTCGGCGTCGGTTGGCGGTGTGCCAAAGGCATAGGCGATATCGCTGGTCACCACGTTCCCGGCATAGGGAATCACTTTGGTATGACGCAGCGCGCCGCCGGTGTACACCGCGATATCCATTGTACCGCCACCGATGTCAACAACACAGACTCCCAGCTCACGTTCATCTTCGGTCAGCACCGAAAAACTGGATGCCAGTCCGGCAAAAATCAGTTGGTCAACTTTCAGGCCACAACGTTCAACAGCTTTCACGATATTTTTTGCCATATCGTTGTGGCAGGTGATGAGATGCACCTTGGCCTGCATACGCACGCCGGAAAGACCAACCGGGTTTTTGATGCCTTCCTGATAATCGATGGCGTATTCCTGTGGAATCACATGCAGAATACGATGTTCGTCGCGCACGCGAACGGATTTCGCCGTATGCACCACGTTTTCCACATCATCCTGAGTGACTTCCTCTTCGGAAATCGGAACCATCCCGATTTCGTTCTGACAACTAATATGTTTGCCCGATAAAGCAAGGTATACCGACGAAATCTGGCAGTCTGCCATCAATTCCGCCTGGTCGATGGCGCGCTGAACGCACTTCACCACCGACTCCAGATCGTTCACGCCGCCTTTGTCCATACCGCGGGACGGGCAGCTGCCGACGCCAATAATGTTGACCATACCATCGGGCAGAATTTCCCCAACCAGGGCGGCGACCTTCGCAGTGCCGATTTCAAGTCCTACTACCAGTTTTCTGTCCGTTGCCTTGATCATTGTGGTTTAGCCTGTGCCTGGTTTTGTTGCTGATTACTTTCCTGTGGCTCAATCGGTGCCGGTGCCCAGCCTACTGCGGCGCCGGAGTCATAGCGTAGATCAACATAGCTGATGCGCTGGTTCTGACTCTGGCCCTGCTGCTGCAACTCCGGATAGAGCTCAATAAAACGGTTCAGACGCTTCATGGTATCGCTGCGCCCCAGTTCGATGCGCACATCGTCGCTGGTCACCAGCTGCCACGAGCGCCGCGCCGTCATCGACGCGACCTTCAGGGTAAACTTACTGGCCCGCAGCACATCACTCATGGTGTGATAGCCGGCCAATACCTCTTTCTCACTACCTTCCGGCCCATACAGCATCGGCAACGTCTCTTTGCCGATGTGGCTGGCCGGGACGCTGAAGGAGACGCCATCGGCGTCCACCATGTGCGAGTCATTCCAGCGTGCCACCGGGACGTACTCCACCAGGTTTATCTTCAGCTCATCAGGCCACTGCTTGCGCACGCTAACCTGTTTAATCCACGGTAACCGCTCGATCTGCTGCTGGATAATGTCCACGTTCTGCGACATGAACGTTCCCGGCGCGCCGAGCGATAAAATCGCCTGACGAATATCATCGTGCGTGGTGTAGTGGGTTTCGCCCGTCACCACCAGCTTCGACAGCGGCAGACGCGACGCATCATTCATCCACTTCAGCACCACCAGGCCGCCAGCCACCATGATGCCCATCACCAGCAGCAGGAACACGATGCCAAACAGCCGTGCTCCGTTGCTCCGTCCGGAGCGCGCACGCTCCTGAGGTTCGCGATTTCTAACGCGCAGTGCCGCCTGAGACATATCAGTCAGCCAGCTCCAGAATGCGCGCCACCAGTTGCGGGAAGCTGTATCCCGCCTGCTTCGCCGCCATCGGCACCAGGCTGTGGCTGGTCATGCCAGGCGAGGTGTTAACTTCCAGCAGCTGGAAATTGCCGTCACCGTCGACCATCACATCAACCCGTCCCCAGCCGCTGCAGCCTAACGCGCGCCACGCCGCCAGCACTAATGTCTGCAGTTCCGCCTCTTTCTCCGCACTCAGGCCGCTCGGGCAGAAGTATTGAGTATCGTCAGAAATGTATTTTGCTTCATAGTCATAGAACTCGCTGGCGGTCTGAATTCTGATTGACGGCAGAATTTCGTCGCCGACGATGCCCACGGTGTATTCGGCACCGCTGAGAAAAGCTTCCACCAGCACGTCATCATCATGGCGAAACGCCTCCTGCAGCGCGGCTGGCAGCGCTTCCGCTTGGTTCACGCGGCTGATACCGACACTGGAACCTTCACAGCTTGGCTTCACAAATAGCGGCAGTCCGAGCGCGGCAATCGACGCCTGCGCTGCAGCATCCAGCCCCTGCTCATACTGCTGGCGCGTCAGCCAGACAAATTTGCCCGCCGGCAATCCCCTGCCCTGCCACAGCAGTTTGCTGCGCAGTTTATCCATGGTGATGGCCGACGCCATGACGCCGCTGCCGGTGTAGGGCAGTTGCAGAAACTCCAGCAGCGCCTGCAGCGTGCCGTCTTCGCCACCGCGACCGTGCAGCGCGATAAACGCTTTTGCAAAGCCCTGCTGCGGGAGGTCCAGCACTGAGACGTCACGGGTGTCGACACCGTGCGCATCAATGCCCATCTCACGCAGTCCCGCCAGCACCGCGCTGCCGGACATCAGTGACACCTCGCGCTCGGCGGAGGTACCGCCCATCAATACCGCGACTTTCTCAGCCATGGCGCGCCTCCGTGTTCAGAGCCGGCTGCAGCTGAATCTCAGCCAGCTTGCGGGCAATTTTGCCGATGTTGCCGGCGCCCTGCACAATCACCAGATCGTCGCCGGACAGCAGCGGTGCCAGCGCATCCGGCAGCGCTTCGTGCTCGGAGACCAGAATCGGATCGACCTTGCCGCGATTGCGGATGGCACGGCACAGTGAACGACTGTCCGCGCCCGGAATAGCGGCTTCGCCCGCCGGGTAGACATCCAGCATCAGTAACACATCCACCTGTGACAGCACATTGGCGAAATCATCGAACAGGTCGCGGGTGCGCGTGTAGCGATGCGGCTGAAACACCATCACCAGCTTTTTCTCTGGCCAGCCGGCGCGCGCCGCTTTGATGGTGACATCCACTTCGGTCGGATGATGACCATAATCGTCGACCAGCATCGCGCTGCCCGCTTTGCCGTTAACCGCCGCAGTGTCGAACTCGCCCAGCACGTCGAAACGACGACCGGTGCCCTGGAAGCTTTCCAGCGCCGCCAGAATCGCGTTGTCGTCAATGCCCTCTTCGCTGGCTACCGCCACCGCTGCTGCGGCGTTCAGCGCGTTATGGCGACCCGGCGCATTCAGCGTCACGTGCAGCACCGGCTTATCGTGACGAATCAGGGTAAAGTGGCCCTGTGCGCCGCGCTGTTCGTAGTTTTCGACCCGCACATCCGCATCATCGCTGAAACCATAGGTGGTGACCTGACGGCCCACGCGCGGAATCAGATCGCGAATCACCACATCGTCCACGCACATCACCGCGCGCCCGTAAAACGGCAGGTTGTGCAGGAAGTTAATAAACGTCTGCTTCAGGTTCTCAAAATCGCCCTGATAGGTATCCATGTGATCCGCTTCGATGTTAGTGACAATCGCCACCATCGGTTGCAGATGCAGGAAAGAGGCGTCGCTTTCGTCCGCTTCCGCAATCAGATAACGGCTGCTGCCGAGGCGCGCGTGCGTGCCCGCCGCTTTGACCAGACCGCCATTGACGAACGTCGGATCGAGACCGCCTTCCGCATAAATACTGGTCACCATCGCGGTGGTGGTGGTTTTGCCGTGCGTGCCGGCAATCGCGATGCCGTGACGGAAACGCATCAGCTCAGCCAGCATCTCCGCCCGGCGGATCACCGGGATACGCTGCTCACGCGCCGCCACCAGCTCCGGGTTGTCCTGCGCCACAGCGGTGGAAACCACGACGACGCTGGCGTCGGTAACATTTTCCGGGCGATGGTTGAAGTAAATGGTCGCGCCCAGCGAGGCCAGATGCTGCGTAACCGGATTGGGCGCCAGATCGGAGCCGCTAATGTGATAGCCTTCGTTCGCCAACACCTCGGCAATACCGCCCATGCCGGCACCGCCGATGCCGACAAAGTGGATGTGCCGGACGCGACGCATCTCGGGCACAATAGAACGCAGTTTTGCCAATTGTTGTGTATTCATCTGTCTCTGTTACCTGTTTTCCCGTTTGCACCTGCATTCAGATGCGGGCCAGTCAAACTGACCGGTTAACTTACTTCGCGACGCGCGCAACCTCTTGTGCCACCCGTTCGGTCGCATCAGGAATCGCGACCTGGCGGGCTTTTTCCGCCATCGCCAGCAGCGTGGCGCGATCCCAGTGGCGCAGCGTGTCTGCGACGGCCGCAGCAGTAAACTGCGGCTGCTCGAAAATTTTGGCCGCGCCGGCTTTTTCCAGCGGCAGCGCATTCCAGTACTGCTGACGATCTTTGTGCTGGAACGGCACGAAAATCGCCGGTAAACCTGCCGCCGCCACTTCACTGACGGTCAGCGCGCCGGAGCGGCACACCACCACATCGGCCCACGCATAGGCTTGCGCCATGTCATCGATAAACTCGGTGACCTTGTGCTGCGGCTGGCCAGCGGCCTGATACGCCTGCTGCACGGTCTCCCGTGCACCTTTGCCGGTCTGATGCCACAACGTGATGGCGTCACCCAGTTCGGCGGCGACCTGCGGCACGATCTGATTGAGGATGCGCGCGCCCTGACTACCGCCAATCACCAGCACGCGAATCGGCCCGCTGCGGTGTGCCAGACGCTGCGCCGGAAGCGGCAGCGCCAGCACATCATTACGCACCGGGTTGCCCACCACCTCGGCAGTGGGGAATGCGCCCGGAAAGGCCTGCATCACTGTGGTAGCGATTTTCGCCAGCCACTTATTGGTCAGGCCGGCAATGCCGTTCTGCTCGTGCAGCACCACCGGGATGCCGCAACTCCACGCCGCAAGGCCGCCCGGCCCGGAAACATAACCGCCCATGCCCAGCACCACATCCGGCTGCCAGTTTTTCATGATGCGGCGCGCCTGGCGCCACGCATTGAAAATGCGCACCGGTGCCAGCAGCAGGGCCTTTACGCCTTTGCCGCGCAGTCCGCTGATGCGGATGAAGTCGATATCGATGCCATGCTTTGGCACCAGATCGGCTTCCATCCGGTCTGCGGTTCCCAGCCAGCGCACCTGCCAGCCTTGTTCGATCAGATGATGCGCCACGGCCAGTCCGGGGAACACATGTCCGCCGGTCCCCCCTGCCATGACCATCAGCCGTTTACCACTCATCGGGCACCTCGGGTAAACGCCTGGGCTTTTGCCAGACGCGTTTCATAATCTATGCGCAATAAAAACACGATGGCGGTCGACATAATGATCAGACTCGATCCACCGTAACTGATCAGCGGCAGCGTCAGGCCCTTGGTCGGCAGCATACCCGCCGCCGCACCAACATTAACCAGCGCCTGGAAGCTAAACCACACCCCAATGGAACAGGCGAGGAAGCCGGAAAAACGCTGGTCGATCTCCAGCGCGCGACGGCCAATCGACATTGCGCGAAAAGCGACGAAGAATACCATCAACAGCGCCAAAACCACACCGACATAACCCAACTCTTCACCGATAATTGAGAAGATAAAGTCGGTATGCGCTTCCGGCAGATACTCCAGTTTCTGCACCGAGTTGCCCAGGCCCTGTCCCCAGAACTCACCGCGGCCAAACGCCATCAGCGACTGGGTCAGCTGGTAGCCGCTGCCGAATGGATCTTCCCACGGGTTCCAGAAGGAGGTCACGCGGCGCATACGGTAAGGTTCCGCGATAATCAGCAGCACCACGGCGAAAATGCCCGAGCCGATAATCGCCAGGAACTGCCACAGTTTGGCGCCCGCCAGGAACAGCATCGCCAGCGTGGTAACAAACAGCACCACCACAGTGCCGAGGTCCGGCTGGGCCAGCAGCAGCACCGCCAGCACCACCATCACGCCCATCGGCTTACAGAAGCCCCAGAAGTTGTTCCGCACCTCTTCCACTTTGCGCACCAGATAACTGGCGAGATAGCAGAACAGCGACAGCTTGGATAACTCCGCCGGCTGAATACGCAGCGGCCCGAGCGCGATCCAGCGCGATGCGCCGTTAACCGAGCTACCGACCACCAGTACGATCAGCAGCATCGCCACCGAAGCCATCAGCATCGCGTTACTGTAGCGCTGCCAGAAATCCATCGGTACGCGCAGCGTCACTAACGCCATCCCCAGCGCCAGTGCGATATAAAAGGCATCTCGCTTGGCAAAGTAGAACGGATCGTCGTTAAGACGCTGTCCAACCGGCATCGACGCCGAGGTGACCATGACAAAACCGATAATCGCCAGGCCAAATGTCAGCCACAGCAACGTGCGGTCATACAGCACCACCGGCGCGTCGTCGTTGTCGCGCGCGCCCATCACCCAATCACGCAGGCGCAGCGAAATAAAACTGGCGATACTGGCTCCGGGAATACGCATCAGCTCAGCTCCTTCGCCAGTTGCGCGAAGCGATCGCCACGCTGTTCAAAATTACGGAACTGGTCGAGGCTGGCGCACGCCGGTGACAGCAGCACCAGGTCGCCCGCCTGCACCTGCGCGGCAATCTGCGTCATCGCCTGTTCGAGCGTGTCGGTGCGCGTCGCCACTGCCGGACGCAGCGCGGCCAGCGCGTCGCCGTCGCGGCCAAAGCAGAACAGCCGCACGTTGTCGCCCTGCAGATAGCGCGCCAGCGGCGTAAAGTCCGCCCCTTTGCCATCGCCACCCAGCAGCAGCCACAGCGTACCTTTCACCTGCAGGCCGTTAAGCGCGGCTTCGGTGCTGCCCACGTTGGTGGCTTTCGAATCATTAATCCAGCGCACGCCATGCGCTTCGTGCACCAGCTGGAAGCGATGCGGCAGGCCGCTGTAGGTGGTTAACGCTTTCAGGCTGGAGGCGCGCGGGATATTCACCGCATCGGCCAGCGCCAGCGCGGCCAGCGCATTGGTGTAATTGTGCTGCCCGACCAGCTTCATCTCGTCGGTATTAAGGACTTTCTCGCCCTTCACCCGCAGCCAGGTACTGCCCTGCTGCTGGTTGAGGTGATAATCGCCCACGTCGATGCCAAAGCTGACGCAGCGGCGATCGGCGCCGCGCACCGGCATGGTCATGCCATCGTCGGCATTCACCACGCAGATATCCGCGTTTTCATAGATGCGTAATTTAGCGGCGCGGTACTGCTGCATGCCGAGCGGATAGCGATCCATATGATCCTCAGTGACGTTGAGGATGGTTGCCGCCGCCGCTTTCAGGCTGTAGGTGGTTTCCAGCTGGAAGCTGGAGAGCTCCAGCACATACAGCTGCGCCGGCGATTTGAGCAGTGTCAGCGCTGGCAGCCCAATGTTGCCGCCTACGCCCACCTGCCAGCCCGCGGCGCGCGCCATTTCGCCCACCAGCGTGGTGACGGTACTTTTGCCATTGGAACCGGTGATCGCCACAATCGGCGCCTGCGCTTCACGGCAGAACAGTTCGATATCGCCGACAATTTCAATGCCGGCGTCAGCCGCTTCGCTCAGCGCCGGGTGCGCCAGCGCGATGCCCGGGCTGGCGATGATCAGATCGCATGCCAGCAGCCAGTCGCTGTTGATACCGCCAACGTGGCGCTCCACCTGCTCTGGCAGTTTGTCCAGCCCCGGCGGTGACACACGGGTATCCATCACGCGGGGCGTCACGCCCTGCGCGAGGAAGAAATCAACACAGGAGAGGCCGGTAATGCCTAATCCAATGATGACGACTTTTCTGCCCCGATAGTCAGCCATGATTAACGTACCTTGAGCGTTGCCAGGCCAATCAGCACCAGCATCAGCGAAATAATCCAGAAGCGCACGATCACGCGCGGCTCCGGCCAGCCTTTCAGTTCATAGTGATGGTGAATCGGCGCCATGCGGAAAATACGCTGACCGCGCAGCTTGAACGATCCCACCTGCAGAATCACCGACAGCGTCTCGACCACAAATACGCCGCCCATGATCACCAGCAAAAATTCCTGACGCAGCAGCACTGCCAGCGTACCCAGTGCGCCGCCCAGCGCCAGCGAACCCACGTCGCCCATAAAGACCTGCGCCGGATAGGTGTTGAACCACAGGAAGCCGAGACCGGCCCCGACAATCGCGGTACAGACAATCACCAGCTCACCGGCGTGGCGCAGATACGGGATGTGCAGATACTCAGCGAATTTCACGTTACCGGTCGCCCAGGCCACCAGTGCAAATCCCGCCGCGACAAACACCGTTGGCATGATTGCCAAACCATCCAGACCGTCTGTCAGGTTGACCGCATTACCGGTTCCGACAATCACAAAGTAGGCCAGCACCACGTAGAACAGGCCGAGCTGCGGCATAACATCTTTAAAGAATGGCACCACCAGCTGTGTGGCAGGCGTATCTTTACCGGCAATGAACAGCGCGAACGCCACACCAAGCGAAATCACCGACATCCAGAAATATTTCCAGCGCGCGATCAGGCCCTTAGTGTCTTTACGCACCACTTTGCGATAGTCATCAACAAAGCCAATTACGCCAAAACCGACCAGCACCACCAGCACGCACCAGACGTAAGGATTGGACGGATAAGCCCACATCAGCACCGAAACCGTGATGGAGGTCAGAATCATGATGCCGCCCATGGTCGGCGTGCCGCGCTTGCTGAAGTGCGACTCCGGACCATCGTTACGTACCACCTGGCCAATCTGCAGTTTCTGCAGCCAGGCGATCAGGCGCGGGCCCATCCATAAAGAGATGAACAGAGCGGTCAGCAGGCTGACAATGGCGCGAAACGTCAGATAGGAAAAGACGTTAAAGCCGGAATAAAATGCGACCAGATGTTCGGCCAGCCAGACTAGCATGTTCCTTTCTCCTGTAAGCTCTGTACTACCTGCTCCATGGCGGCACTACGTGAACCTTTAACCAAAATAGTGATGTCCGCATGTTGGGACAGCAGCGTGCGTAAACGTTCAGTCAGTTCAGCTTTACTGGCGAAATGTTCGCCCCGGCCGCTGCTTTCACTAATCAAATGGCTGAAGCTGCCGGTGCTCAGCACACAATCAATACCGGCGGCTTTCGCCGCTTCGCCCACCTGACGATGACAGGCTTCGGCTTCGTCGCCCAGCTCGCCCATGTCGCCGACCACCATGACGCGGAAGCCCGGCATATCGCCCAGCACCTGCGCAGCGGCGGTCATTGAGCCAACGTTAGCGTTGTAGCTGTCATCCAGCAGCAGCTGATTACCGGCGAGGCGAATCGGGAACAGGCGCCCAGGAACGGGCTGTAAGGTTTTAAGGCCAGACTGGATAGCGGTTAACGGCGCGTCAACCGACAGCGCCAGCGCGGCAGCAGCCAGCGCATTAGCGATATTGTGCCGACCCGGCAGCGGCAGCTCGACGGCGATGTCGCCGCGCGGCGTATGCAGGGTAAACAGCGTGGCGTCAGCGCGCAGTACGATATCGCTGGCGCGGAACTCCGCGTCTGCCATCGGCTGCGGCGAAAAGCGCCACAGGGTTTTGTCAGCAAACTGCGGCTGCCAGTTGGGCAGATCGTTGCTGTCAGCGTTGATGATTGCAGTGCCGTGCACCGGTAAGCCGCCAAAGATTTCGCCTTTGGCTTTTGCCACGCCCGCCAGTGAACCGAAGCCTTCCAGATGCGCCGCCGCCAGATTGTTGACCAGCGCGGTTTCCGGACGCACCAGATTGGTGGTGTAGGCGATTTCACCCTGATGGTTCGCGCCCATTTCAATCACGGCATACGCGTGTTGCGGGGTAAGACGCAGCAGCGTCATCGGCACGCCGTAATCGTTGTTGAGATTGCCGGCGGTATACAGCGTTTCACCGCACTGGCGCAGAATCGCCGCGGTCATCTCTTTCACGGAGGTTTTACCGGAGGAGCCGGTCAGCCCCACCACGCGCGCTTTCGCCTGCTGACGCACCCAGGCGCCGAGCTGACCAAAGGCGATACGCGTGTCAGCGACCACCACCTGCGGCACGTCAACCGCTAAACGACGGTTCACCAGCAGCGCCTGTGCGCCACTGGCGATAGCGTCGGCGGCAAAATCGTGCGCATCAAAACGTTCGCCCACCAGCGCGACAAACAGGCTGCCTGGGGTAACTTTACGGGTATCCGTGGTGACATCAGCGATAGTGAGATCGCTGCCGTGCAGTTGCCCACCGCTAATCTCTGCCAGGGTTTTCAGCGTAACCGGAATCATGCCATTACCCCCAGCAAACGGGCGACGGTGTCGCGGTCAGAGTAGTCAAGGCGGCGGTTGCCGATGATTTGATAATCTTCATGGCCTTTACCGGCCACCAGCACGATGTCGTCGGCGCTGGCCTGCATCACCGCATGGGTAACCGCCTGCGCTCGTCCTGCAATAACGCGTGCCCGGCCCGGATCGAGCAGGCCGGTGAGAATGTCGTTAACAATCGCCGTCGGCTCTTCGCTCCGCGGATTGTCATCGGTGATCACCACGATATCGGCAAACTGTTCGGCAATCGCGCCCATCAGCGGGCGTTTGCCTTTGTCACGGTCGCCACCGCAGCCAAATACGCACCACAGCTGGCCCTTGCAGTGCAGCCGGGCCGCCTCCAGCGCTTTTTCCAGCGCGTCTGGCGTATGTGCGTAATCCACCACTACCGTCGGCTTGTGCGCGGCGGTGAACACTTCCATACGCCCGCACACCGGCTGCAGCTGGCTGGCACTGGCCACCAGCGTGTCGAGCGGATAATCCAGCGTCAGCAGTGTCGCCAGCGCCAGCAGCAGATTGCTGACGTTAAAGGCGCCCATCAGGCGGCTGTCAAACTCGCCGTTGCCCCAGCTTGAACTGAACTGCACGTGTGCGCCGCCGTCGTGATAATCGATCGCCGTCGCCTGCAGCCAGCGGCCACGACAGCCGGGCTGCAGATTGTTGCTCAGCGTAACGGCCACGGCATCCGGTAATTTTTCCAGCCAGCGGCGGCCCACTTCATCATCAGCGTTGATGATGGCCTCGCCTACCTGATGCTCAGAGAACAGCAGCCACTTGGCTGATTCGTAGCCCTGCATGTCACCGTGATAATCAAGGTGATCGCGGCTCAGATTGGTAAATACCGCGGCGGCAAACGGCAGCGCGGCCACGCGATGCTGCACCAGACCGTGCGAAGAAACCTCCATCGCGGCGACGCTAGCCCCCTGCCCGACCAGGTCGTGCAGAATATGCTGTACATCCACCGCTGAACCGGTGGTGTTTTCACTCGGCACCAGCTGACCGTACAGGCCATTGCCCACCGTGCCCATCACCGCGCCGGTTTCGCCCAGCAGGTTGGCCCACTGCGCGATCAGCTGCGTGGTGGTGGTTTTGCCGTTAGTGCCGGTCACACCAATCAGCTTTAATTTGTCAGCCGGCTGCTGGTAGAAACGCCCGGCCAGCGCGGAGAGGCGCTGCGGCAGCTGGGCCAGATAGATAACCGGGACGCCGTGCATCTCGCGGATATCACCATCGCTGGCTTCGCCTTCAGCCTCGGCAATGACCGCCGCCACACCCTGGGCGATGGCCTGTGGAATAAATCGACGTCCATCAGCATGATGGCCCGCCACGGCGATAAACAGATCGCCAGCAGCCGCAGCGCGGCTGTCCAGTGTCATGTCACGGAGTGGACGCGCCGGCGCGCCAGGCACCCACGGGGCCAGCAAGTCGCGCAGGTTACGATCTGTCACTTGATTCCTCACTTCTCTTATTCTTCACCAACTCGTTTTTATCCACCGTTGGCAGCGCATCCGGTTCAATGTTCATGGTGCGCAGCACACCGCCCATGATGGCGCCAAACACCGGTGCAGAAACCGCACCACCATAATATTTACCGGCCTGGGGATCGTTGATCACCACCACCAGCGCAAAACGCGGGCGACTGGCAGGCGCAACGCCCGCGGTGTAAGCAATGTATTTATTGACGTAGCGTCCGTCCGGCCCGACTTTTTTCGCGGTACCGGTTTTGATCGCGATGCGATAGCCCTTGATGGCGGCTTTAACGCCACCACCACCCGGCAGCGCCACGCTTTCCATCATGTGCATCACGGTTTTCACCAGGTCTTCCGGGAAAACGCGCTCGCCCGCCACCGGCGGGTCAACTTTGGTAATCGACAGCGGGCGGTTGATGCCGTAGCTGCCAATGGTTGCGTAGACTCGCGCTAACTGTAACGGCGTTACCATTAGCCCGTAGCCGAAAGAGAAGGTGGCCCTCTCTATGTCAGACCACCGTTGTTTTTGAGGGTATAAGCCACTACTTTCCCCGACCAGCCCCAAATTGGTCGGTTTACCCAGGCCAAAGCGCGCGTAAGTTTCTACCAGCGCTGAGGAGGGCATCGCTAACGCGAGGCGCGAAACCCCGACGTTACTCGACTTCTGCAGAACCCCGGTAAGGGTCAATTCGTTATAGCGCGCCACGTCTTTGATCTCATGACCATTGACGCGATACGGCACGGTGTTCAGAACGCTGTTCTCTTTCACCACGCCGCGCTGCAGTGCGGTCATCACCACCATTGGCTTCACGGTGGAACCCGGCTCGAAGATGTCGGTAATAGCGCGGTTACGCATGACGTCTTTCGGCGTGTTGCTGAGATTATTGGGGTTGTAAGCCGGGCTGTTGGCCATCGCCAGCACTTCGCCGGTGTTCACGTCCACCAGCACCGCAGTGCCCGATTCGGCTTTGTTGAAGGCAACGGCATTGTTCAGTTCGCGGTACACCAGCGCCTGCAGGCGCTCGTCGATGCTCAGCGTCAGGTTGTGCGCGGCGCGGCTATCGACCGAGGAGATATCCTCAATCACCCGCCCGTAGCGGTCTTTGCGCACGGTACGTTCGCCCGGCTCACCGGTCAGCCATTTATCAAAGCTCTTCTCGATGCCTTCAATGCCCTGGCCGTCAATGTTGGTGAAGCCAATCAGGTGGGCAGTGACCTGACCGGCCGGATAGTAGCGGCGCGACTCCTGACGCAGGTAAATACCGGGCAGCTTGAGCTTTTTCACGTATTCGCCAATCGCCGGGTTAACCTGACGGGCGAGGTAAATAAAGCGCCCTTTTGGATTGGCGTTGACGCGCGCCGCCAGCTGATCAAGCGGGATCGACAGCGCATCCGACAGCGCTTTCCAGCGGCTATCAACGGTGACGCCGCCGTGCTCGGTCAGCTCTTTGGGATCGGCCCAGATGGCGTTAACCGGCACGCTTACCGCCAGCGGGCGTCCGGCGCGATCGCTGATCATGCCGCGCGCGGTAGGCACTTCCTGCACGCGCAGCGAACGTAAATCGCCTTCCTTCACCAGCTTATCAGGGCTGATCACCTGCAGCCACGCCACGCGCGACAGCAATCCGCCCAGCGCCAGAAGAATACAGCCGCACAGCAACGCAAAACGCCAGCTTACAAAGCTGGCCTTATCTTCCTGTTTTCTTAACTTCAGCGTTTTGCCTGCGCCGCTCATTGAGGTCTGCGATTCCTTATTTCTGCACCACAATATTTTCCTGTGAAGGATCAACATGCTGCAACTGCAGCTTATCGGTTGCTATCCGTTCTACCCGGCTGTGATCGCCCAGCGCATTCTCTTCGAGGATCAGGTTGCGCCATTCGATATCCAGCGCATCACGCTCCAGCACCAGCTGCTCACGCTGCGCCGTCAGCAGACGGGTCTTATGCGTGGTGGTCACCACCAGCACCGAAGAAACCAGCACGGCGATCAGCAGCAGCAGCGGGATCTTGCCAAAACGCAGCAGATCGCCACCAATGACGCCGGGCAGGCTGTGACGCTCATTGCCAATCACGATGCGGTTCTCTCAGCGATACGCAGGACCGAACTGCGCGCGCGCGGGTTGTCTTTGACTTCGGCTTCGCCAGGAATCAGCTTGCCGAGGGTTTTCAGTTCACGTCCGCCCAGCGCTTTCAGCTGGCTCTCGGTCATCGGAATCCCGGCCGGCACCTGCGGTCCGCGGCTCTGGTCACGCATAAAGCGCTTCACCAGCCTATCCTCCAGCGAGTGGAAGCTGATGATGGATAAACGCCCGCCCGGTGCCAGCACCGTTAATGCCCCTTTCAGCGCGATATCGATCTCTTCCAGCTCACTGTTGATCCAGATGCGTATCGCCTGGAAGCTGCGCGTCGCCGGATGCTTAAACTTATCTTTTACCGGCGTTGCCGCCGCAATCAGATCGGCCAGCTCTTTGGTGCGCGTCATCGGCTGTTCCCGGTTGCGCTCGACAATGGCGCGGGCGATGCGTTTTGCGAAGCGCTCTTCACCGTAGGTTTTCAGCACAAACGCAATGTCTGCCTCTTCCGCGCTCTGCAACCACTCGGCTGCCGACTGACCGCGCGTGGGATCCATACGCATATCCAGCGGCCCGTCGCGCATAAAGGAGAAACCGCGCTCGGCGTCATCCAGCTGAGGCGAAGAGACGCCCAAATCCAGCAGTACGCCGTCGATTTTGCCGGTCAGCCCGCGCTCTTCGACATACTCAGCCAGCGCTGAAAACGGCCCGTGCACAATCGAGAAACGTGGATCTTTTATCTCAGCGGCTGCGGCTATGGCTTGCGGATCGCGATCGATCGCCAGTAACTGTCCGTGCGCGCCAAGCTGCGACAGGATCAGGCGTGAGTGACCGCCGCGACCAAAGGTGCCGTCAATATAAATGCCGTCTTCCCTGATATTAAGGCCGTTAACCGCCTCATCCAGCAGCACCGTGGTGTGTTTAAAATTTTCCTGCATAGCTATAGCGACAAGTCCTGCAACCGCTCAGATAAAGGCTCCTGAGCTGACTGTTCTGCGTCAATATCGTCCTTAACTTGTTGATACCAGGTCTGTTCATCCCACAGCTCAAACTTGTTGAACTGTCCAACCAGCATCACTTCTTTGGTCAGGCTCGCATGCTGGCGCAACGTGTTCGCCAGCAGTAAACGGCCTGCGTTATCCATCTGGCACTCGCTGGCATGACCTAACAGCAGACGCTGCACGCGACGCTCGTTCGGATTCATACTGGATAACCGGGCCAGTTTTTTCTCAATAATTTCCCATTCGGGCAGGGTATAAAGCAGCAGGCAGGGCTGATGGAGGTCAATGGTGCAAACCATTTGACCCTGAGACTCTGCGAGCAGCAATTCGCGATAACGCGTCGGCACCGCCAGGCGCCCTTTGCTGTCGAGATTGACTAACGTTGCTCCACGGAACATGCCAGCCCTACCCCTCAGTTACCCGTTTTCACCACTTTATCCCACTTTTTACCACGAAACGAGTTTACGGAGCCGATGAAATCCTTGTCAAGCCGCAACGGCAAGTGAATATCACTCTTTACACCGAATGAAATTAACCGGAGAGAAGAATAAGAGGAGAATGAAAGGCCAATTTAAAATTAACCTGATGAATAACAGTATAAAAAAAATTTGCGTCAGATTTATCGGTGAAAATTAGCGCAATTTTACCGCTGCGATTATTCTGCCCCAATCTGCGACGGCGGCGGCATTTTAGGGGATTTCTGAAAGGAAGCCCAGCACCATCGCGTCAGCTCTGCTATGCGCGATTGCTGAAGATGTAAACAAATAAGAAAATCCAGCGCAGATAATTCGTTAGCCGGGGCGATGATAATTTACGCTTTTTTACGCCCGTGTGCGTCTGGTTAAATATGGATGAGAGAAATTAGCGCGGGCGACGTCTCGCCCGACGCTTCATTTAGCGCGACGACTTAATTGTCCGCGGCGGAATAAATTACGGCGAATACGGGTTAAACCCGGCTTCGGTTTGCGTGGCTCATCCAGCGAAGCCAGCACCAGCTCCAGCACACGCTCAGCAACATCGCGATGGCGCTGCCCTACCGCCAGCACCGGGCACTCCAGAAAGTCTAATAATTCGTGGTCGCCGAAAGTTGCAATAGCCAGGTCAGTCGGCAAGCGGCCGTCACGCTTCAGCGTCACGTCCATCACCCCCTGCAACAGGCCAAACGAGGTGGTAAACAGCGCTTCGGGCATCGCGTGGTCTTCAAGGTATTTTTCAAACAGCGTCGCCGCAGCGGCGCGGTCAAAGCTGTTGCAATAGATGAAATCGATCGGGCGTTCATCGCCCTGCCACGCCTCGCGGAACCCCATTTCACGCAGGAAGCTGACCGACAGCTCCGGCAGCGCGCCGAGAAACAGCACGTTTTTCACCGGCAGCTGACGCAATTCAGCCGCCAGCGCCTGCGCGTCATCCTGATCGGCACCGACCACGCTGGTAAAGTGTTCACGATCCAGCGCGCGGTCCAGCGCGATAATCGGCAGCGGATCGTTGACCCAGCGCTGATAGAACGGATGTTCCGGCGGCAGCGACGTGGAGACAATGATCGCATCCACCTGACGCTGCAGCAGGTGCTCAATGCAGCGCATTTCGTTATCCGGCTGATCTTCGGAACAGGCAATCAGCAGCTGATAGCCGCGCTGACGCGCCTGGCGTTCGAGATAGTTGGCGATGCGGGTATAACTGGTGTTTTCCAGATCGGGGATCACCAGACCAATCGAACGGGTGCGTCCGGCGCGCAGGCCCGCAGCCACCGCGTTGGGGTGATAGTTGTACTCACGCACCACCGCCATGACTTTCTCAACGGTTTTGTCGCTGACACGATACTGCCGCGCTTTGCCATTGATGACATAGCTCGCCGTGGTGCGCGACACGCCCGCCAGGCGCGCAATTTCATCCAGTTTCACGATGACACCTTAATTCTGATAAGCCAGGGCTGGCGAAAATGTCCGCAGAGTAGCTAAGGGTAAAACATTTGTAACATCTAACCGCAGAACAGTACGCTGAGCAACCGCTTTTCATGCACAAGCGGCCGAAGCGCATAAAATAAAAAAACCCGGCATTCCGCCGGGTTAGCTTGAAAACCGATGATAACTTTGCGGTATTAACGCATTACGCGATCGCCGCGTGATACCCCGACGATGCCGGAACGCGCCACTTCAACGATTTCCGCCACTTCGCGTACGGTGTTGAGGAACGCGTCGAGTTTATCGCTGGTGCCGGCCAGCTGAACCGTGTACAGCGTCGGCGTCACATCGATGATCTGCCCACGGAAAATTTCCGCACTGCGTTTTACCTCTTCGCGACCGTACCCGCTGGCCTGAATCTTCACCAGCATGATTTCACGCTCGACGTAAGCGCCCTGCCCCAGTTCGCTGACGCGTAACACGTCCACCAGCTTGTGCAGCTGCTTTTCTATCTGCTCCAGTACTTTCTGGTCGCCCACGGTCTGAATGGTCATGCGCGACAGGGTCGGATCATCGGTCGGTGCGACGGTCAGGCTCTCAATGTTATAGCCGCGCTGGGAAAACAGCCCCACCACGCGCGACAATGCGCCGGATTCGTTCTCCAGCAGAACTGATAAAATACGACGCATAATTAAGTCCTCTCCGTTTTGCTCAACCACATCTCATCCATCGCGCCACCGCGAATCTGCATCGGGTAGACGTGCTCGCTGCCGTCCACCGTGACATCCACAAACACCAGACGCCCTTTCGCCAGCGTATCAAGCGCCAGCTGCAGCTTCTCTTCCAGCTCAGCCGGATGCTGAATCGCGATGCCCACGTGGCCATAGGCTTCCGCCAGGCGCACGAAGTCCGGCAGCGATTCCATATAGGATTGTGAATGGCGGCCGGAGTAAATCATGTCCTGCCACTGTTTCACCATGCCGAGGAAGCGGTTGTTCAGGTTCAGCACCAGCACCGGCAGGTCGTACTGCAGCGCGGTCGACAGCTCCTGAATGTTCATCTGGATACTGCCGTCGCCGGTTACGCAAATCACGGTTTCCTGCGGCAGCGCCATCTTCACGCCGAGTGCCGCCGGCAGGCCAAAGCCCATGGTGCCGAGGCCGCCGGAGTTGATCCAGCGACGCGGTTTATCGAACTGATAGTAAAGCGCGGCGAACATCTGATGCTGGCCGACGTCCGAGGTCACATACGCCTCACCGTGCGTCAGACGACAAATGGTTTCGATCACCGCCTGCGGTTTGATTTTGTCGCTGGTACGGTCAAATTCCAGGCACTTGCGGCTGCGCCAGCCTTCAATGCTCTGCCACCAGTCACGCAGGCTGTCGAGTTCCTGCTTCGCCTCGCTCTGCGCCAGCAGCTCCAGCATCTGCGTCAGCGTCTGTCTGGCATCGCCGACAATCGGAATATCGGCGCTGACGGTTTTGGAGATCGAGGTCGGATCGACGTCAATGTGCATCACGGTGGCATTCGGGCAATACTTCGCCAGATTGTTGGTGGTGCGGTCGTCAAAGCGTACGCCGATACCAAAGATCAGATCGGCATTGTGCATGGTCATGTTGGCTTCATAGGTGCCGTGCATACCGAGCATGCCCACACACTGACGATGCGTGCCCGGGAACGCGCCCAGCCCCATCAGCGAGGTGGTGACCGGAATATTCAGCTGCTCTGCCAGCTGCAGCAGTTCCGCCTCGCAGCCAGAAGTAATGGCCCCGCCACCGACGTAAATTACCGGCTTGTGCGCCGCCAGCAGCGTCTGCAGCGCGCGCTTGATCTGGCCTTTGTGGCCCTGCAGCGTCGGATTGTAAGAGCGCATGCTGACAGTTTCCGGCCACACGTACGGCAGCTTGTTAGCCGGATTCAGAATATCTTTTGGCAGATCGATCACCACCGGCCCCGGACGACCGCTGGCCGCCAGCCAGAAGGCTTTTTTCAGCACTGTCGGGATCTCTTCGGTGCTTTTCACCAGGAAGCTGTGCTTCACCACCGGACGCGAAATCCCCACCATGTCGCACTCCTGGAAGGCGTCATAGCCAATCAGCGAGGACGGCACCTGACCGGAGAGGATCACCAGCGGAATGGAATCCATATAAGCGGTCGCAATACCGGTGATAGCGTTGGTGGCGCCAGGACCTGAGGTGACCAGCACCACGCCGACTTCGCCGGTCGCGCGCGCCAGGCCATCCGCCATATGTACGGCGCCCTGCTCGTGGCGCACAAGCACGTGGTCAATACCACCGACCGTTTGCAGCGCATCATAAATATCGAGCACCGCACCGCCCGGATAACCGAATACCTGCTTAACGCCCTGATCGATTAACGAACGGACGACCATTTCGGCTCCTGACAACATCTCCATTTTCTGCCTCCAGGCTTGAGAGCCAGCTGCGCCAGCAAACGCTATCCTGCGTGCCGCTCGCATCTGTCCCTTTATTGCCAATTAAGATCAAAACCTTATGTTTATGCTCAGAAGACGCCATTCATTTCGTCTTCCAGGTACAGGGAATCTACCTGCGTGGATTCTTTTGAGAGTAGGTCGATTACCATAACCGCAGAAAACCCGGCCTGCAAACGTCATAAGGCGGCACGGCGCTGTCAGTGACAAAAAAGGCACTGACGCGTGATTATCGCCCGGGAGGAATAAACTAATGCGATGGCATAAGGACAGAGGAAAATGCTGGTTTGCAGATTATTTACAGCGTGTTGTAAGAAATATGATTTTCATATTGCCAGCGTGTTTAGCCCACAATTTTTTCCGTTACCGCGTTTCTGGCGTGATTAACTCTTAAATCCCTCTTCCACATCACAATCTGCTAAGCAACAAGCTTTATCTTGTTTTTCCACCTGACGAATAAGCCTTACTAAAAACATAGAATTCAGCAACTTAAAATTACCCGCCTTTTTTAAAAGATTTTTTAAAGTGGCATAACGCGCTAAGCCACCGTTAATTAATGGCAATGCTCTGTGATGACCGATAATCCCAGCACATCGCCCTTTTCCGGCCAGAGAAATACCCTTTCACTTAGGGTTGACATCGCCAGGCGAATCCAGTACCAATATGTGCAGCACTCATTTTACGAGGTTTGATTCATGTCACGTTCTTTTCGTCTACTCGGTCTACTACTTAACGCATCCAGTTTGCGCGGTAGACTCGTGGGCGAAATCAACAACTGATTCGAACCTGCTGAAAGTTAAAAAAACCCGCGCCACTGCGCGGGTTTTTTTATGCTCGTAGCACCGGCGAAGTCAATGCAAAAGGAAGATGACCATGAGCCAGCAAGTAATAATTTTCGATACCACTCTGCGCGACGGCGAACAGGCATTACAGGCCAGCCTGAGTGTTAAAGAAAAACTGCAGATCGCCCTGGCGCTGGAACGGATGGGCGTGGATGTAATGGAAGTCGGTTTTCCGGTCTCTTCGCCGGGTGATTTCGAATCCGTGCAGACCATTGCCCGGACCATCAAAAACAGCCGCGTGTGTGGTCTGGCGCGCTGTGTCGAGAAAGATATCGACGCGGCTTACGAATCGCTGCGCGTGGCCGACGCCTTCCGTATTCACACCTTTATCGCCACTTCGCCGATGCACATCGCCACTAAACTGCGCAGCACGCTGCCGGAAGTGATTGAACGCGCGGTACACATGATTAAGCGGGCGCGCAACTATACCGATGACGTTGAGTTCTCCTGCGAAGACGGTGGCCGTACGCCGATTGACGACCTGTGCCGCATGGTAGAAGCCGCAATCAACGCCGGCGCCACCACCATCAATATTCCGGACACCGTGGGCTATACCCTGCCGGGCGAGTACGCCAACATCATTGGTCAGCTGGTACAGCGCGTACCCAACATCGACAAAGCGATTCTGTCGGTACACACCCATGACGATCTGGGCATGGCGACCGGTAACGCCATTGCGGCAGTGCTGGCCGGTGCGCGTCAGGTCGAAGGCACGCTGAACGGCCTGGGCGAGCGCGCCGGTAACTGTGCGCTGGAAGAGGTGATCATGGCGATTAAAACCCGTCAGCAGATCATGAACGTGCACACCAATATCAATCATCAGGAAATCTACCGCACCAGCCAGATTGTCAGCCAGATCTGCAACATGCCGATCCCGGCCAACAAAGCGGTGGTCGGTTCCAACGCCTTCGCCCACTCTTCCGGCATTCATCAGGATGGCGTGCTGAAGAACCGCGAAAACTATGAAATCCTGACGCCAGAATCGATTGGCCTGCACAAAATTCAGCTGAACCTGACCTCCCGCTCCGGCCGTGCCGCCGTGAAGCACCGTATGGAAGAGATGGGTTACAAAGAGTCCGATTACAACCTGGATACGCTGTACGACGCCTTCCTGAAGCTGGCGGACAAAAAAGGCCAGGTTTTCGATTACGACCTGGAAGCGCTGGCCTTCATTAATAAGCAGAATGAAGAGCCGGAGTACTTCCAGCTGAACGAATTCAACGTGCAGACCGGCTCCAGCGTCACCGCGACGGCGTCGGTGCAGCTGGGCTGCGGCGAAGAGGCCAAAGCCGACGCCGCCACCGGTAACGGTCCGGTTGATGCCGTCTACCAGGCTATTAACCGTATCACCGGCTTCGATGCTGAGCTGGTGAACTACAAGCTGACCGCGAAAGGCCACGGCGAAAACGCGCTGGGTCAGGTCGATATCGTGGTCAACTACAACGGGCGTAAATTCCACGGCGTGGGCCTGGCGACCGATATCGTCGAATCCTCGGCGAAAGCGATGGTGAATGCCCTGAACAACATCTGGCGGGCAAAGCAGGTCGAAAAAGAATTGCAGCGTAAATTTAAAGATCAGAAGGAAACGGTGTAACTATGACTCAGTCTTATCATATTGCGGTAATGCCAGGCGACGGAATCGGTCCGGAAGTGATGGCGCAGGCCATGAAAGTTCTCGACGCAATTCGCGCGCGCTTCGATATGCGCATCACCACCAGCGAATATGATGTCGGCGGTATCGCCATCGATCGTCACGGTGAACCTTTACCCGCCGCCACCGTGGCCGGTGCTGAGCAGGCTGATGCCATTCTGTTCGGCTCGGTCGGCGGTCCAAAATGGGAACACCTGCCGCCAGCCGGCCAGCCTGAGCGCGGTGCGCTGCTGCCGCTGCGTAAACACTTCAAACTGTTCAGCAACCTGCGCCCGGCGGCGCTGTACAAAGGTCTGGAAGCATTTTGCCCGCTGCGCAGCGACATCGCCGCCCGCGGCTTCGATATCCTGTGCGTGCGTGAGCTGACCGGCGGCATCTATTTCGGCCAGCCGAAAGGCCGCGAAGGCAGCGGCGCGCATGAACGCGCTTTTGATACCGAGGTCTATCACCGTTTTGAAATCGAGCGTATTGCCCGCAACGCCTTCGAAGCTGCGCGCAAGCGTCGTAACAAAGTGACTTCCGTTGATAAAGCCAACGTGCTGGCGACCTCAGTGATGTGGCGTGAAATCGTCAACGAAGTGGCAAAAGATTATCCGGATGTGCAGCTGAGCCATATGTACATCGACAACGCCACCATGCAGCTGATTAAGGATCCGTCGCAGTTTGACGTTTTACTCTGCTCGAATCTGTTTGGTGACATTCTGTCGGACGAGTGCGCGATGATTACCGGCTCGATGGGCATGCTGCCTTCGGCCAGTCTGAATGAAGAGGGCTTCGGCCTGTTCGAACCGGCGGGCGGTTCCGCACCGGATATCGCCGGCCAGAACATCGCCAACCCGATTGCGCAGATTCTGTCGCTGGCGATGCTGCTGCGTTTCAGCCTGAACGCTGATGCCGCTGCGGATAGCATTGAGCGCGCGGTAAGCCGTGCGCTGGAAGCGGGCCATCGCACCCGTGATTTGGCCGGTGACGGCCCTGCCGTGAGCACCGATGAAATGGGCAGCATCATTGCCGGTTACATCAGCGAGGAAAAATAACAAAATGAAAAGCTTATACCAGAAGTTATTTGATGCACATGTCGTTCACGAAGCGCCAGACGAAACGCCGTTACTGTATATCGATCGTCACCTGATTCACGAAGTCACCTCGCCGCAGGCGTTTGACGGTCTGCGTGCGCACGGCCGTAAAGTGCGCCAGCCGTCGAAGACCTTTGCCACCATGGACCACAACGTTTCCACCCAGACCAAAGACATCAACGCCTCGGGTGAGATGGCGCGTATTCAGATGCAGGAGCTGATGAAGAACTGTGCTGAGTTCGGCATTCAGCTGTATGACCTGAACCACCCGTTCCAGGGCATTGTGCACGTGATCGGTCCCGAGCAGGGCATGACGCTGCCAGGCATGACCATCGTTTGCGGCGACTCGCACACCGCAACGCACGGCGCCTTCGGTTCCCTGGCGTTCGGTATCGGCACCTCCGAAGTGGAGCACGTGTTCGCCACCCAGACCCTGAAACAGGGCCGGGCGAAAACCATGAAGATTGAAGTGCTGGGCGAAGCTGCGCCGGGCATCACCGCCAAAGACATCGTACTGGCGATCATCGGTAAAACCGGCAGCGCCGGCGGCACCGGTCACGTGGTTGAATTCTGTGGCCCGGCGATTGAAGCACTGAGCATGGAAGGCCGCATGACGCTGTGCAACATGGCGATTGAGATGGGCGCCAAAGCGGGCCTGGTAGCACCGGATGACACCACGTTTGCCTATCTGAAAGACAAGCAGTTCGCGCCGAAGGGCGAGCAGTGGGAGCAGGCGGTGGCTTACTGGCGCACCCTGAAGTCCGACAGCGACGCGCAGTTTGACGCCGTTGTGACCCTGAATGCTGCCGATATCGCGCCGCAGGTCACCTGGGGCACCAATCCAGGCCAGGTGATGGCCGTGGATCAGGCCATCCCGAATCCGGCCTCGTTTGCCGATCCGGTTGAACGTGCTTCCGCCGAGAAAGCGCTGGCTTATATGGATCTGCAGCCGGGCATCAAACTGACTGAGGTAGCGATCGATAAAGTGTTTATCGGTTCCTGCACCAACTCACGTATCGAAGATCTGCGCGCGGCTGCCGCGATCGCCAAAGGCCGCAAAGTGGCGCCGGGCGTGGTTGCCATGGTGGTGCCAGGTTCTGGTCCGGTGAAAGCGCAGGCTGAAGCCGAAGGCCTGGACAAAATCTTCCTCGAAGCCGGTTTTGAGTGGCGTCTGCCGGGCTGTTCGATGTGCCTGGCGATGAACAACGATCGTCTGAATCCGGGCGAGCGCTGTGCCTCAACCAGTAACCGTAACTTTGAAGGTCGCCAGGGTCGCGGCGGTCGCACCCATCTGGTGAGCCCGGCGATGGCTGCTGCGGCGGCGGTAACCGGTCGTTTTGCCGACATTCGTGAATTGACTCAGGGAGCTTAAGCCATGGCGAACAAATTTACCCAACACACCGGGATTGTGGCCCCACTGGATGCCGCAAACGTCGACACCGATGCCATCATCCCGAAGCAGTTTTTGCAGAAAGTGACGCGCACCGGCTTTGGCGCGCACCTGTTCCACGACTGGCGTTTTGATGATGATGCCGGCACCCAGCCGACCGCCAGCTTCGTGCTGAATAAGCCGGAGTTCAAAGGCACCAGCATCCTGCTGGCGCGCGAGAACTTTGGCTGCGGCTCCTCGCGTGAACACGCGCCGTGGGCGCTGACCGACTTCGGTTTTCACGTGGTGATTGCGCCGAGTTTCGCTGACATCTTCTACGGTAACAGCTTTAACAACCAGCTGCTGCCGGTGAAGCTGAGCGAAGAGCAGGTCGATGAGATGTTTAAGCTGGTGGCCGCGCAGCCGGGCATCCGCTTCACCGTGGATCTCGAAGCGCAGACCGTCACCGCCGGCGACAAGGTTTATAGCTTTGAAATCGACAGCTTCCGCCGTCACTGCATGATCAACGGCCTCGACAGCATTGGCCTGACGCTGCAGCATGAAGCGTCCATCGCCAGCTACGAATCCAGCCAGCCAGCGTTTCTGCGTTAAGGTTTACCCGGTGCGCAGCAAGGCGCACCCTATAGCAAACGCGTCAGTAATCTGGTCGCCATTGATGGCGACCAAAGATGCTTAAATGCACAATGCCCTGTAGGGTCGCCATTTATGGCGACCAAAAATGTGCAAAACATGCCCGAAACGCGCAATGCCCTGCAGGGTCGCCATTGATGGCGACCTTCAATCTCCACACCGCCCTCACCGCGCATCCCGTACCCGCGCCGCCAGCACCAGCGCCACCACCGCCATCACCAGCGCCAGCCAGTACACCGACTCATGGCCAAAGCGCTCACTCAGTATCCCCTGAATCAGGCCGGCGATAATCAACCCGGTTGAAATCGAGGTGGTGAACATGGTGGTCGCCGCACCGGCGCGCCCCGGCATCAAATCCTGAAACCACAGCATGCCAATACCGGCGATGATGCCGATAAACGCGGCGTTAAACAGCTGCAGCACCATCAGCGCGGTTTGAGAACGGAACAGCACCAGCCCGAGATAAAATACAATCGCCGCTACCAGCGCCAGCAGCATCAGATTGCGCTTGCCGTAGCGCTTCGCGTAATGGCCGGCCAGCAGCATGATCGGGATCTCCAGCCCGGCAGCGGTGCCCATCAGCAGCCCTGCCAGCTTCTCCGGCAGGCCAAGGGTTGCGCTGATATACAGCGGCATATCGATGATATACATGGTATTACACGCCCACATCACCACCGAGGCGATAAACAGCAGCCGCACCTGGCTGTCTTTCCACGGGCTGAGCTGCATCAGCACCTGCTCCGGCGTGGCGGCGATGCGCGGCACCGAGGGCAGCGTGCGCCAGATCAGCAGCATACTCAGCAGAAAAATCACCGCCGCCACACAGAACAGCGTGACGAAGCCGTAGTTGAGCGCCAGCGCGAACGACAGCGGCGGCCCAATCACCCACGCCAGCGACAGCTGCGCGCGCATCACCGAACTGAACATCACCACTTCCCGCGCTGACTGATCGGCATATTCACGCGCCAGCGCGAAGATCTGCGGAATCGCCACGCTGGCCAGCGCCGACAGCAGCACACCGAGGGTAATGAGCGTCAGATAGTGACGGTTAAAGGCAAACAGTAGCGCGTTGGCCACCGCCATCAGGCAGCAAAACAGGATCAGATGACGGCGATCGCCACGGTTATCCGAACGCTTCGCCATCAGCAGGCTGATCACGATCCCGGCGACGGCGTTGATGGTAAAGAACAGGCCGACCCAGAACGGCCGCACCTGCACCTCGCGCGTCAAAAACAGGCTGAGCGTCGGCGCCTGTAACGCCCCCGCCACGCCGACCATAAACGACACCGCCATAAAGGAGAGGTAAACCGGATTCAGGCGGCGCGGCCGCGGTAACAGCGATTTCATGCAGAAATCCCTTTGAGGAAAAAGACCGGGAAAAAAACAGCGTAGAAGATTCCACAGCAAAACGAAAAAAGCCAGCAGAGAAAAACTCCGCTGGCGGTGAAATTGCACCCTACTCAGAAAAGGTTCCACGTCGGCGGAACCGCTGGCAGAGCGCCATTCATTGCTGAATGCCTCCCGCTCTTCCATTGTCCGCCAGTATGCCTCTAATATGGGGCAGGAAAAACTGAGCGAAGTCGAGAAGGAGTTCCCCTTTTATGTCCTCTGCGCGTCTGCAACAGCAATTTATTCGCCTGTGGCAACACTGTCAGGGCCAGGATCAGGAAACCACGCTGAGCGAGCTGGCCGAACTGCTGCACTGCTCACGCCGCCACATGCGTAACCTGCTGAACGCCATGCAGGCGGCGGGCTGGCTGATCTGGCAGGCTGAAGCCGGTCGCGGTAAACGCTCGCTGCTGAGCTTCTGCTATACCGGACTGGCGCTACAGCAGCAGCGCGCCGAAGACCTGCTGGAGCAGGATCGCATCGACCAGCTGGTGCAGCTGGTGGGCGATAAAAACCAGGTGCGGCAGATGATTGCCGCGCACCTTGGCCGCAGCTTTCGCCAGGGCAAGCATATTCTGCGCGTGCTCTACTACCGGCCCCTGCCTAACCTGCTGCCCGGCTCGCCGCTGCGCCGTTCAGAAACCCATCTGGCGCGACAGATATTCAGCGGCCTGACGCGTATAAATGAGGAAAAGGGGGAAATCGCCGCCGACATTGCCCATCACTGGCAGCAAACCTCTCCGCTGCACTGGCGCTTCTTCCTGCGGCCGGCAATCCGCTTTCATCATGGTCGCGAGCTGGAGATGGAGGATGTCATCGCCTCGCTGGAACGGGTGCGCAGCCAGCCGCTGTTTTCGCATATCGACCAACTGCACTCGCCGGCGCCGTGGACGCTGGATATCCATCTCAGCCAGCCGGACTGCTGGCTGCCGTGGCTGCTGGCCAGCGTCAGCGCCATGATTCTGCCGCGTGAGTGGCCGACGCTGCGCCACTTCGCCCGTCAGCCCATTGGCACCGGTCCGTACAGCGTGGTGCGCAATCAGCAAACCCAGCTGAAAATCGCCGCGTTTGATGACTACTTCGGCTACCGCGCGCTGATTGATGATGTCTCGATCTGGGTGCTGCCGGAGATCAGCGATGAGCTGGTCTACGCCGGTGTAAAACTGGAAGGCGAAAACGACGACGAAAAATCGGAAGAGAGTCGTCTCGAAGAGGGCTGCTATTTTCTGCTGTTCGATCAGCGATCTGAACGCGGGCGCGATGCCGGTTTCCGCCGCTGGGTGAGCGATCTGCTTAACCCTATCGCGCTGCTCAATCATGCCGGCGTCGGCTATCAGCGCTACTGGTTCCCGGCTTATGGCCTGCTGCCGCGCTGGCACCATCGGCGCGATATCACCCCAGCCCACAAGCCCGACGGCGTGACCCAGCTGACGCTCAGCTGGTACAGCCACCACGTCGAACACGAGGGCATCGCCAATGCGCTACGGCCGCTGCTGGCGCAGCAGGGCGTCGAGCTGATTACCCGCGAAGTGAGCTACGAAAGCTGGTTCGACGGCGCGGGCGAGAGTGACATCTGGCTGGGCAGCGTCAACTTTACCCTGCCGCTCGACTACGCCCTGTTCGCTCAGCTCTACGAGCTACCGCTGATGCATCACTGTATCCCGCTCGACTGGCAGGCCGACGCCGCGCGCTGGCGAGAGAAAGCGCTGCCGCTGGCGGAGTGGAGCAAACAGCTGGTAAACAGCGACTATCTGCATCCGCTGTTTCATCACTGGCTGCTGCTGGAGGGCCAGCGCAGCATGCGTGGCGTGCGGCTGAACACGCTCGGCTGGTTTGACTTCAAGTCTGCCTGGTTCGCCCCGCCGGAGCTGTAAAAAGGGCAGCATCGGACAACACGACCGGCAGGTGAACCTTTCGCGTTGTCCTGTAAATGTCTAGAATATGTCGTTCTCAACGGGGTGCCGGTTAACTGGCTGAGAGAGACCCGTCGAACCTGATCCGGCTCGTACCGGCGTAGGGATTTGAGATGCTCCGCCCTCAGATCCTTTGCGACGCAACCTTACCTTCTCCTTAAGGAACGCAAAGTGTTAAATAAAGTTCTGCCCCTGTTGCTGCTGATCGCTGCGCCAGCTCTGGCGGCCAAACCCGTCCTCACCGTGTATACCTACGACTCGTTCGCCGCCGACTGGGGCCCCGGTCCGGCAGTGAAAAAAGCCTTTGAGGCCCGCTGCGGCTGTGAGCTGAACTATGTGGCGCTGGAGGATGGCGTATCGCTGCTTAATCGCCTGCGTATGGAAGGAAAGAACAGCAAGGCCGACGTGGTACTGGGGCTGGACAATAACCTGATTCAGGCGGCGGAAAAAACCGGCCTGTTCAGCAAAAGTACGGTGGATACCCGCGGGCTACAACTGCCGGACGGCTGGCACAATGACACTTTTATCCCGTTTGATTACGGCTACTTCGCGTTCGTTTACGACAAAAACAAGCTGAAGAATCCGCCGCACAGCCTGAAGGAGCTGGTCGAAAGCCCGGAAAAATGGCGGGTGATTTATGAAGACCCGCGCACCAGCACGCCGGGGCTCGGTCTGCTGCTGTGGATGCAGAAAGTGTACGGCGATGACGCGCCGGCGGCCTGGCAGAAGCTGGCCAGCAAAACCGTGACCGTCACCAAAGGCTGGAGCGAAGCTTATGGTCTGTTCCTCAAAGGCGAAAGCGATCTGGTGCTGAGCTATACCACCTCGCCGGCTTATCACATTATTGAAGAGAAAAAGGATAACTACGCCGCCGCGCCGTTCAGCGAAGGCCACTATCTGCAGGTAGAAGTGGGCGCGCAGCTCGCCAGCAGCAAACAGCCGCAGCTGGCGCAGCAGTTCATGCAGTTTATGGTGTCGCCAGCGTTTCAGCGCACCATTCCTACCGGCAACTGGATGTATCCGGTAATTAAAAGCGATTTACCCGCCGGTTATCAGACGTTGCCGGTGCCTGCGAATGCGCTGCAATACACCCCGACAGAGGTGGCTGACCATCGCGCGGCGTGGATTAGCGCGTGGCAGCGCGCCGTCAGCCGCTGATGCCCGGCTGGCTGCTGCCCGGCGCGTTCAGCGCGCTGCTCTTGTGTGCGGTCGCGCTGCTGGCGCTCGGTGCCCTGCTGCTGACTGCGCCGGCCACCGACTGGCGCGCACTGCTCAGCGATAGCTATCTGCACCATGTGCTGGCGTTTTCCTTTGAGCAGGCGCTGCTATCAGCGCTGCTTTCGGTGCTGCCGGCCATTCTGCTGGCCCGCGCGCTTTATCGCCGCCGCTTTAGCGGCCGCACGCTGCTGCTGCGCCTGTGCGCCATGACGCTGGTGCTGCCGGTGCTGGTCGCCGTATTCGGTCTGCTGAGCGTCTATGGGCGCAGCGGCTGGCTGGCGCAGCTGTGTGCCACAGTCGGTATCGACTATCACTTCTCGCCCTATGGCCTGCAGGGTATTTTGCTGGCGCACGTGTTCTTTAATCTGCCACTGGCGACGCGCATGCTGCTGCAGGCGCTGGAGAGCATTCCCGGCGAGCAGCGCCAGCTGGCGGCGCAGCTCGGTCTGCGCGGCTGGTCGCTGTTTCGCCTGCTGGAGTGGCCGTGGCTGCGCCGTCCGCTGCTGCCAACGGCGGCGCTGATCTTTATGCTGTGCTTCGCCAGTTTTGCCACCGTGCTGGCACTGGGCGGCGGTCCGCAGGCCACCACGCTGGAGCTGGCCATTTATCAGGCGCTTAGCTTTGATTACGATCCTGGCCGCGCCGCGCTGCTGGCACTGCTGCAGCTCGGCTGCTGTCTGCTGCTGGTGCTGCTCAGCCAGCGCTTCAGTAAAGCGATTCCGGCCGGTAGCCAGACGGTGCGCGGCTGGCGCGATCCGCAGGATTCCTGGCGCGCACGCGTCGCGGATACGCTGCTGATTACGCTGGCGCTGCTGTTACTGCTGCCACCGCTGGCGGCGGTGCTGGTCGACGGCTTACGCGGCGGCATTGCCGGCGCGCTGCAACAGCCCGCGCTATGGCAGGCCACATGGACGTCGCTGCGTATCGCACTCGGTGCCGGTGTGCTGTGCGTGCTGCTGACCATGATGCTGCTGTGGAGCAGTCGCGAACTGCGCCAGCGTCAGCAGCGCTTCGCCGCGCAGGCCATGGAACTCAGCGGAATGCTAATTCTGGCAATGCCGGGCATCGTGCTGGCGAGCGGGTTCTTTCTGCTGTTCAACGCCACCGTTGGCCTGCCGCAGCGTGCCGATGCGCTGGTGATCTTTACCAACGCGCTGATCGCCATCCCCTACGCCATGAAAGTGCTGGAAAATCCGATGCGCGATCTCAGCGCGCGCTACGCTCAGCTGTGCGCCTCGCTGGGCATCAGTGGGTTTACTCGCCTGCGGCTGATTGAACTGCGGGCGCTGAAACGTCCGCTGGCACAGGCGCTGGCATTTGCCTGTGTGCTGTCGATTGGGGATTTCGGCGTGGTGGCGCTGTTTGGCAGCGCCGATTTCCGCACCCTGCCGTTTTATCTGTTCCAGCAGATTGGCGCCTATCGCGGTGCCGATGGCGCGGTGACCGCGCTGCTACTGCTGCTGTTATGCCTGCTGCTGTTTACGCTGATGGAAAAATTACCGGGTCGCCATGCTGACACTGAATAACCTTACTTATCTCTACCAGCATCTGCCGATGCGCTTCAGCTTTAGCGCACAGGCCGGTGAACGTCTCGCCATTCTCGGCCCGAGCGGCGCGGGCAAAAGTACCCTGCTGAGCCTGCTCGGCGGCTTTCTGCCGGTGAGTCAGGGCAGCCTGCTGATCGATGGCGTCGACCACACTCGTAGCGTGCCTTCCGCGCGACCGGTATCGATGCTGTTTCAGGAGAACAATCTGTTTCCGCACCTGACGGTGCAGCAAAATCTGGGGCTGGGCCTGCATCCCGGCCTGAAGCTGACGCGCGAACAGCAGCAGCAGGTACAGCAGATTGCGGAGCAAACCGGGCTGGAATCGATGCTGACGCGTCTGCCCGGCCAGCTCTCCGGCGGTCAGCGCCAGCGCGTGGCGCTGGCGCGCTGCCTGCTGCGTAATCAGCCGGTACTGCTGCTGGATGAACCGTTTTCGGCACTCGATCCGGCGCTGCGCAGCGAGATGCTGCAGCTGGTGCGCGCGGTGTGCGAGGCGCGCACTATCACACTGCTGATGGTGTCGCACAGTCTGGAGGATGCGCAGCAGATTGCGTCACGCAGCCTGGTGATTGTTGACGGCCGGGTGTACTGGGATGGCAGCACCGCCAGCCTGCTGCGCGGTGAAAGCCCGGCGGCCGCCATCCTTGGCGTATCGCCGCGTTAAGCGAAGAACACTTTCCACAGCAGCTGCAGGAAAATCGGCATCATCGGGTGGAACAGCAGCGCAATAAAGGCACCCACGCCGATGAGCGCCATCAGCGGTGCCAGCCAGCGCAGCCGCGCCAGTGGCAGATAAGGCGTGGCCCAGTCGACGCTTTTGCCGCTGCGCCACCAGCGCCACAGCAGCCAGCCGCCGATCCACAGCAGCAGCGCCACCGCCAGCAGCAGCCATTTGAAGCTGTCGCCCTGCGCCGCCTGCGGCACGTCGATCGCCACGCCCGCCAGAATGCCCGGCATCAGGTAAGCCGGCGGCCACAGGATGCAGCCGATAATGTTCGGCGGCAGGAATTTACGCACCGGCAGCTCCAGCATGCCGGCCGCCAGCGGAATCAGCGGACGCGTCGGTCCGACAAAGCGCCCCACCAGGATGGTAAACATGCTGTGCTGATGCAGCGCGTGCTCGGTTTTATCCAGCAGCCCTTTGTATTTTTGCAGGTATTTCCAGCGGTGCAGCGGTCCCTGGAATTTCCAGCCAATGCCGTACGACACCCAGTCGCCAATCAGACAGCCGGCCAGCCCGGCGGCCCACGCCGGATAGAGCCCGATTTGTCCACTGCCCACCAGCGCGCCGAGGCTGGCCATCAGGACCGTTCCCGGCAGCAGCAGGCCGACAAACGCCAGCGACTCAAGAAAGGTCACCAGCGCCACGGCAATCAGCGCGTACTCCAGCGATTGCGTAAACAGGTGTTGGATCCAGGCTTCCATAACTATCCTCTGCGGAATATAGAGGCTGGATTGTCCTGAGACAGCCCCACAGCGTCAAGCAATTCCCCGCGCTGCCGCACGCCCGCGCCGCGCAGACGACGGCACCACCGGCAGTACACTGTATAAACATCCATGATATACTGAAATGAATTCATTCTCCGGAGTTAACGTGACCGAACCGCGCGCAGGATTTTTGCTGACTCGCCACTGGCGGGATACCCCGACCGGCAGCGAAGTGGTGCTGTGGCTGGCCACCGACCAGGGCCCGCAGCGCCTGGTGCTGCCTGCGCAGGAGTCAGTGGCGTTTATTCCCCGGGAATTCCAGGCGCAAACCGAAGCGCTGATTCGCGACGAGCGCCATACGCGCCTGCAACCGCTGGATCTGAAAGATTTTCGTCGCCGACCGGTGCTGGGACTCTATTGCCGCAGCCACCGACAGCTGCAAAGCATCGAAAAACGCCTGCGTGAAAACGGCATTGCGGTGTATGAAGCAGATATCCGCCCGCCGGAACGCTACCTGATGGAGCGCTTTATCACGGCACCGGTGTGGTTCAGCGGCGAGCCGCGCGGCGACAGCCTCGTCAACGCGCGCCTCAAGCCGCATCCCGATTACCGTCCGCAGCTGAAATGGGTGTCGCTCGACATCGAAACCACCGAGCACGGCGAGCTCTACTGCATCGGGCTGGAGGGCTGCGGCCAGCGCCAGGTGTATATGCTCGGCCCGCCGAACGGTGATGCCAGCCAGCTGGATTTTGAGCTGATTTACCTCGACAGCCGGCCACAGCTGCTGGAGCAGCTTAACGCCTGGTTCGCCCGTCACGATCCCGATGTCATCATCGGCTGGAACGTGGTGCAGTTCGACCTGCGCGTGCTGCAAAAACATGCCGACCGCTACGGTATTCCGCTGCGTCTTGGCCGTCAGCAGCAGCCGCTGGAGTGGCGCGAGCACGGCTTTAAGCCCGGCGTGTTCTTCGCTCAGGCCAGCGGCCGGCTGGTGATTGACGGTATCGAGGCGCTGAAATCGGCGTTCTGGGACTTCGCCTCATTCAGCCTGGAAGCGGTGTCGCGCGAGCTGCTGGGCGAAGGTAAAGCCATCAACAATCCGTGGCAGCGCATGGAAGAGATCAACTGGCGCTTTGCGAACGATAAACCGGCGCTGGCCACCTACAATCTGAAGGATTGCGAGCTGGTTACGCGTATTTTCCAGCACACCGCTATCATGCCGTTTTTGCTAGAGCGCGCCACCGTCAATGGCCTGGCGGTGGATCGCCACGGCGGATCGGTGGCGGCGTTCAGCCACCTGTATATTCCGCGAATGCACCGCGCCGGCTTTGTCGCGCCTAATCTCGGCGAAGTGGCACCGGAAGCCAGCCCTGGCGGCTACGTGATGGATTCGCGCCCCGGACTGTATGATTCGGTGCTGGTGCTGGATTATAAAAGCCTCTATCCGTCGATCATCCGCACCTTTCTGATCGATCCAGTCGGGCTGGTCGAAGGCCTGGCGCATCCGGACGACGCCGATTCGGTTCCCGGTTTTCGCCACGCGCGCTTTTCGCGCCGCACCCACTGTTTACCGGCGATTGTCGGGCAGATCTGGCAGGGGCGCGAGGCCGCCAAACGCGATGGCAACCAGCCGCTGTCGCAGGCGCTGAAGATCATCATGAACGCTTTTTATGGCGTACTTGGCACCAGCGCCTGTCGCTTTTTCGATCCGCGCCTCGCCTCATCGATCACCCTGCGCGGTCACGCCATCATGCAGCAAACGCGTGAGCTGATTGAAGCCGAAGGTTTTGACGTGATTTACGGTGACACCGATTCTACTTTTGTCTGGCTGAAAAGCGCCCACAGCGAAGCCGATGCCGCCGCGATCGGCCAGCGGCTGGCCGGGCACGTCAATCGCTGGTGGCAACAGCATCTGCAGCAGACTTACGGTCTCGACAGCGCGCTGGAGCTGGAGTATGAAACCCACTTCAGCCGCTTCCTGATGCCAACCATACGCGGGGCCGAACAGGGCAGTAAAAAGCGCTATGCCGGACTGATTCGCCGCGACGGCGACGAACGGCTGGTGTTTAAGGGGCTGGAATCGGTGCGCACCGACTGGACGCCGCTGGCGCAGCAGTTCCAGCAGACGCTGTATGGCCGCATCTTCCGCGGTGAACCCTGGCAGGATTACATTCGCGACACCGTAGCACAGCTGCTGGCCGGCGAGCTGGACGATCTGCTGGTGTATAAAAAGCGCCTGCGCCGGCCGCTGAAAGATTACGAACGCAACGTGCCGCCCCACGTGCGTGCCGCGCGCCTCGCCGATGAACATAACCGTAAACTGCAGCGTCCGCTGCAGTATCAGAACGGCGGATCGATCCGCTACGTCATGGCCACCGCCGGGCCGGAGCCGCTGGAAGCGCGCAGCACGCCGCTGGATTACGATCACTATGTCAGCAAACAGCTACAGCCGATCGCCGAGGGGATTTTACCGTTTGTCGGTGATGACTTTGCTACACTGATCACCGGGCAACTGGGGCTTTTTTGACAGGTGACGAATGCCCTGCCATCCAGTACCATAGCGCCCTTCCTGATTCTCACCGCGTGCACCAGCTGACCAGATAACTGTCTGGCGGTGGGGTATTGTCTGAGAGCAGGTGAACGTCTTTCTATCTTTTAGAGAATCGAGCAAAAAATATATGGTTTTTACACTGGGTCAACGCTGGATTAGTGATACGGAAAGTGAGCTGGGACTGGGGACAGTCGTGGCGCTGGATACGCGCATGGTCACACTGATGTTTCCCGCCACCGGCGAAAACCGCCTCTATGCCCGTAATGATTCTCCGGTCACCCGCGTGATTTTTAATCCGGGTGATACCGTCACCAGCCACGAAGGCTGGCAGATGCAGGTTGATGAAGTCCGCAACGAAAACGATTTAGTGACTTACATCGGCACGCGTCTTGATACCGACGAAAGCAACGTGGTGCTGCGCGAAGTGATGCTCGACAGCAAACTGGTGTTCAGCAAACCACAGGATCGCCTGTTTGCCGGCCAGCTGGATCGCATGGATCGCTTCGCCCTGCGCTTCCGCGCACGCAAATACCAGAGCGAACAGTATCGCCTGCCGATTAGCGGCCTGCGCGGTATGCGCACCAACCTGATTCCGCACCAGCTGCACATCGCACATGACGTCGGTCGCCGTCATGCGCCGCGCGTGCTGCTGGCCGATGAAGTCGGCCTCGGTAAAACCATTGAAGCCGGGATGATTATCCAGCAGCAGCTGCTGGCCGGACGCGCCGAGCGCGTGCTGATCGTGGTGCCGGAAACCCTGCAGCACCAGTGGCTGGTGGAGATGCTGCGCCGCTTCAACCTGCGCTTTGCCCTGTTCGACGACGATCGCTACACCGAAGCGCAGCACGACAGCGACAACCCGTTTGATACCGAGCAGCTGATTATCTGCTCGCTGGATTTTGTCCGCCGCAACAAACAGCGGCTGGAGCTGCTGGCCGAAGCTGACTGGGATCTGCTGGTGGTCGACGAAGCGCACCATCTGGCGTGGAGCGAAGCCGCGCCGAGCCGCGAATATCAGGTTATCGAACAGCTGGCGGAAAAGACCGCCGGCGTGCTGCTGCTGACCGCGACGCCGGAACAGCTCGGCATGGAGAGCCACTTTGCCCGTCTGCGCCTGCTGGACCCGAATCGTTTCCACGATTTCGCGCAGTTTGTGGCCGAGCAGCAGCACTACCGCCCGGTGGCTGACGCCGTCAGTACGCTGCTGGCCGATCACGCCATTAGCAAAGACGAGATGAACCTGATCAACGATCTGGTCGGTGAGCAGGATATTGAGCCGCTGCTGCAGGTGGCGAACAGCGATCGCGACGGCAAAGACGACGCGCGTAAAGAGCTGATTTCGATGCTGATGGATCGCCACGGCACCAGCCGCGTGCTGTTCCGTAACACACGTAACGGCGTGAAGGGTTTCCCGAAACGCGAACTGCATCAGATTCGCCTGCCGCTGCCGGCGCAGTATCAGACGGCGATTAAAGTCTCCGGCATTATGGCGGCGCGCAAAACGGCGGAAGAGCGCGCGCGCGACATGCTGTATCCCGAGCAGATTTATCAGGAATTTGAAGGCGACAGCGGCACCTGGTGGAACTTCGACCCGCGCGTTGAGTGGCTAATGGGCTACCTCACCAGCAACCGTAAAGAGAAAGTGCTGGTGATTTGCGCCAAAGCGGCCACTGCGCTGCAGCTGGAGCAGGTGCTGCGCGAGCGTGAAGGCATCCGCGCCGCGGTGTTCCATGAAGGGCTATCGATTATCGAACGCGACCGTGCGGCCGCCTTCTTCGCTTCGCAGGAAGATGGCGCCCAGGTGCTGCTGTGTTCGGAGATTGGCTCGGAAGGGCGTAACTTCCAGTTCGCCAGCCGGCTGGTGATGTTCGATTTACCGTTTAACCCGGATCTGCTCGAGCAGCGTATCGGCCGTCTCGATCGTATCGGCCAGCTGCATGACATCCAGATTCTGGTGCCGTGGCTGGAGAAAACCGCCCAGGCAGTGCTGCTGCGCTGGTACCACGAAGGGCTGGACGCGTTTGAGCACACCTGCCCGACCGGCCGCACCATCTACGACAGCGCCTACCCGCAGCTGATTGAGTATCTGGCCGCGCCGGACAACCCGCAGGGGCTGGACGACTTTATCGCCCAGAGCCGCAAACAGCACGACACGCTGAAGGCGCAGCTGGAGCAGGGGCGCGACCGTCTGCTGGAGCTGAACTCGAACGGCGGCGAAGCCGCGCAGGCGCTGGCCGATGCCATCGGCGAGCAGGATAACGACACCGAGCTGGTGAACTTTGCGCTCAACCTGTTTGATATCGTCGGTATCAACCAGGAAGATCGCAGCGATAACCTGATCGTCCTGACGCCGTCTGACCACATGCTGGTGCCGGATTTCCCCGGCCTGCCGGAAGATGGCTGCACCGTAACCTTTAACCGTAACCAGGCGCTGTCACGCGAAGATACCCAGTTCATTACCTGGGAACATCCGCTGATTCGCAACGGCCTCGACCTGATTCTCTCCGGCGATACCGGCAGCTGTGCGCTGTCGCTGCTGAAGAACAAGGCGCTGCCGGTGGGCACGCTGCTGGTAGAGATGATCTATGTGGTCGAAGCACAGGCGCCGAAGCACCTGCAGCTTACCCGCTTCCTGCCGCCCACGCCGGTCCGCCTGCTGATGGATCGCGCCGGAAATAACCTCGCCGGCAAGGTGGAGTTCGAAAGCTTTAACCGTCAGCTCAACGCGGTCAATCGCCATACCGGCAGCAAGCTGGTGAACGCGGTGCAGCAGGATGTGCATCACATCCTGACGCAGGCGGAAAAAGTCATCGTGCCGGAAGCGCAGGCGCTGATTGCGGCGGCCAAAGTTGAGGCCGATGAGAAGCTGAGCGCTGAGCTGTCGCGCCTTGAAGCACTGAAAGCGGTCAACCCCAACATCCGTGATGATGAGGTTGATGCGCTGGAGAGTAACCGCGAGCAGGTGCTGGCCAGCCTCGGCGAGGCCGGCTGGCGGCTGGATGCGCTGCGTCTGATCGTTGTGACACACCAATAATCGCTGAGGCCGCGCTGAATCATGCTGATGGAACCCTACAATCCGCCGCTCGACCCCTGGCTGCATATTTTGTATCAGGACGAGCACATCATGGTGGTTAACAAGCCAAGCGGTTTGCTGTCGGTGCCCGGCCGCCTTGAGGAGCACAAGGACAGCGTGATGACGCGCATCCAGCGTGACTTTCCGCAGGCGGAGTCGGTGCACCGGCTCGATATGGCCACCAGCGGTGTGATTGTGGTGGCGCTGACCAAGGCGGCCGAGCGCGAGCTGAAGCGGCAGTTTCGCGAGCGCGAGCCCGCGAAGCAGTACGTGGCGCGCGTCTGGGGACATCCGGCGGCGGAACAGGGCATAATCGATCTGCCGCTGATTTGCGACTGGCCTAACCGGCCGAAGCAGATGGTGAGTGTGGAGCTGGGTAAGCCGGCGCAGACGGAGTATCAGGTGCTGGCGTATGACGCCGATAACAGCGCGCGGGTGCAGCTGAAGCCGATCACCGGCCGTTCCCACCAGCTGCGCGTGCATCTGCTGGCGCTGGGGCATCCGATTCTCGGCGATCGCTTCTATGCCCATCCCGAGGCGTTAGCCATGGCGCCACGCCTGCAGCTGCACGCCGAATCGCTGACCATTACCCATCCGGCGTTTGGCAACAGCATGACGTTCCGTCAGCCGGCCGATTTTTAAGGGGCCGCAGCCCCTTATTTAAAGCCCTTCTCTTTGCGAATCAGGTCGTACGCGGCCTGAATCTCCTGCGCTTTCTGCTTCGCCATCTCCATCATCTCCGGCGGCAGACCTTTCGCCACCAGCTTATCCGGATGGTGCTCGGCCATCAGCTTGCGGTAGGCGCGCTTGATGGTGGTGCTGTCGTCGCTGCTTTTCACCCCCAGCACGCTGCAGGCATCTTCCAGCGTCGGGCCACGTTTCGCCTGCTGATAAGCGCCGCCGCCGTATGACGACCCGCCACCAAACTGCTGACCGCCCTCCATCATGCGCAGGAACTGATCGAACTGCGCGCGGGAAATCCCCAGCTCTTCCGCGATGACGTACAGCACCTGACGCTCGTTGGGATGCAGCGAACCATCAGCAAACGCCGCCTGGATTTGAATTTCCAGAAACATCCGAATCAGGTCGAAACGGCCAAAGCAGGCGCTGCGCAGCTCGCGCAGCTTGTTACGTAACGGATATTCGCTCTGCTTACCTTCACGAAACGCACGCTGCGCCGCGGTACGCGCCTCGCCATGCAACTGCATGCGGTCCATAAATAAAGAGGCAATCTGGATATCCGCTTCGGTGACGCGCCCTTTTGACTTGGTCAGATGGCCCATCACCTGGAACGTGGTGCTGAAGAACAGCGTCTGACGCGCCTGATTGTTGGCGAAGTAGCCCTGTCCTTTTACGCTGCGCACTTTGTCAAACAGATGACCAATGATCAGACCCAGTACGATGCCCCAAAAGCCTGCTCCGGAAAGTAAGCCGAGAGCCAGACCAATAACTTTTCCCCAGTAGCGCATAAACTCCTCAATTCGCCATGCTTGCGGCTGAAAATTGCATTATCATACCTGTCATTTATCTCCGCGCCTAACGGCAACGCAGGCAGAGCAGGATTAACACTGGCGCAACGCCGGGCGGTACGTTAGTCTCTGTCCGGATTGTCGGCATGATGCCAGTTTTCATGGAATTATCGAAACCGCGTATGAAAAAACGTATACCTACCCTGCTGGCTACCATGATTGGTGCAGCGCTTTATAGTCAGCATGCACTGGCCGACGATCTGATGTCGCAGTGTATGCTGGGCGTGCCGAGCTACAACCGTCCGCTGGTCAGTGGCGACGCGAATTCGCTGCCGGTAACCATCAACTCTGACTCAGCAAAAGGGAACTATCCGAACGACGCGGTGTTCACCGGTAATGTTGATGTGCAGCAGGGGAACAGCCGTCTGGTTGCCGACGAGATGCAGCTGCATCAGCGTCAGCAGGACGGACAAACGACGTCGGTGCGTACCGTCGATGCGCTGGGTAATGTGCACTATGACGACAACCAGGTCATCCTGAAAGGTCCGAAAGCCTGGTCCAATCTGAACACCAAAGACACCAACGTGTGGAACGGTAATTATCAGATGGTCGGCCGTCAGGGTCGCGGTGATGCTGACCAGATGAAACTGCGCGGTAATAACCGCTATACCATTCTGGAAAACGGCAGCTTTACCTCCTGTCTGCCGGGTTCCAACAGCTGGAGCGTGGTCGGTTCGGAAGTGATTCAGGACCGTGAAGAAGAAGTGGCGGAGATCTGGAATGCGCGCTTCAAGCTCGGCAACGTGCCGGTGTTTTACAGCCCGTATCTGCAGCTGCCGATTGGCGACCGCCGCCGCTCCGGCTTCCTGATCCCCAACGCGAAATACGGCAGCAACAACGGCTTCGAATTCATGCTGCCGTACTACTGGAATATCGCGCCTCAGGCCGATGCCACCATTACGCCGCACTACATGAGCAAGCGCGGTCTGCAGTTGCAGAACGAGTTCCGCTACCTGACGCAGTTTGGTGCCGGCCTGTTAGAGCTGGACTATCTGCCGGCTGACAATCAGTACAACAAAGACAAAGCCGCGCGACCGTCGGTGCAGAACGACAGCAACGACGACCGCTGGCTGTTCTACTGGCGTCACTCCGGCGTCTACGATCAGCACTGGCGCTTCAACGCCGACTACACCAAAGTCAGCGATCCTTATTACTTCAACGATCTTGATTCGAAGTACTACAGCTCGACTGACGGCTACGCCACGCAGAAATTCAGCGTAGGCTACGCTGACACCAACTGGGATGCGACGCTGTCCAGCAAAGACTTCCAGGTGTTTGGTAATACCAGCAGCCAGAACGTGTATCGGGCCATGCCGCAGCTGGATGTCAATCTGTACCAGAACGATATCGGGCCGTTTGACGGTCGCATCTATGCGCAGGCGGTGAAGTTCACTAACGTCAGTAACCGAATGCCGGAAGCGACACGTTTGCACATCGAGCCAACGCTCAACCTGCCGCTGTCCAACGGCTGGGCCAGCCTGGATACCGAGGCAAAGCTGCTGGCGACGCATTACCAGCAGGATAACGTTAACTACTACAACGAAAATATCGATACCACCCGCACCAATCAGCTGAAAGAGTCGGTCAACCGCACCCTGCCGCAGTTCAAGGTAGATGGTCGCCTGGTATTTGACCGCAATATGGACTGGGCCGAAGGCTACACCCAGACGCTGGAACCGCGCGTGCAGTACCTGTATATCCCGTACCGCAACCAGAGCAACATCTATCCGTACGACTCCACGCTGCTGCAGACCGACTACACCGGCCTGTTCCGCGATCGCACCTACAGCGGCCTCGATCGTATCGCTTCGTCTAACGAAGTGGCGACCGGCGTGACCACGCGTATTTATGATAACGATCTGGTTGAACGTTTTAACGTTTCCGTGGGTCAAATCTACTCGTTTACCCCGTCTCGTACCGGCGTAAACCAGACGAATAAAGAAGATGATACCGGTAGCCTGGTGTGGGCGGGTGATACTTACTGGAAAGTCAGCGATCGCTGGGGCGTGCGCGGTGGCTTGCAATACGATACGCGGCTGGACAACGTTTCCCAGGGCAATGCCATTGTGGAATATCGTCGTGATGCCGACCGTATGGTGCAGCTGAGCTACCGCTACAGCAGCCCGGAGTATGTGGCGCAGGCGTTGAATAACCCCAGCTATGTCACTAACCCGATCTACAAAAACGGTATCTCGCAGGTGGGCGCCACGGCCAGCTGGCCGATTGCCGATGCCTGGTCGCTGGTGGGGGGTTACTACTATGACACCCGTAACAGCCGTCCGGCCGAGCAGCTAGTCGGTCTGCAGTACAGCTCCTGCTGCTACGCCATTCGTCTGGGTTACGAACGCAAGATCAACGGTTGGGAAAACAACGACAGCAAGTATGACAACCAAATCTCATTCAACATTGAGCTGCGTGGTCTGAGTTCTAACTATGGCTTAGGCACCAATGAAATGCTGCGTCAGGGCATCATCCCTTATCAGCGCGCTTTCTGATGTTGTGATATTTGACAGGCTATCCCGCAGTGCGGAAACAACAATGGATAAAGTATGAAGAACTGGAGAATGCTGATTCTTGGTGTGGCGATTACCGCTAACACTGCGTTCGCAGCCCCACAGATGGTCGATAAAGTTGCCGCAGTCGTGAACAACGGCGTGGTGCTGGAAAGTGACGTAGACAACATGCTGCGCACGGTGAAGTCACAGGCGCAGCAGGCTGGTCAGCAGCTGCCGGATGACAAAACCCTGCGTCATCAGATCCTTGAACGCCAGGTCATGGACGCCATCATTCTGCAGATGGGCGAAAAAGCCGGTCTGCAGGTGAGCGATCAGCAACTGGATCAGGCGATCCAGAACATCGCCGCGCAGAACCGCATGAGCGTTGATCAGCTGCGCAGCCGTCTGGCCTATGACGGGATGAACTACAACGATTATCGCGCGCAGATCCGCAAAGAGATGCTGATCTCTGAAGTGCGTAACAATGAAGTGCGCCGTCGCGTCACCATTCTGCCGCAGGAAGTGGATACGCTGGCTAAGCAGATCGGCTCGCAGAATACCCAGGGCACCGAACTTAACATCAGTCAGATTCTGCTGCCGCTGCCGGAAAATCCAACTCAGCAGCAGGTTGATGACCAGGAAGCGCTGGCGCGTCAGCTGGTGGGTGAACTGAAAGGCGGTGCCGATTTCGGTAAACTGGCCGTGACCTACTCTGCCGATCCGCAGGCGCTGAAAGGCGGCAACATGGGCTGGGGCAAAATTGAAGAGCTGCCAACGCTGTTCTCTCAGGCGCTGAGCAGCGCGAAGAAAGGCGACATCGTCGGCCCAATCCGCTCTGGCGTTGGCTTCCATATCCTGAAAGTGAACGATCTGCGCGGCGAGAGCAAAAACATTTCGGTCACCGAAGTGCATGCCCGCCACATTCTGCTGAAGCCGTCACCGATCCTTACCGACGATCAGGCACGTCAGAAGATTGAACAGATCGCCGCAGACATCAAGAGTGGCAAAACCACCTTCGCCGCTGCCGCGAAACAGTTCTCCGACGATCCGGGTTCCGCGAACCAGGGCGGCGACCTTGGCTGGGCGTCACCGGAAATCTACGATCCGGCTTTCCGTGATGCGCTGCTGAAGCTGCAGAAAGGCCAGGTCAGTGCGCCGGTGCACTCCTCCTTCGGCTGGCACCTGATTCAGCTGCTGGATACCCGTCAGGTGGATAAAACCGATGCCGCGCAGAAAGAGCGCGCTTACCGTCTGCTGTTCAACCGTAAGTTTGCCGAAGAAGCGCAAACCTGGATGCAGGAACAGCGCGCCAGTGCTTACGTGAAGATTCTGGATGGCAATGGTCAGTAATTATCGTGTGGCGATCACGCCCGGCGAACCCGCCGGGATTGGTCCCGATCTCGCCGTTGCGCTGGCTCAGCGTGACTGGCCGGTTGAGCTGGTGGTGTGCGCAGACGGCGACGTGCTGCGCCAGCGCGCGGCTCAACTGGGTTTGCCGCTGACGCTGCGTGACTATCAGCCCGGGGTGGCACCGCAGCCGCAGCAGGCCGGTACGCTGACGCTGCTGCCCATCGCGACGGCGCAGCCGGTGACCGCCGGCGAACTGACGGTCGCCAACGGTCATTACGTACTGGAGACGCTGGCCCGCGCCTGCGACGGCTGCCTCAGCGGCGAGTTTGCCGCGCTGGTGACCGGTCCGGTACACAAAGGCGTGATCAATGACGCCGGCATCCCCTTCACCGGTCACACCGAGTTCTTTGCTGAGCGCGCCGGTGGCGATCGCGTGGTGATGATGCTGGCGACCGAAGCGTTGCGCGTGGCGCTGGCCACCACGCATCTGCCGCTGAAAGATGTCGCAGACGCCATCACCCGTGACAGCCTGCATGAAGTGATCACCATTCTGCATCAGGATTTGCAGCGTAAGTTTGGCATTCCGCAGCCGCATATTTTTGTCTGCGGGCTCAACCCGCATGCTGGCGAAAGCGGTCATATGGGCCGGGAAGAGATCGATACCATCATTCCGGCGCTCGACGAACTGCGCCAGCAGGGCCTGCAGCTCACTGGTCCTTTACCGGCCGATACGCTGTTTCAGCCGAAATATCTGCAGCACGCTGATGCGGTGCTGGCGATGTATCACGACCAGGGCCTGCCGGTGCTAAAATTTCAGGGATTTGGTCGCGCGGTGAATATCACCCTCGGCCTGCCATTTATCCGTACCTCTGTTGACCACGGCACCGCGCTGGAACTCGCCGGTCTGGGCAGCGCAGAGCCGGGCAGCTTTATTACGGCGCTTAACCTCGCCATCACTATGATCAAGAGCAGTAATGAATAATCGCGTCCATCAGGGGCACTACGCCCGTAAACGTTTCGGGCAGAACTTCCTGAACGATCAGTACATTATCGACAGCATCGTCTCCGCTATTCATCCGCAAAAGGGTGAAGCCATGGTGGAGATTGGCCCAGGGCTGGGTGCGTTAACCGAGCCGGTGGGCGAGCGTCTTGATGCGCTGACTGTCGTCGAGCTGGACCGCGACCTTGCCGCGCGTTTGCAGACGCACCCGTTCCTCGGTCCTAAGCTGACGATTTATCAGCAGGATGCGATGACCTTCGACTTCTCCGCGCTGTCAAAGGAGCAGGGTCAGCCGTTGCGCGTATTCGGCAACCTGCCGTACAACATCTCGACGCCGCTGATGTTCCACCTTTTCAGCTATACTGGTTCGATTAAAGATATGCACTTCATGCTGCAGAAAGAGGTGGTTAACCGTCTGGTAGCCGGCCCGGGCAGCAAAGCTTACGGGCGTCTCAGCGTGATGGCGCAATATTATTGTCAGGTGATTCCGGTGCTGGAAGTGCCACCACAATCGTTCACCCCGCCACCGAAAGTGGATTCGGCGGTAGTGCGTCTGGTGCCCTTTACCCAGCCACCGTATCCGGTCAGCGATGTGCGTTTACTGAGCCGTATCACCACCGAAGCGTTTGGTCAGCGACGCAAAACCCTGCGTAACAGCCTGGGACACCTGTTCACGGCCGGTGCGCTGGATGAACTCAACATCGACGCCTCGCTGCGGGCAGAAAATGTCACCGTGGCGCAGTATTGCCAGCTGGCAAACTGGCTGGGCAATCATCAGGCTGAATCTGCGGAGAACTGAGTGCATGAGTGAACTGGCCCGCGTTTGTGTTCAGGTACTGAGTCAGTATGTGGAATCGCAATCCTCTCCCGATGAGGATCGCTACGTGTTTGCCTACACCATCACTATTCGTAATCTCGGGCGCAACAGCGTGCAGCTGCGCAGCCGCTACTGGCTGATCACCAATGGCAACGGGCGCGAGACCGAAGTGCAGGGTGAAGGCGTGGTCGGTGAGCAGCCGCATATCGCGCCCGGCAATGAGTTTCAGTACACCAGCGGTGCGGTTCTGGAAACGCCGATGGGCACCATGCAGGGACACTATGTGATGATCGACGAAGAGGGCGAAACCTTCCACGTGGAGATTCCGGTGTTCCGCCTCGCGGTGCAAACCCACATTCACTAATTCCTCCTCCGCCCGGCCAGTCCGGGCGGCGCGTTTTCATCGGACTGACTTAATGAGTACATACCTGATTGGCGATATTCACGGCTGTTATGACGAATTACGTGCGCTGCTGGCGCAGGTCAATTTCGATGCGCAGCAGGACGAGCTCTGGCTGACCGGCGACCTGGTGGCGCGCGGTCCGGGTTCGCTTGAGGTACTGCGCTACGTCAAGTCGCTCGGAGACTGTGTGCGCATAGTGCTGGGCAACCATGACCTGCATTTGCTGGCAGTGTATGCCGGTATCAGCCGTAACAAGCCCAAGGATCGCCTGACGCCCCTGCTGGAAGCGGACGATGCCGACGAGCTGATTAACTGGCTGCGTCGCCAGCCGCTGCTGCAGGTGGATGAAGAGAAAAAGCTGCTGATGGCGCATGCTGGTATTACGCCGCAGTGGGATCTGGAGACGGCACAGCAGTGCGCGCGCGAAGTTGAGGCGGTCTTATCCAGCGACAGCTATCCGCTGTTTCTCGATGCCATGTATGGCGACATGCCGAACAACTGGACACCGGAACTGAGCGGACTGGCGCGCCTGCGTTTCAGCACCAATGCGCTGACGCGCATGCGTTTCTGTTTCCCCAATGGTCAGCTCGACATGATTTGCAAAGAGGCGCCCGCCTCAGCGCCGCCGCCGCTGAAACCGTGGTTCCAGGTGCCCGGCAAAATCAGCAGCGATTATACGCAAATCTTTGGTCACTGGGCTTCGCTGGAAGGAAAAGGCACGCCAGAGCATGTGATCGGGCTCGACACCGGCTGCTGCTGGGGCGGAACGCTGACCCTGCTGCACTGGGAGAGCGGCCAGTATTACACCCAGGTCTCGAACCGTGACCAGGCCATGGCGGAAAGCGCGGTGAATGCGCCCTCCCCCCTGAGCGATATGCAGTAAACAAAAAGCCCCGCGATGTTAGCGGGGCTTTTTTTTGGTCACCATAAATGGCGACCCTACAACGACAATCTGTTCCGTGACAGCCATCCGCCTGATATTGCGCGGGTTTATCGCGTCAAAAACAGCGATTGATCCCTGCCTTTACAGGCTGCGCATTCATGCGCACCTGGCCACTCTCAACGGCGGCGATCCAGAATCTCAAAGCAGTAACTGTGCGAATTCTGCGCATCAGCATCGTGGAACTCACTGAACGTCGACTGCCACTCGTCCGGCTCGTAATCCGGGAACTGGGTGTCGCCTTCCACTTCCGCATCGATATGCGTCAGATAGAGACGATCGGCGCGCGCCAGCATCTGCGCATAAATCCGGCCACCGCCAATCACCATGATCTCTTCTGCCTCACCCGCTGCGGCAATCGCCTCTTCCGGCGACGTCACCCAGGTCACGCCGTCATGGTTGCCGGGCTGGCTGCTGACCACAATATTCAGACGTCCCGGTAACGGGCGACCAATCGATTCAAAGGTCAGACGGCCCATAATCACCGGTTTGTTCAGCGTGTTGCGCTTGAACCACGCGAGGTCGGCAGGCAGGTGCCATGGCATGGCGTTTTCCATGCCAATAATACGATCTGCTGCCAGTGCCGCGATCAAACTAATCATGTTAAAAGACCTACAGGAAAAAAATTGGCGCAATGATACGTAAAGGTGAAACTTTCGTCGATAGGACGACCGTGCTATTTACGTAAAGCCCGCTTGGCTCGGCGTTTTGTCTGAGCGACAGAGTTTTACTCCGGCTTTGCGGCCGTTAGCGGAAAGAGCCGCCAGAATTCGCGGTGAAGGCGCTACAACTCAGGGTGATGCTCCGCGCTGACCGCGCGCTGTGTAAAGAAAAGCGCACTGTGCCCGCCCCAAAAAAACGGCTCCCGCAGGAGCCGTTGATTTACGCATCAGAAATCGTAGCGCAGGCGCACCAGATTAACGTTGCCCAGTGATTTATCGGTACTGGAGGTGATCACGTACTCGTAGTCGACGCGGAAACCGTAGTCGAGCTGCGCGCTGACGCCCACGCCGTTATCGATACGCTTGTAGTTACGTCCGTTGACGAACTCCAGGCGATCGCCCATGAAGTACGGCTGGATGCTCTTCACAGCATACTGGCCGATCGGGAATTTATAACCGGCGAAGTATTCAACGCCCCACGCATCATCCGCGAAGTAGTTGTTAACGGTGTTGCGTTTGGTTGGCGAGAAGTTCTCATACCAGCCCGCACCGGCGGACAGCGTCCAGTTGTCCGGCGTCCAGCTCAGCGCGGTGCCGTAGATATTCTGGTCGTAACGCTTGCTGTCGCCATTGCCCGGATTGCGGATATCCGCACGGGTGTAGTTCCACGCGGTGCCCCACGCCAGATCTTTGGTGATGTGATAGTTCACGCCCAGCGAACCGCCGCCCTTGCGCTTGTAGCGCAGGCCGTTGCCCGGCAGATAGTCGTCATCTTCAAACAGATAAGCGGCATAGACATCCGCATCGCCAAAGGTGTTTTTATACTTCAGCATCTTGCGCGAGCGGTAAGATCCGTCGTAGTCACCGTTGATGCCGTTGCCCGGTGCCTGGGCCAACATATCGTAGTCCCAGATATCGGTTTTAGCGCCGACGACATCGTAATAAACGCTGTTCTGCTGGCCAAAATAGAGCTCGCCCAGCGATGCGCTTTTGAAACCGGTATACAGCTGGCGACGCGTGGTGTTGTGGGCACCGTCCGCATAGTGGTTATCCCAGCCCCACCAGGCCGGGAAGTTAACGCCCAGCTCGTAGTAACCCACCCAGCTGACATCGTCAAACAGGTAGTAGTTGGCGCTGAAGCGGAAACGTGAACCGCCGTCGTAGCCGTTACGCTTATACGATTTATCGTTAACCCCGTTCTGATGCAGATACTGCGGACGAATACTGCCGCCCACTTTGAAATCAAGACGGCTAAGCGGATCGCCGGCCTGCGGATCCTGCTTCAGCAGGGTGATTTCCGCCTGACTGGCGAGAGGTGCAGCAACAAGTAACGCAGCCACTGCGCTGAGAGTGAAAGCACGCATTTTCATTTTTATATCCCGTAAAGGTGAGCGCTCTATGATTGAGCAGCGGAATAGTACGGTGCGCTTAGCGGAGAGGTATTTATAATTTTGTGCGGATGCGCCTGAATGTAACTGGTTTCGCATCAACTGATAAAAATTATGTCAAATCAATAGATTTGTAACGTATAACCTTATGCAGCACAGGCAAAACAGGCCAAAAAAAACGGCCCGCGCGGGGCCGTTTAGTCACAGAGCAGGCGGTTTAGCCTTTAATCTGCGCGTGCATTTCCTGCACCGAAATCACTTTTTCGGTCGGATCCGCATTCAGCGCCATCGCGGTAGCAAAACCACCGTTCAGCGTGGTGTCGTAATGCACTTTGTACTGCAGCGCGCTGCGGCGAATCAGTTTAGAATCCTCAATCGCCTGGCGTCCTGCGGTGGTGTTGACGATGTAGGTGTATTCACCGTTCTTCAGGCGATCCTGAATGTGCGGACGCCCTTCGTGCACCTTGTTCACCAGGCGCGGATTGATGCCGGCTTCACCCAGCACCACGGCGGTACCGTGCGTCGCATCCAGCTCGAAGCCAAACTTCTGCAGCTTCGCGGCCAGGTCAACAATACGTTTCTTGTCGCCTTCACGCACCGACAGCAGCGCACGCCCCTGCTTCTTCATATTGCTCTGCGCGCCCAGCATGGCTTTGCTGAATGCTTCTGCGAAAGTGCGGCCCACGCCCATCACTTCACCGGTCGAACGCATTTCCGGACCAAGAATCGGGTCCACGCCCGGGAATTTATTGAACGGCAGTACCACTTCTTTCACCGAGTAGTACGGCGGAATCACCTCTTCGGTCACGCCCTGTTCAGCCAGGGTTTTGCCAGCCATCACGCGCGCAGCCACTTTCGCCAGCGGCACGCCGGTGGCTTTGGAGACAAACGGCACGGTACGCGCGGCACGTGGGTTCACCTCAATCAGGTAAACTTCGTTGTCCTTGACCGCAAACTGCACGTTCATCAGGCCACGTACGTTGAGTTCGAACGCCAGCTTTTCCACCTGCTGGCGCATCACGTTCTGAATCTCAGTGCTCAGGGTGTACGCCGGCAGCGAACAGGCCGAGTCACCAGAGTGCACGCCCGCCTGCTCAATGTGTTCCATGATGCCGCCAATCAGCACGCGTTCGCCGTCGCAAATCGCATCGACGTCCACTTCCACCGCGTCATCGAGGAAGCGATCCAGCAGCACTGGCGCATCGTTGGACACGGACACCGCAGTCTGGAAGTAGCGCTTAAGATCCACTTCGTCATAGACGATTTCCATCGCCCGGCCGCCCAGCACGTAGGAAGGACGCACCACCAGCGGATAGCCAATCCCTGCGGCTTTCTCTACCGCCTGTTCCAGCGTCGCCACCGTGGCGTTAGCCGGCTGTTTCAGTTTCAGGCGATCCACCGCCTGCTGGAAGCGCTCACGGTCTTCCGCGCGGTCAATGGCATCCGGACTGGTACCAATCACCGGGACGCCAGCCGCTTCCAGCGCGCGCGCCAGCTTCAGCGGCGTCTGGCCACCGTACTGCACGATAACGCCTTTTGGCTGCTCGATGCGCACGATCTCCAGCACGTCTTCCAGCGTTACCGGCTCGAAGTAGAGACGGTCTGAGGTGTCGTAATCGGTTGACACGGTTTCCGGGTTACAGTTGACCATAATGGTTTCGTAACCGTCTTCACGCAGCGCCAGCGCCGCATGCACGCAGCAGTAATCGAACTCAATGCCCTGACCGATACGGTTTGGCCCGCCGCCCAGAATCATGATTTTGTCGCGATCCTGATTAGGATTGGCTTCGCACTCTTCTTCATAGGTGGAGTACATGTAGGCGGTGTCCGTGGCGAACTCTGCCGCACAGGTATCCACACGCTTATAAACCGGATGCAGGTTGAACTGATGACGCAGCTTACGGATTTCACTCTCCGCCACGCCCGCCAGCGTTGCCAGGCGCACATCGGCAAAGCCTTTCCGCTTCAGCGCACGCAGGAAATCCGCGCTCAGCGAGTTGACACCTTCGCGCGCCACCTGCTCTTCCAGGCGCACCAGTTCTTCAATCTGCACCAGGAACCAGCGGTCAACATTGGTCAGGTTGAACACGCCGTCGACTGACATGCCGGCACGGAACGCATCAGCGATATACCAGATGCGGTCAGAACCGGCATCTTTCAGCTCGCGGCGGATACGGGTCAGGGCTTCGCCATCATCCAGATCCACTTTCGGGTCGAAACCGCTGGCGCCCACTTCCAGACCGCGCAGCGCTTTCTGCATCGACTCCTGGAACGTGCGGCCAATCGCCATCACTTCACCGACCGATTTCATCTGCGTGGTCAGACGGTCATTGGCACCGGCAAACTTCTCGAAGTTGAAGCGGGGAATCTTGGTGACGACGTAGTCGATGGACGGCTCGAACGAGGCCGGCGTACGGCCGCCAGTGATGTCGTTCATCAGTTCATCGAGGGTAAAGCCCACCGCCAGCTTGGCCGCGACTTTGGCAATCGGGAAGCCGGTCGCTTTCGAGGCCAGCGCGGAGGAGCGCGACACGCGCGGGTTCATCTCAATGACGATCAGGCGGCCATCTTTCGGGTTCACCGAGAACTGCACGTTGGAACCGCCGGTTTCGACACCGATTTCACGCAGTACCGCCAGCGAGGCGTTACGCATGATTTGATACTCTTTATCGGTCAGCGTTTGGGCTGGCGCCACGGTGATGGAGTCACCGGTGTGAATCCCCATCGCGTCAAAGTTTTCGATCGAGCAGACGATGATGCAGTTGTCGTTTTTATCACGCACTACTTCCATCTCGTACTCTTTCCAGCCAATCAGCGACTCATCAATCAGCAGCTCATTGGTTGGCGACAGATCGAGGCCGCGCTCGCAAATCTCTTCAAACTCTTCGCGGTTGTAAGCGATACCGCCACCGGTGCCGCCCATGGTAAACGACGGACGAATGATGCACGGGAAACCGACCTCTTCCGCTACTGCCAGCGCTTCTTCCATGGTGTGCGCGATACCGGAACGTGCGGTATCCAGGCCGATGCTCTTCATCGCCACGTCGAAGCGGCGACGGTCTTCGGCTTTATCAATCGCATCGGCGGTGGCACCAATCATGGTCACGCCAAACTCGGCCAGCACACCCTGGCGCTCCAGCTCCAGCGCACAGTTCAGCGCGGTCTGGCCACCCATGGTCGGCAGCACCGCATCCGGGCGCTCTTTTTCAATGATTTTACGCACCACTTCCCAGTGGATGGGCTCGATGTAGGTCGCATCCGCCATTTCCGGGTCGGTCATGATGGTGGCCGGGTTAGAGTTCACCAGAATGACGCGGTATCCCTCTTCACGCAGCGCTTTACACGCCTGCGCACCTGAATAGTCGAATTCACATGCCTGGCCAATCACAATCGGGCCAGCGCCAAGGATCAGGATAGATTTTATGTCAGTACGTTTTGGCATCGTGGGCTCCTGATTACTTCGCGTTAGAACGGTAAGCTTCGATCAGTTCGATAAAGTGATCGAACAGCGGCGCCGCATCGTGCGGGCCTGGGCTGGCTTCCGGATGTCCCTGGAAGCTGAACGCCGGTTTGTCGGTGCGGTGAATGCCCTGTACGGTCTGGTCAAACAGGGAAACATGGGTCACGCGCAGGTTAGCCGGCAGGTTGGTTTCATCGACGGCAAAACCGTGGTTCTGCGCGGTGATCATCACAGTATTGTTATCGAGGTCTTTCACCGGATGGTTGCCACCGTGATGGCCAAGCTTCATCTTCACGGTTTTCGCACCGCTGGCCAGCGCCAGCAGCTGATGGCCAAGACAGATACCAAACACCGGAATGTCAGTTTTCAGGAAAGCCTGAATCGCGCTGATGGCGTAGTCGCACGGCTCCGGGTCGCCAGGGCCATTCGACAGGAAAATCCCGTCCGGATTCAGCGCCAGCACTTCATCAGCCGGCGTTTGCGCCGGGACAACCGTCAGGCGACAGCCGCGATCCACCAGCATACGCAGAATGTTGCGCTTGGCGCCGTAGTCATAAGCCACCACGTGGAACGGCAGCGCGTCAGCGCTTTGCTGCTCTGGCAGGCCGCCTTTTAGCGCCCAGCTCCCCTGCTGCCACGCGTAGGTTTCCGCCGTGGTCACTTCTTTCGCCAGGTCCATGCCTTTCAGGCCCGGAAACGCCTGGGCTTTCTGCAGCGCCAGCGCCGCATCCGGGCTGTCGCCAGCGATGATGCAGCCGTTCAGCGCCCCTTTCTCACGCAGCAGGCGCGTCAGTTTGCGCGTATCGATATCGGCGATACCGACAATATTGTTGCGCTGCAGATAGGCTGACAGGCTCTCTTCGCTACGGAAGTTGCTGGTAATCAGCGGCAGATCGCGGATGACGAGGCCCTGAGCATGGATTTGACTGGATTCTTCATCGGCGGCATTGGCACCAACGTTGCCGATATGAGGATAAGTGAGGGTGACGATCTGGCGGGAATAGGAAGGATCAGTGAGGATTTCTTGATAACCGGTCATTGACGTATTGAAAACGACCTCCCCCACTGCCGATCCCGTTGCCCCGATGGCCCGACCGTGGAATTGGGTTCCGTCTTCCAGAACCAAGAGCGCTGACTTAATCAAAACATCCTCCAGGGAATAAACAGTCACAATATCTGCATATTAATTCAAAATGATGCGCTGAATCAATGCAAAAACCGCCTGACCGCTCGATTTTTGGCAAATTGCGCGCATTCTAATGATCGACCTGGTGATTGTCTACCCTGAGTGGTTATTTTTTTGTATATTTCGGGCTATTGAATGTTAAAAGTGAAGCAAGGCGACAAAATAGTGAGAGATCTCCGATAAATAATCGGTTGCCTGACGCAATTAATGGCAAAACACTGGCTGACTGCGTAAATTTTTGACCAAATGGTCAAAAAAAGCCATTCGACACGAAAAAACGCGCAGATAAATCACAAAAATAACCATCACAAATAAAAATAACAGTAAGACTGCCATTTTACAGACAAAATAAAGGGCAATGAAAACATTGCCCCGCTCAATCAATATCTTACCGATTGAAATAACCACATCACGATGGTTCACAACACTCACAACATCGATAAATCCAGCACATCACGCATATCATAAAGGCCGGATTTTTTATCTTTCAACCATGCAGCGGCTTTAACGGCCCCATTGGCGAAGGTCATGCGGCTGGAAGCCTTGTGCGTAATCTCTACGCGCTCGCCGATATCCGCAAACATCGCGGTGTGCTCACCGACAATATCGCCCGCGCGCACGGTGGCAAAGCCGATGGTTTGCGCCTTGCGCTCGCCGGTATGGCCTTCGCGCGCGTAAACCGCGTGCTCATCCAGCTTCCAGTGCATGGCGTCGGCAATCGCCTCTCCCATCGCCAGCGCCGTACCTGATGGCGCATCCACTTTGTGGCGGTGATGTGCTTCCACAATCTCGATATCCGCATAGTCGCCCATCACTTTCGCCGCCTGCTGTAACAGGTTAAGCACCAGATTGACGCCGACGCTGAAGTTCGCGGCAAACACGATGCCAATCTCTTCAGCCGCTTCACGGATGGCTGCCTTACCGGCTTCATCAAAACCGGTGGTGCCAATCACCATCGCTTTTTGATGCTGACGGCAGAACGCCAGATATTCCAGCGTGCCTTCCGGACGGGTGAAATCGATCAGCACATCGAAATCATTCACCACCTGCCGCAGATCGTCGGTCACCCGTACGCCGGTTTTACCGATTCCCGCCAGTTCACCGACATCCGCCCCCAGCAGCGAGGAACCGCTGCGCGCCAGCGCCGCGCCTAACACCACGCCTTCCGCCTGCTGTGCGGCCTGAATCAGATTGCGTCCCATGCGACCCGGCGCACCAACAATAGCAATGCGGATTTCACTCATATTTATTCATTCCTGATACAAAACTATGCATGCAAAGCGTAAACAGGTTAACGGTCAGATAACAGTCACGCCACAATAATAACGGGATAATAAGAATTTTAGGCCAGCCACGATAGATTATCAGTAAAAGCAATCCCGCCCGCTGGAAGTCACGGCTGAGGTGATAAAGGATAAAGAAAAGGCCGAACATTGTCGGCCTGTTTCTGTCAGCAAATTGAAGTGCTTACTGCACGTTGCGTACGTCGACGCGCAGCTCTTTCGGCACTTCAAACACGATATTCTCTTCACGGCCAATCAGCTCGATCGCCGCTTCGCCGCCCAGCTCACGCAGGCGCTGAATCACCTGCTGCACCAGAATATCCGGAGCTGAAGCGCCGGCGGTAACGCCGATACACTGCACACCTTTGACCCACTCTTCCTGAATATCATCCGCAGAATCAATCAGCTTCGCCAGCTTGCCGGCACGCTGCGCCAGCTCCGCCAGACGATTCGAGTTGGAGGAGTTTTTCGAGCCGACCACCAGAACCACCTCCGCATCCTGCGCCAGCACGCGCACCGCTTCCTGGCGGTTGGTGGTGGCGTAGCAGATATCATCCTTACGCGGTCCGATGATTGCCGGGAAGCGCTGACGCAGCGCATCGATCACGTCCGAGGTATCATCCACCGACAGCGTGGTCTGCGTCATAAAGCACAGGTTGTTTTCATCTTTTACCTGCAGCTTAAACACATCCTCTGGCGACTCCACCAGATACATGCCGCCGTTCGGATTGCTGTACTGACCCATGGTGCCTTCCACTTCCGGATGGCCGGCGTGGCCGATGAGGATCGCTTCCACGCCTTTACGGCTGGCACGCGCCACTTCCATATGCACCTTGGTCACCAGCGGACAGGTGGCGTCAAACAGCATGGTGAGGCTGCGCGCTTTCGCTTCGGCGCGTACCGCCTGGGAAACGCCGTGTGCCGAGAAAATCAGGATGGCGTTGTCCGGTACTTCACTGATCTCTTCAATGAAGATCGCACCGCGCTCGCGCAGGCTGCTGACCACGTAGCGGTTATGCACCACTTCATGACGCACGTAGATCGGCGCGCCATACATCTCCAGCGCCCGCTCGACAATGCTGATGGCGCGGTCAACGCCTGCACAGAAACCGCGTGGGTTAGCTAACAGGATTTGCATCGCTGGCCTCCAGCACCGGATCGATCTCCAGCACTTCAATCTCGAATTTAATGCGCTGACCCGCCAGCGGATGGTTGAAATCGACGGTAATCGAGTCACCGGAAATTTCACGAATCACGCCCGGCATCTCGCTGCCGCCCATGCCGCTGAACAGCATGATGGCACCGACTTCCGGCTCGCCCGCGTCGATGAAATCACGGCGCGAGAAGTACTGGATCAGATCCGGGCTGGCAGCGCCAAAGGCGTCTTCCGGCTCCAGCGTAAAGGCGTGCTGATCGCCCACTTTACGCCCGACCAGCTCCTGCTCCAGCGCCGCCGACAGGCTGCCATCTCCCAGACGGAACAGCGCAGGCTTGCCGTTGGCGCGCGTGGATTCAGCCGTCGAGCCATCCTCCAGCTTCAGTGTAAAATGCACCAGCAGCGCGCTGTCGCGCTGAACGATGTCTGTCATCTGTTACCCTTATTTATTCGTGACCTGTTTGCCTTTCGGGCTCAGAAAGCCCTCCAGCACCACCAGCGCCGCACCGATGCAGATTCCGCAGTCGGCAATGTTAAAGGTGGCGAAGTGCCAGTCACCGACATAGAAGTCGATAAAGTCGACCACAAAGCCGTGCCAGGCACGATCAAACAGGTTACCCAGCGCCCCGCCGATAATCAGCGCGTAGGCAATGTTGGTTAATTTATTGCTGGCGCGATTGCGATACATCATCACCAGCAGCGACACCACAATGGCGATGGCAATGCCGGCAAAGAACCAGCGCTGCCAGCCGCCTTTGTCTGCCAGGAAGCTGAACGCCGCGCCATAGTTGTGCGCGTAGAACAGGTTCAGGAACGGCATCAGCGGCTGGGTTTCATGCAGCATCATGTTGTTCATGACCCACTGCTTGCTGGCAAAATCGACCACGATCACCACCAGCACCAGCCATACCCAGCGCAGTCCGGTTGAGCACAGTTTACTCATCAGGCAAATTTCCGCACTTCACCGTTTCCGGCTACGTTGGTGTAGCAACGTCCACACACCGCAGCATGCTCCGGATTCTGGCCGACGTCAGTAGTGTAATGCCAGCAGCGCGGGCATTTCTCGCCTTCTGCTTTATGCAGCGCGATTTTCAGACCTTTTAACAGTTCGCTCTGCTGCGCTTCGTCGCTGGCCGTCACGTAATCCGCCACGGTCGCGCCCGAGGTCAGCAGCACGAAACGCAGCTCATCACCCAGCGCCTGCAGCTTCGCCGCCAGTTCCGGATCGGCGTACAGCGTGACGGTGGCTTCGAGTGCGCCGCCGATGCGCTTGTCGCTGCGCGCCTGCTCGATCACCTTGTTCACTTCACCGCGCACTTTCAGCAGCTCTGCCCAGTACGCATCGTTCAGCGCTTCATCCTGCGCCAGACCAAACAGGCCCTGATACCACTCTTCGGTGAACACGTACTGTGGACGCTCGCCAGGCAGATAGCCCCAGATCTCATCCGCGGTGAACGACATGATCGGCGCCATCCAGCGCACCAGCGCTTCAGCGATATGCCACAGCGCGGTCTGGCAGCTGCGACGCGCCAGGCTGTCGCCCTTCGCGGTGTACTGACGATCTTTGATCACGTCGAGATAGAACGAGCCCATCTCAATGGAGCAGAAGTGCATCAGACGCTGCACCACTTCGTGGAAATCGTAGTTCTCGTACGACTGCACGATGTCCTGCTGTGCCGCCAGCGCACGGCCTACGGCCCAGCGATCCACCACCACCATCTCTTCCGGGCTGACGCAGTCGGTCGCCGGGTTGAAGCCTGCAAGGTTGGCCAGCAGGAAGCGCGCGGTGTTACGGATACGGCGATAGCTGTCGGCGGCCCGTTTCAGGATTTCGTCGGATACTGCCATCTCACCGGAGTAGTCGGTTGAGGCCACCCACAGACGCAGAATATCCGCACCCAGCTTATCCATCACGTCCTGCGGTGCCACGGTGTTGCCGATTGATTTCGACATTTTGCGGCCCTGACCGTCGACGGTGAAGCCGTGGGTCAGTACCTGACGGTAAGGCGCTTTGCCTTTCATCGCCGTGGAGATCATCAGCGACGACATGAACCAGCCGCGATGCTGATCCGAGCCTTCCAGATACATATCCGGTGCGTGCCCGTCAAATTCCGGACGCGCATCCACCACCGAGAAGCTGGTCGATCCGGAGTCAAACCAGACGTCGAGGGTATCCGGCACTTTAACGTAGTGATCGGCGTCATCGCCCATCAGATCGCGCGGATCGAGATCCCACCACGCCTGAATACCGTCCTGCTCGACGCGCTGCGCCACTTTCTCCATCAGCTCCAGCGTATCCGGGTGCAGCTGCTCGCTCTCTTTATGGACGAACAGCGCCATCGGCACGCCCCAGGTGCGCTGACGCGAGATGCACCAGTCCGGACGGTTAGCGACCATCGCTTCGATACGCGCCTGGCCCCAGTCCGGGATCCACTGCACGCCTTTGATCTCTTTCAGCGACTGCGCACGCAGGCCTTTCTGATCCATACTGATAAACCACTGCGGCGTAGCACGGAAGATGATCGGCGTTTTATGACGCCAGCAGTGCGGATAGCTGTGCAGCAGTTTTTCCACGTGCAGCAGCGCGCCTTTCTCCTGCAGCAGCGCAACGATCATGTCGTTGGCTTTAAATACGTTAACGCCATCCAGGGTTGGATAGGTGCCCGGCAGATACGCGCCGTCCGGCCCGACCGGGTTAGCGGTTTCGATGCCGTACTTCTGGCCGATCACATAGTCATCCGGACCGTGGCCTGGCGCGGTGTGCACCGCACCGGTACCGGCGTCCAGCGTGACGTGCTCGCCCAGCACCACTTTCGACTGGATCTGCTCAAGGAACGGATGCTGGAACAGCTGCAGCTCCAGCGCGGCGCCTTTGCACTCGCCCAGCACCTGCCACTCACTGATGCCTGCGCGTTTCAACACCGATTCCACCAGATCTTTCGCGAGGATCAGGCTGCGGCCGGCAATCTGCACCAGCTGGTAGTCGAATTCCGGATGCAGCGAGATGGCGCGGTTTGCCGGCATGGTCCACGGCGTGGTAGTCCAGATAACCAGTGAAACCGGGCCTTCTGACGTTGCAACGCCAAACTTCGCGCGCACCGCATCGGCGTCCAGCGCGTTAAACATCACGTCGATAGAAGGTGAGGTTTTGTCGTAATACTCCACTTCCGCTTCCGCCAGCGCGGAACGGCAGTCCATGCACCAGTGCACCGGCTTGGCGCCTTTGTGCAGATGGCCATTACCAATGATCTTGCCCAGCGCGCGAATGATGTTGGCTTCGGTCTGGAAATTCATGGTCAGATAAGGACGATCCCAGTCGCCGAGCACGCCAAGGCGGATGAAGTCCTTCTTCTGGCCTTCAACCTGCTCCGCCGCGTAGTTGCGGCAGGCTGCGCGGAATTCAGCTGCGCTGACTTTCTCGCCCGGCTTGCCAATCATCTGCTCAACTTTGTGCTCAATCGGTAAGCCGTGGCAGTCCCAGCCGGGAACATACGGCGAGTCAAAGCCCGCCATGCCTTTCGACTTAACGATAATATCTTTCAGAATCTTGTTAACTGAGTGACCAATATGAATGCTGCCGTTCGCATACGGAGGGCCATCATGCAGGATAAAGGTTTTTTTCCCTTTTTTGGCTGCGCGGATGATGCCGTACAGGTTGTCATCATACCAACGTTGCAGCATTCCCGGTTCGCGTTTGGCCAGATCGCCACGCATCGGGAACCCCGTTTCCGGCAAATTCAGGGTAGATTTATAGTCACTCATCAGATTCTCGGTTCCGTATTTCGGTCATTAAACCGGTGTTTTTAGCCCAAAAAATTGGCGGGCCGTCACCACATCTTTCGCAATTTGTTCTTTCAGCGCGTCCAGCGAAGCGAAACGCTGTTCGTCGCGAATCTTCTGCTTCAGCACCACCTCAATGTGGCGCCCATAAAGATTCATATGTGTGTCGAGCAGGTGAACTTCAAGCTGCTGACGCAGACCTTTTACCGTCGGGCGCGTACCAATGTTTGCCACGCCGGGAATCGGCTGCTCGCCCAGCCCCAGCACTTCAACCGCAAAGACACCTTTTACCGGCGTCACGGTACGACGAAGCGGGAGATTGGCGGTCGGGAAACCAATGGTGCGTCCCAGTGCATCACCGTGCACTACGCGGCCAGAAATACTGAACGGATGACCGAGCAGCTGCTGCGCCTGAGCAAAATCGTCCTGCGCCAGCGCCTGACGTACCGCCGTACTGCTGATACGTTTGCCGCCATCACAATAGGTCTGGGTGCTGATGACCTCAAAGCCATACTCCGCACCGGCTTTCTGTAATAACAGGAAATCCCCCTGGCGACCAGCGCCAAAGCGGAAATCATCCCCCACTGCGAGGAATTTCACATTGAGCTTGTCGACCAGCAGTTCGCTGATAAAGCTTTGTGCTGAGTGTGCCGCAAAACGGCGATCGAAGCGCACGCACACCACGGCATCAACGCCCGCCAGTGCGAGGTACCTGAGCTTTTCACGCAGACGCGTCAGGCGCGCCGGCGCTTTGTCGCCGGCAAACAGCTCCAGCGGCTGTGGCTCAAACAGCATCACCACCACCGGCAGGTTGCGTTTACGTCCTTCGGCAATTAACTCCGCCATCAGCGCCTGGTGGCCGCGATGCACGCCGTCAAAATTACCAATGGTCAGGACGCAGCCGCGATGCTGCTCTTTCAGATTGTAAATACCGCGGATAAACTTCATGGCTGACTCAAACCGGTGGAAATCGGCGGATTATACCCTTGAATAGCGTTCAGGTTAACCCGTCTGCGTGCCTTTCCTGCGCCTGATTCAGCGTCAGGCGCCCGCTGGCTGGCGGCTCCGGCCCCATCACAACAATTTTGTTGCGAAATACTGTATTCAGCGCGGTGTTGCTGGTAGAATCTTGCGCCATCAATTACGTAAGCGGGTGTCGTGGTTAAAACGACGCTTTATTGCACAAATCCATTGACAAAAGAAGGCGCAAAAGGCATAGTCCTCGGCCTTTGATTTGTCCATATAGAACACATTTGGGAGTTGGACCTTGGCTAATATCAAATCAGCTAAGAAACGCGCCGTAACATCTGAGAAACGTCGCAAGCATAACGCGAGCAATCGTTCTATGATGCGTACTTTCATCAAGAAAGTATACGCGGCTATCGCAACCGGCGACAAAGCTGCTGCGCAGAACGCATTCAACGAAATGCAACCAATCGTGGACCGTCAGGCTGCTAAAGGTCTGATCCACAAAAACAAAGCTGCACGTCATAAAGCAAACCTGACTGCTCAGATCAACAAACTGGCTTAATCGCCGTCTGTTTATCGCTTTGTTAAAAGAACCGGCGCTTCGCCGGTTTTTTTATGCCTGCGATCCATGGCTGAACAGCGCGCTGAAGTCGCGATGGCAAATGCGCTGCACCGCCGGATGCTGAATCATCCGCCCGGCAAAAATAACGTGATACTCCTCCATCACCGTCTCCAGCCTGCCGATCTCGCGCACGCTATCGTCACGATAGACCTCATCCCCGTACAGCGTCGGTGCGACAAAGATCGCATTGTTCTGCGCGCCAAACGCCTTCATCAGCGCCGCATCATCAAATTCACCGAGAATATCAACCTGTAACCCCTGGCTGTGGATCCAGTTCAGCAGCTTGCGCCCCAGCATCGAACGCCGGCCGGGCAGCAGCAGGCGCCGCTGCTCCAGACAGGCCGGAAATGGCAGCTCAGGCAGTGGCGCATTACACCAGAAGCTAACCGGACATTCGCCGAGCTTGACCGAAAACAGCCCGGCCTGCTGGGTTGAATCAATCGGGCAGTCGGAGAGGATCATATCCAGCTTATGCTGGCTGAGCTGCTCCAGCAGCATTTCATGCGTTGATTCAAAGCAGCGCAGCTGAATTTTCTCGCCGGCCATCACCACCGTTTCCAGCACCTTGCTCACCAGCTGTTTTGACAGCGCATCCGCCACGCCAACATCAAACAGCAGATGCGACTCCTTGCGGTAGTTAACGATATCGAGCATTTCCTGGCTGAGCATAAACATGCGATCGGCATAGCGGAACACCAGCTGCCCCAGCTCGGTGGGCACCAGGCCGCGCCCCTGACGGCGAAACAGCACGCCATCCAGCTGCTCTTCCAGCGCTTTGATCTGGCCGGTTACGGTCTGCGGCGTGAGGCACAGCACTTCAGCGGCGCGCACCACCGAACCGGTTTTGCACACCTGCCAGAAGTAGTAGAGATGATTAAAATTGAGCTGATTCATACCATAAAGGAGGCTTGCGCCTCTCCTTATTAGCGCAGTTTGATGCGCAGCAGCGTATAACCTATCACCGCCGACAGCAGTGAACCGCTAAGAATGCCCAGCTTCGAGAACGTCACCAGCTGTTCATGCGCGGCATCAAACGCCAGCGAACTGATGAAGATCGACATGGTAAAGCCGATACCGCACAGCACGCCGATTGCCATAATGTCGCGAATGGTGGTTCTGCCAGGCAACGCCGCCAGCCGCAGCTTCACCGCCAGCCAGCAGAACAGCGTGATACCTAACGGTTTACCAATCAGCAGACCGAGGATAATGCCAAGCGGCTCCGGCGACAGCACATCGCCAAAGGTGATGCCGCTGAGCGAGATGCCGGCGTTGGCGAACGCGAACAGCGGCAGGATCAGCCAGTTCACCCACGGCATCAGTCCGTGCGCCAGGTGCTCAGCCGGTGAGTGTCCCTCTTTCTCCTCCAGCGGCACAAAGAAGCCCACCACGACGCCCGCCAGCGTGGCATGCACGCCGGACTTCAGAACCGCGGTCCACAGCACCACGCCCACCAGCATATACACCGCGATGTTGCGCACGCCGCAGCGATTGAGGATCGCCAGCAGCACGATAGCGCCGCCCGCCACGCTCAGCGACAGCACTGACAGATCGCTGGTATAGAACAGCGCAATAATCACGATGGCACCGAGGTCATCAATGATCGCCAGCGCCATCAGGAACACTTTCAGCGCCGCCGGTACCCGGCTGCCGAGCAGCGCCAGCACGCCGAGCGCAAAGGCGATATCGGTGGCCGTTGGAATTGCCCAGCCGTTGCGGGCAACCTCGTTATCATGATTGAACAGCAGGAAAATGAGCGCCGGCGCAACCATGCCGCCCAGCGCAGCAATCACCGGGAAGATCGCGCGATCGCGGCTGGCCAGCTCGCCGCTGATCAGTTCGCGCTTCACTTCGAGGCCAATCAGCAGAAAGAACAGCGCCATTAGCGCATCGTTAATCCACAGCAGCAGGTTTTTGCTGATATCCAGCGCGCCGAAGCGAATCTGTACCGGCTCCGCCAGCAGGTTTTGATAGCCCTGCGCGGTGGCGGCATTATTGGCCAGCACCATCGCCGCCACCGCCGCCAGAATCAGCACCATGCCGTTGCTGGCGTCACTTTCGATAAAGCTTTTCAGCAAGCTTCGAATACTACGGGGTTTGTTCACAACTCCTCCTGAGCAGAGACATTTGGTGGAGAAGTTTAGCCGCTGTAACACCTCGTTAAAAGCAGCTTATGTCTCGTTTATTGCTCGGGATTTTCGAGTTATTTGCCAGGCCGGGCGTATTGCAGCGGAGGGAGGGGCTGAAAGCGGACGGACGCAATACGGCGCTGGTCGCTAAGCAGGTAGCGCGCCGTCAGGCCTGGTGGTTAGTGCAGGTCAGCAGCGTCACGTCATCCGTGCGCTGCTGTGGCAGCGCATTATCGCCGGCAATCTCATGCTGGGCGCAGTGAGGCTGATGCGGATGCAGACCGCCTGGCGGTGAGAAAGGCTCAGCCATCTGGGCACTTGCCAGCGCGGAAAACGCCACAAGCGCTGTTGAAAGTAACAACGGTAGAAGTCGCATAATTTTTTGTCTTTTCACTCTAACGGTCCGGAATGGACCAAGCATGCAGGTGATGATCCAGCCTGAGAGGTGGCAAACAGTGTTTTCCACGGTCAGTCAGGTTTCAGTGAAGGATTTTACGCCACTCAGGCACAGGAATTTATAAAATTGTGCGGTTTATCACAGTTTACCGCACAATTTATGCATTATCCGACTTTAACCGGAATGTAAAAGGTCCCCTGCAGCAGATCCGGCGTGCTGTAGCGGAGATCGAGCTTAATCAGGTCCTTGCCCGGCCGCCGCGCCACGCCGAGCGCAGGCAGATGGTTGTAGTACACCTCTGCGGTGAACGCATTGATCTCTTCCGGCGCGCCGTGCCAGTCAATCTCCGCATACAGTCCGCTTTCACCGGTCCAGTTCTGTACATTGCCGGTCAGCACGTCGGCGTACTGGCTCTCCAGCGCCTGAAACAGGCTGATATGCTGCTGATCGCTGGAGTTAACCCCCGGGCTGAACTGGAAACCGAGCCAGCCACGCTGCACGTGCTGGCCGGCGAAGGCGATGAAATCACGCGTATGCTGCGCCACCACGTGATTATGGTGGTCAATGTATTCGCCGAAGCGGCACTCCCACTCAATCACTTCTCCGCACAGCTTCAGCTCCGGCTTCTCTGCCAGGCGCGCACTCACCCACTGCCGCTGGGTGGAGATGCGGCTGTGGAAGTCTTTCATCTGCATCTCAGGAATGCGGCGATAAGCGCCTGGCGTCATGGCGAAGTGGCTTTTAAACACCCGGGTAAAGTTTTGCTGATTATCAAAGCCAAACCGCACGGCGATATCAATAAGCGGCATGCTGGTCAGGCGCAGCGCCATGGCAGCGAGCGTCAGACGACGTTTGCGCGTGTACGAGGCCAGCGTCTGGCCGGTCATCTCTTTGAACATGCGCTGCATGTGCCACTTGGAGTAACCGGATTTCAGGGTAATCAGATCGATGTTGAGCTCGTCGGTCAGATTGGCCTCGATCCAGTCCACCAGATCGTTGATGTACTGTTTTTTCAGATTCAGGCTGAGCATTTTTTTTAATTGAATGGGTTGGGAAAGGCGGTGCTTTTGCGTAATCCGTCACATAAATATAACAAAATCGTATGGATAACGTAAGGAAGAGTAAAGACAGCGAGACGCGAAAAGCATTAATTGCTTAGGTAACTAACCTTTTATCGTCTTAACGGCATCGCATCATTGAGCAGTGATTTGCCTGCACATAGCGGTGCGCATTAATGCGCACCCTACGAAAATCGTGCCAGTACTCTGTCGGGGCGCAATGAATGGCGACCAAATGCTGGCCAATCTGATGGGCCGACACATGATCGGTGCGCATTAATGCGCACCCTACGAAAATCGTGCCAGTACACTGTCGGGGCGCCATGAATGGCGACCAAATGCTGGCCAATCTGATGGGCCGACACATGATCGGTGCGCATCAATGCGCACCCTACGAACATCGTGCATCACCTTGCAGGGTCGCCATTTATGGCGACCGATAATGCCGGGCAGGCGTGCCTGCCCTCATCGACCACTCAGTGCGAACGCATGCCCGCTGCCGTCATCATCATACGAAACAGTGATGCCACCACGCCCAGTGCCAGCACGCTTGCGCCGTAGATGATTACTAACCACAGCACGCGCTTCCACCAGGGGGCTTTCGTTTCAGTGGGGTTGTTCATATTGCTGACCTCGGTTTGCATCTCAGTGGTATCCTTCGTCGGCTTTGATTTTTCCGCGGAACACGTAGTAACTCCAGAAGGTGTAACCCAGAATTACCGGAATAATCAGTAAGCTACCGACCAGCATAAAGGCCTGACTCTGCGGCGGTGACGCGGCGTCCCAGATGGTGATCGACGGCGGAATAATGTGCGGCCATACGCTGATACCGAGGCCGGAGAAGCCGAGAAACACCAGCGCCAGCGTCAGCAGGAACGGCGAGTAGTGCGCCTCACGCTTGATAGCGCGCACGATGCCCCACGAACACAGCAGCACCAGCACCGGCACCGGCAGGAACCAGAACAGGTTAGGACGGCTGAACCAGCGGTGCGCAATCGCATCGTGGGTGAACGGCGTCCACAGGCTGATAATGCCGACAATCAGCAGCAGCGCGATCACCAGCGGCGTCGCCAGCGCGGACATCTTACGGTGCAGCTCATGCTCGGTTTTCATGATCAGCCAGGTACAGCCCAGCAGCGCGTACGCCACCACCAGACCGACGCCGCAGAACAGCGGGAACGGCGCCAGCCAGTCCAGCGCCGAGCCGGCAAACTCGCGCCCTTTCACCGGGAAGCCGTCGATAATCGCACCGACCGCAACGCCCTGACTGAAGGTCGCCAGCAGTGAACCGGCGATAAATGATTTATCCCAGAACGCGCGGTGTTCTTCCGTGGCCTTAAAGCGGAACTCAAACGCCACGCCACGGAAAATCAGGCCAATCAGCATCGCGGTGAGCGGAATAGCCAGCGCATCGGCAATCACCGAATAGGCCAGCGGGAACGCACCGTACAGACCGGCACCGCCCAGCACCAGCCAGGTTTCGTTGCCATCCCAGACCGGCGCAACGGTATTCACCATCATGTCGCGCTCAACTGCATCTTTGTTGAACGGGAACAGGATACCGATGCCAAGATCGAAGCCATCCATCACGATATACATCAGGGTGGCGAACACGATAATGGCGAACCAGATAATGGAGAAATCGATCATTTATTTACCCTCCTGCGGTTCGTTCAGACTCTCATGGGCCGCAGAAAGCGGACGCGCAGGTGTTTTATCCTGCCCCGGACCACCGTGGCGCACATCTTTACCCTCGCCGGTCAGCGGACCTTTCTTGATCAGGCGCATCATGTAAACGTAGCCGACACCAAACACCGACGAATAGACGAGGATGAAGGCCAGCAGGCTGATGCTCATATGCAAATCACCATGCGCCGACACCGCATCAATGGTGCGCTGCACGCCGTACACCACCCATGGCTGACGACCAATTTCCGTGGTAAACCAGCCGGCAAGAATGGCGATCAGGCCGGATGGGCCCATCAGCAGGGCGAACCACAGGAACGGCCGGGAGTTATACAGCCGCTTTTTGTAGCGCAGCCACAGGCTCAGCACACCGAGGGTGATCATCAGCAGGCCCATCGCCACCATGACGCGGAACGACCAGAAGATCACCAGCGAATTCGGACGGTCCTCTTTCGGGAAGCTCTTCAGCGCCGGGACCTGTTTGTCCAGGCTGTGGGTCAAAATCAGGCTGCCGAGGTACGGCACTTCCAGCGCATATTTGGTGCGTTCTTCATCCATATCCGGAATACCGAACAGAATCAGCGGCGTCGCTTCTCCCGGCGGGTTTTCCCAGTGGCCTTCAATCGCCGCAATTTTTGCCGGCTGATGCTCAAGGGTATTCAGGCCGTGCGCATCGCCGATCATCGCCTGAATCGGCGCTACGATCAGTGCCATCCACAGTGCCATGGAGAACATTTTGCGGATTGCCGGGTTATCGTTACCGCGCAGCAGATGCCACGCGCCAGACGCGCCAACAAAGAAGGCACTGGCGAGGAAGGCCGCCACCGACATATGGAACAGGCGGTACGGGAACGACGGGTTGAAGACAATCTTAAACCAGTCCTGCGGCACCACGATGCCATTCTCAATGATGTAGCCCTGCGGGGTATGCATCCAGCTGTTGGACGCGAGGATCCAGAAGGTTGAGATGATGGTGCCGAGCGCAACCATGCACGTGGCAAAGAAGTGCAGGCCCGGCCCAACGCGGTTCCAGCCAAACAGCATCACGCCGAGGAAGCCCGCTTCAAGGAAGAAGGCGGTGAGCACTTCATACGTCAGCAGCGGACCGGTAATACTGCCGGCAAACTGCGAGAAACCACTCCAGTTGGTACCAAACTGATACGCCATCACCAGTCCGGACACCACGCCCATACCGAAGTTAACGGCAAAGACTTTGGACCAGAAGTGGTAGAGATCGCGATAGGTCTCGTTACGGGTTTTCAGCCACATGCCTTCGAGCACCGCCAGGAAACTGGCGAGACCGATGGTGATGGCCGGGAAAATAATATGGAAGGAAACAGTAAAGGCGAACTGAATCCTGGCCAGGTGGAAGGCATCTAATCCAAACATTGCTTACCTCTTTGCCACAAGATTGCACCGAATTTTTACTTATAATTAACAAGTTTGACGCACAAGATTATTATTTCGTGACGTCGGAAGAGATTCACGCCAATTGTAAGGCAAGCGGCGAGAACAAAAAGAAACAGTAGGAATGGCTAAAACTATAACAGTATTTTTTGATTTCGATCATTGTTTTCACCAGAAACTACTTGTTTAAAATCACTAAGTTAAGGTTAAAGCCCGTGATTTATTGTGACAATCTTGTTATTAAGCAGAGCGAGAGGAAAAGGCGTTAATCTGGTAACTGGCTAATTTAGTTGTTAATTACTGCGCCAGACAAAACGGCAGAGGACCGCACCGTCACGTTACGCTGTAAAATTTCCTGCACAGTCGCCAGAAAGAAACTTTGTTAATTAAAAGATAATTTTTATAGACCAAAAAGAAATTAATTTGCTGCCTTTCGGTGACATTCTGTGAGCCATCGCGCATTAACCCGCTGGGGCATGGCATTTGCCAGCGGCGTCAGGCTGTGCTTTGTTAAAGCAGCACAGTCCGGTTAATCAGCGAAGGAGAGGTTATGACCCGTCTTACCGCCCAGGATTTTCCCCAGGAACTGCTTGAGCTTTATGACTACTATGCACACGGTCGCATCAGCAAGCGCGAGTTTCTCTCGCTGGCCGCGAAGTTCACCATCGCCGGCATGACCGGAGCCACCCTGCTCAGCGCCATGAGCCCCAATTATGCGCTGGCAGAGCAGGTGTCGTTTACCGACCCTGATATCAACGCCGAATACATTCACTACCCGTCGCCCCAGGGACATGGCGAGGTACGCGCTTATCGGGTGCGCCCGACTCACGCCAGCGGCAAGCTGGGTGCCGTGGTGGTGGTACACGAGAATCGCGGCCTGAATCCTTACATTGAAGACGTGGCGAGACGGGTCGCCAAAGCGGGCTATGTCGCGCTGGCGCCGGATGGCTTAAGTTCGCTGGGCGGCTATCCGGGCAATGATGAAGAGGGCCGCGCGATGCAGGCCAAAGTCGACCCGGCCAAACTGATGAACGATTTCTTCGCGGCAGTAGATTTCCTGATGCAGCATCCCGAGGGGAACGGCAAGGTCGGCATCACCGGCTTCTGTTATGGCGGTGGCGTGGCCAATGCGGCGGCAGTGGCGTTTCCTGAGCTGGCCTGCGCCGTGCCGTTCTATGGCCGCCAGCCAAAAGCGGAAGATGTGGCGCGCATTCAGGCGCCGCTGCTGCTGCACTATGCCGCGCTGGATAAAGGCATCAACGAAGGCTGGCCAGCTTATGAAGCCGCTCTGCAAGCCAGCCACAAAACCTATGAGGCGTATATTTATCCCGGCGTGAATCACGGCTTTCACAACGACTCAACGCCACGCTATGACAAAGCCGCCGCCGACCTGGCATGGGGTCGCACACTCGGCTGGTTTGAGAAATATTTGCACGCCTGAGCCTGGCGCGCCGCGACGGCACTCACGCTGTCTGCGGCGCTTTAATGATGCGGTGGACATTGCTTTCCAGCCAGTCGGCGAGGCCGATGACCTGCCCTTCCACCTCATGGCCCAGCGCCGTCAGCCGGTACTCCACGTGCGGCGGCACCACTTCATAGGCGATACGCTCAATGAAGCCATCCTCTTCCATGTAGCGCAGCGTCTGCGCCAGCATGCGTTCACTGATGCCACCAATCCGGCGGCGCAGTTCGCTGAAGCGCAGCGTCTCAGCGCGCAGCGCCAGTAACACCAGCACACTCCAGCGGCTGGTAATCCGTTTTAACACTTCACGTGACGGGCAGTTCACATTGAGCAATTCACCACGGGAAAATTTATCACTCAGGTTTTCAGCCATTTACATCACTCCGCTCAAACTAACAAATCTGTAAGTACTTACTAAAAGTTAGTTTATCTCGTAGGCTGTTTCCATACCAGTTCAACCTGAGGAAAACACCATGATTGCGATTACCGGAGCCACTGGCCAACTGGGCCGTTTAGTGATTAATGCCTTGCTGAAGAAAGTACCGGCCAGCGAGATCATCGCGGTGGTACGTTCACCGGAAAAGGCGCAGGACCTGCAGGCGCTCGGCGTCGCGCTGCGTACCGCAGATTACAACCAGCCACAAACGCTGCACAGCGCCTTTGCCGGCGTGCAGAAAGTGCTGCTGATCTCCTCCAGCGAAGTGGGCCAGCGCGAGGCCCAGCACCGGGCGGTGATTGATGCTGCCAAAGCGGCAGGCGTGTCATTTATCGCGTATACCAGTCTGCTGCATGCCGATACCTCGCCGCTGGGTCTGGGCGTCGAACACCGCGCCACCGAAGCGTTGCTGCAGGCTTCAGGCATCCCTTATGCCCTGCTGCGTAACGGCTGGTACAGCGAAAACTATGCGGCCAGCATCGCACCGGCGTTAGCGCATCATGCCTTTATCGGCGCGGCGGGCAACGGGCGCATCGCGTCGGCGGCGCGCGAGGATTACGCTGCCGCGGCGGCAGAGGTGATCAGCCGTGACGATCAGGCCGGCAAAATGTACGAACTGGCCGGCGATGACAGCTATACGCTGGCAGAATTCAGTGCGGAGATCGCCCGCCAGTCCGGCGAACAGGTGGAGTACGTTAACCTGCCGCCTGAGGAGTTCAGCGCGGCGCTAATCGGAGCCGGCTTACCCGCGCCGCTGGCCGAACTGCTGGCGGATTCCGACGCCGGTGCCGCTCAGGGTGCCCTGTTCGACGACAGCCACACGCTCAGCAAACTCATTGGCCGCCCGACCACACCGTTCGCCGCGGTAATTAAGGCCACGCTGGCAAAGTAAGGCGCTGATGGCGCCCTCACCTGCGGTGAAATCCGGGGTGAGGGCGACGAAAAGCCCTCTTTTCCCCGTCTCGTTTGCCATCAAATGATCAACCTCTTCCCGCTTTTTTGCCGTCATCACTGACGATTTTTTTATTTACAGATAAATCTGTTCATTTATTTAAAGCTTCATCTGAAACACTGCTTTCAATTCCTGAAATATAGGGCGTTGTATTCGCTGAAAAAAGCCTTAAAAAGCCGATCAATCGACAAGATTTATTACGTTCATAGATATTTCGCATTGTTGTCTCATCGGGTCAGAGATCTATAATTTGTCCTTTGAGCAACCAGGCAATTTCAGGAGGCCGCTATTAATACTAACCACCAGCAACGTCAAGCTTTCGGAGAACACGAAGCCCATGCTGATCTGGGGTATCAATACGATCCTCACGAGTTTATCCGCGAAGGTATGCAGGATTCGGAGCCGGAACCCGAGCTGATCGAAGGCCTGCCTGCGCCTGATGCGCTGACGCCTGCCGATCGCTATCTGGAGCTGTTTGAGCACGTGCAGACGTCACGTATTTTTGCCGACAGCAAAACGTTTCCGGACTGCGCGCCTAAATTCGATCCGCTGGATATTTTAATCCGCTATCGCCGCCGCAAACGCTCGGCGGAGTTCGACCTGGAAAAATTTGTCCACGAGCATTTTTATTTACCGCAGGTCAATGAGAGTTTTTATGTTTCCAATCCGGATAAAACCCTGACGGAACATATTGACGATCTGTGGCCAGTGTTAACCAAAATGCCGCAGCAGCATTTACCGCATTCGTCGCTGCTGCCGCTGCCGAAGCCTTACGTGGTGCCCGGCGGGCGTTTTGGTGAAACGTATTACTGGGACTCCTACTTCAGCATGCTGGGACTGGCCGAAGCGGGCCGCGACGATCTGCTGCGTCATATGGCGGACAACTTCGCCTGGCTGATTGATAACTACGGTCACGTGCCGAATGGCAACCGTACCTATTACCTCAGCCGCTCGCAGCCGCCGGTGTTCGCGCTGATGGTCGAGCTGTTTGAAGAGGACGGCATTCGCGGCGCGAAGCGCTACCTTGACCAGCTGATGAAAGAGTATCAGTTCTGGATGGACGGGGCCGGCGAGCTGATGCCGCATCAGGCCTATCGCCACGTGGTGCGCATGCCGGATGGTTCGCTGCTCAACCGCTACTGGGACGATCGCGACACGCCGCGCGATGAGTCGTGGATGGAAGATGTGGAAACCGCCAGCAAATCGCGTCGGCCGGCCAGCGAGGTCTATCGCGATCTGCGCGCCGGTGCCGCTTCCGGCTGGGATTACTCTTCGCGCTGGTTGCGCGATCCGCAGCGTCTGTCCAGCATTCGCACCACCCAGTTTATTCCGGTGGATCTGAATGCGTTTCTCTACAAGCTGGAGCTGATGATCTCGACGCTGGCGCACGCGAAGGGCGAAGAACTCACCGGCCTGGCGTGGCAGAAGAAGGCGGATGCGCGCAAGCAGGCGATTCATCGCTATCTGTGGGACAACACCGCTGGCGTGTACCGCGACTACGACTGGCGACGTGAACGCTTTGGTGCCTTTACCGCAGCGGCGGTGGTACCGCTGTTCCTGGGGCTGGCTTCACCGGAACAGGCGCATCTGCAGGCAGTGGCGCTGCGCCAGCTGCTGCTGACGCAGGGCGGGCTGGTGACCTCCATGGTGGAGAGCGGCGAGCAGTGGGATAAACCCAACGGCTGGGCACCGCTACAGTGGATGGCGGTGGTCGGACTGAATAACTACGGTGAAGAGACGCTGGCAACCGAGATTGCGGTCAACTGGCTGACCACGGTGAAGAATTTCTATTCGCTGCACCATAAGCTGGTAGAGAAGTACGATATCAGCGGCGACCGCGCCCGCCCGGGTGGCGGCGGTGAGTATCCGTTGCAGGACGGCTTCGGCTGGACCAACGGCGTCACCCGTCGCCTGCTGGCGATGTACGGGCATTTGCTGGCGGACTGATAATGCGGTTGGGTGTGGTAGCAGGCGGGATACTGCGGCCTGATGCCCTCACCCTGGCCCTCTCCCACCGGGAGAGGGAAACGCTGCCATATGCAGGAACGCTGCCATATGCAGGACTGAGACAGCCCAGGTTAATTCAAGATCCAATGCCCCGCTCGATCGGTCCCCTCTACCACCGGGAGAGGGAAACGCTGCCACATGAAGGACTGAGACAGCCCAGGTTAATTCAAGAGCCAATCCCCCGCTCGATCGGTCCCCTCTCCCGCAAGCGGGAGAGGGTTAGGGTGAGGGGAAAAAACGCACTCCCCCCTTAATTCCCCTGCAAAAACGCCAGCAGATCCGCATTCAGCTGGTCCTGATGCGTCACCGCAAAACCGTGCGGGCCGTTCTCATACACTTTCAGCTGCGAACCCGCAATCATCTCGTGCACCAGCTTGCCGGTGGCTTCAAACGGCACTACCTGGTCGTTACTGCCGTGGATCACCAGCGTCGGCACATCCACTTTGGCAATATCCGCACGGAAATCCGTCTCAGAGAACGCGGTCACGCAATCCAGCGTACCTTTCAGCGACGCCAGCAGCGCAATGTTCAGCGTCTGCGTCAGTACCCCATCGGAAACCGTCTGGCCCGCGTTGGTGCCGTAAAACGGCGTGGCGAACTCTTTGATAAACTGCGCACGATCCTTCAGCAAACCCGCTTTAATCCCGTCAAACACCGCTGATTCCACCCCTTCCGGGTGATCGTCGGTTTTACCAAAAATCGGGGTAACGGCGCCCAGCAGCACCAGTCCTTTCACTTTCGCGGTACCATAACGACCAATGTAGCGCGACACATCCCCGCCGCCCATCGAGAAGCCTACCAGCGTCACCTCATTCAGCTGAAGGTGCTCGATCAGGCCGTGAATATCGTCGGCAAAAGTGTCGTAATCGTAGCCTTCCCACGGCTGATCGGAGCGACCAAAGCCGCGGCGGTCAAACGCGATGACGCGATAGCCGCGCTCGGCGAGGAAATTGAGCTGGCTGTCCCACATATCGGCATCCAGCGGCCAGCCGTGGCTGAACAGCACCGGCTGCCCCTTGCCCCAGTCTTTGAAGTACAGGTTTACGCCGTCTTTAGTCTTGAATGTGCTCATGTTTTTTCTCCGTTAGTCAGTGATGTTGTGTCTGGCAATCAAACTAGCGCGGGATGCTGGAAAAACCTAAAGCAGAGATTTTGACAACTTGTGCAAAGATTTTTGCTAAGCCCTGCCGTCAAAAATCCTTGTACAAGTTGGCCGATTTTTTCCGCTATCTCCTGACGGGCGAGCTTCGTATCGTGCTCTCATCGCACACTGACAGGAACAGCCTGATGAACCAGCCAAATCCACAAACAGCGCGCAGCGGCGCGTTTTCCCCTTTCGCCTACGGGCTTTTCGCCGTGATCTGGACCGCTTCGGTGCTCGGCAATACCGGTAGCTTTATCCGTGACGTCGCCAGCGCCTGGCTGATTACCGGACTGTCGGATAACCCAACCGCCGTCGCGCTGATGCAAACCGCCGCCACCCTGCCAGTGTTCCTGCTGGCGCTGCCGGCCGGCGTGCTGTCAGATATTGTTGACCGCCGCCGACTGCTAATTGTGGTGCAGCTGCTGATGGCCAGCGTCAGCGGCACGCTACTGCTGCTGTCGCACAACCACTGGCTCACCGTTGAATGGCTGATCGGCCTGACCTTTGTCGGCGGCGTCGGCGCGGCGCTGTTCGGTCCGGCATGGCAGGCCATCGTGCCGGAGCTGGTACCCCGCCATGAGCTGAAAAATGCCGTCGCGCTCAACTCGCTGGGCATCAATATCGCCCGGGCGATTGGACCGGCTACCGGCGGCCTGCTGCTGGCAAGTTTAGGTGCTATGGCCGCTTACGGTGCCGATGTCGCCAGTTATTTTTTTGTCATCGCCGCGCTGCTGTGGTGGAAACGTCCGGCGAAAGCCGCTACCGCGCTGAATGAGCACTTCTTTGGCGCTTTCCGCGCCGGGCTGCGCTATGTGAAAGCCAGCCGCGAACTGCACCGCGTACTGTTGCGCGCCGCGCTGTATTTTGCCTTCGCCAGTGCCATCTGGGCGCTGCTGCCGCTGGTGGCGCGCACCATGCTGCACGGCAGCGCAGGCTTTTACGGCTTGCTGCTCGGGGCCGTCGGTGCCGGTGCCATTGCCGGCGCGCTGCTGCTGCCGCGCCTGCGTGCCCGGCTGAGCCATGATGGACTGATGCTGCTCTCCGCCGTGCTCAGCGCGCTGGTCATGGTGGCGCTGGCGCTCAGTCCGCCACAGTGGCTGGCGCTGCTGCTGATGCTGGTACTGGGCACCGGCTGGATCATCGCGCTGACGACCCTCAACGGCGTGGCGCAGGCGGTGCTGCCCGACTGGGTGCGCGGTCGCGGGCTGGCGGTCTATCTGATGGTGTTCAACGGCACGCTGGCGGGTGGCAGTCTGGCCTGGGGGCTGATCGCCCAGCACATAGGTCTGGCGCCAACGCTGATGCTGGCCGGCGCGGCGCTGCTCATCACGGCGCTGCTGGCAAAACGGCTGGCGCTGCCGGCGGGCGAAGCGGATCTGCAGCCGGCGCAGCACTGGGCTGAACCGGTGGTGAGCGATGCGGTGGATATCCGCCGTGGTGCCGTACTGATCCAGATTCGCTACCGTGTTCCCCAGGCCGATCGCGCCGCTTTCCAGCACGCCATGCACAAACTGGCGCAGGCGCGACGCCGTGACGGTGCCTATGCGTGGGGATTAATGGAGCAGACCGACGATGCCGGAGCGCTGCTGGAGTGGTTTATGGTGGAGTCATGGCAGGAGCATTTGCGTCAGCACCAGCGCGTCTCGCGCGCCGATGCTGAGTTACAGCAGGCGGTACTGCAGTTCCATCAGGGTGATGAACCCCCGCAGGTCAGCCATCATATTGCGCTGTGATCAGGCTGGCGCGTAGATGTCACTCAGGCCGGGCAGCGTTGGCAGGCGCTCGCGCCACCAGATAGCCGCGTTGCCGCAGGCGCTCTCATTCCACGCCAGATAGGCGATATCGCGCCGGCACTCGCTGTCCAGCTGGCGCGCCACCAGCGCACCGCTCGCCAGGTGCGGGCGCGCCAGGTAAAGCGGCAGATAACCACAGCCGAGCCCGGCGAGATGCGCCTGCAGTTTGGCCGGAAAATCATGCACGCTCAGCGTCTTCTGCTCATCCAGCACGCGTAAATCCATCCCGGCACCGTGGCGGGATGAATCATGCACCGTGACCGCGCGATACTGGCGAATCTGTTCACGCAGCAGCGGTTCCGGCTCCGCCGCCAGCGGATGGTCAGGAGCGACAGCGAACACATACTCCAGCCAGCCCAGCGGCTGGCAGACAATCTCTTTGCGCGTGGCGGGTTCCTGAACCGCGCCAAAGACAATGTCCGCTTCGCCGTAGTGCAGCGCTTCCCAGCAGCCGGCCAGCACGTCCTGACGGAACTGCAGCTGGGTGTGCGGGTGCTGCTGATAAAATTCGTCAATCAGCGGCGTGAGGATGCTGAACGGCAGCGAAGCATCCACGCTGATGGTCAGCAGACTCTCCCAGCCGCTCTCCACGTAGCGCGCCTGCTGCTCCAGCTCGTTCACCGCACGCAGCAGCGTCCGCCCTTTTTCCAGCATCAGGCGGCCGGTCGGCGTGAATGTGGCGCGATGGCCGGAGCGATCGAGCAGCGTGATTTTTAAATCGCTCTCCATCTTCTGCACGGTATAGCTCAACGCCGACGCGGTTTTGAACAGTCGCGCGGCCGCAGCGGCAAAGGTGCCATGACGATCGAGCGCATCCAGAATCAGCAGCGCCTCCAGATTTAAACGCATTCCCTACCCTCCGTAAAAAAAGTTGAACGACAACGTAAAAACAATCCGTTATCAATAACTGCTGTCATTTCGTATTTTTTTCCTCATCGGCGCAAGCATTTTTAACCGCGCATTAACACGGTGGCTGAGGGCCGCTACGCTTAATTTAACGGAGAGAACAGAATGACGACCGCATCCCTGATTTTTACCAACGGTAAGTTTCACACCGTCGACCGCGCAAACCCGCTGGCCACCGCCGTAGCCATCAAAGACGGCAAGTTCCTCGCCGTAGGTAGCGAAGCGGACGTCATGCGCTTTGCCGGCAGCGACACGCAAATCATCGACGCCAAAGGGCACACCGGCATTCCCGGCCTGAACGACTCCCACCTGCATCTGATTCGCGGTGGCCTCAACTACAACCTTGAGCTGCGCTGGGAAGGCGTGCCGTCGCTGGCCGATGCGCTGCGTATGCTGCGCGAACAGGCCCTGCGTACGCCGTCACCGCAGTGGGTGCGCGTGGTCGGGGGCTGGAGCGAGTTCCAGTTTGCTGAGCGCCGCATGCCGACGCTGGACGAAATCAATGCCGCCGCGCCCGATACGCCGGTCTTCATTCTGCATCTGTATGACCGCGCGCTGCTCAATCGCGCCGCGCTGAAAGTGGTGGGCTACACCAAAGAGACCCCCAACCCGCCGGGCGGCGAAATCCAGCGCGACAGTAATGGCAATCCGACCGGCATGCTGATCGCCCGTCCTAACGCCATGCTGCTGTACGCCACGCTGGCGAAAGGGCCCAAACTGCCGCTGGAACAGCAGGTTAACTCGACGCGTCAGTTTATGCGCGAGCTGAACCGCCTCGGTCTGACCAGCGCCATTGACGCCGGCGGCGGCTTCCAGAATTACCCGGACGATTACGACGTGATCGCCGAACTGCACGCGAAAAAGCAGCTGACGGTACGCATCGCCTATAACCTGTTCACCCAGCGGCCCGGCCACGAGCTGGAAGACTTTGAGAAGTGGACCGATATGCTGAAGCCGGGCCAGGGCACCAATTTCCTGCGCCACAACGGTGCCGGTGAAATGCTGGTGTTCTCGGCGGCGGACTTCGAAGATTTCCTCGAACCGCGCCCGGATCTGGCACCCGGCATGGAAGATGAGCTGGAGCGCGTGGTGCGCCACCTGGTGGAGCATCGCTGGCCATTCCGCCTGCACGCCACCTATAACGAATCAATCAGCCGTATGCTGGATGTGTTTGAGAAGGTGAATCGCGACATTCCGTTCAATGGCCTGCACTGGTTCTTTGACCATGCGGAAACCATCACTGAAGCCAATATTGAGCGGGTAAAAGCGCTCGGCGGCGGGCTGGCGGTGCAGCATCGCATGGCTTTCCAGGGAGAATACTTTGTCGATCGCTACGGTAAAGAGGCCGCGAAGCAGACGCCGCCGGTGGCGCGCATGCTGGAGGCCGGCGTGCCGGTCGGCCTCGGTACCGATGCCACCCGCGTTGCCAGCTATAACCCGTGGACCGCACTGTACTGGCTGGTTTCAGGCCGTACCGTCGGCGGGATGCAGCTGTACGATGACAACGCACGCATCGACCGTGAAACCGCGCTGATGCTGTGGACCAAAGGCAGTGCCTGGTTCTCCAGCGAGCAGAGCGCCAAAGGTGAGATCAAAGTCGGCCAGCTGGCGGATCTGGTGCTGCTGTCGAAAGATTTCTTCAGCGTGCCGGAAGAGGAGATCAAAGGCATCGAATCAGTGCTGACGCTGGTGGATGGCAACGTGGTGTATGCCGCCGGCAGCTTCACGCCGCTGGCAGCGCCGCCGGTACCGGTGTTGCCGGAGTGGTCGCCGGTGGTTACCGTGCCTGGTCACTACCGCAGCGCCCCGCCGCAGACCAGCGGCCGCGCCGCGCGGATGCCGCAGGTACACCAGTGCAGCGGCCCCTGTGGCGTGCACAGCCACGCTCATGATGTCGCGCGCCAGTCATCGGTGCCGGTGTCAGACAATAACGCGTTCTGGGGTGCGCTGGGCTGTTCCTGTTTTGCGTTTTAAGTGATCTAGGGGGTGCGGGCGCTGGCCCTCACCCCATCGATATATTGCCTGCCAGGCCAAAGCCCTGCTTACCGTTCTTCTTAATCTGGTACATCGCGCCATCCGCCCGGGTCAGCGCGTCGTCGAAGCTGTCGCGCCGGTGTACCGGGGCGATACCGATCGAAGCACCAATCCGCGCATGACCATTGTCGACGTCAAACGGCGTCAGCGCCGCATCCAGCACCGCCTGCGCCAGAATGCGCACCTTCGGATAATCAATCAAAAACGGCAGCAGCAACACAAACTCATCGCCACCAAGCCGCCCGACGATGGCCTCTGACGGCAGCAAATCGCGGATGCGCTGGCTGAGCTGAATCAGTACCTCGTCACCGCTGCGATGGCCGAGCGTGTCATTGACGTGCTTGAAGTTGTCGAGGTCGATAAACGCCACGCACAGCGGCCCGGCGCGTTGTAGCTGACTAAACTGCGCCTGCAGCGCGTGGCGGTTGGGTAACGCGGTTAACGGGTCGTGATGCGCCAGCAGGGAGAGCTGGGCTTCGTAATTCTTCTCTTTCGTCATGTCGATATGGGTGCCGGTCACTTTGAGCGGATTACCCTGCTCGTCCCACTCGCTGACGCGGCCGCGATCCAGCACCCAGGTGATTTTGCCGTTCTTGCCGATCATACGGTGCAGCGCCTCGTAATAGGGCGCGCGTCCTTCAATATGATCGTAAAAGGCGCGCAGCACCTCATCGGCATCTTCCGGATGCAGGCACTCGCGCCAGGCATCAAAGCGCGCTTTGGTCTCTTTCGCCTGAAAGCCGAGCATCGCGCCCCAGCGCCGGTTAAAAATCACCAGCTTGCCGCTGGGAATATCCAGCTGCCACAGGCACAAGCCGGTGCCGTCCAGCGCCGCGTTCAGCTTATTACGCGCGTCGTGCGCCAGGCGCTTAAGGCGCGCATTGTGCTTTTTCAGGTTCTGAATCTGCTGGCGCAGCGCTTCTTCGGACATGGTTGATCGCTGGAGAGAAAATAAGGGCTATTTTGCCTGCACGATAGATTCTGTAAATAAAACAAATGAAAAGGCGATTAGCGTCGGAAAATTGCGCCGGGTTCAGCAGGAATGGCGAAGCAACGCGGTAATTTCAGCAAACAAAACTTACACTTACTAAAAATAGCAGCGCGCTTCGCTTCGGCGCGCCGGCGGAACCTGCCTTTCACCGGGAATTTTCTCTCCTGTTTTTAAGAAATTTCTTAAGCGCGATTTAAGTCCACTTGTATTAAGTCGCTGTTGAAGGATGCCTGACGCGCAACGTGCCGTCAGAGAAGAAGCGCCGTCATGGTGGCAGCGCGCGCAACCGGTCCAGCGAGTGAAACCATCCGTGAGTAAACGCATCCTCAGCTTCCTTCTGTTACTGGGTTTTTGCCTGTCTGCCTGGGGTGCAACCACGTTAAATTTCTCGCCGCGCTATGGTCTGGTAGCACCGGAAGTCACGCTGTCGCCGCAGAGCCAGCAGTGGCTGAAACAGCACTCTGTACTGCGCGTCGGCGTGTGGAACAATCCGCTGCCGCCCTATTCCGTGTCGTTTGAAGCCAATACCTACGAAGGACTCTCGGCCGATTATCTGGCCATCGTGGCGAAGGCGTTAAATCTGCCGGTGAAAATCAAGGTGTATAAAACCCGGCTGGAGCTGGTGGATGCGCTCAACGACGGTGAAGTCGATCTGATTCCTTACTACACGCTGGCCGCCAATCAGGATACGCAGCTGGCGCTGAGCCTGCCGTATTCACTGGCGCGCAGCGTATTAATCAGCAAACGTAACGCGACCTTCGACAGTGAGCTGAAAAATAGCCGCTATCGCCTGCTCTATTACGGTGATGCGGAACTCAAAGCGCTGCTGCACAAGCGCTATCCGCGCGCCACGCTGGCGCCGGCCGCGCCGCCGCTGTGGGCCTACACCGACACCGCGTTCAGCGAAAACACCCTGTTCTGGAGCAACAGCGCCACTCAGCGCTTTCTTTCGCATCGCGGCCTGCAGAATGTGATTGAAGCGCACAGCACGCCGTACACTAACGATGTCGACGCGCGCTTTGCCAGCAACCACGCCAATCTGCCGCTGATCGCAGCCATCGATGAAATCCTGAAAAACATTCCGCTGCGCAACGCGGTACAGATAGCGGAAGCCTGGAGCCTGGATTATCAGTCGGTGGTTAAAAATCATCCGCTGGATCTCAGCGACAAAGAGGCCGCGTGGCTGGCAGAACACCGCGAGATCACCGTTAACTACGATCCTTCGCATACGCCGTTTACCTTTATTGATAACCGCCAGCGCGTGGTCGGCCTGAGCGTGGACCTGCTGAAAATGATTTCCCAGCGCACCGGCATCCGCTTTCGCTACAACCCGATTCAGGGGTTGAGCAACATGCGCGATACGCTCAACCGCCAGCGCGATGCGATTATCGCCGTCAGCGACGCCACCGCGCAGCAGGACGACAAAATCCGCTACACCCGCTCTTACATCTACTCGTCGTGGGTAGTGGTGACGCGCAAAGACAGCCCGTGGAAAAGCTTTGATGAGATGGCGGGCAAGCGCGTCGGTATCTATGAGCGCGCCTACTATCGTTACGATTTACGTGAGCGCTGGCCGGGCATCAACTTCGTCGAAAACGGCGTATCGATTGATTCACTCGGTCAGCTACTCGATAAGCAGCTGGATGGCTTTATCGTGCCGTACGAGTCGTCGCTGTTTCTGCTTAACAATCACTTCAATGACAGCTTCAAAGTGGCGTTTGTCGCGCCGCTGCCGATGTTCCGCATGGCGATGGCGGTCAATGGCCAGGATCAGGTACTGCTGTCGATCCTTAACAAAGCGCTGTCCGATATTCCGCAGCCGACCATGCAGTCGCTGATGGAGCGCTGGATCAAATACACGCCGCCCGCCACCAGCACCTCGTGGCAAAGCTATCGCAGCTATATATTGCGCATCGTCGCCGTGGCCGGGCTGGGCCTGCTGTTTTTCCTGTGGCGTAACCATCTGCTGAAAGCCTCGCTGGCCAAACAGCGCGAGCACGAGCGTGAAATCAGCGAGCAGCTGGCGCATATCGAAGCGCTGATGGCCGACCTGCGCAAAGCCAACGAAGTCGCGGTGCGCGCCAGCGAAGCGAAAAGCACCTTCCTGTCGCACATGAGTCATGAAATCCGCACGCCGCTGGCGGCGCTGATTGGCCTGCTGGAAATCGAGCATCTCGGCCAGAGTAATGAACAGCAGCGGCAGAAAAACATTGATGTCGCCTGGGAGTCGTCGCGTTCGCTGCTGTCGCTGGTGGGCGATATTCTCGACCTGGCCAAAATTGAATCCGGGCATTTTAGCGTGCAGCTGCAGCCGATGTCGCTCAGTGAAGTGGTGCGGGATTGCGAAGCGCTGTTCCGCCAGGTGGCGCTCAACAAGGGGCTGGCGCTGAATATCGTGCTGGAGCTGGAGCAGGACCAGGTGCTGTTTGACCCGGTGGCGCTGAAGCAAATTCTCTCCAATCTGGTGAGCAACGCCATCAAGTTTACCTCGCACGGCGAAGTCGAAGTGGCGCTGTATCAGGCAGAGAGCACGCGGCCGGAGTATGTGCTGGAGGTGAGCGACAGCGGGGTTGGCCTGACGGCAGAGCAGCAGCAGGCGATCTTCGAGCCGTTCATTCAGGTCGATCAGGGCAGCAACCGCGCCAGCGGCACCGGGTTAGGCCTGAATATCTGCCGCCGGCTGGCGGTGATGCTCGGCACCGAGCTGCACGTCGAGAGTGAACCGGGTGACGGCAGCGTGTTTATGCTGCGCTTCCGCGCGGAAGCGGCGAGCATTGAACATGAGCAGCCCGCCCTGCCACAGCCGGTGGAGCCAGCAAAACAGGCTGCACTGCGCATTCTGATTGTCGATGACAACGCCACCAACCGCCTGCTGCTGGCCCAGCAGCTGCGCTACGCCGGGCACCATGTACTGGTGGCGGATGGCGGTGCAGCGGCACTGGCGCTGTGGCGCGAAAATCAGCCGGACCGCGTAATTACCGACTGCAACATGCCGGAGATGGACGGCTTCGAATTCACCCGCCAGCTGCGCGCCGAAGAGAAGCGCCTGGTGCGACGCGCGGTACCGGTTTACGGCCTGACGGCGATGGCGGAGGAGCGCGTGGCTCAGCTGGCGCAGGACGCCGGCATGAACGGTTGTCTGTTTAAACCGCTGGAGCGCGCGCAGCTGCTGCAGGTGATCACCGGCGCACCGATGAACCCGACGCGCGACGATACCCTGCTGACGCTGGAGAATCTGGCGGCAAACAACCCGCAGGCGTGGCGCGACCTGGTGACCACCGCGCGCCAGCAGAACAGTTACGATCTCGCCCAGCTGACGCAGGCGGTGGCTGCGAACAATTTTGCTTCGGCGCGTCACGCCGCGCATCAGCTACTCGGCAGTGCCCGAATGCTGCGCGCCGACGCGCTGCAACATCGCTGCCGCGCCGCCGAACAGGCGGCGGAGCATGAAGATGGTGCGCTATTACAGCAGCTGCTGCCGGAGGTCGCCGGGGCGGTGGCCGAGCTGGACGCACTGTTCCTGCGTGCCCTGGAAACACCTATTCCTGAAGAGGTGATGTAATGAAAGAGAGCGCAATCTGGCAGATTGCCGTGCTGGACGATCATCCGCTGATTGGTAAAGCCATGCAGTACCGTTTAGCGCAGGAGCCGCAGCTCGATCTGGCCGGGGCCTTTGCCCAGCGCCAGCAGCTGATGAATTTCCTGCAGCGCCACCCGCTCGATATCCTGGTGCTGGATTACATGCTGGGTGAAGACCAGCTCGACGGGCTGCAAATGGTGAAACAGCTGCGCCTGCACTACCCGCAGCTGAAGATTCTGGTGTCGTCCGCGGTGGAAAAACCGGCAATTGTCCAGCTGTTACTGAAAGCCGGCGTGCAGGGATTTGTCGGCAAAAGCCACGATCAGGAGGTGCTGATCGATGCCATCCATCAAATCTGTCGCGGCAAGCGCTTCCTGACGCCGGACATGATGCTGGAGCTGGATAAATTTCAGGAGAGCGATCGCGAGATGCACGACTACCTGACGCCGCGCCAGGCGGGCGACGACATCACGCTGCTGCTGCGCGAGCTGAGCCCGCGCGAAATCGAAGTGATTCGCTGTTATCTCGACGGGTTGAGCATTACGCAGATCGCCGGTAAATACGCGCGCAGCCGCAAAACCATCAGCGGTCAGAAGCAGACCGCGCTGCGCAAACTGGGGCTGCGCTCGGATCTCGAACTGTTTAAGTACAAGCAATATTTCACCGAGCTGGTGACCGCCTAGTAAGCGACTGCGCTGCGGATAAAACCGGTTCTGTGACGCGGATCAAGGCTTAATCGCCGCGCAATGCTGCCCTCATGAATTCTAGTATGGTAGTTTAGCCGTTATCATACAGACACGATGACGGTGGATGACATAATGCAGCTGACAATGCGGTGGTTTGGGCCGAAGGAAGACAAGGTTTCGCTGGAATATATTCGCCAGGTGCCGGGCGTACGCGGCGTGGTGGGCGCACTTTACGATGTGCCGGTGGGCGAAACCTGGCCGCAGGAGAAGATCCAGGCGCTGGTCGATCAGGTGCACGCAGCCGGACTGACAGTTGAAGTGATTGAGAGTGTTAATATTCACGACGACATCAAGATCGGCCTGCCGAGCCGCGATCGCTACATCGCTAATTATCAGCAAAGCATCCGCAACCTGGCGGCCGCTGGGGTAAAAGTGATCTGCTACAACTTCATGCCGGTGTTTGACTGGATGAAGACGGATATGAATTATGTGCTGCCGGATGGCTCCATCACCATGGCCTTCGAGAAGCAGGGCATTGATAAAAGCCTCGACGAAGTGGTGAAAGAGGTGCTGGGCAGTGCTAACGGCTTCGCGCTGCCGGGCTGGGAGCCGGAACGGCTGGCAAAAGTTCAGGAGCTGTTTGCCAAATATCAGGACGTAGATGACGCGAAGCTGCGCGAAAACCTCGCCTATTTCCTCAAAGCGGTGATCCCGGTGTGTGAAGAGGTGGGCGTTAAGATGGCGATCCACCCGGACGATCCGCCGTATTCGATCTTCGGTCTGCCGCGCGTGGTGAAGAACCGCGACGATCTCGACTGGATCTGTAACGTCGTCGATTCTGAAGCCAACGGCATCACGCTGTGCACCGGATCGATTGCCGAGGATCCGCAGAACGATGTCTATGCCATTCTGGCCGAATTCTCGCGCCGCAGGCGCATCCCGTTTGCCCACGTGCGCAACATCAAGATCATCCGCGATAAAGATTTCTACGAGTGCGCGCATCCGACGGAATATGGCTCGCTGGATATGTATAAAGTGCTGCAGTCGATGTATGACAACGGCTTTGACGGCTATATCCGTTCGGATCACGGCCGCTTTATCTGGGGTGAAACCGGGCGCCCAGGCTACGGTTTGTACGACCGCGCGTTGGGCACCACCTATCTGCTGGGCCTGTGGGAAGCGCTGAGTAAACGTTAATGGGCTGCGATCTGGCGCTCACCCTTGCGGCTTTTTCAGTAACGGCACCAGCAGCGCCGCGACGAAAAATCCTGTCATGATCAGCCAGAACGCGTCGGAAAAGGCCTGGGTGCGCGCTTCACGCAGCGTCAGCGCCGCCAGCGATTGCAGCGCGGCCGTATGCGCGGCATCCGGGCTCAGGCCGCTGGTCATCAGCGCCTGAGCGCGCCCCTGCAGAAAATCACCCAGCGTCAGGCTGGCGCTGTTGAGATGATCCGCCAGCCGATTAAAGTGCAGGTTGGTGCGGTCGTTGAGCACCGTACCGCACAGGGCAATGCCAATCGCGCCGCCAAGGTTGCGCATCAGATTAAACAGGCCAGACGCGAGCTTCAGGCGGGCCGGTGGCAAACTGCCCAGCGTCAGCGTTACCGTCGGTGCCACGGCAAACTGCTGCGCCATACCGCGAAACGCCTGCGGAAACAGCAGCTCCTTCGCCCCCCAGTCATGGGTAATCGGCACGAAGAAATGCATCGACAGCGCAAAACAGATCAGCCCCGCCGCCAGCAAAATACGCAGATCGACGCGGTTCGCCAGCCAGGCATACAGCGGGATCGACAGAATCTGAAACATCCCGGTAGAGAAGATCGCCAGTCCAGTCTCCAGTGCGCTGAAGCCGCGCACCTGGCTGAGAAACAGTGGCGTAAGGTAAATGGTGGCGAAGATCCCCACGCCCGCCATAAACGAGAAGTAGCAGCCGAGGCTAAAGTCGCGGTCCTTGAGCGCGCGTAAATCGACGATCGGTTTGGCATGCCGCAGCGTGCGGATCACAAACAACACGCCCGCCGCCAGCGCAATCCAGCCGGTGGTGGCAATGGTGTCATCATCAAACCAGCCCCAGCGCGGCCCCTCTTCCAGCGTATATTCCAGACAGCCGAGCGCCAGCGCCAGCAGCACGATGCTGAGATAGTCCGCACCGCGCAGCAGTTCGCGGTTGGGCGCGTCGATGTTCACCAGCAGCGGAACCGCAATGGTGATGTAAATACCGGGAATGATGTTGATAAAAAACAGCCAGTGCCAGCTGAAGTTATCGGTGATCCAGCCGCCAACGGTCGGGCCGAGCGTCGGTGCCAGCGACGCCAGCGCGCCGACGGTCGCGGCAGCAATCACCCGCTGCCGGCCCTGGAAAAAGGCGAAGGCGGTGGTGAAAACCAGCGGGATCATTGAGCCACCCGTCAGCCCCTGCAGCGCACGGAACGCGATCATGCTCTGAATGTTCCACGCCCAGCCGCACAGCAGGCTCATCAGCGTAAAGCCGCAGGCCGAGGCGGCGAACAGCCAGCGCGTAGACAGCACGCTGGCCAGCCAGCCGGAGAGCGGAATAATGATGATTTCGGCGATCAGGTAGCTGGTCTGCACCCACACGGTTTCATCATCGCCCGCCGACAGGCCACCGCCAATGTCGCGCAGCGAAGCTGAGACGATCTGGATATCCAGCAGCGCGATAAACATGCCGATGCACAGGGTGGCAAAGGCGAAGACTTTCCGGCTGACCGGCATCTGCGCGGGCGCGATCGGCGCGGCGACCACGCGGCTCATTGCGCGCTGCGCTCATCGACGGTAACAGTCACCGACAGTCCCGGACGCAACAGCCCGAGCGTGGCCGCCTCGCCGTCCAGCGCAATACGCACCGGAACGCGCTGGACGATTTTAGTGAAGTTACCGGTGGCGTTTTCCGCCGGCAGAATGCTGAAGCGCGAGCCGGTCGCGGGCGACAGGCTGGCGACATGCCCGCTGAAGGTGCGGCCCGGCAGCACGTCCGCGACAATCGTTGCCGTCTGGCCTGGCCGCATGTGCGCCAGCTGGCTCTCTTTAAAGTTGGCGTCAATCCACAGCCCCTGCGCCGGCACCAGCGACAGCAGCTGCGTGCCGCTGCTGACATATGAACCAGCCCAGGCGCGGCGATTGCCGATTACGCCATCAAACGGCGCGCGGATAGCGGTGTATTCCAGATTGAGCTGTGCCAGCGCCAGGCCGGCCTGTGCCTGCGCCAGCGCGGCGTGCGTCTGCTGCTCGCGCGCATCCAGCACCTGCAGCTGACGTTCGGCGACCGCGCGATCGGCACGGGTTTTGCCCTCCTGCGCCAGCGCCTGATGGTAATCGGCCTGCGCATGATCGCGAATCTGCTGCGACACCGCAGCGCTGCTTACCAGCGCGTCATAGCGGCGCTGGTCGGCGGTGGTTTTCTGCGTCACCGCCTGCGCCGCCAGCAGCGCAGCACGCGCGCCGTCGATGGTGGCCAGCTGGAGCTGGCGCGTGGCGGCGATATCCTGCAGCGCCGCCTGCTGCGCGGCGACTTCGCCCGCCGCACGGTCAACCGCCGCCCGATAGTCGCGGTTATCCAGCTGTACCAGCAGATCGCCCTTTTTAACCGCCGCATTATCCTGCACCGCCAGGGTCTGGACATAGCCGGACACTTTGGCCGAAATCGCACTGATATCCGCGCCGACGTAAGCATCATCGGTCGCAGGCATAAAGCGCGCGCTGTGCCACCAGTAATAGCCATAGCCGGCCAGCGCCACGCCGCCGCAGGCCAGCATCAGCAGCAGTGCCGCTTTTTTCCGCGTCAGGCTCATGGTTCGTTCCCGGCCACCGTCTGCGGGGCGAATTTTTGCGCCGTATCGCCTGCGCGCTTTCTCGCCAGATACTGCTGGCGATAGTGCATCATCGGGCTGGCCGCCGGGCCTGGCACCATCTGGTATTTGTCACTGGAGAGCGGCTGGCCGGTGACGCTGTCGACCATTTGCGGCGTCACCGGGCGCTGGGTGGCGCTTTCAACCAGCTGCATCTGCCGCCCTTCCGGTGAGAAGTGGGTGCTACCCCACTCGGCCAGCGCCAGTATTACCGTACGAAAATCGCGGCCCGCCGCAGTGAGCTGGTACTCGTAGCGTGCCGGAGTGTCGCTGTAACACACCTTTTCCAGCAATCCGTCCTCCACCAGCTCTTTCAGCCGGCGCGACAGAATATTGGGCGCCACGCCGCTGCTTTTCTGAAACTCATCAAAGCGGGTAAAGCCGGCCAGCGCATCGCGCATGATCAGCATGCTCCAGCCATCGCCGACGCGTCCAAGGCTGCGTGCGATAGGGCACGGCATATTACACAGAGGTTGATTTTTCATGGGCCAGTTCCCGATGTGAAGTCGATGCGGGATACTGTGGCAGGGTAACTTTCATTTTGCAAGTTACTTGCAGAATGAAAGTAACTAACAGATCGTCAGCGTGCGTTCTGGCGCAGCCTCACAGCCTGTCGATCAATTCCTGCCGGTGGTCATGCAGCAGACGCAGCATTTCACGCAACAGCGGATCTTCGTTGCCCTTCTGCCACGCAATACTCAGCGGCAAGCCTTTGATCTGCTCAGGTAACGTCAGCGCGATATAGCGCACGCTGTCGCTGTTCATGGTGCGATAAGAGGCTGGCACCACCGCCAGACCGAGGCCGGCGGATACCAGGCTGAGAATGGTTTGCTTCTCTTCGGCATATTGCGCGATATGCGGCGTCAGGCCGGCCTGCTTAAACAGGCTGATGGTGAGATCGTGGCTGTGCGGCCGGGTGCGGCGGTCCGGAATGATCATGGCTTCATGCTGAAAATCTGCCACCGTCACCTGCGCTTTATCCGCCAGCGGATGCGTCAGCGGTACTGCCAGCACGCAACTTTCGCGGGTAATAAAACGCAGCGCCAGTGACGCATCCATGCGCTGCGGCGCGCGGATAATAATCATATCCAGCCAGCCGGATTTTAATTTGGGAATCAGGTTAAGGGTTTTATCTTCGATAATATGGATATCGCTCAGCGGATGACGCGGCACAAATAAATTCAGCAGTGCCGGAACTAAACCGCGCGCGGCGCTATCGATAGCGCCAATGCGTAATGTCCGGCGTTCATCTTTTAATCCGCCTTTAAAACGCAGCGCCAGCGCATCAAACTGATCGATCAGTTTTCCCGCTTCGTCAAAAAACAGGGCTCCCTCGGCGGTTAATGAAACATTGCGCGTTGAGCGGTTTAACAGGCGCACGCCGAGATCTTCTTCCAGCAGGCGAATAAAGCGGGAAAGTGATGCAGGCATCATTTCCATACTTTGTGCCGCCCGGCCGAAATGCAGTTCTTTACCCACCGCGACAAAACAACGCAATTGATTTATATCCACATTTCCCTCACCGCACGATTATTCAAATAGTTTATATAATCCACGCCTGATGATCGCGCAATACAAATCTGCATACTGCATTCGACAACCAGAAAATAATACTACCCTACACAATCTGGAGCACTTTAATATGAACTCTCACCTCGAAAAAAGGGTGATGCGTAAAGTGACGTTGCGCATTGTGCCCTTCATCATGCTGCTCTATTTCATCGCGTTTCTCGATCGCGTCAATATTGGTTTTGCCGCGTTAACCATGAATCAGGATTTAGGTTTCTCGCCCACGGTATTTGGTTTTGGCGCCGGGATCTTTTTCCTCGGCTATTTTCTGTTTGAAGTCCCGTCGAATTTAATTTTGCACAAAGTGGGCGCACGCATCTGGATCGCCCGCGTGATGATCAGCTGGGGATTGGTCTCTGGCTGCATGGCGCTGGTGCAGGGCACCACCAGCTTCTACGTCCTGCGCTTTCTGCTCGGCGTGGCGGAAGCCGGTTTCTTCCCTGGCATCATTCTCTACCTCAGCTACTGGTTTCCGGCGGCGAAGCGCGCGCAGGTTACCGCCATCTTCATGGCCGCCGCCCCGCTCTCTACCGCGCTCGGCTCGCCGGTCTCTGCAGCGCTGCTGGAGATGCACGGTCTGCTGGGCTACGCCGGCTGGCAGTGGATGTTCGTGTTAGAGGCAATTCCGGCGTTACTGCTGGGCATCGTGGTGCTGTTTTTCCTCACCGACCGTCCGGCGCAGGCTAAATGGCTGAACGCAGAGGAGCGGCGCTGGCTGCAGGAGACCATGCAGGCTGAAGAGCAGGCGCGGTCGACGCAGCACGGCCACAGCAGCGCCTGGCGCGGGCTGGCGGACAAGCGCGTACTGGCCCTGGCGCTGGTGTACTTCGGCACGTCGGCCGGGCTGTACACGCTGGGGATCTGGTCACCGCAAATCATCCGCAGCTTCGGCGCCTCCTCGCTGGAAATCGGCTTCCTCAACGCTTTCCCGGCGGTGATCGGCGTGATCGGCATGATCCTGTGGGCACGTCACTCCGATCGTCGTGGCGAGCGCAGCTGGCACGTCATTGGCGCCTGTTTACTCGCTGCCGCCGGGCTGATTTATGCCGGTAACGTCAGCACGCTGCTGGCGGTGATTATTGCGCTGACGCTGGTCACAGTCGGCATCAGCGCCTCCAAGCCGCCGCTGTGGAGCATGCCGACACTGTTTCTCAGCGGGCCGGCCGCAGCCGCCGGCATCGCCACCATTAATTCCATCGGCAACCTCGGCGGTTTTGTCGGCCCGATGATGATTGGCGTGATCCGCCAGCAAACCGGCAGCTACACCTGGGGACTCTATTTCGTCGCCGCGCTGCTGGCGTTGTCCGCGCTCATCGTGCTGATTCTCGCCGCGCACACGCCAAAACCGCAAAGCGCCGATCTGCCTCATCCTCATACCCATTGATTGACTGGAGAACATGATGCGTAACTACAAAATTGCCGCGATTCCGGCAGACGGTATTGGCCCGGAAGTGATTTCGGCTGGCGTTGAGGTGCTGCAGGCGCTGACGCGGCACGATGAACAGCTGACGTTTGACGTGCAGACCTTTGACTGGGGCTCGGATTACTACAAACAGCACGGCGTGATGATGCCGGAAGATGGCCTGCAGACGCTGAAGCAGTTTGATGCCATCTACTTTGGTGCGGTGGGCGCGCCGGACGTGCCGGATCACATCACGCTGTGGGGGCTGCGCCTGCCGATTTGTCAGGGCTTCGATCAGTACGCCAACGTGCGGCCTACCAAAATTCTGCCGGGCGTGACCTCGCCGCTGCGCAACCGTGGACCGGGCGATCTTGACTGGGTCATCGTGCGCGAGAACTCGGAAGGGGAATACTCCGGCAACGGTGGCCGTGCGCACCGCGGCCTGCCAGAAGAGGTGGGCACTGAAGTGGCAATTTTCACCCGCGTCGGCGTAACGCGCATCATGCGCTACGCCTTTAAACTGGCGCAGTCGCGGCCGCGCAAACTGCTGACGGTGGTGACCAAATCCAATGCCCAGCGGCACGGCATGGTGATGTGGGATGAAATTGCGGCGGAAGTGGCGCAGGAGTTTCCGGATGTGCAGTGGGACAAGATGCTGGTGGATGCCATGACGCACCGCATGACGCTGCACCCGCAATCGCTGGATACCATCGTCGCCACCAACCTGCATGCGGATATTCTCTCCGACCTCGCCGGCGCGCTGGCCGGCAGTCTCGGCGTCGCGCCAACTGCCAATATCGATCCGGAGCGGCGTTTTCCGTCGATGTTCGAACCGATTCACGGCTCGGCGTTTGATATCACCGGCAAAGGCATCGCTAACCCGATCGCCACCTTCTGGACCGCGGTGCAGATGCTGGAACATCTGGGCGAACGCAACGCGGCCGCGCTGATAATGCAGGGCATTGAGCACGTGTGCGCGGCGGGCATTCTGACGCCGGACGTCGGCGGCAGCGCCACCACCGCTGACGTGACGCGCGCGCTGGTGCAGTTTATTGCGGCCAAATCTCAGGTGGCAGCAACCGCCTGAGTCGAAAGGCGGGGTGTTACAGCGCCGCCGCCAGCCGGTCCAGCGCCAGCAGGATGCCATAGCGCCGCGCCGGTGCTGCATCCGGCAGCGGCAGCCAGTAGTTGGCCTGGCTGGCGAGATCCAGCGCCGCCGGGCACAGCGCCATCACTGGGGTCTGCTGGATGTGAGCGTGATGCACCGCGCTGAGCACGCTGCTGTTGATGGTGTCCGGCGCGAGGATTAGCAGCAGATCGTCCGGCTGCAAACGGCTGAGCGTCAGGCGCAGCAGGTTGTCGTCCTGGATCCACGCCAGCGCCAGCCCGGCCTCACTCAGCCGCTGCTGCACTTCCGCCACCAGCGGCGTGTGCTGGCCGGCGGCACCGATCAGCAACACGCTGCGTGCCTGACGCAGCGCCTGTGCCGCCTGCTGCCAGCGGCTGTCATCCAGCTGCTGCCACTGCCGGGTCAGCGCCTGATGCAGACTCACCAGCTGCGGCACCGCACCGTGGCTGGCGCTGGCTGGCTCGGCGCTGGCGCGTGCCAGCCGCATACGCAGATCGCGAATATCGTCGCAGCCGACCGAACGGGCAAAGCGGGTAATGGTCGCCGCACTGACTTCCGCCCGGCTGGCCAGTTGTTCAATGGTGGCCGAGGCCGCGAACGCGGCGTCACGCAGGATGGCGCGCGCCACCCGCTGCTCCTGCTGGCTGAGCGAAGCCTGCCGCTGACGAATCACCGTCATAAACGCACTTTCCTGCTGGCCGGCCTGGCGCACCTGGTGCAGAAAATCATCCAGATCGCGGTAGCCCGCCGAGGCAGCAAAGCGCTGGAGTACAGCCGGGCTGACACCCGCCTGCGCCGCCAGACTCTCCATGGTGGCCTGCGCGCTGGCGTGCAGGTTATCCAGAATAAATCGCGCCAGCTTTGATTCCTGCGCATCAAAACGCGCCGACTGCTGCTGCAGTTGCCAGACAATATCCATTAGCTCATCACATCCTCAGTAACGAACCTTCATGATGCATGAAAATATTTTTCATGGTGAGATTTTTTTCAGCTGAGCGCACTGAATTTTCCTGGGATTAAAGCACTCGCAACAGAAAATCATCGTGCCGATCACACCAATGAAAATTATTTTCATGACAATTTAATGCTTAATCTATTGATAAATAATAGTTTAAACAACTTTCATCACAAAATCATCTGGCCGCAGGGTATTTACAGTGCGACTGCGACAGGTCTTAAATGCCGGAGTCAATTCACAGGAGGATAAATTATGCGCATTGTTCTTTGCTGTGCCGCCGGCATGTCTACCAGCATGCTGGTGAATAAAATGCAGCACGCCGCACAAGCGCGCGGGCTGGCGATTAACATTCAGGCTGTCCCGGTGGCCGATTTCGAACGTATCCTGCCGGATGCGGATGTGGTGCTGCTCGGCCCGCAGGTGCAGTTTGAAGCTGCCCGCCTCACCGCCATCGCGGCCCCGCAGGGCAAGGCGGTCGCCGTTATCGACATGATGGATTACGGCATGATGCGCGGCGAACAGGTGCTGGATAAAGCGCTGGCGCTGCGCGCTTCCTGATTCTTCGTTTCCCCCAATCTGACTGATAACACACGGCGTTGCGCTGTGGGAGATTCTGCATGCCTGAAGATGACGTAATGGTGGTTCCGGAAGAGGAGATCATGCTGCTGCTGGTGCAGGCCGGTGCTGCGCGTAGTGCCGCCCTCAGCGCCCTGCGGCTGGCGCGCGCCGGCCAGTTTGATGCGGCACAGCAGCAGCTGGCGGCGGCGCGGGAAAACGTGAGCAGCGCGCACCAGCAGCAGACGGCGCTGATTAGCCTGGACGAAGGCAGCGGCCGGCTGCCGGTTACCCTGATTCTGGTTCATGCCCAGGATCACCTGATGAACGCCATGCTGATTCAGGATTTAGCGGGCGAAATCATTGAACTCTATCGCCGTACCACGGCAGGAGAAAACGATGCTTAAGATAGCAATCATTGGCGGCGGCAGCAGCTATTCGCCGGAGCTGGTGGAGGGAATCATCAACCGTTATGCGCAGCTGCCGGTAACCGAACTGGCGCTGGTGGATGTGGCGGCAGGACGCGAAAAGGTGCAGATCATCGCCGATCTCACGCGCCGCATGCTGCAAAAAAACGGGCTGGAGCAGGTTAAGGTCAGCGTGCACTTTGCGCTGGATGAGGCGATTCGCGGCGCGCGCTTTGTGCTGACACAGCTGCGCGTCGGCCAGCTGGCGGCACGCGCCGCCGATGAGCGGCTGGGCCTGAAGTATGGCCGTCTCGGCCAGGAAACCACCGGCGTCGGCGGCTTCGCCAAAGCGCTGCGCACCATTCCGGTGATGCTGGAGATTGCGCGCAAAGTGGAACAGCTGGCGCCGGACGCCTTCATCATCAACTTCACCAATCCGGCGGGCATCGTTACCGAAGCCGTGGCGCGCTACAGCAACGCGAAGATCATCGGCCTGTGTAACGTGCCGGTGAATATGCACCATATGATCGCCGGCATGTTACAGGCGCCGTTTGACGAGGTGGCGCTGCGCTTCGCCGGGCTGAACCATCTGGTGTGGGTGCATCAGGTGCTGTGCCGCGGCGAGGACGTGACCGCCGGGGTGATCGAACAGCTGTGCGAAGGCCAGGCGCTGACCATGAATAACATCAAAGAGATGCCGTGGTCGCCGGCGTTTCTGCGCGCGCTGCAGGCGATTCCCTGCCCTTATCACCGCTACTACTGGCAAACACCGCAGATGCTGGCCGAAGAGCATGAAAAAGCGCAGCACGGCCAGGCCGGAACGCGCGCCGAACAAGTGATGAAGGTGGAAGCCGAGCTGTTCGCGCTGTATGCCGATCCGCAGCTGGCGCACAAGCCGGAGCAGCTGAGTTTTCGCGGCGGCGCATATTACTCTGAAGTGGCCGTTGAGCTCATCAGCGCCATCCATAACAATAGCGGGCAAAATCTGGTGGTGAACTGCCAGAACCGTGGGGCGATTCACGGTCTGCCGGACGACGCGGTGGTGGAAGTGAACTGTGTGGTCGATGCGCAGGGCGCGCACCCGCTGGTGTTTGGCGCGCTGCCACCGCTGATGCACGGGCTGACGCAGCAGATCAAAGCCTTCGAGCGATTGACCATCGATGCGGCGGTGCACGGCGATCGCGGTGCCGCGCTGCTGGCGCTGGTCGGCAATCCGCTGGTCGGCGATGTCGCCAGCGCCGAAGCGCTGCTGGACGAAGTGCTGACGCTGAATCAACCGTGGCTGCCGCAGTTTGCGTGATATCCCTGTCGCAAACCGCACCCAGGCCGTCGCGGCGCGCTTCATCGCGCAATAAATTGCGCCGCGCCGAAATGACACGCATTGACCTGTTAATTTGTTGCGCCATTGTGCCCAAGGAGGCCCTATGTCCAACCGTAATATCATCGAACGTTATGTGCTGCCCGCCGCGCTCAAGGTGGCCGGGCAGAAGCATGTGCTGTCCGTGCGGGACGGCATCATTCTCAACATGCCGTTCATGCTGATCGGCAGCTTTTTTCTGATCTTCGCCTACCTGCCGATCCCGGCGTGGGGCCATCTGATGGCCGACCTGTTCGGCGACAGCTGGCGCAATAAACTGCTCTATCCGGTACGTGCCACCTACGACATCATGGCGCTGATCTCCAGCTTCGGCATCGCTTACCGGCTGGCGGAGAAATATCGCACGCTCGACCCGCTGACCAGCGGCGCGATGGCGCTGGTGGCGTTTGTGATGACCATTCCGCAGCAGACGCTGTTCGCCCCGGTTGAAGGTGCGCCCGCGCAGCTGGTCACCGGCGTGCTGCCGATTTCGCTGATCGGCAGTCAGGGCCTGTTCGTGGCGATTGTGATTGCGCTGCTCTCCACCGAAATCTACCGCTTTGTGCACAGCCGTAACCTGGTGATTAAGATGCCGGAAGGCGTACCGCCGGCGGTGGCGAAATCCTTCCTCGCGCTGGTTCCCGGCTTCTGCGTGCTGGCCGTGGTGCTGCTGCTGCGCCTGGCAGTTGAAGCCTCACCATTCCATGACATCAACAACCTGATTGCCACGGTGATTGGTTTGCCGATGCACCACGTCGGCGGCACGCTGCCGGGGATGATTTTCTCGGTGCTGCTGATTGGCATTCTGTGGACGCTCGGCCTGCACGGCGATGCCATCGTGCTGGTGTTCATTCAGCCGGTATGGCTGTCGAACATGAGTGAAAACCTCGAAGCCTTTCAGCATAACCAGCCGATTCCGCACATCTTTACCCAGCAGTTTTACGATTTATGGATTGCGCCCGGCGGCACCGGCGCGCTGCTTGGGCTGGTGATCTTTATGCTGATCCGCGCGCGCAGCCGCCAGATGAAACAGCTGGGGAAAATCGCCGCGCCGGCGGCGCTGTTCAACATCAGCGAGCCACTGGTGTTCGGCATTCCGCTGGTGATGAACCCGTACCTGTTCCTGCCGTTTATCCTGACGCCGGTGCTGCTGGTGATTGTCTCGTGGGCGGCAATGAGCAGCGGTCTGGTGGCGCCGCCAGCCGGCATCGCCCTGCCCTTCACCACGCCAATTTTCGTCAGCGGCTATCTCGCCACCGGCGGCCATATCTCCGGCACGGTGTTGCAGGTGGTCAACCTGACGATTTCGCTGGTGGTCTACTATCCATTTTTCCGCGTGTGGGATCGCCTGAAGCTGCGCGAAGAGCAGCAAAATGAACAGCAGGCGCAGGCCGCCAGCAGTAGTGCCGTCGTGCCTTCCTGAACCACTTCCTCTGCCGGGTGTGCCCTGCTGCGCACCCGGCCGCATCCTTCCACTTTTTGCAATAATGACTTCGCAGATCTGGCTATTCTGTCAGCAATACGGCTGTGCGAACCTTAGGCCACGGCTCGGGATCACCCCGGCCACTACCTGAGGAATCGCATGATGAAACTGTACAATTTAGCGCTCTCCGGCCACGCCCACCGCGCACTGCTGGCGCTGTCACTGCTCGGCATAGCGCATGAAACGGTCGAAGTCGACCTGCCTGGCGGCGAACATAAAACCCCGGCGTTTCTCGCCATCAACCCATTCGGTCAGGTGCCGGTGCTGGAAGACGAAGGCGTTTATATCGCGGATTCCAATGCCATTCTGGTGTACCTGGCGAAGAAATTTAACCGCAGCGACTGGCTGCCGGAAGATGCGCTGGGCGCCGCCCAGGTGCAGCGCTGGCTGTCGGTAGCGGCCGGTGAACTGGCTTACGGTCCGGCGGCGGCGCGCCTGATTACCGTGTTTGGTGCCAAATTTAATGCTGAAGAGGTGCTGGCGCGCGCGCATCTTATTCTTTCCCGGCTGGAAAGCCATCTCAGCCAGCGTGAGTGGCTGGTGGGCGACCATCCCACCATTGCTGACATCGCTTTATATAGCTACCTGGCCGGTGCCCCGGAAGGCAATGTCGAGATGTCCGGTTACCCTGCGGTGAATCAGCTGCTGCGCCGGATTGAAGCGCTGCCCGGCTTTGTGCCTTTTCCGCAGACCGCCGCCGGCCTGCGCGCCTGACAGGAGCCAGCATCATGGGCGAGAAACTGATTACGCTGCCGGTATGGCATGACGGTGAAATTGCGCTGCAGCAGCAGGCGGGGGTGGCGGAACGTATGGCCGATGTCGGGCAGCGCGTGATCCGCGATTACATGCCCGATCAGCATCGTGACTTTTACGCGCAGCTGCCGTTTATCGTTGCCGGCAGCGTTGATGCACAGGGTGATGCCTGGGCCACGCTGCTGGAAGGCCAGCCCGGTTTTATCTTCTCGCCCAACGCCACCACGCTGGATATCGCGGCCGGTCCTGACGTCAGCGATCCGGCGGCCGACGGGATGACCGATGGCGCGCCGGTGGGCCTGCTCGGCATCGAGCTGCATACGCGGCGGCGCAACCGCATGAACGGCGTGCTGACGGCGATTGGCGGTGGCCTGCGCGTGCAGGTTGACCAGAGCTTCGGCAACTGTCCGCGCTATATTCAGCTGCGCGATTTCCGCTTCGACCATGCGCCCGGCAGGGCTTATCAGGGCGAGGTTGAGACGCTCAGCGCGCTGGATGACGCCGCGCGCGCCGCCATCCGGCAGGCAGATACGTTTTATGTCACCACCTATGCCGACCAGGCGCGCCGGCAGGTGGACGTTTCGCATCGCGGCGGCAAAGCCGGTTTTGTGCGCATCGCTGCCGATGATGTACTGACCATTCCGGACTTCAACGGCAACCTGTTCTTCTCCACCCTCGGCAATATCGTGCTCAACAGCAAGGCCGGGCTGCTGTTTATCGACTACGCCAGCGGCGATGTATTACAAATGAGCGGCGATGCCACGGTGATAACCGATTCCGCCGAAATCGCGGCCTTCCAGGGTGCCGAGCGGCTGTGGCGCTTTAGCGCGCGCCGCATCGTGCGCCGGCGCGCGGCCCTCGCCCTGCGCTGGGCCAATCAGCCAGACGGCATATCGCCCGCCTCGCTGATGACCGGCGACTGGCCGTCCGCCAGCAAACGCCTGCAGGCGCAACAGCTGGCGGCGCAGTGGCGACCATTTCGCATCACGCAAATTGTCGATGAGAGCGCGCAGATTCGCTCGTTTCATCTTATGCCGGATGATGGCGCTGGCGTACTGCCGCATCTGGCGGGCCAGCATCTGCCGATCCGCCTGACGCTGCCGGGCAGCACTAAACCACTGATTCGGCAATATACGTTGTCAGTTGCGCCGTCGGATGGTTATTACCGCATCAGCGTGAAGCGTGAAGGTGCCGTATCGCAGTATCTGCACGATGCTCTGCGCGTCGGCGATCGGCTGGAGGTGCGCGCACCGGCCGGTGATTTCACTATTGATGCACACGAAACGCGGCCAGCGGTGCTGCTGGCAGCGGGCGTCGGCATCACGCCGCTGCTGGCGATGCTGCGTCACCTGATTTATGAAGGCCGACGCAAACGCCGGATGCGCCCGGTGTATTTGCTGCAGTCGGCGCGTAACCTGGCCGAACGCCCGTTTGCGCGTGAGATCGATGCGCTGCTGGCAGCCAGCGAAGGTGCGTTGAAACTGGTGCGGGTGCTGAGCCAGCCGGGTGCAGCCGAAGCGGGCGTGGATTACGACGTTGCCGGACGCATCGATATGGCGCTGCTGTCGCAGCTGCTGCCCTTCAACGATTACGATTTCTATCTGTGCGGTCCGCCGTCATTTACCCAGGCGATGTATGACGGACTGCGCGGCCTGAATATTGCCGACGCGCGTATTCAGGCCGAAGCGTTTGGTCCGTCGTCGCTGCAGCGTCAGCAGGAGGATGCGCCAGAGCCCGCCGCGCTGCCGCCGGTGGCGACCGAAGCGGTGTCGGTGGTGTTTACAGAGTCGCTGAAAGAAGCGCGCTGGACGCCGCAGTCCGGCACGCTGCTGGAGCTGGCCGAAGCGCGCGGCCTGAGCCCGGCCTACAGCTGTCGCGCCGGACATTGCGGCAGCTGTAAGACAAAACTGGTGAAAGGTGCGGTGACTTACACCACCCGGCCAGGCATCACGCTGGCGCAGGATGAGGTGCTGATCTGCTGCGCGGTGCCGGCGCAGGTCGAAGACGGGGACGCGGCGGTGCAGCTGGCGTTGTGAGGTGAGTGCCCGGCAAGCCGGTTATTCCTGGTTATGCATGGATCATTACTCGGGGTCAGGGTGAAATTGAAAACATTACTAACATTACAGCGTATTAATCAACGGGGAGCAGGTCAGTCTCAACAACCAGCCAATGTTTCAGCAGCCTGAGAGAGACGCTTACACGGTTGCCATCTAACCTTCATGACCTGAGAGAAGAGTTGTTTATGCAGTGGTCGATCCGCTCAACCTCTTAATGCGGATATCACCTGTGTGATGAGGTTCTTTGCACTAACCAGCCAGCGCGGCATAGCTATCCGCGCTTCCTGACGGAGAGCATTTATCCGTCAGGGATGAGTGTTTCTTCGTCACAATTTCCCACTCCTGGAGTAAACATCATGACTGCTACCACTACTAACAACGCTGCAAACAACGCCAACATTACTTCTACCAAAGCCGAATACTTCAATCTCAACATCAAGGGCCTGGGTTATCTGAGCAACATTCGCAGAATTGAAACCCTCACTGGCAGCTTTCTCAGCGTGGTGGTGAATGCGCTGAGCGGCCCCACTGACAACCCTACCTATGTGCGCTTTGATGCCACTGTCGCCGGTAAGGAAGCAACGGATCTTATAAGCCGCTGCCAGAAAGCCGTAGACGAAGACCAGAAAGTGCTGCTTGGGTTTACTCTCAGCAACCTAACGTCTGACATTTTCACGCTTAACAAAGGTGATCATGCAGGCGAACAACGGGTTAGCTTGAAAGCCAGACTGATTAAGGTCGATTGGATCAAGATTGGGCAGGTAATGGTTTACAAGGCTGAGAAAAGTGAATCTACTCCTCCTCAGCACAGAAACCAACAACAAAACTATGTCGATAATTCATTCTAAATGATTTTAAACGCCACCAAAATAGGTGGCGTATTTTTTAATTTAGAATAATGTTAAGTTTTTCAAGCGTGCTCAATGTGTGATCAGCATGAGCAGATGAGACTTTTATTCTACCTAGCTTCGATATTTCCATAGCCACACCATTCAATTCCCCACTCAATGAGTCGATGCAACCAGAATTAATATGGTATTTCTCTCTCACAAACTCACTGATATTATGATTGGAGATTAACTTTAGTTTTGCAAGTATTTCATCATGCACCTTCAAATTTGACATGCTAGCTGAAGTTATCTTTATCTTCTCATTTTCATGAGCAATATCGAGCAACTTAGATAAATCGAATTCAATTGATTTCAATTTTGCATCACTTGCAAGCATGCTCCTAATCATCTGTAATCCATACTTAGTGTTCCTAGGCGGATCAATAAGACATAGAGAGAAGATGGAGTCAGCTCTAAGGATGAACGTTATTCTATAATAGTCAACATACTCAATTTTTTCTTCGATACCTTCTAATGTCTCATAAACTCTTTCACTTACAACTCGCTCAATAAATCGTGACTCTATATGTGATAAACTAGATGATATAATTTCAAAGCCAAAACTTGAAGATGCACTATATTTTTTTTCATTAATAATGCATTCTATTTTTTTCAGTGCTTCACTTGACAAAGTCCCTATAGAGATTGCTTTGATTGTATTCATTTCAAATCTCCTTGGTCATTACCGCCACTATCAGCGCTTTTTAAAGCATCAAATGACTTATAAATCATTTCTTCTATGACAGGGAAAACCTTGTCAAAGTTAGCAGAGTATATATTTTCATCATCACTGTCATCTTGATTTTCCACGAATGGATCTATTCCAGCAATTCTAAACTTCAGATCACGACCATAATGCCTATCATTAAATGCCAGCTCAATAGTTAAAACTGGATTATTTTTTATAAATAAGGCTTTTACTTGCCATTTAATCCTGCTTCTGTAGAAACCAGCCTCTTTGAATTTCTCAATATCTTCTGAGCTATCAAGAAACTCGCCATCAAAATTAGCATTGAGTATCTTAGCCCCGGACGGGGTATCATCTTTATCTACAGCAGGTTCAACTTCAGTGTCATCTGGTAATATATTTTCGTCGAGTTCATCTTCAAAGACCAATTCATCTTCAGCTGGCAGTTCATCATCCAAAATGGTCTTTGCTTTACTTATTCTTACTTTTTGAACACTTAAAAACATTATTTCAGAATTGCTTTTACAAAGCCCTTCAGTGAAGATGTTACGAACTGAAGCCTCTGGAGTGAAAGAAAGATCAACCTCATGGACTTCAAACTTATCCTTAGCATATGTATTCTTATAAATATCAATTAGTTCATTTAATATTTTAGCGATGCGGATAGTGTACGTAAAACGTATGGATAAATATTTCCCTTGGTTAATGAATTCAATCCATCCACCGTATCGTTTCTTTTGCTGATACTTTCCCCGCCCAAAATCATACTCGGTATAATCAATCTCAATAGAGTAACGATTAAGTTCACGGAAGCCTGTAATGTTTTCAGTAGCTTTATACTTATGCCTAACTTCATTAAGTTTGGACAATACATCATTTAGTTTTGTAATGTCGAAAATACCAAATATTCTTTTGACTGAATATTGCTCTCTTCTAATTTTCGGCGTTAGTCTATCAGTCAAATACTGCAATTGAGAATACGAGAACGGTAATTCTGAAATGGCATCAATCAAATCATCCCTATCCATAGTTGAAGAATAAATTATGCCTCTTCTTAATGCCAATTTTCTCAATGAAAGTGGAGTCATCTTCAGTTTATTTGATTGAAGCGCTGTGTATAAATCACTCTCGTCAGAGTAAATTGATGACTTATATTTAAGCATTACTTTCATCCTTAACAAGGTGTCTTCTTGATTCACCATTCTGCATAGTGAATGGGAATAAACTCACTTTCACTACAGGCATTGTGATGTATTGAATTTTATTAACCTTATCTAACTGACTTTCAGTAAGAGCATAATTTTCATATCCACGCCGAGCTTGATTGAAGTGTGACATAGCCTCCTGGCAGAAGGGGGTCATTACAAACACAAGATCAAATTGATTCAGCAACTGATAATGAAAAATAAACTCAAAGAGGTAAATAAACTCTCTACTGGAAGTTATGCTCTCATCCCAATATATATTCAGAACATTTTGACTGTTCAGTGGGTTGACGTATTTGAAAAGCAACATTCCAGAGGTAATCATTTCCAAGGTGGCTGAATGACTCACTCCTGTGTCTGCAATTTTATTGTGTTTATCCGGATAAAAAAAACCACAGTCTCTTCTTGGTGCTATTTTTTCTAATTGCCTGGTGGCACTATCGTCATCATCAATGTTTCGTCTTTCTTTGATATGTTCTACAACTGTCATCAGAAATCGAATGGTGCGAGGGGGCAAAATGTTTAGGGATGAACCGACAGGAATTTTATAATCTTTTTTAGCAATGTGACCGATGGTTTCCAAGAGATCACCATCGTAGTTTTCATCATTATTATATATGAAAAGCATACCATGTAAACCATAGCGAGTTTCCCCTCTCCTGAATTTTTCAGTCCATTCTAAGCTATCTCTAGAGCATTCTACTTGAGTAGCAAGACTGTCAATTGCAGCTGTAACTCTAAGTTTACTAATTGAAGACTTTGAGTAAGATTTCAAATCAGTCTGCACATATTGCATTTCACCACTGTAGGGATCTTTATATGAAAAGACCACATCAGTGGGATGTGTTTTCTTTTCATGATGAATGCTATTACAAGCCCAGTTTATATCTTTATACTCTTCATTTAGATCCCACTTCATTTCTTTAAAAATAACGTCTGAAATTATAGATGCCATTTCATCAATGTTTTTTGTCTCTCCAGACATATTAGCCTCTTAAGAAAATTAGTTAGTAAACAATTTATATCAACTAAAACAATAAGAAGGCAACCTAAAATCATGAAATTTGATATCGCAACCCTTTTAAATTCATTAATTTAACTTAAGTTTAATGGGCGTTAGTTATTCAATAGGATTTACCTATCACAGGCGGTGTTATTGATCCATTTTTATACATTTTCGAGATTTCAGCCCCACAGTAACTTGGCTTCGCGCTAATTGATGATAACAATAAACATTTACTCCTTATCTAGATGATTACTCAGTGATAAATGTCGAATTGGCATATATTGGTGAGGATAGTATGACAACGAATCAATTATTTTTAGTGTTATTTACAATGGTGCCTTCAGTTGTTTTGGCTGAAGGATTGAAAGTAGCCAAGCCAGAAGTTGACTTAACCAAACCGGACTCAGCCCAGCTCTCCACTGAGCAATTGAAGATTAGTAATTATGACCTTAGTCGATACAATGAATTAATGAATGGAATCAGAGGTATTCAATCACCAAATCTGGACCCCATTAGCACTTTAGGCATCGAAGCCCGTAACGACGCCGAGCGCCGCCACTACGCCGAACTCTGGGTAAAACAGGAATACAAGCGCACCGAAAAAGAGCTCAAATTCCAGCGCGAAGTTGATGCTGCCTGGAAGCGTCTGATACCAAACATGCTGCCGGTGAATATGGGCTACGCCGCAGGTATCGCGCATGACTCAGGTGGTCGACTCGCGCTATTCGTGTGTGAAGCAGATTGCCAGCGTTGTGATGCCCGACTCTCCGCCGTTCTCGCCGATAAACGCCCCGTTGATATCTACCTTGTCGATAGTGAAGGCAGCGATCAGAAACTTCGTAACTCGGCACAACAGCACCGCATTCTCGCCGAACAAGTCCGCGAACGCCGCATCACCCTAAACCACGATGCATGCCGCTGGATGCGCTACGGCAACGGCATCATGCCGGTTCTTCTCCAGCAGGTGGAAAGCGGATGGCATATCGCAGCGTTCTAACCGCCGCGTTGTTGCTGAGTGTCGCCAGCTCTGTGGCGTCAACCAACATGCAAAGCGTGCCGCCGGGTTATCAGAAAGTCGCGCTGCAACATGGCGTGCTTGCTGAATCACTATACTCGCTGGCGCTGGCTGAATCATCGCGTAAGCTTCCACACGGCACGCGACCCTGGCCCTGGACAATCAACGTCGCGGGTAAAGGCTACCGCTATGAAAGCAGGCAAGCTGCCTGGCATGCGTTGCAGCAGTTTATGAAAAGCCATCCGCTGAAGAGAATCGATGTCGGTATTGCGCAGGTCAATCTCGGCTGGAATGGCCATCGCTTCAGCTCAACGTGGGATGCGTTTGATCCTTATATCAACCTGAACGCAGCGGCGCGCATTCTTTGCGAGTGCTGGGAGCGAAGCCCCGGCAGCTGGTTGAAAGCGGCTGGCTGCTATCACCATCTGGCTGGCGGTAAACCTGCTGCATGCTATCGGCAGATTGTCAGCCAAAAGCTGGCTTCACTAACGCCTGCTCAACCTCGCCCAATCATAACGCAGGCACCCGTCAACCTCGCGAGTAACCAAACACCTTCAACTGAAATCATCTGGACAGAACCCCGGAGGCAGCAATGAAAAAATTGATGCTGGCTGGCGCCATCGCCGCACTGCCATTTCTCTCACATGCGGAACTCAACGTTATCGCTGATCTCGGCGGTCAATCGGCAGCGCCGTTTTATGAGGGAATCAACGCTGAGCCTCAGCCGCAACAACAATCAATCCAACCTGATTACAGCGAAGGTTCAGTGTTGCCAGTGGCAACACCTGAACTCACTCCCGGCATGGTTGAACCACGCGCTTTGGGGTTGCCGTGTATTGGGGCGCTGTTTCTTATTGGTGACGATGGTCAATCGCAGAAATGGTTATCACGCAATGCTGAACTACTAACCCGTCGTGGTGCGGTTGGGATGGTGGTCAACGTAAGCAGCTCGGCATCCTTGCAGCAGTTGCGCCAGATTGCGCCCGATCTGCAGCTCGCACCGGTATCAGGTAGCGATTTGGCGCACAGCCTCAAGTTGGAACATTACCCGGTGCTGATCACCGAGCATTCACTGAGCCAGCAGGTATCAGCCCAGTGATGGGATTCGCTAGATTGCATGGAGTGCCCCATGCAGCGCTGATGCTGCTTCCACTGTTCTTCATCCTTTCTCTGGCACTGCTGCGCGTGCGTGAGAACCGCACCGCCGAGCTGCTACCAGCCAGCTGCCTGAAGTGGATGTGTATTCTAAAACGCTGGTTTCTGGTTACACCGACATCACCAACCAGGAGCAAGGCACCGATTTCACATCCAACACTCAGGATCGTGTGAGCATGGTGAAAACGTCGATGCTCACTCCGGCTGACATCATCAACCTGCCCAAAGGCAAGGCGTACGCGCTACTGGAAGGCGGTCAGCTGTGGAAGATTCGCATGCCGCAGCCTGCTGCTGATAAAACTGATTAAGCCTGCTGAAGATTGCGGCTGAGATGCGCCGCAATTACCGTACCAGTGAAGCGTGGTGGTCTGGTGCTGCTGGCGCAGAGCTGCCAGGAGATGAATGATGCCACCACCAAACACTTCAGCGCCGCCAGCCCGCATTCAGCAGCCTAAAGAACATGGTTTTTTGTTAAATCTGCTATGGGGATGGCCGTGGAAGCTGATCGGCATGTTGCTGGCGTCGTTGTTTTTCAACCTGGTAATAGAGTACGTCGACATTGCTTTCTTCTGGCCAGAACAAGGCGCGGCGCATAGTCAGCAGGTGATGCAGATCGAGAGCGGCTATCTTTCTACTGAGTTCACGCGCAGCCTGCTAATGGCACAGTCTACGGTGACGGTCACTGCCTGGGTAACTCAGGTTTATCAGTAGCTGGTTGTCGATAGCGGCCTGCAGGGATGGATCGCGCAGCAGAATCTGGCAATGGAAAGCGGCGGGAATGCAGTTGCTACCGGATTGAGTGCCGGTAGCCGCTGGCTGGCATCAGTGCTGCAGGAATATCTGCTAGCGAAGGTATATGTTGCTGTGGTTACGCTTATTCGCGTGACGATTCTGGTGCTATCAATCCCGCTGTTTCTGATGGTGGTGGTCGCGGTGGTCGATGGTTTGGGGCGGCGTGATCTGCGGCGCTATGGTGCGGCATATGAATCCAGCTTCATTTATCACCACGCCAAACGCTTCGTTAAACCCGCGTTCTATGTGCCCTGCATGGTATATTTGTCGTGGCCATCGGCTGTCTACCCAAATCTGCTTTTGTTGTCTGCTGCGTTGATGTTGGGAATGGCGCTGGCGGTGCTGACGGCTTCGTTTAAGAAGTACCTGTAAGCTGGACGACAGCGTACAAAGCTCGACTTTGTGCGCTGTCGTCAGCAGGCAAGCCGCTTTGGCGGTGCGGCAGATTCCATTGATAAGCAAAATTGTCTCATGATAAAGCTGTTTTAGTCAGACTAACTAAAAAAATTGAACTTATTTTGAAATTTATTACTTAATGCTTAGTGTGTTAAACGATAAGTTATCATTCCATTGATTATTAACAACAGCTATAAAAACGCACCATATTTTTTATGAATCTATGATAGATGTGCAATGTTTCTAAGTGATTTTATTAAATCCTCAATTTTTAAAAGCATCTACTTTGGTCGCGTGCCCTCCATTAATAGGAATGCTTAAGTTATTTTTATATGCGTCACTTAAAGAAATGCCATTAATTTTTTTCCAAAAAGCTCCCCCTGAACTGTTATCACCAGCTAAGTCCAGCATCGTACAACGTTCTCCCAAACGAGAGGTGTAAATATTTATATTGCTGTTTTCACACTGCAATGTGTTTAAGTAGCGAATTTCATCGTAATCTGAAGTGAAAATAACATTGTTATCACTATCAACATTAAAGTATCTTTCGTTAAAATAGAATAAATAATGCGCTGGACTTATAGGCATAAAAAATGAAGACACATGCTCAGGAAAAACAGTGACAACATTTAAAACAGGGTTATCACTCATAACAAATGGAAGTTTTGAATAATTGAATATTACCGCAGATTTCAAATGTTTATTTTTATTATACCTCTCATTAGCAACCCTGAAAATATGATAAAATGGGTCCGTCGTGCTGACGCGCAAAGAATTGATAAATTCATTTACATGCTCTTTTGTCATCCCCCAACCACCATCATCACTAGCTTCAATAAGCGCATTAGACATATTCTCTCTGTCCTTATCCTTAAATAACTCAAACCTCCGACTCACTTCTGCATCCACAATATTCCTTGCCTTTAAGGTTCTAGTATATTGAATGTAAATGAACAATAAAATATTAAGTCTCATGTTATCATCATTGAGGCATTCTGCGCTAGGCTTAGAAATCGGAATCAAACATCCGTTAATTATTTTACTCAACTCAATTTCTATAAGGTCTTCTATCTTTCCCAATCCATTTTCAATATGCAGATCAGATCCATAAAAATATCTTTTTTGGCATTGTTCTTTGTAGGGTACTGATTTAATTTCTAAGCCTTTACGAATAAGGCATTGATTTACATGTATATCATCCCATGAGAATCTTTTAAGAAGCAACTTAGGTACAAAGTGTTGTTTTGTTTTTTCTGCCATTTATTTAATTCCTTTTGATGTCTCTCATCTTTTAAATTTCAATGGGAATGTTAGTAACCACTCATAATCCTGTGAAGCCTAGGATTTACTAAGGAATAACTATCAATATCAGACTTAACAATTGAATCGCAATCAAAACCCTCAGTAAACGCAGCTAATATAACACTAATATATAATTCATAGCATTTGATAGCTGAGTCTATTTCTTTAGAAAGATACTTCAATCTCGGGTTTATTGCGACAGCACTTTCTAATTTATCGTAATTATTTAAAGTGTCATTCAGTTCTGATGGGAATTGAAAACTTGGGTAGCCAGCAGTAAGATGACCATCAACCGAATTCTGCATGAAGTATTGACCTAAGCTTTCCAAATGGTCCTTAATAACCGCTGATCTTTCAATAATATCCTTGTCTTCATCACTTAAAAAGAGATTTAACCAGGATAACTTATCATCCTTATGCAGCGCCTTTTTATTATTTCCAAAGTTTATTGTTACGCTTTCTATATTACTCTCTTTGGCTCCAATTAAAACACCCCTCAAAAAATCTTTATTGAGGTGTTCCCAGTAAATATGAGGCTCTTCTTCGTTGTTATTCAAGCAGACTCGCACAATAACAATAGGGTCGTTAATGCTTTCCCAGTAAACTATATTTTTCATGGGGACGGAAACAGATGGTGACTCTTCGAGAGTTTTAGAAGTTGTTTTAATTTGAACACCAATGAACATTCCTGTCGAATGATTGGAATTATCATAAATCTCTATTTGAGAATCCAAACCCATGTCAATATCAAGAATACGGCAAGGCCAGATAAAATTCCTTGAAATCCAGTACGAAAAATAAAATTCCCCAGCATTACCATTCGCTACTTTTTCAATATATTTCATGCCTAAACTTTCATCCATCTTTTACTCCTAAAAAATTATGACCGTTCCTTCATATTAACATGTACTTAATATCATAACACGATTCTGATATGGGGGGTGAAATAAAGACTATACACTTTAGGATGTGAGTGAACATAATAAATGAAATTTTTCCCTGGAACGATGAGCCGAGATTAGCTCATTGAAAATATTATAAATTTTTTTTGAGGTCTGATTCTGATTTAAGCCAATCTCGTGCATTTTGTGTACGCTACCAGAACTCTGACTTGATAGGAAATTGAAACCCCGAAGAAAACTCCCGCGTTTTTCTTACAATGTTTTAATTACAATGTATGTTGTGTCATTCAGCTATTAGCAGATTTAGAATGCAAAGATCAAGCTTGACTTTGTGCGTTGTTATCGCAACACAAACAGAAGAATAATCTCAATAGCTTAGAAAAGTTAATGTTCTAATGATTAATTTTGCAATTAATTTTAAAGCCATTATCAGATGAACCATTATTTTTATTTATATGGTTAAGTTAAAAATATTTACTGACTAATATTTAAAATGCACAAGAAGGGTGATGGGCTGTCGACATCACTTACTCAACTTTTTCAGAGAAAAACTCACCATTATAATATTGAGGTTTTAAATGAAGATTAGATATTTTGTTTTTTCTCTATTTTTTTCATTGATGTTCTCACCCTATTCTTTGGCCATGGTGTGCGATGACCACCTACATGCGCAACGTTTTTCAATAGACGAAAATAATGGGTACTCATTTCAGGTTGGCTTTCCAGCAAATAATGGACTTTCTCAAAGAGACCCAACTGGTCAGTATTACATGCGCCTACCGGCTATTAATCCTATTTTGGAGGCCTACTTTGTTGACTGGAATGGAAACTTAATTTTATTAAGAGCAGGGAGTTTAGGTCCAGTCATGATTGGATCTTGTTATCAAATAACATCAATGCAATCACCTCCAATAGTTAATATGCCGGAGTTAAAACCTGGCAATTATCAAGTTGTAGGCGCTCCGAGTTCCGCTCCCAATATACCTCAGTATTTCTCACCTAATAACCCAGGCTATATAAATATGGTTTATGCTGCTCAAGACGAATTAGAGGAGTGTTTAGCAAAATCGAGTAATAAAAAGTCTTTTTTAAATTGCTCGGTTGAAAGTTTGTTTCCTGAAGATCAAAAGAAGATTTTTAAATGTGTCGAGCTTTCTGATGATGAACGAGAAGATTGTATTGCTGGGACTGTACTTGGAAAAAACGAACAGAAAATTTATCGGCAAGTACAAGACTGCTACGAACAACAAAATGGAAATATTAAAGCGATGCCACTCTGTATGGCTAAAAATCAATTTAACAAAGATACTCAACAAATAATCCAATGCGCAGAAGAACAATTAGAGCAAGGACAGTTTTCAGCCTGGGGAGCAATAGCTTGTGTTGGAAGTTCTAAATTAAAGATGAATAAGGAAATGACTATTGCAGTGCAGTGTGCAGCAACTTCAGGAGGTAATCCATGGGTTTGGGCTGGATGTACTGGGGGGCAACTGACCAGAAATGAAATTGAGAAATGCTTCTCAAAAGGTGTTGGAGGTGATGATGGGTGCTTTGGTGAAAACAATACTATTGTCCAATATCTGAAAAAAGCTGGCGATTTGGTTAAATTAGAATTCGGCCCTACTAATGATATTTCAATTGCATTTAACAATGCTGTGAATGATGTAAGTCAAGGCCCTGGAGAAAATAACGATTTAGTCAAGGCAGCAAATACCGTAATAAATGACTTGAGTGAAGGCCCTGGGGAAAGTAATGATGTCAGAAAAACATTGAATCAGTTGCTACCGGGGATATGGTGAGTGTAAATTATAACTCTAGTAAAAAATTAGTTATATTTTACATATTGCCGCATGGACCTAAAGTGGAGTGGTAAGTTTAAATTTATTGCATACTAAAAATTGTGATCACTCAAAATTCTATTTAAACGTGCTTGATTAAGTTATTACTGCCACCTTTCTAATAACAATTTGGAGGAGGATGTCATGAAATTAATATCAAGCTTAGTTGCTGTTGTATTATTAATGCTCAAGGTTTCGTCTACTTCAGCATCAGAATTAGACGAACTCGCCACCACCCAACGCCTACTAGACCAAGTCCAGCTCTCCCTCGACCGCGCCCGCACCGTCGCCGCGCAGTCCGATCCCAACAACAGCCGCCATTACCTGTTCGACTACAAGAAAGCCAATGAAGACCTCAACACCATACGTG
>Ga0308168_1000066_pt1 | contig 222861 bp, 179 predicted proteins | sample PhyCR2_FD_202133 | JGI IMG/M metagenome (GOLD analysis project Ga0308168, IMG submission 202133) | Phyllosphere microbial communities from UC Gill Tract Community Farm, Albany, California, United States - DLSLRC.R2 | ecosystem: Host-associated > Plants > Phyllosphere > Unclassified | place...
GTGGCGTTAGAAATCTGCGAAGAGGTTTCTGACGGCATCAGCGCAGACAGCGTGGAGTTACGCAGGCCGTGCGTTTTCACGGATTCACGCAGTGCTTCCCAGTCGAGCAGCAGCGGTGTGTTACAAATCGCATCCAAATCTTTCTTATAGGTGTCGATTGGCATAATACCCTGAGAATACGTGGTTTCATTGAACCACGGGCAGGCACCCTGTTCGATAGCCAGATCGTTGGACGCTTTCAGCAGCCAGTACTGGATAGCTTCAAAAGTCTGGTGCGTCAGGACGTTGGCGCTGCCATCGGAGTAGCGCACGCCATTTTTAGCCAGATAGTAGGCGTAGTTGATCACACCAATCCCCAGCGTACGACGGCCCATTGCACCGCGTTTGGCGGCTGGGATGGGGTAATCCTGATAGTCGAGCAGGGCGTCCAGCGCGCGAACCGCCAGCGTGGCCAGTTCTTGCAGGTCATCCAGGCTCTCAATCGCGCCCAGGTTGAATGCGGAGAGCGTACACAGCGCAATTTCGCCGTTTTCGTCGTTCACATCCAGTAGCGGTTTGGTTGGCAACGCAATTTCCAGGCACAGGTTGGACTGGCGAACGGGCGCGATAGCCGGGTCGAACGGGCTGTGAGTATTGCAGTGGTCAACGTTCTGGATGTAGATACGGCCGGTAGAAGCACGTTCCTGCATCATGAGTGAGAACAGATCGACCGCTTTAATACGCTGCTTGCGGATGCTGTCGTCTTGCTCGTATTTGGTGTAGAGGCGCTCGAACTCTCCCTGATTCGCAAAGAAGGCATCGTACAAGCCAGGCACGTCAGACGGGCTGAACAGGGTGATATCTTCGCCCTTCAGCAGGCGCTGATACATCAGTTTGTTGATCTGAACGCCGTAGTCCATATGGCGCACGCGGTTGCCTTCAACACCACGGTTGTTTTTCAGCACCAGCAGGCTTTCGACTTCCAGATGCCACATCGGGTAGAACAGCGTGGCTGCCCCGCCGCGTACACCGCCCTGAGAGCAGGACTTCACTGCGGTCTGGAAATGCTTATAGAACGGGATACAGCCGGTGTGGAAGGCTTCACCGCCACGGATTGGGCTACCCAGCGCACGAATGCGGCCCGCGTTGATACCAATCCCGGCGCGCTGAGAAACATATTTCACAATGGCGCTGGAGGTGGCGTTGATAGAGTCCAGGCTGTCACCACATTCGATCAGCACGCAAGAGCTGAACTGGCGCGTTGGCGTACGCACGCCGGACATGATTGGGGTTGGCAGCGAGATCTTAAAGGTGGAGATCGCATCATAAAAACGCTTCACGTAGTCCAGACGTGTCTCGCGCGGGTAGCCGGAGAACAGGCAGGCCGCGACCAGAATGTACAGGAACTGGGCGCTTTCATAGATCTCTCCGCTAACGCGGTTCTGCACCAGATATTTGCCTTCCAGCTGCTTAACCGCCGCGTAGGAGAAGTTCATATCACGCCAGTGGTCGATAAAGCCGTCCATCAGCTCAAACTCTTCCGCGCTGTAGTCTTCCAGCAGGTGATGGTCATATTTGCCCAAATCAACCATGCGGGTAACCTGGTCAATCAGCTTTGGTGGCTCGAACTGGCCATAAGCTTTTTTGCGCAGGTGGAAGATGGCCAGACGGGCAGCCATGTACTGATAGTCAGGGGCATCTTTAGAAATCAGATCAGCAGCGGACTTGATGACAGTTTCATGGATATCAGAAGTGCGGATACCTTCGTAGAACTGGATGTGGGATCGCAGTTCAACCTGAGAGACGGAGACGTTTTGCAGTCCTTCGGCAGCCCAGTCGAGAACACGGTGGATTTTATCGAGATCGATACGCTCGGTGCGGCCATCGCGTTTGGTTACAAGCAGACTCTGATTCATGTCGCGTTTTACCTGTCCTTAACAAATAATCCCCACGCTTATACACAGATTTCTCATTGTGAGTAACTCTGTGGATAAACACTATATATAGGGGTTGAGGGAAATCTTGATAACAATATGGTGAGTATTCTAGTAATTTCCGCGTGCTTAACAAGGCTTGATTTTCAGGGAAAACTACGGTTGTGGGGGGCGCATTTTTCCTAAGTCCACGTTTCTCAAGGCCCTGGGTCATTGTCAATGGGTTGAGAAATTTTTTAGAATTTTGATCGAGCGCGGGTTTCTTGTTCAGCCTGAAAATTTCCAGCATTTTGTTGCTGCAAAAGTACACATGATAGCGCGCCTCACAGCCAAACTGGCATGATGGTCACAGCGTACTCTGATCCCAAAGCGAGAGGTAAGACGAAAACGATCTTATCCCTGTCCGGCAACGAAAGGCAAAACCCTGCGGTATGGGCGGAATGTTCTCCGCCCGTAGGTTCGTCTTTACGTATCCGGCGCGCGATGTGCGTGCACCATATAGTTAACATCGACGCCCGGGGCCAGCTTAAAGTGATTGGTCACGGGATTGTAGTGCAGGCCAATGATATGACGTTCACGCAGGGGCGTTTCATCCACCCAGTTCAGCAGTTCCGCCGGGCGAATAAACTTTTTAATATCGTGCGTGCCGCGCGGCACCATACGCAGGACGTATTCCGCACCGATAATCGCCATCAGCCAGGATTTGCTGTTGCGGTTAAGAGTGGAGAAAAAGACTTCCCCCCCCGGCTTCACCAGACGCGCGCAGGCGTGAACCACGGAACGCGGGTCCGGCACGTGCTCCAGCATCTCCATGCAGGTCACCACGTCGTACTGACCGGCGAACTGCTCCGCGTGTTCTTCCACGGTCTGCTGGACGTAATCAATGGTGACACCGCTCTCCAGCGCATGCAGGCGTGCCACTTCCAGCGGTTCCGCCCCCATATCCAGGCCGGTGACGTTTGCGCCTTCGCGTGCCATGCTTTCAGCGAGAATACCGCCACCGCAGCCGACATCCAGCACCTTTTTGCCAAACAGGCCATCCGCGTGTTGAGCAATCCAGCCAAGGCGCAGCGGATTGATGCGGTGCAGGGGTTTGAACTCCCCTTCCAGGTCCCACCAGCGTGATGCGACGGCTTCGAATTTGGCGATCTCACCGTGGTCAACGTTCTGTGTGCCTGTGTTTTGTTCTGCATTCATTGGGTTAATACTCCAGCCAAAGTTTGACGCAGTATATACCCCTCATCGTTCAAGTTGCATCTTTGTAGGGGGCGCATGTTGACGGGGGGCTGTCAGGGTAGCGGATCCACAAAGAGACAGAATGCAATAAAGCGGCCAAAGCGATGCTTTCCATTCAACACCTGGACGCAATGTGATATACTTTCGCACCTTTGAATCCGGGAATAACAGTAAGGAAAGCGCGTCCATGAGCGACCTCGCCCGCGAAATTACACCGGTCAATATCGAAGAAGAGTTAAAGAACTCCTATCTGGATTACGCAATGTCGGTCATCGTTGGCCGTGCGCTGCCAGATGTCCGTGATGGCTTAAAGCCGGTTCACCGCCGCGTGCTTTACGCTATGAACGTGCTCGGTAATGACTGGAACAAAGCTTATAAAAAATCCGCCCGTGTCGTCGGCGACGTTATCGGTAAATATCACCCTCATGGCGACACCGCCGTGTATGACACCATCGTGCGTATGGCACAGCCGTTCTCGCTGCGTTATATGCTGGTTGATGGCCAGGGTAACTTCGGTTCCGTGGACGGCGACTCCGCTGCGGCAATGCGTTATACCGAAGTCCGTATGTCCAAAATCGCTCACGAATTGTTAGCGGATCTGGAAAAAGACACCGTCGACTTTGTGCCAAACTATGATGGCACTGAGCAGATCCCGGAAGTGATGCCAACGCGGGTACCCAACCTGCTGATTAACGGCTCCTCAGGGATTGCAGTCGGTATGGCGACCAATATTCCACCGCACAACCTGATTGAAGTGATTAACGGCTGTCTGGCGTATATCGAAGACGAGAATATTACCGTTGAAGGCCTGATGGAGCACATCCCTGGCCCGGACTTCCCGACAGCCGCGATCATCAACGGTCGCCGTGGAATCGAAGAAGCCTATCGCACCGGCCGGGGTAAAATTTACATCCGCGCCCGTGGCGAAGTGGAAGTCGACGCAAAAACCGGTCGCGAAACCATTATCGTGCATGAAATCCCTTATCAGGTGAACAAAGCGCGCCTGATTGAGAAGATTGCTGAACTGGTTAAAGAGAAACGTCTTGAAGGCATCAGCGCGCTGCGCGATGAGTCTGATAAAGACGGTATGCGTATCGTGATCGAAGTGAAACGCGATGCGGTAGGCGAAGTGGTGCTGAATAACCTTTATTCGCTGACCCAGCTTCAGACGTCCTTTGGCATCAACATGGTGGCACTGCATCAGGGCCAGCCTAAGATTATGCCGCTGAAGGATATTCTGGAAGCCTTCGTGCGTCACCGTCGTGAAGTGATCACCCGCCGTACCATCTTCGAACTGCGCAAAGCGCGCGATCGTGCCCATATCCTCGAAGCCCTTGCCGTGGCACTGGCCAATATTGACCCGATTATCGAGTTAATCCGCCGTGCAGCATCCCCGTCGGAAGCGAAAGCGGGTCTGATTGCACAGCCATGGGCGCTGGGAAATGTCTCGGCGATGCTGGAACGTGCCGGTGACGATGCTGCCCGCCCTGAGTGGCTGGAAGATGAGTTCGGTATTCGCGATGGCCAGTACTATCTGACCGAGCAGCAGGCTCAGGCGATCCTGGATTTACGCCTGCAGAAACTGACGGGTCTTGAGCATGAAAAACTGCTCGACGAATATAAAGAGCTGCTGGAGCAGATTGCCGAACTGCTGCGTATTCTGGGCAGCTCCGAGCGCCTGATGGAAGTGATCCGCGAAGAGCTGGAGCTGATCCGCGATCAGTTCGGCGACAAGCGTCGCACCGAAATTACCGCCAACAGTGCCGACATCAACATCGAAGACCTGATTAACCAGGAAGATGTTGTTGTGACCCTGTCGCACCAGGGCTACGTCAAGTATCAGCCTCTGACGGATTACGAAGCGCAGCGCCGCGGTGGTAAAGGCAAGTCAGCCGCACGTATTAAAGAAGAAGACTTTATTGACCGCCTGCTGGTGGCCAACACCCATGACACCATTCTCTGCTTCTCAAGCCGGGGCCGTCTGTACTGGATGAAGGTTTATCAGCTGCCGGAAGCCAGCCGTGGTGCGCGTGGACGTCCTATCGTCAACCTGCTGCCGCTGGAAGCCAACGAACGTATTACGGCGATCCTGCCGGTACGCGAGTATGCTGAAGGCTTCAATATCTTTATGGCTACCGCCAGCGGTACCGTGAAGAAAACCGCGCTGAAAGAGTTCAGCCGTCCGCGCAGCGCCGGTATTATTGCCGTCAACCTGCGTGATGATGATGAGCTGATCGGCGTGGCACTGACCAACGGCAGCGATGAAGCGATGCTGTTCTCCGCCGCCGGTAAGGTGGTTCGCTTCGCAGAAAGTGCAGTGCGTGCTATGGGCCGTACGGCTTCCGGCGTGCGCGGTATCAAGCTGGCGGAAGGCGACCGTGTTGTGTCGCTGATTGTACCGCGTGATGATGGTGCGATCATGACCGTCACGCAGAACGGCTACGGCAAGCGTACTGCTAACAGCGAGTATCCGACCAAGTCGCGTGCGACCCAGGGCGTCATCTCCATCAAAGTGACTGAGCGTAACGGGCCGGTCATCGGGGCAGTACAGGTTGTTGACAGCGATCAGATCATGATGATCACCGATGCTGGCACGCTGGTACGTACCCGTGTTTCTGAAGTGAGTGTGGTGGGGCGTAACACCCAGGGTGTTATCCTGATCCGTACCGCAGAAGATGAGAACGTGGTTGGCCTGCAGCGCGTGGCTGAACCGGTAGCAGAAGATGAACTGGATGCTATCGATGGCAGCGTTGCGGAAGGGGATGATGATATCGCCCCGGAAGTGGAAAACGACGACGATGCCCCGGAGGCTGATGAGGAGTAATCCTTAGCCCCTGGAGAAAGCCGGTTCACTGCGAACCGGCTTTTTTTTGCCTGCGATTCAGGCTAGCGTGGTACGTTGAGAAAGCCGTTATGCTGCATAAACTGGCTGATGGCCGCCAGCGTCTGCTGATGGATCGCCTCCCTCTGTGCGCGAGGCGTTTCGCAGAGGAAAGCCTCGCCTTCCTCCGCCAGAATCGCCGTTGCTGACGGCTGACATACTGGCAGGAAGTCGAAATGCCCCGCGTCCTGCAGCTTCACCTGCGGCAGCGACAGACCATCGACGCCCAGCGTCAGACTGCCGGTGGCGCGAATATAATACCCGGCGGCTATCGCCAGCACCGGCACGTTGATGGTGCGGAGGCTGTCCGGGATCAGGACGTAGCTCATCGCCGGGTCAAGAGCGACGACAAACCGGAAGCGGCGGTCGCGATAGCTGGCCGCCAGTCGGGTATCATCGGTTTTTTCCAGCCGGACACCGTCACGGTAGTAAAACTGGCAGTCTGGCATCTGCGGCATTGTCTGGCAGTAGTGGTTCAGCCGCTGACGGTTTATCCGGCCACCGGCCAGTGCCAGCACGCTGTAACCCCCTTTTGAGTGTCCCACTGCACCGATTTTTTGCCGGTCTATGGCCTGCTGCCAGACCGGACTTGCCAGGTAGTGAGTCAGCAGAGCGGAGAGATCGGCTGTTTGCAGGGTCAGGTCGGTAGCAGGCCGCGAGTCACCCGTGGTGCTGCCGGGATGGCTGGCGGCAATCACCACAATCCCCCGCGCCGCCAGCGGCACGGCCAGCCAGGCGAGGCTGGTATTATTACCGCCGCTACCGTGGCTGAGAATAATCAGTGGAAAACGTCCTGCCGCCAGCGGTGCGTGAGGGATGGCCGTGAAGCCGGAGAAGACGCCGCTTTCTGCCTGCAGCTCCGCCTGCTGCTGAGTGTGGCTGGGGTAGAAGAGACGAACACTGAGGCTGCGCTGAGTGTGGGGATCCACGACGATATCCTGCTGAGTGCCAACGGAAAAGCTCCATACGGGGTAACTGAGAACCAGCAGTATGGCGGAAATAATAGTGCGCATCATATTCACTCCTGAGCTAGAAAAGGCGTATTATCAGAACTTTACAGGCGCGTGGCGTCCTCGATCGCGATAGAGTCCTATGCTGATACCGGTTAATTTTCTGCTCAGTCTGATCTGCATTCTGCTGTTGTTGCAGCGCCGCGATCGCGGGCATCTTTTCCAGCTGCTGCTTGGTCTGTGTCTGGTACACAGCCTGATTGCCGGGCTGGCCGTGCTGCTACCGCAGGAGTTTTTCTGGCGCAGGCTGCAGCCGGTGACCGCTGCGGCTCTGCCTTTGCTGTGTCATCTGGCACTGCTGCAGGCGACAGGGGGGCCGCTGAGGACTGGCTACAGCGCGCTGGTTCTGGCGATGATGGTCGCCTGCGTGCTGTTCTTCCCCCAGGGTATTGACGTTCTGATGACCATAGTCTGGCTGGGCTGTGCCGGCCTGATGTTTTGGCGGCTCCGGCGGGGCAGTGTGGTGCCGGGCAATGACGGTGCGCTGACGTTGCGCGGCTGGCAGGCACTGGCGCTGCTGCTGATCGCCGTGGCGTGGCTGGATGTCATTATTTCAGGCTCTGTGGTCTTTGCCGCCGGAAAGGGAAGCGATGGCTCAAGGTTGGTAGGCAATCTGTTGATGGTGGGCGTGATGTCGCTGCTGCTGCTGCTCGCCCGGCAAAGCTCCCCGCAGGTCACCCCCCGGATCGCCAGACTGGCCAGTCCTGAGGACGGGGCGGTGATGACGCGGATTGAGGCCCTGATGCAGGACGGGCTGTACCGGGAACCCCAGCTGAGCCTGACGCGGCTGGCACGCAAGGCCGGCATCCCGTCGCGGCAGGTGTCGGCGGCGATAAACGCCCTGCATCAGCAGAGCGTGTCACACTACATCAATGGCTGGCGCATTCGTGAAGCGGGCGATCGGCTGAAGGGCAGTGGTGAGACCGTTATTGAGGTAATGGAACACGTCGGTTTTCAGACTAAATCCAACTTTAATCGTGAGTTTCGACGCATCACCGGAAAAACACCGACGCAGTGGCGAAAAGAGGCCTGGGAACAGGCTGAAAATCACTGAAATAGCGTGCGGCGTCGGCGGGGATAACTGGCTTTTTTACCATGCTGACGCTACTGTATCGGCAATCATTTTCTTTTGTCCGTTATGGCTGCCAGTGGGTTACGCTTGAAATATCTTGTCTCTTTCCGAACGACGTTAAAGATCTCCCGCTATCTGTTCCGCGCCCTGGCGCTGATGCTGTGGACGCTGGGCGCACTACTGACGACGTTCTATATTATTAATGTCGTTCACGAAAGAGAATCCCAGGTCCGCCAGGAGTTTAATACCAGCTACGATCAGGCCCAGTGGTACATACGCCATTCCGCAGACGTGGCGCGCGAACTGAAGTTTATTGCTGAAAACCGCCTGAACAACGCCGCTAACGGGGCGGATGCGATGAACGGTTCGTTGTCGATTAAAGCGACGCCGCCTCAGTTCTATCCGCTTTATGCGGATTCAGACTGTAGCGCCATGAGTCATACCTGGAATAACTCCCTGCAACCGCTCAGCTACTTCCTGAATTACTGGAAAGAAAACTTTGCTTCCTCCTATGAGCTGAACCGGGTCTTTTTTATCGGTAATGACAGCACCTGTCTGGCTGATTTTGGCCCCGCCACCGAGCCTGCGGAACGGGAACGCGTGTTGAAGTCTCTGCGCGAGCGCATTCTGAAATATCGCAGCGGGGATGCCGAGGAGCGCAAAAGCAGTCTGTTCTGGGTGTATCCCGGTTCGCAGCCTGGGGTTGGCTATTACTACATGATCACGCCGGTCTATGTGGCAAATAAAGTAGCCGCTTTACTGGGCATAGAGCAGAGCATCCGCATGGATGATCTTATTATGCCGGGCAGTATGCCGGTCACGGCCACGCTGGTGGATGAGAATAACCAGCGGCTGCTCTCTTCGGCCCGCAATGGCCCGGAATTCTCTGCGGATGACCTGCCTGACGAGGCCGGATGGTTCGGCTACGTGTCCGACTATGACCAGTTAATTATGAAGAAGAGTCTGCTGCCGTCATCGCTCAGTATTGTCTACTCTGTGCCGACCAATGTGATGATCGAACGGCTCAAAATTCTGATTATTAATGCCCTGTTGCTGAATCTGGTCAGTGCGATCGTTCTGTTTACCCTGGCCTGGTTGTTTGAACGCAGAATGTTTCTCCCGGCCGAAGATAATGCCCACCGGCTGGAGGAGCATGAGCAGTTTAACCGTAAGATTGTCGCCTCAGCGCCGGTCGGGATCTGCATCCTGCGCACCAGCGACGGAACCAATATTCTCAGTAATGAACTGGCGCACAACTACCTGACGATGCTGACGCAGGAAGATCGGCTGCGCTTAACCGAGATCATCTGCGGGCAGCAGGTTAACTTTGTCGATGTGCTGACCGGCAGTAATACCAACCTGCAAATCAGTTTTGTGCACTCACGCTATCGCAATGAAAATGTAGCGATTTGTGTACTGGTGGACGTCAGCGCGCGCGTGAAAATGGAAGAGTCACTGCAGGAGATGGCTCAGGCCGCCGAGCAGGCCAGTCAGTCCAAGTCGATGTTCCTGGCCACCGTCAGCCACGAGCTGCGCACGCCGTTATACGGGATTATCGGCAATCTTGATCTGCTGCAAACCAAGTCACTGCCGCCAGGCGTTGAGTCGCTGGTAACGGCGATGAACAACTCCTCCAGCCTGCTGCTGAAAATCATCAGTGATATTCTCGACTTCTCCAAAATCGAATCGGAGCAGCTGAAGATTGAACCTGCGGAATTCTCCCCGCGTGAAGTGGTGGCGCATATCACCTCCAACTATCTGGCGATGGTGGTCAAAAAGCGCCTGACGCTGTGGTGCTTTATTGAAAGCGATGTTCCGGCCACCCTTGACGGTGACCCGATGCGCCTGCAGCAGGTTATCTCTAACCTGCTGAATAATGCCATTAAATTTACCCATACCGGCGGCATTAATCTGCATGTCTACGTCAAAGATGGCTACCTGGCCTTCCGCGTGCGGGACACGGGTGTCGGGATCCCGGCGAAGGAGCTGACACGGTTGTTTGATCCGTTCTTCCAGGTCGGCAGCGGCGTGCAGCGTAATTTCCAGGGAACCGGGTTGGGGCTGGCGATTTGCGAAAAGCTGATCAACATGATGGATGGCGACATCGAGGTAGACTCTGAGCCTGGCATGGGCAGCCAGTTTATTATTCGAATTCCGCTCTACAACAGCCGGGTAGTGGTACCCGAGTTGAACAGCAGCCTGAACGAGAAGCAGTGCTGGCTTGCGCTGCGTAACGAACAGCTGGAAAAATTCCTGATGCGGTTACTGGGCAATCACGGCATTCAGGTAAAACATTACGCTGGCCAGGCCGCAGCGGATGATGTGATTATCACCGACTACGATTTACAGCCGGAGCAGGGGGTTCGGGCGACCATCCGGTTTGATAATCGCCATAATGATGCTCCGCAACAAACGGTGTCCGGTCACTGGGTCTGCGCGACCACGACGCCACACGAACTGCCTTCCCTGCTTGCCCGTATCTACCGGGTAGAGACGGGGTTACCGGAAGGTCTGCCTGCGGCTCTCGCAAGAGAGGAACAGCACGCCAGCCACGATGATATTCTTATCCTGGTGGTAGACGATCATCCTATTAACCGTATGCTGCTCTCTGACCAGCTCGGATCGCTGGGCTACCGGGTGAAAACCGCGCGGGATGGCCTTGACGCACTGAATGTTATTGCTCGTAACGAGATTGATATCGTACTGACCGACGTCAATATGCCGAACCTGGATGGCTACGGCCTGACGCGGCGTCTGCGTGAACTGGGTAAAACCTTCCCGGTGGTAGGGGTGACGGCAAATGCGTTAGCGGAAGAAAAGCAGCGCTGTCTTGATGCGGGGATGGACAACTGTCTGTCAAAACCGGTGACTATGGATACGTTACAGCAGGCGTTAACGTTATATGCGGAACAGGCGCGGAAAGGCAGAAAAGAGGGGGGCTGACCGGAGAGTAAAATTAAAGATAAGGGCTGACCAGAGAGAGAAGGCCAGCCCCTACGTTCCGCAGGAACTTAATCTTTAACCGGCGACATGCTCACCGATGACAGATAGTTGAGTAGCGCAATATCGTTATCCACGCCCAGCTTCATCATTGCTGATTTCTTCTGGCTACTGATGGTTTTAATACTACGGTTTAGCTTCTTGGCAATTTCAGTCACCAGGAAGCCTTCTGCGAACAGACGCAGAACTTCGCTTTCCTTCGGTGACAGACGTTTATCGCCGTAACCACCCGCGCTGATTTTCTCCAGCAGTTTTGCCACGCTGTCCGGCGTATATTTCTTGCCTTTCTGCAGGGCAGCCAGTGCTTTTGGCAGGTCGGTTGGTGCGCCCTGTTTCAGCACGATCCCTTCAATATCCAGATCCAGCACGGCGCTGAGGATAGCCGGGTTATTGTTCATGGTCAGAACAATGATCGACAGATCCGGGTAATGACGCTTGATGTATTTAATCAGCGTAATACCATCGCCATATTTTTCGCCAGGCATCGACAGGTCGGTGACCAGTACGTTGGCATCAAGCTTGGACAGGCTGTTAATTAAGGCTGTGGAATCTTCGAACTCACCGACAACATTGACCCACTCAATTTGTTCCAGTGACTTACGAATACCGAACAGAACAATAGGATGATCGTCGGCAATAATGACATTCAGGTTATTCATATTATTGGTTACCTTGCTGCAGCAGTTCGTTGACGTAATTGTCAACTTCACTGGTGGTATTTTTAATGTTTGAATCGTCACACTGTTGAATGTGATGTTCTAACGTTTCACAAAGCTGCTTGCCGGGTAGCAAATTTAACATGGCAAACACGCCTTTCAGCCGATGCGCAGTCTGAGCAAGCGCATTAAAGTCCCTGTTTGCGGCCTCATTATACAGCCTCTTTACATCATCGGGTACTGTATCGACGAAAAGCTGAAAGTAGCCACTGGCGAACAGTTGAGCGGTGTCCGGCTGTTCAGCATTTTCGTCGTCCTGCCCGTCCTGGGCCAGCTGTTGTTCAATCAATGTCAGCAGCGCATCCTGCATCGCGCTACTGATGTTGAAGTTTACCCGGTACTGGTGGGGGGAAATCTGGCAGAAGCCCGGTTCATCATCCGTCAGCAGTAATGCCCACGGGGTTAAGTGTTCGGGGTCATCTGTGATCAGCACATCGTGCTCCTGACCGGAGAAGCGCTCATCAGGAGTGATACAGTTGGCCCCCCAGTCTTCCAACTGGTGAACCACGATTTTCCGCACGTCATCCACGGTAATATCAATCAGGACATTAACGTCCTCCAGCAGTTTTTCTTCCTGAAGCAGCTGCGGTTCCAGTGGAACCTGCAGCTGAATATTGTAGCGCGTACCGATATCCGGACTGGCGCTGATCTCCAGGTGCCCCCCCAAGTGTTTACACAGCTGTTTGCACAGGAAGAAGGCCATGCCGGACGCCTGACCGTAGCGATCCTCATGGGTTTCGCCCAGATAAGGGAAGTCGGTGTTCGACATTTCGTCCGCGGTGAGACCGGCTCCGGTATCCACGATCTCTATAATCAGGCGATCCTGACGCTCCTCCTGCGCGCTGACGGTGACACTGACCCGGCCCCAGGTTGTGGTGGTCACGGCATAGTGCAGCAGCGTGGAGAGAATTTTACGGATAGCCCGGCGATCGCCTAAGCGCGTCTCATCGCTGCTGCGCTGATTGGCGATCATGAGCGTCAGCCCTTTGCGACGCATCACCGGCAGGAGCTCGCTGACCAGGTCATCCAGTAGCGATTGCAGATTGAAACTGCCTGCATCCGGTGCCCAGTCGAGGGTTTCCAACTGATTGAGCAGGACAATATCATCGACCAGACGGCTCAGGGCCTGCGAAGCCTCCAGCGAAACTTCGACCTGTTCTGTTGGCTCGGTGTCGGCCAGTGCCTCTAAGCGCGTAATCACGTCTGTCAGCGGGCGCTGCAGGGCATGGCCAAGATTTTGTAACAGCTGCTGGCGCGACTGATGGTTTTTATCCAGCACCTGCTGGGCTTTTTGCAGTTTCTTGTTCACCAGCAGCTCACGATCCTGATCGCGCATCATGAACATCTGGGTGTGCGGAGAGATCATGCTGCGGGCATGGCGAATCTCATACACCTCGTTGTTCACCGTAGCCTGTAAAACGCCCTGGTGCTGATCGGACATATTGATAATTTTTTGCAGGTTAAGATGTGGCAACAGATGCTCGGCAATTTTATTGCTGATGATGGTTCGGTTATTGGCAAAATCGTACACCAGCAGCCCCACTGGAAGCGTACCGACAATCTCTTCATTGAGAAGCCGCAAGGATTCAAGTTCGGCACTCTGATTTTCGCTCGGACGCAGCGACTGCTGGCGCAGCATCAACAGCCCGGCGAGCGACATCAGCAGCAGAGCCAGGTTTGCCAGCAATGGCCAAAGCAGGTTACGCAGCGTGTCAACGATCAGCCCGGTAACGGGCACCCGGTAGACCAGCTGTAACGGTGTGCTGGCCAGTGAACTGGTGATTTCAATATTGGGATTGACCCAATTGATGCGGGTACTGCCGCCGCTGTCCTGGTTATCGTCCCCTTCAGCGACTGGCGTGGTGTCCTGTTTTAACTGGAAATTCTCCAGTGGCATATTCACCGGAATAATGTCGTTGACCGGCAGGTCAAAGGCGACCACTGTCGCCAGGTGCCCCGGCTGATTAAAGGTGGTACGAACGGTGAAGTAGTGGTCATTCTGCCAGGTAAAACGGCGCAACGGGGAGAAGCTTTCCCGTTCATCCAGCGCATTCGCCTGCTGCAACATCTCTGCCCGGCGAGCCTCAACGATATTACTGATGGCACTCTCTTTATAACGCGATGCCATGTCTTTCAACGGCAGGGTAGAGACCAGTATCAGGCTGTTGTCCTGGCCGTTGAGGAAATACATTGACCAGGTGCTGTTTTCTGCGCCCCACAGCGTATCAAGGTAATTAGACATACGCAGTGTCATGTCCAGCGTGCCGCTGTCATGCGAACCAAAAATCAGTGCTTCGGTTTTCCGCCGGGTTTTTTCCAGATAATACACATCCTGACGCAGGCGGGTTTCCTGCAGACTGTTACTGGCGGTGCCGGTGGCGCTGGCGGCCAGATTTTCATAAATTTGCCAGGTGGCGAAACGATAGGTATCGACACGCTTTTGCATGGCGTGCGTAATATCGGCCATGGCGTAGCGTTTTTCCGTCAGCCAGGCGTTAACTGCGTTGTGGATCATAAATCCTGATGCCAGCAGCAAGACCAGGATAAATAACACAAAAAAGCGCGTAACATTGCCGGAAGTGAGTGGGAATTTATATGGCAACATGCAGTGAAACCCCGGTTAGCGAGTAATCTGTCGGGCGCTGGCCGCGACGACCAGCAGTAGCGCAGCGATACCGCTGAACGCCACGGACAGGCTGGACCATTGTGCGATAAACCCGACCAGGGCAGGGCCAGCCAGAATCCCGGCATAGCCAATGGTGGTCATGGCGGCGATGGCCAGATTCGCTGGCATCACCTGTTGTTTTCCCGCTGCGCTGAACATAATAGGCACCGCATTGGATGCGCCGAAACCCACCAGCAAGAACCCCGTCAGCGTCCAGAAGGCATCCGGCACGGCTACCGCCAGTACTAAGCCGGCTGCGGCGCAGAGTGTTCCGCAGAACAGCGTCGCTGTGCGCCCAAAAATCTGCACAGCGCGGTCACCGAACAGACGGCCAATGGTCATGGCGACGGAAAAGACGGCATATCCCAACCCGGCCTGTGATGCCGCCAGGTCGCGGGTATGAGTCAGAAACAGCGCGCCCCAGTCAAGAATAGCGCCTTCGGTTAAAAACAGGATAAAGCACAGCACGCCAAGAAATAGCACCCAACCGCGCGGCATGACAAAAAGCGGCGTGTCGGGCTGATGCAGACGCTGATTGAAAATATGACGCTGGCAGTAAATCCACAGCAGTATCAGCAGGAGATTGATCATCAGTATCGACATCAGCGGTGAGGCACCCAGCGCCAGCGCCACACTGACCAGACCCGCGCCGATAATCCCGCCCGCGCTGAAGAAACCGTGAAAACCCGACATCATGGCTTTACTGGCGCTTTTCTCGACCTCAACGGCCTGAATGTTCATCGCCACGTCGATGAGGCCGATGGCAGCCCCGAAAACCATTAACGTCAGCGCCAGCGCCAGGGGCGTGGCGAGCGTCGCCAGCAAGGGTAAGACGCACAGCAGCAGCAGGCTACCGGCAGCAATGACCCGTTTGCAGCCCACCCGGCCGACCAGCATCCCGGACAGAGGCATGGCTATCAGCGATCCCAGCCCAAGAAAAAGCAGCAGCGTGCCGAGAGAAGCGTCGCTTAGCAGCGCGCGCTCTTTGGCATAAGGAACCAGAGGAGCCCAGGCCGCCATACCGATGCCGGCGATCAAAAATACCGCACGCGTGGCACGCTGGGTAGCCAGCGCGTTCTTCTGTGTGGCAGGGTCTTCCTGAATCGTCATTTTATCCATTTTGCCTGTCGGGTAATCAACCTCATTTTTTACCATATTTAGTGCCAGTTATGAAGCTAAAACCCGGGCGGTGCGGTGACTTTTCACCTCATGATTCAGTTCACTTATGCGGTAAAGGCAACGTTAATAACCTGAAAAAATACGATGGTTAATCAGAATTATCCCTTAAAGCCAAATTTTAAGACAACTCCTGGCTTTTAGCCTGGAGTCGCGAGCTTAAATCAAATTATTGGTGAAAAAGATAAAAATCCATTTTTCACCCTCATCATGCGCTGCGCCCCATGATGTTTTTTTAAGCGGGCGAGCTGTGCGGGTCATCACGATTCAACATGAAATTTTCGCGTCATTAACCCTACGTTATTACCAAGTTATTGATGTTTTTTGGCAAGAAATTACAAAACGTAACGTTAAGTAAAATTTTTTTCTGCGAGTTAAATCAAATCATTAATTCAGAATCCCTTTGTTTATGGGCATTTTCTGACAACGCTTCGGATTTTGTACTAAGCGGTCTTATTAATATTTTTTATCTTATCGATAAATTTTAATCAGATAAAACATTCAGTTTATTAATTATATCTGTGTGAGGTAATAAACAAAAAAAATGCAGTTTAAGCCATTTTTAGTTTTTTTTATCGGGGAGAGGCCCTCTCTGACTGTACATCAGGTGAAAAGTAGCGTCGGTCACGGCGTGAAAAAAATTTATTCGGCGCCAGGAAAAGTGAAATTTTTTTTCACTTTCATCGCGTTGAATTTTAATCCTGTTATCTGGTGTACATGAGGTTACTAAAATGGCACAGCTCAATGATGGCCGCGTAAGCATTCTCTCACGCGACGACGGAACACTCCTTTCCCAGGCCAGTGCGGGCTCGTCTAAATCCGTTCTTCTCAGCCAACCCAGCATCGTTAAAATTAATGGCACACGTGACATGGTGGCCGAATTCGAACGCCAGGGTAATGACCTCATTCTGCACATGAAAGATGGCACCACCGTGCGCTATCAGCAATTCTTCTTCGATGATGTCGATGGTGATCACAGTGAGCTGGTTTTTGATGACGGGGTAAACCCGCCTGAACATGCGTTGTTCCCACTCACCAGTGAGGCGGCCGATGCCCAGACTGCAATGGTTCTTACTCCTCAGTACGAATCACTGGGCAGCATTGAACCCCTGCTGCTGGCGGATACGGGTGCCGGTAACGGCGTCATCACCGCCGCCGGTCTCGGTGCGCTCGGGCTGGTGGGCTTAGGCGCGGCTGCATTAGGGGGTGGCGGAGGTGGTGGTGGCGGTGATGATGGTAACAATGGAGGCGTGACGCCTCCTCCGGCGACCACGCCGACCCTGACCATCGCGACCTTTGCCGGAAATAACGTATTAAGCGCCGGCGAAAAAGACAGCAACCAACTGTTGAGTGGTACCACGACCAACGTGCAGGCCGGGCAGATCGTGACCGTCGTGCTGAACGGCGTCACCTACACCGCCACCGTGCAGGCGAACGGCAGCTGGAGCGTGTCTGTGCCGTCCAGCGCTCTGCTGGCGCTGGCGAATGGCACCACCACTATCACGGCCAGCGTCGCCAACAGTGCCGGACAGACAGCCACGGACAGCCAGGCCATCACCGTTGAACCCACCCAGACCGCGAACGAGCCGCAGATTGTGATTGGCACCTTTGCCGGCGATAACGTTCTGAGCGCCGGCGAAAAAGACAGCAGCCAGCCGCTGAGCGGCACCACCACCAACGTGCAGACCGGGCAGATCGTGACCGTTGTGCTGAACGGCGTCACCTACACCGCCACCGTGCAGGCGAACGGCAGCTGGAGCGTGTCTGTGCCGTCCAGCGCCCTGCTGGCACTGGCGAACGGTGCTACGACCATTACCGCCAGCGTCGCCAACAGCGCCGGGCAGACCGCCACCGACAGCCAGACCATCACCGTTGAACCCACCCAGACTCCGAACGAGCCGCAGATCGCCATTAGCGCCTTTGCCGGCAATGACGTGCTCGATGGCGCGGAAAAACTGGTGACGCAGAGCGTGAGCGGTACCACCCTCAACGTTCAGCAGGGGCAGACGGTCACCGTCACCCTGAACGGGAAAACCTACACCACGGTCGTCGGCGCGGATGGCACATGGAGCGTACCGGTGCCTGCTGCCGATCTCGCAGCACTGGCCACCGGGAATGCCTCGCTTTCAGCCAGCGTCAGTAATACCAGCGGCGTCTCCACCAGCGCCAGCCATGATTTCAGCGTGCAGGCCAGTACCACACCTGCCGTCAGCATCATTTCACCGGTCAGTGGTGATGGCTATCTCAATGCTGGCGAAGCTCAGACCACGCTGACCCTGACCGGGACTGCCAGCGGCGTCGCCCCGGGAACCCTGATATCCGTCACGCTTGGCGGACAAAGCTACACCGCGACCACTCAGGCAAACGGCAGCTGGTCGGTGCAGGTTCCTTCTGCCGATCTGCTGCAGCTCCCTCAGGGATCGAATCTGATTGTCGCCACCCTGACCCTGCCAGATGGCAGCACGCTGACCAACAGCACCACCGTCACCGTTGACGTGATCACCACGCTGCCCAGCCCGGTCATTGATCTGCCATTTGGCGATGGCGTCTTAGGCGGTCAGGAAGCGGCCCAGCCGCAGACGATCACCGGGAATACCGGCGTCATCGGGGCGGGGCAGACCGTTTCTGTGGTGTTCAACGGCAATACGTACACCGGTACGGTCAGTAACAACGGCACCTGGAGCGTGACGCTGCCGGCGGGCGCCGTCGCTGGCCAGCTTGATGCCACGCTGCCAATGGTGGTGAACGTCACCGACCCGGCGGGGAATACTGGCAGCACAACCCTGCAGGTCAGGGTGGACAGCACGCCGCCGCTGGTGAGCAATATTCTCTTTGATGCCACGCTGAATGCGGCCGACATCAGTCAGCCACTGACGGTGACGGGGATCAGTGCGGGGGGGCAGTCGGTGACGATTACCCTAGAGGGGAAAACCTATACCACTACGGTGAATCCCGACGGCAGCTGGATCGTCAATATTCCCGCCTCGGCATTACAGCAGTTGGGTGAGGGTGGGCATAACCTGGTGGTCACCTCCACCGATCAGTATGGCAACGTCTCGACCGGCATCGGCAATAATCTGAACGTGGATACGCAGCCTCCGGCCGTCACGCTGGACGCCGTTACCGGGGATAACTATGTCTCGGTCAATGAGTCAGGCACTCTGAGCGTCAGCGGGACAGCCGAATCGGGCAGCATTATCCGCGTCTTTATTGGCGATCGCGAACTGAGTCTGACGGCCACTGCCAATGGCAGTAACGCCTGGAGCATCGTGCTGTCAGATGCGGATAAAGCCGCACTGGCCGACGGCAGCTATCCCATCCGAGTAGTGGCGACAGATGCGGCAGGCAATGAGGGAACGGCATTTGGTAATGTCGTTCTGGCCGTTGAGCCTGGCAGCCAGCCTGCGATCAGCGTCAATCCGTTTGCGGGTGATAATATTCTGCAAGACGGAGAGCTGCTGGTCGCTCAGGAGCTGAGTGGTACGGTGCTGAACATTGCCCCGGGGCAGGTCGTCACTGTCGTCTTTAATGGTAAAACCTACGATAATATCGTGGTTCAGCCCGGTGGGATCTGGCATGTCAGCATTCCGGCCAGTGAGTTTACAAACCTGGTGAACGGGGCAACAATTCCTTACAGCGCTTCGGTGACGGATCCCCGCGGCGGCACCATCACTCAGCCAGGTAACGTCAGCGTGGTTCGCGATCCGCTGGTTCCGGCACTGGGTATTGCTCCGGTCAGCGATGATAACTGGATCAATGCGGCGGAAGCGAAACTGCCGGTCACCCTCAGCGGCAGCAGCCAGAATCTGGCTGCGGGCACTGAGTTAACCGTCACCTTTAACAACAAAACCTACAGCGCCACGGTGGATGCCAACGGTAACTGGAGCACGACCATCCCGCCGGCCGATCTGCTGGGCGTGGCCAACGGCACCTATGCCATCGTGGTCACCGACCCGGGGAATACCAGCGTGACCGCCACGTTGAATATCGGTGTTCAGGCCAACTTCCCGGATAATGTCACGGTGAATGCCGCCTTTGGTGGCGACAACGTGCTGAATCTGACCGAGTCGGATACGCCGCAAACCCTCAGCGGCAATACCGGACTGACGCTGCCGGATCAGGTGGTGACCGTCCAGCTTAATGGCAAAACCTATACGGCGACGGTGAATACCGCCACGGGGGCGTGGAGCGTCAGCCTGTCGCCAGAGGATCTGAGCAACCTGCCGCAGGGAGGCAATAATCTGGTGGTGGTGGTGCGCGATGCCGCCGGTAACCAGGTGACCCACACCGCCAGCGTCAGCGTGGACACCGAGAGTCCTGAGCTGTCCGTCGGCCAGGTGGCCGGTGATGGCATCGTCAGCCGCGCGGAGCAGGGCCAGCCGCTGCCTGTTACCGGTACGGCAGAGGCCAACAGCACCATTTCCGTGGTGCTGAACGGCGTGACTTACCAGACCACCGCAAACGGTAACGGCAGCTGGAGCCTGAATATTGCACCTTCAGCACTGCAAACGCTGGCCGACGGCCAGTACGATATCCGCGTGACCGCCCGCGACAGCAGCGGCAACGAAACCACCACGCTGATACCGGTGACCATCGATACAGCCTCCCCGTCTGTGACGGTCGCACCGATATCTGGCGACGGTTATCTCAATGCGTTGGAACATGGCCAGGCACTGGCGATTGACGGCACCACCGAGCCGGGGGCGGGCGTGATCGTTCGCGTGAATAACGTCAACTACACCGCGACGGTGGATCCTCAGGGTAACTGGACGGTCACGCTGCCTGCCAATGTGGTCTCTGGCCTGGCGGACGGCACTTATACCGTCAGCGTGACGGCCACCGATACCATTGGTAACACCGGCAGCAGCAGCCAGCCGCTAACGGTGATTGCCGGCAGTGGTTCCCTGCCGCAGATCGCCGTTGGCGCGTTTGCCGGTGACGATATTCTCGACGGGGCGGAAAAGGGCCTGTCCCAGCTGATGACCGGGACGACCAGCAATGTGCAGGCCGGGCAGGTGGTCACCGTCACGCTGAACGGCAATCAGTACACCGGTCTGGTTCAGGGCGATGGCAGCTGGAGCGTTCTGGTTCCGGCGGCGGCACTGATTAACCTCGCCAACGGCACTGATAATTACACCGTCAGCGTCAACGATGTTGCCGGAAACCCGGCCAGCAGTAACGGCAGCTTTACCGTGGATAACAGCTTCAGCGCCATCGCCATTGGGGTGATCAGCGATGACAATACCCTGAACGCCTCGGAGGCGCTGTTGCCGCTGTCGATCCACGGCTTCAGCCGTTTTGTCACCTTTGGCAGTACGGTGACGGTCTCTTTCCGCGGCAAATCTTACGTGACCACCACCAACAGCGATGGCAGCTGGGCGGTGAATGTCCCGGCAGCCGATTTAGTGGGACTGCTGAACGGCAATCAGCCGGTGACGGCCAGTACTGTGGATGTCAATGGCAACACCATCACCGTGGTACAGGCGCTGAACAGCGAGGTCAACCCAGGCTTCCAGCCAGTGATCGATCCGCTGTTTGGTGATGATTCTCTCAACGCGATCGAAGCAAACAGCACACAGACCATCAGCGGTTCTTCGGGCGTTGACGGTGCAGGCCAGACGGTCAAAGTCGTGGTCGGTGGGATTACGTATACGGGCATCGTGGATGCGCAGGGTAACTGGAGCGTATCCCTGCCATCTTCTGCACTACAAAGCCTGCCTCAGGGGGACAACGACCTGTCGGTGACGCTGGGAGACAATGCGGGCAATAGCGTCAAAATCGATACCACGTTTGTGGTGGATACCGTTGCCCCTGAGGTGTCACTGGACGCCGTCGCCACGGATAACCGTATCAACCTGGCTGAACAGAATGAGGTACAGATTATCGGTGGCTCCGGTGACGTGGGCGACAGCATCACCGTGACGCTGAATGGTCAAACCTATCTAACCATGGTGGACGGTACGGGTAACTGGCAGATTGAACTGCCGGTCAGTGCGCTGAAAGCACTGCCTGCCGGCAGCAGCAATATTCAGGTTACCAGCACCGATAAGGCGGGTAACACCAGCACCGTCATCCGTACCCTCGAGGTGGACATTACGCCGCCGCCGGTCAGCGTTAACCCGGTATCGGGGGGGTATATCAATGCCGCCGAAGCGGGGCAGCCACTGACCATCACCGGTAGCGGTGAAGCGGGTGACCTGGTCCGGGTTGAGCTCGGCAATATCAGCGTCACCGTTGTGGTCGGCAGCAATGGCCAGTGGTCAGCGCTGATCCCGGGCACGGCGCTGTCCGGTGTGGCCGACGGCAGCTACAGCCTGACGGTCACCGCCACCGATCCGGCAGGGAACACCACCACCACCAGCACCCCGCTGGCGATAGATACCGGCGTACCGTCGATTTTCGTCAACAACGTCACGGCAAATAATGTGCTGGATGGGGCTGAACAGCAGGTCGATCAGCTGATCAGCGGCACGGCGTCCAACGTGGAGGCCGGACAGACGCTGACGCTGGTTCTGACCGGTAACGGGAGCAGCTTCAGCACCACCACGACCATCCAGTCTGGCGGTGCCTGGCAGACCAGCCTGCCTGCCAGCGTGCTGGAAGGGCTGGCGAACGGCACCTATACGCTGACCGCCACCGTGACGGATAAAGCGGGGAATACCGGGACGACGGACAAGGTGTTCAGCGTTAATGATGCGGAGGTGGCCATTGCGGTCAGTCCGATCAGTGAAGATGGCTACCTCAACTTTACCGAATCGCAGGCGGCAGGTGGGCTGGATGTTACGCTTACCACCTCGAACGTGCCGGCAGGTAGCCGGGTCACCTTTGAGCTGAACAACAATATCTATAATGGCGTGCAGCAGCCTGACGGTTCCTGGACTGTCAATATTCCGCGCAGCGATGTGATCCAACTGGTTAATGGCACGCTGACCGGCACCGCGACGGTGCTTGATGCCGATGATGCCGTCCTCGCCACCAGCGAGGCTCCGCTGATCGTTCGCGTCTCCGACCTGCCGCAGCCGATCCTGGATACACCGGTCTTTGGTGACGGCACGCTGGACAACGCAGAAGCGGCGGCTTCGCAGATCCTGCAAGGCGTCACCGGGGTGTCCGGTAACGGCCAGATTGTAGAAGTGAACATTGGCGGTACTATTTTTAATGCCACCGTTAACAGCTCCGGCGCGTGGAGCCTGACGTTAACCTCCGCCGATCTTCAGGCGCTGCCTCCGGGCACGCAACCCATCATCGTGACGGCGACGGACGCGGCGGGCAATAGCGCATCGACAGCGCCAGCCCCGGTGAATATCGCCACGGTTCTGCCTGAGCTGACGCTGGAAACCATCGCTGCGGACGGCATCATTAACGCCACCGAACAGACTCAGCCGCTGGATATCAACGGCACCACGACGGCGGGGAATACCGTGGTGGTCACGCTGGACGGTAAAACCTATAACGCTGTGGTTGACGCCAACGGCAACTGGACCGCCACCATCCCGGCAGGGGATCTGGCCCTGCTGGATGACGGAGGCTATGACGTCACCGTTACGGTTACCGACCCTGTGGGCAACAAAACGGTCGATACGGCGCTGGTTCAGGTTAACACTGCGGCACCGGCTTATACCCTGGATCCGCTTGCGGGTGACGGCATTATTGACAGCGCCGAAGTCGCGCAGCCGCTGAAAATCAGCGGGACAGGAACAGTGGGCGATACCGTCAGTGTGATCCTGGGCGGAGAGACGCTGACCACAACGGTAGGCAACGACGGCAAGTGGTCGGTCACCGCGCCAGTCAGCACCCTCAATAATCTCGATGAGGGAACCAATCCGGTCACCGTCGTGGTCACCAGCCCGGCAGGTAACAGCGTGACGCAAAACGCGACGGTTGAGCTGGATACCACGATCGTCAATCCACTGCTGGTGAACCCGGTGACGGGTGACGATGTGGTCAATGCGCTTGAAGCAGGCGCAGGGATCACCGTGACGGGCAGCGTACCTGAAGGAACCACGACGGTTGTGGTCACCTTTAACAATCAGTCTTACACCGCAACGGTCGGCAGCGATGGTCAGTGGAGTGCCGCTATTCCGGCGGGCGCGTTTACCGGCCTGGCTGATAACGGCTATACCCTGACGGTGGTGGCCACGCCTCAGGGGGGAGACAGTGTGACGGTCAACCGGCCTGTCGTGCTGGATACCACGCCGTCACAGCCAACCATTAACACCCCGTTTGGCGATGGTTACCTTAATCTGGCCGAAGCCAGTGCCGCCGGTGGACAGACCCTGAGCGGGACGACCGGGGCAACCGGAGCCGGGCAGATCGTCACCGTCACGGTTGGCGGGCAGGAATACGCCATCACCGCTGACAGCAACGGTAACTGGACGCTGCCGCTCAGCAGCGCGACGCTACTCAATCTGGGTCAGGGCGAACTGCAAATCGAGGTGAAGGTCACGGACGCCAGTGGCAATGTGGGTACGGTGACGTCCACGGCAGAAGTGGATCGCACCCCGCCAGCACTGGAACTGAACCCGGTGGCCACCGACAACGTCATTAATGCAACTGAAATTCTGCAGACGGTCATGGTGAGTGGCAGCACCACGCCGGATCAGGCGGGTCAGCAGGTCAGTATTACCTTTAACGGTAATCAGCCTGCTTATCTGGCCACGGTGCAGGAAGACGGCACCTGGCGCTTTGACCTGCCGGGTAACGCCACGCAGAACCTGGCCGACGGCAGTTATGTCGTGACCGCCACGCTGACTGACAAGGCAGGAAACACGTCTCAGCCGCTGACGGAAACCGTTGAGGTACGGGCCGCTGCTGGCGACCTGCCGACGATTACCATCGCTACCGTATCGGGTGATGATTATCTTAATGCCAGCGAACTGGGCCAGCCGCTCAATCTGAGTGGCACCACCACCAATGTCGCCAATGGCCAGGTTGTGACGATTACCCTAAACGGACAGACCTATGAGGCCGTGGTACAGAACGGGACGTGGAGTTACGCCGTACCGGCTCAGGCGGTGAGTGATATTGCCGATGGCGCGCAGCAGGTCAGCGTGACAGTGAAAGACCGCTATGACAACGTGGCCGACGACAGTCGTGATTTTACCGTTATTGCACGGGGTGCCGATCTGCCCACCATCACCATCAATCCGGTCACCAGTGATGACATGATTGATTACAACGAGTCGCGTAATCCAGACGGGGTGACGATCACCGGCAGCAGTCAGAATATCCCTGCCGGTGGGACGATTACCGTCACGGTTAATAATACGCCTTACACCGCCACCGTTGACGCGAATGGAAACTGGACGGCAACTATTCCACAGAGCGATGCGCAGGCATTGCCGCAGAACAACAATACCGTCACTGCGACCGGCAATGATGTGGCAGGAAACGTAGCGACAGCCAGTGATAACTTCACGGTTCACACGCAGCCACCGCTACTGGTCGTTGATGCCAATCTGGCGACGGACGGTATTCTCAGTCTGGCGGATGCCCTGACCGGCCTGCTGTTGGGGGGAACCACCGGGCCGAATCTTAACGTTGAGATCACTATTGGTAGCAAAGTCTACAGCGTGCTGGCCGATGGCCTGGGTAACTGGAGTACCACCATCCCCAGCGCCGATCTGCTGGCGCTGGCTAACGGTGAACTGGATATCGGTGTCACCGTTAAGGATGCTTACGGCAATACCACCAGCGAGATTATTGAGGCGACGGTCGATGTTCAGGCTACCGTACTGACGCTGGATACGCCGTTTGCTGACGGCCTGTTGAACGGCGCGGAAGCGACGGTGGCTCAGGTGATTAGCGGGACGGTAGCGAACCTTCCGGCTGGCGCCAGCCTGGTGGTCAGCGTCGGTACGCTGACCAATATTCCGGCGGAGCTGGATGGTCAGGGGGGCTGGACGGTGACGCTCCCGGCAGGAGCGCTGGTGGGACAGGGCAACGGTATCATCCAGGTCAGCGTCTCCACCGTGGATGCGGTGAACCCCGCCAGCGTCTCGGTCGATGCCGAGCTGGTGCTGACCACGACACTTAATCCGGTGATTGACCAGCCGTTTGGCGATGGCCTGCTGAACGTGGCCGAAGCGGCGCTGACGCAGACGCTGACCGGTACGACAGGCGCGACGGGCGCAGGACAGACGATTGTGCTGACCATTAACGGGACGCCTTATGACGCCACCGTCGATGCTAACGGGGTCTGGACGGCCACATTAACGCCGCAGCAGTTGCTTGACCTTGGCAACAGTGCCAACCACGAAATTGTGATTGTGGTCCGGGATGCGGCGGGTAACGAGGCAGATGCCTCACTGGAGTTTGGTGCAATTGTCACCGGCCTGCCGACGGTGACCCTCGATGGATTGCCGCTGGCGGGTGACGGCATTCTGACGCTGAATGAAGTGGCTGGTGGCATTACGCTGGGGGGCAGTGTGACTTACAGCGGTGATGTGGCAGGTACCCGGGTGATTGTTAACGTCAACGGTACACCGATTGAAGCCATCATTACCGGCAATACCTGGAGCCTGACGTTGCCCGCAGGCACACTGACCACGCTGCCGGACGGAAACTGGCCGGTGTCCGTCACGGTGACGGATGGTGCCGGTAACGTCGGAGCGCCTGAAACGACCTCGCTCACGGTGGCGATTAACGATGTGCCAGACCCTGTCATTAATACCCCGTTTGTTGACGGCTTACTGAGCCTTGCTGAGGCCACAGCGGGTCAGGTGCTGCGCGGATCGACCGGTATTACCGGTACCGGGCAGAAAGTGACGGTCAGTATTGACGGCGGCACGCCGGTGAATGCGACGGTCAATGCAGACGGAAGCTGGTCACTGAATCTTGACCCGGCGACGCTGACCGGGCTGGCGAATACCACCCATACGATCAGCGTCGTTGCAACGGATAGCTACGGTAACAGTGTACCGGTCAGCGGTAGCTTCGATGCCATACTGAATCTGCCGGATCCGACCATTGTGAACCCGTTTGGCCCGGGCCTCGGCATCAGCGAGGCGGCGGGAGCGGTAATTATCACCGGTACCACCGGTATTCCGGTCGTGGCCGGTCAGGATCAGACCGTCACGCTGAAGGTGGACATCAACGGGGTGGTCTACGACGGCGTGGTGGATGCCAGCGGAACATGGACGGTCACGCTGCCGCAGGGCGCGTTAAGTGGTCTGAGCAATGGGGCACACCAGATTACCGTGACGGTGATTGATGCTGCCGGCAACCCGGCGACGGAAACGCTGGACTTCAATGCCTACCTGACGCTGCCGCAGCCCACGCTGGCCGTGCCGTTTGATAATGGCTATCTCAATGAAGACACGCTGGCGGGAGCCGTGCTGACGGGTACAACGGGGGCGGTCGGCGCAGGACAGAGTGTCAGCGTCTCCTTTGGCGGTCTGGCGGGGCTGCCTGCCGTAGTGAATAACGACGGAACCTGGTCGCTGACGTTAACCGCCGGTGAGATGGCGGATATTCGTGGGCTGGGAGAAAGTCAGCAGAATGTGGTGATCACCGTCACCGACCCGGGGGGGAACACCAATACCCTGACGGAAGGCTTTATTATCGATACGCTGCCACCGGCGATCACTGCGCTCTCCTTTGCCGGCGACAACATCCTGGATTACGTGGAAAGTCTGAATACGCAGACGCTGACCGGGACATCGGGTGTAAATGACGCGGGTGCCACGGTCACGCTGACCATCGGCACGCGCACCCTGACCGGCGTGGTGGGCGCGGATGGCAAGTGGACAATTAACGTGGGGGCTGAGGCGCTGACCGAGCTGATCGCCGTTAACGGAAACTACAGCGTGGCTATCACCGACGCGGCGGGTAACACCACCACCCTGAACGAAACGGTGACCTTGAATATCAATCCAACCCAGGATGCCTTTATCACCCTGGTGCCGGTTAACGGGGACAATATCGTCAATGCCCTCGACCCGGTCACCACCACGCTGTCCGGTGCACTGAATAACGTGCCTCTGACGGTGTCTGGTGTGATCACCATTACGGTGGGGGGCGTAGAGGTCGCCACCATCCCGGTTGATGCGCTGCGTGCGAACAATAACTTCAGCAGCGAGCCGCTGGCAAACGCGCTGCTTGGAACGGGTTCGCAAACCGTGGTCGTTACCTTTACCCCGGATGGTGGGGCCAGCGTTTCCGCCACCAGCACCCTGCTGATCGATGTCGTGTCGCCGACGGTAGCGATTACGCAGTTTGCCGGGGATAACACCCTGACCGCCGCAGAAGCGGCGGTGTCGCAGACCATCACCGGTACGGCATCGGATATCGGCAGCACGGTTTCCGTTACGCTGGGCAGCAAAACTTACACCGCTGTGGTGCAGGCCGGCGGCACCTGGACGGTGAACGTACCTTCGGCTGACCTGCAGGCGCTGGGCCAGGGGGAAGGCACCATTACGGCCAGCGTGAAAGACGCCGCAGGTAACACAGGCGAGGCAACACGGCTGGTCGTCATTGATACGGTAGCACCGCTGCTGGATGTGGATGCCCTGCTGGGGAATAACGTTCTCAACTCGGTAGAGGCGGTACTGACGCAGACGCTGACCGGGAAAGTGGAAGGGGCCGACGGACAGACAATTTCTGTCTATCTGGGCAACAGCGGCACGCCGCTGGCACAGGGAACCGTCCTGAACGGTGCCTTCAGCCTTGCCCTGACGCCGACGGCGCTGGCCGGTCTGCTGCAGGGTGGTAACCTGCTGACGGTGAGAGTCCAGGACGAAAACGGTAACCAGACCAGCGCTTCGATCACCGTCAACAAGGTGTTCAACAGCCTGCTGGCACTGAACGTGGATACGGTGTTTGGGGAAACCGGCCTGTCCGGTTATCTGGGGGCCGCCGAAGCGGGGCTCGACCAGTTGATCACCGGAACCGCCGTGTCGGCTATCGGCGGCTTAGTGTCACTGACGCTGGGTAACGGTGAGATCGTCACCGCCACGGTTGGCCAGGGCGGTCGCTGGACGCTGGTGGTACCGACCGATGCGCTGGCGGCATTAGGGGACGGGACGGTACCGCTGGACCTGGTACTGACGGATGTGGTGGGTAACGTGACCACAGCAACGGCGTCGGTCACCAACATCATCAATAACCTTCCGGTTGTCGGTACGCTGACCAACCTGTTCGGCACGGATAACCTGATTAACGTGCTGGAAGCTCAGGCCGGGCAGACCATCGGCGGAACGCTGAATGCGGTGGCGGGATCGACCGTAACCGTGACGCTGGGAGCGAAAGCCTACACCACAACCGTTCAGGCGGGGGGCGCATGGAGCGTGAATCTCTCGCCTCTCGATCTGCTGGCGCTGGGCACCGGTAATCTCTCGCTGGGGGTCAAAGTGGTGGATCCGGCGGGGAATACCGCCAGCAATGCTGTCACTGTCGGTGTGTTTAACAAGCAGCCTGAAATCACCCTGAACACCATCTTTGGTGATGGTGTGCTGAATCTTGCTGATATCACCAATTTTGCCAGCCAGCTCATTACCGGTACGGTGAAAAACGTCGCGGCAGGATCCCTCGTGACGGTGAATCTGGGCGGGCTGGTGGATGTTCAGGCCACGGTCGATGCCAGCGGTAAGTTCAGTACCAGCCTGTCGCTGGGACAGCTGCAGCTGCTGACAGGCAATGCGCTGACCGTTTCTGCACAGGTGACGGATATTGCCGGCAACACGGCGACAGCCACAGGCGGGTTGCAGTTAAGCCTGACGCCGCCATCGCTGACCATTAACCAGACACAGCTGTTTGGTGATGGACTGCTGAATGCGGCCGATGCGCTGACCACTCAGTTGATCAGCGGGGTGACGAGCGGAGGGGCCCGCGTGGTGGTCACGGTGGGGAACAGTACCACACCGCTGGTCGCGGCCACGGCGGACGCGAACGGCGTCTTCAGCCTCGGGCTGACGCCGTCCATGCTGGCCAGCCTGGGGGACGGTAGTCTGGCACTGAAGGTCACCGTCACTGATACGGCGGGGAATACCACCACCAGCAATCCACTGAATGCCATTGTCGGCATCCACTCGCTGCCATCAGTGACGATCAATCCGCTGTTTGGTGACGGTATTTTGAGTGTTTCAGAAGCGCTCTCCTCACTGGGGCAACTGCTCAGTGGTCGCGTGAATAACGTGGCGGCGGGTACGCGGGTCGATATCAAGCTTGGCGCACTCTCGCTGGAAGCGGTAACTGATGCCAGCGGTAACTTCAGCGTACCGCTCAGCTCACTGCAACTGTTGTCACTGGCAACGGGTAACCTGACGGTATCTGCCACGGTCACTGATGTGGTCGGTAATACGGCGAACAGCAGCCTGGGGGTGACCATTGGGGTGACCACGCAGCCAACGCTCACCGTGAACACGCTGTTCGGTGACGGCATACTGAGCGCATCTGAGCTGGCGGTAGCGCAGACCATCAGCGGGACCACCACCAATGCCGTGGCGGGGTCGACGGTCACCTTCAGCATCAACGGTAAATCCTACAGCACCACCGTCGGCAGCAGCGGCAACTGGAGCGTCAGCGTTCCGAAAGCCGACCTGAGTGCGTTGCCAAACGGTCCGCTGACTGTGAACGCCACGCTGGCCGATCCGTACGGCAACACCGCCACGGGCAGCAGCACCGCGTCGGTCATTGCGCAGACACCGCCATCGATCAGTATCGGTACCCTGTTTGGTGATGGTGGTCTGAATGCGGTAGAAGCCCTGACCGCCCAGACCATATCCGGCACGGCCACCAATGCGGAAGGGTCGACCATCTCGGTGCACGTGGGGGCAGCCACCTTAACGGCTATCGTGGCGGCCAACGGCACCTGGAGCGTGTCGGTACCGTCTTCGACCCTGCTGGCGCTGGCAGATGCCACGCAGTCCATCACGGCGGAACTGACCAACGGCGCGGGCAAGTCAGCCAGCGGATCGGCATCGGTGATTGTTGGCACGCACAGTACGCCTACCGTCACTCTGGGCAGCACCGCTGGCTTCAGCGATGGCTACCTCAACCTGGCGGAATCGGGTACTGCGCAGACCCTTACCGGTACCGCCACCAATGCCGCTGGCGGTACGGTCAGGGTGGTGATTGAAGGCAATGTCTACAGCGCCACCGTCGCCAGCAACGGGAGCTGGAGTGTGACGGTACCGCCTGCCGGGCTGTCCGGCCTGAGCGACGGTGTTCATTCGGCGGCCATATCGGTTACCGACCGGGCGGGTAACGTCGCGAATACCAGCGCCAGCTTTACCAGCGTCACGCAGAACCTGCCGGTTATCGGGGTCGACCCGGTTGCCAGCCTGTTGAGTGTGCTGTTGACCGGCCTGACGATTTCTGGCGGTACCCTGCGGCTGGCCACCGGAACAACGGTGAATATCACGCTGTCTCAGAGCGGGCAGTCGCAGTCGATGACGGCGACGGTGGGCGCTAACGGTCGCTACAGTGCCAAGTTCGTCGGTGGGCTGCTGAGTTCGCTGAACCTGAGTTCGGTGGTCACCGTCACGGCGGTGGACACCGCAGGTAACCCGGCCTCGACGGTGACCACGCTGCTGCTGGGCTCCCTGATCCCGCTGGCCAGCACCTCGTCAGCCATGATGGCCGCGGCATCTGACGATTCCCTGGCCGTGGTGTCAAACCATACGTCTTCAACAACGACAGAGGAGAGCAGTACGGCCACGACCGTGCATACGGCGGCGAAAGTGGCTTCAACGCTGGTAACTGACAGTGATACCAGCAGTACCGACAGTGCCACTACCAGCGCAGTCGCCAGTACGGCGGCGGTGGCGGACACGGCGGCGCTGGATGACGGCAGCTACACCATCGGCGGGGTGACCATTCTGCTGGCAGACGGTCAGACAGTGCACGGTGAAGCCGTCACCGGTAGTGAAGGCAGCGACACGATCAGTGCGACCACGCTGGACTTCACGCATATCGACGGCGGGGCCGGTATCGATACGCTGGTATTGAACGGCGAGCATATGTCGCTGGATCTCACCGCGCTCGGGCTGAAAATCGAGAACGTGGAGATTATTGACCTGGGCCTCTCGGGCAGTAACAGCATCAAGCTGGATCTGAACGAAGCGCTGAACATCACCGATAAACCGACCGATGATCTGTTCATCAAAGGGACACTGGGTGATCAGGTGACGCTGGCCAATACCGAGGGCGGCGTCTGGGCCACCACCGGACAACGCACGGTCGAAGGGCAGACCTTTGACGTTTACCACAACTCGGCGCTGTCATCGGACAACACCCTTGGTGATGTTCTGATCCAGCAGAATCTGCAGGTCCATGTCGTATAAAGAAAAAATAACGCCCGGGCGGGTCGCATTCCCGCTCAGGGTGTCTAAAGTTAAGAAGAAGTGATAGATTGTTAACGAGACAATCCAGCAGCGGCTTCGGCCGCTGTTGTTCGTTGTGTGATTGAAAAAATAAAAGAAAAGCAGTTTTCCATCCTTTTTCCTTGTTATGGATTACGTTGTGATCCGTTGTTCACCGGGTAAAGCTCGGCGCTATTTTTGTGGCGCTGGCTAATGTTTTGCGTGGAAAAATAGCCCTCAGCGGTTATTCCCCGCAGACGTTGACTGATTGACCGGTGCACAAGGGGATACACCATGACTCAGCGTTATCTGGCCTGTTATTGCGGCCTGAACACCATCGTTGCTGGCGTCTGCCGGCAGCGCTACCGCAGCGCATCTGCGCGTGACGGTGCCTTATCCTTCAGAAAATTTCCGCGTCTCCACCTCCTGGCCCCTGAAAAAAGTCCGCATCGGGACATGCTTGCCCGGCTTCATCTATTGAAACAAAACGCGTAATGGTGGGGCAGAAGCGTCGGATGATTTCCGGCTCTGGCCCGGAATGTCAGGATCACAGGTGTCCAAAATGAAAAATAGGGTGATATTACTTTGCGTTACAACCTGCCTGTTCACCTCCGCCTTGCAGGCGGCGAAACAGGAGCCGGTGGCCGAATTTAACTGGCGCGCGGCACCCACGGAAGAACAGATTGGCAGTCTGACGCTGCGGGATGCCATCCTGCGCGCCTTTGCCCGCAATCCCAAAATTTCTGAAGCCGCGGCCCAGATCCGCGTGGGGGAAGCCGATCTGGATGCCGCAAAAAGTGCGTGGTACCCACAGGTGTCACTGGTGGCGAGTGGCGGGCGTTCTCAGCAGACCGACTCTGCGGGCAGCCTGAATAACAGCGGCTCCGGCGGGATCACCCTCAGCCAGCTGCTGTACGACTTTGGGCGCACCGGGGGGGCTATCGACGAGCAGCATAAACTGTCCGATGCCTATCGCTACGCGCTGTATGACACCATGACCGTTGTGGCACAGGATACGCTACAGGCCTATCTGTCCGTAAAACGCTATCAGGCGCTGGTGGACGCCGCCCGGCTGAACATTGCTTCATTACAGCGGGTCAGGGATATGGCCAGACTGCGGGCCGATGCCGGATTAAGCTCACAGTCTGACGTGTTGCAGGCGCAGACCCGAATCGCCGGCATGAATGCCAGCATGGAGCAGTATCGTGCGCAGGCGCGGTCGGCCCGGGCGCAGTTGACGGTGCTGACGGGGGTGGTCTCCGAAAACCTGCCGGAACTGCCGCAGGCGTTGCTTAACCAGCAGGTCACGCTGGATAAAATTGCGTATGAAAAGAGCGCTGCCGTTCGCAGTGCGCAGGCCAGACAGGAGGCCGCGCTGGAGCGGGTGCGCCAGGCCCAGTCGAATCACTGGCCGACCATCAAAGTGCAGGCGGGGCGCACCCGCTATGAGAACGAAAGCCGTTCCTACTGGGACGACGAACTGCAATTACAGGTAGAAGCACCGCTCTATCAGGGCGGGCTGGTCAATGCCAGAACCCGGGCCGCCGAGGGCGACCGCGCCGCCGCAGAAGCCGCCATTCAGCAGTCAAAACTGCAAATTAACCAGAATGCCTCCACCGCCTATGCCGACATGATCGGGGCGCAGCAGCGTAAAGAGGCGGGGGAGGAGCAGCTACGCAGTGCCGACCATACGCGGGATGTGTACGCTGATGAATACAAACTGAATAAGCGCAGCCTTAATGACCTGCTGAGTGTTGAGCAGGACGTCTTTCAGGCTGACAGCAGCCGCCTGACGGCGCTGTACGACGGCTGGGATGCCACGGTTCGCTACGCCGCAGCCGTGGATAATCTGCTGGATATTTTAGGCGTGGACCGGGAAGCAAACAGCGGACAGACGCTGCCCTCCCTGTGATGACGCTGTGCGAATGACAACCCGATAAGGCTGTTTTTATGACGAACAAAACCGCAACGACGGAAAACTGGATCGATGCCATGCTGCGCGTGGCGGCCCGCTTCGGTAAACCGGCGGATGGTAAAACCCTGCGCCAGCAGATGCGCTGGTTCGAGCATCTGACGCCGCAGCAGCAACTGGAGCGTCTGGCAGGGCTGCTGGGTCTGCACCTCACCATGTCCCCGCGTGACAAAATACGCTGGCGGCAGGAGGTAACGCCTGTAGTGCTGATTATGGACAGCGGCAGCGTGGTGGTAATTGAAGCCATCGACGGAGAAGGCAATGCCCGCTACTGGCTCAGCGACGGCGGTGATGTGGTGCGTGAAAGCGAACTGGCGTCGCTGCTGGAGCAGAGCCAGCCGGAGGTCGGCATCATCGGGGTTGCTGCTCGCGGTCGAGATGCGCGCATCGATGAGTTTGTTCAGCCCTATAAGAAACACTGGTTCTGGCAAAACTTTAAAGGCATGGGGCACAAGATTGGTGAAATCTCGCTGGCGTCGATTGTCGGTAACGTGCTGGCGCTGGCGGGCATCCTGTTCTCGATGCAGATTTATGACCGGGTGATCCCGGCGCAGTCAGAGGCCACACTTTGGGTGCTGTTCGGCGGTGTGCTGATCGCCGCGGTGGTGGAATACCTGATCCGCCTGATGCGTACCCAGGTCTCGGATATGATGGGAAAACGCATCGACCTGAAAGTCTCCTCCATGCTGTTTGCGCGGGCGATGAATATCCGCAACGAGGCGCGACCGAAATCAACCGGTTCGTTTATCTCCCAGCTGCGTGAAATCGATCAGGTGCGTGAGCTGCTGACCTCCACCACCGTCGGGGCAGCGGCCGATATGCCGTTTGTTATCCTGTTCCTGTTTATTATGGCGTTTATTGGCGGGCCGCTGGTGATCGTGCCGCTGCTGGCGATCCCGCTGATCGTGATCCCCGGCCTGCTGATCCAGATCCCGATGGCGAAGCTCGCGAAAGAGGGGCTGCGCGAAGGGGCGCTGCGTAACGCTATTCTGGTGGAAACCATTGAAGGTATTGAAGATATCAAATCTCTGCAGGCCGAACCCTATTTTCAGCGCCAGTGGGAACAGACCCATGAAGTGAGTGCGGCGATTGGGATGAAGCAGCGCCTGTGGGGCGCGCGTCTGACCGGCTGGGCCTCCAGCGTTCAGCAACTGACCTATGCCAGTATGCTGGTGTTCGGGGTCTATCTGGTGCTTGACGGGCAGATCACCACCGGGACGCTGGTGGCCAGCAGTATGCTCTCTTCGCGCACCATTGCCCCGCTGATGCAGCTGACCATGGTCTTCTCACGCTGGCAGCACGCCAAAAGCGCGATGACCGGGCTGGATGAACTGCTGAAGAAACCACTCGACCAGCCGGAAGAGGGCGAAATGGCCCACTGCCCGACGCTGACCGGGCACTATGACCTGCGTGGCGTGCAGTACAGCTACGATGAGGAAAATGTCAAAAACGTTATTGCTATCAACCAGCTGCAAATTAAACCCGGTGAGCGTATCGCGATACTGGGCCGGGTCGGGGCCGGGAAATCCACGCTGCTGAAACTGCTGGCCGGACAGGCGCTGGCCTCTCAGGGAAAAGTGATTGTCGACGGCGTCGACCTGCGGCGCATTGACCCGGTGGATCTGCGGCGTCAGCTTGGCTGGCTGTCGCAGGACTCCCGTCTGTTCTTTGGCACGCTGCGTCAGAACCTGATGCTGGGGAATCCCCATGCCAGCGAGCAGGATATGCTGAATGCGCTGCGTATCAGCGGGGCGCTGGGCCTGGTTCAGCAGGATGCCGCCAGCCTTGACCGCATCATTAATGAGGGCGGGCGCGGTCTGTCCGGCGGGCAGCGGCAGATGGTGATGCTCAGCCGTATGATCCTGCGCCAGCCGCAGGTGGTGCTGATGGATGAACCGACCGCGTCGATGGATGAGCAGCTGGAGGAGCACGTCATCCGCCAGATGCAGGGCTGGCTGAGTGGCCGTACCCTGGTGCTGGTCACGCACCGCCCGGCGCTGCTGAAAATGGTCGACCGCATTATCGTTATGGATAACGGGCGGGTGATCGCTGATGGCCCGAAAGATGACATTCTGAAACGGGCTGCCACCCAGACCGCCCAGGCGGCGGCCAGTGCGAAAGGAGATGCAGCATGAGCCTTGTACTGATGGATCGCAGCATGAAACAGAATGAGCGGCGCACCTCTGCCATCATCTGGGTCTGTACCGCCGCGCTGGTGCTGTTCTGCGTCTGGGCACATTTCGCCATCCTTGATGAGGTAACCGTCGGAACGGGCAAAGTCACGCCGCTCAGCCGTGCGCAGGTGATAGAGAGCCTGGACGGCGGCATCGTCGATGAACTCAACGTGCACGAAGGTAATATTGTGGAAAAGGGTCAGATACTGGCCAAACTTGATCCGACCCGCTTCCAGTCAAACTTTGGTGAAGCGGCAGCACGGGCACGCACGCTGCGGGCATCGGCGGAGCGACTGCGGGCCGAACTGACCGGCGCGCCGTTAAAATTCAGTGCGGAAACCCTGAAAGAACCTGATCTGGTGGCACGTGAAACGCAGCTGTTCCAGTCCCGCCGGCGTAACCTGCAGGAGACGGTCAGTAACCTGGAGCAGTCGAAGAAACTGGTACAGGATGAGCTGCGGATGACGCAGCCGCTGGTGGCTAAAGGGGCGGCAGGGGAGGTGGAAGTGATCCGCCTGCGCCGTCAGGTGGCCGAGCTGCAGGGGAAAATTGATGAAGCGCGCAACGACTATGCCGTGCGGGCGCGCGAAGAGCAGGTCAAAAACAATGCGGATCTGGACGCGCAGCTTCAGGTGATGACCGGGAAAGAGGATCAGCTGACCCGCGCTACGATTTATTCGCCGGTGCGCGGGATTGTGAAGGATATCCAGGTAACGACCGTCGGCGGCGTGCTGCAACCGGGGGGCAAGCTGATGGAGATTGTCCCTCTTGAGGATCAGCTGCTGATTGAAACGCGCATTAACCCGCGTGATATTGCCTATATCCGTCCGGGGCTGGCGGCCACGGTTAAAGTCACCGCTTATGACTCGTCGATTTATGGCGATCTGCGGGGAGAGGTGGAAACCGTCTCCCCCGATACCCTGCAGGATGAGGTTAAACGGGACCAGTACTATTACCGGGTCTACGTGCGCACCGACAGGGCGGAGCTGACCAATAAGGCCGGGCGCAAATTTCCCATCGTGCCGGGCATGGTGGCCAACGTGGAAATCAAAACCGGTCAGAAATCCGTGATGGACTACCTGATCAAACCGCTGAATAAGGTTAAAGAGTCGATGCGCGAGCGGTAATCCCCTTGCCGGAGAGGGCGTGAAGTCGCACCGTGCTGCGGGGCCGTATTCCCGCAGAGCAGGTTAAAAGGGGAGCAATTACGCGGATAATATTCCAGTCTCACAGAGGTCTATTCTGCCGGGCCCGCGCAGGCGGGTGCACCTGAAATTGTCAGAAAAAAAGCAAAAAAATGCCAGGCACAAGGCCTGGCAACAATAATATTAGATGGTACAGCTCATTCGGGGTGAATGAAGATAATAATTCAATAAATGATGATAGCGGGATAATAATAGCCGTTCGTCACGGGAAATTTTTATCATTCAGTGCCTAATATTACAGATTGCTGTAATGCGATGAATAACAAGAATTATCTTATTTCTTGTCTTTAGGTGCGCTATTTTTTATCTGTTTGTGCTGTTGAAAAGTTCCCCGATATTTACATTTAGAGATATGTTTGAATCTCAATGAAACATTTTCGGAAGTTTAGTATCATTTTCTTGATAGATATTTACCCTACCCGCCTTAAGATGACACGAAGTGCTTAAAATGATTGATCGGCACGCAGTGGCAAAATAAATCTTATAATCGAGAGGGTATTAAAATGAAACTTCGCGTTCTTTCCCTGATGGTTCCAGCACTGCTGGTTGCCGGTACAGCAGGTGCAGCAGAAATCTACAACAAAGACGGTAACAAGCTGGATCTTTTCGGTAAAGTTGATGGTCTGCACTACTTCTCTGACGACGCCGGTTCAGATGGCGACCAGTCTTATGTGCGCTTTGGCTTCAAAGGCGAAACCCAGATTTCCGATCAGCTGACCGGTTACGGTCAGTGGGAATATCAGGCCGCGCTGAACAACGCCGAAAGCCAGGGAACCGCTGACAGCTATACCCGCGTGGGTTTCGCCGGTCTGAAATTCGGTGATGCCGGCTCTCTCGATTACGGTCGTAACTACGGCGTGCTGTATGACATCGGCGCATGGACCGACGTCCTGCCTGAGTTCGGTGGGGATACCTACGGTGCGGATAACTTTATGTTCCAGCGTGCCACGGGCGTCGCGACCTACCGTAACAATAACTTCTTTGGCCTGGTGGACGGTCTTAACTTCGCCATCCAGTATCAGGGTAAAAATGACAGCAATGCTGAAGTGGCGGGTAACCGCAGCGCGACTGCCCAGAACGGCGACGGCTATGGTCTTTCTGCGACCTATGAGTTCGCTCCTGGTTTGAGCGCCGGTGCTGCCATGTTCTCTTCCGACCGTACCGATACCCAGAACAGCAACGCGCTACTGGGTAACGGAGATAAAGCCGAGGCTTACTCCGGTGGTCTGAAATATGACGCCAATAACGTCTACCTGGCCGCGATGTACACCCGTTCGTATAACGCCACTCGCTTCGGCAGCACTGACAACCGTGCGGCTTACGGTTTTGCGGATAAAGCCGATAACTGGGAGCTGGTGGCCCAGTACCAGTTCGACTTCGGCCTGCGTCCATCTCTGGCTTACGTGACCTCGCGCGCGACCGATATTCAGAACTGGGGCACCCAGAATCTGAAACAGTACATCGACGTGGGCGCGACTTACTTCTTTAACAAGAACATGTCGACCTATGTTGATTACCAGATCAACCTGCTGGACGACAACAACTTTACTCAGGCTGCCGGTATCAACACCGACAACGTGGTGGGGTTAGGCCTCGTTTACCAGTTCTGATCCCGCACGGGTTAACACCCGGAACCGATCGCTAAAGCCGGTCAGTTCTGCGGCAGGGGCCGATCGTCTTAGGCGATCGGCCCTTTTTATTGGCCAGTTTACAGGCTCACGTCCGGCTTCTTTCCGCCCGTCTCTTCATTAGTCTGCAGATAACGGCCTTCCAGCCCGATCCCACCCAGCGTAAACAGTGAAAAGCGCAGCAGGCGTTGCCTGGCCTGGTTCTCTTTGACCGCGTGTTTTTGACGCATTTATTATCCCCCACAGTGAACGTCCTCTTCACGCTGCAGAAAACGTGCCAGTTCACTTCAACGCTGTTGTCTGGCGGTTCAGGGGGAATAAGGCAGGATAAACGGTGCAATCAGGCGCAGGCTGCACCATAACAGTGCCGGTGATCTCACCCCGGTGGAGCCGGGGGAGGTCACCAAAGCCTTAACGATGACGTGGGCGATGAAGCTGTCGGGTATGGGTGTGCTTGTAATGCTTAAAGCCTGCAAAGATAATCAAAGCAATTGAAACCATGAGAAGCGCGTAATAGATCATTATGGCTCTCCTTATCATAGTGAATGAAGGGCGCCGGAGTGCCCTGGACAGCCCCCATCCTGGTGACCTATGACGGTAAGATCAAGGTGTCGAATCTGAGTTTTCTCTGCGGCAATGTCCGGTTCGGGCCAGTTTTTAATTAAGATTACAGGCGGATATGAAGAGTAATTGGCGGTATTTTTTAGGTTTAATGGTGGTTTGCTTGCTGGCAGGCTGTGACAACGCTAAGCCTTCAGCGGGATCTGAAGGAATGGTACTGGAAGGGCGAACAATGGGAACATTCTGGAGGGTAAGTCTGGCGGGAGTGGCACCTGAACGTCGGGAAGCGCTGCAAAATGCCATCCAGCAGCAGCTTGACCAGGACGATCGCGAACTCTCCACCTGGAAAAGTGACTCGGTGCTGTCACGTTTTAACCAGTATCGGGGCAGTGCGCCGCAGCCGGTGAGTCATGATATGGCCGATATCGTCACGCTGTCGCTGCGCATTGGCCAGCGGACGGCAGGGGCGATGGACATCACCATCGGGCCGCTGGTCAATTTGTGGGGTTTTGGCCCCGATAAACAGCCGGTAAAAACGCCCACGCAGCAGGAGATTGATGCCGCCCGGGCGCAGACCGGGCTGGCACATTTGCAGGTGATTAACGCTGCCGGGCAGTCCTGGCTGAAGAAAGATCTGCCCGAACTCTACGTTGATCTGTCTACCGTCGGAGAAGGGTTTGCCACCGACCATCTTGCCCGCCTGATGGAGCAGGAGGGGATTAACCAGTATCTGGTCTCTGTGGGCGGTGCCGTGCTGACACGCGGTAAAAATGCCCAGGGCAATGCCTGGCAGGTGGCGATCCAGAAACCCACCGACCAGGAAAATGCGGTGCAGGCGATAGTCGATCTGCAGGGGCACGGCATCAGTACCTCCGGCAGCTATCGTAACTATTATGAACTGGACGGAAAGCGTATTTCGCACGTCATTGATCCGGCCACCGGCCGGCCAATCCAGCACCGGCTGGTGTCTGCTACGGTGATCGCCACTACCGCGCTGGAAGCGGATGGCTGGGATACCGGGCTGATGGTGCTCGGCACGGAAAAAGCCAAAGAGCTGGCGCTGCGTGAAAAGCTGGCGGTCTATCTGATTTTTAAACAGGGTGATCATTTCACCAGCTGGATGTCGCCGCAGTTTGCCGCCTTTATTCAGCCGTCACCCGCACACTGACAGCCTGAGGAGTTCTGATGTTCGATCTGTTTGCTGACGATGCCCCGTGGCAGGAACCGCTCACCGAAGGCGCCGTGATCCTGCGCCGTCGCGCTCGGGAGAGCGCCGGGGAACTGATGGCGCAGGTGGAGGCGATCGCCGCGTGCAATCCTTTTGAACACCGTATTACGCCAGGCGGGCACCGGATGTCGGTCGCCATGACCAACTGCGGCGATCTCGGCTGGTCCACCGATTCCCGCGGGTATCAGTACAGCGCGCAGGATGAGGCCAGCGGCCAGCGCTGGCCAGCCATGCCGCCGGCCTTCCGCGAACTGGCCGTCGCCTGCGCCGCCGAAGCCGGTTTTAGCGCTTTCAACCCGGACGCCTGTCTGATTAATCGCTATGAGCCCGGTGCAAAGCTGACGCTGCATCAGGATAAAGATGAACGCGATCTGCGCCAGCCGATTGTCTCGGTGTCGCTGGGGCTTCCGGCGGTGTTTTTATTTGGCGGGTTCGATCGTGCGGATGCCTGCCAGCGGGTATTGCTGGAGCAGGGCGACGTGGTGGTGTGGGGAGGGCCCTCACGCCTGCGCTACCACGGCATCCTGCCGCTAAAACCGGGTATTCATCCGCTGACCGGCCCTTTTCGTTATAACCTGACTTTCCGCCGCGCACGCTAGCGCGCGGCCTGAATACGCCCGAATGAGAATTGTTATTGATCTCGTCTTGCTTCTCATTAAACTGCAAGCTGCTTTTTACCTGCCGGGACGTTTTCATGGAGTTGCTTCACGTTGTTTATAAGCAGTATCGCTGGCCGTTTATTCTGGTTATTGCCCTCAGTCTTCTCAGCGCTGCACTGGGAATTGGTCTGATTGCGTTTATTAACCGCGAACTGATCGTGACGCTAAACTCTTCGGTGATGGTGTTACCGCAGTTTCTCGGATTGCTGCTGCTGCTGATGGCGGTGACCCTGGGCTCACAGCTGGCGCTGACCCTGCTCGGCCATCATTTTGTCTATCGCCTGCGCGGCGAGTTTATCAAACGGATCCTCGACACCCGGGTGGAACGCATTGAGCAGATTGGTAATGCCCAGCTGCTGGCCAGCCTTACCAGCGACGTGCGTAATATCACCATTGCCTTTGTACGCCTGCCGGAACTGATTCAGGGTATCATTCTGACGCTGGGGTCGGCCGCCTATCTGGCCTGGCTGTCGCCGAAAATGCTGGTCGTCACCTCTGTCTGGGTAGCGGTCACCATTATTGGTGGCTGGCTGCTGGTCGCGCGGGTGTATCAGCACATGGCGGTGCTGCGTGAGACGGAAGACCGTCTCTACCACGACTTTCAGATCATTATCGAGGGACGCAAAGAGCTGGCGCTGAACCGCCAGCGAGCACAGCAGATCTTTGAAAACGTCTACGGTGAAGATGCCCGGACCTATCGCCACCATATTGTGCGGGCCGATACTTACCATCTCAGCGCCGTGAACTGGTCGAATATTATGATGCTGGGGGCCATTGGCCTCGCGTTCTGGCTGGCCAACAGCCTGGGCTGGGCAGATACGGCCGTCGCCGCGACCTATTCCCTGACCCTGCTGTTCCTGCGTACGCCCATGCTGTCGGCAGTGGGTGCACTGCCCACGCTGCTGACGGCGCAGGTGGCATTTAACAAGCTGAATACCTTCAATCTGGCACCTTATGAGGCCGACTTTCCGCAGCTTCCGGCGGCACAAAACTGGCAGACGCTGGAGCTGCGCAACCTGGTGTTCCACTATGGCGACAAGGGTTTTCACGTTGGCCCGGTGAATATGACCCTGAAGCGCGGCGAACTGGTATTCCTGATCGGCGGCAACGGCAGCGGTAAATCCACGCTGGCGATGCTGCTGACCGGGCTGTATCAGCCGGTATCCGGTGAAATCCTGCTGGACGGGCAAAGGGTGGCCCCTGAATCAATGGAGAGCTATCGCCGTCTGTTCTCGGCGGTATTTACCGACGTGCATCTGTTTGATCGTCTGATTGACGATCGCGGGCAGGCCGTTGATCCGGCGCTGGTACAAAGCTGGCTGGAACGGCTGAAAATGCAGGATAAGATCAAACTGGAAGGCAATCGGGTACTGAACCTGCAGCTGTCGAAAGGGCAGACCAAGCGCCTGGCGCTGCTGCTGGCGACCGCCGAGCAGCGCGACATTCTGCTGCTCGATGAGTGGGCCGCCGATCAGGATCCGCATTTCCGTCGTATCTTCTACCGCGAGCTGCTGCCGTGGCTGCAGTCACTGGGGAAAACGGTGTTTGCCATCAGTCATGACGATCACTATTTCCTGCACGCTGACCGTCTGCTGGAAATGCGCGACGGCACGCTGACCGAGCTGACGGGCACCGAGCGCGATGCCGCTACCCTCGATGCCGTCAGGCGCACCGAGACGCTGGGCTGATTTCAGATAACGTCCGTGTTGCTGGCCGACCGGGGCAGAGGGGCGGCCACGCCGGCAGTCACTATTGCCCGGCACGGGACGACCCTTTCCCCGGTCGTCCCGTGCTGATGGCGGTAATTGTGGCTCAGGCTGGCCTCACAATACCTTCGCCAGAAAACGCCGCGTCCTTGGATGCTGCGGCTGGTTCAGTACCTGCCAGGCGCTGCCCTGTTCGACGATCTTTCCTTCGACCATAAACACCACGTTATCCGCAACTTCACGGGCAAAACCGATCTCATGGGTCACCACGACCAGCGTCCTCCCGGAGCGAGCCAGCTGCTTAATGGTGTCCAGCACCTCTCCGACCAGCTCCGGATCAAGAGCCGATGTCGGTTCATCAAACAGGATGACCTTCGGATTTAACGCCAGCGCCCGGGCAATCGCCACGCGCTGTTGCTGACCGCCGGAAAGATGGCGCGGCCATGCCCCGGCTTTATGCCGCAGGCCAACGGTGTCGAGCAGCTGTAACGCCCGTTCTTCTGCTGCCGCCCGCGTTAATTGCTTATGGGCCAGCGGCGCTTCGATAATATTTTCCAACACCGTAAGATGAGGGAACAAATTGAAATTCTGAAATACATAGCCGACCCCGATACGCTGCCGGAGGATCGCCTTCTCCTTCAGCTCATACAGCTTATTCCCTTTGCGCTGGTAACCAATGTAGTCACCATCAATACGGATCAGCCCCTCATCCACCCGCTCGAGATGGTTGATGGCGCGCAGCAGCGTGGACTTCCCTGAACCTGACGGGCCGAGGATCACCGTCACTGAACCCGGGAGCAATTCCAGCGATACTTCGTCCAGCGCCTTAAAACGGCCATAGCTTTTACTGACCCCGGCAATGGAAATATGACCCAGCGTGGCGTCGCTGTGCAGATCGATAGCTTCAGACATTATGAGCTCCTGACGGGGGTGATGGCGGCATGCAGCCGGGTTGATGAGAGACGGCTGACCGGCTCACGGGTCGCACCGCGTGCCAGCCAGCGTTCCACGTAGTATTGCAAAACCGACAGCACGGTAGTGATCAGCAGATACCAGACCGCCGCCACCATCAGCAGCGGGATCACCTGTTGCGTGCGGTTATAAACCATCTGGATGGTGTAAAACAGCTCCGGCATCGCCAGTACGTATACCATCGCGGTCCCTTTGGCGAGGCTGATAATTTCGTTAAAGCCGGTTGGAATAATGGATCGCAGCGCCTGCGGCAGAATAATGCGCAGCGTGCGGCGCGAAGAGGGCAGACCCAGCGCGGCGGCGGCTTCAAACTGCCCCTGATCCACGCCGGTAATGCCGCCACGAATGATTTCGGCAGTATAGGCCGCCTGCACCAGCGTCAGCCCGATCACCGCCGTACTGAACTGCCCCAGGACATCAATGGTTTTGTACTCCACCAGTGTTAACGGGGTAAAGGGAACGCCCAGCGATAAGGTGTCGTAAAGGTAGGAGAAGTTATAGAGAATAATCAGCACCACGATCAGCGGCAGCGAACGGAACAGCCAGATATAGCCGAACGCCAGACCGGAGAGTAACCAGGACGAGGAGAGGCGGGCCAGCGCCAGCCCCACGCCCAGCAGAATACTCAGCAGGCTGGCGATCAGCGTCAGCAGCAGCGTCTGCCCGAGGCCGCTGAGGATGGCGGGTGCAAAGAACCAGTGGGCGAATACCGACCACTCCCAGCGTGGATTAAACGCGATCGACTGGATCACCACGGCCAGAATAAACAGGGCAACGACCGCCCCAACCAGCCGCAGCGGATAGCGTGCAGGCACCACGCGCAGGGTTTCATTCGGTTTCATGGGCGGCTCCTGACTCGGCGTGATGGTGAAGTGCTTTGGTGAAACGCAGGCGGCCATCGTAAGGCGGCAGGCTGTACTCTTCCGGGTCACGCTGCGTGTCGAACTGTGGTTGATAGCCATGTGATAAATAGAGGCGTACCGCTTCCGGCTGACGAAATCCGGTGGTCAGATAAACCTGTCGGTAACCCGCCAGTCCGGCGCGTCGCTCCAGCTCAACCAGTACTTTCAGCGCCAGTCCCTGACGGCGTAGATCGCTGCGCGTCCAGATGCGCTTTAATTCGGCCGTCTCCGCGTCGAAAGCCTTATAAGCCCCCATCGCAATAATGACCCCGTCGCGCTCCAGTACCACAAACATCCCCTGCGGGGGCAGATACCATTCGGTCAGTTCGACTTCGGCATCCCGGGCAAAAAAGTCACCATAGCGGGCGCTGTATTCTCCGAAGAGTCCGTCAATAATTGATGTCAGCTCCGGTGCCTCCGGTGACAGCTGGCGAAATTGTTCATGGCTCATACTGACCTCCGTTAGTCACCCAGCCCCGGCGGGTTGATTTCAGAACGATCGAGGCGCTCAATGCCTTCGCCCCAGCGGTTAAGGACTTTGTCGTACTCGCCGCCTTTGATCACACCATTCAGCGCAGCATTAACGGCGGCCACCAGCCCGTTGCCTTTCTTCAGCGTCACCGCGATATGGGCCGCTTTCGGCCAGCCGCCATCCACGGTGCCCACCCGTTTTGTTTTACCGGTCAGTGCGGCTTTCCAGGCACCAATGACGTTCGGCCCGAAATAGGCATCGGCACGACCGGACTGTAATGCCAGCGTCTGGGCCGCATCATCTTTTACATAGTTAGGCGTAAACGGCTTCAGCCCTTTTTTCTGATTCTCTTCATCCCAGGCCAGCAGGATCGCTTCCTGATTAGTGCCGGAACCAACAATAATGCGCAGTCCGGCAATGTCTTCGGCTTTGGTCAGTGAAGTGATTTTGCTGTCCGATTTCACGTAGAAGCCGAGGGAATCTTTACGGTAGGTCGCGAAATCGAATTTTTCTTTGCGCGCTTTGGTGACGGTGACATTGGTGATGGCGGCATCATATTTGCCGGAGCTGACGCCCAGCGGCCAGTCTTCCCAGGAGGTCGGCACCACGTTCAGCTCCAGTCCGAGGCTGTCGGCGACCAGGCGGGCAATATCCACTTCACTGCCCTGCAGGGTTTTGTTGTCATCAGAAAAGAGCGTCAGCGGTGGGGAGTTCAGCGCGGCAACCGCCACGGTAAACTTGCCCGGCACGGCCAGTTTCAGGTCCTTTGGCAGCAGAGCAACGGCCTCGGGATTCACCGGCGCATGCACGGGGGCTGCATTCGCCTCGACGCTGATGCCGGTGCCATTAATGTTGACGGTTTCTGCCTTTGCCGTGGTGCCAAGCCACAGGGAGGCACTGAGCAGGCCCAGTAATACGGATGTTTTTTTCATAGTGACTAACTCTTATTATGATGAAACTGCAGATGAAAAGGGCCGGTTCCTGCCCGTTAAGCGATCTCGTTCAGGGCCGCTTCCGCCAGCTGGCTGAAGTATTCTGCGGCGGGGTACAGCAGGGCTTCATCCGGATTAAAACCTGGATGGTGCAGACCAAATTCACTGTCGCTGCCGATGCTGACGAAGGTGCCCGGCGTGTTATGCAGATAGAAGGCAAAATCTTCGCCCCCCATCTGCAGCTCGGCCTCCTGCACGTCGTAACCCTGGCGGGCAGCCACCTGTTTACTGAACTCAGCCCAGTGCCCGGTATTAATTAATGCAGGCGGGCCAGGATGCCAGTTCAGTTCTGCCCGGCCACCCAACCCCGCGGCAATACCGGCTATCAGCTGACGCAGCCGCTGCGGCAGTTCACTGCGGATGTCATCGTTATGGGTGCGCACCGTGCCTTCCAGCACCACCTGCTGCGGTAAGACGTTCCAGGTGTTGCCGCCTTCAATACGAGTGACGCTGACCACCACTGATTCCAGCGGGCTGTAACTGCGGCTGACCAGGGTCTGTAAGGCGCTGACGATCTGGCTGGCGATCACAATCGCATCCACGCCTTCCTGCGGGCGGGCCGCATGGGCACCTTTGCCGTACACATCGATATCAAAACGGTCGACATTGGCATAAAACGGGCCGCCGCGCGTGGCAAAGGTGCCCACTGGCAGCTCCGGCGCATTGTGCATACCGAAGATCGCTGCAACATCCTGTAATGCCCCCGCTTTTATCAACGTCCTTGCGCCGCCGAAACGCTCCTCTGCCGGCTGGAACAGCAGGCGTACACGGCCAGGGAGATCTGTTTCGCGCGCTTTCAGCAGTCTGGCCGCACCCAGCATCACGGAGGTGTGCACATCATGCCCGCAGGCGTGCATCACACCCGCGTGTTGCGAACGGAACGGCACCGGGACGATCTCGTCAATCGGCAGGGCATCAATGTCGGCACGCAGGGCAATCAGGGGGTCGCCCTGGCCGATCTCCGCCACTACGCCGGTGTCCAGTCCGTAGGGCAGTAGCCGGATATCGGCATCTTTCAGCCAGCCGGTGATGCGTTCCGTGGTGGCAAACTCCTCGTTCGACAACTCAGGATACTGATGCAGTTCCCGACGCCAGGCGACGAGCTGTTGTGCAAGAGATGGGCTCATGGTCCGGTTCCTTATGCGGCAACCAGCTGGTGGGTGGCCAGCAGTTGCAGGGATTTCAGGCGTGGAGCACCGGCAGTGATCGGGGTATCAATAATGAATTCTTCCACTCCGAAACGCTGATGCAAAGCGTCCAACTGGGCGTGAACCTGTGCGGCAGTCCCCTTTAGTACGGCGGATTCACGGGGTTCAATCCGGTGCTGCTTTGCACCTGACTGACGAATAAAGGCTTCGGCCTGGGCAAGATTGCCCACGGTGACGCTTTGGCCGTTATCCACATGCACGCGGAATTGTTGTAAATCAGCTGCCAGCAGATCGGCTTCGGCTTCGTTATCGGCAACAATGGCCTGTACGGCCAGCAGCGGGGATTGTCCTTTGCTGTGCGTGCGGTAAGTGGTCAGGGCGCGGTCCAGTTCCTGCCTGTCGCCATTCAGGTGGGCAGCAAACACAAACTGCCAGTTCAGCTCTGCGGCCAGTTGAGCACTGGCTTCGCTGGCACCCAGCAGAAAGCGGGTCGCCGGGCGCGGTGGCAGCGGCGTCGCCAGCAACGGATCTTCACCTTCAGTGGCAGGGGAAGCCGTCAGCCACTGATCCAGCGCGCGCAGCTGGCTGATAAAGTCGCCTTTTACCTCAGGGTTTATGCCCTGCTGTAAGGCTTTTGTGGAAAGCGGGAGCCCGCCAGGGGCTTTACCGACACCCAGATCGACGCGGCCAGGGGCCAGCGAGGCCAGCAGATTAAAATTCTCCGCGACTTTGTACGGGCTGTAGTGCTGCAACATCACGCCGCCGGAGCCGACACGGATGTGGCGGGTGTGCGCCAGAATCCAGGCGATCAGTATCTCAGGTGACGGGCTGGCCAGCGCCGGCGTATTGTGATGCTCTGCCAGCCAGAATCGGTGGTATCCCAGTGCTTCTGCGCGCTGTGCCAGCGTCAGGGTGCGTGCCAGTGCCGTGGTTGCGGTTTCGCCTTCGGCCAGCGGGCTTTTATCCAGTAAGCTCAGTCGGTAAGCCATAATGCATCCTTGAACGGTATCAGTTGCCGGCAATTATTGAAGCGGTGACCGCCGCTGTAAAACAACAATTCTGGCTAATATCAGTCCTGAAATGGGATAGGGGGCTTATGCCGGGAACTGGCAAAGGCTGTGCAAAATGGGTATTTTGCCAGGCAGAAAGCGTCAGGTTTAATAAAGGTTCACTTGAAAGAGGAACAGACGATGAATGGTCTCTGGCTGCACTTCACACGATTTTTTCAGGCACCCTCGGGGATGGCAACACTGGACAGCTGTCGGGTGATCGAAGCAATGATGCCGATGGGCGAACTGTATGGCGTTCATCTGTACGATCTTCCTCCGCTGCAGCAGCGACCGGACGAATCGCGTTAATTTTCCGTCGACGACGAGGCGGTAACCCAGGTCATTACGCGATCGGCGTGCAGCATGGCTCTGCCTTCGAAGATGCGCCCGACGGTCATTATCGGGGAAAATGTTTGTGTCAGGCGCAGACGGAGTGATTGCAGATCTGCACTGCAGGCGACGATCTCCGCTGCGCTGAAATCCATAAACTGCTTTATCTGCGGATAGAGCGCCTTGTACAGACTCTCTTTGACAGAGAATGCCACCGTCAGCGCGGTGGCGAAGGGCACCTCAGACTGTGCCAGCCGCTGTTTTTCCCCGACACCGATCAGCATTTTCCATGTCTCGCTGGCCATCTCTTCCGACATGATCGTTTCACAATCGACGCCCGGTATCACGTCCTGACGCTGCGTCAGCAAAGCACATATTTGCTGATGGGTGTGAGACAGAGAGCCGTTAATACCCTGTGGCCATAGTGGGGCGCGATCCGGCCCGTTACTCAGGACAAAATCCGTAATACCCCAGCTGGCCAGCGCCTGTTGCAGGCAGTAACGGCTGGCGAGGTATTCCGCACGACGCTTTTTAACCCCCCGCTGCAGGTGAACAGGTGTCGGAATATTCAGCCGGTTAAACAGAGATTCACTAAAATGAGCGACGTCATAACGCACGTCCAGCAGGCTGATATCAGGGGCGTCAGGCAGAGGTTGCAGCGAACAGTCAGTAATAAAGGGTGAAGAAGGCGAAATATTCAGTGCAGACATAGCCACTAACCTGTGCAAAAACGATAAATTATTTAAACAGGTTAGTGGCTGGATATCAAAAAACGCCTGGAATTAATGATTCGGTGGGATCGCAAAGCTTTTCAGCGAAACGACAAAATGGTCATGCCCTTTGGAGATTTTGGCACCGCGATCGCACCACTGGCTGGCAAGCCGGAAAAAATCGTCACTGTCGATATCATAAGCCAGCTCCACCTTACTGATACCTGAGTGAAGCAGCTCTTCCGCATCTTTGAAGCTCTTAGCTTTAATCATTGCCATTTGAGTTATCTCTGTCTACACAATGCCATAAAAGTGTAACGACAGCGTATGATATTATTGTGACAGTATTGTTGCAGAGACGGAGATTGAGAGTTTCGCCACGTTTTACGGCGGGGATTTACTACCCGATGACGAATAATCACCTGTAAAAACAGCAGGGAAGCTCTCCGGTGGCGAAACGCTGACGGTAAAACAGTCAGTCAAGGGTGATTAACCGTTGCCCGATTTTTGCTTCGGGCATCATCTGTTGCAGGCCGTCGACCAGTTCATCGCCGGCGCGGTGCAGTGCCTCCAGCGGCATCTCCGGCAGACTTTCCAGAATAAACCACATTTGCCGGGCGCTGGCATCTAACCGCGTGCGAACGCCCTGGCGCCAGTTCCAGCGGCGGCAGGTCACGCCGACGTCATCACACCAGATCACTTCCCCGGCTTCTGCCGTTTCATACACCGGCTCACCGTCTTTTAGGGTGTCAAACTGCTCTGTCCCTTCCGCCACGATCAGTCTGGGCTGGCCGACATAGGCGGCACTGTTTTCCCCGCCCACCGGCAGCGCATATTTAATGCTGATCGCATTATACAGATCCACGACCGGGTCGATGGCGGGTAGGGTGCCGTCTTTCAGAACGCGCTTGCGTAATGCTTCAGCAGAACAGGGCGTCCGTTTCGGTTTAGCACCGAAGGCTTTAAAGACCTCCGACCAGGCGCTGAGGTGAGCCTCAGCCCAGGGGGCATCGACCAGCACGCCCTGACAGGCGGCGGCCAGGGCCTGCTGGCCGATGGCCGCATTCACCAGCGGGGCGGCCTCAACCACAATACTCAGCGCTCTGAAGTGGGGGGCGATGATGGCAATGTCGGGATGGATTGACGGGTGGACGTTATGCATCAGATAATCCTGTAATGACTATTTTATTCCATGGTAATGACTAATGACGGAAAAAGTCAATATATCGACTGATTTGGGTGCTGATGTGAACTCGGTAAGCCACGCGCTGGCCGCCAGAATAAAAGATTTCCGTAAGCAGCAAAAATTCACCCTTGATGAATTATCACGCCGGGCAGGCGTCAGCAAAGGGATGCTGGTTGAAATAGAAAAGGGCACGGCCAATCCCAGTATTGCGATCTTATGCAAAATCTCTGCTGCGATGGGGGTTTCGGTGGCGGATATTGTCGATGTCGCGGGTAAACCCGCCGCTCATCTGGTCGGGGAGGCCGACATCCCGGTTCTGTGGCGAGGGGAGCAGGGCGGAACGGCCCGTTTGCTGGCTGGCACCAGTGGGCCAGATATGGTCGAACTCTGGCGCTGGGAGATGGCCCCAGGCGAACGTTTCTCTTCTGCCGGTCATCCGGCGGGTACCTGTGAACTGTTTCATACCGACGAGGGAGTGTTAAGCCTGCAGGTGGATGGCTGCGTGCTGACCGTGCCGAAAGGGTGTTCGGCGGTGGCGAGAACCGATGTGCCACATCATTATGCCAATGAGGGAACAGGCTGGCTGATCTTTACCATGACGGTGGCAGAGCGCCATTAATGCAGTACTAGTGACTTTAATATGGCTTGGCTTTTTTGAGTCAATCGAACTTTTGACTGTCATCAGGATCAGGCCACTCCCTTCCCGATCCTGTAAGAGTGTCACGTGGCAAAACAAACCATGGGCAACGGGGGGTAATATATGACTTGTCACGTCATATCTCAGTGACTCTATAACTTTTGCGTAAAATTTAAAATTTTTTGCAATTTTGATTCCTACCTAAAACAGTTACTTCCCTAAACTCTCCAATATTCGTTGATCTAAATCAATTTCAGTTTGTTTGGTAAGTGTATAAATACGTCAACTTAATTTGCTTTGGAAATTAACAAGTGAAAATGAAATTGATTGTAATTCTCATGTCTTCTGCTTGTTCTTTCTCAATTTTTGCTGCCGATATCCATCAGGGAGAACAGGCACTCTCACATGCAAGCCGTATGAGTTCTGCGGCTGAAAGCCGTGTAAATGCCGCCGCTTCTTCATATGGAAGTGGTTCTCCTTCTTCATGGGCTGATGCTTCTGAAAGTGCAGCAAGAGAACAGACTAATGCTAATGCACAAATGAGAGGTGCAATCAGCACACTGGCTAATGCTACAGCAACTCAGCGTGGCCCAATTGCTTCACCGCAGGTACAGCATCCACAGGCCACACCTACAATTAACGCACCTCAAGCAGTACCACATAAAACACCTTCTTACAGCGTGCCTGCTGTGCAGAGGAAACAGCTCACCCCCACTAAGCAGCCTCAGATTACTGGTGCTACTTACCGTTCCTATGTCACCCAATTACAGGTGGCTACAATTAACGTTGCAGCTAGCAGCCTGAAGCCAAACACACCTGTTAATGTCACAGTGAACGGTGTGACTCATACGGTACCTGCTTCTACTCTTGCACCTTCTACCCAGGTATCTGTTCCTCATGTACCGGCTTTCGTTAATGTGACTAACAGTAATACACACGATAAAGCCGCTCAGCATTCTGTACATACCAATGATAATCGTGGCAGTGACAACGCTCACAGTCACGCTTTCGGCGGGCACGGTTACGGTGCTGATAACAGCCGCTCAGAGGGGTTCGGTGGGCATTCACATTTCCACTGATCAAGGTGTTTTCTACGGATAAAAAGGGTTTGATTCGGAGGGGGCGGGTAAACAGACAAGGGTTTGGGATCAGTCGCCGGACGGGATATGACGCTGAATGAACCCTGTCACGGTAGTGGCTTGTGCCACGATGCGAACCCGGGTCGGGGAAGAAGTGAAACAGGGACGTTGCTGTGGGGAAAGTAAAAATTGGTCGGCACGGAGAGATTTGAACTCTCGACCCTCGCCACCCCATGACGATGCGCTACCAGGCTGCGCTACGCGCCGACGTTGAAACTATATTACTGAACTTCTTCCTGAATGCAAGATGCTAACGTCTTGACTGCTTTAGATTTATACAGTTAGTCGGCAATAAAGCGTTTTTCATCCGTCAAAACCTGCAACAGCAAGGCCAGCTGAGGTTTGTGGTTTTTCAGCTTCTGCCCCTGCAGATCCCACGCGGCATAGTTTCCGTTGTTATCCAGCACCAGCGTCTCCTGAGGGGTCGTTATCAGCAGTTGATGGTTGGTGCTGCTGGCCACCCAGTTGTGGCGGCGCTGAGCGGCAAACAAATCTTCGCCCTGTGAATAGTCTTGAGCTGGCGTGCTCACGTGCAGCAGGCGTTGCATCAGGGTGGTCATAATATCCTGATGGTCGGTCAGCTTATTGATGGTCTGCGCCGGCGTCTGTGGCCAGTGAACGACCAGGGGCACCTGCAGCATTTCCCGGTTTCCCTGACCCGATTCACCATTCAGCACAACGCCGTGCTGGGCAGTGATCACCACCACGGTATTGGCCAGTAATCCCTTCTGCTCCAGGGTGGTCAGCACGTTCTGGATCTGCTGGTCGACGCCGGCTGCTGCGCGGTTATAACGTCGTGCACTAAACTTCTCCGTCGCATCGCTGCTGTCAGAAGTCGACAGAGACAGGTAGGAAAACCACGGCATATCTTCGCTTTTATGGCCTTCCAGCCAGCGCTGCCACTGACGGGTTGTTTCTGCATTCGACTGGCTTTGCGTCGCCGGTAATGAGAAGTCAGTGAGCAAAGCCTGACGATAAAGCGGCGAGTTAAAGCCGTCGCTGGCAAACAGGCCGAACTGATAACCCTGCTGCCCCAGCGCATTAATCAGCGTGGAAGGGATACGCGACGACAGTACGCCATCCATATAGCTTGGCGAAATACCGTAAAACAGACCAAACAACCCGGTATCTTCATGGGTGCCCGAGCTGAAATGCTGGCTGAAGCGCACGTTACTTTCGGCAAAACGTGTCAGATTAGGCAGCGACTTCGCCATGGAGGCTTCATTCAGCCCATCAACGGTTATCACCAGCAGGTTATTGCGCGTGCCCCTGTCCCGGAAAGTAATATCATTGATCGGATAGGCAACGGAAACCGCTTCAGGATTCCCCTGTTGCACCAGCCGGCGCTGATACTCCTGTGCATCCAGCAGGCCGTGTTTTTCCAGAAACCGCCGGGCGGTCATCGGATAGGAGAGGGGCAGGTTAGAGCGCTGCATGGTCACAGGGCGATAGAAATTGGCATCAGCCCAGATGTACATCAGGTGACTGGCAAAAAAGGCGCTGATAAACAGCCCTGCCAGCGGTTTACCAAAGCTGCGGCGGTTCAGACTGCGCAGCTTTTGCCAGCTCCAGGTGGCAAACAACATCTCCACCAGAAAAATGGCCGGCACGCTAATAAACATCAGCTGCCAGTCGCGCGCCATCTCACTTTGATCGGGATTCACCACCAGTTCCCAGACTACCGGGTTAAGGTGCAGGTGGAAGCGCGCGAACACGGCGCTGTCGACCAGAATCAATGTCATTCCGGCGGTGGCAATAATCGCCGAGAGAAAACGCAGCAACCGCTGGGACATCACCACAAAGGTGAGCGGGAACACAATCAGCAGGTAGGCGGCAAAGACGATAAAACTGAAATGGCCGATCCAACTGCTAAACGCGTAAATACGGCCGGCCAGCGAGGCTGGCCAGTCGGAGACAAGCAGGTAACGGCTGCCAAGAATGAAGGCAAAAATGATGTTAAACAGGGCGAACCAATGCCCCCAGCTAATCATCTGGGAGACTTTTTCACGGTAGCGCTGCCGATTTGTTACCATATTGGGGTCAGGATCGTCTCATTAATGGGCTTTTTCATCGCGTACCGAAGCCTGCAGGGCCTCGGCAAACGAACGTGCCATCGCCTGGCGCTGTGCCGGTGCCACGCTGGTATTCAGTAAGTTGGTCACCATATTTCCCAAAACCATCAGGGAAAGATCGGTTGGGGTCTGGTTAGTTTCCAGTACCTGGACCATTTCTGCGAGGATCTTCTCCACGCGCTCGTTGCTGTAGCGGGATGATTGTGCCATAACGTCTATTTTATTACTGAGGTTTAAAAAGCGCTATCTTACCGTAAGGACGCGCTTTTTTCTGCTTTTTTATCGCAAAGAAACGCGAATGAACTGTGCATGATTCTGGCAGTTGATCGAAAGGGCGCACAGTGATTGAATACGCGCCTGTGTCTAAAGGAGAGTTTACCATGAGTCTGGATATCGCCCAGATTGCCCTTCACCAGATGATCAAGCGTGACGAACAGACGCTGGAACTGGTTCTGCGTGATTCACTGTTACCGTCCACTGCGACGGTGACGGCAATGATGGAAGAGCTGCATCGGGTTTACAGCGCCAAGAGCAAAGCCTATGGCCTGTTCAATGAAGAGAGCGAACTGGCCGATGCGTTGCGCAACTGCCGCAAAGGGGAAAATGATTTTCTTGCTTTCAGCCGTGCCGCCAGTGCGCGCCTGCGCGACGAGTTAAGTAAATATCCGTTTGCAGAAGGGGGCGTGGTGCTGTTTGGCCACTATCGCTATCTGGCGGTGGAGTACCTGCTGATTGCCGTACTGAGCAGCCAGAACAGCATGCGTGTTAACGAAGAGCTGGATATCAGCAGCACCCATTATCTGGATATTAACCATGCCGATATCGTGGCACGCATCGATCTGACCGAGTGGGAAACCAACCCGGAGTCAACGCGCTATCTGACCTTCCTGCGCGGACGGGTAGGACGCAAGGTCGCCGACTTCTTTATGGACTTTCTCGGTGCCAGCGTCGGGCTGGATACGAAAGCGCAAAACCGTGGCCTGCTCCAGGCCGTTGATGACTATTGCGCCGAGGCCAGCCTGGATAAAAACGAGCGGCAGAATTATCGTCAGCAGGTGTCGGCCTACTGCAACGAGCAGCTTAAATCCGGTGAGGAAATCGCGCTGCAAGGGGTGTCTGACGAGCTGCCCCCATGGGGAGAGAAAACCTTCCAGGCCTTTACTCAGGAGCAGGGCTATGAACTGGAAGAGAGCTTTCCGGCCGACCGCAGTACACTGCGTCAGTTGACCAAATTTGCCGGTAGCGGTGGCGGGCTGACGATCAATTTTGATGCGATGCTGCTGGGTGAGCGTATCTTCTGGGATCCGGCGACGGATACCCTGACTATCAAAGGCACGCCGCCAAATCTGCGTGACCAGTTACAGCGCCGTACCAGCGGCAAATAACGCTCTCATTTTCCCGGTGGCGAACCTTCTTTTGCCGTTCGCTACCCATGCGACTGGCCAGACGGGGCATCCGGGAAAAAGGGCATTCCCGACAGCGGTGGATGGCAAGTCGGGCTGCCGGATTCAGACGAAAAAAAACGCCGCATTAAGCGGCGTTTTTTTCACATCAAACGGACGGGCGATTAAGCGCGAACGAAGTCGATGTGGTGCAGTTTTGGCTTGAACGGGTGACGCTGTACAGCCTGCACTTTTACTTTAGTTTCTTTGCCATCGACAACCAGAGTCAGAACTTCGTCGTAGAAACCAGGCTTTGCCTGCATGTTCAGTACGGAGTCATGGTCCAGTTCGATAGCAACAGCTGCTTCATTTCCGCCATAGATGATGGCCGGGAATTTGTTAGCTAAACGCAGGCGGCGGCTCGCACCCTTGCCCTGCTCTTTACGAGCTTCAACATTAATAGTGAACATTTTTAAGTCTCTTCAAGTTTTATTCCTGCTACAGGCGACCCAGCAACAGGTGGAGTGTTCAGCTTTTACCCGACAGAGCCAGGCAAAAGCGGGCGGAATTATACCCGGCTTTGCCCGTACAGGCAATGTAATAAGTCGTGGGGCAGGGCGCACCGTACCGGAGGCCCGTTTTAGCGCAGTTCGTTCGCCCGGCGAAAACGGCCTTCATAATCGAATATTTTCTCCCGAATCTGCCAGAAATGGCGCTGCTTACGGGCGACGACAAAATCGGGATGGCGCAGCAGCGGCTGCAGGGCAAGAATATCAGCGGCGTTCTTCCAACCCAGCGGAACGCCGGGGGCGCGTTGATGAGGGCGCAGGAACAGCTGCTCGAAGGCGGTTCGCTGGGCCGGGGTTTTCAGCCGGAAACGTTCGCTGACTTCCGTGGCGTCTTCATCAAAGTAGCGCGCTTTTAGCCATTCTCCCTGCTCATCGCTGCCGCTTTCCAGCACCATCGCGGCGCAGCGCAGCACCAGAGCGTCCTTCAGCTTTAGCGCGGCTTTCAGCATATCATCCGGGTCGACCAGAATGGCATCACACTCCCGGCAGCGCCGTGCGGCAATATCATTTTCAGCGTGACAGTGCGGACAGTTTTTAAAGCGAAAACGGTAGTCACACTGTTCACGCTGCCCGTCATCGTCTTCCAGCACTCCCTGACAGCGACGGCCAAAATGTTCGATAATCGTGCCATCTTCCGTCGCCTTTCCCCAGAAGGTATTGGCAAAGCCACAGCCCGGACAGAAGACCTGTACCGGCTGGTTGTCGCTTTTTCCCTTCGGTGCGCCCACTTCAGGCGTAAAAAGATCGTGAGGGTTACCGGCATAATCGAGGATCAGACAGTCGGTCTTACCCGGGCTCAGGCGCAGCCCCCGCCCGACAATTTGCTGATACAGGCTGACCGATTCGGTCGGACGCAGAATCGCGATCAGATCGACATGCGGGGCATCAAATCCGGTGGTCAGCACGGCAACGTTCACCATGTAGCGCAGTTCGCGGGCTTTAAATGCGGTAATCATGGCATCACGCTCTGCGGCAGGCGTACCGGCGCTGATCAGTGCTTTGCTGCCGGGCAGCAGGCCGAGCACTTCGCGGGCATGTTCGACCGTCGCGGCGAAAATCATTACCCCTTCGCGCTGTTGGGCGAATTCCACAATCTGCTGGATGATATGGGGGGTGATACGCTGTTGCTGCCTGAGCTCTCGATTCAGGTCAGCCTCACTGAACAGGCCATTTTCCTGCGCCTGCAAACGGCTGAAATCGTACTGTACCACCGGCATATCCAGCCGCTCGGGCGGAACCAGGAAGCCGTGCTTAATCATATAGCGCAGCGGCAGCTCATAAATGCAGTCACGGAAGAAAGCGCGTTCGTTGCCTCTGACCATACCGTGGTAATGAAACTGATAAATCCAGCCTTTACCCAGTCGGTAAGGGGTGGCGGTCAGTCCCAGCAGCCGCAGTTGCGGGTTATGCTGACGCAGCTGATTGATGATTTGCTGATACTGGCTGTCCTCCGCATCGCTGATACGATGGCACTCATCGATGATCAGCAGAGAGAACTCTGCGCTAAACTGCGCCAGATTTCGGGCGACGGATTGCACGCTGCCAAAGACCACTTTGGCCTGGCTCTCTTTACGCTGTAAACCAGCGGCAAAGATATCGGCCTCCAGTCCGTAAGCCTGATATTTCGCATGGTTCTGAGCAACCAGCTCTTTGACATGAGCCAGCACCAGAACGCGTCCACGCGCCACGCGCGCCAGCTCTGCAATTACCAGGCTTTTGCCCGCCCCGGTCGGCAGGACGATCGCCGCAGGCTGAGAGGAGTGACGGAAGTAGCTGATGGTGGCATCAACGGCTTCCTGCTGGTAGGGGCGTAAGGTAAACGACATGAAGACCTGTAAAGCAGCAACAAAGGGACATTATGCCATGAAAGCGCCATAAGAATACGATACCCTCTGTGCCTCAGTGGCTTCTGCCGCTATACTTGTGGCTTATCTGTTGACGTCTCCATTCCCGATGAGCGCCCTGCGCCACATCATAAGACGATTTTCGTCCGTTTCCATTCCAAACCAATTACAGGCAGTGCAGAGTTAATGCGACTTGATAAATTTATATCCCAGCAACTGGAAGTCAGCCGTGCCATCGCCGCGCGTGAGCTGCGTGCAAAGAAAGTCACCGTCGACGGTGAAGTGGTACGCGACGGCTCATTTAAACTGAGCCCTGAAAGCGAGGTTGAATATGATGGCAATCCGCTGCAGCAGCAGCTCGGTCCGCGCTATTTTATGCTGAACAAGCCGGTGGGTTATGTCTGCTCAACGGAAGATCCGGATCATCCTACAGTGCTGTTCTTCCTTGAGGAGCCCTCGGCCTACAAGCTTCATGCCGCCGGACGCCTGGATATCGACACCACCGGCCTGGTCCTGATGACCGATGACGGTCAGTGGTCACACCGCATCACCTCCCCGCGCCACCATTGTGAGAAAACCTATCTGGTGACGCTGGAATCGCCGCTCAGTGATGATACCGCGCAGCAATTTGCTGACGGGGTCCAACTGCATAATGAAAAAACGCTGACTAAACCCGCGACGCTGGAGGTGATCGACCCGCACCAGGTTCGTCTGACGATCAGTGAAGGGCGCTATCACCAGGTCAAACGGATGTTTGCTGCGGTCGGCAATCACGTTGTCGGACTGCATCGTGAGCGTATCGGTGCCATTCAGCTCGATGCTGATATGGCGCCCGGCGACTACCGGCCGCTGACTGAAGAAGAAGTTGCCAGCGTCGGACTGACGCGTTAGTTAAATTGGGTCGATCAAAGGGGCAGTGTGTGGCAAAAGATAAAAACTCGTCCATCGGGTTAGTGGTGATCCTCGGCCTGCTGGCCATGCTGATGCCGCTGTCGATCGATATGTATCTTCCTGCCTTACCGCAGATTGCACGTGAGTTCTCGGTATCGGCGGGCAGCGTACAGATGACGCTGAATGCCTATATCCTTGGCTTTGCGCTGGGCCAGTTAATTTACGGGCCGCTGGCGGACAGTTTTGGCCGCAAGCCGGTGATCGCGGCGGGAACGCTGATCTTTGCCATTGCTGCTGCTGCCTGTGCGCTGGCACAAACCATTGACCAGCTGATCACGCTGCGTTTCCTGCACGGCCTGTCGGCCGCGGCGGGCAGCGTGGTGATCAGCGCCCTGATGCGTGACAGCTACTCGAGAGAGGAGTTTTCGCGGATGATGTCCTTTGTCATGCTGGTGACGACCATTGCGCCGCTGCTGGCGCCGATCGTTGGCGGCTGGATGCTGCTGATCTGGAGCTGGCACGCCATTTTCTGGACGATCTCAGCCGCCGCCGTGGTCACCACGCTGCTGGTCGTGACCCAGATAAAAGAGACGCTGCCAAAAGAGAAGCGGCAGCCCTTCAGCCTGCGAACCACGCTGCGCAACTTCCTGTCACTTTTCCGCCATAAACGGGTATTCAGCTATATGCTGGCAAGCGGATTTTCGTTCGCCGGGCTGTTTTCATTCCTGAATGTCGGGCCATTTGTCTACATTGAGCTGAACCATATCTCGCCGCAGGATTTTGGCTATTATTTTGCGCTGAACGTGGTCTTCCTGTTCCTGATGACGCTGCTGAACAGCCGCTGCGTACGCCGTTTTGGCCCGTTGGTGATGTTCCGTTTTGGCCTGCTGATCCAGTTCTCAATGGGGGTCTGGCTGGTAGTGGTCAGCGCGCTTAACCTTGGCTTTTTACCGCTGGTGTTTGGCGTGGCGATGTTTATCGGCTGCGTGGCGATGGTCTCCTCCAACGCGATGGCGGTGATACTGGAAGAGTTTCCTCATATGGCCGGAACGGCATCCTCGCTGGCAGGGACGTTACGCTTTGGCGTCGGGGCGCTGGCAGGCGCGCTGTTGTCGACCTTTACTTTCACCAGCGCCTGGCCAATGGTGGGGGCGATCTTTATCTGCGCCACGGTTTCTATCCTGCTGTTTATCTACGCCTCACGCCCACGCCATACCCCGACCGCAGGTTGATTTCGTATCGGGACGATAGCGTATATCGTCCCGCATCCGACAGTACGACTTGTCCTGCACCGCCCTCTCATGTTGCCTTTTTGTAAAAACCTTCCCTGAAAAAAGTAACAATATCGGTTTAAAAACGATTGTTATCAGATGGTGAACGCGGTAAAAGTATCGAATAAATGGGATCTTGCTCCCAAAAAAAGGCCGGAGACGTGTTTTATTTCGTCACCCGGTAACTGTGTTCAGGGTAAATAGTGCCAGTTATTAATAGCTTGAACGGCTGGCAAGAAATGATGATTTACCTTGTGAATTATTTGTGAAAATATTGTTTAAAAATCGCTCTGGGGAACCCTGTTGAATACGCTACAACATTCGGTGGTACACCGTTTGCCGCAACGCTATCGCTGGTGCGCCAGTCCACGTGGGCAGGTGATCGAAGCGCAGGCGCTGAACGGACTACATAATGAAGATGATCTGATCGGGCTTCGGCTGCTGAGTCACGATGGTGCCTGTGCCTGGGAGATCATGCAAAAAATTGAGGCTGCGCTGGCTGAAATTCAACTGGCCTGTACCGTCGTGGAATGGGAAGGGGAACCCTGCCTGTTTGTGCATCGCGACGATGAGTCCGCCACCACCTGCCGCCTGAAAAGCTTCGGGGTGGGGATTGCCGAACCTTTTCTCATTGACCGCCGTGCCTGAACCACTGACGATCAGGCCAGGGCCAGCAGCTGCTGTGTATAACTCTGCTGCGGGGCGCTGAAGACGGCTTCACACCCACCCTGTTCCACCACCTCTCCCTGACGCAGCACCACTACCTGATGGCACAGCGAACGTACTACGCGCAGATCGTGGCTGATAAAAATGTAGGCCAGACGGTGCTGCTGCTGAAGTTTTTTCAGCAGGGCGAGGATCTGCTTCTGCACCGACCGGTCAAGGGAAGAGGTCGGCTCATCAAGAATGATCAGCTGCGGCTGCAGGATCAGCGCGCGGGCAATCGCGATGCGCTGGCGCTGTCCGCCGGAAAACTCTGACGGATAACGCTGACGCGTATCAGGATCCAGACCCACCTCCTGCATGGCGGTGATCACCCGTGCTTCGCGTTCGGCTGCGTTCAGCTCAGGGTGATGTACCTGCAGGCCTTCGGCGATGATCTGTAATACGTTCAGCCGGGGATTCAGGGATGAGTTGGGATCCTGAAATACGACCTGGATCTGACGGCGCACCGGCAGCATTTCCCGGCGATTCCAACGGTGCAGCGGCTGCTGGTTAAACCAGATTTCCCCCTCCGAGTGCAGCAGGCGCAGCAGGGCCAGCCCGGTCGTACTTTTACCGGAGCCTGACTCGCCCACCAGGCCGAGGCTTTCGCCCGGACGCAGGGTAAAACTGAGGGATTTGAGCGCGTGATGATAGCCTACCGTGCGTCTCATCAACCCCTGTTTAATCGGGAACGCAACGGCCAGATTTTCCACGCGCAATAGCGGCTCTGCGTGTGCATCGGCCGGGTCAGGCTGGCCTTCGGGTTCGGCATTCAATAACTGCTGTGTATAGGCGTGCTGCGGGGCGCTGAACAGCTGGCGTGTGCTGTTGTGTTCAACCGCCTGACCCTGGCGCATTACGGTGACGTTATCCGCCAGGCGCTGGACAATATTCAGGTTGTGCGTAATAAACAGCAGCCCCATATTGAGCTCCTGCTTCAGCTCTTTCAGCAGCGTGAGGATTTGCGCCTGTACGGTGACATCCAGCGCGGTGGTGGGTTCATCTGCGATCAGCAGTTCGGGCTGGGTCAGCAGCGCCATCGCAATCATCACGCGCTGGCGTTCACCACCGGAAAGCTGATGCGGGAAATCGTTCAGGCGGCTGGCTGGCTGACGGATGCCGACGCGGTCAAGACAGGTCAGCATTTCGGCCCGCGCCACCTCACGGCGCATTCCGCGATGCAGCGACAGCACCTCGTACAGCTGTTTTTCAATGTTATGCAGCGGGTTAAGCGATACCATCGGCTCCTGGAAGATCATCGCGATGCGATTCCCCCGCAGTCCGCGCAGCGTGCGCTCATCGGCACGCAGCACGCTTTGTCCGTCAAAGAGAATATCACCCTGCGGATAGACTACCGGCGGGGTGGGCAGCAGGCGCATGACTGACAGCGCGGTGACGCTTTTCCCTGAGCCGGACTCACCCACCAACGCCAGCGTCTCGCCGGCGTCGACGGAGAGTGACAGCCCGTCAACCACCTGCCGTTCTTCACCACCCTGGCGAAAAGCGATACTGAGATCCTGAATGGTTAGCAGTGCCATATCAATACACCTTGCTCGGGTCAAAGGCGTCGCGTACCGCTTCACCGATAAAGATTAACAGCGACAGCAGGATCGCCAGTGAGAAAAAGGCGGTGAGGCCAAGCCACGGCGCCTGCAGGTTATTTTTGCCCTGTAACAGCAGTTCGCCCAGCGAAGGCGAGCCCAGCGGCAGGCCAAAACCGAGAAAATCCAGTGAGGTCAGGGTCGTGATCGATCCGCAGAGAATAAAGGGCAGATAAGTGAGAGTCGCCACCATAGCGTTTGGCAGCATATGCCGTGACATGATGCGCCAGTCGCTGACACCCATCGCCTGCGCAGCACGGATATAGTCAAAGTTACGGGTGCGCAGGAACTCTGCCCGCACCACGCCCACCAGTCCCATCCAGCCAAAGAGCACGGTAATGCCCAGCAGCCACCAGAACCCCGGCTGTATCACGCTGGAGAGCAGGATAATCAGAAACAGGGTGGGCATCCCGGACCAGACTTCAATAAAACGCTGCCCCCACAGATCGACCCGGCCACCGAAGTAGCCCTGCACGGCACCGGCAAAAATGCCTATCACGCTGGAAGCTACTGTCAGCATCAGCCCAAACAGCAGAGAAATACGCGTGCCATACAGAATGCGTGACAGCACGTCGCCGCCGTTAGCATCCGTTCCTAACCAGTTTTGCGCTGACGGTGGCGAAGGGAAGGGCACCGTGCTGGCAAAATTAATCGTATCATCACCAAAGCGGATCGGGGCCCAGAGTGCCCAGCCACTTTGGGCCAGGCGGGATTTAAGCCACGGGTCCTGGTAGTCGGCCGGGGTCGCCAGCGGGCCACCGAAATCGCTCTCCTGATAATTTACCAGCAGCGGGAAGTAGGTGCGGTCCTGGTAATGCACGATGAGCGGCTTATCATTGGCCAGCAGCTCCGCGCCCAGGCAGAGAATAAACAGCACAGCGAAGATCCACAGTGACCAGTAGCCCCGGCGGTTATGGCGAAAGCGCGCCCAGCGTGCCTGATTAATGGGGTTTAAACGGCTCATGAGCGCCCCTCAAAATCAATGCGCGGATCAACAAGCGTATAGGTAATATCGCTGAGAATATTCAGCAACAGCCCAATCAGCGTAAAAATATACAGCGTGCCGAACATGACCGGGTAGTCACGCTGAATAGTGGCATCGTAGCCCAGTAAGCCCAGGCCGTTGAGGGAGAACATCACTTCGATCAACAGTGAACCGGTGAAGAACATACTGATAAAGGTCGCCGGGAACCCGGCAATGACTAACAGCATGGCATTTCGGAAAACATGGCGGTAGAGGATTTTCTTCTCGTCCAGCCCCTTGGCACGGGCGGTCACTACGTACTGTTTGCGGATCTCATCCATAAAGGAGTTCTTCGTCAGCATGGTGAGGGTGGCGAAGCCGCCGATGACCGTCGCCAGCACCGGCAGGCAGATGTGCCAGAGATAATCGGTCACTTTGCCATACCACGGCAGGGTATCAAACTGTGGGGAAACCAGTCCGCGCAGCGGGAACCAGTCGAAGTAGCTGCCTCCGGCAAAGACCACAATCAATATAATACCGAACAGGAAGGACGGGATGGCATAGCCGATGATGATCAGCGTGCTGCTCCAGATATCAAAGGCGCTGCCGTTGCGTACTGCTTTTTTAATCCCTAGCGGGATCGACACCAGGTAGATAATGAGTGTGCTCCATAACCCGAGCGTCACCGAGACCGGCAGGCTCTCTTTGATCAGCTGGATCACCGAACTGCTGCGGAACAAACTGTCGCCAAAATCAAAGCGCACGTAGTTCCACAGCATGGTGAAATAACGCTCATGCAGCGGTTTGTCAAAGCCGTAACGACGGGTGATTTCTGCGATCACTTCCGGGTCAAGGCCGCGTGAACCACGATACTCTCCCTCCCCCGGGGATGCATTGAGGGCGCTGCGGCCGTGGGCCGATCCTTCCCCGGCAGCACCCGGCATGCCGGTGGTCTGGCCGAATTCAATATTGGCAATCGCCTGATCCACCGGGCCGCCCGGCGCAATCTGCACGATAAAAAAATTGATGGTGATAATCGCCCACAGCGTGGGGATGATCAGCAGTAAACGACGAAGTAAATAAGCACCCACAGTCTGACTCCTTAGCGACGTTGCGCCGGCAACTGTGCGGCTTTGTTAACATCGTACCACCAGTTATCGAAACCCTGCGCATAGGTTGGACGCGTCGTTGGCATCGAAAACTTATTCCAGTAGGCATAACGGTCGTTGGCGGTGTACCACATCGGTATCATGTAATAGTTCCACAGCAGGACGCGATCCAGTACCCGACCCAGCGTCAGCAGCGCCGGGGCATCGCCCTGATGCTGGTTAATGCGGGCGATCAGATCGTCAATCAGCGGGCTGCTGACGCCTGGCGTGTTATAGCTGGAATCCATATAGGCGGTCGCCCAGTAAAACTGCAGGCCGGTATCCGGGGTCGGGAAAGCGGAGTAAACGGTTGGCAGCATATCAAAGTCACGCTTGCGCAGGCGTGCCAGATACTGCGAACTGTCCACCTGGCGTACCTTCATGGTGATCCCAACGCGGGAAAGATTATGCTGGAAAGGCAGCACCCACTGGTCATTACCGCCGCTGCGCAGCAGCAGTTCAAACGCAAAAGGCCTGCCGGTTTTGACGTTCACCAGTTGCTGGTTTTTCAGCTCCCAGCCCGCCTGCTTCAGCAGTGACAGTGCCTGGAGTAATTTGGGCCGGTCGTAGCCGGAACCGTCAGAGGTTGGTGGCTGATAGATCTGATCGATCACCTCTGGTGGATACTGCCCCTTAAGCGGACCGAGTATCTCCAGTTCTTTGGCATCCGGGTAGTGACGTGCCGCGTAATCTGTATTCTGGAAATAGCTGTCCACGCGCTTGTAGGCATTATAAAACAGCGCTTTGTTCATCCATTCAAAATCAAACAGCAGCGAGAGGGCTTCACGTACCCGCCGGTCGGCAAACTGAGGTTTCTGCGTATTAAACGCCAGCCACTGGGTATTGGTTGCTACGGTGTTGGGCACCTCTTCTTTGCGGATATAACCCCGATCGAAGTTAGTGCCGTTGTACTGCGTGGCCCACTTTTTCGCCGCCCCTTCGGTGCGGAAATCAAACGCACCGGCTTTGAATGCCTCAAATGCCACATTATCGTCCAGATAATAGTCGTAGCGGATGGTATCGAAATTATAGCGGCCTTTATTGACCGGCAGATCTGCCGCCCAGTAGTTTTTTACCCGGGAATAGGTGATCGACTGGCCCACTTTATAGGCGCTGATCCGATAGGGGCCGCTGGATAACGGTGGCGCGGGCAGCGGTTCTCCGAGTTTATGATCCTTCCAGTATTTTTCCGGAAATACCGGAGAGGCGAGCAGAGACAGCATCTTATCGCGGTCGCTTTTCGGCAGATCAAAGCGGACAGTAAAGCGTGACAGGGCTTTTGCCGTCACGCCTTTATAAAACACGCGATACTGCGGTACGCCCTGGGTCATAAACAGGTTGAATGTAAAGGCAGCATCCGCAGCGGTAATGGGTGAACCATCCTGAAAACGCGCCCGCGGATTGATGGTCACTTCCACCCAGCGGTAGTCATCGGGATAGCGGGCAAACTCCGCAATCAGCGGATACAGGCTGCCCACTTCATCATCGGAAGAGGTAAACAGGCGGTCATAGAGTGATTCTGTTCCCACCCCTGGGCTGCCGCGCATCGCAAAGCGATTAAAATTATCAAAGGTGCCTATTGCCGACAGTGTCACACTGCCGCCTTTCGGTGCGGCAGGATTGGCATAATCAAAATGGGTAAACCCACCGGCATACTTCGCCACACCAAGCTGGGCGAAGCTGTCACTTTGATTGATTTTCTCAGCCTGGACGCAGGCCGTATACAGGCTGAAGATGACTAAGGCAATACCACGCATAATCATGGTTCAACAGACTCCCACCGGAAACACATTGGTTAATTTCGCCAGCCTGGCAGTAAAACCACGATGACACAATGATATTAAAAGGTTTTCCCCCGTTCAAACCCGTATGTTGCTCAGGGCCGGCGCGTGTTGCTGCCGATAGTAGCCGATAAGCTGTGGGACGGTACAGGGGGGGCTGAACAGGTAGCCCTGCAGATGCGTCACGCCACGGTTAATTAACCACAATGCCTGCTCTGCGGTTTCGACGCCCTCTGCCACCGTCTTCAGGTTGAGTTTTTTCGCCAGCGCCAGTACGGCATCCAGTACGGGGGTGTTGACCGTTTCCATGCCGATACTCTGCACAAAGCCGCGGTCAATTTTAAGGTAATCAAACTGGAATTTCTCGAGGTAAATTAACGCGCTGTGGCCGGTGCCAAAGTCATCAATGGCGATACGGATATTCTGCTGACGGATCCAGTCAAATATTTTATCAGCGTTATTATCATTGACCATCGCACTTTCTGTGATTTCAAAAACATATTCAAAATGCCCGGTTGGCATCTTGGCTATCCAGTCCAGCACATCCTGGCAGAAACTGGGGTGTGCAAGATGATGAGAGGATAAATTGACGCCCATCCGCGTCCCGACGGGGGCGACTTTGCACAAACGATGGGCATCCTGAGCCACCAGTGCAAACAGATGCCGGGTCAGGGGCACAATCAGATTCTGGCCTTCGGCGTAGCGGATAAATGAATCCGGTGGAATACGCCCTTCCGTCGGGTGTGTCCAGCGTAAAAGCGCCTCCAGACCGTAAGGTTTTCCACTGGCTGTTTCGATGACAGGCTGATATTCCACATGAAACTCCCCGCGCTTAATGCCCAGCATAATCTCTTTGCCCGCTCTCAGCCGCAGCGTAAACATCAGGAAACATCCGCAGGTAATCAACATTCCCATCAACAGCCCCGACAAAAGAATGAGATGGATATCACGCTGCGGCAGGGCTTCTCCGTAGAGATTCAGCGTCAGGGGATATCCCGGGATCGCGATGGTACGCAAGGCATGCCCAGGCAGTGCGCTGCGTTTGATCACGCGCTCATTCCAGGTGGTCATCGCACTCTCTCCGGCCACTATCGCTATGCCGCTAATTTGCTGATCGCGGGAGGCCAGTAAAAGATAAGGCGTGAGGTTGATATTGAGGGTAGTGAAAACGCCGCTGCCCGGATAAGCAGGATTTTTCAGCCATAAAACGATGGCGGGTTTGCCACGCATCATTGGCGTCCCGGGGATCAGCCGGATATCTGTAGTGTTGCTGACCTCGGTGAGGGGGGATATCTGTTGGACATCCATTTGCATAGGGCCGGTGGCAGATGAGCAAAAAGCACGGCGGTTATTGACTAACAATATCGCCCGCACGTTGGGCGCAAAGGCTGAACGCTGCGTGAGATCGTTGCGCACCTGTTCACAGGAGGAGTGGATGTTTGCCTGAAGGGGTTGCAGGGTCGTACGCAGATCCGAGAAGACGCTGGCCACATAACGCTGCGTATAGCTGGCGAGGCGGTCATGCTCTGCAGAGCGGCGGTTCCAGGTCAGCGTCAGCATAATGATGAGAAACAGCAGAAAAAAAATAAAACCGATGGTCGCACTGAGAATTACTATCTTACGCGGCTGAGTCACCTGCCGCCTGACGGGGGTAGATAGTGGCATTCGGTTATTTCTCCCGTATTCGCCGATTTTATTATTGTTGATAACGAGCAAATTTCTTCTGGCGTCAGCCAGTGAGAATATAACGGGGGAGGGGAGTCTGTCTCTATCTTATTGTTGATAATCAATCCCTCAACTGGGCAGGTGAGAGGTGGGGAATAAAAGGCAAAAAAAACGCTGCCATAAGCAGCGTTTTTTATCTCGTGTTCGCAGACTTCAAGGGAATGAGGTCAGCTCTGCGTTCGGCTCAGTACCCGACGAGCGTCGCGATAACGGTTTTTCCAGTAAGATTCATTCAGGTTCGAAATCATCACACCGCTGCTCGTAGAGGCATGAACGAAGTTGTCATTACCGATATAAATACCGACATGACGACCCGTGGAACCTGCACGGAACAACACCAGATCACCGGGGCGCAGTTTCGCGCGCTGGATACTTTTTCCGGTATCTTCCTGCTCGTAGGTTGAGCGAGGAAGATCCATACCAAACTGTTCACGGAATGTGGTCTGGACAAACGCAGAGCAATCGATGCCACGTTTGCTGGTACCGCCAAGGCGGTAACGTACCCCTTTCCAGTCCGCATACTGGTCCATCAGGCGGGATTTAATATCCACATTCTGAACCATCTGTTCGAATTCATCCTGAGACGCTTGAAGTAAAAAACCATTCTGATTTTTAACTGCATGAGTATCAGTTTGTACATTGTGTCCGCTGTTCGAACTACAGGCTGACAACAGTGTCGCGAGCGCGACGGCGGGAAGAACCCGCAAGATATATCTCAGTATAGGTTGAGACTTGACCATTATTTTTGTGATCCCTTGAAGTCCTTAACGACGAAGTCGTTAGCAGAATTGCGAAACGAGACGAGATTAATTAGTGCCGGAGGGTAAGACAATTCGGAAAACGTTAAAATGTGTTATTGAGCACAATTTAAAATGTAACTTACCGAAATACTTTAGCCATTTCGCCTAATCGAAGACGAGGTTACCCCATTACATAGCCCATGGCGAGGGCTTTTAAGCACTTTTTTGTCGGTTTTTGTGATATGAAATCATTAAGTAACGAATTGATTACATTATCGTCAATTATCAGCTGATCCGTTTGTGCTTAAGGCCAACTTTGCTGCGACATGCCGTGGGTCAAGTAAAAATCAGAATAATCTCACTGGACAGGCGTGGGTTTCAGGGGTTTGCGCTGAGGGAAACGGGGGAGGTGGCAGAACGAATCTCCCTGTTTTGCCGCCAGAAGTCTTCTCTGACGGCAGGGTGACGGTCGCCCTATTCTTTTCCGCGCGTACGGAGAAATACGGGTTTATTTAACCGGTTTGTATTTTCCCGGAAGATTACGATACAGCCAGTTCACCAGATAATCACTGGCGGGTGTCAGTAACCACCAGCTCATACCTACCAGCACAATGGAAAGGGAACCCACCGCAATATCGGTAAACCAGTGTGCCCCAATCATTACGCGCGGCAGGGCAAAGACCAGCACAATTATGACTGCCAGGGCAAAGGCGCGACGGGTGAAATAACGCAGCATAAAGCAGGCGAATATCATCAGCATCATACCGTGATCACCGGGGAAACTGTCCGCGGAAGAGTCCTTAGTCGGAATGCCGGTGAGCTGTGTCACATGATTGACATCCGGGAAGAACTTTGTCGGACTGGCGTGAGATACCGGGATCTGATGACCAAGCTGATTCAGACACACTGCGGTAATTAACATGGTGATGCCAATGGCAAACATGCGGCGACGGCCCTGAGGTGTCTCCTGACGCCAGAAGTGCAGATACAGGGCGCCCATCGCCAGGAGGGATACGGCATCAAACGCGCGGAAGTTGGTGATCGCCACCAGCCACAGCAATGCCTGGTTCGTTACCAGACGCTGGTTGAACCAGTAAAAAATAGTTTTATCCAGCGTGAACCACTGCCCGTGATCCACTGGCAGGTACCAGGAGAAAAACAGCGCCAGGCCGAGAGCATTCAGCAACAGAATAAGCAGCAATCGTTTAATATTCATATCAGAATTAAGGTTTTTTTAAGAAAGTTCGCGCGTAGAGTATGCCTGATATTATAAACGAAGATTCAACAGAGCCGTTTGTAAAATATTCCAGTTTGCCTGCTCATCGTGGATCAGCTCGATCCGGCTGTCAGGCGGTGCTGATGGCCGCGTTTCAATATGAAAATCTGCCCCCTGGCGATTAATGCTCACCAGCCCTTCGGCAATACGCAGTACGCCTTTCACCCGTGACACCGGAGCCTGCCTCGCCCACTCCAGCAGACCAATGGTATCAAAGACGGTATCACTGTCGAAAATCCAGCCGCAGGCGTAGTAGCCCTGACCCTGATTGAGTGCGCGTCGCCAGCGTGCACTGTCGTTCAGCTTCAGGGCTGCCAGGCCATGCTGAGACGGCGAGTGATGGTGCGACGGTGCAGGCAGCACCGCCTGATGGGTCCGTGGCAGGTCAAGCAGCGCCGGATCAATCTGACCGTGAGTGGTGACGATCAGCTGGCGCGACGGTGATGATTGCTGATGCCAGCTCTGCAGGGCTTCCCGGTCAGCCTCTGCCCAGCGGTCCTGCTTATTGGCAATAATAATGTCGGCAGCGGCCAGCTGGTCGCGAAAGTTTTCATTCCGGATGACCCGTTCATCCGCCAGCTGTCGTGGATCCAGCAGGCACAGCGTGGCGCGGAGGTCTATCCAGGGTTGATAAACTGCAGCAGACAGCATATCGAGGATCTGTTTAGGATGCCCGAGCCCGGTAGGTTCAATCAGCAGGCGGTCTGGTTTAGCCTGCTTCAGCAAGGTATTCAGCCCGACCTGCATCGGCAGACCATTTACGCAGCACATGCAGCCGCCGGGGATCTCCTTCAGTACCGCGCCCGTCTCTGCCAGCAGGGCGCCGTCTATGCCAATTTCACCAAACTCGTTGACCAGTATGGCCCACCGTTCGCCTGCAGGTTTAGTCGCCAGCAGATGGCGCAGGGTCGTGGTTTTGCCGCTCCCGAGGAAGCCGGTGATCAGATTGACGCGGGTCATGTGCACTCCTGAGTAAAACTTTAATGATATTTACTGTTCTTCAGCGCTATTTGTTTTCATCACGAGATGGCGCGTTGTTGACTAAGGTAAGGGGGAGTAATAACACAACAGAGTACGAGGTAAAAAATGCACAGCATTCTTGCGGCCGCTGCCGTGATGCTTTTTGCCTCATGGACGAGCAATGCATTGGCAGGGAATAGTCAGGAAGCAGCAAATTCGGGCACTATTCTTTTTACGGGCAGCATTGTTGAATCCCCCTGTCAATCTGAAATCAATCAGAGATCTGTTCAGGTCGCCTGCCTGCGCGATGGGCAGACACAGGCGATAACACTGGCGCTAAACACCCGCGCTTCACAGCCTATGCCTTATAATATCGGCCATAGCCAACTTCAGTGGCTGGATGCTGAACACCGGCTGGGCATACTCACGATGGAGTATCGTTAATTGTTATAATATAACATTAAGGGCGGTCAGCTGACAGCCCCTTTTTGCAAGTTTCTAGTCGGCGCGGCTCATGTAGCGACGCTCAGGGATATGAATGCGGATTTTATCGCCATTACTGAGGTACTCAGGCACCTGAACAATCAGACCTGTCGCCATTTTTGCCGGTTTGGTTCGTGCACTGGCTGAAGCGCCTTTAATGCCCGGCGTTGTTTCAACAATTTCCATATCCACCGTCTGCGGCAGCTCCAGCGCCAGGATCTGGCCATCCATTGTCAGTACCTGAATGCCAGGAATACCGCCTTCCGGCAGGAACAGCAGCTCATCTTCAATCTGCTCCTGCTTGAAGTTATAAGGCGTATAGTCTTCGTCATCCATAAACACATATTCATCCCCGTCAATATAGGAGAAGGTGACCTGACGGCGACTGAGAGAAATGGTGTCGATGATGTCATCGCCTTTAAAGCGCTCTTCCACTTTCATTCCGCTGCGGATATCGGTGAAACGCATTTTATACAGTGTGGAGGCCCCGCGTGCGCTCGGGCTTTGAACATCAATATCTTTCACTAACAGCAGCTTGCCGTTAAAACTCACGGCCATGCCTTTTTTGATTTCGTTAGCTCTTGGCATAAAACAGATCTCGTATGAATAAGGAGGGGAAAATTATCGCGACACGTTACTCGCGCCTGCGTCACCAGGCAAGATGGCCCGGAGAAAATATCTGCCTGGCGGAATGCGCAGCAGACGTTGGCCGCAAGGGCGCCGTCATAAAACAAGCATAGTATTCGTACCGGCAGGCTGCTATTGTCGCGCTTTCCCTTCGGAGGTCAGTCATGGAGTGTCGCGCCGCCTGTGGTGCCTGCTGTACGGCCCCTTCCATTTCATCGCCGATTCCCGGGCATCCGAATGGAAAACCAGCGAATACGCCCTGCGTGCAACTCGACGCGCAGATGCGCTGCAAAATCTTCGGTTCGCCGCTGCGACCCGCAGTCTGTGCAAGTTTACAGCCTGAGGCCGAAATGTGCGGACACAGTCGCGCCCAGTCGCTGGTCTATTTACTGAATCTGGAAGCGCAGACTGCGCCCTGATTCAGGCGGCAGTAGCCGTTTCTGCCACCTCCGGCTCCGGCACCCGTAACAGACAGAGCAGGGACGCCGCCATCATCACCACGGCAAACCAGAAAACGGCATGGAAACTCCATACCTCTGCCACCATCCCGGCCAGCGAACCGCCAACAATCCACCCCATACGGGTTGAGTTGGTGAACAGCGTGGTAGCAGCGCCGGCCTGACCTGGCATCATATCCTGGAAATAGATCATGCCGATGGCCGCCACTACCCCGATAAACATCGCATTCAGACCCTGAAGCAGCAGCATTGCCGTTTGTCCATTGAACAGCAGCGTGCCGCTGTAAAACAGGAATCCGCAGAAAGCCGCGCCGCACATTAACCGCCGCTTACCGCAGCGCCTGGCAAAATAACCGGCCAGCAGCATCACCGGGATCTCCAGTCCGGCGGCTAACCCCATCATCAGGCCCGCCAGTTTTTCCGGCAGATGCAGTTCATTCACCACATACAGCGGCATCGTGATCAGATACAGGCCGTTGCTTGACCACATCAGAGTACAGGCAATAAACAGCATCAGCGTGGCACGTCGGTGACGGCGCGGCGCCTGTAAAGGCTGGCTCAGGATCACCGTGGTTTTACGCATCGAAGGCAGCAGATAACGCACGATAACGGCACAGAGCACAAAGGCGATAGCGGCGCAAAGGTACATGGTGCGAAAGCCGTAGCCCAGCGCGAGGGCAAAGGCCAGCGGTGGGCCGACCATCCACGCCAGCGAGATCTGGGCGCGCATTATCGAGCTGAACATCACATTCTCCCGCCCGGTCTTATCGGAGTGCTCACGCGCCAGCGCAAACATCTGCGATGTGGCGCTACTGCCAAAGCTGGAGAGCAAAACGCCGACGAACAGCAGGATAAAATAGTTGCGGTTCCAGGCAAAAAGCAGAGAGGCCATGGCACCCAGCAGGCAGCAGTAGAGGATCAGCGTTTTACGGTCACCACGGCGATCGGAGTAGCGCGCCAGCAGCTGGCTGACGACGATGCCAATCACGGCGCTGAGGGTGAAGAACAGGCCGACCATAAACGGGCGCACCTGCACTTCCGTACTCAGGAACAGGCTGAGCGTCGGGGTTTGCAGCGCCCCCGCCAGCCCGGAAATAAACGCCACGATGAGAAAGGCCAGTGACTGGCTGTCGGGCAGGGTGCGTGCGGGCGCAGCGGGAAGTGACATGTTTTCATTGGCCTGAAGAAGGAAAAAACGGCGAGATCTTACGCCGTATTGCAAAAAGCGGAAATGCTTTTTCAAAGGGAGACGAAGCAAATCTAAGATTGCGCACTTTTTGCACCCTTTACACCGCACAGCGCCGGTCAGCACCCCGTCAGCTTTTCCTCTTTCCACCACGCTTTTTTCTGAAAAGAAAGGATGAAATGTGCGGGACGTCAAAAATCTGCTACGCCGTTCACAGTAAAACTTGCAACAAATCTACGAAAGGCACCACACTCATTGAAACGTTTCAGCGTTGTCTCGTCAGCTTGTTAGTCCCGGGATGGCGCTTTTTTTCTCAAATTAGCTGAAACGATTCAAATTCAGCAGCGAGGAGAACCATGTTCCAGTTAGAACTCAATGCCATCAAGCCTGGAGCCCAGGCTGGCGACAAACACGATGCAATTCGTCAGGTGGCCGCCGCGCTCACCGCCGCCGGTAACGTTGGCGAAGGCTATGTCGACGGGATGCTCGCGCGTGAGCAGCAGACCTCCACCTACCTTGGCAATGGCATTGCCATTCCACACGGCACTACCGATACCCGCGATCTGGTGTTAAAAACCGGCGTGCAGGTCTTCCAGTTCCCGCAGGGCATTGCCTGGGGTGAAGATCAGACCGCGTATGTGGTGATCGGCATCGCAGCGAAGTCAGACGAGCATCTGGCGCTGTTGCGTCAGCTGACGCACGTGTTGAGCGATGACAGCGTGGCCGCGCAGTTGCGTACCACCGACTCTGCTGAAACCCTGCGCAGCATCCTGATGGGAGAAAAGCTGGCGGCAGAATTCAAATTTGATACCTCGCTGATCAGCACCGACGTCGCTGCCAGCGACCTGATGACGCTGCAGGCCCTGAACGCCGGACGTCTGCAGCAGGCGGGTGCGGTAGACGCGTCATTTGTCAGCGATGTGATTGCCGGAAAACCCCTGAACCTCGGGCAGGGTATCTGGCTCAGTGACAGCACGAACGGCAACCTTGCCAGCGCGGTGGCCATCAGCCGTGCGGCGGCACCATTCAGTGTTAACGGTGAAACGGCGTCCATGCTGATCACCGTGTCTGTTACCGACGATCAGCCGCTGCACGTGCTGAACTATTTAAGCGATCTGCTGATTAAGCAGAAAGCCGACCGCCTGCTGAGTGCGGATGCAGCCGGTATCCTGGCGTTGCTGACCAGTGAAGTTTCCGAGCAGGCTGATGTCCTGACCGAAGAGTTTACTATCCGCAATGAACATGGCTTACATGCCCGTCCGGGTACGGCGCTGGTCAGCGTAATTAAACAGTTTAACTGTGATGTGACCGTCACCAACCTTGATGGCAGCGGAAAACCGGCAAACGGTCGCAGCCTGATGAAAGTGGTCGCTCTGGGCGTGAAAAAAGGCCATCGTCTGCGCTTCACCGCCAGCGGTGAAGATGCCCGTGCGGCGCTGGATGCCGTTGGGGAAGCGATCGCTGCCGGTCTGGGCGAGGGTGCGTCATGAGCAGACGTGTCGCCACCATTACCCTGAATCCGGCTTACGACCTGGTGGGGTATACCCCGGAAATTGAACACGGCGAAGTTAACCTGGTGAAAACCACCGGGCTGCACGCGGCAGGAAAAGGCATCAACGTTGCCAAAGTACTGAAAGACCTGGGCATTGATGTCACCGTCGGTGGCTTCCTTGGCAAAGAGAACCAGGACGGCTTCCAGCACCTGTTCAGCGAACTGGGCATTGCTAACCGCTTCCAGGTCGTTGAGGGACGTACCCGTATCAACGTTAAACTCACCGAGAAAGACGGCGATGTGACCGATCTTAACTTCTCTGGTTTTGACGTGACCGCGCAGGACTGGGACCGCTTTACCGCCGACTCGCTGACCTGGCTGGGCCAGTTTGATATGGTCTGCGTCAGCGGCAGTCTGCCGGCGGGCGTGGATCCGGATGCCTTCACCGAGTGGATGACGCAGCTGCGTACCCACTGTCCGTGCATTATTTTCGACAGCAGCCGTGAGGCGCTGGTCGCGGGCCTGAAGGCCGCGCCGTGGCTGGTGAAACCTAACCGCCGTGAGCTGGAAATCTGGGCGGGCCGCAAATTACCGACATTACAAGATGTGATTGAAGCAGCACATGCGCTGCGTGAGCAGGGTATCGCTCACGTGGTGATCTCTCTTGGTGCCGAAGGGGCGCTGTGGGTGAATGCTTCAGGCGAATGGATTGCAAAACCACCTGCCTGTGAAGTTGTAAGCACCGTGGGTGCTGGCGATTCGATGGTCGGCGGGCTGATTTATGGCCTGCTGATGCGTGAATCCAGCGAGCACACGCTGCGCCTTGCAACTGCTGTTGCGGCCATGGCCGTCAGCCAGAGCAATGTGGGTGTTACCGATCGTACCCAGTTGGCCGCAATGATGGCGCGTGTCGACCTACAACCTTTCATTAACTAACAGCAGGAGACGCATAATGAAAACGCTGCTGATAATCGATTCCTCTCTTGGGCTGGCAACGGGCTACCTGGCTAAAAATATAACCACTGCGGCTGCGGCAAGCGCAGGACTGACACTGACCGATAATCCGGCAGAAGCGGATCAGGTTATTGTCGCGGGCAAGAACATTCCGGCTGACAGCAACCTGAACGGCAAGGCCATTTACCTGGCGGATATTGAGCAGTTACTGCGTCAGCCGGCAGAGGTGCTGGCAAAAGCGCAAACGGAGGCCCGCCCTTATCAGGCACCGGCAGCCGCCGCCCAGCCGGCAGTCGCGGCACCGGCAGCTGCAACCGGACCTAAACGCGTTGTGGCCATTACCGCCTGTCCAACCGGCGTGGCGCATACCTTTATGGCCGCTGAGGCCATCGATACCGAAGCGAAAAAACGCGGCTGGTGGGTGAAGGTGGAAACCCGGGGTTCAGTGGGTGCAGGCAATGCCATCACCCCTGAAGAAGTTGCGGCGGCCGATCTGGTGATTGTGGCCGCAGACATTGAAGTTGATCTGGCGAAATTTGCCGGCAAGCCGATGTACCGCACCTCGACCGGACTGGCGCTGAAGAAAACGGCTCAGGAACTGGATAAAGCCGTGGCAGAAGCCCGGGTTTACCAGCCTCAGGGCGGTCAGTCTTCCGCCCCGGATGAGAAAAAAGAGAAAGCAGGCGCTTATCGTCACCTGTTGACCGGCGTGTCTTACATGCTGCCGATGGTGGTGGCCGGTGGTCTGAGTATCGCACTCTCCTTCGCCTTTGGTATTACCGCGTTTAAAGAGCAGGGTACGCTGGCCGCTGCGCTGATGCAGATTGGTGGCAGCAGTGCGTTTGCACTGATGGTACCGGTGCTGGCAGGCTTTATTGCCTTCTCCATTGCCGACCGTCCAGGTCTGACCCCGGGGCTGATTGGCGGTATGCTGGCAACCAGTATCAATGCCGGTTTCCTTGGCGGTATTATCGCTGGTTTTATTGCCGGTTATGCGGCGAAATTCCTCAGTTCTAAGGTTAAACTGCCGACCAGTATGGAGGCGCTGAAGCCGATTCTGATCATTCCGCTGGTGGCGAGCCTGATTACCGGTCTGCTGATGATCTATGTGGTCGGTAAGCCGGTCGCGGGTATCATGTCGGGTCTGACGGCCTGGCTGGCAAACATGGGTACGGCTAACGCGGTGGTGCTGGGCGCGATCCTCGGTGGCATGATGTGTACCGACATGGGTGGCCCGGTGAACAAAGTGGCCTATGCCTTCGGTGTGGGGCTGCTCAGTTCGCAAACCTATGCCCCGATGGCAGCGATTATGGCGGCCGGTATGGTGCCACCGCTGGCAATGGGTCTGGCAACGCTGGTTGCCCGTCGGAAATTTAACAAAGGTCAGCAGGAAGGCGGCAAAGCGGCGCTGGTACTGGGCCTGTGCTTTATCTCCGAAGGGGCTATCCCGTTTGCGGCCCGCGATCCGATGCGTGTTCTGCCTTGCTGCATTATCGGCGGCGCAGTGACCGGTGCGATGTCGATGGCGATTGGTGCCAAACTGATGGCCCCTCACGGCGGTCTGTTTGTTCTGCTGATCCCTGGCGCAATCACCCCAGTCGTGGGTTACCTGGCGGCGATTATTATCGGTACGCTGGTGGCGGGTCTGTCTTACGCGGTGTTGAAACGCCCGGAAGCGGAAGCGCTTAAGGTCTAATCCTGGCAACGGGATAACAAAAAAGGGGCTGACCTTCTTCTCTGGTCAGCCCCTTTTTCATTTCTTCATTCAGGCAAATTGTTGCTCTGACTTCAGCCAGGCAATCTCATCTTTCCAGATATCCGGATTGACCGTCTCCAGAATCATCGGGATACCGTCAAAACGCGCATCCTTCATCAGCCAGCTGAACACGGTTTTACCGATATTGCCCTCACCCAGGCTGTGGTGGCGATCGACCCGGCTGTTAAACTCGCTTTTCGCATCGTTCAGATGCATGCCGCGCAGGTACTGAAAGCCAACAATACGCTCAAATTCAGCGAAGGTGTTCACGCACTCTTCATCGGTACGCAGATCGTAACCACCGGCAAAGGCGTGGCAGGTATCAATGCAAACCCCAACGCGGGATTTATCTTCCACGCCATCGATAATGGCCGCCAGATGTTCAAAGCGGAACCCGAGGTTGCTGCCCTGGCCGGCGGTATTTTCAATTACCGCCGTCACGCCTTCGGTTTTATCCAGCACGATATTGATCGACTCAGCGATGCGCTGCAGACACGCTTCTTCACTGATCTGATGCAGATGGCTGCCAGGGTGGAAGTTAAGCAGTGTCAGCCCCAGCTGCATGCAGCGCGTCACCTCATCATGGAAAGCTTCCCGTGACTTCTCCAGCGCTTCCGAAACCGGATGACCCAGGTTAATCAGATAGCTGTCGTGAGGCAGGATCTGCTCCGGTTTGAAGTGATGTTTTTCACAGGCGGTACGAAAGGCCGAAATCACTTCATCAGTCAGCGGGGCCGCGCGCCACTGGCGCTGGTTTTTGGTAAAGAGCGCGAAGGCCGTGGCTTCCAGCTCTACAGCGCGTAGTACCGCCTGATCCACACCGCCAGCCGCGCTGACGTGGGCACCGATATATTTCATGCCGTTCTCCTGTTGATGATCTGCTCAATGGCAGGCGGATCATCATAACCGGAAACGGACGGAAATCATGCCATCAAATGCGCAACCAGCAGGTTGATCGCACCGCCACCGACAATCAGCCAGATAAACAGAATCAGTCCCAGCAGGATTGGACGCAGGCCCGCGCGCTTCAGCTGGCTGAAATGAGTGGTCAGGCCAAGCGCTGCCATTGCCATCGCCAGTAGGAGGTTATCCAGTTGATTAATCATGTTGACCGCGTGCGCAGGCAGCAGATGCAGGGAATTAAACAGTGCCACAATAATGAACAGCAGGGCAAACCATGGGAACGAAAGGGCGCTTTTCGTCTGCCCGTCTGCCAGCGGCTGGCGGCGTTTTACCCACCAGCCGAGGGTCACCAGAAACGGAGCCAGCATCATTACACGCAGCATTTTTGCAATGACCGCTGCATTCTCAGCCTCCGGGCTGATGGCATGCCCGGCGGCCACCACCTGGGCAACTTCATGCATGGTTGAACCGGTGTAGACACCATAATTTTCCGCCGTCACCCACGGGAACCAGTGAACAGCCAGCGGGTAGAGCAGGGGATAGAGAAATATTGCCAGGGTACCAAAGATCACCACGGTGGCAATCGCCACGGCTACCTTCGAGGCTTCTGCCTTCAGTACCGGCTCGGTCGCCAGCACGGCGGCAGCACCACAGATACTGCTGCCCGCGCCAATCAGCCAGGCGGTATCACGATCCAGCCCGAATAGTTTGCGACCAAGCCAGCAGGCCAGCATAAACGTTGAGCAGAGCGTCAGGGCATCGATAATGACCCCACTCACTCCCACATCGGCAATCTGCTGAAAAGTTAAACGGAAGCCATAAAGAATAATGCCCAGCCTTAGCAGCTTCTGTTTAGCAAAGATAATGCCCTCATCGCAATACTGATAGATTCGTGGATACAGCGTATTGCCCACTATGATGCCTGCCACGATGGCCAGGGTGAGCGCCCCCAGCCCCAGTGACGCAATCTCAGGGATGCCCCCCGCCCAGATAGCCAGTGCAGCAATCCCTGCGGCCAGCGCGACCCCCGGAATGAAATGCGTAAGCGGATGATGATGTTTATTGAGCACGATGTCAGCCATATCTCTCCCTCCATAAATGACAGGGATATGATGAAAGCAGTTTGCTTAAAAGTGAAATTGATTATATTTTTATAATTAACAACTATAAGTGTTAAGGGAAGGCCGCTGCGTAGCATCATGACGGGCCACATGAAGAATGTTCAGGTTGAGGAAGGATCATGCATATAACGTTGCGACAGCTGGAAGTGTTTACAGAGGTGCTAAAGAGCGGTTCAACCACTCAGGCATCTCAGGTACTGTCGTTATCACAGTCAGCGGTCAGCGCGGCACTGGCCGATCTGGAAGGTCAGCTTGGCGTGCAGTTATTTGACCGGGTAGGCAAGCGTCTGGTGATCAATGAGCACGGGCGACTGCTGTATCCGCGGGCTGTCGGGCTGCTTGAGCAGGCGCTGGAAATTGAACAACTGTTCCGTGAGGACAACGGCGCGCTGCGCATCTCTGCCAGCAGCACCATCGGCAATTACCTGCTGCCGGGCATGATTGCCCGCTATCGCCGTGATTACCCGCAGTTGCCGCTGGAACTGAGTGTGGGTAACAGTCAGGATGTCATCACGGCGGTGGCCGACTTTCGCGTCGACATCGGCCTGATTGAAGGTCCCTGCCACAGGGCCGATCTGGTCACCGAGCCCTGGCTGGAAGATGAACTGGTGGTGTTCGCCGCCCCGGGGGCAGAGATCCTCAGCAAACCGGTGTCGTTACAGAGCCTGGCGGGCGCGCCCTGGATCCTGCGTGAGCATGGTTCGGGCACCCGTGAAATCGTCGATTATCTGCTGATCTCACATCTGCCGCAGTTCGATCTGGCGCTGGAACTCGGGAATTCAGAGGCGATTAAAAACGCGGTACGACACGGTATGGGGATCAGCTGTCTGTCCCGCCGAGTGATTGCCGAACAGCTGGAAATGGGCACGCTGGTCGAAGTGGCGATCCCTCTCCCTGCGCTGAAGCGCACACTGTACCGGATTCACCACCGCCAGAAGCACCTCTCTAAGGCGTTAAGTCGCTTCCTCAGTTACTGCACGGAATAAAGAGGCAGGATCGCCAGGCAGGGATAAATCCGGGGCCGCACGGGCGAGCCTTTTTCCGATTGTCCCGGGCGACTGGGGGGCTCCAGCTTCGTCAGCCTGACAACGCTGCGCTAATAATTCCCCGCCAGTTATGAAGCTAACTTATAACGTGGTGTTATCGCTATACGACCCCGGGCAGGTTGCTATAATCGCGCCTTATTTTTTGCAAGGCGCAGCGTTTAAACATGGATCATGACACAAAAACAACACAACCCCCTGGGTTAAGACGGGCTCTGAAAGCACGTCACCTGACGATGATCGCCATAGGCGGATCGATTGGTACCGGCTTATTTGTCGCTTCTGGTGCCACCATTTCACAGGCCGGCCCCGGCGGAGCACTGCTCTCGTACATGCTGATCGGCCTGATGGTGTACTTCCTGATGACCAGCCTCGGTGAACTGGCGGCATTTATGCCTGTTTCAGGCTCATTCTCTACCTACGGCGCGAAATACGTCGAAGAAGGCTTTGGTTTCGCCCTGGGCTGGAACTACTGGTACAACTGGGCGGTGACCATCGCCGTTGACCTGGTGGCGTCCCAGCTGGTGATGACCTGGTGGTTCCCGGATACCCCGGGCTGGATCTGGAGCGCGCTGTTCCTCTGCCTGATCTTCCTGCTCAACTACATCTCGGTAAAAGGCTTTGGTGAGGCAGAATACTGGTTCTCCCTGATCAAAGTCGCGACCGTGATCATCTTTATTATCGTCGGCGTCGCGATGATCGCCGGCATTATGCGCGGTGCAGAAAGTGCGGGCTGGCATAACTGGGAAATCGGCGATGCCCCCTTCTCCGGAGGCTTTGCGGCAATGATTGGCGTGGCGATGATCGTCGGCTTCTCGTTCCAGGGCACCGAACTGATTGGTATTGCGGCCGGTGAGTCCGAAGATCCGGCGAAAAATATTCCGCGTGCGGTGCGTCAGGTATTCTGGCGTATCCTGCTGTTCTATGTGTTTGCCATCCTGGTGATCAGTCTGATCATCCCATATACCGACCCCAGCCTGCTGCGCAACGATGTCAAAGACATCAGCGTCAGCCCGTTCACGCTGGTATTCCAGCATGCCGGTCTGCTGTCGGCGGCGGCAGTGATGAATGCCGTGATCCTGACGGCAGTGCTGTCAGCGGGGAACTCCGGTATGTACGCCTCAACCCGTATGCTTTATACCCTGGCATCGGAAGGGAAAGCGCCGCGCATCTTCGCCAGACTGTCGAAGGGCGGAGTGCCGCGTAACGCGTTGTATGCCACCACGGTAGTGGCCGGGCTGTGCTTTCTGACCTCGATGTTCGGCAATCAGACCGTGTATCTTTGGCTGCTGAATACCTCCGGGATGACCGGCTTTATCGCCTGGCTGGGCATTGCCATCAGCCATTACCGCTTCCGTAAAGGTTACATGGCACAGGGACGCGACCTGGCAGACCTGCCGTACCGTTCAGGTTTCTTCCCGCTGGGGCCGATTTTTGCCTTCGTGCTCTGCCTGATCATCACGCTGGGCCAGAACTATCAGGCATTCCTGTCGGATACCATTGACTGGGGCGGCGTGGCGGCGACCTACATCGGTATTCCGCTGTTCCTGCTCATCTGGTTTGGCTTTAAACTGACGCGTAAAACGCGCTTTGTGAAGTACAGCGAAATGGAGTTCCCGACGTTCGATAAGTAACGTTCAACGGGGTAAAAGAGAGGCGCGTATCCCGCGCCTTTTTTTATGTTACGAAAACAGACTCAAAATATTACTGATAAGTATTATCATTTGCTTTATTTTAAGCGGCATTAATGACAATGAACAGGTATTGAGTATGAGCTTAACCCAGGAACCCGTGCAGCATACGGGTAAGACAGCGCCTGAGGGCGTGATGGGCCGTTATCACCAGCTACTGCGCCATCGTCTGTTGATTATGGCCGTACTGGTGGTAGCGATTATTGCCTCGCTGGTGCTGGACTTTACCCTCGGTCCGTCAGGGCTGTCGTTACCGGTGCTGTGGCAAACCCTGCTGTCGCCGGAGTCGGTGGATGCTGGCACACGGGTTATTGTCTGGGACATCCGGCTACCCTATGCGCTGATGGCGGTGATTGTCGGCCTGGGGCTGGGGCTGGCCGGCGCTGAGATGCAGACCATCCTCAATAACCCCCTTGCCAGTCCGTTTACGCTGGGTGTTTCCTCTGCGGCCGCCTTTGGCGCGGCGCTGGCGATCGTGCTGGGTATCGGTATTCCCGGCATTCCCGACCAGTGGTTTATCTCGGCCAACGCCTTTGTTTTTGCGCTGATTGCCGCTCTGATGCTGGATGCGGTCACGCGCTGGACCCAGGTGTCCACCTCCGGGGTGGTGCTGTTTGGTATCGCGCTGGTCTTCACCTTCAATGCGCTGGTTTCCATGATGCAGTTTATTGCCAGTGAAGATACCCTGCAGGGCCTGGTGTTCTGGACGATGGGTAGCCTGGCGCGCGCCTCGTGGGAAAAACTCGGCGTGCTGTGCGTTGCCCTGCTGGTTCTGGTGCCGTTCTCCATGTTAAGCGCGTGGAAGCTTACCGCGCTGCGTCTGGGCGAAGATCGTGCGGTCAGCTTTGGGATTGACGTGCGTCGTCTGCGTCTGATGACCCTGCTGCGCATCAGCGTGATCTCTGCGCTGGCGGTAGCTTTTGTCGGCCCGATAGGCTTTATCGGCCTGGTTGCACCGCATATTGCGCGAATGATTTTTGGTGAAGATCACCGCTTCTACCTGCCGGCCAGCGCACTGACCGGGGCGCTGGTGCTGTCGATGGCGTCAGTGGTGTCGAAGAACCTGATCCCGGGCGTGATCATTCCCGTCGGCATTGTCACCTCGCTGGTGGGCGTGCCGTTCTTCCTGAGTATTATTCTGCGCCATCGGGGGAGTGTCTGATGCAGGGGCTGAAAATAAGCGGCTTTCATGCCGGGTATCCAAAACGTCAGGTCATCAGCAATCTCAATGTACCGCTGCTGCCGCAGGGAAAAATCACTGTCCTGCTGGGGCCTAATGGCTGCGGGAAGTCGACGCTGCTGCGTTCGATGGCCGGGCTTAACCGTGCCAGCGGCGAGCTGTGGCTGAACGGAGAAGACCTGATGGCGCTGCCGTTCGCCCGGCGCGCGTCACGCGTGGTGTATCTGCCACAGTCGCTGCCTGCGGGGGTGCACCTGCACGTGCTGGAGTCGATCATCGTGGCACAGCGGGCCAGCGGCGGGCGCAGCAATGCCAGCAGCGAAGCCGAAGTGATGGCCCTGCTCGAACAGTTGGGTATTGCGCATCTGGCCCTGAGCTATCTTGATCAGCTCTCCGGCGGGCAGAAGCAGCTGGTCGGTCTGGCACAGTCGCTGATCCGCCGCCCGGAGCTGTTACTGCTGGATGAACCGTTAAGCGCCCTGGATCTGAACTATCAGTTCCACGTGATGGATTTAGTACGCCGCGAGACCCGCCTGCGCAACATCGTCACGGTAGTCGTCGTGCATGATATCAATATCGCGCTGCGCCACAGTGAACATGTCCTGATGCTGCAAAACGGGGAGCTGGTTGCTGACGGTCTGCCGGAAGCGGTGATTACGCCGGACAGTCTGGCGCGGGTCTACGGGGTGAAAGGGCGGATTGAGCGCTGTTCGCAGGGCGTACCGCAGGTACTGATTGACGGACTGGTGGAAGCACCGGCATTTTGATAGAGGAGCGACCGAAACAGAAGGTCGCTCCTGCAGATAGCCGGATGTAAGGGCCGACCTTTTTGGGTCGGCCTTTTTTTACACCAGCAGGTGCTGCGCGTGGAAGCGCAGATGATCTTCCACAAAGCTGGCGATAAAGAAGTAGCTGTGGTCGTAACCGGGCTGAATACGCACGGTTAACGGGTAATTCAGCTCTGCCGCGAGGGTTTCCAGCCGTTCCGGACGTAACTGATCGGCCAGGAACTGATCGCTGTCACCCTGATCGACCAGCATCGGCAGCACCGCGCCGCCGTTACGCATCAGCCAGCAGCTGTCATACTGCTTCCACGTGCTGACATCCTCTCCCAGATAGGCGCGGAAAGCTTTCTGTCCCCAGGCCACTTCCAGCGGGTTAACGATCGGCGCGAATGCCGAGGCGGAACTGAATTTTCCCGGGTTGCGCAGGGCAATCATCAGTGCCCCGTGGCCGCCCATGGAGTGTCCCATGATTGCCTGACGATCGCTGACGTTGAAATTACCGGCGATCAGCGCGGGCAGTTCGCTGTTGATGTAATCATACATGCGAAAATGGTCTGCCCACGGCGCTTCGGTGGCATTGAGGTAGAATCCGGCTCCCTGACCCAGGTCATAGCCGTCATCGTTTGCCACGTCATCGCCGCGCGGGCTGGTGTCCGGCATCACCAGCACCAGCCCCAGTTCGGCAGCGACGCGCTGCGCACCGGATTTGACGCTGAAATTTTCGTCACTACAGGTCAGGCCTGCCAGGAAGTACACCACCGGAGGGGGCATGCTGCCCTTAGGCCCGGGTAAAAAAATACTGAAGGTCATCGCGCAGTTGAGGCTGGCAGACTGATGGCGATAGCGCTGCTGCCAGCCGCCAAACAGCCGATGTTCTTCAAGCAGTTCCAGAGTTGATGGCATCCTTTCCTCTCTTATTTTTTTGCGAAATGCACCACGGAACGGATCGACTTCCCTTCGTGCATCAGGTCGAACGCCTCGTTAATCTCTTCCAGCGGCATGGTGTGGGTAATAAAGTCATTAAGCTGGAACTCACCGTTCATATAGCGATCGACAATACCCGGCAGCTGCGAGCGGCCTTTTACGCCACCGAAGGCGGAACCCCGCCATACGCGGCCGGTGACCAGCTGGAACGGACGGGTGGCAATCTCTTCACCGGCACCGGCCACGCCAATAATCACGGATTCGCCCCAGCCTTTATGGCAGCATTCCAGCGCGGAACGCATCACGTTCACGTTACCGATGCACTCGAAGGAGAAGTCCACGCCGCCGTCGGTCATCTCCACGATCACATCCTGAATCGGCTTATCATAATCTTTCGGGTTGATCAGGTCGGTCGCGCCCAGCTTACGGGCCAGGTCGTATTTGCTGGTATTGATATCAATCCCGATGATACGGCCCGCTTTCGCCAGTTTTGCCCCAATGATCGCCGACAGCCCAATACCGCCCAGGCCGAAGATCGCCACGGTATCGCCTTCTTTTACTTTCGCCGTATTGGTCACTGCCCCCATGCCGGTGGTAACACCGCAGCCCAGCAGGCAGACTTCTTCCAGCGGCGCTTCTTTGCTGATTTTTGCCAGCGAAATTTCCGGGATCACGGTGTATTCAGAGAACGTTGATGTGCCCATATAGTGGAAAATCGGCTGGCCGTCTTTGAAGAAACGGGTGGTGCCGTCCGGCATCAGGCCTTTTCCCTGGGTAGAACGAATGGCCTGGCACAGGTTTGTTTTGCCGGACAGACAGAATTTACACTGGCCGCATTCCGGGGTGTACAGCGGGATCACATGGTCACCCACGGCGACGCTGGTGACGCCTTCGCCCACGGCTTCTACTACACCACCGCCTTCATGGCCCAGTACCGCCGGGAACACACCTTCGGGGTCTTTACCTGAAAGGGTATAAGCATCGGTGTGGCAAACGCCGGTGGCCACGATACGGACCAGCACTTCTCCCTTCTGCGGTGGCATCAGGTCCAGCTCTTCAATTTTTAGGGGTTCACCGGCGGCCCAGGCGACGGCGGCACGGGTTTTAATCATCTGCATGTGTTGCTCCTGTCATTTTGAATAGTGTAATAAGCGTAACCAGGCTTGACGAAAACAGCTGTTAATCGCTGGACTTCTCATCAAATTGTTCAATAATCAGGTACTTCAGCGCCTCGACATTCGGTGTGAAGGCATCGCGACGCCACACCAGTCGGGTCTCGGTATCGCGCAGGTCGGGCGGCAGGGGATGCTGACGCACGCGAACATGTCCGGGCATCTGCGCCAGCAGCGCCGCCGGCAGTAAGGCCACTCCGCCCCCGCTGGCGACGCAGGCCAGCATGGCGTGGTAAGACTGGATTTCCATCACGTTACCCGGCTGGACGCCCGCAGCACGGAACCAGTTCTCAAAACGCAGGCGGTAGGAGCAGCCGGGACGGAAGGCAAACAGCGTACAGCCTGCGGCATCGCCTGGCGTCACAATCGGCGGATGCTCCAGGCTGGAGATCAGTATCATCTCTTCCCGAAACGCCACGCAGCTGTTCAGTTCGTCGCCGTTAACCGGGCCATCAGCGAGCGCAGCGGCCAGGGTGCCAATGCGCACTCTTTCCATCAGTTCGGCGGAGGTGCCGGTGCTGAGTGCCAGGTTCACAGCAGGGTAGCGCTGGTGAAACTCCGCCAGCAGAGACGGCAGCCGTGTTGCAGCGGTGCTCTCCATTGAGCCCAGCGCAAAGTTACCTGCGGGTTTCCCCCCGTGCGCCATATTCATTGCCTCTTCACTCAGCGTAAGAATGCGCTGGGCATAGCAGAGAAAATTATGGCCCATCGGTGACAGCCGCAGACGCTGCTTCTCGCGGATAAACAGATCGGTACCCAGCTCTTCTTCGAGCTGACGCAGGCGCGTTGTGAGGTTTGACGGCACCCGGCGCAGCTGCTCGGCAGCCCGCACCAGCGAACCGCTGTCGGCAACGGCGCAGAACATTTTTAGCTGAGTCAGATCCATTTATTCTCTTATCGTAAGCAACTTAGTTAATATTATTCACTTTTCGTGATTCTAACCATCACGCATGCTGATGGCAACTAAAATGGGGCAGGAGTTAAAAATGGCGGTTCGTGTTGCTTTGTGCGCTTTTCTGACGCTGGTCGTGGCCATGGGAATAGGGCGCTTTGCCTTTACGCCGCAGGTGCCGTTAATGATAGCTGAACATCAGCTGTCGCTGACCAGCGCTGCCGTAGTGGCCGCATTCAACTACCTCGGCTACCTGTGCGGATCCTTTGATGCGATGCGGGCGACGCGGCGGGTGGAGTGGCGTCTGCAGGCGGGCGTCTGGGGGGCGGTGATACTGACGCTGATGTCTGCGTGGGCCTCCGGCCCGTGGCAGCACGGGCTGGTTCGCTTTCTGGTGGGCTGGGCCAGCGGCTGGGCGATGGTGCTGATTGCGGCGTGGAGTAACGAACAGCTGCATCGCTACCAGCGCCCCGGATTGAGTGCCGCGGTGTTTGCCGGCCCGGGTACCGGGATTTTCATCAGCGGGATGCTGGCGGTGGGGCTGCACAGCCATCAGGTCAGCGCCGCCTGGGCCTGGCTCGCCTATGGCGTTCTGGCACTGGTGCTGGTGGTGCTGATAGCGCGAACACTGCCGCGTACCGGTCAGCTGCATCGCCCGGAAACCGCCCCGGAACCGCTGCGTCTGACCCCCGGCCTCCGGCGGCTGGTGTGGAGCTACAGCCTGGCCGGGTTTGGCTATATCCTGCCCGCGACGTTCCTGGCGCAAATGGCGACCACGCGCTTTCCCGGGCTGATTAGCCAGTTTGTCTGGCCGGTGTTTGGCGGGGCAGCGGTGGTGGGCATCGTCATCGGTATCCTGACCCGCCACCTCGGCAGCAGCCACCGTCGTCTGGCGCTGGTGCTGTGGGTGCAGGCGGTCGGGGTATTTGCCTCTGATATGATCCCCGGACTGGGTGGGCTGGCGCTGGGATCGGCACTGGTCGGCGGCGGGTTCCTCTGCGTGGTGCAGCTTTCCCTGCAGTACGCCCGCGAACTGGCCCCGCTGCATACGCGCTATCTGGCCGGATTACTGACCACTGGCTATGCGGTAGGGCAACTGGTGGGGCCGCTGCTGTCGGCGCTGTCCACTCTGCTGACGCACCGGCTGGAACCGGCGCTGTATGTGGCGGGGGCCGCCCTGCTGGTCGCGGGTGCGCTGGTGTGGCGACGTGAGCCTGCGGCCGAGTGACAGGGTTTCAGTGACAAATACGCTGATTCACTGGATCGGACACCAAATGTGTACCAAAATAGCGCCTCAGAAATTCCACCGGGTTGCGTTAACCTGGTCAGTCACACCAGCCGGAGAAGAGAAAAACATGGCGACGTTAAGTCAGGAAGCCACACAGGTTCATGAGGCACTGGTTGCCCGTGGCCTGGAAACCCCGCTGCGCGCACCCGCACGTGAAATGGACGATGACACTCGCAGGCAGCTGATCGCGGGTCATATGACCGAAATTATGCAGCTGCTCAATCTTGATCTGGAAGACGACAGCCTGGCGGAAACGCCGCAGCGTATTGCTAAAATGTATGTGAATGAGGTCTTTTCCGGACTGGATTATGCCAACTTCCCGAAAATCACGCTGATTGAAAATAAAATGAAAGTGGACGAGATGGTCACCGTGCGGGATATCACGCTGACCAGTACCTGCGAACACCATTTTGTGATTATCGACGGCCGGGCGACCGTGGCCTATATTCCGAAAGATAAAGTCATTGGCCTGTCGAAAATTAACCGTATCGTGCAGTTCTTCTCTTCGCGCCCGCAGGTGCAGGAGCGTCTCACTCAGCAGATCCTGCTGGCGTTGCAGACCCTGCTCGGCACCAATAACGTCGCGGTTTCCATCGATGCCGTTCACTACTGTGTGAAGGCCCGCGGTATTCGTGATGCGACCAGCGCCACCACCACAACGTCGCTCGGCGGGCTGTTTAAGTCCAGCCAGAATACGCGCCAGGAATTTCTGCGCTCGGTTCGCCATCGTTAACAGGGCCTGACGCGGGCGGGTCCCTCGGGGGCGGCCTGCGCCAGCCTTTATCCCCTGTCGGGGCGGATTCTTTTTCAGTCCGCCTTCTTGCCACAGCGTCGTTGTGGGGAACCTTTTATGTCCCGTATTCTTCCTCTGGATTTTATTCGCGGGCTGGCCATTCTCGGCATTCTGCTGCTGAACATTACCGCCTTTGGTCTGCCGAAAGCGGCCTATCTTAATCCTGCCTGGCAGGGGTTGCCCTCGCTGTCTGATTTCGTCGTATGGGCGGCAATGGATATCTTCGCTCAGGCAAAATTCCTGACGCTGTTTGCCATTCTTTTTGGCGGCGGGCTGCAACTGCTGCTGCCGCGCGGCAAGCGCTGGATACAGTCACGCCTCTCCTGGCTGGTGATCCTGGGCTTTTTGCACGCGCTGCTGCTCTGGGAGGGGGATATTCTGCTGGCGTACGGCCTGACCGGACTGATTGCCTGGCGCATGATCCGCGACGTGCCCGGCACGCGGCAGCTGTTTAATACCGGCGTGATGCTCTATCTGATTGGCAGTGGGGTGCTGGTGGTGCTGGGCATGGCCTCCGGACACACGCCCAACAACTCGTGGCTGCCGGGAGCCGCCGACGTTCAGTATGAAACGTTCTGGCGCACGCACGGCGGCTGGGAGGCGGTGGCTAATCGTCTGGATATGCTGGGTTCATCGCTGATGGCACTGGCAGCGCAGTATGGCTGGCAGCTGGCCGGACTGATGATGCTGGGGGCGGCATTAATGCGTTCGGGCTGGCTGCGCGGCAGCTGGAGTCTGCAACACTACCGCCGTACCGGGGCACGGTTGGTGATCTTCGGGATGCTGATTGAGGCCGCGTCAATTGCGTTACAGTGGTACGTCAAATGGGACTTCCGCTGGGCCGGGTTCTTCCTGCAGGTGCCGCGAGAAATCAGTGCTCCCCTGCAGTCGCTGGGCTATGCCGCGCTCTGCTTTGGCTGGTGGCCACAGCTGCAGCGCTGGCGTCTGACGCTGATGGTCAGTGCCGTCGGCCGAATGGCGCTGAGCAATTATCTGTTACAGACGCTGATCTGCACCACGCTGTTTAACCACTTTGCCTTGTTTAACCACTTCAACCGCCTGCAGTTATTGCTGATCGTGCCGCTGGTGTGGGGCGTTAACCTGTTGTTTTCCCACTACTGGTTACGGACTTTCCGGCAGGGGCCGGTGGAGTGGCTATGGCGGCGTCTGACCGCTGCCGGACTCTCTGCGGAACAGAAACCCCCGGCGGAAGATGATATGCATCACAAAGGTTAAAAAATTGTATGTAACCGTTTTCAAGCCTGTGACGGAATTCACGTAGCATGAGGCTCCCGCCTGACAGAATAGACGCCAGAATGCGTTTGGGTCAGGAAGAGCTATGCAAAAAATATGCTTCTGTGGTGATTGCTTATGATTACCATACGTGATGTCGCCCGTGAAGCGGGTGTTTCGGTTGCCACCGTCTCCCGGGTGCTGAATAACAGTGCGGCGGTCACCGGCGACACCCGTGAAACGGTGCTGAAAACGGTTGCACGCCTTGGTTACCGCCCCAATGCCAATGCTCAGGCACTGGCCACTCAGGTCAGCGATACCATCGGTGTGGTAGTCATGGACGTGTCCGATCCCTTCTTTGGCGCACTGGTGAAAGCGGTAGACACCGTGGCCCAGCGCCTGCAAAAACATGTGTTAATCAATAACTCCTATCATCAGGCTGAAAAAGAGCGTCACGCCATTGAGGTGCTGATACGTCAACGCTGTAATGCCCTGATTGTGCATGCAAAAGCGCTGGGCGATCAGGAGCTTGCCTCGCTGATGCAGCAGGTACCCGGCATGGTGCTGGTCAACCGTATTATCCCTGGTTTCGCCCACCGTTGCGTCTGTCTTGACAATGTGAGCGGGGCGCTGATGGCGATGCGTATGCTGCAGCAGCACGGGCATCAGCGTATCGGCTATCTTGGCTCGGTTCACCCCATCGAAGATAACGACCAGCGGCGCGATGGCTGGTCACAGGCGTTGAGCGAGCAGGGCGTCACCCCCGTGGAGAGCTGGTGTGCGTCAGGCGAGCCGGATCTGCAGGGCGGTGAGGCGGCCATGGTCGAGCTGTTAGGCCGTAACCTGCATCTGACGGCGGTGTTTGCCTATAACGACAGTATGGCTGCAGGCGCGCTGGCCGCGTTGAAAGATAACGGTATTGCCGTGCCACAGCAGCTTTCGGTGGTGGGGTTCGACGATATACCGATCTCGCGTTATACCGACCCGCAGCTGAGCACAGTCCGCTACCCGATTGTTTCTATGGCAAAACTGGCCACCGAACTGGCGCTGAAAGGGGCTGCGGGAGAGCTGGACAGCAGCGCCCGACACTGCTTTATGCCGACCCTGGTGCGGCGGCATTCAGTAGCAACCCGGCAAAATGTGGTGGCCGTCACTAACTCAGGCGAATCTGAGATGTAACCGTTTCCAATCTGTGAGTAAATTCACAGTTAATTAACAACGCCTTCTCTATGATGACAGCGTCCTGCAGGGTTTGAAACATTATGTAACGGCAACCAGACCCCATCTGATGGTGACGTTGCCCCCCTGTGAAACAGTTTTACACACAGCATTCAGGAAGCATTCCGTACAGGGAAGTCGGGCTTAACGTGAGCCATTGTCGGTGAGGCAGATCGTAAAATTAACATTTACGCCTCGCGGTCACCTAACTGATCGCCCCGTACCCGGTCATCTGCCGGTACGCGGCGTTGAGTACTACCCTATAAAAACCGGAGATACCATGAATAAGAAGGTTTTCACTCTCAGCGCCCTGGTTGCCACCATGCTGTTTGGCGCAACTGCTCAGGCAGCAGATACCCGTATCGGCGTCACCATTTATAAATACGACGACAACTTTATGTCGGTTGTGCGCAAGGATATTGAGAAAGAAGCCAAGAACAACCCGGGCGTGCAGTTGCTGATGAATGACTCGCAGAACAGCCAGTCTACTCAGAACGACCAGGTTGACGTACTGGTCGCGAAAGGTGTGAAAGCCCTGGCTATTAACCTGGTTGACCCGGCAGCGGCAGCCGTCGTTATCAGCAAAGCCAAAGCGAACGATATCCCGGTAGTGTTCTTCAACAAAGAGCCAACGGCAAAAGCCCTGGCCAGCTACGACAAAGCTTACTATGTCGGCACCGACTCGAAAGAGTCTGGCGTGAAGCAGGGTGAGCTGATTGAGAAACACTGGAAAGCTAATGCGGCGTGGGATCTGAACAAAGATGGTCAGATTCAGTTCGTGCTGCTGAAAGGCGAGCCAGGACACCCGGATGCAGAAGCCCGTACCAAATACGTGATCGACACGCTGAACAAAGACGGTATCAAAACGCAGCAGCTGCATCTGGATACCGCGATGTGGGACACCGCACAGGCTAAAGATAAGATGGACGCCTGGCTGTCGGGTCCAAACGGTAACAAAATTGAAGTCGTTATCGCCAACAACGATGCGATGGCGATGGGCGCTGTCGAAGCCCTGAAAGCCCACAACAAATCCTCGGTACCGGTATTTGGTGTTGATGCCCTGCCAGAAGCGCTGGCGATGGTGAAATCTGGCGCGATGGCCGGCACCGTGCTGAATGATGCGAAAAATCAGGCCAAAGCCACGCTGGACATGGCGATTAACCTGGCGGCGGGCAAACCTGCCACCGAAGGCACCGACTATAAACTGGACGGTAAAGTTGTCCGTGTTGCCTATGTACCGGTAGATAAAGACAATCTGGCAGACCTGCCTAAATAAGTACAACCTGATACGGGTGCTGACTGTCAGCACCCTTTTTCAGGTGTTGAGTCAGGGTGACCTGACTCCACACCACTCAGCCGGGTAGAGATATGGGCAGCGATAACGTGCAAACACAGCGCGAATTTTTACTGGAGATGACCGACGTCAGTAAGTCATTCCCCGGGGTTAAAGCGCTCGATAATGTTAATTTAAAAGTTCGTCCACATTCAATTCACGCCCTGATGGGGGAGAATGGTGCTGGAAAATCAACACTCTTAAAGTGCCTTTTTGGCATTTACAGTAAAGATACGGGGAGCATTCTTTTTCAGGGCGAGGAAGTTAATTACAAGAGTTCTAAAGAGGCGCTGGAAAATGGCGTGTCGATGGTGCATCAGGAATTAAACCTGGTTCTGCAACGTACCGTAATGGATAACATGTGGCTTGGTCGTTATCCGAAGAAAGGCTTTTTCGTCGATCAGGAGAAAATGTATCGCGATACCAAAGCGATCTTCGACGAGCTGGATATTGATATTGATCCACGAGATAAAGTGATTTCACTGTCTGTTTCTCAAATGCAGATGATTGAAATTGCCAAAGCGTTTTCTTATAACGCAAAAATCGTGATTATGGATGAGCCGACTTCCTCCCTGACAGAAAAAGAAGTCAACCATCTGTTTACGATTATTCGTAAGCTGAAGGATCGCGGCTGCGGGATTATTTATATTTCGCATAAAATGGAAGAGATTTTCCAGCTGTGTGATGAAATTACTATCCTGCGCGACGGTCAGTGGATTGCCACTCAGCCCCTGGAAGGGCTGGATATGGACAAGATCATTGCCATGATGGTAGGGCGTTCGCTGAACCAGCGCTTCCCGGATAAGAGCAACGTGCCGGGCGAGACGATCCTGGAAGTGCGTAATCTCACCTCCCTGCGTCAGCCTTCTATCCGCGATATTTCCTTCGATCTGCGCAAGGGTGAAATTCTCGGGATTGCAGGCCTGGTCGGTGCCAAGCGTACTGATATTGTGGAAACCTTATTTGGTATTCGCGAAAAGTCAGGCGGCACCATTAAGCTGCACGGCAAGGCGATTAATAACCACAGCGCTAATGAAGCAATAAACCACGGTTTTGCGCTGGTGACGGAAGAGCGTCGTTCCACCGGGATTTATGCCTACCTGGATATTGGTTTCAATTCACTGATTTCCAATATCAGTAAATATAAGAACAGCATTGGCCTGCTGGATAACAGCCGGATGAAGAGTGATACCCAGTGGGTAATTGACTCTATGCGGGTTAAAACGCCGGGACATCATACGTCGATTGGTTCCTTATCCGGAGGTAACCAGCAGAAGGTGATTATCGGTCGCTGGTTATTAACTCAGCCAGAAATATTGATGCTCGACGAACCGACGCGCGGTATTGACGTTGGGGCGAAATTTGAAATCTATCAGTTGATTTCAGAACTGGCGAAGAAGGGTAAGGGCATTATTATTATCTCTTCTGAAATGCCAGAGTTATTGGGCGTTACCGATCGTATTCTGGTAATGAGTAATGGCCTGGTAGCAGGCATTGTCGAAACGAAGACAACCACGCAAAACGAAATATTGCGTTTGGCATCGTTGCACCTTTAATGATGTAAGGGCTGTTACTATGAAAGCAGTGAATAAGAAAAGTGCACTCACCTGGTTGAAAGAGGGTGGGATTTATGTGGTGCTGATGGTATTACTGGCCATCATTATTATCCAGGATCCGACGTTCTTAAGTTTAATGAACCTGAGTAACATCCTGACGCAATCCTCGGTGCGTGTGATTATCGCCCTGGGCGTTGCCGGTCTGATTGTCACCCAGGGAACCGACCTGTCAGCCGGACGTCAGGTTGGTCTGGCTGCGGTGGTCGCCGCGACGCTGTTGCAGGCGATGGATAATGCTAACAAGGTGTTCCCACACCTGGAAACGCTGCCCATTGCGGTGGTTATCGGCATTGTCTGCGCCATCGGTGCGCTGATTGGCTTGATCAACGGTGTGATTATTGCCTACCTGAAGGTGACGCCGTTTATCACCACGCTGGGCACCATGATCATCGTTTACGGCGTTAACTCACTGTATTACGACTTCGTTGGGGCTTCCCCGGTGGCAGGCTTCGATGAGAAGTTTTCTACCTTTGCTCAGGGCTTCCTGCGTCTGGGTGATTTCAAACTGTCGTACATTACTTTTTACGCGATTATCGCCATCTTTGTGGTGTGGATCCTGTGGAATAAAACCCGCTTCGGTAAGAACATTTTTGCCATCGGCGGCAACCCGGAAGCCGCACGCGTGTCTGGCGTTAACGTGCCGTGGAACCTGATTCTGGTCTATGCCCTGTCCGGCGTGTTCTACGCCTTCGGCGGCATGCTGGAAGCCGGACGCATCGGTTCTGCTACCAACAACCTTGGCTTTATGTATGAGCTGGATGCGATTGCGGCCTGTGTCGTCGGCGGTGTGTCGTTCGCCGGTGGGGTTGGTACGGTGGCAGGCGTGGTGACCGGGGTGATTATCTTCACCGTCATCAACTACGGTCTGACCTATATCGGCGTGAACCCTTACTGGCAGTACATTATCAAGGGCGGCATCATCATCTTCGCCGTGGCGCTGGACTCCCTGAAGTACGCGCGTAAGAAGTAATTTTGCTAACCTGCCGGGTTGACCGAAAAAGAAGGTCAACCCCGGGAAGGGTGCAGAAGATCGTGTTGGGGCCGACCGCTTTTTGGGTCGGCCCTTTTTATTGCTTTAAACTCACCGCAACGGTAATGCTGAAGGGCGAACGGGGATATCAGGATAAGCGGACCGTCGAGCACAGGGATGTGCGAGCACGAGCCTACAGGGAAGTATTTACGGCGAGTCCGCGTTACGGATATCCCTGAAAGCCATATACCGACCTGAAGCCACAATTTTATTTCTTCTGCTGGATCTCCAGCAGCTGCTCTGGCGTCACGGCCGGGTAACTCTGTGCATCTTCAGGCACTTCATATCGGGCCGGAATAGGCACCAGTGGGCCGAGAAAACGGGGTTCCCGTTTCATGATATACAGATCGGCCAGCGCACCCAGCCGGGCACCCACCTCACGCATCCGTACGCTCCACATATTTTTGGGCGAAGGCACCGCGTAACACTGGGCCTGGATGCCCATATGCAGAGCAATAAACAGCGCGCGTTCACAGTGGAAGCGTTGGGTGATAATAATGAAATCATTGGTATCAAATACCTTGCGGGTGCGCACTATCGAGTCGAGGGTACGGAACCCGGCATAATCGAGCACGATATCCGACGGGTCGACCCCGGCGGCGATCAGGTCGCGGCGCATAGTCATCGGTTCGTTATAGCTTTGTTGGGCGTTATCGCCAGACAGCAGCAGATAATTGACCTTACCGCTGTTGTAAGCGTTAATCGCACCCTGCATCCGGTAGAGGTAATACTGGTTAATCACACCGGTACGGTAATACTTAGCCGTACCCAGCACTACGCCAACCTGACGGTGGGGCAGCGCCTTCATATCATCGTAAATATAGGGGGCCGTTTTCCAGCTGATCCAGCGGTCAAGCCCAAGCGCGGTCAGAACCACCAGGGTGATGATGATAATCAGACCATAAGTCAGGCGTTTCAACATGCTGAACGGTGCTCGGGTTGCCAGGGAGAAGTGGTTTCAAGGCTACTTGAGCCGGAGGAGTGAAGCAAGTAACAGTGTGTTGAATGGGCTTTTTTCACCCAAAACCTGCCCGACGCCCAGTGATGGGCGCCGGGAGGCCAGCCGTCAGATGGAAGTGCGACGGTAGTTACGATACTGCGGCAGCCAGAAGTTAGCGGCGATGGCTTTAGAGAGCACATCTTCGGACGTGACGACCGCGACGCCAGCCAGCTGGGCCGCCTTACCAACCGCCATGGCGATCAGTTTTGACACGCCCTGAATATCTTTCACTTCAGGCAGTACCGGGCCGGTACCGTCATTGGCCAGTGGTGAGCAGTCTGCCAGCGCACGACTGGCGGCCATCAGCATGCTGTCCGTCACGCGGGTTGCGCCGGAGGCAATAACCCCAAGGCCAATGCCCGGGAAGATATAGGAGTTGTTGCACTGGGCAATTGGATAGATTTTGTCTTTCCAGCTGACCGGAGAGAACGGGCTGCCCGTGGCGACCAGTGCATTACCATCGGTCCACGCCATGATGTCCTGTGGGGTCGCTTCCACACGGGAGGTTGGGTTTGACAGCGGCATGATGATCGGGCGCGCACAGTGCTTATGCATTTCACGGACGATCTCTTCGCTGAACAGGCCCGGCTGCCCCGATACGCCGATCATGATGTTTGGCTGCACATTGCGCACCACATCGAGCAGCGAGAGGGAATCACTGCTGCTGTCCCAACCGGCCAGGCTTTCGCTTTTCTGCACCAGTCGGCTCTGGAAATTCAGCAGGTTGGGCAGCTTGTCCGTCAGCAGGCCGAAACGGTCAACCATGAATACGCGCGCACGGGCTTCTTCGTCGCTCAGGCCTTCTGATTTCATCTGGGCGATGATTTGTTCGGCAATTCCACACCCGGCAGAACCCGCCCCGAGGAAGACCACTTTCTGCTCGCACAGCTTGCTGCCGGCAGCGCGGCTGGCGGCAATCAGCGTACCCAGCGTCACCGCCGCCGTACCCTGAATATCGTCGTTAAAGCAGCAGACTTCATCACGGTAGCGCTCAAGCAGCGGCATCGCGTTTTTCTGGGCGAAGTCTTCGAACTGCAGCAGCACGTTAGGCCAGCGGCTCTTCACGGCGTGGATAAAGTCATTGACGAAGCTGTCGTACTCTTCGCCAGTGATACGCGGATGACGCCAGCCCATATACAGCGGGTCATTCAGCAACTGCTGGTTATTGGTGCCCACGTCCAGCACCACCGGCAGGGTGTATGCCGGGCTGATGCCGCCACAGGCGGTGTAAAGAGACAGTTTACCGATGGGGATACCCATACCGCCGATCCCCTGGTCTCCCAGACCGAGGATGCGCTCACCGTCGGTGACCACAATCACCTTCACATTCTGTTTGGTGGCGTTCTGCAGCATGTCTTCAATGTTGGCGCGGTTCGGATAAGAGATAAACAGGCCGCGCGCGCGACGATAAATTTCTGAGAAGTGCTCACAGGCGGCACCCACCGTCGGGGTGTAGATGATCGGCATCATCTCTTCCAGATGATTGTCGAGCAGGCGGTAAAACAGCGTTTCGTTGGTGTCCTGGATGTTGCGCAGGTAAACGTGCTTGTCGTTATTGTTTTTGAAGTCCTGGAACTGACGCCACGCCCGCTCTGCCTGCTCCTCAATGCTCTCGACGGTTTCCGGCAGCAGACCATTCAGGTTGAAGTCGTTACGCTCTTCAATGGAGAACGCGCTGCCTTTATTCAGAAGGGGAAATTCCAGCAAGATGGGCCCAGCATAAGGGATGTATAGCGGTCGTTTACTTTCGTATTCGAGTTCCATGCAATTCATACTCTATTAGGATCGGGATGGTGTGGGGCCAATCCTAAAATAATTCATCTGAAAGTACAGCTTTTGTTAACACGCAATAACAAAAGCTGCGATCTTTCTCGAATTACAACGGCTTTTCTTACGACTTCACCAGGGGGAGGGTGCTGAATTGCGTGCATCCCAGCGCGGCCAGCGTGGCAGCGGTGGCGCTTTGCTGACTCAGTAAGGCATCTGGCGCTTCGGCCAGAACGGCACGCTGAATAGTGCTTAATGGGCGGCCACTAAGATTAAGCAGGTTCAGCGCCCCCTGCAACGGCGGCAGGCTCGGGTTGAAGGCGGCATTTTCTGCATAGCTCCCGGCAAAGAGGGCCCCGTCAGTGGTTTGCAGCGCCACACCGCTCCACGCTTTACTGTAGGGCGCGTGGCTACGGCTGGCAGCAGCCACAGCAGCCTGATCGACGGCATCACCGCTGGCGACAAAGCCGTGGTCAATCTTATCCATCAGCAGGGTGGTGATCGCCAGGTCGCGCGGTCCGAAGGAGTCAGGCAGATAGTGACCTAACGTGGCCGCTGCGCGGCCGGGCAGTTCAATGGTCAGCCCGGTGCCGCTGTTCAGCTCATTCATAAACTGACGGCAGTGGCCGCATGGCGTGTAGTTAACGGTAATACTTTCCAGCGCGCTTTCCCCCCTGAGCCAGGCGTGCGTCACGGCGCTCTGCTCGGCGTGCACGGTCTGCTGCATGGTCGCCCCGGCAAACTCCATGTTGGCACCAAACCACAGCGTGCCACTTTTGCCGCGTGCTATCGCGCCCACTTTAAAGTCGGATAGCGTCGCTACCGCACAGGCGGCCGCCAGCGGTAGCAGGGCGAAGGCCAGTTCGCTGTCGCTGTAATTGCAGTGGTTTTTCAGCGCCTGTGCCTGGCTGGCGGTGATAAATCCGGCAAAATCGTCTGCGGATAAAACCGGCTGCAACGCGCTCTGTAACAGGGTAGGTAGGGTGGCAAATGCCTGCTGATAACGTGGGTGCATAGTGGGGCCTCTTTCGCTGGATGCAGCCCATGGTAGCGGGCCGGCAGCCAGTTATATGTGATCTGTGTCTCTCTATCAATGTAATAAATGAAATTGATCAGCAAAATGCGAGACTTATCGCAAGTTTTAGCCCCAGAGCGCCATCAGCAACGGAAAAATGAACGGTGCCAGCAGTGAGGTAATGATGCCGCACAGCACCAGCGCCAGCGAGCTGAATGCTCCCTCCTGATAGTCGATTTCAGCAGCGCGCGCGGTGCCCAGCGCATGAGAGGCATTACCGATGGCCAGGCCGCGTGCCGATTTACTGCGCACCCGTAACAGGTTGAGCAGCATATGGCCAAACACCGCACCCAGCACGCCCGCCAGCAGCACGCAAATGGCGCTGATGGCCGGAATCCCCCCCAGCGTGCCTGAGACCGCCATGGCAATCGGCGTGGTCACCGATTTGGGCAGCAGGGTGGCGGCAATCTGCGGCGTGGCACCCAGCCACAGCGCAATGGCCGTACCCGACACCATCGCCGTTATGCTGCCAACGAAGCAGACGCTGATAATGGACCGCCAGCGTGAACGGATCTGATGCATCTGCTCGTACAGCGGCAACGCCAGCGCCACCACCGCCGGTTGCAGCAGATCGTTCAGCAGGGCGCTGCCCTGGAAATAGCGGGTGTAGGGCATCTGTAACAGCAGCAGAAGCGGAATGATCACCGCCATGGCAATCAGCAGTGGGTTAACAATCGACATTTTTACCCTGGCCGCCAGTTTACGCGCGCCCAGAAACACCAGTACGGTCAGCGGCAGCGACCACCAGATATCACTCATCCTGTGCTCCTGTACGCCGCTGGTGGCGGTCGTTAAGACGCTGCGACATCAGCCCGATGGTCACCAGTACGATCAGCGTGCTGACGACGCAGGAGATAACAATCGGGCCAAACTGGGCGGTGAGAATATCCATGTCGTTCATCACGCCAACGCTAATCGGCACGAACAGCAGCGCCATATAGCGGATCAGCAGGTGACAACCGGGCTTGACCCAGTGAACCGGCAGCAGCTGCGAGGCCAGGAGAGCAAACAACATCAGCATGCCGAGAATACTGCCGGGGATGGCCACCGGTAGCAGGGCAGAAAGTCCGCGCCCGGCATACAGGCACAGATAGATAATGAGAAAAGCGCGGAGATAGTGCCATAGCGTAACGAGGGCGGTATGCATTCAGTGTCCTGAACAGTAGGGGGCGACCCTTTTACCGGCCGCCCCGTGCAGATGACTGACATCTTAACAACGGGTTGACCGGTACAGAAGGTCAACCCCTACACAGCATGAGGGTTACTTCACTTGCTGGCCCGGCTGGGCGCCGCTGTCAGGGCTGAGCAGGAAGATATCTGTTCCGCCGGGACCGGCTGCCATGACCATACCTTCGGAGAGGCCAAAGCGCATTTTACGCGGAGCCAGGTTGGCGACCATCACCGTCAGGCGGCCCACCAGCACGGCCGGATCCGGATAGGCAGCCCGGATGCCGGAGAAGACATTGCGCTTTTCTCCCCCCAGATCCAGTGAGAGGCGCAGCAGCTTGTCAGATCCTTCAACATATTCTGCGTTCTCAATCAGCGCAATACGCATGTCGACTTTAGCAAAATCGTCAAAGCTGATGGTGTCCTGAATCGGATCGTCCGCCAGCGGGCCGCTGGCCGGGGCTTTCGCCGCCGCCGCATCTTCTTTTGACGCTTCGATCAGTCCGTTCACTTTATCCATCTCAATGCGGCCATACAGGGCTTTGAACGGCGCAATGTTGTGGTTCAGCAACGGCTGCTGGATGCCGTCCCAGGTCAGATCCTGATTGAGGAACGCTTCGGTACGCGCGGTAAGCGAAGGCAGCACCGGCTTCAGCCAGGTCATCAGCACGCGGAACAGGTTGATGCCCATGGAGCAGATCGCCTGCAGGTCGGCATCCCGGCCTTCCTGCTTCGCGACGACCCACGGAGCCTGCTCGTCAACATAGCGGTTGGCGACGTCGGCCAGTGCCATAATTTCACGCACCGCGCGGCTGAACTCACGGCTGGCCCAGGCTTCCCCGATGCTGGCAGACGCATCGGTAAAGGTCTTGTACAGCGCAGGATCGGCCAGTTCAGCGGAGAGCTGTCCGTTGAAACGCTTGGTGATAAAGCCGGCATTGCGCGATGCCAGGTTAACCACTTTGTTGACGATGTCAGCGTTTACGCGCTGCACGAAATCTTCCAGATTCAGGTCGATGTCATCAATGCGCGAGGAGAGCTTCGCCGCGTAGTAGTAGCGCAGGCTGTCGGCATCCAGGTGCTGCAGCCAGGTGCTGGCTTTAATGAACGTGCCGCGCGATTTAGACATTTTCGCGCCGTTCACCGTGACATAACCATGCACAAACAGGTTGGTCGGTTTACGGAAATTGCTGCCTTCCAGCATCGCCGGCCAGAACAGGCTGTGGAAATAAACGATGTCTTTACCAATAAAGTGATAGAGATCGGCATCAGAATCTTTCTGCCAGAAAGCATCAAAGTCGATATCGCCACGCTTGTCGCACAGGTTTTTGAACGAGCCCATGTAGCCGATCGGCGCATCCAGCCAGACGTAGAAATATTTGCCCGGGGCGTCAGGGATCTCAAAGCCGAAGTACGGGGCATCACGGGAGATATCCCACTGCTGCAGGCCGGATTCGAACCATTCCTGCATTTTGTTTGCCACCTGCTCCTGCAATGCTCCGGAGCGGGTCCAGGCTTGCAGCATGGCGCTGAACTCTGGCAGATCGAAGAAGAAGTGCTCAGAGTCACGCATCACGGGCGTCGCCCCGGATACCACGGACTTAGGATCGATCAGTTCGGTCGGGCTGTAGGTGGCCGAACAGACTTCACAGTTATCACCGTACTGATCCGGCGCCTTACATTTCGGGCAGGTGCCTTTGACAAAACGGTCGGGCAGAAACATGCCTTTTTCCGGATCGTAGAGCTGAGAAATGGTGCGGTTCTTGATAAAACCGTTCTCTTTCAGTCGGGTATAGATCAGTGCAGACAGCTCACGGTTCTCTTCGCTGTGCGTTGAGTGATAATTGTCGTAGCTGATATCAAAACCGGCAAAGTCGGTCTGATGTTCCTGACTCATATCGGCAATCATCTGCTCAGGCGCAATGCCCATCTGCTGGGCTTTCAGCATGATCGGCGTCCCGTGTGCGTCATCGGCACAGATGAAGTAAACCTGGTTGCCGCGCATTCGCTGGTAACGGACCCAAATATCTGCCTGGATATGCTCGAGCATGTGGCCGAGATGAATGGAGCCATTAGCGTACGGCAGTGCGCACGTTACCAAAATTTTTTTCGCGACTTGAGTCATAGTAAGACTTAGCTCATACCTGTTGAAAAAGGGGGTTTAGATGGTAACCGATTGCCTGTCCCTGCGTAAACAAGGGGTTCAACTCCCTGCGGTTTTTTCCCGGGCGATAAGTTACCCCCGAACAGATCTGATATGCTTAAAGGCATAAATACAGAGTCGCCATATCAAGGAACCCAGATGACTTCACAATCCCAGGGGCATCACTCCCCCGAAGCGCTGCGCGCTATCGTGACGGGCGTGCTGACCACGTTTGAACATCCTACGTTGCACCATAACCTCACCGTCCTGAAGGCGCTGCACCACTGTGCGCTGATGGACAATACGCTGCATATTGAACTCAGTATGCCGTTTGTCTGGCAAAGTCCGTTCGAGACACTGAAAGCCACGGTTAGCGCAGATCTGTTGCGCCTGACCGGGGCGGCGGCCATCGCCTGGCGATTAACGCTGAACGTGGCCACGCTTCAGCGCGTGAAAAACCGTCCGGGCGTGAACGGGGTGAAAAACATTATCGCCATCAGCTCCGGCAAGGGCGGGGTGGGGAAATCCACGACGGCGGTGAACCTGGCGCTGGCGCTGGCCGCAGAAGGGGCGAAAGTGGGCCTGCTGGATGCTGACATTTATGGACCGTCAATCCCGGATATGCTGGGGGTTCAGGATCAGCGCCCGACCTCTCCGGACGGCACCCATATGGCCCCCATTATGGCGCACGGCCTGGCGACGAACTCTATTGGCTATCTGGTCACGGAGGATAATGCGATGGTCTGGCGCGGCCCGATGGCCAGCAAGGCGCTGATGCAGTTGCTGAACGAGACGCTGTGGCCGGAGCTGGATTATCTGGTGCTGGATATGCCACCGGGGACCGGCGATATTCAGCTCACGCTGGCGCAGAACGTGCCGGTGACCGGTGCCGTTGTGGTCACTACCCCGCAGGATATTGCGCTGATCGATGCGCGTAAAGGCATCGTGATGTTTGAAAAAGTGAATGTGCCGGTGCTGGGGGTGGTCGAGAACATGAGTATGCATATCTGCAGCCAGTGCGGACACCACGAGCCGATCTTCGGCACGGGAGGGGCTGCAAAACTGGCGGAACAGTACCACACGCACCTGCTGAGTCAGCTGCCGCTGCACATCAGCCTGCGGGAAGATCTGGATAACGGGGAGCCCACCGTTATCCGCCGGCCCGGGAGTGAGTTTACCGGGCTGTATCGCCAGCTGGCGACCCAGGTTGCCGCCCGGCTTTACTGGCAGGGCGAGGTCATCCCGGAGGATATCGCCTTCCGCGCGGTGTAATGCTGGCGGGCCGGCCCGCGACGGGGCCGGCCGTGATTAGCCTCATGTCAACCGGACATGCCTTTGCTGAAAACCCTCCACCATCGAATGATCAAAATCAATTTTACCGGCATCAAACAACTGGAGGATCAGGGTAAAGTCATTATCGGGTGTGACGTTACAGCGGTGGTTAAGCAGCGTGTCCAGAATCGTGAACGCCCGATCGCCACGGGCGATGCGGTTCAGGTACTGCAGCATCTCGTAGGCACGGGCGCTGACGCCAGCTTGTTCATGTGGGGATCTGCTTATCATCGGGAAAGGCCATTCTCTGTGCTAAAACGTTATTATAATCCGTTGTGTTTAATCAACGGCAAGCCGATTTTATATTTTAGTGCCATCAGGCGCAGCAACGTGCAGACCGTAATGGCCAGCCAGGCACTCCACATCTGCGGAATAACCCCGGCCGATCCGGTCAGTTCAATGGCTGCCCCCACCAGCGCTGCACTGGCATAAATATCCTTGCTGAAGATGGCCGGGGGCCTGCCGGTTAACAGGTCGCGCAGACAGCCACCCCCCACCGCACTGATGCATCCCTGCAGTATCGCCAGCTCAATACTGTGGGTGTGCTGCCAGGTTTTATTGGCCCCAAACGCGGCAAAAAAGCCCAGCCCCAGCGCATCAAAAAACAGCGTGGCTTTCTCGAAAGAGAGGATCAGGCGCTGGAAGAAGGCGACGCACAGGACGGCCACCAGAATGATGACCAGATAGGCCAGGCTGACCAGCCCCGCCGGGGGCAGGCTGGCAATACATATATCGCGGATAATGCCGCCCCCCACCGCCGTTGTGGCAGCCAGCACAAACACGCCGAAGACATCGAAATCCTCCCGCACCCCGGCCGTGGCACCGCTGAGGGCAAAGGCCAGCGTGCCGGCGAGGTCAACCAGATGAAATACATTCCACATGCCACAGTCCCTGGTGAGCGTGAAAAGGATTTTTCAGCGCACGTCAACGGCTACAGATAGCCCGTCCCGGGCACGCGCGTCGTGAGCAGATAATGCGCGGAAAGCGTTACAGCACGTAGTGCATCAGCAGGTATTCCCCCTGATCGCTGTCACCTTCAGCCACTACGCGCCAGCCGTGCTTTTTGTAAAAACGCTGCGCCTGCACATTTTCCGCCAGGCACTTCAGCGCCCCGGTTGAGGTGAAGCTTTTCTGCACCGCCTGTAGTAAGGCACTGCCGGCACCGCTGCCCTGGCAGGCCGGGTCGATAAACAGACTGTGCAGGAAGTTATCGTTATCCAGTACGGCGGCAAAACCGACACGATGACCGTCTTCCTCGGCAACAAGTACCCGCTCGCCCAGCGTGATCCTGTCGAAATCTTCCAGCTGCCACTGGCTGTCATCCAGCCAGGTCCAGTTTGCCTTACGGGAGGCAAGAAACAGCGTGCGTAAAAACGGCCGGTCGGCTTCGGTAAAGGGACGGATTGTCATCGTTAAACTCCTGCTACAGATACGCCGGGTGGCTATGGCGCAGAGTGTAGCGCAAAAAAAAAGAGATGAAGGCATCATCTCTTTTTTCTCATCGCGTCAGGCCTGTTACTGCATTTTGCGAGCGATCTCCGCTACGTATTTACCCTGATGTCTGGCAATAGCCCGCTCACGTTCGTCCGGCTGACGTGAGCCGTCGCCGCCTGCCAGCGTTGACGCACCGTAGGGTGTTCCCCCACTGACCTGAGAGATATCGAACAGCTCGGGGGTGCTGTAGCCGATAGGGACAATGATCATCCCGTGGTGAGCCAGCGTGGTCCAGGTAGAGGTAATGGTCATCTCCTGACCGCCGCCGGTCCCGGTAGAGGTAAAGACGCTGGCAATTTTGCCGACGAGTGCGCCTTTCGCCCACAGGCCGCCGGTTTGATCAAGGAAGTTACGCATCTGGCCCGACATATTACCAAAGCGGGTCGGTGTGCCAATAATAATGGCATCATAGTCCGCCAGCTCGGCCGGGCTGGCAATGGCGGCTTTCTGATCGGTTTTACCGCCATAGGTTTTGAACGCTTCGCTATCCATCGTTTCAGGCACGCGTTTGACCGTCACTTCTGCACCCTCAACGCTGGCGGCGCCTTCAGCAACGTTTTCGGCCAGCGTTTCAATATGACCGTACATTGAATGATAAAGCACTAAAATCTTTGGCATTTTATTTTCCTTCTCGGGATGAATGGCATTCTCTTTTGGTGTAAAAAAGCGTGTAAAAAGACGACGTAACACAGTCACAGAACAGAACTCTGCTGAGGGCCAGAATAAGCCACGTTATTGATAAACCGGCAGGGAGCCGGACTGAGGCTTGCCCCGCATTTCTTCGCGCAGCCGGTGACCGATCTCTTTAATTTTAGCTTCGCCTGCGCGTAATGCTGCTTCACTGGTGTGAACGGAGTAGTTACCCAGCGAAAGCGGCCAGGGATGATCAACGGCCGAGCCGATGACAAACCGTGTTTCTTCCTCTCCGGCCTGCAGCGTCACGGGCTCTGTGCCGGCGCTAAAAATAACCATCTCACCTTTGGCTACCGCATCAGGCGTATGCAGCGTTCCCTGACTGAGACTCAGCCACAGGCAGGTATGATTTTCAGGAGGGATATAGTGCCAGACAGTGCGGGCGGGAAGCGTCACCAGCAGATAGTTGATCCCCTCGGGGGAACGAACCGGACTTTTGACGCCGTTATATTCGCCAAGGATGACCCGGGCCGGGCCGGTTTGCGGCACCGACGGCGCCTCAAGATACTGGCTGTCGACAGGGCCGTTTTCCAGCGCCGGGGGCAGGGCCAGCCAGAGCTGAAACCCTTCCACGCGGGCAGAGTCCCCTGCCGACATCTCTTTACCGTGCCAGACGCCGCCGCCGGCACGCATCCATTCGACACCGCCGTAGCCAATGGTGCCCTGTCCCGCGTCCCGGTCGTCAAAGCGCAGATCGCCGGCGGTGAGCACGGTGACCGTGGCGATACCGGAGTGAGGGTGCAGGGGCATATGTTCGATCATCGTGCTGTCGCCGCTGAAACGATCGAGAAAAACGAACGGTTTGACGAGAGCGCCATAGTCAGAGGGACTCATCAGGCGAATGATTGGCCCTGTTCCCCGGCCGCTTGTCCGGTAGGCAATCTGGCGTGTCGCGGCATGTTCATCGGCAGATAACGAAGACATCTCACTTCCTCATAATGTGGGGAACACAGGCAACGACGGATCATTCCCGGGCTGCCTGTCACAGTGGAATATCTTAATCCTCCGGACACGGCATGATTAGGGGGTGTAATATCATTGCACTCATCCATTTTTAGACGTAATAACATGCTCGATCTCAATGACGTTGCGATCTTTGTCCATATCGTTGAAACGGGGAGTTTTGCCGGGGCCGCGCGGCGGCTGGGGATGCCAGCGAATACCCTGAGCCGGCGAATCAAACTGCTGGAGGCAAGCCTCTCCGTGCGGTTATTCCATCGCTCAACCCGCAAGCTGACGCTGACCGGAGCAGGGGAGCAGCTGTATGCGCACAGCGCGCAAAAAATCAGTGAACTGAACGCCATCAGCACGCAGCTGGCCGGCGAAAATCAGGCCCCGGCAGGGCGTATAAAAGTGGCGGCACCGGCTGACTTTTTTGATCTGTTTTTAATGGAGTGGGTGGCAGAATTTCTCGCGTTATATCCCGGTGTGCATCTGGATTTTGTCCTCAGCGACACGCATGCGGATATGATTGGCGAGGGGATTGATGTGGCCTTTCGTGGCGGGGAGCTGAAGGATTCCAGCCTGGTGGCGCGCAAAATCAGCACCGGCCGCCGCCTGCTGGCAGCCAGTCAGGTTTACCTCGATGCCGCTGGCATGCCTGACGATATCCTCGCGCTGCAGCATCACACCTGTATTACTCACTGTCATGCTGCCGCGCGCACGGTCTGGCATCTGAGGGGGCCAGAGGGCGAGGTTCAGGTTGACGTTAGCGGACGTTTTTCAGCCAATACCGCACAGGCGCAGCTGAAAGCGGCGCAAAACGGGCTGGGGATCTGTTTTTTACCGGAGTCGCTGTTATATGACAGCATAACGCGTCAGCAGTTGATTGCGGTCCTGCCGGATTACGGGCAGATGAATAACGATCTGTCGATTGTCTACCCCAGCCGTCACCATATCCCGCTGGCCGTGGCGACCTTTGTGGAGCATACCGCTGCACTGTTGAAAAAAACGATCCTGCAAAAACACGGCCAGCCCGCCGCCGGCAAAGACTAGGGGATACCGATAAAACGCAGCAGGGCCGTCACCGCTGCCGCCGCAAGGATCACCACAATCAGCGGCATTTTACGCCAGGCCAGTATGACGGCCACCGCGACGCCGGTGACGCGGGCGATCCCGGAAAAATGGGTGCCTTCGTAGAAGGTACTGGCCAGCGCAACCGCAAACAGCAGGGTTGTGGCCGCGTCAGACAGCAGCCTGCGGGCATCCTCCGACAGCGCCATCCTGTTGCCCAGTTGAGCGCCCGCAAAGCGCATCAGCCATGTGCCCAGCGCCAGAACGGCGATACCGCCAATTAACAGAGTGTTATCTGCCATTATTTTTTCCTCGCCAGCAGGCCGATCATAGAGAGCAGTACAGGCAGCCCGGTCGGGGTAAAGGGTACTGCCAGCAGAGAGATTGCCGCCCCGCTGGAGGCGCGCAGCAGCGTCGTGGGTGATTTCAGCGCAGGAATGACCAGCGCCAGTAAGATCGCCGGAAAGACGGCATCCAGACCAATCATCTGCGTATCAGGCAGCAGCCTGCCAACCACGCTGCCCAGCACTGTCCCCAGCGGCCAGACCAGTGCCACGCCCAGGCCACATAGCCAGAAGGCGGCTTTACGCTGCGCGTGCGTGGTCTGCGACAACCCAAACACCACGCTTTCATCGTTCATGATATGGCAACCCAGAACGGCAGAGAGGCGCGAACCCACGAGGTCGCGCACGGCAATGCCAAAGGGAAAGTGGCGCGCATTGACCAGCAGGCCGGCGACGGCTGCCGCCAGGGGATTACCGCCTCCCGCGACAATAGCAATAAACATAAACTCCGAGGCGCCGGCCAGCACAAACAGGCTGGAGAACAGCGGAACCCAGAGCGGGAAACCATAGGCGGTGGCCAGCGAGCCATACGAAATACCCACCACCCCGACCGCCAGGCAGATCAGATAGATGCCTTTACGTGTGTCCGGGCTGAGTGAAGAAAAATGACGGGTCATCATAAACTTTTACCATAACGAACGAAGTATCCATTATAATGAACGCAGTGCAGAAAGAGATCAACCCGAACGTAACGTTCGATTTAGCGAACGATAAGGCAAAAAATGACCCAGCCCATTGCAGTAATTGCAGAAAGTTTGATCCGGGAGCGTACGCTGACCGGGCTGTCCCTGGCGGAAGTCGCCAGACGGGCAGGGATTGCAAAATCAACGCTGTCCCAGTTAGAGGCGGGGAACGGTAATCCCAGCATTGAAACGCTCTGGGCGCTGTGCGTGGCGCTGAATATCCCTTTTGCCAGACTGCTGGAGCCTGAGCTGCCTAAAACCCAGGTGATCCGGCGCGGTGAAGGACCGAAAGTCGTCGCCGGGGAAGCGAACTATCAGGCGATCCTGCTGGCCAGCTGCCCGCCGGGTGCGCGGCGTGATATCTACCTGCTGATGGCCCAGCCCGGCGCTGACCGCCTTTCACAGCCGCATCCGCCGGGTTCGGTGGAGCATATTATTGTCACGCAGGGACGGGCGCTGGTGGGGCTGAAGGAGGAAGCTGAAGAACTGGCTCCGGGAGATTACATCTGCTATCCGGCCGATCGCGAGCATATCTTCAGGGCGCTGGAGCCCGACACGCTGGCGCTGCTGGTGGCCGAGCAGGGATAGTGGCCTTTTTATGCAGCGGTAATACTTATTATTTCCATGTCCTGAAACAGCGCGTCCCTCCCGCCTTCTGCGTGTTGAGGGGAAATAACGAATGACAGCGCTACGTCCGCTGTTCACTCGCTACTGAGCGTGAGTCCTGCCTCCTTTGCCTGCCCTCACTGTCTGTCCTGTTCCTGATCAGGCCGCCCCGAAAGAGGGTGAGGCTTTATAATGTATTGCTTCCGGTAATGCCGTTCAGTGCATTCAGGGCGTCATCCGGCAGGTGGAGTGACGCCGCTGCCAGGTTTTCCTGCAGGTGGGTAACGGATGATGTGCCCGGGATCAGCAGGATGTTAGGTGAACGGTGAAGAAGCCAGGCCAGGGCGATCTGCATGGGGGTGGCGTTGAGCTGTTCGGCAACGCGGGTCAGCGTAGCAGACTGAAGCGGATTAAACCCGTTAAGCGGGAAGAACGGCACATAGGCAATCCCTTCCCGGGCCAGCGCATCAATCAGCGCATCATCGGTGCGGTGTGCCAGGTTGTAATGATTCTGAACGCAGACAATTTCGCAGATTGCGCGTCCTTCGGCAATCTGCGCCTGGGTGACGTTGCTCAGACCAATATGCTTAATCAGCCCCTGCTGCTGCAGGGCGGCCAGCGCCGTCAGCGGTGCTTCAATGGAACCTTCCTGTGGCTGGGCGGTATTAAACATGATCCTGAGGTTCACCACATCCAGCTGTGCCAGCCCCAGGTTTCGCAGGTTGTCATGGACGGCATTGACCAGCTCCCCGGGGGACATGGCCGGGATCCAGCCGCCTTTTTTATCTCTCAGCGCCCCAATTTTGGTCACCAGCGTGAGGTCGTCAGGATAGGGCGAGAGTGCCTCGTGGATCAGTTTGTTGGTGATATGCGGGCCGTAAAAATCACTGGTATCAATATGATTGACGCCGGCCGCCACTGCCGCCCTGAGAACCGCCATGGCGCGGTCAGGATCGTTGGGCGGGCCAAAAACGCCGGGGCCTGCCAGCTGCATTGCACCATAGCCCAGTCGTTTTACCTGACGCGAACCCAGAGAGAAGAGGCTGGATGTACGGATGTTGTGCATAGTCATTTCCTGAAGGAGAGGTGGGATAACACGGAACAGCGAGGTTTTATCTTAAGCCCGCGCATCACGTCCTATCCATGCTATAAAGTCCGTATTATCTTTTTAATCGTCCAAAAATTAATCATGGATCCTCTTTCTGATATTCTCGCGTTGCTCAAGCCACAGCAGTATGTTTCCGGCGTCCTCGACGTGGGCGGTGACTGGGCGGTGCGTTTCCACCTAACGCGGGCATCAAATGTTATTCAATGGTGTCGGGCGGCTGCTGGCTGTCCGTCGAAGGGGAGACTGACCCGGTACGATTGTCGGCGGGGGACTGCTTCCTGCTTCCTACCGGACGTCCCTTTGTTATGGCCAGCGACCTGTCACACCCGGCGACAGACTGGGCGGTGGTATTTGCCGCCCCGCGCGCCGGCGGGGTGATCCGTCATAACGGCGGGGGAGACTGCCTGATGACCGGCAGCCGCTTCTTCCTGGACGACCCCCACGCCACGATTCTGCTGACCATGCTGCCTGCGGTGATCCATCTGCGGGCGGAAAATGACCAGGCGACCCTGCGCTGGCTGGTTGCGCAGATGATGGCCGAGCTGGATGAACAGCGTCCGGGACATGCCCTGATCGCTGAACATCTGGCGCATATGATACTGATACAGGCGCTGCGGCAGCATATGGAGTCGGGTGGTAAAGGGGACGCCGTGGGCTGGCTGTATGCCCTGGCCGATCACCAGCTGGGTGCGGCGCTGCAGGCCATGCACGCCGATCCGGCTTATCGCTGGACGTTACCATCGCTGGCACAGCGTGCCGGTATGTCCCGCTCGGCCTTTGCGCTGAAGTTTAAAACTAAGGTCGGGTCGTCAACGATGGATTATCTGACCCGCTGGCGCATGCTGCTGGCCGGAGACAAACTGCTGAACACCGACCTGCCCATTTCTGCGCTTGCGCCCTCGCTGGGCTATGAGTCCGAAAGTGCCTTCAGTACCGCCTTTAAACGCACGATGGGCTGTTCGCCGCGTGACTATGTGCGGCGTCATTCCCCGCCGGGGGGCCGATCGCGCTGAAGATACCCTGATGACCGACGGCAGGGCAGCACGGCCCGGGGCTTGCCAATACTCTGCCACTTCCTTATGCTGGCACCGACTGTAAAAAATCATCACTGACTCGGGGTGCCCTTCTGCGTGAAGGCTGAGAAATACCCGTATAACCTGATCTGGATAATGCCAGCGTAGGGAAGTCAGATGCCCGACCGGCATCGCCTTCTTGATCGCCGGTTGGGAGCGAAGAATGATCCAACCTCAAGACCTCAGCCACGCCGATATGGCGCATTCCCTGCGGCTGTATCGTCAGCATTCCCCTCTGACCCACTGTATGACCAATGATGTGGTACAGGCCTTTACGGCTAACGTGCTGCTGGCGCTGGGGGCTTCCCCGGCAATGGTGATCGAGCCGCAGGAGGCGGCACAGTTCAGCCCTGTTGCCGATGCCCTGCTGGTGAATGTCGGTACGCTGACCCGCAGCCGCAGCGAAGCGATGCTGGCGGCCATTAATGCCGCCAGGCAGGCCGGGCGTCCCTGGACGTTAGATCCGGTGGCCGTTGGCGCACTGGACTTCCGTACGGCCTTCTGCCAGCAGACGCTGGAACTGAAACCGGCCGCTGTCCGGGGTAACGCTTCCGAAATCATGGCGCTGGCCAGGCAGAGCGTCAGCGGCCGGGGCGTCGACAGCCGGCACGCCTCCACGGCGGCGCTGCAGGCGGCTGTTTCGCTGGCGCAGGAGACAGGCGCGATTGTGGCCGTCACCGGTGAAACCGATTTTATTACCGATGGCCTCCGTACCCTGAGCGTGGGCGGCGGCGACCCGCTGATGACGCGGGTGGTAGGGACCGGCTGTGCGCTGTCGGCGGTCGTGGCCGGCTTTGCCGCACTGCCGGGCGACCGCCTCACACATGTGGCCAGCGCCTGCCGCGTGGTGTCGCTGGCCGGCGAGCGTGCGGCTGCAGCGGTGGACGGGCCAGGCAGTTTCATTCCGGCCTTTCTTGATGCCCTGTACCGGCTGAACCCGGAGGTGCAGTGATGAAAAGGATTAACGCGCTGACAATTGCCGGTACCGACCCCAGCGGTGGGGCAGGGATCCAGGCTGATCTGAAAGCATTCTCCGCGCTGGGTGCGTATGGCACCAGCGTGATCACCGCGCTGGTGGCGCAGAACACCACCGGCGTGCAGTCGATCTGCCGCGTTGAGCCGGCGTTTGTTGCCGCGCAGCTGGATTCCGTTTTGTCGGACGTGCGCATCGATACGATTAAAATTGGCATGCTGTCAGAAAGTGCCATCGTTGAGGTGGTGTCCGGGCGGCTGAAACAGACCCGCGTTCCCTGGGTGGTGCTGGATACGGTGATGCTGGCCAAAAGCGGCGATCCGCTGCTGTCGCCCGAGGCGGTGAGTACGCTACGGGATCGACTGCTGCCGCAGGTTTCGCTGATTACACCTAACCTGCCGGAGGCCGCCGCACTGCTGGGATGTGCGCAGGCGCGCAACGAGGAGGAGATGCGCGAGCAGGGACGGGCGCTGCTGGCCCTCGGCTGCCAGGCTGTGCTGATGAAAGGCGGTCATCTCAGCGAGTCGGAAAGCCCGGACTGGCTGTTCACCCGTGAGGGAGAACAGCGCTTTACTGCGCCACGGGTGAACACCCGTAACACGCATGGCACCGGCTGTTCACTCTCGGCGGCGCTGGCCGCGCTGCGCCCGCGCCACGATGACTGGCCCACGACCGTTCAGGCGGCCCGGCACTGGCTGCAGGGCGCACTGGAGCAGGCGGACTCGCTGGAAGTGGGACACGGACAGGGGCCGGTACATCATTTTCATCAGTGGTGGTAAGCGGTAAAACCCGGGTTCCAGGGGAAGATTTGTTGAAAACAGATCTTTCCCCTTCATCGGTTGGCGAAGGCAGGGCAGTTTTCAGTCCACAGCGGGTATCAGGACCGTGATGACGAGGCCTGCGCGAGGCCTCTTTGGCCGGTCTGGTTTGCTCAGACGTGACCGATGAAAAAACTGATAATTCATCCGAGGGCTTGCTTCCTCTTCGGCTACTAATACCATCGCCAGAGGAAGGGGGAGAAAAGCCCTTTACATTCGCCATTCAGCCGCGAGCATTGTGATAGATTTGGCAAACGCATAATCAGTTCTTACCGCAGAGGTGTGCTTTGCATCCTGAATCCGTGTTCCTTAGCCAGTTTAAAGCTATCTCACAGCAACTGATGATCGATCCTCGTGAGAAAATTAATCAACTGGCTCTTCTTTTATCAGAGAATAGTATATTTCTGGATGAAAGTAGCGAAACGATTGATATGATTAACGCCATTTCTCATTCGATTGAGAGTGACTTCACAATAGCTTCTTTACAGGCGATTGAAAAAAGTAACTTCTGTTTCTGGCAAAAGCTATTACTCAATAAGAAGATGGATATTTTCTTTTTCGGTGATGAACGTCATGCTGCTTTCTTTTTTGACATTCTTGATAAGGAAAAGGTCGGCAACCTTTTTTATATCAACGTGACTGCCGGAGGGGAAATGGATACCGAAGCCTTCCTGTCCCCGTTACAAGAAAGCTGTCATCCGGTAATCATTTATGACCATGGGGCTGATGCGGTAAAGAGTCTCCCTGAAACCCAGGGGGTAATGTTGATGGCTGATTTTCAGCAGGTGATGGTATTAAAGGCACTGCCTTTCTCTGTTGAGCATGATCCCTTCATCGCTTTTCTGCAGCATAAACATAATATGATGCTGGCAAAGAAGCCGCCTACGCTCGTGTTGGGGAACTCTTATGGCTATTATGCTTTACCAGCAAACTGTCTGAACAAGGCGGTTAACCTGTCAATGCATAGTCTGGATCTTCGACAAGCACACACCATGATTCAACATTATTCTGAAAGTAAAAAAATCAAATCAATCGTGCTGGTCTGTGGTTATTTCGATCTTTTTTACGAGTTATATAAAACGCGTGAGAAAGAAAACGTGCGCGTGGTACATATCATGAGTCATTATTATCATAAAAATAATATTATCCCTGATAATGATATTTCAACTAAATACCTGCATCATTCTGATGAAAGTCTGCTGGCTCATTTTTTACCCGTGCTGAAGTCCAGCGATCGCCTGACGGAATTTAATTACGCACTGGATGATGCAGTCAGTCTCGCCAGCACCAGTGAGAACCTCGAAAAGCAGATTAATCAGGCATCTTCTATTGCCTGTGAATTGTATGAAACCACGTCTGAAACTCGTGCGGCCTTGCACAGTAAGCTTTATAAATACAAGGAAAGTAAAAATATTAATTCAAGATTGATCGCAGAGATGCGTGATCTGGCGAAAGATAAAGGTATTCGCATTCACTATGTTATTCCTCCTTTTCCAGAAAAGTACGTTGAATCTGTTCAACCCGCGATGATCGCTGAAACCCGGGCTTTCCTGAAAAGTATGGAAACTTATCATTTCAGCTATCATGATTTTAATGAGGATAAAAGCTTTATCCGCACGGATTTTCGTGATGGCGATCACCTTAATTATCATGGGGCGGTTAAATTTGTAAAAGCGCTGAAGAAGAAAGGGCTGGTGTTGTAAACCTCACGACGTTAGCTCAACGATGTCCCGGACAGCTTACCCCGATGCACGCTCATGACACCCGCGCTTTTTTGTGCGGATCGTTCTGAAAAATGGAGTCAGCAATTTGCCTTAGTGCCGGTTTTGGGTTCACCCTGTTGAGGTCAGAAAAACTGACCCGCGGGCCGTGGCAGCATGGCCCCGACACCACTTAACAGGAGTTATCATGACGGACATCGTTCAGTTATTGGGCAAAGAAGCGGATTCTCTTTTGCAACATCGCTGCATGACTATTCCAGCGGACAACCTCTACCTGCCGGGAGCGGATTATGTCGATCGGGTGATGGTCGATAACAATCGTCCCCCGGCCGTACTGCGCAATATGCAAACCCTGTACAACACCGGACGTTTAGCCGGGACAGGTTACCTCTCTATCCTTCCGGTCGATCAGGGTGTTGAGCATTCCGCCGGCGCCTCCTTTGCGGCGAATCCGCTCTACTTCGATCCGAAAAACATCGTCGAACTGGCCATTGAGGCAGGCTGTAACTGTGTTGCGTCGACTTATGGCGTGCTGGCCTCAGTGTCGCGGCGCTACGCACATCGCATTCCTTTTATGGTCAAACTCAACCATAACGAAACCCTCAGCTATCCGACCCAGTATGACCAGACGCTGTATACCAGCGTGGAGCAGGCCTTTAATCTGGGAGCGGTCGCCGTCGGGGCCACCATCTATTTTGGCTCTGAGCAGTCGCGCCGGCAGATCGAAGAGATCTCGGCAGCGTTTGAACGGGCGCATGAACTGGGGATGGTCACGGTGCTGTGGGCCTATCTGCGTAACGATGCCTTTAAAAAAGAGGGCGTGGACTATCATGCCAGTGCGGATCTCACCGGGCAGGCCAACCACCTCGCTGCGACCATTGGTGCGGATATCGTTAAACAAAAGATGGCTGAAAATAATGGCGGCTATCAGGCGCTGAAATTTGGCCATACCGATGCGCGGGTGTACAGCACGCTGACCAGTGAAAATCCGATCGATCTGGTGCGTTACCAGCTGGCGAACTGTTATATGGGCCGTGCGGGGCTAATTAACTCCGGCGGAGCAGCAGCGGGCGAGACCGATACGGCAGAATCAGTGCGGACGGCGGTGATCAATAAACGGGCCGGCGGCATGGGGTTGATCCTCGGGCGCAAGGCGTTTAAAAAATCGATGAAGGACGGGGTGGCGCTGATCAATTCAGTGCAGGATGTCTATCTGGCGAAAAACGTCACTATCGCCTGACGGTAAACAGGGCTGACCAAAAAAGAAGGTCAGCCCGTGCATGATACGGTTAAGCATGCATTGTCGCGGTGAAACGGGAATCCATGTTCTCTCGGGGCGGCCTTTTTCCGGTCGCCCCGCTATCGTTTAAAGCGTTTCAAACCATTCGCTGTTCTGCTCGGCAATCGGGGTAATGGAAAAAATCATCTCCTGCAGATGACGTTGCAGCGCCAGCCCGGCGGCATCGGCATCTTTTGCGCACAGCGCCTGATAAATCTGCTGGTGCTGCTCAATCAGGCTCTCCGGGGGAGAAACCTTACTCAGCGTCAGAAAGCGCACGCGGTCCATCGTCGCCTTGATATTCTCCACGGTCTGCCACGCCAGCTCGCAGTCAATACTCTGCGCAATCAGCCGGTGAAATTCATCGTCCAGCAGCAAGAACGCCTGGCTGTCGTGGCGGTCGGCAGCCAGCCTCTGTAACTGCAGATTATGTTCCAGAGCCGCCAGCCCTTCAGGCGTGGCCTCTGTCGCCGCCCGACGCACCACGGCAGCCTCCACGGCTTCCCGAATAAACCGACCGTCAGCCACCCGCCGGGCAGAAATTTTACGCACAAAGGTGCCACGCTGAGGCAGGATCTGCACCAGGCCCGCCTCTGCCAGCTTGATAAAGGCTTCACGTACCGGCTGGCGGGAAACATCAAAGCGCGTGGAAACCTCTTTCTCGGAAAGAAACGCGCCAGGGGGGATGACACAGGTGACGATATCCTGGCGCAGAAAACGGTAAATCTGCTGGTTGACCGGCTCACTGGCGGTAATGGTATAGACAGTCGACATTCGGCAACTTCCCTTTAGCGGCGGGGTGACAGCCCGCCCGCACGTGGCGTGAAAGCCTTCAGTCTAATCAGGCTGGCGCATCAGCGCCAGAGTTAAACGCGGGCAACCAGTTGATGCACGGTTTGTTTTGCGCCCCGGGTTAACAGCAACTGATAATAATGGTTCACCTGGCGCACAAAAGTGTCGTTGCCGGGCAGGTCGTCGCCGAAGATATTCTTTAATCCGAGCAGCGCCGCCACGCGCGGTTCTCCCTCTTCTGTCTCCGCTACGCGCTTCGCCAGCTCGTCACGGAGGGGATCGTTGATGGTAACCGGCTGCCCCTGCTCGTCGCGGCCGCTGACGTAGCGGATCCAGCCTGCCACCCCCAGCGCCAGCAGATCGAAGCGGCTACCATGGGCCAGATGCCAGCGAATACTGTCCAGCCAGCGCTGCGGCAACTTCTGGCTGCCGTCGTTGGCAATCTGCGCGGTGCGGTGCTTAATGGCACGGTTGTCGTAGCGGGCGATCAGCGAATCCGCATAGGCCGTCAGATTAACCCCGGTGGTGCGCAGAGTGGGGGCCTGCTGATCGAGCATCAGCTGACGCGCCGCGTTTTTAAAGTGCGCATCGGCCATACAGTCGCTGATGTGCTGATAGCCAGCCAGGCTACCCAGATAGGCGAGAAACGAGTGGCTGCCGTTCAGCATGCGCAGCTTCATCTCTTCAAATGGCAGCACGTCGTCCACCAGCTCCGCCCCGGCTTTTTCCCAGGCCGGGCGACCGCTGACAAAGTTATCCTCGATCACCCACTGGAAGAAGGGTTCGCAGGCGACAGCAACCGGATCGTCACAGCCCAGCTTTTCAGTCAGTGCCCGATGAGTCTCACTGGTCATCGCCGGGACAATGCGGTCAACCATGGTTGACGGGAAGGTCACGTGCTGACCGATCCATTCCGCCAGTTCAGGGGAATGCTGCCGAGCCAGCCCGGTGACCACGTTGCGGGTGACATGGCCGTTTTCCGGCATATTATCGCAGGACATCACGCTGAACGGTGGCAGTCCCCGTTCTCTGCGGCGAAGAATGGCGGCCAGAATAATGCCCGGCAGGGACTGCGGCGCCGCCGGATGGGCCAGATCGTGGTGGATAGCGGGGTGATCGAGATTTAATTCGCCGCTGGCCGGATGGTGGCAGTAGCCTTTCTCCGTCACCGTCATGGAAACAATCGCCACGTCCGGCTGACACAGCGCCTCCAGCACCGCTTCAATACCGTCGCTCTGGCCGTGCAGCGCGTCGGTGACGACCCCGATAACGCGCAGATTGAGCTGGTCATCGGCCATTTCGGCCACGGTGTAGCACAGCTGCTGCTGACGCAGGGCGGTAATAAGCTCCCCGCTGTTCAGGTTGATTTCGCAGTAGCCCCAGTCACTGCCCTGTTCTGCGGCGAGTCGATCGCTGCAGACGGCCTGATGGGCGCGGTGGAAGGCGCCAAAACCAATATGAACCATGCGGGTGCGCAGTGCCTGGCGGTTGTACAGCGGGCGCTGCACGTCGGGGGGCAGTGAATTGGTAGATAACATAACCCATCCTCGGGAAAAAGCGGGCAGGGCGGACCCCACCCGCAATGATCAGACGGACACCGGAGTATCCAGTTTTTTCGGCGGCTTGATCACGAACAGCACCAGGAAGGCCCCCAGCGCGGAGACGACGCCGGCCAGGATAAAGGCACTGTCGAACTTGCCGGTATGCTGAACGATATAGCCGGTCACAATCGGGCCGATAATCCCCGAAAGGCTGCCGACCAGATGGATAAATCCGCTGATGCTGCCGACCCGACTCTTGTGAACCACATCCTGAATAATCGCCCAGTAAATCGCCCCGGTGATATACAGGAAGAAGATAGAGATCGACATCAGACCGACGGCCGAAGTGACTTCTTTTACCGTACCGGCAAAGGCGACACAAACCGCCGCCGCCATTAACGAGACCACCAGCACAATTTTGCGCGACAGCAGCAGCTTACCGGTTATTTTAAAGATTTTATCTGAGATGAATCCACCCAGTGCCAGGCCCACGAAGCCGACAATCCACGGGATCATGGTGGTGATACTCATCGCCTTAATATCCAGCCCGTGCGCCTGTACCAGGTAGGCCGGGAACCAGCTCAGGAAGAAGAACAGAATGTAGTTGTAGCAGAAGAAGGCGAAGGCGGTGACCAGAATAATCGGCTGGCGCAGGTAGTAGCCCAGGCCATGCTGCGACTGTGACAGCTCCTCTTCCGGGCTGAGCTGCTCGTCTTTCAACTGGGCAATCAGGGCGCGTTCACGTTCACTAATTAACTTACTTTTCAGCGGGTTGTCGGCGGCAATAAAGAACCAGATCACCATCCAGACAATACCAATCGAACAGATAATGGCGAACGCCGGACGCCAGCCGAAGGCGAGGGCCAGATAACCAATAATCGGACCGGCTACCGCGCCGCCGAGCGGTGACCCGGCGCTCAACAGCCCCATTGCCGTGGCCGCCTGCTTTTTAGGGAACCAGCCGTTAATGGCTTTGTTCGCCGAGGCGCAGATTGGCCCCTCTGCCATCCCGAACAGCACGCGCAGGATGAGCATCGACCAGAAGCCGGTGGCCAGCGCGGTAAAGCCGCAGAAAATCGACCACATGCCGACGGCAACGCCCAGGGTGATCGTCGGGCCGAATCTGTCGGTGGCGAGTCCGCCGACAAAGTTGAAGATCGCATAGCCAAAGAAGAAGCTGCCGAAGATCAGGCCAAACTCTTCTGCGTTCAGCATCAGGTCTTTTTCGATCATCGGCACGGTCAGGGACAGCGCTACCCGGTCAAGGTAGTTAATCATGTAAACAAGGAACAGAAGCAGGACGATCGTCCAGCGCAGGTTTTTAAACATGGGAGTGACTCCTTCCCCTTATAGCGGGGATTATAGGTAGAGGTATTAGGGTTGACCGCAGGGCAGGGTCATTCCCCTGCGGCGTTCTGGTGTCAGTTAACCTGTAAAATCACTTTGCAGCAGCTGCGCGGATCCTTCTCAAACAGCGTCATTGCCTGTTCAATCTGCGCCAGCGGCAGCGTATGGGTCACCAGCTTTTCTGGCTGAATCAGGCCCTGTTCCATCCAGTCGATCACCTGCGGGAAGCGGTGGCTGTTCAGGCGCGAGGTAAACAGCGACAGCTCTTTACTGGTCAGGCTCTGCTGCGTCACGGTGCAGGGCTCGCTGGAGAAGCCCAGCAGACCGATACGTCCGGCCGGGGAGGCCAGCGCCGCGGCTTCTGACAGAATCGCCGGGTGGCAGGCTGCATCAATAATCAGTGTCGGCTGTACGCCATTAAGCTGTTCAGCCAGCGGCGTGGTGCTGTTGTTCAGCGCCTGGTCCGCTCCGTTGGCCAGCGCCATGGTCAGGCGCTCTTCCAGGCGGTCAGCCACGATCACCGTTTTCACCTTATAGACCCCTTTCAGCACCTGAATGGCCGTCAGACCCATCGGCCCGGCACCATAAATCAGGGCGATATCCTCAGGCTGTGGCCTGAGAAATGCGCTGATATTGGCCGCGATGGTAAATGGCTCCACCAGGCTGGCCAGGCTGTCCGGGATCGCCTCCGGCAGGAGATAGGCATTGGCAGCAGGGGCCAGCGTGTATTCACTGAAACCGCCATCAAGATGAACGCCTATCACCTGCAGGGTGCTACAGACGTTGGGGCGACCCACAGAGCAGGGGTAACAGTGGCCGCAGCTGACGACCGGGTCTACGGCAACGCGCTCACCAACCCGCCGGCTGTCCACGCCGCTGCCCACCGCATCGATCAGGCCAAAAAACTCATGGCCGATCACGCGTGGATAGCGCGCAAAGGGGTTGTGCCCGTGCCAGATATGCACGTCAGATCCGCAGATACTGGCGTATTTCACTTTGATCCTGACTTCGCCGGCCGCCGGCTCAGGCAAAGGACGCTGCTGTAAAAACAGCTCACCCGGACGTTCAATCACCACGCTTTTCATGTTGTGCTCCTCACCAGTTCCACAGGGTGCCGTCTTCCAGACGGGCGACCGGAAGATAAGCCGGTTCATAGGGGTATTTCGCCGCCAGCTTTTCATCGAACTCAATGCCCAGACCGGGTTTATCGCCCGGGTGCATATAGCCATTATCGAAGCGCCAGCTGTTCGGGAACACTTCCAGCATCTGCTCGGAATAGCCCATATATTCCTGCACACCGAAGTTCGGTACCCACAGGTCAAAGTGCAGCGCGGCCGCCATACAGATCGGTGACAGGTCTGACGGACCGTGGGATCCGGTACGTACCTGGTACAGCGAGGCGAAGTCCGCGATGCGGCGCATGCCGGTAATGCCGCCGGCGTGGGTGATGGTGGTGCGGATATAGTCGATGAGCTGTTCTTCGATCAGCTGCTTACAGTCCCAGATGCTGTTAAACACTTCTCCTACCGCAATCGGTGTCACGGTGTGCTGGCGGATCAGGCGGAAACTCTCCTGGTTTTCTGCTGGTGTCGGATCTTCCATCCAGAACAGGCGGTAATCTTCCACGCTTTTCCCGAAGCGGGCGGCTTCAATCGGCGTCAGGCGATGATGCATATCGTGCAGCAGATGCTCGTTAAAGCCGAACTTATCGCGAATGGCGGCAAACAGCGTCGGGGTGAAATCGAGGTATTTTTCGGTTGACCACAGCTGCTCTTCCGGACGGGCACCTTTGGTGGCCGGCTCGTAGGCTTCGCCTTTGCCTTTGGCCATCCCGTAGGTGGTTTTCATGCCCGGCACGCCGCACTGCGCGCGGATAGCTTTAAAGCCCAGCTCTTTGTGCTTTGCGTAGTCGTCCATCACTTCGTCAATACTGTGGCCGGTGGTGTGGCAGTAGACCATCACGCCCGTGCGTGAAGCGCCGCCCAGCAGCTGGTAGACCGGCATATTCGCCGCTTTGCCCTTAATGTCCCACAGCGCCTGATCCACGGCGGAAATGGCTGACATGGTGACCGGGCCGCGACGCCAGTAGGCACCTTTGTAGAAGAACTGCCAGATATCTTCAATCTGATGGGCATCGCGCCCGATAAGCTGCGGACAGACATGATCTTTCAGATAAGACGCCACTGGCAGTTCGCGCCCGTTGAGCGTGGCGTCGCCCACGCCGGTCAGGCCCTGATCGGTGGTGATTTTTACCGTGACAAAGTTTCTTCCGGGGCAGGTCACGAATACTTCTGCTTTTACAATTTTCATTCTGAATCGCCTTGTGCGCCAACAATGATGAAAAAATACGCTGATAACGTACTACCATACAAGTTGCATATGCAGGATTCGCGAGAGGGATCACATTAGTATGGGCAGAGGCGGGGCGGGATGAAGACGAATCCTGGCGTTCAATGTCAATGGCCAGGATTCATGGGGCTGTGATCGACGGATTACGCCAGCAGTTCACAGGAGGGCGGCAGACGGCACTCCAGTGCAGAGGGCATCACTTCAATACGAAATTCGGTGCCCGTTAACGGTTCGCCGTCAAGGTTGAACGTCATTTCATTGGGTGCCCGGATTGTCAGCCACGGCAGGGAGGCGGTGATCAGATTCGGGTTCTCTTCGTCACTGGTGAGTTTATGCACCAGCGTCTGGAGCAGCTCCTGTGAGGTGGCGATACTGAGTTCCAGCTTGCCGTCATTAATCAGCGCGGTCGGGCAGAGGCGTTGTCCGCCGCCCGCCTGGCGGCCATTGCCGATGCCGATCACCAGCGCATCACCCTGCCAGTGAAAATCCGGGCCTTCCAGCGTGCAGCTGTCGGCTTTCAGCGTATCCATCCTCATCAGGCCGTGGATAAAGTAGGAGACGCCACCCAGTGCTGACTTCAGTTTTTCCGGCGTTTCGGTGGTAATTCGCGTGCCAAAGCCGCCGGTAGCCATATTGATAAAGTAACGGTCGTTATTCACGCGCGCGAGGTCAATGGCGCTGGCTTTACCCTGAATAGCCAGACGCAATGCGTTGTCCATCTCCAGCGGGATACCCGCGCTGGTGGCAAAATCATTGGCGGTACCGAGTGGCACAATTCCCAGTACCGGCCGACGTTCGGGAGATAACCGCGCCAGAGCAGTCGCCACTTCGTTGATGGTACCGTCACCGCCGGCGGCAATCACCGTTTGCGCCTGCAGTTCAACCGCCTCCCGCACATAGCGCTCGCCGTCACCGTATTCCCAGGTAACGCGGATTTCCAGCGGGAAACCTTCCTCGCGTAGCGCCGCAACAGCTTCACGCAGCGCCTCATTGCCGGCGCTTTTACCATTCAAAATGGCCAGCGTAAGTGAATGTTTTTCCATTTTTAATCCCTGAAAGCCTGTGTGATTTGCATCAAGATATAGCATACCCTGGGTAAGAAGGTGAGCCACGGGTGAAAAAGCGGAAAGTTTTCTGAAAAGCGCCCGGCAGGGAACCGATAAAAAAAGAAATGGCCCGCACGGGGGAGCCGTGAGAGCCAAATGAGGTGATACAGATCATTCATCATTCAGGCAGAAAGTTGAATGGATCATAACGCTATTTGGATTTATTCGTTAGGAGCGCGGGCATCATAGCGAGGAATCCCACACGGTAATGTGATCGCATTCTAAAATCAGTTACATCAAGTAACTTCTTTTGCCCGGACCGCTGCATGAGGATCCCGCGTGGTGGTACCCGGCAGGTTGCGCATCAACAGGGCATACTGCACATCCATCTCTTCCGGCAGGGGGAGCCAGACCAGATGGCCGTTGCCGGGCGCAACGTCAACCGGTTGCGCTTTGCCATTTTCCATCTGCGTCAGGGTAAAGTTGATATTGCCGGAAGGGGACATCAGTTCCAGGCTGTCCCCGACGCTGAATTTGTTCTTCACATCCACCTGCGCCAGCGATCCCCGCCGTTTACCGGTAAACTCGCCCACAAACTGCTGGCGGTCGGAGACCGAGTAGCCGGCATCATAGCTCTGATAACTGTCGTGCGTATGGCGGCGCAGAAAACCTTCGGTATAGCCCCGATGCGCCAGCCCTTCCAGCGTTTCCAGCAGCGCGGGATCGAAAGGCTTGCCGGCGGCGGCATCGTCAATCGCCCGGCGATAGACCTGGGCGGTACGGGCGCAATAGTAAAATGACTTCGTACGCCCTTCGATTTTCAGGGAGTGGATACCCATCTGCGTCAGGAGTTCAACGTGGGCCACGGCCCGCAAATCCTTCGAGTTCATAATGTAGGTGCCGTGCTCATCCTCAAAGGCGGTCATATACTCGCCGGGGCGCATCGCTTCCTCAATCATAAACACTTTGTCCGTCGGCTGTCCTTCACCCAGCGTGGGTTCCACATTCTGCACGGCAATCGGGGCCTGGCGGTGCACAATATTGCCGACGGCGTCCTCTTTGCCTTCCTGCACGTTATATTCCCAGCGGCAGGCGTTAGTACAGGTCCCCTGATTCGGGTCACGCTTATTGATGTAACCGGACAGGAGACAGCGCCCGGAGTAGGCCATGCACAGCGCACCGTGAACAAAAATCTCCAGCTCCATCTCCGGCACCTGCTGGCGTATTTCACCGATCTCTTCCAGCGACAGCTCGCGTGACAGGATCACCCGCGTCAGGCCCATCTGCTGCCAGAATTTCACCGTCGCCCAGTTCACGGCATTGGCCTGCACCGACAGGTGAATATCCATCTGTGGGAAGGCCTCACGCACCAGCATAATCAGCCCGGGGTCGGACATGATCAGCGCATCCGGCTGCATATCCACCACGGGTTTCAGGTCGCGAATAAAGGTTTTCAGTTTGGCGTTATGCGGGGCGATATTGACCACAACATAGAATTTTTTACCGAGCGCATGGGCTTCATTGATGCCCGTCGCCAGATTCTCATGGTTAAATTCATTATTGCGAACGCGCAGGCTGTAACGAGGCTGACCGGCATACACAGCGTCTGCGCCATACGCAAAAGCGTAACGCATATTTTTCAGTGTCCCGGCCGGAGAAAGCAGTTCCGGTTTGTTCATGGTGTCTCAGTCTGATGTCAGGTCAGACCCGTCTTATTTCACGCGGCAGCTGCGTGGGCGGCACTTGTTCACCCTGGTCACAGCGTTTTCTCTGCTTCCAGGGCGATGAGCCTCATCCGGGAGGCTCACCCTGCGGGCCTGCCGCTCGCCTGCAACGTGAATTAATCAGGGTTAATTCGGTTTTGCGGGGGATTGTAAGGCGGCGGCAGGTTGGGGAAATTGATCTAAATCAAACGACAGATATCTGCTTCCCAGCGATAACCCATGCCGTACACGGCGCGGATAAACGGCTGGTCGGCATCCAGTGATTCCAGTTTGCGGCGCAGGTTTTTTATATGGCTGTCGATGGTTCTGTCGGTGACGACCCGGTAGTCGTCATAGAGATGATTCAGCAACTGCTCGCGAGAGAACACCTTGCCCGGTTCCTGCGCCAGGGTTTTCAGCAGGCGAAACTCTGCCGGAGTCAGGTCAAGGGGCTTCTCATCCCAGCTGGCGTGAAAGCGCTTTTCATCCACTTTAAGCAGGGAGATCTGCTGGGCTTCCTCGGGGGTGCGCTGGCAGCGCTTGAGAATAGTTTTTACCCGGGCAACCACTTCGCGCGGACTGAACGGTTTGCAGATGTAATCGTCCGCGCCGATCTCCAGCCCCAGCAGGCGATCAATCTCTTCAATTTTTGCCGTGACCATCACTACCGGCAGATCGGAAAAGCTGCGCAGCTCACGGCAGACGGAGAGTCCGTCCAGCCCGGGCAGCATCAGATCCAGCAGCACCAGGTCCGGGGAGTGCTGTTTCACCCACGGCAGCACTTCATTACCGCGCAGCAGATGATGCGTGCGGAAGTTCGCCGCCTGCAGATAATCGATCATCAGCTGACCCAGCTTGGGTTCATCTTCAACGATTAAAATCAGTGGAGCGGGCGTATCCATATCCAGAGTCATCGTATACAACCATTGTCAGTGAGTCTTATAGGGTAAGTGTACCGTAATTCTCACGCCTCCTGCATCGGAGTGCTCCGCAACGATAGTACCATCGTGGGCTTCAACGATGTTCTGACAGATAGCCAGACCCAGCCCGGATCCCCCACTGGCGCGATTGCGCGAACCCTCCGCCCGATAAAAGCGCTCAAAAATTTGCTGCCGCTGCTCGTTGCTGACGCCAGGTGCACTGTCATCAAAGTGCAGTATGTTCCCGCTGGCAGTGGGGCGCAGGATAATATGCAGGGTGCCGCCAGGGTCGGTATAACGCAGGCTATTTTCTAACAGATTAGTAAACAGCTGCATCAGGCGGTCAGGGTCGCCAAACTGCGGGGCCTGATCCGGCAAGGTCAGCGTCAGGGATAAGGGATGCTGTTCGAAACGGTGGCGGAAGTTACCGGAAACCAGCTCCAGCAGCGGGACGAGGTCAGTCTGGCTTTTGCGATAGGCCAGCGCGCCCTCGTCGGACAGGGACAGCTGGTGGACGTCATCAACCAGTTTCGTCAGTGTGGTCACTTCCCCCTGCAGGGAGAGGATCGACTCCGGGGTCAGCTTGCGTACGCCGTCCTGTATCGCTTCCAGCTCACCGCGCAGTATCGCCAGCGGCGTGCGCAGCTCATGAGAAATATCGGCCATAAAGGCGCGGCGCATTTTCTCATTTTTTTCCAGCGTGCTGGCCAGGCGGTTAAAATCCTGTGCAAGCCGGCCAAGTTCGTCACGGCTTGAGGCCTGTACCCGACTGGTAAAGTGCCCGGCCGCCAGGTGATGCGTGCCTTCGACCAGTCGCTTAACCGGAGCCAGCAGCCCGCGGGACAGCAGCCAGGTGACCGCAGCGGCCAGCAGCATGGTCAGGCCAACAATCATCCAGCTGGTACGCTTCTGCTGCTGATCAAAATTAATATCGGCGCTGCGCGTGAGCCGCTCAGACGGTGAGCCAATCACCCAACCGACGACTTTGCCGTTACTGGTGGTGATACTGCGTCGGGATCCCTCCTGCGGGACGGGGGCTCGCGGGCCGATCATCACGCGATACTGTTGATCAATAATCCAGAACTGGGTGCGCCAGCCGTGCGGTGGCAGCTGGTTACTGGCATCCGGATTCTGCTCCAGCGAACGCAGGATATTGAACACCAGCTTGTTATTGTTACGCAGGAAATCCCAGTTGCCGTGCTGTTCGTACTGGTCAGCCAGCGCATCCCCCAGCATCATCAGCCGCTGCTCGTTGCCGCGTTTGATGTAGTCAATAAAACCGTGCTCAAAGCTGAGCCGCACCCCCCAGTGCATGGTAATCAGCACCAGCATGCAGGTGGAAAAAATCGCCGCGAACAGCTTGGCGGTGATGCCAATACGTAATTTTGCCAACATTAAGGCTTTCTCCTGCGCGCGGAAAGCGCATTGGGTTGAGTCTCATCGGGAACGCGCCAGAATACGAAGACGGGCAGGGCAATCACCAGCGCCATACACAGCCAGGTATAGATAAAGGCCTCGCTCATCTGCGGGCTGCCGGTCAGCGCCGGGTGGGCGAAGGTACCCAGCAGCAGCCCGGCTACGGTAACGCCGATGCTCATCGACAGCTGCATAACCATCGACAGCAGGCTGTTGCCGCTGCTGGCCAGCTCGTCCGACAGGGTTTTCAGTGTCAGGGTATTCATGGCGGAGAAACGGATAGCATTGACCATTCCCTGCAGGAACAGCACCACTGGCAGCAGAGCAAACCAGCCCATCATCGCCACGGCGGGGAACAGCAGCACCACCAGCGCCAGCGCCAGGGTCGAACCCACCAGCACGTTGCGGTAGCCGAAACGGTTAACGATCTGCACCACAACGCGCTTCATTCCCATATTGCCCAGCACCATCGGGATCATCATCAGTCCGGCATGGAACGGGCTGTAACCCATGCCGATTTGCAGAAAAATAGGGGTCATAAACGGCAGCATCCCGCTGCCGATGCGTCCGGTCAGGCTGCCCACCAGGCCAATGGCGTAAATACGGTTATCGAACAGCTTCAGGCTGAACAGGGCGCGCTCATTATGCCGGGCGTGCAGCAGATAGAATAACAGGCTGAAGACGCCACAGAGGATCAGCAGACACAGCAGCAGGGGAGACATACCGCTTCCGCGCTGCCCGTCCAGTGCCAGAGTCAGGGTGGCCATGCCGGCGGCCAGCAACAGATAGCCGGTAAAGTCAAAGCGACGGGTTTGCAGGGTAAAATTCGACATCAGGGTCAGGGTGGCGATGGCCCCGACGATCCCGACCGGGATGTTGATCAGGAAAATCCAGTGCCAGCTGGCGTACTCCACCAGCACGCCGCCCAGCGCCGGGCCGAGCAGCGGGCCAATCTGGCCCGGCAGGGTCACAAAGGTCATTGCCGCCATGTATTCTGCCCGCGGCACCAGCTTCATCACCGTTAAGCGGCCCACCGGCACCATCATCGCCCCGCCAATTCCCTGCAATACGCGTGAGAGGATCAACTGGTCCAGCGTGGAGGAGAGTGCACAACAGAGTGATCCGGCGCTGAACAGCACAATGGCGCTGAAAAACACGTTGCGCACCCCGAAGCGGTCTGCCAGCCAGCCGCTGATCGGCAGCATAATGGCGACAGTCAGCACGTAGGAGACGATCACCGAATGCATATTCAGCGGGCTTTGCCCCAGGCTGGCCGCCATTGAGGGCAGGGCCGTATTGACGATGGTGGTGTCCAGCGTCTGCATAAAAAAGCCGAAGGCAACGATCCACAGTTGCCAGCGTACCGAGGCAGGGGAGGCGGTCATGGCATCAGCGTTCCTCTGTGGCGACCGGTAAGCGCGGTTTACGCCGCAGTTTATCCATATACAGATAGACCACCGGGGTGGTGTACAGCGTCAGCAGCTGGCTCATCACCAGACCGCCAACGATGGTGATCCCCAGCGGCTGGCGCAGCTCCGCCCCGTCACCGCTGGTCAGCACCAGCGGCAGTGCGCCAAACAGTGCGGCGAGCGTGGTCATCATAATCGGGCGGAAACGCAGCAGGCTTGCCTGGAATATGGCGTCGCGCGCCGTCATCCCCCCGTTACGCTGGGCATCGAGTGCGAAGTCGACCATCATAATGGCGTTTTTCTTCACGATGCCGATCAGCAGCATAATGCCTATCAGGGCGATCAGGCTGAACGGCGCACTGAACAGCTCCAGCGCCAGCAGCGCGCCTACCCCGGCGGAAGGCAGGGTCGAGAGAATGGTCAGGGGATGAACATAACTTTCATAGAGGATCCCCAGGACGATATACACCGTGGCGATGGCGGCGACGATCAGCCACAGCTGGCTGCTCTGCGTCTGCTCAAACACAGCGGCGGTTCCGGAGAAACTGCCGCGTACGCTGGACGGCACGCCCAGCGACGTGATGCTGCGATCAATGGCGGCCGAGGCCTGCGACAGCGACACCCCTTCCGGCAGGTTAAACGAGACGGTAGAGGCCGCAGACAGGCCCTGATGGTTCACCGACAGCGGTGAGTTCGCCGGCTGCCAGCGGGCAAACGACGACAGCGGAATGGACTTACCCTCGCTGTTGATCACGAACATCTGCTTCAGGGCGCTGATATCCTGGGTGTAGCGCGGGTCCACCTCCATTACCACTTTGTACTGATTCAGCGGCTGATAGATGGTGGAAATCTGGCGCTGGCCGAAGGCGTTATTCAGCAGATTATTGGCATCGGCAACGTCAATTCCCAGCCGTGACATGGTGGCGCGATCGTAGGTCAGCGCCATCTCCGCCCCCTTATCTTCCTGGTCAGAGTTGACGTCCGCCAGCTCCGGCAGGGCGGCAAAGGCGCGACGGATTTTCGGCTCCCATTCGCGCAGATCGTCAAGACTGTCTGACAGCAGCGTGTACTGATAGCCGGCATTGGATTCACGTCCGCCGACGCGGATGTCCTGTACCGCCATCAGGAACAGGTTCGCGCCTGGTTCTTTCGCCAGTTTACCGCGCAGACGGGCAATCACCTGCTGGGCCGTATCGCTACGCTGGTTCAGCGGTTTGAGCGAGATAAACATCGAGCCGCTGTTAGTGCGCGACCCGCCGGTAAAACCGACCACGCTGTCGACCGCCGGGTCAGCATGGACAATGCGCATAAAGTCTTCCAGCTTACCGCGCATGGACTGGAACGAGATGCTCTGGTCGGCCTGGATAAAGCCCATCAGTCGCCCGGTGTCCTGTTCCGGCATAAAGGTTTTAGGAATGGAAATATAGAGATAAACGGTCAGACCGATGGTGGCCAGGAACACCAGCAGCGTCCAGCGCGCATGCTCCATCACCCGGTGCAGCGTGCGGCCATATCCCTGCTGAACGGCCAGCAGTACCCGGCCAAACCCGCGAATACGCGGCTGGGTGTGTTTGGGCTTATTGCGCAGCAGCAGCGCGCACATCATGGGCGTGAGAGTAATGGAGATCACCAGCGAAATAGCGATCGCCACCGACAGCGTGACGGCAAACTCCTTGAAGAAACGACCGATGATGCCGCCGAGCATCAGCAGGGGGATAAACACCGCGATCAGCGAGACGCTCATCGAGACGACGGTGAAGCCGACTTCGCGTACCCCCTGCAGTGCGGCCTGCAGCGGCTTCATCCCGGCTTCGACATGACGCGAAATATTTTCCAGTACGACGATGGCATCATCGACCACAAAGCCGGTCGCCACGGTCAGTGCCATCAGCGACAGGTTGTTCAGACTGAAACCACACAGGTACATCGCGGCAAAGGTGCCGATCAGCGACACCGGCACAGCCACTGCCGGGATCAGCGTGGCACGGCCGGAGCGCAGGAAGACGAACACCACCAGGATCACCAGACCGACGGAGATAGCCAGCGACTGTTCCACCTCATGCAGCGAGGCGCGAATGGTCGGTGAGCGATCCTGGGCGACCTCCAGGTGAATCGACGCGGGGATAATGTTGCTCAGTTCAGGCAGCTCACCCCGGATGCGATCAACCGTATCAATGATGTTGGCTTCGGGTGCTTTGCGGATCAGCAGCAGGATCGCCGGGCGGGCGTTGGACATCCCGGCATTCCGCACGTCCTGCACCGAGTCGGTCACGCTCGCCACATCCTGCAGGCGCACCGCCGCGCCATTATGGTAATGCAGGATCAGGGGCTGATATTCAGCGGCGGTCTTCAGTTCATCGTTGGTCTTCAGCCACCAGCGCTGGTGGCGATCTTCAATGGCCCCCTGCGGCTTACGCACGTTGGCGCTGGCGATGGCGGTACGTACCGCATCCAGCGACACCCCCTGATTAAACAGGGCCTGCGGATTGAGCGCCACGCGCACCGCCGGCAGTGAGCTGCCGCCGATGCTGACGTCCCCGACGCCCTCAATCTGCGACAGTTTCTGCGCCAGCTGCGTTGAGGCATAGTCATACAGCTGGCCCGGCGAGTAGGTGTCTGATGTCAGCGTCATGATCATAATCGGCGCATCTGACGGGTTCGCTTTACGGTAGGTGGGGCGGCTGGGCATCCCGGTGGGGAGCAGGCTCTGTGCGGCGTTAATGGCCCCCTGTACATCGCGCGCGGCACCGTTAATATCACGCTCAAAATCAAACACGAGGATGATGCGTGTGCTGCCGAGCGAGCTGGTCGAGGTCATTTCGGTGATCCCGGCGACGCGGCCCAGCGCACGCTCCAGCGGTGTCGCCACCGAGGAGGCCATGGTCTCTGGTGAGGCACCCGGCAGCGAGGCACTGACCATGATCACCGGGAAATCGACCTGCGGCAGTGGGGCAACCGGCAGGAGCCGGAAGCCAAGAATACCGGCCAGCAGGATCGCCACGGTCAGCAGTGTGGTGGCGATGGGGCGGTGAATGAACAGGGCGAAGAATTTCACTCGGCCTCCCGCTTCACCAGGCGACGGGTCGCCCGGGACAGACGGTCAAACAGCAGGTAGATCACCGGGGTGGTAAACAGCGTCAGCACCTGGCTGACCACCAGGCCCCCGACCATTGCCGTCCCCAGCGGGCGGCGCAGCTCCGCGCCGACGCCGGTACTGAGCATCAGCGGCAGAGCGCCGAACAGCGCCGCCAGAGTGGTCATCAGGATCGGACGGAAGCGCAGCAGGCACGCCTGGTAAATGGCCTCGTACGGGGTCATCCCTTTTTCGCGCTCGGCCGCCAGGGCAAAATCGATCATCATGATGGCGTTCTTTTTCACGATACCGATCAGCAGAATAATGCCGATGATGGCAATCACATCCAGCTCGCTGCCACTGATCAGCAGCGCCAGCAGAGCACCCACCCCGGCGGTAGGCAGCGTCGACAGGATGGTGACCGGATGAATAAAGCTCTCGTACAGCACGCCCAGCACGATATACATCGCTACCACGGCGGCGACAATCAGCCACACGGTACTGGACAGCGCGGCCTGGAAGGCGAGCGTGCTGCCCTGGAACTGCGTCATGATCTCCGACGGCATGGCAAGGGATTGTTCCGTCTGGCTGATGGCGTTGACCGCCTGCTCCAGTGAGTATCCCTTATTCACATCAAACGAGAAGGTGGTGGAAGGGAACTGGTCAAGGTGATTAATCGTCAGCGCCGTGTGGCGCTGCTCCACGCGGGCAATCGCACTGAGCGGCACGCTGCCGCCGTCCGTACTCTTCAGCCGGATGCTCTGAAGCGCGGCCAGACCCGGGGTACTGGCCGTGTCATGCTCCAGCACCACCCGGTACTGATTGGCCTGGGTATAAATCGTTGACACCAGACGCTGGCCGAAAGCGTTATACAGGGCATTATCCACATCTGAAAGAGAGATGCCCAGGCGGCTGGCGACATCACGATCGACGCGGATATAAGCTTCCAGCCCCTGATCCTGCCAGTCGCTGCTCACCCCTTTCAGCTCGGGGCGGGTGGCCAGTTTCGCCTGTAATTTGGGGACCCACAGGCTGAGCGACTCCAGTGAACCGGCCTGTAGCGTGAACTGATACTGCGTCCGGCTGGCCTGGGTATCAATCGTCAGGTCCTGCACCGGCTGCAGCCAGAGGGTAATACCGGGCAGGTTGTCGATCTGCGCCTGCAGACGGGCAATGACCGCCGGAATGCGGTCAGCCCGTTCATCCAGCGGTTTAAGGTTAATCTGCAGTCGCCCGCTGTTCAGCGCGGCATTGGTGCCATCCACGCCAACAAAGGAGGTCAGGCTCTGTACCGCCGGATCTTTCATAATGATCGAGGCCACTTCCTGCTGGCGCTGTGCCATATTGCTGTAAGAAACCGACTGCGGGGCCTGTAAGGTTCCCTGAATAATGCCGTTATCCTGTACCGGGAAGAAACCTTTCGGGATCACCAGCCACAGCAGCACCGTCAGCGCCATGGCGCCGATGGCCACGCCCAGCGTCAGCCACGGATGGCGGAGGACTTTTTGCAACATGCGGCCATAGCGGGCAATCACCCGTTCAAACACCGCTTCGCTGGCGCGCGAGAAACGGTTCTGTTTACGCAGTGATTCCGCGCTTAACATGCGTGCGCACATCATCGGCGTCAGCGTGAGCGACACAATCGCGGAGATCAAAATGGCCACCGCCAGCGTGATGGCAAACTCGCGGAACAAACGGCCGACGATGTCACCCATAAACAGCAGCGGGATCAGGACTGCGATCAGCGAGAAGGTGAGGGAAATAATGGTAAAGCCAATCTCTCCCGCCCCTTTCAGCGCGGCAGTCAGCGGCTTTTCGCCTTTTTCGATGTAGCGCGAAATATTTTCAATGACCACGATGGCATCATCGACCACGAAGCCGGTGGCAATGGTCAGCGCCATCAGGGTCAGGTTGTTCACCGAGAAGCCAAAGAAATACATTGCCGCGAAGGTGCCGATTAATGACAGCGGCACAGCGACAGCCGGAATAATCGTGGCCGCCACGTTGCGCAGGAACAGATAAATAATCATCACCACCAGCGCCAGAGCAAGCAGCAGCTCAAACTGCACATCATGGACGGATGCGCGGATATTGGTGGTACGGTCGGTCAGCAGTCTGACGTCCACCGACTTAGGCAGTGAAGCGGTCAGGGCAGGCAGCATCTGGCGAATATTATCGGCGGTGGCAATGATGTTCGCCCCGGGCTGACGCTGAACATTCAGCACAATCGCCTGCTGCCGGTTGGCCCAGGCCCCAAGCCAGCTGTTTTCCGCGCCCTGTTCCACGCTGGCGACATCGCCCAGTCGCACCGGCGCGCCGTTCTGGAACGCGACGATCAGCTGCCGGTAACCCTCGGCGGTTTTAATCTGGTCATTGGCCGACAGGGTGATGGATCGTTCCGGCCCGTCCAGGCTGCCTTTGGCCGAGTTCACGTTGGCGTTGCTGATGGCGGTACGTACGGTTTCGCTGGTGATATTCATCGCCGCCAGCGCCTGAGCATTCAGTTTCACCCTGACAGCCGGACGCTGCCCGCCGGACAGCGTGACCAGGCCCACGCCGGAAACCTGGGAAATTTTTTGCGCCACGCGGGTTTCCACCATATCAGCGACCTGAGTCATCGGCAGGCTGGTGGTGGTGACGGCCAGGGTCATAATGGGCGGATCCGCCGGATTCACCTTGCTGTAAACCGGTGGGTTAGGCAGGTCAGACGGAAGCAGGTTGGTGGCGGCATTGATCGCGGCCTGCACCTCCTGTTCGGCCACGTCCAGCGGCAGCTCCAGCTGGAACTGCAGGGTGACGACCGAAGCGCCGCCAGCGCTTTGTGACGCCATCTGTTTCAGGCCGGACATCTGGCCGAACTGCCGTTCCAGTGGCGCAGTGATCGCCGAGGTGATCACGTCCGGGCTGGCCCCGGGATACAGGGTGACGACCTGAATTGTCGGATAGTCGACTTCCGGCAGGGCAGAGACGGGCAGGGCGCGATAGCCGATAATCCCTGCCAGCAAAATAGCAATCATCAGCAGCGTGGTGGCTACCGGGCGCAGAATAAACTGGCGGGATGGCCCGCCGCCGGGCGTTGGGGGCATCACCTGCATCAGTCGCTGGCTCCCCTGGCGGGCTGGGCACTTTTACCCGAGGTCAGCGGTGTGGCCTGTGGGGCAACCACCTCGACTTTCGCCCCTTCTGTCAGGCGATCTATGCCATCGGTGACCACCTTTTCCCCGGCCTCCAGCCCGGCGTTGATCACCACTTTTTCACTGTCCTGGAATTCGATGGTGACGATTTTTTTACTCACCTTATCGTCACTGTTGACCACCCAGACAAAGCTGCCCTCATTGCCCATCTGCAGCGCTGCGGCCGGAATAACAATCGCATCCTGCAGCGTGCTGACTTTCAGTCGGGCGTTGACAAACTGATTCGGGAACAGGCGGTCGTCCTGATTGGTAAAGCGGGCTTTCAGCTTCACCGTACCGGTGGTGGTATCGATCTGATTATCCATACTCAGTAACGTTCCCTGGGTCAGCAGCGTGGTGTTGCCGCGATCCCAGGCTTCGACCGGTACGGGCCCGCTTTTTTGTGCGCTGAGGATCGCAGAGATATCATTTTCCGGCAGGCTGAAAACCAGGTCGATCGGGTGAGTCTGGGTGATCACCACAATGCCGTTGGTGTCGCCACTGGAAATATAGTTGCCGACGTCGACCTGTTTCAGGCCCACGCGACCGTCGATAGGGGCAGTGACCCGGCTGTAGGTGAGGTTGAGCTTCGCACTGGCGACGCTGCCCTCATCGGCTTTCAGCGTGCCCTGGCTTTCACTGACCAGTGAACGCTGGGTATCCAGCTCCTGCTGTGACACCAGACTGGTTTTTGCCAGTTTTTCATAGCGGGCGAGGTCGCGCCGCGCATTGGCCAGCGTGGCCTGACTTTTCGCCAGTTGCCCTTCGGCCTGCATCAGTGCCACCTGATAAGGACGGGGATCGATCTCTGCCAGCAGCTGTCCGGCTTTCACTTCCTGGCCTTCTGTAAAGTGCAGCGCCATCAGGTCGCCATCGACCCGGCTGCGCAGCGTGACGGTATTGGCCGCCGTGACCGTACCCAGCCCGGAGAGATATTGCGGCACGCTCTGCCGCACCGCCTCAGCCGCCTGTACCGGCGAGGCCATGCCACCCGCTGCCCCTGTCCGTCCCGCGCCGCGAGGGCCTTTGCCCCGCGCCGGTTGCGTTCCCTCTGCGGGCTGTGCCTGCGGGCTGGCACTGTGGCTGTACCACCAGTAACCGCCTCCGGCTATCAGCGCAACGGCTATCACCAGTGGGATCAGGGGGAAACGACGCGGTGTATTCATGTTGTTGGCTCTCAGTGGATCAGGCTCATGCCCAGGCAGGACAAAAAGGTGTCCCGAATTTTGTCAGGATAGCGAATTTCAACCGCTGAAAAATGAAGGAATTAAGGATAACTGTATCCTTTACCACTGTCGCGGCGGCATCGTTTCTTTTTTATCTTTTCTGTTAAATACATTGCCACAAATGGACGAAGCAGGATCCGGGTTCTTTGTTAGACTTACGGGCTGCGTTACTGGCTTCTAATCAGGAGGATCATTATGAGTACTTTAGAACATCGCCAACTGGGCCGCTCCGGTATCCAGGTTCCGGTGCTGACCTTTGGTGGTAATGTGTTCGGCTGGACCATCGATGAACAGACCTCGTTTTCTCTGCTGGATGCGCTGGTGGAGAAGGGGCTTAACTTTATTGATACGGCGGATGTCTACTCTCGCTGGGCACCGGGTAATAAAGGTGGTGAATCAGAAGTCATTATTGGTAACTGGCTGAAAAAAAGCGGTAAACGTGACCAGATAGTGCTGGCGACCAAAGTGGGGATGGATCTCGGGGATGGCAAAACCGGGCTGGCACCTGCCTATATTCGCCAGGCGGTGGACGCCTCGCTGAAACGTCTGCAAACCGACTACATTGATTTGTATCAGGCTCACCGTGATGATGCCGATACGCCGCTGCAGGAAACCCTGGCCGCGTTCGATGCGTTAATCAAAGAAGGTAAGGTGCGTGCTATCGGTGCCTCTAACTATGCTGATGACCGCCTGCGTGAGGCGCTGAAAATCAGTGCTGACAACGGGCTGGCGCGGTATGAAACGCTGCAGCCGGAATATAACCTCTACGATCGTGCCGGTTATGAGAGCGGGCTGGAGCAGGTGGCGGTGGAACACGGCCTCGGCGTCATTAACTACTACTCCCTTGCCAGCGGCTTCCTCAGTGGCAAATACCGCAGTAAAGAGGATGCGGCGAAAAGCGCCCGCGGCCAGGGCGTCGTCGAGAAGTATCTGAACGATCGCGGCCTGAAAATCGTCAATGCGCTGGTGCAGATAGCGGATGCCCGTCATGCCTCGCCTGCGCAGGTGGCACTGGCCTGGCAGATTGCCCGTCCGTCGGTCACCGCGCCGATTGTCAGCGCCACGTCGCTGACGCAGGTCGACGAACTGGCGAAAGCCGCCGTTCTCAGACTGAAAGATGAGGATCTTCGTCTGCTGTCGGAAGTCAGCAGCTACTAAACGTCGCTGAATATTACGCACACCAGGCCCGCCTTCGCGGGCCTTTTTTTCGCCCGGCCGTCACCCCGGGTCTGGCCGATATTTTTTCACCCGGTTTCAATTCGTTACTCTCCTGCCCGGTGACTTATTACCGTTTTCAGGCATGATAGGCGGAATCTTCTATTTAACTTTTCGTGCCATTTTCGGTCTTACTGACCTTTCTGCCAGGGGAAATATCATGTCCCAACGATCGCTTCAGGCGTTGTGCCTGATGAGCTTTTTTCTTGCCGATGTGCGTGATGGTCTTGGGCCTTTTTTAGGCATTTTTCTCACCGACAGGCAGTGGACGCCGGATGATATTGGCCTGGTGATGACCGCCGGCGGCCTGGCCGGTCTGCTGGTCACTATTCCCGCCGGGATCATGATCGATGCCACCACCCGCAAACGTCTGTGGTTGCTGGTCTGCTGTGCCCTGATAACGGCGGCTACGCTGTGGCTGTGGTATCGCCCTGAGCCGGTTGCCGTTACGCTATCGCAGATAGCCACCGGCATCGCCGCCGCCTTTATCGGCCCGGCGCTGGCGGGTATCACGCTGGGGATTACCGGGGAGGCCGGTTTTAACCGCCAGATGGGACGAAATGAAGCGTTTAATCATGGCGGGAATATGACGGCGGCGGTGCTGGCAGGCGTCGCCAGCTGGTACAGTGGCATTGGGGCCGTTTTTGTGTTGATGACCGGCATGGCGGTGCTGACCTCCGTTGCGGTTCTTGCCATTCGTGAACAGGATATCGATCATGCCGTTGCCCGTGGACTGACCTCTGCGCAGGAGGCCACGTCGGTACCACGCCTGTCGGTACTGGTAAAAAATCCGCTGTTGTTAATTACCGGGCTGACCCTGCTGCTTTTCCATCTTTCCAATGCCGCGCTGCTGCCAATGTTAAGTATGCGCGTCGCCTCGGCAACCGGTTCCGGGGCCATTAACCCCGGGCTGTATGCGGCTGCCACGGTGGTGATTTCGCAGTGCGTGATGATCCCGGTGGCGCTGTTTACCGCCGCGCGCATCGAGCAATATGGCTACCGGCGCCTGATCATGGTGGCGCTGATGGTGCTTCCCTTCCGTGCCGCGATTGCCGCCGGATTTGCCGAGCCACTGGCGATGATCCCGGTACAGATTATGGACGGGCTGGCGGCGGGCATTCTCGGCGTGGCGCTGCCGGGATACGTGGTCAGCGTGCTGAAAGGCACAGGGCATGTTAATGCGGGGCAGAGCATTATTATGTTTATGCAGGGGGCCGGGGCGGCGTTCAGTCCGGCGCTGGCCGGATTTATTGCCACGCGCTACTCGTTCAGCGCGGCGTTCAGCGTGCTGGGCGGGGTGGCCCTGTTGTCGCTGCTCCTCTGGTGGCGGGCGGGACGGGCGCATTCAGCGATCTGACCGGGCAGCCCGGTCAGATCGCGAACGGTTAACGGAACATCACCTGCGCCCAGCGTGCGAGGCCCGCGGTAACGGAGCCGAAGTCATCGCCGCTGGCCAGCGGAATATCCGGCAGCTGCTGCTGTAATGCCGCACGCAGCACCGGCGATTTCGCACTGCCGCCCGTCAGATAAATCACGTCAGGGCGCGTGCCGCTGGTATTTAAGGCCAGGGTGACCTGCTCCTGAATGCGCTCAAGCGGCTGGCTGATGGCCGCTTCCAGTGCGGCAACGCTGATGCCCGTTTCCAGTCCGGCATCGATAAAGTCCAGCGCGGTCTGAACCTCGTCACGCTGCGACAGAATGATCTTGCTCTCTTCGGCGGCGCGCACCAGACGATAGCCCAGCCGCTGCTGCCAGACTTTAAGCAGTCGCTGTACTTTAGCCGGTTCGGCAGCATCGCGGATCAGATCCTGCAACTGTTTGCGTGAGGCGGCGGCATAGAAGTCACTCTGCGCCGGGACATCATTAATCGCGACGGCATTCCACCACGGCAGGGCCGGCAGCCCGGTGCCTTTCACGGTTTCACCGCCCAGCCCCAGCAGTGGCATCAGTTCTTTAAACGCCAGCATGATATCGAGATCGTTTCCCCCCACGCGACAGCCGCTGTGACCCAGCAGACTGTCGCCGCGATCCGCTTTATCGTGCCACTGCGGCCCCATCAGCAGCATGGAGCAGTCGGTGGTTCCCCCGCCGATATCCACCACCAGCACGCGCGTTTCTTTCGTCAGCGTCGCTTCAAAATCCAGCCCGGCCGCCACGGGTTCAAACTGGAAAACCACCTCCTGGAAACCGGCGCGGCTGGCCGCGCGCGCAAGGATACCTTCCGCCTGCTGGTTGGCGTCATCACCCCCCAGCCCCTGGAAGTTGACGGGACGACCGATCACCGCCTGAGTGACGCGCTCATTCAGGTGGCTTTCCGCCGTCTGGCGGATATGCAGCATCATGGCGCAGACCAGATCTTCGAAGAAAGCGACCTGCTGTGGTTTCAGCCCGCTGGCCCCGAGGAACGATTTCGGGGATTTCACAAACCACACGTCCTCCGGGTCATCCATATACTGTGCCAGTGACGCGAGGCCGAACTTAACGCTGCCCGGCAGGACGTCGATATCCTCTTCGCGGTTAAACGCCAGCGCACGGCGCAGCAGCGCCTGGTTTTCTGCCTGTGGAGTAGGGACCTGATGATGACGGAACAGCCATTCGCTGACGGCATCACGGGTGGGCGCACACAGCATTGAGGGTAAATAAGGCGAGTCCTGCTCTAACGGCAGCAGCTTAGGGGCACCGTTTTCCATGATGGCAATCGAGCAGTTTGCCGTACCGTAGTCGAAACCGATAAACATCGTTTCCTCCGCTGAGTGGGAAAAAAGGGGGCGACTTTAGCCTGAGTGCGCTGGCGGCGCAAGCGGCAAGAGAAGGTTTACGACGTCGTCTTTTATTTATCGCTCGGCTTTGTATAGAATCGCGTCCACAAAATGGAATAACCGCCCTGCCATCCGGCAGAGGGCAGGGAGTGGATGTGAGCTTGTCTGTATTTTTAATCCTGGTGTCACTGACGATTGCCCCTCTGGTCCTTGGGATCACGGCGCTGGTGCTGGCCCTGCGCTGGCGTCATACCCGCTCCCGCTGGGTGCTGCTGGCGTCGCTGCTACCGCAGTCGCTGATCATTGCGCTGTTACTCTGGCCGGGTGGGCTGAGGGTCGTGGAGTTTGCGCATGAGATACTGCTGTTACTGGTGAGCCTGCTGACCTGGCTTACGCTGCTGATGGCACGCTGGCAGCGACGTGATGCTCCGCCGGTGCGCGCGCTGGTCACCGGATGGCTACTGTTTACCGTCCTGACCGCCGCCTTCTGGTTTAACCCGGGCCATCAGAGCACCATGGCATGGACGCAGCACGAGCGGCAGATGCAACATAACCTGACGTTGCTGGAGCAGGGGGCCATCACGCAGCTGAACCGACTCCCTGATGACAGTGCCCGCGAGCTGTTTTACCGCGCAGCGGCAAAAGTGTATCCCGAACAGACCCTGCGTTATTTTATCCGGCGCGGACTTTCGCCGCTGGATAAGGGGGAAAATGGCTACTCTGTCCTCAGCAATGCGATTGAAAGCCACAATGCGGTCGCCCTGAGGCTTTTTTTCTCGGTGATGACCCCGGCTCAGATCCAGTCCCTGACCTTTGATTACGATCCGCTGCGCGATCTGCGTCACGAGCCGCCTGCGGGCGAGGCGCGGCAGCAGCGTTTTTATGCGACGATGGCCCAGCTGCTGGCGGCGCGCCCAGACTGGATAAAGCCCCGTCTCCCGGACGCCCCCTCCTACATGACCACCGCCCTGTTTACAGGTATGGGCAGCACGGCGAATTTCCTGCTGGCGTATGAGCCTGCCCCGCAGGGCCTCTGGCGGCTGATGCTGCTGGCGCTGAATGACGACACCGCAACGCTGATGGCGGCAGTGCGTCAGCAGCCGTTGCTGCTTGAGCAAACGCTGTCCGACGGCAGCGGGCGCGATCTGACACTGATGGCCTGGATGATTAAGTATGCTCCACCTCAGACCCGGGCGGCGTTACTCAACAGCGGGCTGATTGTCTGGGATCATTACCTTGAGCCGGAAAGGCAATTCGGTCAGAAAGGGATGACCAATGCCCTGATTGATGAAGCCCGGGGGAACTGGCGCTACCGCGACGAAACCACCAGCGTGCTCCAGCAGGTGCTGGCCAGCGCCATTGCTCAGGGGGTGACCCTGACGCCGAAGCAGATGCTGGCGGTCTTTCGCTATGAAGATGATCCGCACACCCTGCATATCATGCTGAAAGCCGGACTGCGCTGTGCGCCGCTGCTGTCGGCCAGCGCGCAGCTGCTGACCGACGCGGAGCAGGATGCGAAGGTGCGGGGCTGGATCAGTAAGGCCTGTCAGCGCGAGCCGCAGTAAGGGGAAATTATTTGATGGCGAAGTAGCTGTTCATCAGCATCGATGACAGCGGCTGACGGGGCGCGATGGTGTCGCCCCACACCATGTCGATGCCAATGGAGGAGAGGGTGTTAAGGGCCACCGGCAGCTCTACGGGCCCGGCCAGAGTAGCAATACCCAGCCGCCTGGCGTGGCCGTGAATGATCGACACCATCATCTCATCCATCAGGTTGCAGTGGACGTTGGCCACCAGCTCGCTGGCGAGGTAAAGATAGTCAATCTCGTCGGCGGGTAGCTGGTTAAACGCATCCAGATTGCGGCCAAAGTCGCGCAGGACAATCCGGCTGCCGGCGGCGCGAAGGCGGGCAATGTTGCGGTGCAGTGCCTCATCAGGCTGGCTGAGAACATCGGCATTGATGGCAAACCAGAGGGTATTGGCCGGTACGCGGTAGCGTGCAAACTGGTCCAGCGTATCATTAATGAAACGGTCATCGCACAGCCCAAAGCCGGAGACCGGCAGTGTCAGGGTCAGGCCTTTACTGATGGTCCCCTGCGCATAGTTCTGGAAGAACTCCCTGATCAGCTTCCGGTCCAGTTCGACAAAAAGATCGCTGTCCTGCAGCCCGGCGCGGAAGCTGGTCTCTTCAATTTCATCTCCCTCTGGCGTAAACAGCTGCATTTCTGCCAGCCAGAAACTGGTGGCATGGATTTTTCCTGGCGGAGAGGCGGCCCAGACCTGCAGACGCATAGGTTGCTGAGCAATAATCTGTTCATTTTGCACGCGGCTCATTTCCGGCTTCAGCCGTTTCAGCAGGTGGCTTTCGTAGACGGACAGTCGGCCGCGCCCGTTATGCTTGGCGTGGTAACAGGCCAAATCGGCCTGTGCCATCAGTTCACTGGCGCTGACACTGTCCGCGCTGACGGGGGTGAGACCGGCGCTGGCGCCGACGTGATGTACCCGGCCTTCCCACAGGAAACCATAATCGTTAACGGCGCTGATAATCCGACCCACTGTCTCGCCAGCCTGCTTCAGCGTACAGTCCGGCAGCAGGACGCCAAACTCATCACCACCGAGGCGGGCGAGGAAATCGCCCGTTCCCAGATGGCGCTGCATCACGCCAGCAATGTCCCGCAGCAGGGCATCACCGGCCGCATGGCCCGCGGTATCGTTGACGGATTTAAAGCGATCGAGATCGAGAAACACCAGCACGTGCTGCTGCTCTGTGCCGGAGAGGGTCAGGCGTTTAAGCTGATGTTCGAAGCTGACGCGATTAGGCAGGCGCGTCAGCATATCATGGGAGGCACTGTAACTAAGTCGTTTCAGCATTTCACGGGATTCGCTGACGTCCTGGATAACCATCACGCTGCCGATGTTTTCACCGGCCAGGGTTTTCAGCGGTGACAGGCTGTAATGGACAGCGAACTGCTCACCGGAGCGGTTATGCAGCACCAGCTCCGCATCGGGCTCTCCCGGGGTTTTCTGCTGTGGCAGGTCGCACAGCAGCAGATTTTTACGCTCCGGCCCCTGGCTGCCCTGGGTCAGGTGCAGGATTTCACTCAGGGGGATACCTGATGCCTGATGCTGGAGCCAGCCACTCATTTTTTCCGCTACCGGGTTCATAAAGATCACCCGCATCTCTTCATCGGTGCTGATCACCGCTTCACCGATGGCATCCAGGGTGATATGCATACGCTCTTTCTCTTCGTAAAGGGCGTTGGTAAGCAGACGCAGGGCGGTAATGTCCTGATTTATACCGAGCATACGCTCGACGTTGCCATTCCGGTCCAGCAAAATATTGCACTGAGCACGGATATGACGCACGCCGGTATCCGTATTAATACGAAATTCAACATCAACCGGTGTGGCATTTTTAGCCGCGTTATCAAACATGCGGATAGCGCCCTCGCGGTCAGCCGGATGCAACCTTTTGACCCAGTCCTGATAGGAAGCCTGTGCATTGGCTGGCATCTGATAGAGCTGGAACATACGCTTATCCCAGCTCATCACCCCGTTTTGTAAGTCCCACTCCCAGACGCCAATACCGCCGGCTTCATTCGCCAGGGTAATGCGTTCCATCAGCCGCTGGTTCACCTCTTCGGTCTTTTTCAGATCGGAAATATCTTCAATCTGCGCAATAAAATAGAGGGGCTGTTGTTCGCTATCACGCACCAGTGACATGGCCAGCAGGACCCAGAGGATCTGGCCATTTTTGTGGATGTAGCGCTTCTCCAGACTGTAGCTTTTAATCTCGCCTGCCAGCAGAGCCTGCATCTGTTCCAGATCGGCGTCGAGATCGGCGGGGTGGGTCAGCGCCTGGAAGTTATGGGTGCTCAGCTCAGCTCTGTTGTAACCCAGTATTTTGCACAGGGACGGATTGACCTGCATCCAGTCGCCGCGAGTCGATACCAGCGCCATACCAATGGCTGAATACTCCATGGCGTGACGAAAGCGCGTTTCGCTTTCAGAGATATGCTTACGCTCCTCGCGAAACGAATGCATCACCAGCGTCATGATATGGCTGGGGATCAGCGCCAGCAGGAACGGAACCCAGGGCATGGACACCAGCATTCTGGCATTGGTGATGTCGTCAGGGATCAACTGCAGGGCCAGCATCAGCGACATCATTGAGATGGTCGCCAGGTAGATCACAAAGGCTTCAAAACGGGGCAGACGGACCGCGCTGTAAAACAGGATCACAATGACAAAGGTAAATGGCCAGGGGATATAGCGCAGTGAGAACCAGCACAGCGCCAGCGTTACCATCAGGGTGAGCAGGGTTTCAAACAGCACGTTCTGGCGCAGATGACGGCGCAGATAATCCGGCTGCCACAGCAGACAAACCGGGCCCAGTGCCAGCATGCCTATCACCTCAGAGATGGTCCAGGTGGTGAAGAACCGCAGCGTCGAGTGGCCGTTAAAGTGCAGCAGCCAGCTGGCCAGCAGCCCGCCGATCAGCGGCGTCATAACACCGACGGCAACCATCATTTTGCACCAGCTGAACAGTGAGTTCAGCGGTTTGTCACGATCCAGCAGCAGGCGCAGCAGGGCGCCTCCCAGCAGTGCCTGGAGCAGATTGACCAGCGGGAACTTCAGGTTGGCCAGCGAAGGGCCGATGACCATAGCGTTCGCCAGCGATACGCCCAGAACGCAGCCCAGCAGCAGCAGGGGCAGGCGGTGTAGCGGATGACGGAACACCACAATAGTCATCAGCGCCGTGGAAAACCACAGCGGCGAGATCTGACCGCTGACCTTGATCAGCTCAAGGCAGTAAAAAGTGACGACAAAACTTAACAACCCCAGCAACAGGGCGTTAACCCATTGCGAATGCGGGGATGTTACAGATGATACATTTTTTGTCGTCATTACATATCCAGCATGGCGCCGATATAGGCATAATCTTAATATCTTATGCTCTTGCTGGCATAACAAATAAGCACTATTTTCGCCAAAACCAAAAGATCGCGTTATTCGGACGATTGAACCGCGTGCTGTCCGGAAAAAGCCGGCTTAAGCGCCATCACTGGCGCAGTTTAAGTAGCTCCTCGCGGGTCCAGGCATGGTCGATACCCGCAATCTGCACAGACAGCCGCTGCAGGAACTGCTGGGTGGTGGCGATGCGACCGTGGCCGATCAGTAATAACGGCAGCAGCAGGGCGATCGCCAGCTGTAAGGGGGAAAACCCCCGCGGCCGGATATGACGCTGGCTGAACAGAAAGACGCTGCTGAGGGTAAACCCCAGCGTCAGTCCGGCGATCACTTCACTGACGGAGTGATAATTCAATACCAGGCGGGAAAGGCCCACCATCAGGGGGATGAGATAACCACAGGCCACCGCCACGCCGCGCCAGACGTTCCCCAGGCGGCCACTCAGCAGCCAGAGCATCACCGGCCACAGCGTGGCGGACATAGCGCTGTGACCACTGAAACCGGTAAAGTTGAAACGCGCGCTGCCAATACCAAACCCCAGAAAAGCAATTTTAGACAGGCTGACCACGGCCCCGGCCGTGCAGAACGCGAGCACCCAGTACCAGGCAGTACGTTTATCATCGCTTTTGTAGTGGAGCAATAACGCCATAATGGCAGCGGTAGGGATCAGCAACATGCTGTCACCGAAATAGGTTAAAATATGGACGAGATGCCAGGACACACGCTTTCCTTTTTACTGTTTTTCTGCCGGCCAGTTTATCGATGAAAGTGATTGTCGCCTAACGGGAAAGTCTGAAAAGGTCTCAGGCGCTTTTTTCTGGCATCAGCAGGGCTAACTCCCTATAATTGCGCCCGCTATACCCTTCAAATTCATGCTGCAGGTGTGTTGGCAGCCACTGTCTGCCTGTAGCGCTAAATCTGCCGGGTGTGCTCACCCTTATATTGTCTCAGAATCAGGTCTTTAATATATGACTGACAAGTCACATCAGTGCGTCATCGTAGGTATCGCAGGTGCTTCTGCCTCGGGAAAAAGTCTTATTGCCAGTACGCTGTATCGTGAAGTCCGCGATCGTGTCGGTGATGAAAATATTGGTGTCATCCCCGAGGATGCCTACTATAAAGACCAGAGTCATCTCACCATGGAGGAGCGGGTCAAGACCAACTATGATCATCCCAGCGCCATGGATCATAACCTTCTCTTACAGCATTTACAGATGCTGAAAGCCGGGCAACCGATCGATTTGCCGGTATACAGCTACGTTGAGCACACGCGAACCGCACAGACGCTCTGCCTGAAACCCAAGAAAGTGATTATCCTTGAGGGCATCCTGCTGCTGACCGACGCGCGCCTGCGCCAGGAAATGAACTTCTCTATTTTCGTTGATACCCCCCTGGACATCTGCCTGATGCGGCGCATGAAGCGCGATGTTAATGAGCGCGGGCGTTCAATGGACTCGGTGATGGCACAGTATCAGAAGACGGTGCGGCCGATGTTCCTGCAATTTATCGAACCGTCAAAGCAATACGCCGATATTATCGTGCCGCGCGGCGGGAAAAACCGCATTGCCATTGATATCCTGAAAGCGAAAATTAATCAGTTCTTCGAATAATCGAAGCGCCCGCTGGAGACCCTCATGAGATTATGTGACCGCGATATCGAAGCCTGGCTCGATAACGGCAAACTGGGTATCGATCCCCGCCCACCGGTAGAACGTATTAACGGTGCCACTGTTGATGTACGCCTTGGCAATCAGTTCCGCACGTTTCGCGGTCACACGGCACCCTTTATTGATCTGAGTGGTCCGAAAGACGAAGTGAGTGCGGCGCTGGATCGCGTGATGAGCGATGAGATTGTGCTGCCGGAAGGGGATGCCTTTTATCTGCACCCTGGCGAGCTGGCACTGGCCGTGACGCTGGAGTCCGTGACGCTGCCGGACGATCTGGTCGGCTGGCTCGACGGACGCTCTTCCCTGGCACGACTCGGGCTGATGGTGCACGTTACCGCACACCGTATCGATCCGGGCTGGCAGGGCCGGATCGTGCTGGAGTTCTATAATTCAGGTAAACTCCCCCTGGCGCTGCGTCCTGGGATGCTGATTGGTGCGCTCAGTTTTGAACCGTTGTCCGGCCCCGCGGCAAGACCTTATAACAGTCGGCAGGACGCGAAGTACAAAGGTCAGCAGGGCGCAGACGCCAGCCGTATTGATAAAGACTAAGCTTAACAGCAACGCGGCCAACGTCTCTGCGGGTTGAAAGAGTGGGGTTTAAGGAGAAGGCATGAAAAGATTTATTACCACCCTTGCCATCTTACTGGTGGTGATGGTGGCTGGCATGACCGCGCTGGTCGTGCTGGTTAATCCTAATGATTTTCGCGCCTATATGGTTCGCCAGGTTGAACAGCACAGTGGCTACCAACTGGCACTGAATGGCGAGCTGCGCTGGCACGTCTGGCCGCAGCTCAGTATTCTTTCCGGCCCGATCACCCTGACGGCGCCGGGTGCCACCCAGCCTGTTGTCAGTGCGCAAAATATGCGGCTGGATGTTAATCTTTTACCGCTGCTTTCACACCAGCTGTCCGTTAAACAAGTGATGCTCAAAGGTGCCGTGGTGCGGCTGATGCCGGACAGTGAGCGCCAGCGACCGTCAGATGCCCCGATAGGCCCTGATGATAACGACGACGCCTCACCGGTCAGTGATATCACCCATGGCTGGAAATTTGATATTGCTCATCTGCGTATTGCCGACAGCTTACTGGTCTGGCAGCAGAGCAACGGCGAACAGCTTAATGTGCGTGATTTTAACCTCTCCCTGGATCAGACGCAGCCGCGCCTGGCGCATCTGGCCCTGAGTAGCCGCATTAACCGTGACCAGCGTGAACTGCAGATCAGTATGGAGAGCGATCTGGATATTACCGATTACCCACGGCGTCTTGATGCCGTGATTAATCAGCTTGATTACCAGATGAAAGGCGCTGATCTTCCTCGTGAAGGGGTAAAAGGCAGCGCTCAAATGAAAGCGACATGGTTGTTGCCGAAACAGCAGTTCAGTCTGGCCGATATTCAGTTCAGCGCTAATGACAGTCAGCTTACCGGTAATCTCTCGGGTTTCATGAGCCCACGTCTTCAGATCAGCGCAGATCTTCACGCTGCCACTCTTAACCTTGATGCTTTACTCGGTCTGAATGAGGTCTCATCCGGGAGCTCCACCGGTGCAGACCAGCGTTCCGGACCTGCGCCGGTGGTGGCGGCCTTGCCCGAGTATGACAATGCCAACTCTCCGCTGAATGTCATAGACGGTAAGGTCGGGCTGAGTGTTGATGCGTTACACTGGCGTGGCGTGCAGATGAAAAATGTTCAGCTGGCGGCAGTGAATAAAGCCGGATTGATGATGATCAATACCTTCAGGGGGAATATCCCTGGCGGCAGTTTCTCGCTTCCCGGCACCATCGATGTGCGCAGCGCACAAACTAAAGTGACCGTGCAACCGGATCTGAAACAGTTCGCCCTCACTCCTCTGTTAAAGAGCCTGGAACTGCCGGATAAAGTGAGCGGTGCGATCTCCCTGACCGGCAACTTTGCGGGAGAAGGTTTGTCCGTTGACGACGTTAAGCGTCACTGGCAGGGTAGGGCCGATCTGACGGTTAAAGATGCGCAGTTTGCCGGCCTGAACCTTCAGGAGCTGGTTCAGCGCGCGGTAGAAAATAATAACAATAATGTGGAAGGAAAGCGGAGCGACGGTCAGGCCAACCTTCAGCAAATTACGGGATCAATGGCCCTGAAAAATGGGGCATTCACTTTCAGTCGTCTGGATGCCCATTCCGGCACGCTCAACTATACCGGTCAGGGGACGATTGATGTGGTTAACCGGGCGCTGGATTTCCGTTTTGGCGTCACCGTGACGGAAGGCTGGATGGGTGACAGTACGTTGATAAAGCGTTTACAGGTGACGCCCGTGCCGCTTCGTATTTACGGGCCGTGGTCGGGTATCAATTACAACCTGACCGTAGACCAGGTACTGCGCGGTCAGTTACGTGACGAAGCGCGAGAACGGCTGAAAAAGTGGATAGATCGTAACCCGGAAAGCGATAAAAATAATGATGCGAAAAAGGTGCTGAAGGAGCTGTGATTCACTGTTGGGGCCGACCAGTTTACCGGGTCGGCCCCAACAGTGAGTTGCTCCGGTCAAGATTAACCTTCGTTGTTATTCGGGATAATCTGGACTTTTTGTACCCGGTGGTTTTCAACCTGTAAGGTGCGGAAAAGATAGTCCCCGACCTGCACCTCTTCCCCTTGCTGCGGTACATGCTGCAAATGCTCCATTAACAGTCCCGCCAGTGTATTGTATTCACGCTTCTCATCCAGCGGCAGCGGCAGATGCATAGCCAGGTCATCCAGCGGCATATGGCCGTTGGCCGTCCAGCTGCCGTCAGCATTTTGCTGAATGTCATGGCGGGGGTCGAGCTTTTCCCCCTCATTCGGCAGATTACCGGCAATGGTTTCCATCACGTCACTCAGCGTGACAATCCCCTCGACGGAGCCAAACTCATCCACCACAAAGGCGAAGTGGGTTCGCGCGGTGCGGAACTGTTCAAGCGCAGGGAGCAGTGTCAATTGTTCAGGGAAGACCAGCGGCTGGCGGATGAGCCCGCGAAGGTCAAGGTCATTGCCATGCAGTGCCTGTTTAAGCAGGTCAATCACATGAACGACACCGAGAGGTTCATCGCTGTTCTCGGTGATGATCAGACGGGTATGTTGATTGTGATCGAGCCGGGCCATGATAGTTTCCGGGGATTCTGCCAGATCTATATGCTCTATATCATGCCGGGAGGTCATAATGCTGCTGACGCTGCGCTGACCCATGGCCAGCACGCGTGCAATCATCATGCGTTCCTGCTTGTTAAAGATAGCCTTGCGTCCGCTGCTGTCTGCCACCAGCGAAGAGGTTTCCGTATCCAGTTCCGCCAGCTCATGATGGCCCCGCAGTAGCCTGAGCACGGCTTCTGCCGTTCGCTTACGCAGTGGGGAACGGGCGGAGAGAAAACGGCGGCGGTTAAACTGTGCCAGCTGGTTCAGCGCTTCGATCACCACCGAGAAACCAATCGCCGCGTACAGATAGCCTTTGGGAATGGAATAGCCAAAGCCGTCGGCCACCAGGCTGAAACCGATCATCAGCAGGAAACTGAGACAGAGAATAATGATGGTCGGGTGACCATTCACAAAACGGGTGAGGGGCTTACTGGCCAGCAGCATCAGCAGGATGGCGATAATCACCGCGGCCATCATGACGGCCAGATGGTCAACCATACCGACGGCAGTAATCACTGAATCAAGGGAAAATACCGCATCCAGCACCACAATTTGCGCCACCACCGGCCAGAACCGTGCCCCCCGTTTTTGCGGCCCCTCTTCTTCATCTTTCCCTTCCAGCCGTTCATTCAGTTCCATTGTCGCTTTAAACAACAGAAAAACACCGCCAACCAGCATGAGCAGATCACGGGCGCTGAATGCGTGTCCGCTGAGGTTAAACAGCGGGGTAGTCAGCGACGACAACCACGAAATGGATGCCAGCAGCGCCAGCCGCATCAGTAACGCCAGCAGCAGGCCCGTGACGCGCGCACGGTCGCGCAGTGTGGGAGGGAGCTTCTCCGCCAGGATGGCAATAAATACCAGGTTATCAATACCCAGAACCAGTTCCAGCAGGACTAACGTGACCAGGCCGGCCCAGATTGACGGGTCGGCGATCCATTCGAACATTATTTTCACCTGAAAAGCATAAGTAATGATCAATGATGAGTCGGAATCGACACCATTTCAACCGCTAATCTGGGCATATAGCCCCATGGCTGGCCCTAGGGTAGAGGAAAACATCAGGAGTGACGGATAAATAACCGCTGGTGCCGAAATTCTTAAACTGTTTCTTTTCAGGAATAATCGTATAGGGCCAGATTGATTAAAGAGTAATACTTATCACCGGAATACAGCGACGTAAGATTAATCTTATTTTTAGGCAGGGAATTAATCTTGAATTTACTTTATGAGGAGTATGGGAATGAGCGGTACTGACGCAGCATTAACGTAGTCTTAATCCTAAAAGAAGGTACGGGCGCGGGGAGCCTCTTGTAAACAGGCCAGTTATAACTAGTATAGCAACGTGTTACTGAATGTCTGCGTGGATGTTGAATTTAGCGCAGTGCAGGCGGGTCCAATGTTGATTTATGTGAATGAAGACACATTTCCGCTGAATGAACGCTAAAGCCTGCCGTGTGAGATGGCAGGTAAACAACATGAAACGGCAACATTTTACAGCGCATTGGCAGCTACAAGCCAGGGGCGGTAGCGTGTCCTGACGAGTCTTGAGACTGTTCAGGAAGCGCCGCGGAACAGTAAACGTTCATGTTGATTTTCTTGCCAAAATCTCTAGCCGCTATGCCAGCTACGATGACCTTTTTGTCAGACTCCCTAAATAAGTTTCCTGTGTAATAACTGATGGGTTGACTAAATACTCATCTCACCAGGTCAGAGACCAATAAAACACAGGCTTTCTAAGATAAAATTAAGAGTTAACTATGCGCGATATTGAATTTACCTTTAAAGGGTTGTTAATAAAACTGTCATTAGCTCTCTCAGATCTCATCTGTTTTAATGCAGCACTGGCCGTGGCCATTTTGCTGATTAATAGTTTCCCTGGTGATATTCTGTCAGAAATTCCTTCTGTTGATCTCAAATTGACGATAGCCACACATATTATGCTCTCCATTGTCTGTGTTGGCTGGTTCTGGGTGAGATTACGTCATTATACTTACCGCAAGCCTTTCTGGTTTGAATTAAAAGAAGCATTGAGAACGGTTCTGGTATTTTCCGTCATTGCTTTATCCATTAGCGCATTATCCAAATGGGAACTCTCCCGCTGGATTTGGGCATTAACCTGGCTGCTGGCCATGGTGATGATCCCCGTCGGCCGCGCCGTGGTGAAACGGGTGCTTAACCGTAAGAACCTGTGGAAGAAGCAATCCATTATTCTCGGCAGCGGTAAGAATGCGGAAGAAGCCTGGCAGGCGCTGCAGAGCGAAGAAGTCATGGGCTTTGATGTCGTGGCTTTCTTCGACGTTGACGGCAGCCAGCCAGCGCATGAGCTATTTGGTGTGCCGGTCATTAAAGATGAACAGGCACTCTGGGCGCTGGTGAACAGTGAGACACAGTTCATTGTGGCGGTGGAATATGAACAGAGTCAGTCACGCGACCTGTGGCTGAAAAACCTGGCCAAACATAACTGTCGTTCGGTCTCGGTTATTCCTTCATTACGTGGTGTGCCGCTTTACGGTACAGACATGGCCTATATCTTCAGCCATGAAGTGATGATCCTGCGTGTGAATAATAACCTCGCCAAGCGAACGTCACGTTTCCTGAAACGTACTTTCGATCTCGTGGGCGCCCTGAGCATTATTACCATGCTGCTGCCGGCATTAGCCGCCCTGATCTTTATGGTCTCCCGCGATGGTGGTGCGCCAATTTATGGCCACGAACGCGTTGGCTTAAATGGCCGTAAATTTAAATGCCTGAAGTTCCGCTCAATGGTGGTGAACTCGAAAGAGGTGCTGGAAGAGGTGCTGCGCACCGATCCGGCCGCTCGTGAAGAGTGGGATAAAGACTTTAAGCTGAAAAATGACCCCCGTATTACACGCGTAGGGCATTTTATCCGCAAGACCAGCCTGGATGAATTACCGCAGCTCTGGAACGTGGTTCGCGGTGAGATGAGTCTGGTGGGGCCACGTCCGGTGATTGAAGCCGAACTGGAACGCTATGCGGGTGATGTTGATTATTACTTTATGGCCAAACCCGGCATGACGGGTTTGTGGCAGGTGAGTGGACGTAACGACGTGGATTATGAAACCCGTGTCTACTTCGACTCATGGTACGTCAAGAACTGGTCACTGTGGAACGATATCGCCATCCTGTTCAAAACCGTTGGTGTGGTGCTGAAACGCGATGGGGCTTATTAAAACGGAGCCAGGGGGCTGACAGATAATGACCAACAGATACAGTGCCTGATTTGAGCAATGAGCAATTCTTAGACGCTACACAGCGGCGGTCTCGCCACTATCATTCACATTACTGATAGCGATGAACTAGATGATTACAATCAAAACTAAATTGATTCCCCTGCTGGTTTCAGCAGCGTTCCTTTCCGGTTGTACTATCGAACCGGGTAGCCACCTTTCCACTTCGGGTAAAGATGTTGTCAAACAGCAGGACAGTGATTTTGACATTGATAAATACGTCAATGTCTTCCCGCTGACACCGAGCCTGGTTGAGCGTATGCGGCCAAAACCGGTTGTTGCTCAGGCAAATGACGCTCTGCAGCGTGAACTGCAGTCGTATGAATACCGCGTTGGCGTGGGCGATGTCCTGACCGTCACCGTCTGGGATCACCCGGAGCTGACGACGCCATCCGGCCAGTACCGTAGCGCCAGTGACACCGGTAACTGGGTTCATTCTGACGGCACTATCTTCTATCCGTATATCGGACGGGTGAAAGTGGCAGGGCGGACGGTACAGGAGATCCGCGACGAGATCGCCCGTCGCCTGGCCCAGTACATTGAAAGCCCGCAGGTTGATGTCAGCATCGCCTCGTTTAAATCACAAAAAACCTACGTGACGGGTGAGGTGACCACCTCCGGCCAGCAGCCGATTACTAACGTGCCGCTGACCATTCTTGATGCCATTAATGCCGCCGGCGGCTTAACCGCGACCGCTGACTGGCGCAACGTGGTGCTGACGCACAACGGACGCGAGCAGCCGATCTCCCTGCAGGCACTGATGCAGAACGGCGACCTGTCGCAAAACCATCTGCTTTACCCGGGTGACATTCTGTATGTACCGCGTAACGACGACCTTAAAGTCTTCGTGATGGGTGAAGTGAAACAGCAGGCCACCCTGAAAATGGATCGCAGCGGCATGACGCTGTCCGAAGCGCTGGGCAATGCACAGGGCATGGATCAGACCGTCGCCGATGCAACGGGCGTGTTCGTTATCCGTCCGACCAAAGGGCCTAACCGCAGCAAGATCGCCAACATCTATCAGCTCAATACGAAAGATGCCGCCGCGATGGTAATGGGAACCGAATTCCAGTTAGAACCGTATGACATTGTTTACGTCACCTCGACGCCTCTGGCACGTTGGAACCGCGTAATTTCGCAGCTCGTTCCGACCATCAGCGGTGTTTACGATGCGACCCGTACCGTGCAGACGCTTCATAACTGGTAACCGCCGGGAAACATTATGATTAATTCAATCTTAGTTGTTTGTATCGGAAACATCTGCCGTTCCCCCACCGGGGAACGGCTGCTGAAATCCGCACTCCCTGAGAAGAATATCGCATCCGCGGGACTGGGGGCCATGGTAGGCCAGGCTGCTGACGAGACTGCCAGCAGTGTGGCCGCAGAACGTGGGGTGTCACTGCAGGGGCATGTGGCACAGCAACTCACGTCGGGCATGTGCCGGGATTACGATTTGATCCTGGTGATGGAAAAAAAACATGTCGACCAGGTCTGCCGCATCAACCCTTCCGTACGAGGCAAAACCATGCTGTTTGGTCACTGGATCAACCAGCAGGAAATTGCCGACCCGTATAAAAAAAGCCGCGATGCCTTTGAGGCCGTGTACGGAATCCTTGAAAACGCTGCCCAGAAATGGGTCAACGCATTAAGCCGATAGTTGGGATGATCCATGAAAATAAAAAGTAAGGCACCGTCAGCGCCGCAAGACGATTCGAACGGGTTCGATCTGGCGCATCTTGTGGGGCAACTTATTGACCATCGCTGGATAATTGTTGCGGTTACCGCACTGTTTATGCTGATGGGTACGCTGTACAGCCTGTTTGCCACACCTATATACAGTGCGGACGCGATGGTGCAGGTTGAGCAGAAGAATGCCAACACCGTGCTGAATGACCTGACGCAGATGATGCCGAACGCGCAGCCCGCGTCAGCGACAGAAGTTCAGATTGTGACGTCACGTATGGTGCTGGGTAAAACCGTGACCGACCTCGGTCTGGATGTGCTGGTGCAGCAGGATTACTTCCCGCTTATCGGTAAAGGCCTGTCGCGCATGATGGGCGGAAAGCCGGAGCAGATTGCCGTTTCGCGCCTGAAAGTACCGGCCGTATGGGATAAGCGCCAGTTGACGATCGAAGTCAACGGACCGGACAGCTACACCGTGAGCAAAGACGGTGATGAGCTGTTTAAAGGCAAAGTGGGTCAGTTCGAGCAGCACGGTGATGTCACTATGCTGGTCAGCGACATTAAAGCGGATGAAGGTACCAGCTTCACCGTGACAAAACTGAGCGACCTGCAGGCCATCAAACTGATTTATAACAATCTGACCGTTGCCGATATGGGCAAAGACACCGGTGTGCTGGGCCTGACCTATACCGGGGAAGATCCGGTATTGATCAGCCAGGTGCTGAACCAGATTATCAATAACTATCTGTACCAGAACGTTGAGCGTAAGTCTGAAGAAGCGGAGAAGAGTCTGGCCTTCCTGAAAAATCAGCTGCCGGAAGTGCGCGGTAAACTGGATCAGGCAGAAGACAAATTGAACGTCTTCCGCCGCCAGAATGACTCAGTGGATATGTCGCTGGAAGCGAAGTCGGCCCTCGACTCTTCCGTCAGCATCCAGAGCCAGCTGAACGAACTGACTTTCCGTGAAGCTGAAGTGTCGCAGCTGTTTACCAAAGACCACCCGACCTACCGCGCGCTGCTGGAAAAACGTCAGACGCTGGAAAACGAGCAGAAAAAGCTGAACGGTAAAATCAGTCAGATGCCGCAGACTCAGCAGGAAATTGTGCGTTTAACGCGTGATGTGCAGGCCGGGCAGGAAATCTACATGCAGCTGCTGAACCGTCAGCAGGAGCTGAGTATCAGCAAGGCCAGCACCGTGGGTGATGTCCGCATCATCGATCATGCGGAAACGGCCGGGACACCGGTGGCACCGAAGAAACTGATGCTGATTGTCGCCAGCCTGCTGGCCGGTCTGGTGGTTTCCGTCGGTCTGGTGCTGCTGAAAGCGCTGTTCCATCACGGTATCGACAATCCGGAGCAGCTGGAAGAACTGGGCCTGAGCGTTTATGCCAGCGTTCCGCTCTCCGAGTGGCAGCGTAAGAAAGATGCGGAGGCCCTGGCCAAACGTAATCTGAAAGGGAAAACCGACCCGCATAACAGCCTGCTGGCGTTGGGTAACCCGACAGACCTTTCTATTGAAGCGATCCGCAGCCTGCGTACCAGCCTGCACTTCGCCATGATGGAAGCGAAAAACAACATTCTGATGATCACCGGTGCCAGTCCGGGAATAGGTAAAACCTTTATCTGTTCTAACCTGGCGACGCTGGTGGCGAAAGCCGGTCAGAAAGTGCTGTTTATCGATGGTGATATGCGTCGTGGCTATACGCACGAACTGCTGGGGGCCGAGAGTAAAACGGGCCTGTCCAATATCCTGTCAGGTAAGACGCCATTCACACCGGATTTAATCCAGCACGGCGACTTCGGTTTTGACTTCATTGCGCGTGGACAGGTGCCACCGAATCCGTCAGAACTGCTGATGCACAGCCGCATGAACGAGCTGCTCGACTGGGCCAGCAAGAATTATGACCTGGTGCTGATTGATACACCGCCGATTCTGGCCGTCACCGACGCCTCGATTATCGGTAAGCTGGCAGGAACCTCGCTGATGGTGGCACGTTTCGAAACCAACACCCTTAAAGAAGTGGAAATCAGCTACAAGCGCTTTGCCCAGAACGGTATCGATATTAAAGGGGTTATCCTCAACGCCGTCGTCCGTAAGTCAGCCAATGCCTATGGTTACGGCTATGACTACTACGACTACAGCTACAAGCAGGATGCGAAAAGCTAATAACCCTGAGGAACCTTTATACCCCGTGGGTAAAGGTTCCTTTTTTTCTGGTGAATCTCTGTTTGTGACCGTTTATAAAGGTGCCTGGCAATGAAGGATATTTTCTTCTCGATCGTCATTCCTGCATATAATGCATCCGAATCTATCGTGACGACGCTGGACTGCGTGGCAGCCCAGAGTTATCAGCATTTCGAAGTGATCATCATTGATGATAAGTCTGCTGACGCAGAGCAGCTGGCCGCGGTGGTGCAGTCAGAACGATACCGTCATCTCAACATCAACCTGGTGCTGTCGCAGGAGAAGCTGAACGGTTCCGGCGCGCGTAATAAAGGCATTGAGCTGGCGACCGGGGACTATATCAGCTTCCTCGACGCGGACGATGAGTGGCATAAAGATAAGCTGGCAGAAAGCCTGAAGCTGATCCATCAGCTGGAAGGGCAGGGGAAGCAGCGGTTTATTATTTACAGCCAGGTGAACATTATTCAGGACGGTGAATTCCTGAAAGTGCTGCCGTTACAGCAGGTCGGGCGTAACGAAACCGTCGCCGAGTATCTGTTTGGCTGCTACGGCTTTATACAGACCAGCACCATTGTGCTGAAGCGCGAGTACGCGCAGGAAATTCGCTTTGATCAGAAGTATATCCGCCATCAGGATTACGACTTCTGCATCCGCGCCGACAAACTCGGCTATACCTTCTTTATGATTGACCAGCCGCTGGCTAACTATCACCTGGTGACAAAGTTTGGCTCAAAGCATAAAGGCGAGTCAGTAAAATACTCGTTCTTCTGGCTTGAAAATATGAAGCCGTATCTGACCCGGCGGGATATTCACACCTATAAAGCGTATAAGCTGCCGCTGCGTTACAAGATGGACGGAAAATCCCTCCAGGCCAGCCTGAGCTTTGCCCGCTACTTTTTCTTAACCAATAAAGATAACCGCACCTACTTCCTCAACCGCGTAAAAGACAAATTACGGGCGCGGCTGGGCGGAAAGTAACGTGACCAGAAGAATAATAATTGGGTGGGAAACTCTATGGCAATATATTGGATAGTCAGTTACAGCATACTGATTTTATGCTTTTTTGAACTGGCGACCATCAACCAGGCGAATGAGCCAAAAATGAAGCGCGTGACCACCTACTTCTTCTTTATTGCGGTGGTAGCGTTGATCATGTTTGCGGGTTTCAGGGGCCCGAACTCCGGTATTGATGACTGGCAGTATCTCGGCTTCTTTAATGATTTCTCCCGTCAGACCAGTATCAGTGGTTACGAAACCGTAGCGGATATTTACCGCTATGAAAACCTGTTTATGCTGCTGGCGTGGGTGCTGTCGTGGTTTACCCATGAAAGCTACTTTTTCCTGCTGTTTATCGCGTTTATTGCGGTGTCGACTAACGCCTGGCTTTTTAAAAAGTACTCACCGCTGATCCTGTGTTCGCTGTGTCTTTACTCCGCGCACCTGTTTATCAATAAGGATATGAATCAGATCCGCTTCGGCCTCTCCAGCGCCTTTGCGGTTGCCTGTCTTTGCTCGGCGGCAGGGCGAAAGTATTTCGTGGCGTTGGTCTTCCTGGTGTTAAGTACCCAGTCCCACTCCACGGGTTACGCTGTGCTGATGGTGGCGCCGTTCCTGTTCCTGCGTGAGCGTAAATACTTTGGTATTGCGATGGTGCTGGCGGCGATCCCGCTGGGGCTTATCGGCGGGAAAAAACTGTTCCTCGATTCTCTGGGTATTGTGCCCGTTATCGGTGACCGTGCGATGGGCTATAGCGGGACGGTGTTTGATGCCGCCTCGCCGGTGTTTGGCCTGGCGAACTTAAAAAATATTGCGTTTATCGCTTTCTTTACCGTGGTCTATTTTAACCGGCCAATTAAACCGGAAGACCGGGTCGCCTATATCCTGTTTATCGCCTATTCAGCCGGGGCGGCCGTGCGCATTATCTTCTCCGATTTCTCTATTATCGGAGGGCGCGTCGGTAACCTGTTCCTGCACTGTGAGCCCTTGTTGCTGGCGTTCCTGATGACGCGCATACGAAATCCGCTGCTGAACTTTGGACTGTTGTTTGCCATGACCTCTTATTATCTGGCGTATAACACCATCCTCTCCGTGCAGTCGATTAATGGCTACAGCATTGCACCGTTGTTCCGTCTCTTTTAACGTCCGGGCCGGATTACCGGCCCGGAGGATCACTATCACTTAATGAATGACTCAGATTCAGGGTATCAGATGAATAATCAAATCGGCACGGTAGGGATTATTATCCCGATGTACAATGCGCGCGCGACCATTTTGCGGGCGGTACAGTCGGTGATTGATCAAACCTATACCGACTGGCGGATTTATCTTATTAACGATAAATCTACCGATGACTCACTGGAATTTGTGCAGCAGCACTGTACCGATCCACGTATTACCATCCTCAGCAATGAGGTGAATCGTGGCGCAGCGGAAACGCGCAATGTCGGATTGATCGCAGCGACCGAGCCGTTTATTGCTTTCCTTGACAGCGATGACGAATGGGCTCGCGACAAACTGATGTTGCAGATCGCCCAGCTTAACGCCGGGTATGACCTGGTGATCAGCGATTATCGCTACCAGTCGCGCAGCAAAGCCTATGATGTTCGTTACGGTAAATCACTGTTGATGAAAGATAATTTCGTTAAAAAGCAGTTCCGTATCTGTTTCTCTTCCGTCTGTTACCGACGCCCGGCGAAGCCCGTGCTGTTTAAGAAAAAAGGGCATGAGGATTTCCTCTTCCTGTACGAACTGTTTGACCAGTATAAGCAGGCGCGGGTGATTGATAAGAATCTGGTGACCTATTATGAAATGGGGAATTCCCTGTCGCGCAATAAAAATAAAGCGGCAAAGTGGCACCTGGACTTACTGAAATACATCTATAAAAATAATCCGCTTAAAGTTTATTACTACTACGTCTGGTACATGGTTAACGGCGTGTTATTTACCCTGAAGCATCGTTAATCTGAGGTGATGAAGACAATGAAAAAAATCGTACTGGTCATCAAGGATGCTTATTCCTATGCCGGAACTGAGAATATCTGCAACTTCATGTCAGAATGCTTTGGTGAGCAGCATGAAGTGACCATCTATTCGCTGGAAGGGTCAGGGAAACCGTTTTATCCTTTCAACCAGGTACAGCAAATTGTCAGCTTCAACGGTGAAAAAAATCCCCTGAAGGCGGCGGTGAACAAGATCCATCAGCAGCAGTTTGATGCGGTGTTTCTGATCAGTATGGGCCGCCTGAGCGTGATGTTTGCGCTCTACAGCATGATGTCGATGAAAAAGAAGCCTGCCCGCGTTTACGCCTGCGAGCACGTGGCGATTAACTCCTTCAGCAAACCGATCAAACTCCTCAAATACCTGGCGCTGCGTTACTACGATCGCGTGATCGTGCTGACCGATAAAGACCATCAGGTATTTAACGGCTGGAATATTCCCAGCAAAACCATCCCCAATCCTGTGGTGTACAAAAATCTTCAGCGCACGCAGCGTCACTATCAGGCGCTGGCGGTGGGCCGTCTTGATCACCAGAAAGGGTTCGATCTGCTGCTGGACGTCTGGCAGGGGTTTGTGGCAACCCACCCTGACTGGAAGCTGGTCATTGCCGGCGACGGTGAGCTGAAGGAGGCGCTGGTGGCCCAGGCTGCCCGGCTGAATATCAGCGACAGCGTCAACTTCGTTGGCCGCGTCAGCAATATCAATGATTACTACCGCGACAGCGACATGGCACTGATGACCTCGCGTTACGAAGGGCTGCCGCTGGTGCTGCTGGAAGCCAAGTCATGGTCGTTGCCGGTGGTTGCCTATGACTGTCCGACCGGACCGCAGGAAATCATTAACCATGAGAAAGATGGCTTCCTGGTGGCGATGAACGACAGGGCGCGCTTTATCGACTGTATGAACCAGCTCGCTCATGACGACGCCCTGTTCTATGCCATGAGCGCGGCAACCCAGACCACGTCGCGCAAATTCGACGGCAAAGTGATTAAAGAGAGCTGGCTGTCCCTGCTTTAAGGACAGCACAGGTTCCGCAGTGAGTATCTCTGGACATCTGTTCCATGCCTGCTTTGCAGGCCCAAAAAATTGACCACGGGATAACACCAATGAAAAGAAGAGAATTACTGACGGCGTTCTCGTCGATTCTTGCCGGGCTGTCTGTCAGCTCGTTTTCCAGCGCCGCAGCGAAAAGCGAGCCTTCCCTGGCGCTGAAAGGGATCGGACCCGGCGAACTGCCTAAGGGCGATGTACCGATCCTGACGCCGGAAAATGTCTATACCATGCCGGATCAGTTCTGGAAGAATTTTAACGGTAAGCTCTGGATCGGTAAGGCGGGGGCAGACCCGACTCAGCCAGGCAACCTGATTAACCTCTATCTGCGCGATGCCTCCGGCAAACTGTCGCAGGTACAGCAGCCGGTGGCGCTGAATAAAGGCAGCTTTGAGCAGTTTATTGCCGACAATGCCGCCCTGATCGCTGACCCTTCCCACTCGATGGCGGTCGTGGACGATGCGGGCAACACGCTGTTTAACATCCCGGATGTGACCCGGGGGGCGAATAATTTCAGCCAGCGCCTGGCGCAGCCTGCGGGCTATCAGCTGATTGGTGAAATTGCCTCGGTCGACGATCTGCGGAAAACGCGCCCGCTGTTCAGCGGCGCTAAAATCAAGCTGAAAAGCTGGCATGAAGGGCTGGAAGTGGGCGGCGGCGAATTTGTTGGCACGCTGGAAGCCGCGAAGGACGACGGCGGCGTGACAATCTCCTCCGGAGCGGATTACCACTGGCGTCGCGTGGTGGAAGATTTTAACCGGCTGACCCTGTTTGATTTCGGTGCCATTGCCGACGGTAAAACGGATGCTGCCCCGGCGATAAAAGCCATGTACCAGTGGGCGCAGGACGCCAGCCAGCAGATCTGCCTGCAGTTCCCGGCGGGGACGTTCTTTGTCAGCGGCTGTGATTTTTCCCGCGAGCAGACCCGCTTCTTCCGCGTCTCCGGGGCAATGGTCAACTTTGGCTATTTCCCGGCGACCACCATTGTCTCCGACGGCGAGTCTGACTTTGTCTTTAAGGTTAACACCCGCTGGGTAGAGGTCAGTAACCTGCAGTTTAATGGCCGTACGGATACGCAGGCGAATAAACAGGGCTTCTTCGACAACAAATGTGAAGGCGGCCAGTATTTCCGTGGAGCCTGTCTGCGCTTTGTACGCGTCGGCGGCACGGCGATCAGTCTGATGGATACCCTCGACTGTAAAATTGACCAGTGGTATGCCCTGCGCTGCAGCGGCGATGTCATTAAGTCGGTCTGGTCGAATGCGCCGAAGGGCAAATGGGACCACAGCACCGCCATCGAACTGTCCAACTTTAACGCCCAGTACTGTACCGACGGCAAGGTGCTGAACCTGCAACGCTGCGGGCAGTCGCTGATCCACAACGGCTGGATTGAACATACCGAATTCCCCGGGGATATCTCCAACGGACAGTGGATTATCGATGCCCTGAGCCTGGAAACCTGTAAAAACCCGCTGATTGCGCATAACTCGCGCCTCAACATGCGTCAGACCAATCTGCAGGCCGGAAGCTGGATCGATAACTCGCTGGCGGAAGGCGAGTGGCTGGGCGCCTGGGAGCGGGGATCAACGCGCGTTGAGTCTTACGGTATCGCCGTTGATGGCAGTATGAAATACAACTACCTGACTTCGCGTTTCCGTATTGAAAACAACACGGCGCAACAGAAGTGGGTTGAACTCGGCAACATTTATACGCCGGACGTGGGTGATGCGTGGGAGATCGAAATCTTTGGTCAGTCTTCCTTCAGCAATGGCAGCGGCAGCACCCCGCTGAATAAAGTGGTGGGCGACAAAACAACCGGCGGCAGGGCGGTGATCAGCCTGCAGCGTAAAACGCACAAATTTGAAGCCGCCTGGCATGCCGAAGGTGCCAGTCCGGTGCTGGACGTGATGATTGAAACCCCGCATGACACGGATGTGCGCGTGTTTGTCAAAATCGACGGCTGGGTGGCCTCTGCCGGCGTGCTGATTAAGACCACGGCGAAAGACCGTTTTAAAACCGGTCGCTGCGCACGTTTCGACAGCAGCATGGCCTTCGGTCAGCCGCCCTCAGGAAAAGACGTCAGCCGCGCCAGCCAGCGTTTCAGTCTGCACAACGGTAAGGCCGGCATCGGGGCGAATGAAGCAGGGGATCTGCTGATGGCCTCACGACCGCTCACCGCAGACCAGGTGAATACCGATCGCCCGGAAGGGTATGTCTCTGTCGTGCTGAATGGCCGTCAGGTTGCCATCCCTTACTTTTCGCTGAAATAAGCGTCAGCTCGGCGTTAATCCCAGGAATTTTCAGAGTTATCAGGCTGTTTTTCCAGTGCAAGGACAGGCAGCCTGTTTTACATGATTAGAGTGAATCGAACGCATTTTGGCATTTTATAAACAATAAGACTTATTAATTAATCACTTATTGGCTAATTAGGCCTGTAAAAAATTACAAAAATTTTTCTGGAGTAGTTATGAAGATTTTATTAGTTGGCAATCATACATGCGGAAATCGCGGGGATGGCGCAATTTTACGCGGAATTATTGATTCGTTAAATCTGGCAAGGAACGATCTCGATATTGATGTGATTAGCCGTTATCCAACCAGTTCTGGTTATCTGCTCCAGCAAGATATTCTGCCTGATGCCCTTTTTCTGGAAACTAAAAAGGGAAAAAATAAGCTGGTCGATAAGATTAAGCGTCGACTGATGCCAAAGATCATGATGGCCCACATTGCCAATCGCGGGATTTTCAAGCTTTTCCCGGTGCCGGATTATCTCCAGGCTTTCAGTGATAACCTGAAGCAATACGATGCGATTATCCAGGTCGGCGGCTCGTTCTTTGTCGATCTGTACGGTCCACTGCAGTTCGAACATTCACTCTGCGCGCTGCTGGCAAAAAAACCGATCCACCTGATTGGCCACAGTGTCGGGCCGTTCCAGAAGCCGCGTTTTAATGAGATTGCGAATTTCGTGTTCGACCGCGTCGACAGTCTGGTGCTACGTGAGAGCGTCAGCCTGGAGATGATGAAGCAGGGCGGTATCACCACCGGGAAAGTGGTAAAAGGTGCTGATACCGCCTTCCTCGTGCGGGCACGTGAGGTGGCGGAGCCGGGGCATAACCTGGTGCACTGGCAGCAGGTGATTGGCCAGCAGAAGACCATCGCGATCACCGTGCGCGAGCTGGCCCCGTTTGATAAGCGTCTGGGCGTGACTCAGCAGCAGTACGAGGCGGCATTTGGTCGCGTGATTAACGCGATGATCGCCCGTGGCTACCAGGTGGTGGCGTTCTCTACCTGTACCGGCATCGACAGCTACAACAAAGATGACCGCATGGTGGCGATGACCCTCAGCGATCACATTGATGAGAAAGATAAATATCACGTGATCATGGACGAGTTTAATGACCTTGAGCTGGGCATTCTGCTGGGCCAGTGTCACCTCACCATTGGCACCCGTCTGCACTCCGCGATCATCTCCATGAACTTTGGTACGCCTGCCGTGGCGATTAACTACGAGCACAAATCTCTCGGCGTGATGAACCAGCTGGGCCTGCCGGATATGGCCAGCGATGTGAAAAGTCTGATGGATGGCAGCATTATCACCCGCGTGAATAATGTGCTGGATAACTACGATGCGGTGAAACAGCAGGTTGACCTCGCTGTGGAACAGGAACGGATTCTGGGTAACCGTATTACCGACGACGTGGTTAAACGCTTAGGGTGAACCCATGAAACTGACATTCTTCACAATGCGATTTCCGGTTTCCTCTGAAACCTTTGTACTGAATCAGGTCACGCATTTTATTGATATTGGCTACGACGTCGAGATTATCTCGGTGTTTCCTGGCGATCTGGTTAACCGTCACGGGGCGTTCGATCGCTACAACCTGGCAGAGAAGACTCACTATCTGCTGCCCGAGGAGAAGGTCAGTAATGCCGATAAGCTGAAACAGCGTCTGCAGATTGTCCTGCCAAAGATCCTCAATACGGCCACCTTAAAATCCTTCAACATCGGGCGCTACGGCGCCCAGTCCAGCAAGCTGCTGTTGCCGGCTATTGTTGCCGCTAACAAAAAGCCGTTCGTGGCGGATGTGTTCCTCGTGCACTTCGGCTACGCCGGCGCGCTGGCCAACAAACTGCGCGAGCTGAATGTGCTGCAGGGCAAGCAGGCCACGGTATTCCACGGGGCGGATATCTCCCGCCGTCATATCCTCGACGAGCATAAAGAGGACTATGCGCGCCTGTTTACCCAGACTGAACTGCTGCTGCCGATCAGTCATCTGTGGGAAAACAAGCTGATTGCTATGGGCTGTCCCCCGGAGAAAATTCACGTTACGCGGATGGGCATCGAGCCGGAGAAGTTTAATCTCAAAATCCGTGACGCGCTGCACCAGCCGTTACGCATACTTTCCGTGGCGCGCCTGACCGAAAAGAAAGGGCTGGGGGTGGCGATTGATGCCTGCAAACTGCTTAAAGCCCAGGGCGGCAAGTTTGAATTCACCATCGTCGGCAACGGCGATCTGGAAGCATCGCTGCAGTCAATGATCGAGGCCGCTGACCTGAATGACTGCGTGAAAATGGTCGGGTTCAAGCCGCAGGAAGAGATCAAACGCTATCTGGATGAAGCCGATATCTTCCTTCTGCCTTCCCTGACCGCAGCTGACGGTGATATGGAGGGCATCCCGGTGGCACTGATGGAAGCGATGGCGGTGGGATTACCGGTCGTCTCCAGCGAGCACAGCGGTATTCCCGAGCTGATTGAGCACAATGTTTCCGGCTGGCTGGCCCCGGAAGGGGATGCGGAGGCGCTGGCGGCGATCCTGCTGAAGCTGTCACGCGGTGAGGCGGATGTGGCGCCCGTGGTTATCGCTGCCCGTCAGCGGGTGGAAACCGAATTTAACCAGCATATTGCCTACCGTGAGCTGGCAGAAATTCTGGAGCAATTAGCGTGAGTAGTTTAAAAAATCAGGCCGTATGGCTGTTTGGCGGTACCTGTTTCGCTGCGGTGTTACAGGTCGTACAGCTGGGGGTGCTGGCACGCAAGCTGGAAACGCATGAACTGGGTATCCTGGCGATTATCAATGCTATCCTCGCGGTGGCGATGGTCCTGCAGGATATGGGCATGAGCAGCTACATCGTGCATCGCCAGAATATTACCCGCAAAGAACAGAGCACCATCTACTGGGTGAACGTTCTGCTCAGTCTGCTGACCGGGCTGCTGCTGATAGCGATTGCCTGGCCGATTGCCCATTTCTATCATATTCCGGAGCTGACCGGGCTGATCATGCTGACCAGCATCAACTTCCTGGTGCTGGGCTCACTTTCGCAGTATCAGGCCCACTTTGTTAAAGCCAAACGTATGGTGCTGCTGGCTAAGATAGAGATGGTCACCAAGTTCCTGGCGTTTGCGCTGACGGTTGGGCTGCTTTATTACTCGCCACTGAACGTGTCGGCGGTGATCCTCGGTCTGTTTGCTAATGCCGCCATGCGTATTCTGTGCATGATCTGGTTTGGTGAGAAGTCCTGGCGGCCTACCTTTGAATTTGATAAATCCACCTTTTTCAGCTCGATGAAATATGGCGTTTATCAACTGGGTTCGCAGACCATTAACCAGCTGCGTACTCAGGCTGACTCGCTGATTGTCGGTAAAGTGATGGGGGCCGAGATGCTGGGCGTCTACTCGCTGGCCAAGGAACTGGTGCTGCAGCCGCTGAAGCTGGTGACGCCGGTGATTAACCGCCTGGCGCTGCCGCGCTTTGCCGAGAAACAGCATGAGCCTGCCCAGCTGCAGAAGCTGTTCCTGAAGGGCACGTTCATGATTATGCTGTTCAGCAGCCTGATGTATCTGGCTATCGGCATTCTCTCACCCGTCGTGGTACGCCTGCTTTACGGTCCGGCGCATGAGGCGGTGGGGCATCTCATCCCGCTGATGCTGCTGTTCGGTATGCTGCGTCCGATGGGGGGGCTGACAGGGGCGATTTCTCAGGCAAACGGCCGGACCAATGTCGAGTTCTGGTGGAATGTCGTGGCGAGTATCATTGTCGTTATGGTGCTGGCAACCACCTGGATCTGGCCAAATGTCTGGTACGTGGCGCTGACGCTGTCGATTTCACAGGTGCTGATCTCGGCCTTTGCTCATCCGTTCTTCATTAAGCCGGTGATTGGCATTCCGTTTATCCCCTATGCCCGTCAGTGGATGTCGGTGGCGCTGGTATTTACCGGCATCATGGCACTGGTCAGTTATTTTAATCTGTTCATCAGGCCGGAATGGTTCACACAATGGCTGTAACCCGGTAATAAATATAAGGTCACCCAGCGGGTGGCCTTTTTTATTGCTGGCCCTGGCAGATAATTTTTCAGATAAAGATTATACTTGTGAATCATCTCTTTATTGCATAATCAGTCAACGTTTTTACTTCATTTATATGGAAACACTATGACCAAGCTTAAAGCAGTTATCCCGGTTGCGGGTCTCGGTATGCATATGCTCCCTGCTACAAAAGCCATTCCTAAAGAGATGTTGCCTGTTGTCGACAAGCCGATGATTCAGTACATCATCGATGAGTGTGTGGCGGCGGGTATCAAGGAAATTGTTCTGGTCACCCATGCCTCCAAGAATGCGGTTGAAAACCATTTTGATACGTCTTACGAGCTGGAAGCCCTGCTTGAAGCGCGTGTAAAACGTCAGCTGCTGAGCGAAGTGCAGTCTATCTGCCCGCCGGGTGTGACGATCATGAACGTTCGTCAGCCGCAGCCGCTGGGCCTGGCCAACTCCCTGCTTTGCGCCCGCCCGATGCTGCACGATCAGGCCTTCGTGGTGGTGCTGCCGGACGTGCTGCTGGACAACGCCAGCGCCGATCCGCTCCGTTATAACCTGGCCGCGATGGTGGCCCGTTTTGAAGAGACCGGACGCAGCCAGGTACTGGCGCACCACATGCCGGATGACGATCTGTCTGAATATTCTGTGATTACTACCCAGGAGCCGCTGGACTTCCCGGGCAAAGTCAGCTCTATTGTTGACTTCGTGGAGAAACCAGAGAACCCACAGACGCTGAACTCCGATCTGGCTGCGGTAGGGCGCTACGTCCTGTCTGCGGACATCTGGGCGGAACTGGAGAATCTGGAACCCGGGGCGTGGGGCCGCTACCAGCTGACCGATGCTATCGCTAACCTGAACAAGAAACAGCCGGTTGATGCGCACCTGCTGAGTGGCGACAGCTTCGACTGCGGGCGTAAACTGGGCTACATGAAAGCCTTCGTCACCTGGGGCCTGCGTAATCATGCTCAGGGCCGTGAGTTCCGCGAAGAAATTCAGAAAATCCTGGCAAAATAAACGTAATCGATGAGGGCCGCGTCAGACGTGGTCTGAAGGAGTCAAGATGGCTATTTTAGTAACGGGTGGGGCAGGTTACATCGGTTCTCATACGGTATTGTCATTACTGCAGCGCGGTGATGACGTGGTGGTACTGGACAACCTGAGTAACGCCTCTCGTGAGTCGATTCGCCGCGTTGAACAGCTGACCGGCAAGACCGCGACCTTCTGTGAAGGCGATATCCTTGACCGGGCCTGTCTGCGCGATATTTTTGCCAGCACCCCCATCACTGCAGTGATCCACTTTGCCGGCCTGAAGGCGGTAGGGGAGTCCACCCGTAAGCCGCTGGAATACTACCAGAACAATGTCACCGGCACGCTGGTGCTGCTGGAAGAGATGCGCAGCGCCGGGGTCAATCAGTTTATCTTCAGCTCTTCGGCTACCGTATACGGTGCTGATGCCCCGGTTCCCTATGTGGAAACCACGCCGATTGGCGGTACCACCAGCCCTTATGGCACGTCTAAGCTGATGGTTGAGCAGATCCTGCGGGATTACGCCAGGGCGAACCCGGAATTTAAAACTATCGCGCTGCGCTACTTTAACCCGGTGGGCGCACACGAGTCGGGTCAGATTGGTGAAGATCCAAACGGCATCCCGAACAACCTGCTGCCCTATATTGCCCAGGTTGCCATCGGCCGTCTTGAAAAGCTCGGCATCTTCGGCGGGGACTATCCGACCAAAGACGGTACCGGTGAGCGTGATTACATTCATGTGATGGACCTGGCCGAAGGCCATCTGAAAGCGCTTGACCACATTGCTTCCGTTGAGGGTTATAAAGCCTACAACCTGGGGGCAGGGGTAGGTTACTCCGTGCTGGAGATGGTCAAGGCGTTTGAGAAAGTGGCCGGCAAAGCCATCCCTTATCAGATCCTGCCGCGCCGTGATGGCGATTTACCGGCCTTCTGGGCGGACGCATCGCTGGCAGACAAAGAGCTGGACTGGCGCGTGTCACGCGGTATTGACGAGATGATGCGTGATACCTGGCACTGGCAGTCTAATAACCCTAATGGGTATCGTTGATCGCCTGATTTTTTAACGTTAATCACAAAACTCCCGCATCAGGGAGTTTTTTGTTTTATCCACTTTAAGTGTTTTAGTAGTTTTGATAATGCTCACAAATACATAGTCTGCCGTAAAGACGTGATTTATCAGCTTCTGCTTAAAAAATGTGCGCTTTTAAAAAGGAATCTGTTTAAGAGCTGTGCAATTGAAATGTTAAGTCAAAATCCTGACAGATTATGCTTGAACCGCCGCGGGTGAAGTATGAGAATTGCGACTGTTTGTGTCAGGACATGTGTGAAACTGTTTCTGGGAATTTTCCTGGTAAAAATGGACAAGTCTCCTAACATAGTCAGACTATGCTTATTGAGGACGACTGCGAATGGAGCCATCTGGCAGCTATAGTCAGGGGCGGTAGCGTGGGGGTCCGTAAAAAACACACACTTATACTTCGTGAGCGCGGGTACAGATATGGAAGATATCGTTCTCCTTTTTGTCGGGACAATGACGCTGCTGTTTATCGCGCGTAAAGTGGCCCGACGTGTTGGTTTAGTGGATAAACCTAATGCCCGTAAGCATCATCATGGGAATATTCCCCTGGTGGGCGGCGTGTCGGTCTATTTTTCGCTGTGGCTGATCTATGCCCTGCAGCCCGGATGGCTGCCTGAATTCCCTGCTTATATGTGCTGCATCACGCTACTGCTGATCGTGGGGGTGCTGGACGACCGCTTTGACCTTCCCGTGGTTCCGCGCATGCTCCTGCAGGTGGGCGTGGCCGTCATTATGATGTGCCAGGGACTGTATCTGTCTTCACTGGGGAATGTGCTGTTCGGCTATCCGCTGGTGATGGGGGCAGCAGGGTATCTGGTCACTATTTTCGCGGTTATCGGTGCCATCAACGCTTATAACATGGTGGATGGCATAGACGGCCTGCTGGGCATGCTGGCCAGTATTACCTTCTGCTTTCTCAGTATTATCTTCTTTATGGGCGATCGCGAAGACCTGGCCATGTGGTGCCTGGCGCTGGTGGTGGCCTGCCTGCCGTATATCCTGCTTAACCTGGGGATCCCGTGGGGGAGAAAGTTTAAGGTCTTTATGGGCGATGCCGGCAGCATGCTGATTGGCTTTACCGTGATCTGGCTTCTGATTATTGCCTCCCAGGGGCAGGATGCCGTGATGCGTCCGGTGACAGCGCTGTGGATCATCGCGCTGCCGCTGATGGACATGATGCGGGTGATGATCTCCCGGCTGCGTCGCGGCCACAGCCCGTTCCGCCCCGACCGTGAGCATTTACACCATATTCTGTGCCGTACCGGGTTTAGCGGGCGCGGCACCCTGGCCATCATGACGGCCGGACAGGTACTGACAGGCATGACCGGTATCATCCTGGAAGGCTGCCATGTTTCTGATAACTGGCAATTTATGCTGTTTATTTCCACCTTCCTTTTCTTCCTATACGCGGTGAGGTCTGTTGAAAAAGTAAAGCACCCCGCTGAATGCAGGGAAGGCAGTGAAATCAGCGTGCAGATCGGCAATCCCCGCCAGTGATAAATTAAAGAGAGAATTCAAGAGTGAAAATTTTAGTGACCGGCGGTGCCGGATTTATCGGCTCTGCCGTGGTTCGCCATATCATTACTCACACGTCTGACAGCATCATCAATGTGGATAAATTAACCTATGCGGGCAATCTGGAATCCCTTGCCAGCGTCAGCGATGATCAACGCTATACCTTTGTTCAGGCTGATATCTGCGACGGTGCTGCGCTTAACGCCATCTTCACGACCCATCAGCCCGACCGGGTGATGCACCTGGCGGCTGAAAGCCATGTTGACCGGTCAATTACTGGCCCCGCTGAGTTTATTGAAACGAATATCGTAGGTACCTATGTGCTGCTTGAGGCAGCACGTAGCTACTGGAATGGTCTGGATGATGAACGCAAGTCAGCCTTCCGTTTCCACCATATTTCTACCGACGAAGTGTATGGTGATCTGCCCCATCCGGATGAGGCTGGTGAGAGCGCTGATGCTCTGCCACTGTTCACCGAGACCACGCCGTATGCGCCAAGCAGCCCTTACTCTGCTTCTAAGGCTTCCAGCGACCATCTGGTTCGGGCCTGGCTACGTACCTATGGATTCCCCACCATAGTGACTAATTGTTCTAATAACTATGGTCCTTACCACTTCCCGGAGAAACTGATCCCACTGGTGATCCTTAACGCGCTGGAAGGCAAAGCGTTGCCTGTATACGGCAAGGGCGATCAGATCCGCGACTGGCTTTATGTGGAAGACCACGCTCGTGCGTTATACACCGTGGTGACTGCTGGTAAGGTAGGAGAGACCTATAATATCGGCGGCCACAATGAGAAGCAGAATTTGCAGGTAGTAGAAATCATCTGTGACCTGCTGGACGAACTGGTGCCTAAAGATTGCAGCTACCGCCAGCAAATTACCTATGTCGCCGACCGCCCTGGCCACGATCGCCGCTACGCCATTGATGCCGCTAAGATTGGAGCAGAACTTAACTGGCAACCGCATGAAACCTTTGAAAGCGGGATCCGCAAGACGGTGCAGTGGTATCTCACTAACAGCGAATGGGTTAGCAATGTTAAGAGCGGGGCCTACCAGTCGTGGATTGAGCAGAACTATAGCGAACGTCAGCCATGAATATTCTGCTGTTTGGGAAAAATGGTCAGGTAGGCTGGGAGTTACAACGATCCCTGGCGCCGCTGGGTAACGTCACCGCGCTGGAAACATCCTCTACTGACTACTGTGGTGACTTTACTAACACTTCAGGCATCATTGCCACTATCCGCGCCCTTCGACCTGACGTCATCGTTAATGCAGCCGCCTACACTGCGGTAGACGCGGCAGAAGGTGAACCTGAACAAGCTAATCAGATCAATGCTGAGACGGTCGCTGTTATAGCGTGTGAAGCAGAGGCATTGGGGGCTTGGCTGGTCCACTATTCGACCGATTATGTGTTTGCCGGTTACGGCGAGCAGGCGTGGCGGGAAGAGGACATACCACAGCCGCTGAATACCTATGGTTGCACCAAGCTCGCTGGTGAGCGGGCTATTCAGCAGGCGTGCTCAAAATACCTGATATTTCGGACCAGTTGGGTCTATGCTACCCGGGGTAATAATTTTGCGAAGACCATGCTACGTCTCGCGAAAGAGCGTGAGGAGCTGGGCGTTATCAACGATCAGTTCGGTGCTCCAACTGGTGCCGATTTGCTGGCAGACTGTACTGCCCACGCGCTTAAAAGTGTATTCCAGCAGATGGAAGCAGCTGGGATCTATCACTTGGTTGCCTCAGGGACTACTACCTGGTACGAGTACGCGCAGCTGGTATTTGATGAAGCAAGGCGGGCTGGCTTGGTGCTGAAGCTGAAACAAGTTAGACCGTTGTCCACGTCCAGCTACCCGACACCTGCGATGCGTCCTTTAAACTCACGTCTTGACAACCGTAAGTTCCAGCGTGTTTTCCAACTCAATTTACCCGGCTGGCAGGCAGGCGTTCAGCGTATGCTGTCAGAGCTAGCTGCCCTGCGAGCACTTTAACTCTTCTAACCACTCTCCTGAGTATTCCTCAGGACGAAAGATTTCGAGATATATTATGCGTAAAGGAATTATTTTGGCAGGGGGCTCGGGAACGCGCCTCTACCCGGTGACTATGGCTGTTAGCAAGCAACTGTTACCAATTTATGATAAGCCTATGATCTATTATCCGTTAAGCACCCTGATGCTGGCCGGAATTCGGGATATTCTGATTATTAGTACCCCACAGGACACTCCGCGATTCGAGCAGCTGTTGGGCGATGGCAGTCAGTGGGGGCTGAATCTACAGTATAAGGTCCAGCAGAGCCCTGATGGGCTGGCGCAGGCATTTATTATTGGGGAAGAGTTCATCGGCGATGACAGCGTCGCGTTGGTGCTGGGCGATAACATATTTTATGGCCATGACCTACCGAAAGAGTTGGAGGCTGCTGTCAGCCAGACATCCGGCGCTACGGTATTTGCCTATCACGTTAACGATCCGGAACGCTATGGCGTGGTGGAGTTTGATAAGGCAGGTATTGCTGTATCACTGGAAGAGAAGCCTAGCGAGCCGAAAAGTAATTATGCAGTCACCGGGTTGTACTTCTATGACAATAGCGTGGTGGAAATGGCTAAAAGCCTGAAGCCTTCACCACGGGGTGAATTGGAGATTACCGATATCAATCGTCTGTATATGGAGCAGGGGAATCTCTCTGTTGCTATAATGGGCCGCGGCTATGCCTGGCTTGATACCGGTACACATCAAAGTTTGATAGAGGCTAGCAACTTCATTCAGACAATCGAAGAGCGGCAGGGACTGAAAGTTTCATGCCCGGAAGAGATTGCGTATCGTAAAAGTTTTATTGATGCGAAGCAGGTTGAAAAATTAGCTGCACCACTAGCAAAAAATAATTATGGTAAATACCTGTTGAAAATTATAGATAAGAAAAATCTATGATTCAGGGAGGATAATTTGTTTAGTGTCTTAATGTCCCTATACGATAAAGAGAAAGCTATTCATTTAGATCAATGTCTTTCCAGTCTCTACACACAAACGCTTAAGGCAGATGAAATTATACTGGTTTACGATGGTTACATCAATAAAGAACTCGATGATGTTGTCCTGAGATGGATGGAATTACTACCGTTGAAATTAGTTAAGTTAGTGAGCAATGTGGGTTTGGGAAAGGCGCTAAATATAGGTCTTGAACAGTGCAAAAATGACATTGTTGCAAGAATGGATACTGACGATCTTTGCGACAGTAAAAGATTTGAACTGCAAATACCGATGATGTCAGATGATCCAGAGCTAGCAATCGTAGGGAGTTATATAAATGAATTTGATAATGATCCGGTATATCCGAAATCTACACGTATTGTTCCTTTAGACGATATTGAAATAAAAGAAGGCGTGAAATTAAAAAGTCCGTTCAATCATATGACAGTTGTCTTCAGGAAAACTAAAGTTAAAGATGTTGGCGGATATCAGCATCTTTATTTAATGGAAGATTATAGCTTATGGTTAAGACTTCTAAAAAGTGAAGTGAAGGCAAAGAACATACCTCTACCTCTCGTAAATATGCGAGCCGGTAGAGATATGTTGTTGAGAAGACGGGGTTTTAAATACGTCAAAAGCGAATATAAAATAGCCTTATTGAAGAGACATCTGGGTTACCAGAATTTTCTTTCTGCTATGGTTATCTTTTTCGCAAGAGCAACCCCAAGGCTTATGCCTGTTTTCTTATTTAAGCTCATTTATTCCTTACTGAGAAAGTGAAATAGCTAATAGTTAAAGGCCGGATAAAAATGAAAATTGTAGAAACGAAGATTGATGGTGTTTTCATTATTGAGCCAAAAGTCTATCTGGATAATAGAGGTTTTTTTTTCGAAAGTTTTAATCACAAGCAGTTTTGTGAAGGTATTGGTAAAGACGTAAACTTCAAACAAGACAATCACTCACGCTCTCAGAAGGGTGTACTCAGAGGGTTACATTTTCAGAATAGCCCGCATGAGCAGGGTAAGCTCGTTAGGTGTACAAAGGGCGAAGTATTCGATGTTGTAATAGATCTTCGTACAGGTTCAGAGTCATTTGGCAACTGGTATGGCACTGTGCTATCTGAGGATAATAAAAAACAGTTATGGATTCCGGAAGGCTGCGCACACGGATTTATGACGTTGAGCGAAGAAGCTGATTTTCTATACAAAACAACTGATTATTATCATCCAGAGAGTGAATGTTGCATAATCTGGAATGATGCGGACTTGGATATAAGATGGCCTTCAGGAAATGTGACTGTTTCAGAAAAAGATAACAAAGGAAGTTCCTTCAAAGCCTGGGTGGAGTTAACAAGACATGCAGATTAAGTTTTTACAGTTGCAAACTCACGGGGATGAACGAGGTTCTCTTGTTTCCCTAGAGGAAGATAATAACATTCCATTTAGTATTAAGCGGGTTTACTATCTTTTTAAGACGTGCCAGGACGTTCGTCGCGGATTTCACGCACATAAAAAACTTAAGCAGGTTGCCATAGCAGTTAGAGGGTCTTGCCGTTTTTTACTCGATGATGGAAATGAAAAAATTGAGTTAATGCTTGATAACCCTGCTCAGGGTCTACTTATTGAATCTTTTATGTGGCGAGAGATGTACGATTTTTCAGAAGATTGTGTGCTGATGATATTAGCAGATAGTCATTATGACGAAAATGACTATATTCGTAACTACGATGATTTCTTGGATATTGTCCATAATAAAGAATAAAAAATTAAAAAGTAATAGAGGCGTAAGCATGATTAACTTCCTAGATCTTAAGAAATTAAACAGTTGTTACGAAAGTGACCTTAAAAAAGCGTGTGAGAGGGTAATCGATTCTGGTTGGTATATATTAGGTCATGAGTTAACTTCGTTCGAGAAAGAGTTCGCTGATTATTGTGGGGTTAAGCATTGTGTTGGAGTGGCAAATGGGCTAGATGCCTTAACACTATCATTACGTGCATGGATAGAATTGGGTAAGCTTAAACACGGGGATGAAGTACTTGTACAAGCAAACACTTACATCGCCTCAATAATTGCTATCACCAGCAATAATCTGAAGGCTGTGCTCGTAGAACCTTCAGAAAAATCATATAATTTAACTATTGAAAACATCAAAAAGAATTCTACAAAAAAAACCAAAGCAATTTTGCCCGTCCATTTATATGGACAAATCTCCCCAATGCCGGAGATAATGGATTTTGCAAAAGAAAATGGTCTTCTAGTGTTGGAAGATTGTGCTCAGTCGCATGGTGCTTCCCATAATGGAATAAAAGCAGGTTCCTGGGGGGATGCTGGTGCATTTAGTTTTTATCCCGGAAAAAACCTCGGCGCTTTGGGCGATGCCGGAGCAATCGTAACAAATGATCACGAGTTTTATGACGTAGTCAAGGCTTTGCGTAATTATGGCTCTAAGGAAAAATATTCAAACTTGTATGAAGGCGTGAACAGCAGGCTAGATGAAATTCAGGCTGCCATGTTAAGAGTAAAATTACCCTATCTAGATGATGAAACGAATCGTCGCCGGGAAATTGCCGCGTTATACTTGAGTGGTATTTCTAATGAGCTCATTGAATTACCTTATTCTAAGAATGTGGAAGAACATGTATGGCACTTGTTCGTGGTCAAAACAAAAGAGCGCCAAAAATTACAGGCATATTTGAATGATAAGGGTATACAGACCCTGATTCATTATCCTATTCCTCCTCACAAGCAAAAGGCCTATAAGGAATGGGAGAATATTGAACTGCCAATTACTGAAAGAATTCATGATCAGGTTCTTTCAATTCCGCTGGATTCAAATTTAGATGACGATGATGTTAGTTATATAATTAATGCTATGAATGGCTTTAAACTATGAGAAAAGTATTTAGCGTTACAATATTATCAGGCCTTGTAACACTAATGAAAATGATCGTTGGATTTATCATTGCAAAAGTTGTTGCTGTATATACAGGTCCTTCGGGCATGGCCCTTTTGGGACAGGCTCAAAGCCTGACGGTTGCTGCAAATGGATTAATTAACGCTCCTGCGAGTAGTGCAGTTGTAAAGTTTACAGCTGAAAACTCTGAGAGTTATGACAAATGCTCGCCTTGGTGGCGAGCATCAGTTTCGTACGTTCTGGGTATTTGTATAGTTGTAATTCCCCTAGGTTGTATACTATCCAAGGAGATCTCGTTTTTATTTTTTAAGGATCCTTCTTATTACTATCTAGTTATTGCTGCAACTTTATCTTTACCCTTTGTAGCTTTCGGTACACTTGTTATTTCTGTGCTGAATGGTACTCATAACTACCGTAAATACACGTGGACTGGGGTGTTATCTGGTCTTTTTTCAGGTGCAATCATCGTGGCCGGCACCATATATTATGGCATGACTGGTGCCCTCGTTAGTGTAACAATCCAGTATGGTCTGATTGGCATAATCGCCATTGCTATCAACTTTAACGAACCTTGGTTGAAATTGCGTTATTGGTTTGGTAAAACCCATGGTAAGTACAGAAAGGATATTGGTGAGTTTCTTTTAATGGCCCTGATTAGCTCTGTTATGCTGCCTTTAGCACTAGTGCTAATAAGAAATTTCATGGCATCAAAAGCGGGTTGGGACGGGGTTGGTCAGTGGCAAGCGGTATGGAAAATATCTGAAGTATATCTAAGCTTAATTACTATTTCTATGTCTGTCTATTATTTGCCAAAGTTGGCGAATATGAATGGCTTAATGGTATTAAAAAGAGAAATTAAATCCACTATGCTTTTTCTTTTACCGATATCCATTCTTTTCGCTGGGTTGGTATTTTTATTACGAGATGAGATTATAAAGATCCTGTTTACATCAAGCTTTTATGGTGCAAGAGATCTTTTCCTAATCCAGTTAATCGGCGATGTTTTAAAAGTAGTTAGCTGGTTATATGCTTATCCCATGATTGCAAGAAAAAAAACCAAATGGTTTATCTTTACTGAGCTTTTATTTACAGTTACTTGGGTTTTATTAAGCTTTATATTTATTCAGTATAACGGCGTACACGGTGCCAACCAAGCTTACTTATTGAATTACTTGCTGTATTTTTTGTTTCTTTATATGACATTCAATAAGATTCATAGATAAAGAATAAGTAAAGGTTATTTAAAGGGGTTAATGTGATTACATTAGTTATACTGTCCTATAATCATTCCGCTTATATAATTGAGACGCTGGAATCGATATATTCTGTCGATGTTGAAAAGAAAGTGATTATTGTCGACGATGGTTCATCAGATGCATCTGTAGAACTTGTGCGTAATTATATAAACCAAAATTGTCTGGAAGGGATTACAAGACTTGTCGTTAAGAAAAATAAAGGATTGATCGATTCCTTAAACTTAGCGCTGGAAATGAGTGATACGGAATACGTATATTTTACAGCGTCAGATGATGTGGTCGTAGTTGATCAATTTAAGTCCCTTTATTCAATGATAAAGCAGCGTAAAGATACTGCTATGATAATTGGTAATGCCTACGTATATCACGAAGGGCAGCCTTTGTCGAGAATGACGTATAATCAAGAGCATATCCGTTTTTTTGAGCTGGCAGATTCTTTGGTCAATAGGGAAATTTTCATGAATTTCCCGAAGCCGTTGCTTCTTCAGGGCACCATATTTAGAACAAGCGCACTTAATAAAATTAATGGCTGGGATACTGATTTGAAATGGGATGACTACCCAGTGTTTGTAAAGCTGTTTAATGCTTACTCTATTGAAAATAGAGAAATAATATTTTGCCCAGATATTACAATTGTAAAATATCGGCAGCATCCAAATAACACCTATAAAAATGTTATTAATCAAGTGGACATGGTAGAGAAAGCCCTTTTAAAACTTGCACCTAAAAATATTTTGAGTCGCGCTTTGGCTAAGCAGTACGCATTCTACTTTTTACTTTCAATTAAAGAAAAGAAATTCTCAGTTGCAAAAGAAATATTTAAAAGATCTTTTCGCAGCCGTTTTATTAGCTTGTTTTTTTACTACATAATTAATGTTGGTATGCGACAATTAATTAAACAGGTGAATAAATGAGGGATTATCTATTTTTTGACTTTGTTTTTTCCAATTATGCTGAGTATCTATTGTATTGTTTCTTTTTTTGTTTAACATTATTTGCTCTTACAAAAAGAACAGTGGGACACTTTTTCGATCCTTTTCATTTCTACTATACATTTACCTTTGGTACGTCTTACGCAGTTATATTGATTCTCTATGCGCATGGGTTCGTCAATAATATATATTTCTCATATCTTGTAATAAGTGGCCTTATCTTCCTATTATCATTTTTGCTTATTAGTAAAATTCTTTATAAGAACAAGGCTAAGGGTGTATTCTATAGGCTCAATATTTCAATATGCAATCAAGAGAGATTGATTTTAAAAATCCTAGTGGTGCTATATTTTCTCTGTGTTATTGCATATTTGTCTCAGGTTTCTCTATCGTCGCTGATAGCTTCAAGATTTGAAGCTAATAAAGGTATAGGTTTTATAGTAAGGATCATGGATGTATTGAGATTAGTTCTAGCAGCATGGTTTTATTTGGTGTTTCTGAACTCAGGAAGAAAGCGCTATTTAATCTATGTTGTAGCTGTATCTTTAATCGGTGCAATGTTGTCGGGTGCAAAATTTGCTATGTTGGAGCAAATTTTTGTTATATTTACCGCCGCCTTCATTTTAAAGAGAAGATCGATAAAAATAAATATTAAAACAATACTAATTAGCATCATTCTTGCCGTAGTGATGTTTATTTTCATCTTCTTTTTGATTCAAAGAATGTCTGAAAACATAGGTTATATAAATTCTCAATATTTACCGGGTATGCCAGTTGTATTTGAACTTTTTCTAATAAGAATTTTAGCTAATGCTGATTCATACTATCTTTCTTTAACTGAAAATATCCTAGATGTAATTAATGTAAAAATGCCCTTGCTTCAGTTTTTTTCCAATGTATTTGGTAATGGATTAATGTCGAGATTGTTTGGCATGGACTTTGCTAATAATGATATTGGGCGACAAATTTGGCTATATTGGTACCCTGCTGACAGTATAATGAGAGGGCCAACTGCCCACTTCGATATTACCGGTTACGTTTATTTAGGCTATATTGGCGGTATCTTGGCCTCAGCAATCGTAGGTGTTGTTTTAGGCACTATTAACAGCTGGAAATATCGGTACTATTTTGCCAAGCCAGTTACGGTAGCTTTTGTAGCTACGGTTTACTGTAGGTCTCTTCCAATATTACTAAACCCTTCGGTTGGCATAGCCTATATTTCGGATATTTTTATTTTATTGTTTATTCTTCTTTGTTGTATTACTTTATGTAAGGGTGCTAAATATGACAGTCGCAGCCGTAATCGTGACATATAACTCTGATATTTCCCGGCTTCAAGAAATATTCAACAGTCTTTCCAGTTGCGACAAGGTTATTATAAGTGATAATTCCACATCAGATAAAAAAAGGACTGAGATAAAAGACTTGAGTCATAAATCCGGTTTCGATTATCTTTCAATGAGTGGCAATCATGGCATTGCAAAAGCTCAGAATGTTGGAATAACTCATGCAGTTAATGCAGGAATGGCAGACGTAGTTTTGTTGGATGATGATAGTCTACCCACACACACTATGATCAGTGAACTTTTTTCAGCAAGAAAGCGGTTTTACGATGAACTGGGTAAGTTGCCAGTTGTTTGCGCTACGGCATTTGGTGATAATAAAGAAATGCTCAGCGTTCGTGGTGAAAAAATTATCAATGGTGTTTATAAATGTCGTGATATCATCAGTTCTGGAACTCTATTAAATCGTTCCCATATAGACTTGGTTGGATTGCATGAAGAAAAATTATTTATTGACTGTGTAGATTACGAATGGGGATGGCGAGCAATTTCCAAGAACGTGATTATGTGCATCGTGATTTCGGCAGTTTTAAATCACAGATTGGGCACTGGTAAATTAAATTATATTGATGTGCGTTATGGTTCGCCGATTAGGCATTATTATCAGTATAGGAATATACTTCACATGATCAAAAGGGACTATGTCCCTCTCAGTTGGAAGCTTAAGCAACTGCCTAAGCTTTTATTCAAATTATTACTCATTTCACTTTTTTTTGATAATAAAGCGAAAAGATTAAAATTTGCACTCATGGGCGTTCGAGACTTTTGTCTCGGAAAGTATGGTCCAATCAATAATTGCTAAAAAATTGGTAACAAATTAATGCATAATCTTAAAGCAGAAAAAGTAATAGGAAAAACAATCTATCTTAGAAATGTTACTGTAGATGATGCTGAGTTCATTCTTTCTTTAAGAAATGATGATAAAAAATCTAGATTCTTGTCTAAAACAAATCCTGAACTCGACGCTCAAAAAGAATGGATAAATTCATACTCTTCTGATTCTTCACAGGCGTATTTTATTATTTGCACAAAAGATGATAGAAAAATCGGTACCGTTAGAGTATATGATATCATCGCAAATTCCTTTTGCTGGGGATCATGGATACTAACTGATGAAGCTCCGGCTTCTGCTTCGATCGAATCAGCGTTGATCATCTATAAATATGCACTTAGCCGTGGATTGGAGTCAGCACATTTCGATGTTCGTAAGGGTAACACTTCTGTCTATCGCTTCCACGAACGTTTTGGTGCTGTTAGAGTTTCAGAATCAGAAAATGACTACTTTTATAAACTGAATAATGACGCGATTATTACCTCATTAAACAAATATAAAAAATATATGCCTGATGATATCATAGTAATTGACTTACGTACGTTGAATTTTCGTTAGCTCAACTCATTATTTAAATATTCATGTTGACTAAACACAATGTAAATTATTTAAATTTTCTTATGGATCATTTGATAGTGGTTTAATTTCTAAACATATGATTGTCAGCACCAATCGCATTAATTAATCCATTTTTTCTGTTATTATGCTTAACTATTACTTTCTATCGTTCACTATTTATACAGATTGTATAAGACAGGAGTAGATAATGTCCAAGCAACAGATCGGCGTTGTAGGTATGGCTGTGATGGGCCGTAATCTGGCACTCAACATTGAGAGCCGTGGCTACACAGTTTCTATCTTTAACCGCTCGCGTGAAAAAACCGATGAAGTCGTGGCAGAGAACCCGGGCAAGAAACTGGTTCCGCATTACAGCATCGAAGAGTTTGTTGACTCTCTGGAAAAACCTCGTCGTATCCTTCTGATGGTGCAGGCCGGTGAAGCCACCGACAAGACCATCGCCTCGCTGACCCCACACCTCGACAAGGGTGATATCCTTATCGACGGGGGCAACACATTCTATAAAGACACCATTCGTCGTAATCGCGAACTGTCTGAGCAGGGCTTCAACTTTATCGGCACCGGTGTTTCCGGCGGCGAAGAGGGCGCCCTGAAAGGCCCGTCCATCATGCCTGGCGGTCAGAAAGAAGCTTACGAACTGGTGGCACCAATCTTAACCGAGATCGCGGCTGTCGCCGAAGGCGAAGCCTGTGTGGCCTATATGGGGCCGGACGGTGCGGGTCACTACGTCAAGATGGTGCACAACGGCATCGAATATGGCGATATGCAGCTGATTGCAGAGGCTTATGCCCTGCTGAAAGGCGCGCTGAACCTGAGCAACGATGACCTGGCGAAGACCTTCAGCGAGTGGAACGAAGGCGAGCTGAGCAGCTATCTGATCGACATCACCAAAGATATCTTCACCAAGAAAGATGAAGAGGGTAACTACCTGGTCGATGTGATCCTGGATGAAGCCGCCAACAAAGGCACCGGTAAGTGGACCAGCCAGAGCTCGCTGGATCTCGGCGAACCGCTGTCTCTGATCACTGAATCAGTGTTCGCACGCTACCTGTCCTCGCTGAAAACTCAGCGCGTGGCGGCCTCTAAGGTGTTGAGCGGCCCGACCGTGCAGACCGTGAGCGGTGATAAAGCCGAATTTGTTGAGAAAGTGCGTCGCGCACTGTACCTGGGCAAGATTGTTTCTTACGCACAGGGCTTCTCCCAGCTGAAAGCGGCCTCTACCGAAAACAACTGGAACCTGCACTACGGTGAGATTGCTAAGATCTTCCGTGCTGGCTGCATCATCCGCGCCCAGTTCCTGCAGAAAATTACCGATGCCTATGCGGACAACGCTGACATCGCCAACCTGCTGCTGGCACCGTACTTCAAAAACATCGCGGATGAATACCAGCAGGCCCTGCGTGACGTGGTGGCTTATGCTGTGCAGAACGGTATCCCGACGCCGACCTTCTCTGCGGCTATCGCCTACTACGACAGCTACCGTTCCGCGGTACTGCCGGCAAACCTGATCCAGGCCCAGCGTGACTACTTCGGTGCGCATACCTACAAGCGTACTGATAAAGACGGCGTGTTCCACACCGAGTGGTTGGACTAAGCTGCTCTTCAACCTCCCGCCTGGCGGGAGGTTACTTTACCGCATTTTAAGACAATCCCTCTGGCGCTTCGCTCGCTACTCAACTATCTTTACTCGAACTAATATAAAAACTGTGTTTTTTTAACCTGTTTCTTTTTGAGCCGAGTAATAATGACTCCAAAATATTCTGTCACACCCCCTTCCAGAGAATCCGTCCCTGTAGTTAAACACGATGAAGAACTGGATCTGCTCGATCTCATTGCCCAGCTCTGGCGGGGTAAAATCACCATCATTGCGGCAGTTGTTGTCTTTGTTATTTTAGCCGGAGTCTATCTGGCATTTGCTAAAGAAAGCTGGACGTCAAGAACCATTGTCTCCCAGCCAGCTTCCGGGATGATCGCTAACTACAACGCTTCCCTGAGCGTTCTCTATACGCAAAGCCCGGCAGATAAGCCCTCGTTGCCCGAGCTGCAGCAGCAGTTTTTTAACCGCTTTACCGCCACGATGAGCGCGCTGGCTCTGGCTCTGCAGAACCAGGAAATTCCACAGGTTTTAAAAGTTGAGCAGGTGAATAAAGGAAGCAACGACCAGTACACCATTGCTTTCAGTGCCCCCACCGCAAAGGATGCGCAGGCGCAGCTGGCAAAGTACGTTGAGCAGGTGAACGATAAAATCGTCGACAGCTATGCGGCTGACTTAAGGCGTACGGTGGGGGTGAAAACCCGCGAACTGACCAGCTCCCTGGAGGCCCAGAAGCAGGTAGCCATTGATAAGCAGCAGCAGCGGCTGAAAGCTATCAGACAGGCGCTGCTGGTCGCTCAGGCTTCCGATGTGAAAAGTTCCGGGCTCAACCAGGCAGAGTACCTGTCGGATGATACGCTCTATCTGCTGGGAACCAGCGCACTGCAGTCGATGATCCAGAATGAGTCCACCAGGCCGCTGGCTTACGAGCAGTCATATTACGATACCCAGAGTGCATTGCTTGAGGTGACCCACCTTAAAATCGATTTGGCGCATCTGCAGTCGTATCGTTATATTGCTGAACCGGATCTGCCCATTCGCCGCGATAGCCCGAAAAAGTCGTTAGTGATGCTGCTGGCGATTATTCTTGGCGGGGTAGTGGGTTCAGGGATAGTGATTGGACGCAATGTCAGCGCCAGCTACCGCTTGCGGAAAAACAGTTAACTTAAAAGCATCTAACAAAAGGCCGGGATCTCCGGCCTTTTTTATGTATAACGATAAAGGCCGGTTAACCGGCCTTTGCTGTTTCTGCTGTCGTTACTTATGACGCTGACGCAGATTCTCAATGACCGCTGACAGGTTCAGATCCTGGTCCTGAAGCAGTACCAGCAGATGATAAACCAGATCGGAGGCTTCATTGGTCAGTTCATGGCGGTCGTTGACTGTCGCGGCCAGTGCCACTTCCACGCCTTCTTCACCCACTTTCTGTGCGATGCGCTTGGTGCCGCTGGCATACAGGCTGGCAGTATAGGAACTTTTCGGATCGGCATGCTTGCGCTCTGCCAGCAGCTGTTCCAGCTGGTACAGGAACGTCCAGTCACTGGCGGCCGGGGAAAAGCAGCTGGAGGTTCCCAGGTGGCAGGTAGGCCCGACCGGGTTGACCAGCAGCAGCAACGTGTCGTTATCGCAGTCCTGGGTGATGCTGACCACGTTCAGGAAGTGCTCAGAGGTTTCACCTTTGGTCCACAGGCGCTGTTTAGTGCGCGACCAGAAGGTGACTTTGCCGGTTTCCAGCGTTTTGGCCAGCGCTTCCTGATTCATGTAACCATGCATCAGCACTTCGCCAGAGACAGCGTGCTGGACGATAGCAGGCATCATGCCGTCAGTTTTCACCCAGTCGAGCCGGGACAGTTGTTCTTCAGTTAACACGCGCGAATCTCCACACCTTTTTCAATCAGGAACGCCTTCAGCTCCCCGATATTAATAATCTGTTTATGGAACACGGAAGCGGCCAGTGCGCCATCAACATTGGCATCACGGAAGGCTTCATAGAAATGTTCCGGGGTACCGGCACCGCCGGAGGCAATCAGCGGGACGTTGCAGACGGCACGCACCTTCTGCAGCTGAACCAGGTCATAACCGTTGCGCACGCCGTCCTGGTTCATCATGTTCAGCACGATTTCACCTGCACCGCGCTTCTGCACTTCCTGCACCCAGTCGAGGGTTTCCCATGTGGTAACTTTCGTTCGGCTTTCGTCACCGGTGTACTGATTGACGTGATACTTGCAGCTTTCGCTGTCGTACCAGGTATCAATGCCGACCACGATGCACTGCACGCCGAAGCGGTCAGCCAGGCGAGTGATCAGTTCAGGATCGGCCAGCGCCGGGGAGTTAATCGAAATTTTATCTGCGCCGAAAGAGAGCAGCAGGGCGGCATCTTCCACCGACTTAATCCCGCCCGCCACGCAGAAGGGAATATCAATCACCTCTGCCACGCGCGAGATCCAGCTCTTATCGACGACGCGTCCGTCGCTGGAGGCCGTAATATCATAAAAGACCAGTTCGTCCGCGCCTTCCTGCGCATAGCGCTGTGCCAGCGGCACGATATCACCGATGATCTCGTGGTTGCGGAACTGCACGCCTTTCACCACCTGGCCATCACGTACGTCCAGGCAGGGGATTATCCGTTTTGCCAGCATGAAATTGCCTCCGATACGGTAAATTTATCTTCCAGCAGGGCGCGACCGACGATCACACCCTGTGCGCCACAGCCGCGCAGGGCGGCAATGTCCTCCAGTGAGCCGATGCCACCAGAAGACTGGAAAGCAATGGTCGGGTAGCGCGTGGAAACTTCGCGATACAGCTCAACGTTAGACCCGCTCAGCGTGCCGTCACGAGAAATATCGGTACAGAGCACGTGTTTCAGCCCGAAGGGTAAGAACTGGTCAATGACATCTTCCAGTGTAATACCACTGGCTTCCTGCCAGCCGCTGATGGCCACGTCTTTACGGCCGCCGTTAATGCGTACGTCAAGGGCCAGCACAATGGCTTCTGCGCCATACTGCCGGAACCAGGCCTGCACGTCCTCCGGCTGTTTCACCGCCGTGGAGCCGACCACTACGCGCGTAGCGCCAGCATTCAGCAGGACCTCTACATCTTCATTTGTGCGGATGCCGCCGCCCACCTGCACCGGTACGCTGACGCCCGCCAGCAGTTTGGTCAGCAGCGGGATCTGACGCGCTGCCGGGTTTTTCGCCCCGGTCAGGTCCACCAGGTGCAGCAGCTGCGCACCCTGTGCTTCATAATTCTGTAAGCGCGGCAGCGGGTCGCTGCCGTAGTCACGCTGCTGGCCGTAATCGCCCTGATGCAGACGTACCACGTTGCCATCAATTAAATCTAATGCCGGGATAATCATGCCGGTTACATCTCCAGGAAGTTTTTCAGCAGCTGCGCGCCGGCGGCACCGGAACGTTCCGGGTGGAACTGCACGCCAAAGAAGTTATCTTTCTGCACCGCGGCGGTAAAGGCTTCGCCGTAATGGCACTGGGCAATGGTGTACGCATTCACTGGCATGGCGTAGCCGTGGACAAAGTAGAAATACGCACCGTCATCAATGCCGCGAAACAGGTGATTACCCGCCTGGGCGGTGATCTGGTTCCAGCCCATATGCGGCAGTGGCAGACCATGGTCGGTCATCCGCTGCACCGGATGCTCAATAATATTCAGCGTGGTAATACCACCGCTCTCATCGCTGCCGCTTCCCAGTAGCTGCATGCCCAGGCAGATGCCCAGCACCGGTTGGGTACAGGCTTTGATCAGGTCAATCAGGTCGCGTTCGCGCAACTGATCCATTGCGGCCTGGGCCGTGCCCACGCCGGGCAGGAACAGCTTATCCGCGTTGAGTACCACATCGGCTTCTTTGCTGACGACGGGCTCATAGCCCAGTCTCTGCACCGCCCATTTAACGGAGGAGAGGTTGGCACAGCCGGTATCCAGGATCACCACATCCATCACAGCACTCCTTTTGAGCTGGGCAAGGTATTACCCTCTACGCGGATCGCCTGACGCAGTGTGCGGCCAAAGGCTTTAAACAGGCTTTCGACACGGTGATGATCGTTTTTGCCTTTAGTCCGCAGGTGCAGGGTACTGGCCATGGTGTAAGAGAGTGAGCGGAAGAAGTGTTCGACCATCTCGGTACTCAGGTCACCGACACGCTGATAGCTGAACTCGGCTTTATATTCGAGGTGCGGGCGGCCGGAGATATCCAGTGCACAGCGTGCCAGACATTCGTCCATCGGCAGGACAAAGCCGAAGCGGCCAATGCCGCGTTTGTCGCCCAGCGCCTTCAGCAGCGCCTCACCCAGCGCAAGGCCGGTGTCCTCGACCGTGTGGTGATCGTCGATATACAGATCGCCTTTCACATCGATGTTCATGCGGAAACCGCCGTGAGTGCAGATCTGGTCAAGCATGTGATCAAAGAAGCCCACGCCGGTATTAATTTTGCTGTCACCTTCACGATCCAGCCACACTTCGACTTTAATCTGTGTCTCTTTGGTGTTGCGCTGTACCAGTGCATAGCGGTCGCGCTTTGTCAGCTGCTGTTCAATAGCGTTCCAGTTAAGATCTTTGCCGTACAGCAGGCCGGTAATGCCCATGTTCTGCGCCAGCTGCACGTCGGTGGCACGGTCGCCAATCACATAGCTGTTGGCGGTATCGATCGCGCCTTCTGCCAGCCAGGCGTCGACCATTTTGGTTTTTGGCTTGCGGCAGTCGCAGTTATCTTCCGGCAGGTGAGGGCAGATCAGCACATCGCTAAAATTGACCCCCTGCGAGCGGAGGATCTGCATCATCAGATTGTGCGGACCGTCGAAGTCACTTTGCGGGAAACTGCGGGTGCCCAGACCATCCTGATTAGTGATCATCACCAGCTGGTAGCCTGCTTTCTGCAGGGACAGCAGGGCCGGGATCACGTCCGGCTCAAAGGCCAGTTTGTCCATACGGTCGACCTGATAATCTTCCGGTGGCTCAGAAATAAGGGTGCCATCGCGATCGATAAAAAGGACTTTCTGACTCATGCTTGCTCCTGAGAAACGGGGGGGCCGGGTAATAATTTTAGTGCAGCAACGGCGCGTTCGCACTCTGCGGGTGTACCGATTGAGATGCGCAGGCATCCGGCCAGACCTGGCTGCTTATTCTGGTCGCGCAGGATAATACCCTGGTTCCAGAGCGTCTTAAACACGCCAGCTGAGTCAGCGAAACGCGCCAGGATATAGTTGGTGTCGCTCTCAAACACCTGTTCAACACAAGGTAAGGTGCGCAGGTCGGCAATCATCCGCTCACGGGAGGCAATCAGCTCGCTGACATGCTGGCGCATCAGGGTAATCCCCTCGTCACTCAGCGCCTGACCCGCAATATCTGCGACCGGTGTAGAGAGCGGATAAGGAGCAATCACCTTCATCAGCAGCGCAATCACGTCCGCATTCGCCAGGGTGAAGCCACAGCGCAGGCCCGCCAGGGCAAAGGCCTTGGACAGCGTACGCAGGATCACCAGGTGTGGGTAATCCTTCAGCCAGCCGGCGAGAGACGCCTGCGGACAGAACTCAATGTAGGCCTCGTCGGCCACGACCAGGGCCTGACCTCGCGTCATTTCCAGCAACTGACGGAGATCGTCCGGGTTAATCAGGTTACCGGTCGGATTGTTCGGGCTGCAGACATACACCAGCTTTACGCCATCCAGCTGCCCGGCAATGGCCGGCAGGTTGAGCTGCCAGCCTTCACCGGCTTCCACCGTGCGGTATTCAATGCCAATGGTTTCGGCGCTGACGCTGTACATACCGTAAGTCGGCGGGCAGAACAGCACGGCATCGCGGCCGGGCTCACAGAAGGCGCGCATCAACAGTTCGATGCCTTCATCGGCCCCACGGCTGACCAGCACCTGCTGTGGCGTCAGGCCGGCGTAGGCGGCATACCGTTCGATCACCCGCTTTGGCTGACATTCCGGATAACGGTTCAGCGTCTGCTGACTGAGTTCAAACGGCACCGCCAGCGGATATTCGTTGGCATTCAGCCAGACGTCACCGTTACCCCCCAGGCGGCGTGCCGACTGATAGGGCGTCAGTGCGCGCACGTTAGCACGCGCCAGGTCTTCTATGCTGTTGCTCATGATGGCTCCCTGTTCAGTGCGGCCACCCGCAGGGTGACGGCGTTTTTGTGGGCGGTCAGCTGTTCGGCCGCCGCCAGGATCTCAATGGTCGCAGCCAGACCCATAAAGCCCTCGCGGGTCAGCTCCTGTACGGTCATCCGCTTCTGGAAATCCGCCAGCCCCAGGCTGGAGCAGGTCGCGGTATAACCGTAGGTCGGCAGCACGTGGTTGGTGCCTGATGCGTAATCCCCGGCAGATTCCGGTGACCAGTCACCGAGAAACACGGAGCCGGCGCTGGTGATGCTGTCCACCAGGTCGCGCGCCTGGCGCGTCTGGATAATCAGGTGCTCCGGCCCGTAGCGGTTGCTGATCTCGACGCACTGCTGCAGATCACGCGTGACGATCAGGCGGCTGCTCTGCAGCGCTTTCGCCGCCGTCGCGGCACGTGGCAGTTCAGCCAGCTGACGCTCAACGGCGTCTGCCACCCTTTCGGCCATCTTCTGTGACGGCGTCAGCAGGATCACCTGTGAGTCAGGGCCATGTTCTGCCTGCGATAGCAGGTCGGAGGCAACAAAGTCCGGCGTGGCACCGTCATCGGCAATCACCAGAACTTCAGAAGGCCCGGCCGGCATATCGATGGCGGCGCCATCCATACGCTGGCTCACCTGGCGTTTTGCTTCGGTGACCCAGGCATTGCCCGGACCGAAGATTTTATCCACTTTCGGCACGGATTCGGTACCGAAGGCGAGAGCGGCAATAGCCTGGGCACCGCCCACCTGGAAGACTTCCGTCACGCCGCACAGCTGCGCCGCGTACAGAATTTCATCGGCTACCGGCGGCGGAGAGCAGAGCACCACGCGACCGCAGCCGGCGATACGCGCCGGGGTAGCCAGCATTAATACCGTGGAGAACAGTGGCGCTGATCCCCCCGGAATATAAAGGCCAACGGAGGCAACCGGGCGGGTCACCTGCTGACAGCGCACCCCGGGCTGCGTTTCGACATCCACTGCGGGCAGCTGCTGTGCAAGATGAAAGGTCGTGATGTTGGCGACCGCAACGGCCATCGCCTGTTTGATCTCGTCACCCAGTCGTGCACAGGCATCGGCGATCTGCTGTTCGCTGACGCGCAGCACATCGACCCGGGTTTTGTCGAAGGTCGCACTGTATTCACGCAGTGCGTCATCACCTTCCGTTGATACTCTGTCCAGGATGCCACGGACGGTAGCACTGATGCTGTCAGAGGCTTCCAGCGCCGGACGGCGCAGCAGCGCCTGCTGCTGTTCCGTACTGCAATCCTGCCAGGAAATCGGGGTCATCAGGGTCGCCATCGGGTTACTCCATCATCTTCTCAATCGGCAGTACCAGAATGGAACTGGCACCGAGCGCTTTCAGTTTTTCCATGGTTTCCCAGAACAGCGTTTCGCTGCTCACCATGTGCATGGCCACGCGACTCTTGTCACCGGCCAGCGGCAATACGGTCGGGCGCTCGGCACCGGGCAGCAGGGCGATGATATCGTCCAGACGCTCGCTGGGAGCGTGCAGCATGATGTATTTGGACTCACGCGCCTGGATCACGCCCTGGATGCGGGTCATCAGCTTATCAATCAGCTCCTGCTTGGCCGCCGGCATTTCACCGTCGCGCTGAATAAGGCAGGCTTTTGAACGGTAGATCACTTCCACTTCACGCAGGCCGTTGGCTTCCAGTGTGGCACCGGTGGACACCAGGTCACAGATCGCATCGGCCAGACCGGCACGCGGCGCGACTTCCACCGAACCGTTCAGCAGGCAGGATTTGAAGTTGACGCCCTGCTTATCCAGGTACTTTTTCAGCAGGTGAGGGTATGAGGTGGCGATGCGGGTATTTTGTAAGCACTGTGGGCCGGTATACTCATCGTCTACGTTCATTGCCAGCGACAGGCGGCAGCCGCCAAAATCAAGGCGGCGCAGCGTAAAGTAACGCGGATCGTCACCCTGGGCGCGGCGGGTCAGCAGCTCTTCTTCCAGCACGTTTTCCCCGATAATGCCCAGGTCAACCACACCGTCCATCACCAGACCCGGAATATCGTCATCACGCACCCGCAGAATATCGATGGGCATGTTTTCTGCGAAGGCAATCAGGCGCTGCTGCTGCAGGTTAATTTTGATACCGCAGCGGGCGAGCAATTCGCGTGATTCATCGCTTAAACGGCCAGATTTCTGCATAGCTATGCGTAAACGGGTGTTATCTAACATGGGTTATTATCCTTTTCCTGTCTGATGTTGTATCCGCGTTCTGCTTATCTCAGGGCATAAAAAAAGCCCCCGGAAGGCGATCTTCCGGGGGCTGAGTTTGCGTTCTGCACCACTGGAAGATCCTGATCGTCTTCCAGCACACATCGCCTGAAAGACTAGTCAGGGTGATGGTGATGATGGTGATTGAACTGAACGCGTTTCATAAAATTCTCTTGGATGAATGGATATTCATTTCGTGACAATTAACCTAACGAGATTAGGCGCGTGGCGCAACCCTTTTTTATGAATGTTGAAAAATTCTCTTATCATCTGTGGGTTGTCACCCGGGAAGGGCTGGCGTAGCCTGAGGGAATTACCGTCTGTATAAACAGGAGCTGAGGGATGAAACGAGTCGCAATAGTGGGGCTGGGATGGCTGGGAATGCCGCTGGCCATGTCGCTGACGGCCGCAGGCTGGCAGGTGACGGGGACGAAAACCACCCTTGACGGGGTGAATGCCGCCCGTAACAGCGGTATTGACAGCTACCAGCTGGAGTTGACGCCGGAGCTACACTGCGAGGCCGATGACCTTGACGCGCTTCTTGACGTGGATGCGCTGGTGATCACCCTGCCTGCCAGCCGGACCGCCGCCGGGGGTGAAAATTATCTGCTGGCGGTGCAGCAGCTGGTGGACAGCGCGCTGGCCTATAGCGTGCCACGCATTATTTTCACCAGTTCGACCTCGGTCTACGGCGATGGCCAGGGGCTGACGAAAGAGAGTCATGCGCTGGAGCCGGTCAGCGTGGCCGGGCAGACGCTGAGGACGCTGGAAAGCTGGCTGCATCAGCTGCCGAATACCTCTGTTGATATCCTCCGGCTGTCGGGACTGGTGGGGCCAGGGCGTCATCCCGGTCGTTTCCTGGCAGGTAAGACCGATCTGACCAATGGTTCGCAGGGGGTTAATCTCGTGCATCTGGACGATGTGATAGAGGCGATATCCCTGCTGCTGCAAACGCCCAAAGGCGGTCATATTTATAACCTCAGTGCACCCGCCCATCCGGCGCGTAAAGCGTTTTATCCGCAGGTTGCCCGTCAGCTGGGCCTCGAGCCGCCTACCTTTGTTGACGACAGCGACAGCAACACCGGCAAGCTGATTGATGGCAGTAAAATCTGTCGCGAGCTGGGGTTTGAATATCAGTATCCTGACCCGAACCGAATGCCGCTGTCGTAATGAATGATGGCTGACCCAAACAGCAGGTCAGCCGGTACAACGGGGGAGGCCAGTCGCGCCATTGTCCGACCTTTTTTACGATCCCCCTTACACCCCCAACCGGTCTCTTAACGCATACCACGCCGCGCCGATAGCCGTTAACGGCACCCGCAGGCGGCGTCCCCCCGGGAAAGGCAGATGGGGGAGTTTTGCAAAGGCATCAAAGCGTTCCGCATCACCCCGCAGGGCTTCAGCAATCAGTTTGCCTGACAGGTGAGTGCTGGTGACCCCATGCCCGCTGTCACCCTGCATATAATAGACGCCATTTTCCAGCCGCCCGAACTGCGGCATGCGCGACAGGGTCAGCAGAAAGTTGCCGCTCCAGGCATAGTCAAACTTTATTCCGGCCAGCTGCGGGAAGGTTTTCAGCAGCTTGGGGCGGATCATGGCATCGATATCCCCCGGGTCGCGCGCGCCGTAGATCACGCCACCGCCGTAAAGCAGTCGGTTATCGGCGGTCAGGCGAAAATAATCCAGCAGATAGTTGCAGTCTTCTACGCAGCGGTGATTGGGCAGCAGCGCCAGGGCCTGGTCAGCTGACAGCGGCTCGGTGGCGACAATCTGCGAGCCACAGGGCAGGCTTTTTTTCGCCAGGCGCGGCTCAAGATGCGGGGCAAGATAGGCATTGCCGGCAAAGATCACAAAGCGTGCGCTGACGCTTCCGCGTTCAGTACGGAGGCGGTGGGGAGAACCATAGTGCACTGCCGTGACTGCGGAGTGTTCATAAATACGCCCGCCGTGACGCCGCACCGCCTCCGCTTCACCCAGCGCCAGATTCAGCGGATGAATATGCCCGCCGCGCTTGTCCAGTAGCCCGCCGACGTAGCGTTCTGATCCCACTTCCCGGCGAATACCGCTCTGGTCAAGCAGCTCAACGTCATGATTACCATAGCGCTGCCACAGCTGATGCTGGGTCGTGAGATGCTGCATCTGACGGTTATTCAGCGCGGCAAATATCCCCCCGGGGCGATAGTCACAGTCAATGGCATAGCGATCGATACGATCGCGGATAATCGCCGCCCCCTCGAACATCATGCTACCCAGCAGGCGCGCTGTTTCTTTACCGTAGCGCTGCTCAATCACATCAACATCGCGGCTGTAAGAATTGACTACCTGACCGCCGTTGCGTCCGCTGGCACCGAAGCCTACGCGCGCGGCCTCCAGCAGGACCACATCGTAACCCGCTTCGGTCAGGAACAACGCGGATGACAGCCCGGTAAATCCGCCGCCAATGATGCAGACATCACACTGAATATCCTCTTCCAGCTGCGGCCAGGGAGCGTGTGCGTTGGCGGTGGCGGCATAGTAGCTGTGAATATGTTCCATGCGCTCTCCTTGATTCCGTAAATAAGTCAGAGTGTGGCCGGAGTATGTGCGCTGATAATTCGGCACGGCCGGGTGGACGAATTGGTAAAACTGTGGGGTTGACCGGTGTCGATGACATAGCTCTGACCGGTATGCAGCCTGTAGTTCTGGCCGCTGAGGGTCAGCACGATCTCGCCTTCCAGCACGGTACCGGTCTCTTCACCCTGATGGCGGATCCGCTCACCGGTGGTCGCCCCCGGCTCATACGTTTCCAGCAGCATCGCCAGCGTGCGCTGTGGATCCCCGTTATGGATCAGGCGCAGTGAGACGCCCTGACTGCCAATCTCAACCAGCTCGTGGGCATCAATGACCACTTTTGGCGCTGCATCGATGACCTTTTCGGCAAAAAACGCCGACAGCGACAGGCCATAGACCTTCAGGAGTTTTTGCAGGGTACTGACGGCCGGACTGACTTTGTCCTGTTCGATGGTGCTGATGGCGCTGTGCGTCAGCCCGGACAGCTCGGCCACGCGCCGCTGCGACAGCCCCATCTGCTGGCGAATTTCTGCCAGTCGCCGTCCGGGGGCGAGAGAGGTTTCGCTCATTGTTGTGCATCCGCTCTGGCCTGCTGACAGGCCGCAATAAAGCCCGCAAACAGCGGGCGGGAGAGGGGCGATGAGTCGCTATGCCATTCCGGATGCCACTGGACGGCGAGGGCAAACGGGTGCTGACGATGGCTGACCGCTTCAATCAGGCCGTCTGCGGCGCGGGCCTCAACGCGCAGGCAGTCACCCAACGTGCGGATACCCTGCTGATGTAATGAGTTGACCCGGAATGTCTCTCCGTCACCGGTCAGCGAAGCCAGCAGGCCACCGGGCGCAAGCCAGACTTCATGGGCCGGGGCATACTGCTGGTCAAGAGGGAGCGCTTCATCCTCGCGGTGTTCCTGCAGGCCCGGCACCTCGTGCAGCTGACGGTGCAGCGTGCCGCCGGTGGCCACCACCAGTTCCTGCAACCCCCGGCAGATCGCCAGCAGCGGCATGCGGTGTTCAAGCGCATAGCGGATCAGGGCAAAGGCGAGGCGGTCGCGCCCGGGGTCAGCCAGCGACTCCACACCACTTTCACCGTAGTGCCGGGGTTCAATGTTGCTGGGACTGCCGGTCAGCAGGATGCCATCCAGAACGGTCATCGCGTTTTCTAATAGATCAGGGGACGACATCAGCCCGTGGGGAAGGGCCAGCGGAACGCCGCCGTGCATCAGGATCGCGTCGAGATATTTGTTATGCACCATCTGCGTGGGATGGCCGCCTTTGTCAATCTGGCACATCACCACGCCAATCAATGGCTTGTCAAAAATAATGCCCATTACTCCCCCTGTCTGGCTGGTCAATATATCAACCACGCGGGCCCCGAAAGGCCGGAAACTGTGCAATATATTTTCAATCTAGCAATCACCTGCTTAATATTCAAACGCAATAAGGCCAGAAATAAAGCACCCTGTAACATTTGCACACTTTTTCTGTTAGCGCTATGTTAAGAGAGTGGCTGTTATTTTGAGCAGTTTTCAACAACCTGAAAGGGTGACGTGATGACCAATATTGTCGAAGTAGAAGACTTCACGCGGCACAGTGAAGAGAAACGAACCAGCGCGTTCCGGAATGAGGTGAAGGCCTATCTGGAACGCTATCCTGACACGCAGTATGCCGATATTCTCCTCAACGATTTAAACGGCGTTTTTCGTGGAAAACGCATCCCCATCGCCAGCCTGATCAAGCTTGATAAGGGCTGCTACTTCCCCGCCTCGGTTTACGCCATGGACATTCTGGGCAATACCGTAGAAGAAGCCGGACTCGGTCAGGCTATGGGGGAGCCCGACAATATTTGTATGCCGGTTGAAGGCTCGCTCACCCCCTCTGCCGCCGACCCGCAGCATCTTGCGCAGGTCCTGCTGACCATGTGCAATCAAGATGGCACTCCCTTTGACGTTGAACCCCGAAATGTCCTCAATCACCTCTGGCAGCGCCTGCGCAACCGGGGACTGTTTCCGGTGGTAGCGGTAGAGCTGGAGTTCTATCTGGTCGATAAGCAGCGCGATGCGGAAGGGGATATTCAGCCGCCGTGTGCGCCGGGCAGCGACGAACGTAATATGCAGAATCAGGTTTACTCGGTCGATAATCTTGATCATTTCTCTGCGGTGCTCAGTGATATTGACGCGCTGGCACATTTACAGGGAATCCCGGCCGAGGGGGCGCTGGCGGAGGCCTCGCCCGGGCAGTTTGAAATCAACCTGCACCACACGCGCAATGTGCTTAATGCCTGCGACCATGCCGTACAGCTGAAAAGGCTGGTGCGTCAGGTGGCCGAGCAGCACGGCATGAACGCCACCTTTATGGCGAAACCTTATGAAGCCTATGCGGGTAGCGGAATGCATGTGCATATCAGCATGTTGGACGCGGCAGATCATAATGCCTTTGCCGGGGATGACGGCAGTGATTCACCGCTTCTCAGGCGCGCGCTGGCCGGGATGATCGATTTGATGCCCGCCTCCATGGCGCTGCTGGCCCCCAATGTAAATGCTTATCGCCGTTTTCTGCCGGATGCGTTTGTACCGCTGCAGGCCTCATGGGGCCACAATAACCGCACCGTGGCGCTACGCATCCCCTGCGGGGATCGTGACAACCACCGCGTCGAGTACCGGGTGGCCGGAGCGGATGCCAATCCTTATCTGGTGATGGCGGCGATACTGGCCGGCATTCTGCACGGTCTGGATAATCAGCTGCCGTTGCCCCCTGCGGTAAAAGGCAACGGGCATGAAGCGGAGGGGAACCCGCTGCCCATTCGTCAGAGCGATGCGCTGGTAGCCTTTGAGCAAAGCCATGCGATGCAGGCGCTGCTGGGCACGCGTTTTGGTTTTGTCTGGCATCAATGCAAACACCATGAACTGATGCAGTTTGAACGGCTGATTACGGCGACAGAAATTGACTGGATGCTGAAAAATGCCTGAGGTTTCCCCCCTGCGGGCGTGCCTGTCACGCCTGGCTTACTGTTGAGATAACAATTAATTGTAAGTGAAGCTCTCGGGGGGTTGTCTTCGTGCCTTAATCTGGTGCAAAATACGCGCCCTGCAAAACGATACCTGTAAACCGACGCTGATTTACCCGGCGGCGGTATTTTTTTATTCGTCGCTTAAGCAGGAACTTTTTTCGCCTTTAAAGAGGCCGGTCCAGAACCGGATAGATATTCGCTTTTAAATACACTTTGACGTGTCTTATTGAGGAAACAACCATGGGGCTTCACCTTCTTACTCCAGCGTTTGCTGGGATCCGCCAGCGCGATGACTACGGCGCCACAGCAGGTACTACCTTCACGCCTGCCTGTTATTCCCAGAATCCTCTTTTGAAAAGCTATCGCACCCTGCGTAGCTCCCCTGTGGTTCAACCCAGAATGGTTGATGCTATGGGGAGATTGAATCATGTCGCTTGATCACCTGAATCCCGCCGCCCAGCCGCGTGCAAAACTGAAAAAAACGCTGACGTTACTGCCTGTTGTCATGATGGGTCTGGCTTATATGCAGCCAATGACCTTGTTTGATACGTTTGGCATCGTTTCTGGCCTGACGGATGGCCACGTCGCGACCGCATACGCATTCGCGCTGATTGCTATTCTTTTTACCGCACTGAGCTACGGCCAGTTGGTACGTCGTTTCCCTTCTGCGGGTTCGGCTTATACCTATGCGCAGAAAGCGATCAGCCCGCACGTCGGCTTTATGGTCGGCTGGTCTTCGCTGCTTGATTATCTGTTTATGCCGATGATCAATATTTTACTGGCGAAAATTTACTGGGAAGCGCTGGTTCCCGGGGTTCCCTCGTGGATCTTTGTGGTGCTGCTGGTGGGCTTTATGACCCTCTCGAACCTCAAAGGCATTAAAACCGTTGCCAACTTCAACAGCGTGATTGTGGTGCTGCAGGTGGTGGTGATGGTCGCGATCATGGCGATGGTGGTCTGGGGTGTGGCGCACGGTGAAGGCGCAGGCACGCTGGTCAGCAGCAGGCCATTCTGGTCGGAAAACGCCAACGTGGTGCCGATGATCACCGGGGCGACCATACTCTGCTTCTCGTTCCTCGGTTTTGATGGCATCAGCTCGCTGTCCGAAGAGACGAAAGACGCAGAGCGCGTGATCCCAAAAGCGATCTTCCTGACCGCGCTGATCGGGGGCGTCATCTTTATTGTGGTGTCCTACTTCCTGCAGCTGTACTTCCCGGATATCTCACGCTTTAAGGATCCGGACGCGTCACAGCCGGAAATCATGCTCTACGTGGCAGGCAAGGCCTTCCAGTTCGGCATTCTGATCTTCTCCTGTGTCACGGTGCTGGCTTCTGGTATGGCTGCACATGCGGGCGTTTCGCGTCTGATGTATGTGATGGGGCGTGACGGGGTATTCCCGGTCAGCTTCTTCGGCTACGTTCATCCGAAATGGCGTACGCCAGCGCTGAACGTGCTGCTGGTAGGGGTAATTGCGCTGTCCTCCATCACCTTCGATCTGGTGACCGCAACGGCGCTGATTAACTTTGGTGCGCTGGTGGCATTCACCTTCGTTAACCTGTCGGTGATTTCACAGTTCTGGATCCGTGAGAAGCGCAACAAGACCTTCAAAGACAACATCAAGTTCCTGGTGCTGCCGCTGATGGGGGCGCTGACCGTCGGGGCGCTGTGGGTTAACCTGGAAGAGAGCTCAATGATTCTGGGGCTGGTATGGGGGGCGATTGGCCTGCTGTATCTGGCATTTGTCACCCGCAGCTTCCGTAACCCGGTGCCGCAGTGCAGTGAAGATCTGATGTAATCCTGCGGGGTCATCAATCTGTTTTAAGGGCGGACCGCCTGTCGCGGTCCGCCTTTTTCATATCAGGACACCAGTTCCCTTGCATACTCAAACAGCGCCTTCAGCTGGTCGAGCTTCCCTTGATCCCCTTCGTACTGATTAAACAGCATCTCCAGCTCCTGGACGTAGCGCTGTACCCGTTCCGGGTTCAGCATCTCGCGGCGATGCTGTAACCAGCGTTTCTGTTCCGCGTCGTCCAGCGTGCCGGGGAAGTTGCGTGCGCGGAAGCGGAATAGCAGCTTCTCGATACGCCCGTCATTAAAGGCTAAATCCAGCGCCGGCAGGTTTTCCGGGGCGGTCTGGCGAATGATATTCATCGCATTCCGGTCGGCGTCGCTGAAGAACCCGTTATAGAGCTGAGCATCTACGTCGTCCGACGGCGTAAAGGGTTCCGCTTCGGCAAACAGGGCCACCACTTTTTCGCGGACTTCAGGATGCTGGCGCAGCAGGGCAAGATTGTCCAGGCAGCGCTGGCGGTCAATGCCGATGCGTTCGGCATCTTCCGGGCGCAGTGTATTCGCCGGAGCCACCACCGGGCACTTGTTAATATGCACCAGCTTTAACGGCACCGGGGAGGCGTCGCCCAGCTCGCCGCGCGGGGTATACAGCCGTTCGCGCAGCGCGTCGGCATCCAGCTCAAGCAGGGGGGTCATATCCCCGCCGAGATCGCAGGTAATCAGGGCATTGCGGTTATCCGGGTGCCAGGCCAGCGGCGCTATCCAGCTGGTGTTGCCGCGTGCGGCACCAAACATGCCCGAAATATGCACCAGCGGCTTCATCTGGGGAATATCCACCAGCGCGCTGATCTTCTGCTTGTTGCGGTGACTGAACAGGAAGTCGTACAGGCGTGGTTGCTTCTCTTTGACCCGCTTCGCCATGGCAATAGTGGCGTAGACGTCCGACATGGCATCATGGGCGTTTTCGTGGGCGACGCCATTGGCTTTGGTCAGATGCTCCAGGCGGAAGCTGGGTAAACCATCGTCATTTTCCGGCCATTCAATACCGTCCGGACGCAGGGCATAACAGGCCCGCATCACGTCCAGCAGATCCCAGCGGCTGTTGCCGTACTGCCAGCTCCAGGCATAGGGATCATAAAAGTTGCGGTAGAGCAGGTTGCGGGTGACTTCATCGTCAAAACGCACGTTGTTATAGCCGACCACGCAGGTATTGGGCTCGCTGAACAACTGATGAATACGGCGGGTAAACTCCACTTCACTGACGCCGCGTTCGCGGGCAATCTGCGGAGTAATGCCGGTGATCATCACGGCTTCGGGCTGCGGCAGGTAATCATCCGCAGGCTGGCAGTAGAACACCTCCGGCTCACCGATAATATTAAAATCCATATCGGTACGGATACCGGCGAACTGCGCAGGGCGGTCCAGCGACGGGCTTTTACCGAAGGTTTCGTAATCATGGAAAAGGAAGGTCGGTTGGTTCGCTGTGTCTTTCACTGTTTCGCTGTCCACTTCTGTTTGTTAACTGTTGAAAACGCAGTGCCTGATTCCCTGTGTGAACCTTCCCGCATTGACATAGGCTGTCAGTGTAAACCATATCTGAAGATGCACGAAATGGGTCAGCGGCTGACCGCTCTGGCTCCCTGGCATTGCCTCGCGGCAGGACGGAAACATCCCGCAGGCAGGAGAGGGAGAGCCAGCAAAAAAATTTCCGCTAATCCCCTGATTTATTCATATTTTCTTGCAATTTAGTCACGCAAAGACATGGCGGATGCCGTACAACAGGCGCAGTTTTTTATTCTGGATATGTTGAGGATTGATCGTTGAAAAAGCATCAGCTTGTAAGTTTCTGTCTGGCCATGGCGCTGAGTCGTGTCGCCGTTGCTGAAGTCCAGCCCGCCCTGGCATTCCCGCTCACGTCCCCGGCGATTGATGCCGCCTCCTGGGTGCTGATGGATGCGACCACAGGCCAGATCCTGACCTCAGGCAACCCGGATGAACGCCGCAACCCGGCCAGCCTGACGAAGCTGATGACCGGCTATGTTGTGGATCGCGCCATTGATAAAAAGCGCATCACCCGTGACGATATTGTTACCGTTGGTAAGGACGCCTGGGCCGGGGGCAATCCGGTGTTTAAAGGCTCTTCGCTGATGTTCCTTAAGCCGGGTGATAAAGTGTCCGTTCGCGACCTCAGCCGGGGGGTAATTATTGATTCCGGCAATGATGCCTGTGTTGCCCTGGCCGATTATGTTGCCGGTAGCCAGGCCAGTTTTGTCACGCTGATGAACCAGTACGTCGACAAGCTGGGCCTGAGCAACACCCACTTTGAAACCGTACACGGGCTGGATGCGCCCGGACAATTTACCACGGCTCGTGATCTCGCCGTCCTCTCCCGGGCCATTATCAGCGGGGAGCCAGATTTTTATCAGATGTACAGTGAGAAATCGCTCACCTGGAACGGCATTACCCAGCAGAACCGCAACGGGCTGCTGTGGGACAAAACGCTGCATGTTGACGGTCTGAAAACCGGGCATACCGAAAGTGCCGGCTTTAATATCATCGCCTCCAGCGTCGACGGCCAGCGCCGCCTGATTGCGGTGATCATGGGGGGGAAAAGCTCAAAAGGGCGGGAAGAGCAGGCGCGTAAACTGCTGACCTGGGGCCAGAATAACTTTGATACGGTGCAGCTGTTCCACGCCGGCAAAGAGATTGGTCATGAAACCGTGTGGTACGGTAACCCGCACCGCATTTCGCTCGGCAGTGAAAAAGATGTGTTCCTGGCGCTGCCGCGTGATGAGGTGCAAAAGGTGAAAGCCAAATATGTCATTGACCGTAAGGATCTGGAAGCGCCAATCAAACTGCATGAGCAGGTGGGCACCATCCAGCTGGTAGAAGGTGACAAAACGCTGGCCAGCTATCCGCTGGTGGCGCTGCAGCCGGTTGAGGAGGCGGGGATCGTGACCCGCATCAGCGACTGGATCAAGCTGAAGCTATGATCCTCGTTGTGATAAAAGTGTGAATGTCATCCGTCAGAAGAAAACGGTTGATTAATGCTATGTTTCCGCAGGGTAAGTTAAGTGTTTTCTGCTGCTTACCCTGATTAAATGAGAGGAAAAACAGCCGTAAAACGACGATTCTCCGTCTGCTCCCGTCCCCCGCTTCAGGTATGATGTCCCGCTCATTCTTCTTCTTTCGGAGCCACCTTTGCGACCGGACAAGCCGCTGACGGCCTTTGAATTCAGCCTGTATCGTAATTATCGCATCGTGCACGGCGTGCGTATCGCGCTGGCTTTCATTCTGACGTTCCTGCTGGTCAGGGTGATGGCGATCCCGGAAGGCAGCTGGCCGCTGATCACCCTGGTGGTGGTGATGGGGCCGATCTCCTCGTGGGGCAATGTTTTCCCCCGCGCGGTTCAGCGTATTGGCGGCACGATCTTTGGTTCTATCTCCGGACTGATTGCGCTCAAACTGGAGCTGATCTCCCTGCCGGTGATGCTGATATGGTGTGCAGCGGTAATGTTTATCAGTGGTTTTCTGACGCTGGGTAAGCACCCGTATATGGCGCTGCTGATTGGTATCACGCTGGCGGTGATCTGCGGCGGGGTGCCGGGCGATATGACCACCGCACTGTGGCGCGGGGGCGATGTGATCCTCGGGTCGCTGCTGGCGCTGCTGTTTACCAGTATCTATTCACAGAAGGCCTATACCCACTGGCGCATTCAGCTCTCCGACCTGCTGCTGGAAACCGCCCGCGTCTATCATGCCGGATTTTCGCCTAACCTGGTGGAGAAACCGCGCCTGACGCGTCCGCTGCAGCGTCTGCTGAGTAATGTGATCAAAATGCGGGCGCTGATTGAACCCTCCAGTAAAGAGACGCGCACGCCGCGCTCGGTGTTTGAGGGGATCCAGACCCTGAACCGTAACCTGGTCTGTACGCTCGAGCTTCAGCTGAATGCCTGGTGGGCATCGCGTCAGAGTCATCTGATTATGCTCAATGCCCCGGCGCTGCGCAGAACCCAGCAGATGACGGAAAATACCCTGCGCGCGCTGTCACGTGTGATCGTTGAAGGTGATACGGGTAAAATGGCGGCTAACAGCGAGGAACTGGCAGAGATCACCCGTGAATTGCGCCAGCTGATCGCGGAATCGGACAGCGATGAACTGGTTGAAACACCCATCCACGGCTATGTCTGGCTGAGCCTGGAAATGGCCAGTCAGTTAGAAAGACTGACCGAGTTGATCCGCCTGACGTTGCGAAAATAGAATGTTCCAGCAACAACTTACTGCGAGCTGACTCGCTTCAGGGTAAGATAGGGGGAATCCGGTTCAGTAAGTTTAAAATTGCCATCGGCAGCGGCCCGCCGTTAAGCTGATAGCCACGATAATGATGCCTGTATGCGCAGGCCCAAATGAAAGGTGTCTTCATGGAAAATGCAAAACAATCATTTCAGGACGTACTGGAGTTCGTGCGTATGTTCCGTCGTAAAAACAAGCTTCAACGTGAAATTACCGACAATGAAAAGAAAATCCGTGATAACCAGAAGCGTGTGCTGCTGCTGGACAACCTCGGCGAATACATCAAGCCAGGCATGAGCGTAGAAGCTATCCAGGAAATCATCGCCAGCATGCGCAGCGATTATGAAGATCGCGTTGATGACTACATCATCAAAAATGCTGACCTGTCGAAAGAGCGTCGTGACCTGTCCAAGAAACTGAAATCTCTGGGCGAGCCGAAAGCGTAACAACGCACGGTCAGAGCAGAGCAGTACGATAAAGCCGGGCTTCAGCAGCCCGGCTTTTTTTATGGCACGTCATTGTCCAGCTGCTGCGCCAGTCGTCGCAGCTCAGTCGCAATCGGATGCGCGAGGCGTTTTGCCGCGCGCGGTGCGGCCGTGCTGGCGCGCACCACCAGATCGGTGGCAAAGGGCGGCAGCGGCGCCTGTCTGCCGGGTTGTTCAAGCTGCCCGGTCAGCCACTGAACGCTTCTTTCACCCAGATGGCGCATATCCTGGCGCACAGTGGTCAGGGGCGGCTGATACCAGGCACTGTCGGCCGTATCATCGTATCCCACCACGGATACCTCCGCAGGGACGGCCACGCCCATCTGATGCAGCGCCTGCATCGCCCCTAATGCCATCTGATCATTTGCCACCAGCAGGCCAGTCGGTAACGCCTGCCCTGTCAGCTGTATCACGGCCAGATAGCCCGACTGCGCGCTCCAGTCACCTTCTAACTGCCGGAATGGCGTCAGATGATGCTCCTCCAGCACCTGACGCCAGACTGCGGTGCGTGCGCGTGCCGCCACGGAATCTGCCGGACCGTTGAGCAGTGCAATACGCTGGTGCCCGAGCTGCAACAGATGCTCCGCGCCCTGGCGCGCACCGGTATGGGCGCTGAAGCTACAGCTGGCCACATTGGCATCGTCAGCGACATCCAGAAACAGACAGGGCAGGGAGGCCGCCATTCGTTCTATCTGCTGCGCCGCCAGGGCATCCAGCGGCACATTGATTAACAGCGCATCCACGCGTTGAGAGAGCAAATCGCTGACCGCCTGCTGTGCGCCACCCTCGTCGGCCATGGCAATCACCAGATGATAGCCCAGCTGGCTGGTTCGCTGCTGGATGGCTGACGCGATCTGCGCCGGGGCCAGCAGCGCCAGATCGCTGGTGGCGAGACCGAGCGTACGGGTGTTTTTCCCGGCCAACTGCTGCGCCACCCGGTTGGGCACGTAATTCAGCGCCTGCATGGCCGCTTCCACCCGTTTGCGGGTCTGTTCTGCAACCTGGTCTGAATGGTTCAGTACCCGGGAAACGGTCTGATAAGACACACCGGCGGCGCTGGCGACATCTTCCAGCGTCACAGAGCGGGATCTCATGGTTAACTCCTGTTTTTAATCGCGCAGTTTAGCAATAAAAGTGATCCGCATTCGGTGCTGTGTAGCGGCACCGGTTCTGTCCATCCGGTTGAACTCTGGTTTAATTTTGATTTAACCCCGGGAATATACTGTTCGCTAATCTCACAGGATCTTACCGCAGTCTATAAGGATATAATATGGCAGAACAATCGTTATCCCGGGAGCAGGTCATCTGTACGCTGCCCCTGACCCGCTGGGATGAGTTCCTCCCAGATACCCACGCACTGGAGTCGCTGGAGCAGGGTAAAGTCCTGTTTCTACCCCGCCTGACGTTTTCCCTGCTGCCGGAGGAACAGGCGTTACTTACCCCCGCACTGACCGATCCTAAGCGTAAAAACATCAGCTTTAATGCCGAAAAAGGGCAGCTGCGCGGTCTTGCCCGTCCGGAAAATGCGCCTCAGGTCAGCCAGCTGCTGGCACGTTATTATCAGCACTGCCTGCAACTGGTGGATGCGCTTCTGCCCGAATACCGGCATGCGCTGCACTCGCCGGTCAATACGCTGCGCCTGCACCCGGTCACGGCATGGCGGGAAAAGAGCTCATGGCGCAAAGATGACAGCCGCCTGCATGTTGATGCGTTTCCTTCCCGGCCCATTCAGGGGGAGCGCATCCTGCGCATTTTTACCAATATCAATCCCGCAGGTGAGAGCCGCGAGTGGCGCGTCGGTGAGCCGTTCCCGGTGCTGGCGCAGCGCTTTATGCCGCATATGAAAGGCTATTCTCCCCTGAACAGCTGGCTGCAACACCGTCTGGGCATGACCAAATCCTACCGGACGCGCTATGACCATATGATGCTGCGGCTGCATGATGCGATGAAAGCTGATCAGGGCTATCAGGAGCAGGGGCCTCAGGTCGCTCTGACCTTACCTGCCGGCAGCAGTTGGGTCTGTTTTGCTGACCAGACGCCCCATGCCGCCATGCGCGGTCAGTTTATGCTGGAGCAGACGTTTTTACTGCCGCTTACCGGCATGAAACATCCTGAACAGGCCCCCGTCGCGGTGCTGGAAAAACTGTTGCACCGACGGCTGCTGTAAAGGGACCGGGCGGCCCCGTGTCGCCGCCTTTTTTTGGCGTATTTTGAAACATAAAAAGACTTTGCATATTGACCGGTCTTTTACCATCATCTGGTTAGCGTAGGCTCATTTCTCCTGTGAAAAACTGGATCAATCTTGCAAAACCTCAGCGTTTCTCTGCAGCAGGCGATAAAGCGTACTGCATGGTACCCGAAAAGACGTTCTTCGCGGGTACTGTTCTGGCGTGAAATAACCCCTCTGGCCGTGCCTATCTTTTTTGAGAATCTTTGCGTCCTGCTGATGGGGGTACTCAGTACCTTCCTGGTAAGCTGGCTGGGCAAAGAAGCGATGGCCGGGGTCGGTCTGGCCGACAGCTTCAACATGGTGGTTATCTCCTTTTTTGCCGCTATCGACCTCGGTACCACGGTAGTCGTGGCGTTCAGCCTCGGTAAACTTAACCGGGAAAGAGCGGTCGCCGCAGCCCGACAGTCGCTGATTATTATGACGGTGTTTGCCGTCCTGCTGGCGCTGACGATTGAGTTTGCAGGCCCGCAGATCATCGATCTGATTGCCGGTGAAGCCGAGCCGCAGGTGAAAGCGCTGGCGCTCTCCTATCTGCAAACCACGGCCTGGAGCTACCCGGCTGCCGCCATTGCGCTGATCGGCTGCGGGGCTCTGCGCGGGGCGGGAAATACTAAAATTCCGATGCTGATCAACGGCGGGATGAATATCCTCAACATCATCATCAGCAGCATTCTTATCTACGGTTGTTTCTCATGGCACGGGCTGGGATTTGTCGGCGCGGGGTTAGGGCTGACCATCTCGCGCTATATCGGTGCGGCGGCAGTGATTTACGTGCTGGTGATTGGTTTTGTCCCGGCGCTGAAAATCTCGCTGAAAAGCTATTTCACCCGTCTGAATATGAGCATCCTGCGGGAAGTCCTCGGGATTGGTATTCCTGCCAGTATCGAATCCGTGCTGTTTAACGGCGGCAAGCTGTTAACCCAGATTTTTGTCGCCGGGATGGGCACGGATGTCATTGCCGGTAACTTCATTGCTTTCTCCATCGTGTCGCTGATTAACCTGCCGGGCAATGCGCTCGGTTCGGCCTCCACGATTATTGTCGGCACGCGCCTCGGACGCGGGCAGCTAGGCCAGCCGGAGCGCCAGCTGCGCTATATCTTCTGGATGTCGACCTTCTTTCTCTGCGCGCTGGCGCTGCTGACCGTGCCGTTTGCCGGACTGCTGGCGCAGTTCTACACCCGCGATGAAGAGGTCATCCATGTGGTGAAACTGCTGGTGTGGCTTAATGCCGCCTTTATGCCGCTGTGGGCGGCATCGTGGGTGCTTCCCGCCGGGTTGAAGGGCGCGCGGGATGCGCGCTATACCATGTGGGTATCCCTGCTGAGTATGTGGGGCGGACGGATTGTGGCTGGCTATCTGCTGGGCGTCGTGCTGGGCTTTGGCGTGGTGGGCATCTGGATGGGGATGTTCCTCGACTGGATGATCCGGGGCGCGTGTTTCTACCGCCGGATGAACAGCGGACGCTGGCTGTGGAAATACCGGCCACTCCCTGAAAAGCAATAGCGCACAGATTGCACCCTTTTCCCCCGGAAACCGGCAGCCCGGGGTTGCTATCAAGATATATCATAGATATATTTTACCCTTAAATGAGAATGATTCCTGATTTCAACAAACACTAAGGGTAAACATGTCCACTGATTCTGTGAAAGCAAGCCGTGCGCCGCAGCGCGTGCGAAATGAGCTGCGTTTCCGCCAGCTGACTGTCACCGGTAAAACCCGGGTGGCCGAAAGCTTCTGGCGCATCGACTTTGGCGGTGAGGATCTGTCGGGCTTCACCTCGCCCGGTTTTGATGACCACATCAAAGTGTTCTTCCCGGACGCCAGCGGCACGCTGAACCTGCCCGAGGTCACGGAGGAAGGCGTGGTGTGGAAGGAGGGACAGCGTCCAATTTCCCGTGACTATACGCCGCTGTTTTTTGACGGGGTGGCGAACACCCTGACGCTGGATTTCTTTATTCATGACGGCGGCGTGGCCAGCGACTGGGCGGCACAGGCACAGCCTGGCGACAGGCTGGCCATTGGCGGGCCGCGCGGTTCGCTGGTGGTGCCGGATGATTATGCGTTCCAGCTGTATGTCTGTGATGAAAGCGGGCTGCCCGCCTTTAAACGCCGCCAGGAAACCCTCAGCGGTCAGCAGCATAAGCTGTTCGCGTGGGTGGATGAAGCCGTCGGTCAGGCTTACCTGGAAAAGCTGAACGGCGTTGATGTCACCTGGATGGGCAGCGGCAATATGCAGCCAGAAAATCTGGCTGCACTGATTGATACCTTCAATACGCTGCCGCTGCCGGCCGGGGATTACTTTATCTGGCTGACGGGTGAGGGTGAGTTTGTCAAAAAACTCAGTGACTACTTTATTGAACAGCGCGGCTGCGATGCGACCTATGTGCGTGCCGTCGCCTACTGGCACGACAAGTAAGATGCGGTCGGGATCCTCCGCCTGCCAGGCAGACAGCACAGCCCGCGTGGGCCGCAGGAAGCGTCGGGAAAAAATAGTGGATGCCAGCGATATCCGGCTGCTGCTGCTGCATTTTCTTCGTCAGCGGCCCGCGCACGGCTACGAGCTGATCAAAGCCATTGAGGAGCTGTCGAAGGGGGAATATACCCCCAGTCCGGGGATCATTTATCCCAATCTGACGCTGCTGGAGGAGATGGAGTGCATTGCCGTCGTCGACCCGCTGGCGGCGCGTAAAGCTTACCGTCTGGAAGCGGCGGGACAGGCGCAGCTGGCGCAGCATCAGCCTGCCGTCACGGCGATCGTCCAGCGCCTTTCCACGCTGGCCGTACTGGTCAATAACCGCAGCCTGCCGGATGTGGAGCGCGCTATCCACAATATGAAGACGGCGCTCAACGTGCGCCTGTCGCAGGACGGGCTGTCACAGCAGACGCTGTTTGCCATTATTGATGCGCTGGATGAGGCCGCAAAGAAGATTGAACGTAGCTGAAGCAGATCGGGGCGGTCGGGGATGAACGCCCCGGTCTTCAGTGAACTACTCTTCTAAACGATAGCGTTGCAGCCAGTGCGCATAGGTCACAGGCAGAACCCCGGAAGGCTGCTCAACGTTAAGTTTTTTTGCCATGTAGTACGGATAGTGGGGGTTGGCGAGATGGGCGCGGCCAATCATCACCAGGTCCATCTGCTGTTCCGCAATGACCCGCTCGGCCACCTCTGGCACCTCAATGCCCCACGACGACGCCACGGGCAGATCCGCTTCACGACGCACGCGCGCTGCCACCGGAGCCAGGAAGGCAGACCCCCACGGGATTTCAGTTTCCGCAATCGAGAAACCGATGCTGACGTTAAGCATATCCAGGCCACCCTGTTTCATCAGACGGGTCAGTTCAATGGATTCTGCCAGCGTCTGCTCGTCACGTCCGTCATATTCAATCACGCCAAAACGTGCCGTCAGCGGCAGGTTTTCCGGCCATACTTCACGGACGGCAGCCAGGGTTTCCAGCAGGAAGCGGCTGCGTCCGGCGAAGTCACCGCCGTACTCGTCGGTGCGCTGGTTGGCGTGAACGGAGAAGAAGCTCTGAGCCAGATAACCGTGGGCGAAGTGCAGCTCCAGCCACTCAAACCCGGCATCACGCGCGCGGCGCGCAGCAGCGACAAAATCCCTTTTCACCCGGGCAATATCCTCCAGGGTCATCGCCTTTGGCACCTGCGGCAGATGATGGCCGAACGCCACGGCGGAAGGGGCGAGAGTCTGCCAGCTGCGCGGATCTCCGGCGGCGATATGATCGTCGCCTTCCCACGGACGATTGGCACTGGCTTTACGCCCGGCGTGCCCAATCTGGATACCCGGTACGGCACCTGCGGCTTTAATCGATGCGGCAATCCGGGACATGCCCTCTGCCTGCTGGTCATTCCACAGTCCGGTACATCCCGGGGTGATACGCCCTTCCGGTGATACTGCGGTCGCTTCCACGATCACCAGAGCGGCACCGCCGCGTGCCATGGCCGGATAGTGAACCTGGTGCCAGTCAGTGGTCAGGCCCTCTTCGGCGCTGTACTGGCACATAGGGGGGACGGCAATGCGGTTACGTAACGTGACATCTTTCAGGGTAAACGGCGTAAACAGTGCGGACATAATCAACCTGTAATATTAATGGGTTAGAGAGACAGTCAATAACATTACGCCACGAAGCACGCGGGCTGATAAGCGTCGCGTGCTAATCACGACGACAGCGTAGCGAACAGCAGCGCCCGCAGCCAGCGGTGTCCCGCATCGCGGTGGCTGCGCTCATGCCAGGCTAGGGTTTTACTGAATCCGCTAAGGGTGACGGGCGGGACCATCTGCACCAGATCGGGAGCGCTGGCTGCCAGACGCTGCGGCACAACGGCGATCAGGTCACTGCTGCGCAGGATCTCCGGCAGTACCAGAAAGCTGCTGACCGCCAGCGTCACCCGGCGCTGCCGGCCGACAGCCGCCAGCGCCTCATCGGTGACGCCACGAAACTGCGTTCCGCTGTGTGAGACCAGCGCATGATCGAGCGCGCAAAAACGATCTAAGGGCAGGGTGCCTGTTGCCGCATCCGGGTGCCCGGAGCGCAGCAGGCAGACGTACTGCTCGTCAAACAGGTGGCGGGCGTGCAGCTCCGGCGGCGTGGTGTCCGGAGTGACCAGTGCCAGGTCGGTTTCACCCCGGGCCATCTGCTCTGCCAGCCGCCCGTCGATCACCGGCTGCACGCTGACGCGCACGCCGGGTGCCTGCTGGCGCAGCGCGGCAATAAAGGGGACGACAACGGCACTGAGCGCATAGTCGGTAGCGGCAATGTGCAGTGACATCTGTGCGCTGGCAGGCTGAAAAACCGTCGGCTGCAGCAGCAGGCTGACTTCGCCGAGGATCTGTTTCACCGGCGTAGCCAGTTCCAGCGCACGCAGGGTGGGGGTGATGCCGTGACGGGTACGGGTAAACAGCGGGTCATCAAAACACTCGCGCAGCCGGGTCAGCATCCCGCTGACCGCCGGCTGCGTCAGGGCCAGCCGCTGCGCGGCGCGGGTCACGCTACGTTCATCCAGCAGCGCGTCCAGAGTTTTCAGCAGATTAAGATCCAGCGTGCGGATATCGGTCATGATGGCAGGCTCACGGATTAAGATATTTGTTTTGATGATATCTTAAATAAAAGATGGCGATTGGTTTTATGTCTCAGGCGGGCGCAGCATAGCCTTAACTTCACAACGAAAAGGCATCTTCCTGATGAACAGCATTATCTGGCCACAAGGCTATATTCCCGGTTTTAGCGATAACTTTGCCTCCAATGAAATGATCATCACCGGGGTCAGCGTTGAGGCGCTGTGGGACAAGCTGACCGATACGGCGGCATGGCCGGGTTACTACAGCAATGCCAGTGATATACGTTTCTACGATGGCACTGGCCCACGTCTGACGGATGGCGCACGCTTTCGCTTCACCACCTTTGGTTTCCAGGTTGAGGCCGAAGTAAACGAATTTGAGCCGCCGCTGGCGGGGCGGGCAGGACGCATCGCCTGGCATGGCTGGTGCGGAGACGACAGCGAAAGCCGCCTGGATGTGCATCATGCCTGGCTGATTGAAGCACTGCCGGGCGCCCGCGTCCGCTTGCTGACGCAGGAAACACAGAACGGTAAACCTGCCCGCGATCTGGCGTCTGTACGCCCCAATCCGATGACCAATGGTCATCAGGCGTGGCTGGACGGCATGATTGCAGCAGCCCGCACCGCGTAGCAATAAGCTCAGCTTATCAGGTAATAAGTAGAATGTTGCTGGAGGGATAGCGAAACTCTGCCAGGTTATTAACGTGTTTTTTCTCTTACCCTGACGTTAATAATAAAGGTACCCGCAATGAAACAGGACATTCTGATTATTCAGCCACTGATGCCGGAACTGAGCGAGGTTCTGCACCAGCACTATCACTGTCATCGTCTGTATGAACAGACGGACGTGGCCGCCTTTCTTGAGGAACATGCAGGCAAGATCAAAGCGGTTGCCACCCGGGGAGATGTCGGCCTGGCGGCCGATCTGATGGCTGCGCTGCCTGCGCTGGAACTGATCGCTGTTTTTGGTGTTGGCACCGATGGTATCGATCTGTCGGCTGCCCGCGATCGTGATATCACGGTGACCATCACCTCCGGCATTCTGACGGATGACGTGGCGGATCTGGCACTGGCTCTGATGCTGGGTGTGTCACGGCAGATCGTGGCGCAGGATGCGTTTCTGCGCAGCGGGGCCTGGCAGGAACGCCCGCCGCAGTTGGGTTATAAGCTGTGCGGTAAACGCGTGGGGATTATGGGGCTGGGTAAGATTGGTGCCGCTATTGCCCGGCGCTGTGCGGGATTTGATATGCAGATCGGTTACTGCAACAGCCGCCAGAGCAGTGAGCCTGGATGGCAGCGTTTTGGCGATTTGCATCAGCTGGCGCAGTTCAGTGATTTTCTGGTGCTGGCCGTGCCGGGAGATGCGCGTAACCGCAAGAGAGTGGATGCAGAGATCCTCAGCGCGCTGGGGAAAGAGGGCATTCTGATTAATGTCGCGCGCGGAGCGGTGGTGAATGAGGATGACCTGATTGAGGCGCTGCAAAATCATACTATTCGCGGTGCCGGTCTGGATGTGTTTGATAATGAGCCGGGGATCGATGCGCGTTTTGCGGCGCTGACCAACACGGTACTGATGCCGCATATTGCCAGTGCAACGGTCGATACGCGTCAGGCGATGGCACAAAATGTGGTGGATAATCTGGCGGGGTGGTTTGCAGGGAAGGGGGCGGTCACGCCCATGGATTAGAAATATTCCCACAAAATAAGTCGGCGATTATTTGTAGCGTTCGACCTCTGAGGGGGCCCCAGGCATTTTTTATCGCTGATTGTTTGGCTTCCGGTCGGAGGCCCGTTTGAGCACGCCGGATCGGCAAGACCCGCCTCCCTGCGGGCCTCGGCACGCGACGTCCTGTCGCGTGACGTCCGGCTTACCTCAAACGGGCCCCATCCCCGCAAGAGAGCGCTCGCTGTGGGTTTTAAAATAGCAACGACATGATGATTTATGTGGATTGATTTGAATTTGGGTTTTGACCTGGTTTTTGACGTTGAGGCGGCATTCAGCAGTGTCTGCCGTAAAGCCCGGGTCCCCAGGGTGGGGGCGACTGCCCACCCTGAGTCGCTCAGCCCGCGCAGCGGGAAAGCGAAACGCCCTTGACGTTGACGTTAACCAGGACAATCGTGCAGTTCAGCAGAGCCTGCGACAGCTCGCAAAAGCTTAATACTGCCCGTCAATCACTTCTACGCCCTTACCGGCCAGCCAGGGGTCGATCCACTCCCGTTCCAGCTCCCCGCGCTTCGCCAGTTCAAAATTGCGCTCATCAACAATCAGGTAGGCCTGTGCCGCTTCCAGAATCTGTGCGGCGTCTGCTTTGGGGATCACTATCACGCCATCGTGATCGCCGAGAATGATATCGCCCGGCGAGACATGAATATTCCCACAGGCAATCGGGACATTGATCTCACCAGGGCCATCTTTAAACGGCCCGCCGGGCGTGACGCCGGCAGCGTACAGGTGATAATCCATCTTGCTGATGCCCTCAATATCACGGATCGCGCCGTCCAGTACCAGTCCTTCAATATTGCGCTGGCGTGCCCAGGTGGTCATCACTTCCCCCATCAGCGCCTGGCTGCGATCGCCCTCGTTCGACACCACGATCACATCGCCCGCACCTGCCATATCCATCGCTTTATGCAGCATCAGATTACAACCGGAACGGGCTTTGACCGTCACCGCCAGACCGCACATGGTGGAATGGGACGGATTGCTCATCAGCCGAATATCGCAGGCCAGCGCAGGCAGACGGCTCATACAGTCTGCAACTACAGCCGCAGGCAGGGTGCGGAACGCCTCAACCCAGGGGGCGGCCTGTAAATCACGTTGTAAGAAAATACGGTTACCCACAGTCATAATAATCCTCGTTTAGTTCAGGCTGGCAACGGCCGCGGCAATCAGATCCGCGCCCTGTTGCAAGGCAGGTAAATCGGTAGCAATCGACAGGCGGAAATAAGGCGACAGGCCGTAAGCAGCCCCAGCCACCACCGCAACACCCGCGGTATCCAGCAACCACAGCACCACCTCGTTATCCGTGGACAGACGTTGCCCTTCTGCCGTGGTTTTCCCCAGCAGACCCCCGCAGTTGACGTAAAGATAAAAGGCGCCTTCCGGCAGACGGCAGCTCAGCCCGGGAATGGCATTCAGACGGGCGGCCATGTCGTCACGGCGCTGGCGGTAAACCTCCAGACTGTGGGTGATAAATTCGGTGCCGCTGTTCAGCGCCGCCAGTGCCGCAGCCTGGCTGACGGAGCTGGCGTTGCTGGTGGACTGCGATTGCAGCGTGCCCATCGCCGCGATCAGCGCTTTCGGCCCGGTGGCATAACCGATACGCCAGCCGGTCATAGCGTAGGTTTTCGACACGCCGTTGACGATCAGGGTACGGTCAGCAAGGCGCGGCTCCACCTCCAGCAGATGCACATTCGGCGCATTGTCATAGCGGATATGCTCGTAGATATCGTCGGTCATGATCGCCAGGTGCGGATAATCCAGCAGCACATCGGCCAGTGCGCGCAGCTCGGCACGCGTATAGCTGGCACCGCTCGGGTTGGAAGGGGAGTTAATCAGCAGCCAGCGGCAGCGGCTGGTAATTGACGCGCGCAGATTTTCCGGTGTCAGTTTGAACCCGTCCTGCTCGCTACAGGTGACAATCACCGGGCGGCCATCGCAGGCCAGCACCATATCCGGATAGGAAACCCAGAAAGGTGCCGGGATCAGCACTTCATCGCCGGTTTCCAGCGTGGCGGCGAAGGCGTTAAAAATGGCGCTCTTGGCCCCGTTAGTGACAATCACATCGTCGGCATTCACCGTCAGACGGTTTTCGCGCAGGAACTTCTCTGCGATCGCCGTACGCAGTGCAGGGGTACCATTGTTCTGTGTATATCGTGTTTCGCCCCGCTCAATCGCGGCGCTGGCGGCCTGACGGATCACCGCGGGGGTGTCAAAGTCCGGCTCACCCACCACCAGATTAACAATCGATTTTCCGGCACGTTTTAGCGCATTGGCGCGGTCGGAAGCGGTACTGCTCGGCGAGGGTTTAATGCGGGTAACGCGATTAGCAATAGGGATGGCACTCATGGCAACACTCCGGTCGGTGGCGTAATAGCCTTAAGTTACGAACACCGGCGCGCTTCGGCTAAGAGGAGTTTGTTCTGATTCAAGAGCGAAAGCTTATGGATGGGGCAGAGCCATAAGCAAAAGCCATTTATTGGTGCAGCACTGCATCACAGAACGGAGAAAAATGATGTTAAAAAACGGTTAAAATCGAGATCTATCTCACTGTTTTACATATTAACTTTCCTGGTGTGTCGGCGCTCACCCTTAGAGTGGTCTGGATCTTGCTATATTCCCCTTCACCCGATGATTACCGCAGCGCAGTGCAGAAGAGGAAGGTCACGATGAATCTCAGGCGGCTCAAATACTTTATCAAAATTGTCGATGTCGGCAGTTTGACTCAGGCAGCTGATATTCTGCACATCGCGCAGCCTGCCCTCAGCCAGCAGCTGGCATCGCTGGAAGGCGAAGTCAAACAGCAACTGCTGATCCGCACCAAACGCGGTGTCACGCCCACCGAGGCGGGCAATATTCTTTATGCGCACGCCCAGGCGATCCTGCGCCAGTGCGAACAGGCACAAAGTGCTATTGATGGTGCCGGGCAGGCACTGAGTGGGCAGGTGTCGGTCGGGCTGGCGCCCGGTACGGCGGCCTCGCTGCTGGCCCTGCCGCTGATGGAAGAAGTGCGTAAACAGCACCCGGGCATTTTGCTCTATTTTAATGAAAGCTTCGGCACCACCCTCAGTGAACTGATCATGAGCGGGCGTATGGATATGGCGGTGCTGTATGGCAACCGTCAGGTGCACGGGCTGGCGTTTATCCCGCTGATGAAAGAGGACCTGTATCTGGTGACGCCGCAGGGCACCGCCAGCTTTGGTAAAACCGTTACCCTGCAAGAGATTGCACATCTGGAGTTGTTCCTGCCGCGTCCTTACAACATTATGCGCAAACTGGTCGATGAAGCCTTTGTGCAGAAAAACCTCTCTTACAGCGTAAAATGTGAAATTGAGTCAGCCTCCACACTGGCGCTGGCGCTGGATAATAACCTCGGTGCGACTATTCTGCCGGAGTCCATTGCGCGCAACATGGTGGCGCAGGCCCATGCACGCATGGCGAAGATTGTCGACCCGGGCATTCAGGCGCCACTCTCATTTTGTACCTCGGATCACCTGCCGCTTTCACAGCCTGCCGAGGCGGTGAAAAAAATCCTGCTGGCGCTGATGGCCGAACGCACCCAGGACAATCGCCCACTGACGCTGGTGGGGTGACCGGCACTTATCCCGGGTACAACGAGTCAATGGCTCAAAATCATTCGAGCGGTAGGAAGGCGGCAAACCCGCACATCCCCAGGAGCATAGATAACGCTGTGACTGGGGGGCAGCCAACGCCCCTACAGCTTGAAGGATGAAGAGTAATAAGTCTGTCTTATCCCCCTAAAGCGAAACCCTCTTACAGACTGGCAGAACGACCGGGCTACAGTGGCCTTATGTCGGGCTTTCCGTTGACGGATATGATGTTGAGGATGAGGAATGGATCCAGCAGGTCAGTTACAGGCACCGCAAATCAGCTGGCTGGGCACCCACGCGCTGCTGTTTGAAGCGCCGGGGGCACTCTCACTCGTGAACCAGCAGCGCATCTGGGCGCTGGCAGACTATAGCGCCAGGCTGAACAGTATTCGCGGCGTGGTGCCGGGGATGAACAACCTGATGCTGGTGTTCGACCCACAGTGGTGCGGGGCCGCATTGCTGCCGGAAAAGCTGCTGCGTCAGTGGGAGCGGGGGGAGAGTAAAATCTTCTCCGGGCGCATCATCGAACTGAACGTCATCTACGGTGGCGAACCGGGGCCGCATATTTGCGATGTGGCGGAACACACCGGTATGACGATCCAGGAAATCGTTCAGCGCCACAGCGAACCCCTCTATCCGGTTTATGCCCTCGGTAGCCATCCCGGTTACTGTTATCTCGGCAATATGGACCCGCAGATCGCCACGCCACGTCGCAGTACCCCGGTGCAGAGCATTCCCGGTGGTTCAGTGTCGATTGGCGGTGTGCAGACAGGCGTTTCCGCCTCCGCCGGACCGAGCGGCTGGAACACCATCGGCCGCACGGATTTTATCTTCTTTGATGCCCACGCTGAACCGCCGGTGCGCTTGCAGCCCGGTGACAGCATTCGTTTTCGCGTGGAAAAGGTGCTGGCATGATCGAAATTGAACGCACCACACCGCTCACCAGCGTGCAGGATAATGGTCGCTTCGGCGCACTGCATTACGGCGTCGGTACGGCGGGAGTGATGGACCCTCTGGCGCTGCGCCTCGGTAATGCGCTGCTGGGTAATCACCCGGACGACGCAGTGATTGAAGTTCCGCTGTTTCCTTTCCGTGTCCGTTTTCATCGCGATGGCCTGTTTGCCCTGAGCGGCGGCGATAGCCAGGCCTTGCTGGACGGCAAGCCGGTTCCCGCATGGTGGGTGGCACACGCCCGCGCAGGCGACGTGTTGACGCTGAATGCCTCGCGTTTTTCCGCCCGCAGCTATCTGCACCTGCCGGGTGGGGTGGATGTTCCCCGGGTGCTCGGTTCGCGCAGCACGCAGTTACGCGGTGAATTTGGCGGCTGGCAGGGACGCGGCCTGAGGGCAGGCGACCGGCTGAACGCCCGCATCCCTGACTATCGTGGTGCCTCTGACTTCGGTATTCCCTCACCACGACTGACGTTGCAAGCAGGCCCATTGCAGGTGCCGGAGATCCGCGTGCTGCCCGCGGCCGAATACACCCGCTTCACGGCGGAATCGGTCCAGCGCTTCTGGCAGCAGTCGTGGCGTATCACACCGCAAAGCAACCGCTACGGCTACCGGTTGGAAGGCGAAGGGCTGGTGGCAAAAGTGCCGCTGGAGATGCGTTCTCACGGCATCATCCCGGGGGTTATCCAGGTCACCCATAGCGGCCAGCCGATTATTCAGATGCGTGATGCACAACCCAGCGGAGGTTATCCGAAACTGGGGACGGTGATCGACGCCGACATGTGGCTGTTGGGACAGGTGCCGGTGGGCAGCCAGGTACGTTTTGTGGAAGTGGATCTGCTTCAGGCACAGCAGGCACAGCAGGTGCAGGACCGCTGGCTGGATAACCAGTGTCATCAGATTGAACGTTATCGCCGCAGCGCGGGCTGACCCGATAAAAGGAGAACGAATGTTAGCATTTCGAGAGTTACAGGGCCTGGTCAATCAGATGCAGCGTAGCGGCCTGACAAGCCTGCAAATTAACAGCGCGGACTATGCCATTCGCATGACCTGTCAGCCGGGAAGTCAGCGGCCCGTCGCTGCCCCCGCACCAGTTGCTGCCATCGCATTGCCCGTCATGCCGGTTGCTGTCACGGCACCGATGCCGGGCCGCCTCTGGTTACAGGACCCGTTGAGCGGTAAAAACGTCGGCCCCGTTTCCGGGCCGGTGGAAGCAGGCTGTCTGTTAGCGCTGGTTCAGGCCGGGCCGCTTTGCCTGCCGGTCCGTGCGCCGCAGGATGGCATCCTGACAAGCATTGAGGCGACACAAGGTCAGGCAGTGGAGTACGCCCAGGCGCTGATGCAATTGCTGCCGCAGGAAAAACCACAGACAGAGGAACAGAGCCATGCGCAGCATCGATCTTAACGCCGATCTCGGCGAAGGCTTTGGCGACTACACCCTCGGGGATGATGCCGGACTGATGGCACTGATCAGCTCGGCGAATGTAGCCTGCGGATTTCATGCGGGGGACGCCACCATTATGGCTCGCAGCGTTGCGCTGGCGAAACAGCACGGTGTAGACCTGGGTGCCCACGTTGGTTTCCCGGATTTACAGGGATTTGGTCGCCGCCGGATGCAGATCGACCCGGCCCGGCTTGCGCACGATGTCACCTATCAACTGGGGGCGTTATCCGGCTTTGCCCGTGCTGCCCACTATCCGCTGACGCACATGAGTTTTCACGGCGCACTGGGCAATATGGCGGCAGAAGAGGAGGCGCTGGCACGGCCGCTGTTACAGGCGGTGCAGGCTTTTGATCCCGCGCTGATTATCAGCACCACGCCGGGCAATGCCGTTGAACGCTGCGCACGCGAGCTGGGGCTGCATGTCGCCTGCACCTTCCTTGCCGACCGGGCTTTTCAGGCCAATGGCCTGCTGGTGCCGCGGGGGGGGGCGGGGGCCGTTATTCATGATGTGGAAGAGGTGAGCCGCCGGGTGATCGACCTGCTGACCACCGGATCCATCACGGCTATCGACGGCACGCGGCTGCCGATGAATGTGTCCTCCATTTTGCTGCACGGTGACACGCCGGGGGCGCTGGCTCTGATTGCGCGTCTGCGCCGGGATATCCAGGCAAATGGCGGAGAAATCAGATCGCTGTCACAACAAAAAGCCCGTTAAGCCCGGTTATAAGAGTGGCTTATTGCCACAAAGGCTTTACCTCTTACCCCCTGGCAAGCCCGGGGGGATAGAGTCAAAACACCAGAAGAATAACAGGAGTGCATTATGCCTTTTTCAGATTACAAAACGGCCCTGGTCACCGGCGCATCCGCCGGCATGGGGGAAGCCATCGTCGAGCGCCTGTGCAAAGAGGGCATTGTGGTGCATGCGTTGGCACGCCGTAGTGATGAGCTGGAACGCCTGGCTGCCCGCACCGGGTGTATTCCCCACGTGGTGGATGTATCGGATGTTAACGCACTGACCGAAGTCTGCCGCGACCTGCCGATTGACATTCTGGTCAATAACGCAGGGGTTTCGCATCCTGGCTCCATTCTTAGTGCCGAAGAACAGCATGTCGACACCCAGGTGGATGTGAACCTGCGCGCCGTGCTGCATCTCTGCCGCCTGCTGGTGCCGGGCATGATGGAGCGTGACTGCGGCCATGTGATCAACATCACCTCGATTGCGGCGATCTACAACTTCGGCGGCAACTCGATTTACCACGCCACCAAAGCGGGCGTACATGCACTCTCCCGTCAGCTGCGTGTCGACTGCTATGGCAAACGTGTGCGTATCACCGAAATCTGCCCAGGCCGAGTGGCGACCGATATCTTCGGTAATGTCTCCGGAGATAAAGAGGGCGCACGCCGCCAGTTTATCGATGGCTTTGAGCTGCCGCAGGCCAAAGATATCGCCGATACCGTGGCCTTTGCGCTGGCCGCCCCGGTGGCGGTGAATATTGGTCATATCGAGATCACGCCGACACTCCAGGTACCAGGTGGGCTGTCGACCATGCGTCCCGGTAATGCTACCCGCTGATAAGCTGATTAACTGAGGGCAAGCGACAATGAACGGTTCACTTGATTTTAGCGTCATTCTGCATGGCCAGTACGGGCAGATGATCATCGACGGCATGCTGCTGACGCTGCAACTGGCGCTGGGTTCCTGGCTGCTGGCGATGGTACTGGCGATGCTGCTGGTGGTGATCCGCCTCAGTAACCTGCGCGTATTGCAGTGGCTGGTGGCCGCTTATGTCTCGTATCACCGCAATGTGCCCACGCTGATCCAGCTGATGATGTGGTATTTCGCCATTCCCACGCTGCTGCCGGAATCGGTGCAGATGTGGCTGAATGATTTCAACGCCGAATTTGTCTTCTCACTGGTGGCGCTGGGGCTGTGCCAGGCGGCGTATTTTTCCGAGGACATCCGCAGCGGCCTGCGTGCCACGCCGGAGGGGCAGACGGAAGCCGCCCGCGCCCTCGGCATGGGATATATGCAGTCGATGCATCTGATCATTCTGCC